>Ga0255338_1000050_pt1 | contig 518843 bp, 484 predicted proteins | sample MeOH1_35cm_T4_19_FD_203715 | JGI IMG/M metagenome (GOLD analysis project Ga0255338, IMG submission 203715) | Sandy soil microbial communities from University of British Columbia, Vancouver, Canada - MeOH1_35cm_T4_195 | ecosystem: Engineered > Artificial ecosystem > Sand microcosm >... | reverse complement strand
CTCGGCGGCGGGCAGGTCTCAGACTTTTTTTCGCAGGGCCTCCGACAGCATGTGCTTGTCGAACGAGAGGTCCGCCACCAGCCGATTGAGTCAGGCATTTTCCTCCTCCTCCTGGCGCAACCGGCGGAGCTCTCTCGTGCCCAGATGCGCATACTTCTTTTTCCAGGTGTAGGAGGTCGCTTCGCTGCCGCCGAGCTGCCGGCAGAGATCACCGATCGGGGTACCACTCTCAGCTTGCCGGATGGCCTAGACGATCTGCTCTTCGGAGAATCGTGACTGCTTCATCGATCCACTCCTTTCATCGAGGACCGTCGAACCCGGTATCATGCTCTACTTTTGACTTGCCGTCGTTTTCCGAGGGGACGTCCCTTTCAATTGGGCCCGGTATATAGCGGGCGGCGGGCGGCATTCACTGACGAGAGGGATTGAGAAACACTACGGGAGTAGTCTCTTTTGTTGATTTGTTTGTTAATTTCGGAAGGGGTATTCGCTATTCTGCCAAACCATATCAGGCTATTGGTTTCCGTGCTTATGAGGCGATGGGGCTAAATATTTTTGTATTTCTGCCAGAAGCGTTGCCTTTCTCACGGGCTTGGTGAGATGCGCCGAGCAGCCTACTGCAAGGCTTTCTCGTGCTCGTTCCTCATATGCATGGGCGGTTAAAGCAATGATAGGAACTGTGGCCCGGTGTGATTCTTTTTCCCATTCCCTGATCATCGCAGTGGCTGTCAATCCATCCATGACCGGCATTTGAAGGTCCATTAGGACTAAATCATAGTTTCCGTTCCTGAACATCTCGTATGCCGCTCTTCCATTTTCTGCAATCTCTAACCGGTGACTCGTCTGTTTGAGGTAGGCCTGAACCAGCCGCTGGTTATCGACAGAATCTTCTGCCATTAGAATCGCCAGACCATTCTCTTTTTTGTTCTCCACTTGTGGCTGGTGTGACGGTTGGTTGTTTATGCAACGCAAAAATACCTGCTCCAACTTTCTGCTCGTGATCGGCTTCGTCACATAAGCACCTAATCCAAGTCGGTAAAAAGAAGCGATGACAGAGCTTCTGACATCTGGAACGATAACGATAATCATGGTTCCGCAATCGCGAGCGTAAGTAATCAATTGACAATATTCTGGAGATCGCTCCACGTCGATATTGCCCAGATCAAGGACGACGAATCGGTACGGATTGTGGGTGAGTGTAGCCTCGTGAAGCAGAGTGGTAGTCGATTGAAGATCTGCAGACTGCGTGACGGTTGCCTGCTTGGCGATGAAGAATTCGCGAACCGTTTCTCGAGTCTCAGCATGACTAATCTGCAAATGAATTCTGGATCCGCTTAGGTCGATACGGGACGGGCTATCTGTGACTCCTCGGCCTATGCCGAAGGGCATCGTAAAATAAAACGTCGTTCCTTTCCCCACGTAACTCTCAAGCCATATGCGGCCACCCGCCAATTCAATGAGATGTTTTGAAATAGCAAGGCCCAATCCAGTGCCCCCATAGAGACGAGTGGTCGAGGAGTCTGCTTGGGTGAATCGTTCGAAAATAACTGAATGCTTCTCAGGGGGAATTCCAATTCCCGTATCGGATATGGCGAAGCGCAGTGCTCCTGCTTGATTCATGCTGAGGTCCTTTGATACGCGAAGACATACTTCTCCGCGCTCCGTAAACTTGATTGCGTTACCCAGCAAGTTCCAAATGACCTGCCGAAGCGCGCGCGGGTCACCAATGAGTTCTGTCGGAACATCCGGCGCGATTGATGCTATCAGTTCCAAATGCTTCGCTTGGGTCCTCAATGTCAGCGCCTCGGTGCACCTGTCAAGAATCCCATTCAGATCAAATGATACCTCTTCAAGCTGGACCAGGCCTGCCTCGACCTTGCTCAGGTCCAATATATCGTCAATGAGGTCGAGCAGATGTGCGGTCGAGCGGCTCAAGGCGCCCAAATATTCTTTTTGAGTTGAAGAGAGATCCGTTTCCCCGAGCAAATCAGCCATACCCACAATGGCATTCATGGGCGTTCGTATTTCATGGCTCATCGTCGCTAAAAACTCAGACTTGGCTCGGTTCGCGGTTTCGGCCTGTTCCATCGCGACATGAATGTCTTTATCCGCAGCTTCCCGTTCTATCTCGTGTCCGATCCACTGCGCACAGAGTGTAAGGAACACTTTTTCATAGCCAGCAAACGCCTGCCGGCGGGATGCCGAGCTCGAAAAGCACAGCGCCCCGTATATTGCCCCATCGACTAGAATCGTAATGCCGGCAAATGCTTGTGGGGAGAGCAATGGATCATTGGAGGGAGGTTTCCAATCAAGCTTCACGGGTTTATAGAACGTCACAGGCTCACGAGATTCTATCGTCCAGCCACAATAACTGCTCTCTAAGGGATAGGTGTCGCCGGGTCGCCCTCCAGCCCCCTCTCCTATAATCATCCGAAGTTCATACTTGTCTCCGGTGATTCGCATGAGATGCGCGCAGGACATTCCCAGACTTGCGCAGGCGATCTGCAACATTCGGCGGAGCCGGCTCTCCCAATCGTCCGCCTGAACCGTAATCTCATACAGAGTCCGTAAAAGAGCCTCACTCGCTTTCAACTTTTCTTCAGCACGCAAGCGCTCGTTGATCTCTTCTTCCAAGACAATTCGGTCATGACGCTCAAGTTCCAAATTGTAGCTCATGACGCTGTAGACGACTCCCATAATTAGAAGAATGGATATTCTGACCAAATGACCTTCAATGAACAGCTCGTCTCCCAGAGTGGCATAGAGAGTTGTCGCGTAGGTAACGGCTATCAAGGCAGAAAAGCCCGTCTTCTGCCGGAGGGTTCGCATCGAAGCCGAAATTAGAATGATAAGGAAATAGGCGAGATACAAATCTGATCCCCGCTGTTCCGTCATGTAAATAATGGAAGAGGTCACGGTCGTGTCGATGAGCAGCAGAATTATGGTGAACGCGCGGGTCTCAACAAGACGGGATGGGAGCAGCAATGCGGCAGCGACCAGAGATGACAGACCGAGTACAAGGATTTCCTGCACAGGGCGGGCCAGGACAGTTTCCGATGTAACCAGTACCTGATAGGAGAGAACAATAGAGACTAAACTCTGTAGAATAATAACCTGTGCCCGGTAACGATCCATCCCAAAGTACGAGGGAACCGGAAGCTCGGTCGTAGTATTGTCGCCCGTCACCCGCTCTGTTTTAGATATTCTGTTCACAGCGTCCATCCACGTATTCGAACAGGCAGACCTTCAGGACCGCGGTCTCCGCGCGCCTTGATATGAGAATTAAGCGTGCATGCTCGGCCACATGAAGCATTAGAGAAGCCGAACGCGCCGGTCCGATTTGGCTATCCTCGTTAATGGTCCGAGTCAGAACAGCGCCGCGCGCAACGGTACTGTGGATGATTGCCTCCTGAGAGTAACTTGGTGCGCTAGGGTCAGTATTACTGGATAATGAAGGTCATCGCCCTCAAGACCGAGCGTAGCTGCATCACAATGCGCTGCATGTGGGAGGCTATGCCTTGCCCGGACTCTAGCCGATAACTTGTGAATATCGAGGCCAGGAAGGGGAAGTATGCTCTGCGTTCTACGAGAGAGTCTTGTCACTGCCACAAGCTCGGTGACTGACTGCCGGTCAGCGCTTCCAGTTTTCTGAGCATGCCCTGCAACAGTACCTGTTGCTTCGGTTTCATCCGGATAAATTCCACTCCAAATGCCTGACCGATCGACCAACGTACCACGGCAAGTTCAATCTCCAGGGGCTCATTTCGTCCTGGAACATCTATGAGTATTCCCAGGAAGTCGCCCGGGAGAGCCACAGCTGGGGTTTCCACTTTGCACCCTCCAAAGGAGAGGTCCGTTACTACACCCCGGGCGGAGAGCTCATCCCCGGAAAAGCTCGCGGGAAGTTCAATCTGATGGCGAGCGTATTGTCTTTTATTCAACATGCGGACGGGGTCCTCTATATGTCAGCTTGGCCGGTTTCTGTATTCTGTCGATCAAGTGACCACACGGCTTCAGTTCCGGTTGTAGCTTCACTAGCGGACAGGAATCGGGAGCGGCTCAGCGAGCCCCCTTCGCTTTTGACCTACGGTCTGCAAGCAAAACCTCATATCCTTTCCTGGCCAGAACGGTATGCAGTAAATTCGTGATAAGTATTTCGTCATCAATAACTAGAACCTTCGTCACATCCGGCCTCTGTTCTGTTTCTTGCTTGCATGCGGCACGCGGTTTCGGTGCTGCGCGATCATTGTTTGTGTGTGACCCGCAGCGGAGTCCCATCTTTCATATCCCTGCAGATCCGTAGAAAGCACGGAATGGACCCTCTTCATCAAATGCTCAACTGTGAAAGGCTTCTGAATATAGGGCATGGATGGCCAACCAAAACTCTCCAGCGAATCTTCAGGATATCCTGACATATACAGCGTCTTGAGGCCTGGCCGTAGTGCGATGGCACTGTCCGAGAGTTGCTTGCCGCTAATCCTCGGAAGGACAATGTCTGTGAGAAGCAGCTCCAGAGGCCCGCAATAGCTTGTGACAATATCCAATGCCTCGGCGCCATGGTAAGCAGAAAGAACAATGTAGCCCTCAGATGCGAGAATTTCATGGACGAGCGCGCATACCATCTCGTCGTCTTCCACAACCAGGATTGTGCTCGGCTTGCCAGTTGCACCAGATGAACAACGGGGAGTTCCCCTGTCACTATCGGATGGAAAACGTGCAATGGTATTCATTGACGAGTAAGCATTCCTGTTTGACCTACGATCTATTAGTAATCATAGCTAATCGTTGTGTTTTGTATATAAGCGTTCCCTTACGTGCGCGTACGATATTTCTTGCATGGAAGTACTTAGAAGCGGGGAGGCTGGAGGGGGCAGCTTATTGGACTATCCCTTGGTCCAGGGCATAACGGAGGAGGTCAACCGTAGAGCGTAGGCGCAGCTTCATAAGAATTCGAGCGCGATAGGTACCAACGGTTTTGTCACTGATACCCAGTGTGTGGCCAATCTCTTTCAGCGAGTTCCCATTCGCAAACATGCGCAAGACTTCCATCTCCCGGTCTGACAGCAGGGAATGAGGAAGGATGGGCTGGTCACTCCCTATTCTTCCGACTAATTGGCTCACGACGGCAGGATTTACATATTTGCTGCCGGTACGCACAGTTTCAATTGCCGTTATCAATTCGTATGGCGCCGATTCTTTGGTGAGATAGGCGTCGGCACCTGCCTTAAAGGCCCGGAACGCATACTGTTCCTCAGGATATACACTGAGAATGATGACGGGAAGCATCGCTCTCAGCACCTTTGCCTCTTTGAGAACCTCTAACCCATTGATGTCAGGTAAGTTGATGTCGAGAATGACGATGTCCCAACCTTGACTGCGTATTGCCTCGATGGCGTCCTGTCCATTTGTCGACTCATGTACGAGGGCGGAATCAAATTTGTCCTGTACTAAACGTTTTATGCCTTCACGAACAATTGGATGGTCATCGGCGATAAGGACTTTCAACGCATGCCTCCTGGTGGCGCGGATATGGGCAAGAGCACGTTGGGGATGCGGGCCTGGACGGATGTTCCCTCTCCCGGTAATCCATGGATTTCAAACTCACCGCCCAAAAGAGCAACCCGCTCTCGAATTCCTTTCAGTCCAAAAGACTTGGGATTGTACGCTTCCTCTTCTGTGATTCCCCTCCCATTATCATGCACGGTCAGGACAATATGGCGCGAATGCGTCGCTATCTCTATGGCGATTGTTGACGCACATGCATGCCGAGCAACATTGGTTAGCAATTCCTGAGTAATGCGGAAGATCGTAATTGAAAGAGTCGAATTGAAAGGCTGTTCGGCAATGTCCTCACTGATGGACATTTGGCAGGGAATCTTAAGTCTGGATTCGAAATCTCGAACTAGCCAGTGAAGTGCCGCGATCAGGCCCAATTGATCAAGTATGCTCGGTCGCAAACCGGTCGCAATACGACGGATAGAGAGAATCATCCCGTTAACAAGCGATTCCATCGATCGGATATCATCTTCAAAAAACTTTGTGTAAGACGATTCGAAACGTTCCCCGAGTTGCCTGCCAAGTCTCGCTAAGCTGTATGTCAAGCCTGTCAGACTCTGTGCGAATTCGTCATGGAGTTCACGCGAGAGGCGGCCGCGCTCTTCTTCTTCCGCTTCCACGAGGCTTTTTGCGAGTGTGCGTAATTGGGCGTAGGCTATTTCCAGTTGCGATTCAGCTTCTTTGCGCTCTGTAATATCCATCACCGTCCCGATCAGCCGCGCAGGCCTGACGTCATTCCAAATCACTTTCCCTTTACCGGCCAACCAGTGAATTGTTCCATCCGGCCATATACATCGGTGTTCCATCTCATAGAGAGCCTGTCTCGATATAGCGTTTTCAATCGCGTCCATGACCTGTTGTCGGTCATCAGGGTGTACACAATTTATGTAGCTATTAAATGTTCCGCCGAAATTCTCCGGGCGCATTCCAAACAGACCCGGCACCTGATCAGACCAGGTCGCCTCGTCCGTCGCCATATTCCAATTCCAGGTGCCCATTTGGCCTGCATTGAGAGCTAATTCAAGGTCCGTCTCTCGGCTTCTCAGTGCCTCCTCTGTCTTTTTACGGTCCGTGATATCCTGAGAATAGCCGATCATGCCAACCACAGTATTTTCTGGGTTGCGTAGCAGAGAGAGGGCGAGATGGGCAAAGAATATCTCCCCGTTTTGTTTCTTAAGCTGCACCTCCACACTATGATTGCCCTTTTGCTTGAGAGGTGCGAACACCTTCTGCAGAAAAAACTCGTGATACTCTTTGGGGTAGATAAACGAGAAGGGCTTGCCGAGCGCTTCCTCTGAGGAGTAGCCAAAGAGCTGTTCGGCGCCCTTATTCCAACTGGTGACAGACTGTTCTAGGTCCACGGCAATTACCGCATCATGTATTTGATCGATAATTTGAGCTTGTCGCTTGAGCAATTCCTCCTTTCTTATTCGCTCGGTAATATCGATGGCCAGTCCTGCGACCAAAGTTTGTTCTTTATTTCCATACCGAATCGGAAACTTCGTCGAAAGGGCATAGCGCATCTCATCGTTGAGCACGAATGTTTCGATTGTCTCTAGGTCTCGATTGTTGTCGATCACCCAGCGATCGTTGGCCCTGAATTGAGCTGCCACTTCAGGTGGAAATATCTCAGCGTCTGTATTTCCGGTGACTCTATTCCCGTCCAACTCGAATGTGTTGATGAAATGGCGATTAGCGAACAGGTAGCAGCCTGATTCATCTTTAATCCAGGCAAACCCCTGAAGGTGGTCCATGAACGTATGAAACTGCTCTTCTCTGCTCCGAAGAAGACGTTCTGCCGCTTCACGCTCAGCTACATTCGTCTGTAGGACCTCGATTATTTTCTCCAATTGTGACGTTCGTTCAGTAACCTGAACTTTCAGGTCATTTTGCATCTTTCGTAACGCATTCTCTGCCGATTTGCGGTCGGTAATGTCAGCGCAGCATCCGAGGTAGCCGACATAGGTATGAGTAAGATCAAACTGAGGAAATCCTTGATCCCAAATCCATCGATAGCTCCCATCTACGCACCGTAATCGATATTCGATGTTGAATGGCTGTTGTCTAGCAACTGCTGCTCTATATGTAGCGAGGCACTCAGGTAGGTCTTCCGGATGTACACCCTCCGACCACCCGTTGCCTAATTCCTGCTCCATGGTGCGGCCTGTAAAGTCGAGCCATGGCTTATTAAAAAAGGAGCAGAGCCCATCAGTCCCTGCTCCCCAGATCATCACAGGCGCATTATCAATAACGTCACGAAAGTTACGTTCGCTCTTTTGGAGTTTCAGCTCTTTGAACTTGATTTGGCGTATTAAGAGCCCGACCGACCAGAGAACTACGACTCCAATGAGCCGGTTAATGATGTCTAGCAACTGGGGGCTGGCAGGAGGACTATACAGGCCACCGAGAGTCGTCAGAACAGTCCCGAAGCTGGTTACAAACAACGAATATGTTGGAGCTGAAAACCACCATGTGAGTACCACTGGAAGCAAATAGAGGGTACTGATCGCATATCCCATCGGGGTGAATAGATCGATTGAAAAAATCGCTATGAGCAAAGCGAGCAGTATGGCGCAGAGGAAGCCGTCAAGAGGGGGCTGGTCTTTTAGTATGTTTCCGAAAAACGCCTTGCGTTCCACATGACTTCAGCCAAATATAAAAAGTCCCGCTATTATAACTGATCTCCTCTAGTCGAGGGTTAGAGCCATATGACCATATGGCCCCATTTGACGTTGGCGGCCATCGAAAGCTTGAATAGTATTGTTTCCTGGGAATTTTGGGCGGCTTTTGACAATTCGTTCAACTGTCGAAAAAGACACTGAACATTTTGTCAAATAAGGAGAAAAGGGACATTATTGCGTCTGCCATTTTAAGGCAGAGCCCTGGGTTCGAGTCCCAGCCGGCTCACCACGTTGCGGTCTGCACAGTCCCTGTAGAGAAGTTTCCTGCATCGTTCATCCTCTAACACGCACTGGTATGTAACCCAGGCTCTCTGATCTGGAAAAAAGATGGGGGGTGGCTTGACGCCTGAATAATGCAACCAATACACTGAGCCTTTGAACGTAATCTCCCCATAATGAGCGAGGGATATAATATGCAAACGATCAAGATTGATCGGGACGAGCTGCCGGGTCGATTGGTCACAGGTCTTTCGAAGATTGGTCTGGCCATGAAGAGTCGGCCATGGCGTCGGCAAGGCCGGGAGGGCGTTGGCCCACTGCAGGTCCAGGTCTTGTCATTCTTGCGAACGCAACCGAATCGTTGTGCAATGGTCTCGGTCATTGCGAAAGAGCTCTCGGTCAAGCTTCCCACGGCGTCGGAGGTGATTCGTACGCTGGAGTTGAAACAGCTGGTTCGTCGCCGCCGATCAGATACGGATAATCGTGTGGTGACCGTCCATTTGACGGCGAAGGGAATGAAGGCCAGCCAGGTGGGAACGGGATGGCCGGAAGCGTTGGCGGCTGCAACCCAGCAGTTGTCGGAGCAGGAGCAGGCCGATCTTCTTGCTATTCTCGTGAAGATGATTCGGGCGCTGCAGTTACAGGGGGAAATTCCCGTGGCGCGCATGTGCGTGTCGTGCCAGCATTTCAGCCCCAATGCGCATCCCAACAGCGCGGCTCCTCACCATTGCCAATTTATAGATGCTCCGCTGGCGGATCAGTCGCTGCGACTCGATTGTCCGGATTACGTTGAAGCTGCTCCATTGGTGGCTAAACAGGCCTGGGAGAAGTTTGTTCAAGCAAAATCTGCATAGTGGCCAGCGCGAGAAAGAATGTGTTGCCGTGAAGGCAAGAGGCTAGGGCTTACTGCCTCGGACCGGTTCCTTACCCAGATACAGTGAGCGATCTGATTCGATATTCGTGAGGAGGTCTTCCAGTGCCAACTGGAGGGCCGTCTCAATGGGATCGCGATCGGATGCTGTAACCCATCGCACAGAGGATCCAGTCGCGGAGCGTTCCACCTCATAGGACTTGATCGATTCCGTCACTGTTCCCATATCTGCCTGGAGGCGGACGCGGTAAACGTAGGACCCTCGTGCGATCATTGATAGTCTGGCGGTCAATTTCATGGCCAGATCTGCGGGCCCTTCGGACACAGAGGCGAAGGTCCCTCGGTTGTGGATGTATTCCATTGTGGCGCGGGAGAGATCCGGAGTGCGCCACTCCAGTAGCGTGATGCCCGGCATGTGATCGGCGCCTTGAATCGTCAAGCTGCTGATTGCCACGTGCAGTGAGCGGGGAATAGAGCTGCTTGCTGGATGGCTCGGGACCGGATGGACTTCAATCCGATGTACGCAACCCGGCAGGGCCGTGAGGATGAGCAACAAGATGCACATCCATCCGCCTATCAAGGATCCAGACCTAATGTGAGTGGGGAATCTATAGTTCCAGCGCATAGTCACGATGTCGGGCCGGCCAGGCTAGGGAAGCGCTGGTGACGTGGGCGGGGACAAGATCTCAAGGTCTTTCAGCGCCCGTTGAGCCTGCTCGCGGTATGAACGGTCGGTAGGGTTCGTATAGGTATCGACGACTCTCTGGTAGGTGGCGCGTGCTTGCGCGTGCTGCTTCTTAATCGAGAAATACTGGCCCAGCGCGAGCCAGTTTTGCGCCGCCGCTTCATTGGCTGTTTGCATCAAGGCAAACTCCCGTTCAACTTGCGTGGTGCCTTGCATCTGTGCCCGCTTCCGAACAGTCTCCCCCATCTGACTCGCCATGGCTTCAATCTGCTCGTTCTCGCGCACGGCAGCCTCGACATGGTTGGCCTTCAGGTGTGAGTAGAACGCTTCGACATGGTCTTTCACGATGTCAGCCCGCTGTTGATACGTATTGTGGGTGCACCCGAAGCTGAGCGTCAGCAGGACTCCAAGGCCGGCAGCGGCAAAATGTAGTGTTGACCTGACCATGCGCAGCATCCTTTCCCGGTACGGCTAATTCTGGAGAATGGCCGTTAGAGGTGTGAGTCTATCATATTCAATCCAGAGATCGGTATAAGGCGGCGCCGGCCGCTTGGATTGGTCCCGGACCGATGGTGCAGAAAGGCGTAGTGACAGGGCGTTCGCGAGTGTGGTACAACTCCCGCGTTCCTTGCCACTGTCATCGTTCATATGTCCCCATCGTCTAGCCTGGCCTAGGACATTGCCCTTTCAAGGCAGTAACACGGGTTCAAATCCCGTTGGGGACACCAACCATCCTTCAATTCAAAGTCTGTTTCAGCGTCCCGTGGGGACTCCCGTTGTGTTTGCGGATACTGCCGGGTACACTTTCTTCGCCCTATGTGCCCGGGTGTCGATAACCATGACTGCAAGAGGGAGACAAATAATGCGACAGGGGATCTACTGCGGCCTGTTGGTTGGGATGTTAGCCGCATCGTCATTAGCTGAAGCGGCTGATCTTCCTGCTTCAAAAGGCGCTTCGCCAAAGTCCGTAGAAGCCATCAAAGGCAAAGACGGCGCTCCGATGCTGTTGGTTCCTGCCGGGCCATTTCTCATGGGTGCCAATGACGGATTGCCGAATGAACGGCCCGAGCACACGGTGACCATCAAAGCGTTTTACATTGATCAATATGAGGTCACGTCAGGGCGGTACCAGCAATTTCTTGAACTGGGCAAGCGCGGGGAACCGGTACCCACCGATGAGGATTCGGGGCGCTCCCTGGAGGATCGTCCTGTCGTTGGTGTGACCTGGACGGAAGCCGCCGCCTATTGTGCATGGGCAGGGAAACGATTGCCCGCTGAAGCTGAATGGGAAAAGGCGGCGCGGGGGACGGATGGCCGGCGATACCCTTGGGGGGCCATGCAGCCCTTTGTCGATATTGCGAACTACAATCGGGGGCTCTGGGTAAGTGAGGCCATCACCTTGGTGCCGGTCGGCAGCGGGCTGGAGGGGATGAGTGTTCGCCATGGTCTGAAAGAGGGGGGGAAGAGTCCCTATGGTCTTGCGCACATGGCGGGGAATGCAGCCGAATGGGTGAACGATTGGTATGATCGTGAGTACTATCGGAAGAGCCCTGATACCGATCCGCCGGGTCCGAACAGTGGTGAGAAGCGGGTCATTCGTGGTGGATCCTGGGCGGATCTACCAACGGCGTTGCGCGTGACCGCTCGATTTTCGGCGGAGCCGGAGTTTGAAGATCGGACGGTCGGGTTTCGATGTGCCATGGATGCTCCGAAGTAGTCTTGATCGTCCATCCCATTCTAAAGTAGAGCATCTGTTCCAACATCATTCTTGAATCCGTATGCAGGTTGATCGATCCGACTCATCCGCTTCTTCCCCTCGCGTACCTCGCCCCCCGGAGCGGGCTGCGATCATGATCGTCATGGGATTAGTGCTGCTCTATGCGCTGTGGACTCTTCGCGCTCTGCCAAGTCCATCGGCCGAACCGGCGGTCTCTCCATATCCCGGGCCGACTTCTCTGACGGCTGAGATGATTCCACTTGTGTCTGGTGACGAACCGATCGTAGAGATTTTCACGAAGGCCGGCTGTCCGGTATGTCACACGATCCCAGGTATCCCTGGCGCGAATGGGCAGGTTGGTCCGCCGCTCACTCTTGGCGTGACGGGGGCTCAACGGCTGGCCAACCCCTCCTATCAAGGAAGGGCCAGCACCGTGCACGAGTATGTCGTGGAGTCTGTTGTCGATCCGTCAGTGTTTGTCGTTCCTGGGTATCCGGAGCGGACGATGCCGGTGTGGTATGGCGCAAAGTTAAGCGCACTGGCATTGGAGAAGATTGCGGAGTATCTGGAGCATCAGACGGGGAACGCTCCGGAACGGTAATCGGCCGACGGTTAACGCTTCCCGCGCGTGTGTCAGCGCTTCTTGAGAGGCACCACGTTCCCGCCCCCTTGAATTTTAAAGGCATCGCTTTGCTGGTGTGAGGGGTGCTTATCCAGCAGGGCATTCACCGCGTCATCGCCTTTGAGTCCCTCCAGCTTGATCTTAAGGCGGAGATTGTTGGCACTGTCTGCGTTAATCAAGGCCTGCTCAAGGCTGATCTTATTGGCTTTGTAGAGCTGGAAGAGGACGTGGTCAAACGTTTGACATCCTTCATCGACTCCCTGCTCCATCGCTTCCTTCAGCGTATCGACTTCCGCTTTCTTGACGAGGTCTTTTACGCGAGGTGTATCCAGCATGATTTCCAAGGCCGGCACACGGCGCCCGTCCAGGGAGGGAATGAGACGTTGCGAAATAATTGCGCGTAGGTTCAGTGAAAGCTGAAGATAGATTTGTGGATGCCGTTCGACCGGGAAAAAGTTCATGATGCGCTCAATGGCCTGGTTGGCATTATTCGAGTGCAACGTCGCGATACAGAGGTGTCCGGTTTCTGCGAACGTGATGGCGGCTTCCATGGTTTCGGTATCCCGGACTTCGCCGATGAGAATCACGTCGGGGGCCTGCCGGAGCGTGTTCTTCAGCGCGTTCTGAAAATTCAAGGTGTCGAAGCCGATCTCGCGCTGGGTGATCAGCGATTTTTTGTGGCTGTGGACGAATTCGATCGGATCTTCGACCGTGATGATGTGGCCTTGGTGTGTGGAGTTGCGGTGGTCGATCATGGCTGCGAGCGAGGTTGATTTACCAGAGCCGGTGGCGCCGACCACCAGCACCAGTCCGCGCTTTGTCATGGCGATGTCTTTGATGATCGGCGGGAGTTGCAGCTGATCGACGGATTGAATCTCTGCCTTAATGAGGCGGAAAACGAGGCCTACATTGCCCCTCTGTCGGAAGATATTCACGCGGAACCGGCCAAGCTCTTTGTAGTAGAGCGCCAGGTTCATCTCCATCTTTTCTTCAAATTCACCGCGCTGCTGCCCGCGCATGAGCGCCAGTGCCAACGCTTCCAGTTGCTCGTTGCTGAAGGGGGGCGCATCTGTTTGCTGAGTGGATCCGTGGATTCGATAGATCGGGGGTGCGTCGACCGTGAGGTAGAGGTCGGACGCTTCCTGGTCGACCATGACTTTCAGAAGGCTGCGGATATCCATGCCTGTCTCCGTTGTCCTGCTGTGGTTACGCGGCGCCGCTGAGTGAGGCGGCCGATCCGAAGAGGTTCGGGTTCATGCTGCGCGATTGCGCTTCGGCTCTCGTGACGACGCCGCGAGTTGCCAGTTCGAGTAATGCCATGTCCATCGTCTGCATGCCGTCTTTCTGGCTGGCTTGCATGATGCCGGGGATTTGATGAAGTTTGGCCTCTCGGATCAGATTGCGGACGGCTGTGGTTGCGACCATGATTTCCAGAGCCGCCACACGTCCTCCTGATTTTTTCTTGAGCAGCGTCTGGGTAATGACAGCTTCCAGTGCTTCCGATAGCTGCGTTCTGATCTGCGCCTGTTGTGCCGGCGGGAAGGCGTCGATGATACGGTCGATAGTTTTAGGGGCGCTCGAAGTATGGAGCGTGCCGAAGACCAAGTGTCCGGTTTCTGCTGCAGTCAGTGCGAGCTGAATGGTATCCAGATCTCGCATTTCTCCCACGAGTACGATATCGGGGTCTTCGCGAAGTGCGGACTTGAGAGCGTTGGCAAAGGACAGTGTGTGCACGCCCAGCTCCCGCTGGTTCACAAGGCACTTCTTCGATTTGTGCACGAACTCAATGGGGTCTTCGATTGTGATGATGTGACCTTCGAAGGTATTGTTCAGATAGTCGACCATGGCGGCGAGCGTCGTCGACTTACCGGACCCGGTAGGTCCTGTTACGAGAATGAGCCCTTTTTCCTTGTCGCACAATTGACGCAAGGTCGGCGGCATGCCGAGCTTTTCAAGCGGAAGAATTTCCGTGGGGATGTTTCGGAAGACCGCTCCGAGTCCGCGCTGCTGCACGAAAACGTTCACGCGGAAGCGGGCAATATCGCCAAGCTCGAACGAGAAGTCGCATTCCCGGTGTTCTTCGAAGTTTTTCCGTTGGGTATCCGTCATCATGTCGTAGATCAGCGCATGGGTCTCATCCGGTGTAAGGGCCGGATGATCCAACTTCTTTAGATCGCCATGAATACGAATCATCGGTGGCTCGCCCGAGCTGATGTGACAGTCGGATGCGCCTTCTTTGACTGAAAAGGTCAGGAGTTTCGAAATATCCATGGATATGACTCCGTAGTAAGACTGGTCATCGGTTGTGCGTCGCCACTGCGAACGGCGAGGCGGTTTCCGTGATGAATGACTTGTGAGCATCATGCCATAGCAAGATGGGAAAGCAAGGAATTCGCAGGAAGATGCGGAGCGCGTTTGGCGGCTAGAAAAGACGTACAGATTGTCCCGCGCGTTCAAATGCTGATAACGCGAGGTCAATCTGTTCGGGAGAATGTTCTGAGGTGATGGTCACGCGAATACGGCTGGATCCATCGGGGACGGTCGGTGGGCGGATTGCCGGCGCATAGACCCCCTGTGCCAGGAGTTGTTCGGCGAAGGCGAGCGCCTTCTCGGCTTGACCGATCAGAATGGGAAGAATGGGGCTGGCGGATTCGGTGAGGTGAAATCCGAGACGGGTCAGGCCTGCAAACAAATGGTCGCGATTGCGCCTTAGCCGAGTGCGGCGCGACGGATCTTGCTGGAGTACGGCCAGTGCGGCGCAGGCAGCTGCCGCCGCAGCGGGCGGTGGGGCGGTTGTAAACATGAAGGTCCGGCTGGTGTTGACCAGGTATTGAATCATGTCCGTAGGGCCGGCGATATAGGCGCCGCTGCTCCCAAGTGCTTTGCCAAGGGTGCCCATGTGAAAGGGAATCCGGTCCTCGACACCGAAATGCTCAAGCGTACCCCGGCCCGATTGGCCCATTACTCCGGTGCCGTGGGCGTCGTCGACATAGAGTGTCGCGCCGAATCGTTCGGCCAGGGTTGCCAGTTCCGGAAGCGGGGCTAAGTCGCCGTCCATGCTGAACAGCCCGTCTGTTACGATGAGCAGTGGCCGTCCGGAGGCGGTCCGTTTCAGGAGGGATTCAAGGTGATTCAGATCTCGGTGCCGGTAGATTCGCAGATCAGCGCCGCTGAGCCGAGCTCCATCGATCAGGCTTGCATGACACAATCGATCAGCAAAGATCAGCCCGCCTCGTGTGATGAGTGATGGGATGACACCCAAATTCGCAAGGTACCCTGATCCAAAGACTAATGCAGAGGGGGTCTGTTTAAAGGTGGCCAGGGCCTGTTCCAGTTCTGTATGAGGAGGGAGTGTCCCGCAGACCAAGCGTGCTGCTCCGGCACCTGTTCCGTACTGCGCGGTTGCCTGGACGGCGGCTTGAATGACGTCAGGATGGGTGGCGAGCCCCAAGTAGTCGTTGGAGGCCAGCAGGATAACCGTGCGCCCCGCAAGCTGGATGGTTGGCCCGGTCGCAGAGCCGAGTGTGTGGAGGCGCCGGGTCAGCGATTGGTTGTCCAGTTGTTGGAGACGGCTTTGAAACATGGGGAATTTTCTCTGCCCATGCGGCACTCGAGGCCTGTGGGCAGCACCAGGATGAGTTACGTTGACAAGGTAAATCAATCCCTAGTATAAGGCCCAGGTTCATTCGAAATGAAATCGCAGTTTGCCAGGGTATCTTATGACCTATCGTATTAAAGTTCCACCACGGACTTTGCCGGTCGACGAGGCGCATTTGGTCAGCAATCTCGAGCATTGGCTGGAGAATTTGCGGGTCTATAGTGGTCCGTTGCTGGTGGGTGCAGCGATTCTTCTGCTCGCCGCTGGGATTGTCGGTGGCGTGCTGTGGTACGACAGCCAGACATCTCAGAAAGCGCAAGATCTTGAACGGGAGGCCACGCTCCACTACTTCACTCGGCCTGCAGACGACCCCAAGAAAGCCGAAACGAATCTCAAGGAAGCGGTGACGCTCTATAAGAGAATTGTGGAAGAGTATCCCAGGACATCAACCGCTCCGCTTGCGGCGTTCCATCTTGGGAATGCGTTGGTTCAGGCCAATGAGTTGGATGCGGCTATTGAAGCGTATAAACGCTTTGTTCTGATGTATGGTTCGAATGCGCCGCTGCTCGGCCTGGTTCAGCAGCGTTTAGGCTATGTGTATCTCTTGAAAGGGGATCGTGATCAGGCGGCCAAGGCCTACTTAGCGGTGTTGGATATTCCCGGTGCGTTAAATAGGGATCATGCGTTGTTTGAGTTGGCCCGGCTGGAAGAGAGTCTGTCGAGGCCCGAGGGCGCGTTGGCGCATTATCAGGACTTGATGAAGAACTATCCGAATTCCCCGTTGGCAAATGAAGCCGCAGTGCGACTTAAGGTTCTTGAAGTGAAGAAGTCACCGGATCCTGCCCCTGCTTCTCCCGCACCGGCCACGCCTAAGAAACCATAACTCCCCCGCTTTCGCGGTACTGCTGCTTCAGGCCAATGTCTGAAGCGGAGGTGCGGTTTAGCGTGCGATGATCAAGAACTCCCCGGCCTTGATGACGGGGCTGGTCAGGTTGTTTTTTGCCTTCAGCGTTTTCATGGGGACGCGGAAACGTTTTGAGACTTTCTCGAGTGTGTCCCCTCCGCGTACGCGATACCATCGTCCGCTATCGGTTTTGACGCGTTGCACTTTGACTGCTGGGAGCGGCGGAAATTTATATGAGGGAACTCGATCCAGGAGCTGGACCACTTTTGCGCTGGTTCCCACCGGGACTTTGAGGTGGTAGGCCGATTCTCCGGGCGGCGTGGCATCGCGTCGTAGTTCCGGATTCAGAAGACGTAGCTCTTCGTAGGGGATACCGGTCGTGTTAGCGATCGCATGGAAATGGAGAGGGCGATTGACCACCACTTCTTCAAACTGGTGGGGCGCGACGGGATTCTGCGGGAATCCATATTGATCGGGATTTCTCGCGATAACCGTGGCGGCCATGATGCGGGGTACGTATTGCTTCGTTTCGGTGCGGATCAATTTGGTCTTCGAGATATCAGAGAAGGTCTCCCCTTGGACCTTATGGAGGGCCCTCATGACTTTGCCTTCACCGGCATTGTAGGCCGCCATGGCGAGAGGCCAGGCTCCGAACAGGTCATAGAGGTCGCGGAGGTAGCGAGCAGCTGCGACGGTTGACTTGATCGGGTCGCGGCGTTCATCCACGTAGTTGTCGATGCGCAGGCCATAGACCTTTCCCGTGCCCTTCATGAACTGCCAGGGTCCGGTCGCTTTCGCACGTGAAAAAGCGTAGGGATTGAAGCCGCTTTCGACTAATGAGAGATAGACCAGGTCGCTGGGAATATTGAATTCGGAGAAGATTTTTTCAACCAGCGGTTGATAGCGGCTGAGTCGTATTAGCCATTGTTCAAAGCGAGATCGGATCGACGTATTGAAGAAGTGAATATGACTCTGCACGCTGGGGTCCATCACGATGGGAATATTGTAGACGGTCCCACCATTGGCGGATTGGATGGGGCTTGGGAATGGCACCATCGAGTTTGAGGGATCTTGCGAAGCGGCTCCGATTGCGGTCCCTGAATCCGGCGTAGATTCAGTCAGCTCTGGAGGGAGAACGGTCAATTCAGGCTCAAGAGGAACCAGGTTGGCATCCGGTTCGTCGTCTTCCTCTGGCGTATTGACGTCAGCTGCTAAATCCGGCGATGGTGCTTCGGCAAAACTTTCCTCGATGGGGACCGAGAAGGTTCCGATCGCAAGAATGCAGAGTGTGAGAAATGGCAATAGGAGATGTCGCTGATTCAAAATGGACCTCAAGTTCTGGTGAAATACTTCTGATTTTGATTAGACTATCGATCAGTCCGTGTGTTGTCAAGAAATTGAATGAGTTAGATCGCCCTTCTTTTGAGGAGGATTTTTCGTTTACAACAGCGGTGGTGGCCTGAGCTTGGGCTTTGTAGATGGGTGAGATGCGAGGCGAAACCTTCAGCGATTTTGAGCTCTTGTGGCCCTCCATTTCTTGACAGTCTTGTGGCGCTAGTGGTAGCGTACCGCCTCTTTTCTAGTCGCATCCCCATCAGGTGAAATTGCTGGTGATATTGAAGGAGGATCGGTCAATGTTGAAGCGGTATTTGTTGGCTCCGGGACCTACGCCTGTACCCCCAGAAGTGTTGTTGGCGATGGCCCGCCCGATGATTCATCATCGGGCTCCTGAGTTCGATCCGATCTTCGCGGAAGTTCGTGAGGGGCTCAAGTGGCTGTTTCAGACTCGAAATGACGTCCTGATGTTGGCTTCTTCCGGTACAGGGGGGATGGAAGGGTCGATCTCAAACTTTCTGTCTCCCGGCGACAAGGCGTTGTGTATCAATGGCGGGAAGTTTGGCGAACGATGGGGAAAGATCTGTAAAGCGTTTGGTGTGCAGGTCACGGAAATCAAGGTCGAGTGGGGCCATGCGGTCGATCCCAAGGTGGTCGCCGACGCATTGAAAGCCGATCCCTCGATTAAGGCTGTCTATGTCCAGGCCAGTGAGACGTCGACCGGAGTGTCGCACGACGTAAAGGCGCTGGGCGAGATTGTCAAAGGGTACGAGAATACGATTTTGGTTGTCGATGCCATTACGGCATTAGGCGTGTTTGATATTAAAACGGATGCCTGGGGTTTGGATGTTGTCATCACCGGCTCTCAGAAGGCATTGATGCTTCCACCGGGTATGGCGTTCGTGAGCGTCAGCGACAAAGCCTGGGCATTTGCGGAAAAAGCTAAGAATGCGTCGTTCTATTTCAATTTCAAAAAGGAACGCGAGAATCAGGCCAAGAACCAGACCTTATTTACGCCGACGGTGTCCCTGATTATCGGTCTTCAGGAAGTGTTCAGAATCATGAAGGCCGAAGGGCTCGATAAGATGTTTGTCCGGCAGGGGCAGTTGGCCCACGCGATGCGCGAAGGGATGAAAGCTGCAGGGTTGGCGCTGTTCCCCAAGAATTCACCCAGCGACGCGTTGACGACCGTCTGTGCGCCGGATGGAGTGGATGGGCAAGCCATCTATAAGAATCTTCGTGTGCAATATGGAATTACCGCGGCCGGCGGGCAGGACCAATTGAAGGGGAAGGTGTTCCGTCTCTCTCATATGGGTTATGCTGATCGGTTTGATGTGATTACGGCCGTGGCTGCGACAGAGATGGTCTTGAAGGGGCTCGGTCATCCCGTGAAGTTGGGCAGCGGAGTAGGCAAAGCACAAGAAATTTTGATGGCCAAGTAGGGGTTGAGGACACGATGAGCGCGAATACCGGATTGAAGATTCTGATCAGCGATAGCTTGTCCACGCAGGGCGTCGAACTTCTCGAAAAGGCGGGTTTCACGGTTGTGGTGAAATCCAAGATGCCCAAAGATGAGTTGTTCAAAGAGATCAAGGACGCCGATGGACTGATCGTTCGGTCCGGTACCAAGGTTACGGCGGAGCTGATCGAGGCTGCTCCGAAGTTGAAGATTGTGGGCCGTGCGGGTTCCGGCCTCGACAATGTCGATACGCCGGCGGCTACCAAGCGCGGCATCGTCGTGATGAACACTCCAGGCGGCAATACTGTCACCACGGCCGAACATACGATGTCCATGATCTGCGCGATGAGCCGGCGGATTCCGCAAGCCACTGCGTCCGTTAAGACCGGCAAATGGGAGAAGGACAAGTTCATGGGGGTCGAGCTCTATAATAAAGTGCTCGGCATCGTCGGCGTCGGCCAGATCGGCAGCCACCTGACGAAGATGGCTCAAGGAATCGGCATGCGGGTGATCGCCTACGATCCCTATTTAGCTGCGGAACGCGCAGAGAAAATGGGCGTCACGATGATGGCCCTGCCTGAGTTGTTCAAGAGCGCCGATGTCATCTCCGTCCATACGCCGTTGACGCCAGAAACAAAGGGCATCATCAATGCGCAGGCCATCGCTACCATGAAGCCCGGCGTGATGATCGTGAACTGCGCCCGCGGTGGCATCATCAATGAAGCCGATCTGGTCGAAGCGTTGAAGAGCAAGAAAGTGGCAGCAGCGGCGTTCGACGTGTTTGAAGAGGAGCCTGTCAAGGCGGACAATCCCCTGTTGGCCTTGGATAATTTCATTTGCACGCCGCACATCGGCGCACAGACGACGGAAGCGCAGGAAAATGTCGCGGTTGGGATCGCCGAACAGGTGATGGACTACTTTACGAAGGGCATAGCCAGGGGGGCGGTGAACATTCCTTCGATCGCGCCGGAACTGCTGCCGCGTCTGCAACCGTATCTTACGCTTGCGGAAAAAATGGGATCCCTGCTGTCGCAATTGTGCCAGGGTGGAATTGAACGGGTCACGGTGGAATATAGCGGGGAAGTGGCGACGCTCTCGATTGCGCCGCTGACGATTGGCGTGTTGAAAGGCTTGCTGACGCCGATCATGGAAAACCCGGTGAACTATGTGAACGCTCCGGTCGTGGCGAAAGAGCGGGGCATCGAAGTGAAAGAGGTCAAGAGTACGGACGCAGGCGATTTTACCAGCCTGATTCGCGTCAAGGTCGAGGCGGGAAAAGCCACGCACCAGGTGGCAGGCACGCTCTACCATAAGAAGGACGCCCGGGTGGTGGAAATCGACAGTTTCAAAGTCGAAGTGGTTCCCGAAGGGCACATGCTGTTTATCCACAATGTCGATCGCCCCGGGGTGATCGGGATGGTGGGCCATGTACTCGGCGAGAACAATATCAATATCGTCCGCATGCAGTGTGCGCTCGAAAAGCGTGGCGGGAATGCCCTATTGATCATTGGGTCGGATACGGTATTCCCTGCGGCCGTGCTGGATAAGATCAAGTCCAGCTCCAATATTCTTTCGGTCAAAGTAGCAAATCTCTCCTAACGGTCGTAGACGCGCTCGGTCTGCTATGCCTCCTGCTCCTTCGAAGTCGCGCGTTGATCTTGGACAGACCCATCCCTTGCGTGATCGGTCGCTGGTCCCGTCCGGGATGGCGACCATTCTGCCTGCCGCCGCGAAACAAGTCAGAGCGCTTGAGGCGCAGTTACTCGGACGTCTGACCCGTCGGGGTTACGACGAAATCATTTTACCGACATTTGAATATCTCGATGTATTGACTCCAGGGTTGGAGCCTGAGCTGATCGAGAAATGCTACAAGTTTGCCGACCGCACCACTGGCCGCATCCTGCTCTTGCGGCCGGACGCGACGGCTCAGATTGCCCGGACTGTGGCAATGGGCATGATGGGGGCGCAGTTGCCGTTGCGATTGGCCTACCGTACGTCCGTCTTTCGCTATGAGCCGGAGCATGCCGGGCGCGACCGGGAAATTTTTCAAGTTGGCGCTGAGTATATCGGGGCAGATGATGCCGGTGCCGATAGTGAGATGCTGATCCTCATGATCGAGTGTCTGAAGCAGGTCGGTCTCCGTTCCTTCAAGATTTCTCTCGGGCATGTGGGGTATTTTAAGGGGTTGCTGATCCGGGCAGGCCTCTCACCGAACGGGCAAAAAAGAGCCGAGCAGGCGGCGGCCCGAAAAGATCTGCCACGTCTGCAAGAAATTCTCAGCAGTGAAGGGGTGGCGACGCGCCATGCCACGTCTATTTTGGAAGCTCCCGAGCTGTGCGGGCAAGTCGAGGTGCTAGCGAAAGGCCGGAAGTTCGCGATGGGTGACAGGTCTGCCCTGCAGGCGCTCACTCGGTTGACGACGGTCTATCAGACGCTGTGCAAGGCCGGTTACCAGGACGTCCTCTTCCTCGATTTGGGCGAGTTCCGCGGGTTCGATTACTATGATGGTGTAGTGTTTGACGTATTTGCCGAGGGAGTCGGGGTCGAATTGGGAGGTGGGGGACGCTATGACCATCTCATCGGTCGGTTCGGGCGGAACATCCCATCCACGGGTTTTGCGTTAAACGTTGATCGTCTGTTTCGTGGGTTGCAAGCACAGTCCTCCAAGAGCGTGGCGGTTTCTTCCAAACGGATCCGGAACGGATCGCAGAGGACGTCATGAAGCCGTTCGCGACCGTCGATCTTTCTCAGCCGAAATTGCCGCCGCAGAACCTTGAGGCGGAGCAGTCTGTGTTAGGCGCCATCCTGCTGGATAATCAGGCCATGCCGAAGGCGATGGAACTGCTCGTCGAAGAGAACTTCTATCGCACAGCCCATCGCAAAGTGTTTCGGGCCATGCTCGACTTGTCCGACGTCGGTGAAGTCATTGACCAAATCACCTTGACTGAACGGTTGAAAGCGAAGGGGGAGCTGGAATCGGTCGGAGGCGCGGCGTTTCTTGCCGAGTTGGTCCAGTCGGTATCCAGTTCCGCGAATATCCGCTATCACTGCAAGATTGTGCGTGACAAAGCGGTGGCACGTGAACTCATCCACACCTCGACGGAAGTGCTGACCAAAGGATATGAGGGCACGACCTCTATTGACGATCTGCTCGACTTCGCCGAGCGCTCCGTGTTCAGCATTGCCCAAGGTAAACTGGAACGCTCGTTTACGCCGATCAACGACATCATCAAGGAGAGTCTTGATCTTGTCGATAAACTGTCGAAGCGGAAAGAGCATGTCACGGGAGTCCCGACAGGGTACTACGATCTCGACGATCTGACCGCAGGGCTTCAGCCGTCCGACTTGGTGATCGTGGCGGCTCGTCCCAGTATGGGCAAGACCAGCCTGGCCTTGGGGTTTGCGACGCATGCCGCGATTCATGCCAAGGCGGTGGTGGGTATTTTCAGTCTCGAAATGTCCAAACCGCAAATTGTGTTGCGCATGTTGAGTTCGGAGGCGCGGGTCGACTCGCATGGACTCCGGACGGGCAAGTTGCAAAAGGAAGATTGGTGGAGGCTGGCTGAGGCGGCGGGAAGGTTGGAGCAAGCGCCGATTTATATCGATGACACGGGTGGAATTACCGTGCAGCAGATGCGCGGGAAAGCCCGCCGGCTCAAAGCTGAGAAGGGGCTGGATCTCCTGATTGTCGATTATCTGCAGCTCATGCAGGGACGGAGTGATTCGGAGTCACGGCAGCAGGAAATCTCCGACATATCCCGGTCGCTCAAGGCTCTGGCGAAAGAGCTGAATGTGCCGGTGGTGGCGCTCTCACAGCTCAGTCGAGCGGTGGAGGCGAGAAAGCCTCCGATCCCTATGCTGGCCGACTTGCGTGAGAGCGGCGCGATCGAGCAGGACGCCGATGTCGTCATGTTCATTTATCGCGAAGAAGTCTATGACCAGAATTCCGAGCGGAAGGGTATTGCCGACATTATTGTCAGCAAGCATCGAAACGGCCCGATCGGAAAGAGGGATCTCTTTTTTCATGATCGGTTTGCGAAGTTTGAAAGCCTCGACAATCGCGAATCCTGAAGTCGTTTGACGGGTCTTTTCTCCTGTCGGTATAATTCTCTTCAGCTGACGACGCACTCCGAGACCTTTTTCCCAAGGCTATTGTGAATACACGACGCTGGTCTTCGGTCGCATCCTCATCGTTCACTCTTCGTCTCTTGCCTCTGTGCGCAGGGCGCGGGCTTATCGGGATCATCATCCCGTTGGTCATTGTGGCCTGCGCAGCGGCACCGCATTCGTCGGATGTTGCATCCAGTGGCGCGGTAGCGAAAAAACCGGCGGGGGCTCCAACAACGGATGCGTCTGCGTCGTATCATTTCATGCTTGGGTATCAGGCCGAGCTGGCGCAGGATCATGATAAGGCGATCCAAGAATATCGTGCGGTACTCAAGACCGATCCGAACTCGCGCTCGGTGAAAGCACGACTGGCCGGGATCTATTTCGGCTTAGGTGACCTGGCCAATGCGGCTCGTTATGCGGAGGAAGTCGGCGAAGGGACCGGCCAGGACGCCCAACAGCTCACGCAGATGGCCGGCATTCTGGCCAGCGCAGGCAAGCCAGATCGAGCGCTTCGACTGTTAGACCTGGCGATTGAACGCGATCCAGGACAAAGCGATGCCTATTTCCCCAAAGCGATTATCCTCGTCAATCAGAAGCGGCTGGCGGAAGCCGAGCAGACCGCGAAGCAGGGATTAAAAGTCTCGCCGGAGTCGCCGGTCGGCCACTACTACCTCGGGCGGATCTTCCTCGAATCGGGCAAACAGGAGGAGGCGTTGGCAAGTTTCGAACGGGCCATCGCGGACAATGCGGCGTTTGAGCCGGCCTATCTCGCCCAGGCCTCACTCTATGAAACCCGCCAGGAACGAGAGAAGGCGATTGTGGTGCTCAAGCGGTATTTGGAACGGGTCAACCCCAATAACAAAGACATCCGTCAGCATCTGATCCAACTCTATGTCAATACCAAGGACTATGCCGGAGGCCTTGCTGAGCTCGACAAGATGTTGGCAGAGGAGCCTGGCGATCTCGATGCGCAGTTGCGGATGGCCCTGATCTACGGTGAGAAAAAGGAATTTCCTAAGGCCATTGAGCTTCTCCAGGCGGTGCTTAACGCGCGGCCTGCCGAACTCAAAGTGCGAGACTATCTCGGCTATCTCTATGAGGAGACGAAGGAGTTCCCAAAGGCTGTGGAAGCGTATCAGTTCAATATTCAGCTCGATCCTTCGTATGCTGACAGCCACATGCATCTTGGCGTTTTGCAGTATCGGCTCAAAGCCTATCCTGCTGCGATCGCCCACTTGACGGAGGCTACGCGGATCAATCCCAAGCAGCCGGAACCCTTTATTGTACTGGGGCTTGCGCACCTCCAATCCGAGCAATTCGAGAAAGCCTTGAGCGCCTTTGAAGAAGGGCTTCGCCATCACCCGAAGAATGCGGATCTACATTTCAACCTGGGGACTGCGTACGATAAGCTCAATCGCTTCGACGATGTGGTGAAGTCGATGGAGTCGGCCCTGAGTCTGGACCCGCACCATGCCGATGCATTGAATTATCTCGGGTATAGCTATGCAGAACGGGGCGTCAAGGTCGAGCAGGCCTTATCATTGACCCGGCAGGCTGTCGCGCTCAAGCCAGACAATGGATACTATGTCGATAGTCTTGGGTGGGCGTTCTATAAGGCCGGACAATTCACTGAAGCGCTGACCGAGATCAAGCGCGCGGTCGCGCTGGTGGGTGATGATCCGGTGATCTATGAGCATCTTGGAGAAATCTATGTGAAGCAGCAGAAGCTGTCCGAGGCGAAAGAGGCCTGGCTCCATTCCCTTGAACTTGATCCCTCCAATGACAAGCTCTCCCAGCGATTTCGTGAGCAGGGCCTGGGTGACCCAGCCAGCGAAGATCGTATTCAACAAGCCAAGCGTCGCGTATCAGAGAAGATACAGTCTAAACAATCTGCCCCGTAGCCGGATCTGTTCCGATCGATTCGGTCGAAACGCCGCGGACTACTTCGCCCCTTATCCATAAGAGAGCGATCGGTCAAAGCAGGCAATCGACTCCTTCCCTACGATCATCCGCCAAAGTTCATGAATAGTTTCAAGGAGATCATGCTCCATTAACCCGCCTCATGCACTCATTCTCCAGAGATCCCAGGTCCCCGCTAAAGATCAGACAGCCGCATGAACCCCGTTCGTTTTCTGTGCAGGAACAAGGGGCAAGATGCCAATTCTCGGCAGTTTTGAGCAGATTGCGTAAGGGCTGTCGGCCGTTGAGCATAAAAGTACATTCGGGTGATTTCTTATAACTTGTTGATTTCCAGAGAGATGGTGATACGTTCGTCTTTAGCACGGACCGGCATCAAACCTGCTATAGCCCTGGTAGGCGCCAACACGAGCGCCTCGGGTAGCAAGAAGAAGCAGAGTGTGAACGTGGGTGTCAGTGAACCATCAACCAGGAGGCAGTACGATGTTTAAGGCATTGCGTAAACAAGAGGGTTTTACCCTCATCGAGTTGATGATCGTTGTGGCGATCATCGGCATCTTGGCGGCCATCGCCATCCCGAACTTCCTGCAGTATCAGCTGAAGTCTCGGCAGTCTGAAGCTAAGACGAATTTGCAGGCCATCAAGACTTCGGAGGTTTCGTTTCAGGCGGAGCGAGGCTGTTACGTTGGAGTTACTGCGGAGGGTGTGACGGCACCTACTAGTGGTAACAAAACAACTCCCTTTACCTGGGGTGCAGGTCTCACCGCAACGATTCCAAGTCCAGCCTGGTGTACTGCTGTATTTTCTGGCAGCTTCAACGACATTGGTTTCAAGGCCACTGGTAATGTGAATTACATTTACGGAGTGGATGCAACGACGGTTCCGGCTCCGGGGCTCTATACGACGGTCACTTCTTGTGCGTTGTACCCAGGTACGACCATGACGGCTGCCACCGGAATAGCTGGCAACAACAACTTTGTTGCGGTCGCCAAATCCAATCTGGATGGCGATGCTAATGTTTCAACCTGGGATGCCTCGGTTGACCACGGCGCGGCGGATTGCACAGTTGGCGTATTCTAGGGCACTGTAGACAGAGTGACAGGTCCCGGCAGCCTTCGCAGGCTGCCGGGATTTCCTTTTTCTCATCCTTCCAGGTCTTCCTGTCATGGCTGGTTCGATAGCTCTTCCACATAATTGTCGCATGCGTGCCTTGGACCAATTTTTGCTCGGCCTGGCAGGTATCTTATTGCTTGCAGCAGTAGGCTGGTTGCAAGGGCACCTGGATCGGCGACTGGACCGTGCCGTTGCCCAGATTGAAGGCCTCGCACAACTGCCCAAAGGCGAGTATCTGAAACCAGCCCTGCTAGGGTACCATCACTTGGGGGCAGACCTCATTTGGCTCAGGCTGATACAGGTGTTAGGCAACAAACGGAACAGCGCGGATGAATATGAATGGATGTATCACGCCCTGGATGTCATCACGACCCTCGACCCGCAATATGCATACGCCTACTATGCCGGGGGGGTGGTTCTTGGTGATCTCGCCCATCGACCGGATTTGAGTGTTCGATTGCTGCTCAAGGGAACTGACGCCAATCCGACGGTTTGGAACATCCCATTCCTGCTTGGTTACAATTATTACTTTCTATTGGACGATCCTGCCAATGGCGCCGAATACATTATGCGGGCTGCCAGTCTGCCTGATCGCCCTGCCTATCTGCCAGGTTTAGCCACTCGTCTCTCAGTCGAAGCCGGAAGCCCCCAGACGGCATTGGTCTTCCTCGAAGCGCGTTTGCGAGAGACGCAGGATCCACAGATGCGAGAGTTCTTTGTAAATAGGATGAAAGAAGTTATTATCGAACGGGATCTTCAAATGCTGGAACATGCTGTGGAAACCTATCGGACAAAACATCGAGCTCTTCCCGAATCCTTAATTGCTCTGGTAGCTGATCGGATCTTGAGCGGTCTGCCGCAAGAACCGTTCGGGGGATATTATCGGTTGGATCCCGAGACTGGCTCTCTTTCCAGTTCAACTCATCCGGATCGGTTGCGGACGTTTTTCAAGCGCAAGCAGCCACCTGTCTATCTCCCCAAAATAGAGCCTGCTTACGTGTTTCCTCGGACATGGGAGTGAGAGATGATGCCAAGCGATGATTGTGTCGTTCGGACGGAAGAACTCTGTAAAGTCTTCCGCGTCGGTTTTTGGGGGAAAAAAGTGACGGCTGTTGACCGCGTCAACCTCGATGTGCGCCGTGGCGAGGTCTTCGGATTCTTGGGCCCCAATGGGGCGGGGAAGACAACAACCCTGAAAATATTGATGGGCCTCATCTATCCGACGAGCGGGAGGGCCCGGTTGTTCGGCCATGAGGTCGGCGATCAACGCGCCAAGACAAGGCTTGGTTTCCTCCCTGAATCGCCGTACTTCTATGATTACCTGACGAGCCGTGAGTTTCTTCGCTTTTATGGACATTTGTTTGCCCTCTCCGGTGGGTTGTTGGAAAAACGGATTGACGAACTGTTGGAGCTCGTGGGTATGACTGCCGCACGGGATTTGCAGCTGCGGAAGTTTTCAAAAGGCATGTTGCAGCGGGTTGGCATCGCGCAAGCCTTGATCAATGACCCGGAACTGGTCGTGCTGGATGAGCCGATGTCCGGGCTTGATCCGATCGGACGGAAGGAAGTGCGCGACCTCATTTTCCGCCTCAAGGAATCCGGCAAGACGGTCATGTTCAGCTCGCACATTTTGCACGATGCCGAGTTGCTCTGTGATCGAGTCGCCATGATTATGAAAGGCCGATTGGTGGCTTGTGGACAGGTGTCTGGGTTGATCCAACAAGGAACCACGCAAGAAGTGGAGATGGTCATCGATCGGCTCTCGCCGGAAGGTCTGGAGCATCTTCGCGTCTTGGCAACGAAGGTGGTGTTGAACGGAGAACGAGTCATGGTCGTGCTGAGTAGCCAGCGTCAGGTAGAGGAGTCTCTTGAAGTTATTAGGGCGGCTCGTGCCAAGCTGGTTTCGCTGACTCCTCATAAGGCATCGCTGGAGGATCTGTTCATTCGCGAAGCCAAAGGTGTGCAGTCACCTGTGGAGGCGCGGGTATGAAGGTCCTATCGATTGCGCTCAATACGTTCAGGGAAAACTTGCGCGACAAGTTGCTCTACAACCTGTTGGTGTTTGCTCTGCTGATGATCGGGAGTTCGTTGCTGCTCATGCGGCTGACGCTGGGAGAGTTTCATCGCTTGTTGCTGGATGTGGGGCTTGGGAGTATCAATATTTTCGGGGTGCTGATCGCGATCTTCGTCGGAATTGGACTTGTCAACAAAGAGATCGAGAAGAAAACGATCTATACCATCGTGTCGAAACCCGTCGCACGCTACCAATTCTTGATCGGGAAATACCTTGGTTTGACACTGACGCTGTTCGTCAACACGCTGATTATGGCCGGAGGACTGTTGCTGGTCCTCTTCGCGCAGGATGTGCCGATTGAGAGTATGCTGTTCAAGGCGCTGGGGTTGATCTTTATGGAGTTCATGGTCATCACGGCTGTGGCCCTGCTCTGCTCTACTTTCACGAGCGCGACGCTCAGCGCTATTTTTACGCTCGCCATCTATGTGATCGGCCACCTCACGGCGGATCTCAAGACCTTCGGAGAGAAGATGGATGAAGGGATGCGCGCCGTGGTCACAGGACTCTATTATATTCTGCCAAATTTAGAGCGATTCAACCTCAAGGGGAATGTCATTCATAATATTGAGGTGCCTGGAACGGACCTCTTGCTTATTGTGGTGTATGGGTTGACCTATGTCGCGTTTCTGCTGATGTCTGCGAGTATCATCTTCCAACGTCGCGATTTTCGTTAGCTCGTGTCTCGCCGATTTCATTCTCCACTTGCAAAGACATCGCGTCCAAGGTATTGATGGAGTAAACGTAGCATGCACATCAATGGGCAACGCATGGCATTTCTGGATGATTTGAATCCATGAACATTCCTCTACTCGACCTAAAAGCTCAGTTCCGGCCGCTTCGAACCGAGATCATGGCTGCGGTCCAAACGGTCTGCGACGAGCAGGGGTTTATCCTTGGTCCGCGCGTGGTGGCCTTTGAGGAGTCTCTGGCTAAGTATGTCGGTGCCCGCTACGCCATCGGCTGCGCCTCGGGAAGCGACGCGTTGCTGCTCTCGCTTATGGCGATGGGAGTGGGGCAAGGCGACGAAGTCATCACGGTTCCTTTTACATTTTTCGCCACAGCTGGCGCAGTATCGCGGTTGGGTGCGAAGCCGGTCTTTATCGATATTCAGCCGGACACTTTCAACCTTGATCCAGGCCAGTTAGACCGGGCCGTGACGTCGCGGACTAAGGTAATCATTCCCGTGCATCTATTCGGGCAATGTGCCGATATGCCGGCCATTAATCAGATCGCCAAGGCAAAGCGACTACATGTCATTGAAGATGCCTGTCAGGCCATCGGGGCCGGGCAGGGCGGTCAGCGCGCCGGGGTGTTGGGAGATAGCGCCTGCTTCAGCTTTTTCCCTTCGAAAAATCTTGGCGGGTTCGGCGATGGCGGGATGATCACAACTAATGATCAGGGGCTTGCTGATGCGCTGGCCATGTTGCGTGTGCATGGGAGCCGGGTGCGCTATCTTCATGAAGCGGTTGGGATTAACAGCCGGTTGGATGCGCTGCAAGCCGTCGTCCTTGATATCAAGCTCAAGTATCTCGATCAATGGGCTGAAGGCCGCCGGCGCAATGCCGCCCGCTATGACCAGTTGTTTCGAGAGGCGGGTCTGCTGGATCGTGTGACGTTGCCATCGACGAAGGCAGGCAATTTCCACGTCTACAATCAGTATACCGTGCGGGTCTCGAAGCGCGACGAACTTCGGACTCATCTGAAAGAAAAGGGTGTTGGGACCGAGATCTATTACCCGCTTCCTATGCATTTGCAGAACTGTTATCAGGATCTTGGTTATCGGAAGGGGGCCTTCCCCTTGTCCGAGCGGGCGGCCGAAGAAGTTATGTCCCTTCCCATCTACGCCGAACTCAGCGACGCCCAACTGACCTACGTAGTTGAGATGGTCGCCGACTTCTTCAAGCGCCAATAGGTCACTCCCCAGGATTTCCCTCTCGCTCTGGTCCCGTCTGCTGGCCAACGCCTGGTGTCTCTGTCCATTGAGCCATATAATCAACATTGGGTAACGGGGGGTCTGCTGCAGATGTGGCGGGCAAGGGGAAGAGGATGACTCTCTCCAATATGACGACTAGTGGGAAATGGAGATATTAATGAAATATGTACTGATCCTCCTTGTGGCTCTGATTGGCCATGGGGCTATGAAAGCTGAAGCGAAAGAGCTGACTCCGCGTGAGATCTATGAGCAGGCATCACCGGCAGTCGTCATGGTCATGGGCCATTCCGACAGCGGAAAAGGGGGCAGTGGAGGAACAGGCTCCATCATTCAGGCCGACGGTATGGTGTTGACGAATGCGCATGTGGTTATTGAAGAGAAAACCGGAAAACCCTATCCGCGACTCTCCGTATTCTTGAAGCCGGTCCGTGTGAGCGGTGATACCAAAGCAGACCTGGCTCGCATGGTGCGCGCCAAACTGGTGGCTTATTCTGCGCCGTTGGATTTGGCGTTGCTCAAGCTTGAGGGCGTGGCCGCTCCGCTTCCGGTCATTGATCTGAGCGACTCGGATCGGACGAAAATTGGAGATCGCGTGATCGCCATCGGGCACCCTGAGCAGGGAGGGTTGTGGACCCTGACGACGGGAGTGATCAGTGCCGAAGTTGATAATTTCAACGGTGTGAAGGGGAAACATGTTTTCCAAACTGAAACCAGTTTGAACCGGGGGAATTCCGGCGGTCCGCTCGTCGACAGTGAAGGACACATGATCGGGGTCAATACGGCGATCGCCCGTGTGGCGCCTGACGGCATGCCGATCACCAGCATCAGCTTCTCTCTCAAATCCTCGGTGGCAAGACAGTGGGTGCGCGAGCAGAGTACTGTGTCATCAGGACAGCTGCCAGCAGCTTTCCCGTCGGGGCCAACTCGTGCAGCAGCCGAGGTGCCGATGGCTCAGCCCCCGACGCAACAACCCATCCCGGCTCCTCACCCAGCCCCCAACCAGACTCCGGCCCCCAAGATGGTTAGCCCGAAAAACCAGAGCAGCCCTGTTCAGCCGCTCGCAACTCCTCCCCCGCCTCGGGCCTACAACTTGGACGAATTGGTCGGTGATCGAAGCAAGGCCGAGGCCGATCTGGATGCCATGATTTCGGAGATGCGCGGGCGCTTAAAGGAACGGTAGGAGTTTCCAGGTTCGGGAGTTTCCTCACTGAAGCAAGCGGTGTATGATGCGCCACCCGCATGCAGACTGATCATCCATGGCCGTTTCGAGTTCTGATCATCGTCGGGTTTCTACTGTGCCACGCCGCGGGCTCGGTACTCGCCGCGCCGACGAGCGATCTATCGAAACAAGAGTTGACGGGTCCCGTGAAGACCGCCGTGACCCGTCATTCACAACTCCGTACCGTCCATCACTTTGATCGTGACGGGCGTCTGACCAAGGTTGAACTATTCCCCACACAAGAAACCGATTCGGCGCAGTATCGTCTGGCCTACGATGACGCCGGTCGGGTGACTGAAGAGCAGACGATCAAGCCGGACGGCCATGTCCTGTACAAGAAGATCTACCGGTACGGGTTTGACGAGCAGGGACGGCAAGTCGCTATGATTGCGGCAACCGACGATGGCGAGCTCGCCCATGCAGAATTCAACCTGTATGACGAACGTGGCGTTGTCACGGAGGATCTCGCGATTACCGGGAACGGAACCGTTGAAAAGTCGCTGTATGATATCCGGGGGAAACTGGTGTATTTCGCCCGATACTTTCAAGGGCGGCTGGTGCTGGAGTCGACGCATCATCACGGGCCGTTAGGCCGGCTCAAGGAAAGCCGTTTTTATTCAGGGGATGGGATGTTGATGCGGAAAGATGTCTATCGATACAACGACGCCGGCCAGCGGATCGAACAGCAAAGTGAGTTCTTCCGGAGTGCACATCTCCGCAAATCCGTGGTGACCTATGAGTTCGATGCAGTGGGAAATTGGACGAAGGAAACGATTCAGCGGTGGGCCGAGAAAAATGGAACGCTCTCGCTCCTGGAAACCGTGGTCAGCCGGGAGCGTCAGATTACCTATTATTAGCCCAATCGGGGCGGAACACATGAGGTGTTCCGCCCAGATATCACACGCACAAACCCTGATCGCTAGCTGGTCACCGCTCCCTCTGAAGCCGATGAGACATGGCGTGAGTACTTGCCCATAACTCCAGTGGTATATCGCGGCTTGGGATGTTTGACCTTCTTTAAGCGCGCTCTGATTTCTTTATCCGTGAGCGCCACATCCAGCCGTCGCTTGGCAATATCAAACGTAATCGTATCACCGTTCTTGACCGCGCCGATCGGGCCGCCCTTGATCGCTTCCGGCGCCACATGGCCGGCCATCAGGCCGTGCGTCGCGCCGGAGAAGCGTCCGTCGGTGAGTAAGGCGACGGAATCCCCGAGGCCGGCTCCCACGATGGCCGCCGTCACGCCCAGCATTTCGCGCATGCCCGGTCCGCCTGACGGACCTTCATAGCGGATCACGACCACATCGCCGGCTTTGATTTTGCCGGCTTTGACTGCGGTGAAGGCGTCTTCTTCCCGTTCAAATACTTTCGCCGGGCCTTGAAATTTCATGATCGAGTGGCCGGCGACTTTTACCACGCAGCCTTCCGGCGCCAGATTGCCCTTCAGAATGACCAGGCCGCCTGTGGGCTTAATCGGGTTTGAGAGCGGTCGCAGTACCTGTTGCCCGGCTGTTTCCTTCGCATCGGCGGCTTCTTCGCCGATGGTGCGGCCGGACACGGTCGGCTGATTCGGATGCAAGATGCCGGCATCCAGCAACCGTTTGGCGACGAGCGTGGTCCCGCCTGCGGCAAAGAGATCTGCCGCGGTGAATCGGCCGCCCGGCTTGAGGTCCGCGAGGAGCGGAACTTTCCGGTTCAGTTTGTCGAAATCGTCGATGGTCAACTTCACGCCCATTTCTCGGGCAACCGCCAGTAAGTGGAGCACGGCATTGGTCGATCCGCCGGTCGTCGCCACAGCGGCGATCGCATTTTCCAGCGACTTGCGGGTAATGATCTGTTTGGGTCGCAGATCTTTCTTGAGGAGTTCCATCACCATCTTGCCGCTTTCGAAGGCGACATCGTCTTTGTGCTGATCCATGGCCGGCACGCCGTTGCGGCCCATGGCCGACATGCCCAGGAACTCGAATGCGATGGCCATGGTGTTGGCAGTGAATTGGCCGCCGCAAGCGCCGGGCCCCGGACAGGCATGGTCTTCGAGATCTTTCAGTTCGGCGTTCGTCATCTTGCCCGATGCGTGTTTGCCGACTGCCTCGAACACGTCTTGAATAGTCACATCGTGCCCTTGGAAATGGCCCGGCATGATCGATCCGCCGTACAGCATCAATGACGGGACATTCAATCGGGCGAGGGCCATCACGGTGCCCGGGATAGTCTTGTCGCAACCGGACAGGGCGACGACCGCGTCGAACAGGTGGCCGCGGGCCACCAGTTCGATCGAGTCCGCGATGACCTCGCGGCTGATCAGCGAGGCTTTCATCCCTTCGGTTCCCATCGAAATGCCGTCGGACACGGCGATCGTGTTGTATTCAATCGGCGTCCCGCCGGCTGCGCGGATACCGGCCTTCACCCGTTCCGACAACCGCCGGAGGTGAAAATTGCAGGGCATGACCTCGATCCAGGTATTGGCCACCCCGACGATCGGCTTGGACAGATCCTCATCCGTGAAACCGACTGCTTTGAGCATGGCTCTGGCCGGCGCCCGGCCCGGGCCTACTAGCAAATCGTGACTCTTCAGATGCAACTCTTTCGGCATAACATCCTCTTTCAGGCTGCTGAAAATGCCCTCCAGCTTCATTCTCAGTCGTTCGGACCCCTCAACGTACCCTGCCCGCGTACGCTTCGGGGTCCTCTCTCCTTGCGGCCTTGCTGGACGGCATTTTGATCAGCCTGGGGAGTGGTCGACTTGTTGGGGAGAAATCAGAGAGGGAAAACTATTTGCCTTTCTTCCCCTCTTTCTTCTTCTCGTCCTTTTTGTCTTTGGCTTCTGTTCCGATCACTTCTCCGGTCGCGGCATCGATGCAGACTTCAGTGACTTTCCCGTCCGCGCCGAGCACTTCCACTTCCCAGGTGGTTTTGCCGTGCTTGTTCTCAAGCTCCGCCTCGACGACCGTGCCGGGCACTTTCTCCACCGCGGTCTTCACCGCCTGCTCGATCGTGATCTTGGCTTCTTTGGCCAGAGCGGCGATATCGCCTTCTTCGCCCTTCTTCTTGTCGCTCCAGGCGGGAGTCCCGAGTGCCAACACTGTTCCAACGGCGAACGTGAGAATGAGTGTGAGAGATTTCATCGGCCACCTCCTTCGGAAAACAGATTATTGCACTGACATGTTGCCGGGAGCCGACGGGGTCCCGGCGCCTTTGTGAGGATTGGTTCCGCCGTGGGGACTCGCCGCACCGCCGCCATGGGGCGTGCCATATCCGCTGCCGGCGCCCTTGTGTTCCTGCATCATTTTGTCGTGCTCGGCCTTTTCTTTGGCGCGCTGTTCGGGGGTCAAGAGGCCCAAGACTTCGCGCTTGGTCTTGATGGAAGTCAGGCGCAGGCTGACTTCCATATCCTCGCTCTGCTTCAGCTTGGCCTCGATGGCGCCGAGATCGGACTTCTCATCGTCGGTCAGGGCCTTCAGCTCGCGTTCCGCGACCTGGATATCCGCCTCCGCTTTGATCCGGGTCTTGTCCAGACTAAGTTGGACGTCCTTCAGCTTGGCGATTTGTTCAGCGGTGAGGCCGATTTCTTTTTCGTGCTTGAGGAGATGACGGATGAGGTGGCCGGTGCTGCTGTGCATCATGCCGCCCATGCCATGCCCACCCATGGCGCTGTGTCCGCCGCCGGCATGTCCTTCCTTGCCGTACCCTTCGGCCCAGACGCCGGACGTGCCCAGCGTCAGACTCACCGCGGCTGCGAGAGTCAGAGTCATGATTGCTGCGCGGGATCGTTGCATGTGTCCTCCTTCGGTTAAACTTGCATGGAATGACGATGAAGATGGCACTATTGCCGTAACAGCCCGCCTTCTCCCTTGAGCCCGTTAAACAGGAATTGCACGGCGAGAGCGGCCAGCAACAGCCCCATGAGGCGCGTCATAATTTTCTCAGCCATCGGGGTCAGCCATTTGGCTCCCTTCGCCCCGAGCGCCAGGATAATGTAGCTTGCCAGACCGACTACCGCAAGGCAAGCGAGCAAAATGCCGCGCTGAGCCCATCCGGCCGCTTGGGCGTCCAGCAAAATGACGGTCGAAATGGCCGCAGGCCCGGCCAGCATGGGGATGGCCAGAGGGGTGATGGCGATATCGTCCTTTCCGCTGGCTTCGGCTGTTTCCGCGGCGGTTTCCATAACCGGTGAACGCTGGGCGCGGAGCATGTCCAACGCCACCAGGAGCAACACCAGCGCGCCGGCGACCTGCACGGCGGGGAGTGTAATGCCCAGTAGGTGAAAGAGTGATTGGCCGACCAGCGCAAATCCGGCCAGCACCGCGACCATTACCAGGCAGGCGACGCGGGCCATGCGCAGGCGCTGCTGCACCGTATCGCGCGGGGTCATGGCGAGAAAGGCCGGCACCGTTGCGAGCGGATCGACGATGACGAACAGAGAGCTGAAGGCCAGCAGGGCGTATTCGGCGAGCGACATGCAGAGTCCTGTATCAGAAACAGTGGAGGAGACTAGCTTCGTTGGGCGGCGGCCAGTAACTCGGCGCGCGGATCAGCCGTCCGCAAATGGCTCAGTTGTTCGTACAGCTTTTGTTCCCCCTCAGTCAAAGGCGACGGCAAGACAATCTGCAACGTGAGGAACAGGTCGCCATGGCCTCCGGCCGCAGTCGGGAGCCCTTTCCCCTTCAAGCGTAGTTTGCCCTCGGCACGGCTCCCGGCGGGAATTTTCACGCGGACCGGCTCGGTCAATGTGGGCGCCATAACTTCGGCGCCGAGGGCGGCTTCCCATGGCCACACCGGCAGATTGGCATGCAGATCACTGCCTTGCTGCCGAAAGACCTTGTCCGGCATGAGGGTGACGTGTAGGTAAAGATCGCCGCGCCTGCCGCCGTTCATGCCGAGCTGGCCTTTTCCCGGTACGCGGACTCTCGTCCCGTTCTGGACGCCGGCCGGAATTTTCACTTCGATCGTATTGGATTCCATCCGGTGGCCCGACCCCAGACAAGCCTGGCAGGGCCGGTTTCTCACGGCCCCGCTCCCGCGACAGGTGGAGCAGGGGACGGGCTCCATGAGGTTGATCCGTTTGGTGACGCCGCCCAGGACTTCCCGGAGAGACAGATCGACTTCCGTTTCAAGATCTTCTCCGGATGCTGAAAATTCGTGCTGACCCGCCGTTCGTCCCCGGCCCCCGAAGAGATTCTCAAAAATATCGGAAAATCCCTCGCCGCTGAACGAGTGAGCCTGGCCCCGGCCCTGGGCTCCGGCTGCCTGGCGGGCCCGCTCATAGGCCTCGGCCTGCTCCCATTGGGCGCCGTGTTGATCGTACTTCTTGCGTTTCTCCGGGTCTGACAAGATCTCGTGGGCCTCGTTCATCTCTTTGAATTTCTTCTCCATCTCAGTCTTCTTGGCGCCGCCGTGCATGTCGGGATGGAACTGGCGGGCGAGACGGCGATAGGCCTTTTTGATCTCATCAGCCGAAGCCGTACGAGGGATGCCGAGAACCTGATAGTAGTCGCGACCAGAATTTGCCATGGTCCAGTGCTTTCGTGTCGAGTGTTCTGGAAGAAAAGATAATTCTGCAGCTTACGGGGTCAATCCCCTCTTTGCAAGCAATGAGCGCCCTGTTCGATGTGTCGGTCCAGGGAGACCGGGTCAGAATCCCTGATAGGACAAGCCGAGGAAAGGAAGTCCGAAATTGAGTCCGGAATTTGGCTGACGGGTGTCGGCGTTAGAGATGTGCATGACCCGGTAGCCGGCTTGAATGCCCCAGGCGGGCGTGAAATGGTACGTGCAGCCGGCGCCACCCCATAGGAGAAAATTGAACTGTCCCGGCTGTTCAGGAATCCGGCCGCCCAGATCCGTCCACACCGGTCCTCCGCCTCCTTCGATGAAAGGGCGCACCCGTCCAAATGCCGTGGAGGTATAGACCATTTTCGGAGTAAGTCCGATTCCGTAGGCTGTAATCGGGTTACGAGTGTGGAAGGCGACGAGTTCTGCACCGAGAGCCAGTTGGCCTTGGTACCAGCTCGAACCGATTGGTTCTGTGAGGGTCACCATCCACGAAGGCATGATGGCTTCCCCGAACAGCTTTGACGTTTGGCTGGGCCCAACACGCAGGGGAAAGAATGGCCCGGTCGTGAACCCTATAGTTTGGGTGCCGATCGGTGTGGATGCGGGCTCATCAGTCGCGGCGGCGGCTGAGAAGGGCAGGAGGTGCACAGTGAGGAACAGTGGCAGAGCAAGGCTGAGAATGTGAATCAAATGAGATCGGTGGTTCATGAATATATAAATAGTAGATAGGTTATGAAGAAGAATGGATTTTGGCTCGTGCCATCATCTTGCAGTAGGAGCAGACGTCTGCGGTGGTCGGTTGGGCGCAGCTTGAACAGGGATGCAGCATGGCCTGGTCTTTCTCGGCCATCGTAGTCGGGGTGGCTTCCGGCTTGCGTTGTTTGTCGAGGAAGCCGCAATAGAAGGCCTGCTTCGTGCCGGGCGATTCCGTTTCGAGCCGGTTCAATACTTCTTTGTAGAGCAGTGTCCGGGCGCCTTTCGCCATCGGGCATTCTTCGACGATGTAGTCGATCCGGTTCAAGACCGAGTAGGCGGCCAATTCGCGCTCGGACAGGCGAAAGAGCGGCTTCACTTTCTTGGCGAACCCGTCCAGGGATGCCGGCAGGTTGGGGGATTGCTTGTCTAAATACTCCTCCTGCCAGCGGAGCACGTTGCCCAACAGGCGGGCCGCTTCATCATCGAGATTGTGGCCTGTCGCCATCACATCGTATTTATGTTCCAGCGCCACACGATTGAACTGATAGCGCTTGATGGTGCCGCAGGTTGAACAGGTCGGACGGTGAATCAGCATGGCCAGTTCTCGAATGCCGGCGCCGGCTTCCTGCTCGACGGTGTGGACGTGCAGAATTGCGCCATGCGGGGCGGCTACGGTTTCAGAAAACTTGACCACTTTGGCATGAGACACTTCCGAATAGCCGCCGATGCCCAGGTTCACATACAGCGCGTCGGCCTTGTAGCCCATCTTGAGGAGGACATCCCAGAGCGCCAGGCTGTCTTTCCCGCCCGACACAGCCACGAGGATGCGATCATCCTTCCCGAACATCTTTTCAGACTTAATGGCCCTGCCGACCTGGTCGTGGACGTAGTAGTTGAAGCAGTCCTTGCAGAAGGCGGCATTGTGGCGCGGCAGATCGATCACCGCTCTGGTTTTGCACTTCGTACAGTTCATTCGTGGCCCGATCGTATCAGAGATGTGACGTTGCCGATTTTACGTGTTGCTATGTCCGGACATGCCCGGAGGCCGATGATACGGCTGGCCATGCGCTGATTGCAAATCAGACCCTATCGGGAACCTCTCCGCCTCCTCTGCGCAGTCCGCCGATTTCTCCGGGAAGGCGGCAGGGGTACGTTCCTGCCCGCTATGGTCTTTCCTGGATATCGGTCAGTGCCTTCAGGATATCCGCCGGACGCGGCGGGCAGCCGGGAATGCGGATATCGACCGGAATGAGCCGGTCGACCGGCCCGGTCACCGCATAGCTTCCTTTGAAGAGGCCGCAATTGATGGCGCAGTCGCCCAGCGCAATCACGAGTTTCGGATCCGGCGTCTGTCTGTGCACGTCCTTCAATGCTTTCTCCATGTTGACGGTGACCGGCCCTGTGACGACCAGGGCATCGGCATGGCGCGGCGAAGCCGCGATGTGGATGCCGAACCGTTCGATGTCATAGACAGGATTGGTCAAGGCGTTCATCTCCATCTCGCAGGCATTGCAGGACCCCGTGTCGACTTCGCGGATGGTCAGCGACCGATTGAATGCGGAGGCTTTCTTACGCACCTCCGGCGCCAGTGGTTCGGAGGAGGGCTGGATGGCTTGAGGGTGCTGGCCCGTCACCACCCCGGTCTTGAGGCTTTTTTTCAGAATACGAAACATGCGCGACCTCCTCGTTAGAGATCATTCCCGGCATACGAGAGATTGAAGCTTTTATTGATCAGCGGAAAATCAGGGATGATATTTCCGATGACGGCCCACTGGATGGCGGGCCAATTCGCAAAGGATGGATCGCGCACCTTGCATCGGTGAATCTGTCCGTTCTCTCCGGCTATGACGACATAGAGGATCTCTCCCCGCCAGCCCTCTACGGCCGACAACGCCCATTCACCCTGCTGCGGCTGGTGCGCCGGCTCACCTGCGATCGGCCCGGTTGGAATTGTGCGGCGAATTTCGCGGATGAGGCGGATCGATTCGTGGATCTCGTCCATGCGCACGCGCATGCGCGCGCGCACATCCCCATAGCGGTAGAGGGCCACGTTGACGGGGAGTTCGTCGTATGCGGCGAAGGGACGGTCGCGGCGCACATCCTGATCGATCCCCGACGCCCGGCCGACCACGCCCATCACTCCGTGATCCCAGGCTGTGCGTTTCGTCAGAACGCCGGTGGCTTCCAAACGGTCTGTGAGCGAGGCGTTGGCGACAATGATGGACTCGAGTTCGGAGAAGTCTGCCTCGATCCGGTTCACTTCATTCACCGTGTCGTCGATCTGCCCGGCGCTCACATCTCGTGTTACGCCACCCGCACACATCACGCCGCGCAGGAATCGCGACCCGGTCAGCCGGTCGTTGAGCTGCATGAGGCGCTCTTTCATCCGGCCGCAGTGGGCATGGGGGAGCGCATAGGCGGTGTCATTGCAGATCCCCCCGACGTCGCCGAGATGATTGTGGAGCCGTTCCAGTTCAAGCAAGAGTGAGCGAAGGTAGCGGGCGCGTCGCGGCACATCGATGCCCAGGAGCGTTTCCACCGCCTGGCAATAGGCGAGACTATGCCCGACGGTCGTGTCTCCTGACACCCGTTCGGCGAGCGGCACCGCGGCGGTGAGCCGCTGTTGCTCGAACAGTTTTTCAATGCCGCGATGTTTCCAGAAGTGCCGCACTTCCAGCTGCATGATCGGCTCGCCGGCGACGGAGAAGCGGAAATGCCCCGCTTCGATGATGCCCGCGTGGATCGGTCCGACCGGCACTTCGAAGACGCCTTCGCCCTCGATGTGGCGGAAGCGGTACTCGCCCTGTTGTCGTTCCATGACGGTATTCCACGGAACAGTTTTCTCCAACGGGTGGGTGCCTTTCGGCCAATGTTCGTGCCGCACCAGGCGGCGGAGATCCGGATGGCCCTGGGGAATCAAGCCGAACAGATCGCGAATTTCCCGTTCGTACCATTGGGCCGCATGGATCGACGGCGTGATCGACGTGAAGAGACGGTTCTGCCCGGCCAGTTTTGAGGTCAGCAGTATCCAGGGCTGGCCCGTGCCGAATGCAAACAGGTAATGAAGCTCGTGTGTCTCCTCGAACGGTCGGCCGTCGACGGAAAAGAGTAGGGCCAGGCGGCCATGCAGTTGGTGATGCAGATGCCGGGCGATTTCCGGAAGCTGTGCCTGGTCCAGGCGATACTGCACCATGCCGTTGCCCGAGGGAGAGGCCGGGGCTAGAACGGGAAAGGCCGTCTGAAGTTGCTGCGCAATTGAAGGAACGTCCGTCATCACACCCTCATGGATTACCGGTTGACCAACATGGCAGAGGCGGTGTCGAGGAGCTGTCGGAACGGAGTCGGGAGCGCCCAACAGAATCCCACCAGCACCGCACCCAACAGGATGATCGGAATGTGGCCCACCGTCCATTGTTCGCCCTGCGGGATGTCTTTGGGCGCCTCGCCCCAGACCATGCCGGTGATGCGGGCGAGAAATCCGGCGAAGGCTACCAGACTGCAGAACAAGAGAATGACAACGGGAATGCGGGGCCCTGACTGGAACCATTCGCCGGGAGCCCCGGATGTCCCGAGTGCGGTGATAATCTGCATCTCGCTGGCGAAGAGCGCGAACGGCGGCAGTGCGGCCAGCGCCAGTCCGGCGACGATCAGCGCCAGCGCGGACCAGGGCAGCACGGTGATGAGGCCATGCACCTGGTCGATTTCAACCGTTTTGAACCGTCGATGAATATTGCCTGCCGCAAAGAACGCGAGCGATTTCGCGAAGGCATGGTTGACCAGGTGAAAGAGGCCGCCGAAATTGCCGATGGGTCCGCCGACCCCGAACCCGATCATCGCCAGTCCCATATGTTCGATACTCGAGTAGGCAAACAGCCGTTTGTAGTTGTGCTGCAAGAGGATGAAGAACGCCGCCAGGGCAAACGACAGGAGTCCGAACAGGGCCAGGAGGCCGCCGGTAAACTCGGGAGAGACCGCCTGATCGACGATTCCGCGGCTTCTGAGAATCGCATAGACCGCCACGGTTTCGAGCACGCCCGCCAGCATGGCCGCGACCGGCGCCGGCGCTTCAGTATAGGCGTCGGGCAGCCAGCTATGCATGGGCACGAGTCCGACCTTTGTTCCATATCCGACAAACAGGAACACAAACGCCAATTTGAGAATATGCGGGTCCAGCTGGTCGGCGACCTGCTGAAGCTGGGTAATATTGAGGGCCGAACTCACGTCGCCCAGCACGCGCAGGGAGGAGTAGTACATCAGCACCACCCCGAACAGGGCCAGGGAAATCCCGACGGAACAGAGGATCAGGTATTTCCAGCCGGCCTCCAGCGATTCGCGCCGCCGCCAGAAGGCGATGAGAAACGTCGTGGCCAATGTCGTCGCCTCAATGGCGACCCATTGCACCCCCAGGCTGTTCGCGATGGTGGCGACGACCATGGCCAGAATGAACATATGGAACAGAAAGAAGAAGAGGTTGAGGCGGTTGGCTTCGATCACGCCCTGGGCCACTTGTTCGTCCATGTAGGACCGCATATAGAGCGAGCAGGCCAGGCCGACTGTTCCAATAATAAAGAGAATCACCGAGGAGAGGGCGTCGATATAGACAATCTCGCCGAAGGCCGTGACCGAGCCCTGGGCTAAGACGGTTCGTGTAATCGCCGCTTCTGCGGCGATCAACGTGCCGATGCTGGTCAAATTGGTCAAGTGGAGCCGGCGCGAGCTGGTGATGAGCAGGCTGAGGCCTCCGGCCACGAGCGGCGGAAGCAGGAGCAGGCTGACGGCGATCGTCATGTAGTTTACGATCATTCCTTCAGCTCGCTGAGACGATTGGTATCCACGCTGTCGAATGCGTCTTGCAGCCGGTTTGTATAGATGCCGGCGATCAGAGCTGCGACCAACACGTCGAAAAATACACCCAGTTCGACGATCAGGGGCATGCCGTAGGTCGCGGCGGTGGCTCCGAGGAAGAGCCCGTTCTCCATGACCAGGAAGGCGATCATCTGGGTAACGGCTTTTTGCCTGGCAATCATTGTGAAGAAGCCGATCAGTACGATGGCCAGAGCAATGGCCAGAGAATCCCTGGTCAACAGATGTCCGAACGGAATGATGGGCTGCGTGATGAAAAAGGCGATCATCACGAGCGCGCCACAGATCAGCAGGCTGGCCGGCACATTGATATTCATGACCAGTTCACGGGTCACATTCAGCCGTTCGATCACGCGTTTCAGCACGCGAGGGATCACGATGACTTTGACCAGCACCGTCAGGGCCGCCGCGTAATAGATATGCGGAGTGCCGGTCAGAAAGGCCACCAGTGCAGCGGTCATTGCGAGAAACAGGGACTGCAAGGCGAAGAGGTCCACGCAGGCCGAGAGCCGACGCTGTGCGATAATCGCAAAACAGGTCAAGAGCAGCAGGGCCGAACCCAAGTCCACGAGTTGTGTGCCGATATGGGGAGTCAGCCAGGACACCATCACCCCCGCAGGATGTAAAAGAACAGCAATCCGAGCAGCGCCAGGATAAAGGCGACACCGAGGAGGTCGGTGACACGGAAGAGGCGCAGCTTGGCGAACATGCACTCCATCGTGCCGATGACGACCGCCAGGCTTGCGACCTTCACAAGATAGACGGCCAGGCCGATCGACAGCGCCATCGGCGTGAGCGTGGTGGCGATGCCCCAGGGGGCAAACACGTTGGCGATCAGGGAGAGAAACACCAGCAGCTTCATGCCCGAGGCCCATTCGAGGAGCGCCAGATAGCGCCCCGAGTATTCCAGCAGCATGGCTTCGTGGATCATGGTCAGCTCGAGATGCGTGGCCGGGTTGTCCACGGGGACGCGGCCGGTTTCTGCAAGAGCGACGATGAAGAGCGCGGCGAGCGCCATCAGATGGGGAGAGGGATCGGTCACGATCCCTTCGAGCAAGGCGGTCTTGTGAACGATGGTGCTGAGGTTCGTCGAGCCCGTCGTCAGCGCGATCGCGAAGATCGACATGATCATGGCCGGCTCGGTGAGCGACGCCACGATGGCCTCGCGGCTGCTGCCCATCCCGCCGAACGGCGATCCCGCATCGAGTCCCGCAAGGATCAGGAAGAAGGTGCCCAGCGCGAACAGGTATACGAGGGCGATGATATTGCCGGCAAAGTTGAGCGGCATCTGCGATGCAAAGGCCGGCACGAGCAAGCCGGCCGTCAAGGTCGAGGCAAAGAGGATGTAGGGCGTTGCCGTAAAGATCCACGAGGTGGTCGTGGACACGACGGGTTGCTTGCGGAACAATTTCGCGAGATCCGCATAAGGCTGAAAGACGCTCGCGCCCCGGCGGCACTGAAACCGCGCTTTCACTTTTCTGACCAGGCCGACGATCGCAGGCGAGACCGTCAGCAGCACGAAGGCCTGCGCCAGCGTGAGCACGATCGCTTGAAGTATGGCCTGCTCTTTCGTCATGCCGCTCCGTTACAGCGCAAACAGCAACAGCACCACCAGCGTGACAAACATATAGGCCAGGTAGAGATGGAGACTCCCTGCCTGGACGATCCGCAGTCGGTCCGCCAGTCTGTAGATCCCGGCGACCACCGGTTTGTAGAGGTATTTCTCGAACAGCGGTTCGATGTGAAATTCGAAGTGCCGGCGTTTGGCGAAATAGCGCGATTCTTCCAGAAGTTCGGTTTCGAGTTTCACCGTCGGTTGATAGATCGTGCTGAACACCCGCTTGATCGGCTGCACGAACCCTGTCGCCGTGTATTCCATGCGTGGGGAGAGGGTGAGGCCGCATCCCCAGGTTTTGGAGTACCGTGTGACGAGAAAGCCGCCGAGCAGCGCGACGAGGGCGAGTCCTGCCGCTGCCGCCCCGACGAGGACGAGGGCCAGGACCGGGGGGGACAGACTCGAGAATTCCACGTTGACCGGTGCCAGGGCCCATCCATCGAGGGCCAGCATCTTCTCCGCGATGGATGTGCCGGTCATCGACGCGGTCACGCGGTCCAACAGCGGGACAACCATCATCGGAGCTAGTCCCAGGGCTACGCAGGCGCCGGCCGGAACGCCCATGCCGAGTCGCATGGACCAGGGCACTTCTTCGGCATGCCGCGCGTGAGCGCTACGCGGCAAGGCCAGGAACGCCATGCCGAACGCCTTGGCGAAACAGGCCAGGGCCAGGACCCCGGTGAGCGCCAGTATCGCGGCGGCCAGCGGAAGCATCAGTTTCACGATCAAGGAGGGAGCCTGGAAACTCAAAAACAGACCTTGAAAAATCATCCATTCGCTGACGAATCCGTTCGTGGGCGGGAGCGCGGCAATGGAGACCGCGCCAATGAGGAAGAAGAGCCCGGTCCAGGGCATTCTCCGCAGCAGGCCGCCGTATTCCTCCATATTGCGGGTATGGGTCGCATAGAGCAGCGACCCCGCGCCGAGAAACAGCAGGTTCTTGAACATCGCGTGATTGATCGTGTGATACAGCCCCGCCACCAATCCGAGCGCAGCCAACTCTTGGAGCCCATAGGTTTGAAAAATCATCCCGGCTCCGATCCCGAGGAAAATGATGCCGATGTTTTCCACACTGCTGAATGCGAGGAGCCTTTTCAGGTCGTTCTCCATTAAGGCATACATCACACCCAGTAATGCGGATATGGTTCCGACCAGGAGGACGACAAACCCCCACCACCAGGGAAACTGTCCGCCGAGAAAATCAAACGAGACCCGCAGCAGGCCATAGACGGCCATCTTGATCATGACGCCGGACATGAGGGCCGAGACGTGGGACGGTGCGGCCGGGTGGGCGTAGGGTAGCCACACGTGCAAGGGAATGACGCCTGCCTTGGAGCCGAATCCGATCAATGCGGCCAGAAATGCGACTGTCCGCAGATGTTCTGGTAGCGGGTCCTGGGGGTGACGGAAGCTGTCGAAGGAGAATGATCCGCTCTGTTGGAAGAACAGAAGGAAGGTCAGGATGATGAAGGCGGTGCCCGCGTGCGTCATGATCAGATAGAAGAAGCCCGCGTAACGGACGTCTGCTTTCTCATGTTCCGTGAGGACAAGGAAGTACGAGGTCAGTGCCATCAGTTCCCAGACGATCAAAAAGAAGAACCCGTTGTCGGCGAGCACGACGAGGGTCATCGAGAGAAGAAATCCGTTGAAGAGCGAGCCCAGCGCCGCGACGGAGACGCGTCCGGAAAAATGCCGCACATACCCGACGGCATAGATTGAGGCGGCGAGACCTGCGAGTGAAATCGTCAGGACAAAGAAGGAGGCGAGAGGATCAAGCCTGACGGCGAAGGACAGCAGAGGAAGGGGCGAGGATAAAGGCAGTATGAGTGGCCCTGATGCGAGGAGGCCGGCAATGCCGAGGATGATTCCCCCCAGACTTGCCACAGCCGCCAGTCCGTGCGCGATGAGATTCTGGATTCCCGGTCTGCCCGGGACGCACAGTGGAAGAACGATACCGGTTGCATAGACCGCCAGCATGCCGGCAAGTAGGATGGTCATCGTGTACACGTCGTCCGCGGGAAGCATCCCCGGCGACCAGAGCGATGTCGTACGTTGGTTGATCTCATCAAGGTCCGGCGGTGACACAGCAGACTGCAAGAGATGGCTTGCCTCGTCTCCCATGAGTCATGTTGAGGCGCACTGTGACAGAGCTGGTGCGAGCCCGCAAGACCGGCTTTCTGGAATTGGGTTCATTCATGCGATCGTACCGGTTCCGGATGGACCGTTACCTTCGCCCTCTTATGGTGGAGAAGCGGCGGTCCCAGCGGCACGATTGCCTTGCCGGTATAGGCCTGCGAAAGACTCCCGATCGCGTGATAAAAGGCCAGAGTGCCGACGGTCAGATGCGCGACACCGGGCAGCGTTTCCGAGATCAAGTTCAACCGCATACACACGGTGGAGAGGAACGTCAGGGTGATGACGACATGGAGGAAACTTAGGGCCACGGACCGGTATGCGGTCAGATAGACCATGGCCGCTGAAAAGAACGCATACACCAGGTTGATCGGAACGAAGAGCGCGCCATCAAAATGAAAAGTCGTGCTCACGCTGACCAGTTGGGCGGTCGACACGGTGAGCCAAAAGAAGCCATACATCGTGAGGGCGGTCCCGCCAAGCTGTTCGTTGTATCGAATGTCAGCGACCCCGGCGAGTACCTGGACGAACCCACCGAACACCAGGGCGATGACCAGCACTCCCGCTTTATCGATCGCCGGGATTCCTCCGACCTGTGCCGCGCCTACGGTCAAGGCTCCGACGGCGAGGCCGAACAAACCGATGGCCAGGACATCGATCCGGCGGCTGTCACTTTCGGCCTTTGTCAGGTGCTCCTTCACAATAATCTTGGCTCCAATTGCTCTCCAGTCGAAGGCCAGGAACTATCCGTCTCATGCCGTCTCGCTCCTGTGCCGCCTCTGTCGGGGAGGCCTGCACTACACGTGTTCCGGCTTCACCTGAGCCGAGACCGTATCCAGCAATTCCTTGGGACTCAGAGGTTTACCGAGGACGTCGTTCGCCCCCAGCAGCTTGACGGTGTCGAGATAACCCCATTCTCCTGATCCGCCTAACATTGCGATGATTTTGCAGGCAGGCCTGGTTTTGCGAAGGCGATGAATAAATTCCAGGCCGTCTATATCCGGCAGGAACACATGGATGAGAATCAGATCCACGATTTCATCGTGCAGGAGGCGCCAACCCTCCTTCCCGCTTGCGGCAGGCAGGACACGATAACCTGCGTTTTCGAGGATGGTCCGAAAGAGAGTCCGCACCGGTTCATTATCATCAATGAGCAGGATGGTAACCATCGACGTTCTTCTCTCTTCTCCAGCCTCATCACAGCAGTCGACCGGTCCCTGATGCCTTGGCGTCGCATGACGCGAATAAGCCTCCTTCGGCGAGGTGGTTGCCTCAATGACCGGTCGATAGCGCGTATGGGGGTGCCCGACCATCTGGATTGCATACCGTCGGTCCCCCGGAGCGGGAGTCCGCATTGCCAGCGGCACTCCGTACTCAGTGTCCCTGCTTATGGATCATCGGATCGATTTCTTTCTGCACGTCCTCGGGAATGTTGTAACGCACGTACGGATGATCCATCACTTCATTGGCGTAGAGCCGCCCCGTCGGGGCCGGGACCGCGATGTTAGTCTCCACGGTTCCCTTCGGGCCGATGGTGACGGTCTGTTCCGTCGCGGTCCGGATATAGGGATGCCACGCGACCAGCTTATAGGTGCCCGGCGGCACATCGGTCAGGGTGAACCGGCCCTGCTCGTCCGTCTTGGCAAAGTACGGATTCGTAATGGCCACCCCCCAGCTTTCCATATAGGCGTGGAACCCGCATTGCATCACGAAAATGCGGCGGTTCTTGCTGAGATTGACCAACTGCTTCATCGGCGGGCCGGCCATATGTTTGTGATACATGCCGGCTTCGGTGCGATCCTTAAAGTTGCGCGGATGCTGCGGATTCATCGGCAGGGGCACGTTGAACAACACGCGCGCGCCCAAATTCGACGTTTCATAGGCCTGGATGTCGTGCATGACGGGGTCCATGTTGACCACCGTCACCGTTTGATCGCCCCGCACGACGGTTGTGAAGGGGAAAAAGAGGCAGTCTCTCGCTTCGATCTGGGGCACGGTCTTTTCAGCGAAAGGTTTGCCTTTCTCGATCCCTTCCAGATAGACCACGACCTCACGAAACTCCCCGGCCGGCCCGACCTGGAACGGCTGGAGGATCCGCCAGCCCTGTCCGTCTGAAATGCGCCCGCAATAGTATTGGTCCGGCAACGTCACGAGGTTGTAGCCCTTCGGCTTGGGAACCGTTCCTTCGAGCTTCACGGTCCCCGTGAGGGTCCCGCCCTCAGAAACCGTGACTTCTTGATAGGCCCAGGCGGGCAACAGGTTCCCCAGGGTACAAGTGAACATGGCTGCGAGAAGACAGTGACGATAGCGCATAATGAATCCTCTTATTGATGAAGAGCCCCATCCGGTTGCGGCTGCTTACGAGGGGCGCGTTCCTTTCTGACGGTGCACAGAATCTGCAATGCGCTGAATGGTATCGGCGGTCAAATCGCGAATCGTGATATGCGCCTCGTCGTCGCCGCTGAATGTACAGAGCGCGATGGTGAAACAATCCGTGCCGCCGCGAATGATCTTGAGCGCGATGTTGGATTGATGGCAGTGCACACCGACGAAGAGACACACGTCGATCTTGTTTTTCCAGATGGTCAGATTCGGATGGTTCGGATTGATCTCACGCTCCGCCTCGATCTTCGGATACTTCGGACGGTAATCGGCCATCGGGATCAGCTTCGCCGGCACCGCGTCCGCCAGCGCTTTGATCACTTCGGATTCACGTTTGGCTTGTTCATTCCAGGCCCACAGGACCAACGGTCCCGGGAAGATCGTCGGATTCTTGGCTGCAAGTAACCGACGGGCCGCTTCATCGATCGCCTGTTGCTCCGGCACCCGCTTTCCCATGACGAGTCCCTCGCCTTTTGAGGGCCCCACGACTCCCCTATGCGACACGGACGGGGGAAGATATCCTTCAGGCCCAAGCGTCATTTCGTACGGTGTCATGTCTCTCGCTCCTTTCCATTGTGGTTCATACAGTTCCCAGCCCTTCCCGGAGAAAAATATCCATTGATGTGAGCGATTGACCCGGCTGCGGGGTCAGCACCGTATGTTCAAACGAGAAGCCGCTCCTCAGCCGGTCCCAATAGCCTCGGGTCTGACCTGCTTCGACAATAACGACTCGACCGACGGATTTCGCGAACGACTCCAGGGCCTCATGCGAAAACGGTACGAGACGCTTGGGGTAGAGTCCTGCGACACGCAGTCCGAAGCTCCGGCACAGCGCCACGGCATCTCGAACGACGCCCTGCGCCGCTCCCCAGGCGACAAATCCGACATCCGCTTCAGAATCACCGTTGCGTTCGACCATCGCGGCGACGGCATCAGGCTGACCGGGCAACGCCATGTCCGGCATGACGGCCGTCCTGCGGCGAAGGATGTCGACCAAGGCCTGAATGTCGATGCTTTGATGGCGGCGCGCGATCGTGTCTTCGATCAGGATCCCGACCCCATCGCTCAGCCCGCTACGGATAAGATGGTGTCCGGCACTGACCAGGTTCAGGGCATCGGGAATGTCAGCGGCCACAAGGATCCGCGGAGTCGTGAAACCGTTGAGACATGCGGCGATGGCAGAGTCGTCTCCCCGGAGCAGTGCCAGCACCTTGCCTTGCGGCCCCCGATAGGCTTGCATGCCCGGATGGCCGTCGCTCTCCAGAACAGACACCATGGCGCCTGCCATTCCCGTATGGTGAGTGCACCATTGTCTTGGGGATTGGACGAGCTCACTGTGGCAAGCCTCTCCACAATCGCAGGAACTGACGGCGAATCCCAACAGAATGGCCTGCGCGGGAGTCAGGAGTATCCGGCCCGGCTCCTTGTCAATGGTCGGGAACGGCAGCGAATAGGCATCATGTTTTGTGAGCGCGCGACGGGCGAAGTGCCATCCCGCTGCAAATGACCGGGGCGATGAGACGAACGGGGAGCAGTGATGCAGGGCCTCTTCCGGGAATCCCAGTAACTGCAACAACGCGCCGAATGCCGCGAACGCCCTGCCCGGGAGCCCTTCTCCATACTGCGCGCACAGCTCTGTGATCGGGACCGGATAGGCGATGATTCCTTCCGGCAGAATCGGGCGGAGTTGTGGCGCCGCCGGCGGTTCCCAGAGGAGCACGCTTCCCGGCTGAAGGTCGAAGCGCCGGAACTCCGGGACCGTGTCTCCGAGGTGGACCAGCACGTCGCACCCGTGCCCCATCGAATAAAACGGCTGCATGGCGATGCGAATGCGCAACACAACATCGCCGGAGTCGCCGTTGAGCCGTTCGTGTTGCGCCATGACTGTATAGCCCCGATCAAGCAGGACGTGGGCGATCGGCGGCCATTCCTTGAAGAGAACCGACGCGCCAAGCCCTACGATCTTGACGATGAGATCAAAGTCTTGAGCAGGCCGGGCAGGCAGCCAGGCGGTGAATGGAGACATGTCCCTCGACTTTCTTCTTACACTCGATACGTCGTTCCTACTTCCTTGAGCCCGGACAGGCTGAGCCAATGCACCGAATATCCGCTCAGGAAAAAATGGTCGTACACGGCGGATAAAAACACACGCCCCTCGTCGGAACGCACCAGACGCCCGTCCCAGTTTCTGACTCCCTGATGTAACGCGGCTTGCAGTCCCGCATGGCTTGTGGAAATCGTCCCGGTCTCGAGATCGAACCAGACAAGGGCCGTGACGCCTCTTGGGTAGTGGATGGCCACGATGTCGGCATGCTCTGACATGTGCTCAGTTCACATTCGGTGCGGTTCGCGCGAGGTGCCACAAGGGCTTGGCGGAACCTTTGATCCGTTCACGATCGATTTACTCTGTCCCCGGCTCACCGGCATCATCTTTCCTCCGGTGCTTATGCCGCCGTGACTGGTTCCGGTCTGGCATAAATCATGTCGGCCTCCATGAAACCGTCGTGCCGGTCATGATAGCTGAGCTCCAGGACTTCACCGGCGTGAAGAGCAGAGAGGTCAATGCGTGCAATCCCTCGAGCAACGACGGTCTGCTTCCCCACCAGGGCGCGGGCACGGATCGCCCCGCCTCTAGGCAAGGTGACTCTCAACTGAAGCCAGCGGATGCCCTGGCGATCTTCCTCAATCCGATCGAGACGGCCCCAGATCGTCGACATGTGCCTCCTCACCGGTTGGATTGCAGGGGGCGGCCTGTCCGCTGGAGGCAGCGAGCCACCCCCTCACGCGCTTTGAGGCTGTTGGGATCGCAGGTGAGTACCGCTTTCCAGTTGAACAAAGCCTCCTCATGCTGTTCCAGTCTTTCGAGTATCGCGGCCAGTTCACAGCGCGACAGGAGATCGGTCGGGCATGCGGTCAACGCCTCCTGAAGCCGCGTGAGTCGCGCGACCCATTCTTCGCCTGATGCATTGCAGCCTGCCGGCGATTCCGCCCGCCTGTGAATGGACATATCCATGCCCGCACTCCCGTTCTTCCTGCCGATTCCTTGCACCGCAGTACCGCAATCGTTACGCCAGTCTCGGATTCACCCGCTCGACTCCATGATTGGCCCGGATCTGTGTTCCCGTCAGGCGCACAGTCTGTCCATCCCGGGGCATCTGAATCCCCAGATCCTTCCGGACGGTTCTGAAAATCTCGATGATATGGTCCATCTGCTTCACATCCAGGTCCTGCACGCTCAGCATGGCGTCTTCATGAATGTCGTGGCAGAAGGCGACTGTCAGGCAATTGGTTCCCGCCCGCACCATCCGCAACGCCAGGTTGGCATAGTGGCAATGGATGCCGATGAAGAGCGCGACTTCGATCTTATTTCCCCAGATGGTGAGATTGGGGTGGTTGGGATTGATGCCTTCCTCCGGATCGATCTTGGGGTACTTGGGCCGATAATCCGGCATGGGAATAATCATCACGCCGGGGATTTCCGCGGCGAGCCGCAGCAAGGCCTGTCCCTTGGCGATCCAGTCGGGATTCCAGGCCCAGAGGTACAAGGGACCGGGAAAGATCGTGGGGTTTTTCCTGGTATACAGTTGCCTGGCCGCCTCGGCGATGACCTCGTCCGCCGGCGCATGGTGACCGTACAGCAGCCCGGATCCGGACTCGGGGTGAGTCACCCCGAGTTCCATGGCCGACGGCGGATGGAATCCCGCCGGGCCGACATCGATCACACGGTCACGCTTTGCGCTATCCACTGGGCTCATGAGTGATTCCTTTCCGCAGGGTGTGTTGTGCGCGCACGAACAGGCTGCGCACGGGGTTATTTCCGTCCTGTCTTGTTGGTCGAAGCCACGATCTACCCGGCTTCTTTTCCCATGGCCAGAACAGCCGTCTTCGCCTTTATTTTGTTGTGAGCCGCCTTGGCCGCTACAGGGCCAGCGGATTCGACGACTGTGATCAACATCTTTTCAGCTTCCGTGGGCGGCTGGGCACAACCCGTCAGGACGGCGAGCGGGATCAATCCAACGGCAATCTCCTGCCGCGTACTTCGTGTCATCGCTCAGCCCTCCCGTGCTTATCGGAGGTCTTTCCCGCAGGAAGGCCTGTGCATGGAGAATGCCGCAGACCGACGGCGCATCGAGGATGCGGCCTTCTCAAAATAAATTGAGGGCTTGCGCTCTTCTTATTGAACAGTCATGCGTCGAATCGGCTTATCCATCATCGAGGCATGCAAGACTTGCAGATGTCGACCGGATACTGATGAGGGGAGACGGCAGTTCCGGTAGAAACCGGAGGCAGCCCTACATTGGGCGTGCAATCAGACCGGCGTAACCGTGCAAAATTTGCGAATCAGGCGGGAACAGGCGGGGACAGGCGGAGTCAGTGCTGTAGGAAACCGTGGAAGGCAGAGGGGCGTTATTCTCTGATGCCGTATTCTTTGATCTTGTACTGAAGTGCGCGAAGGCTGATGCCGAGGAGCTTGGCCGCCTTTTCCCGATGGTTGGTCACTTCCGCCAGCGTGCGTTGGATGGCTTCCCGTTCGATCTGCTCGAGGGAGGACCCCAGTGTGACGATCATTGTGCGCGCATCTTCTTTGCTCGCTTGAATTTCCTCCGGAAGATGCTCCGGCCGAATGGCCGGGTCTTTCACCGTAATCACGAGTCGCTCCATGAGATTCCGCAGTTGGCGAATGTTGCCCGGCCAGGCATAGAGCCGGAGCAGCCGCATCGCCTCGCGGGAGACTTCTTTGGGTTCGCGATGGTGCTGGGTGGCGAACTCACTGAGAAAACGATCGACTAAGAGCGGGATATCGTCGCCCCGCTCGCGAAGGGGCGGGAGACGGATCGGGACCACGTTGAGCCGGTAATAGAGATCTTCCCGAAACGCGCCCTGTTTGACCGCTTCCTCGAGGTTGCGGTTGGTCGCCGCGATGATCCGGGTATCGACGGTGATCAGCTTCGTTCCGCCCAGGCGCCGGAATTCTTTGGTCTCCAGCACGCGCAGAAAATCAACCTGGGATTTCAGCGACAATTCACCGACCTCGTCCAGCAGCAACGTGCCGCCGTCGGCCAACTCGAACCGGCCGGCTTTGGTCGCCATCGCGCCGGTGAAGGCGCCCTTTTCGTATCCGAACAACTCGCTCTCGAAGAGGTTCTCCGGCAGGGCGCCGCAATTCATGGTGACAAACGGTCCGTTGGCCCTGGCGCTCCGGTGGTGGATGGCCCGGGCGACGAGTTCCTTCCCGGTGCCGCTCTCTCCCGTCAGCAGGACCGTGACCGCGCTGTCGGCGACCATGTCCACCAGGCTGTAGACCCGCTGCAAGGGCTCGCTTTCGCCCACCATTTGGTCGAACCGCGTCCGCGTCTCAAGCCGGTCCCTGAGCTGTCTGTTTTCCTGCGCCAGGGCGTGGCGCTCCAGCGCTTTTTCGACCACGATATGAAACCGGTCGCGATCGATGGGCTTGGTGAGGTAGTCGTAGGCGCCCAGGCGCATGGCCTCGACCGCCGTATCGATCGACCCGAAGGCGGTCATCACGACGGCTTCCGTTTCAGGCCATTTCCCTTTCATGCGCCGGAGGAATTCCATGCCGCCCAGGCCCGGCATGCGTAAATCCGTCATCACCAGGTCGATCGTGCTCTGTTCGAGCAGGACGAGTGCCTCTTCGGCGGTTCCGGTCCCCTGCACCTGATGCCCGAGCTTTTCCAACATGGTCATAAGGGCAGACCGGATGTTGACCTCATCTTCGACGACGAGGATGTGCGCGATCCGTGTCATCGGTCCCGCACCAATGTGCCCTGTGTGACAGGGACGGCAGGAAGCCTGATGACGACCGTGGTGCCTACTCCCGGCGTGCTGGAGACCTGGATCGTCCCTTCATGGTCCTGCACGATGCGATACGCGATGGCCAGGCCGAGTCCGCTCCCCGCGGTCTTGGTGGTGTAAAACGGTTCGAAAAGCCGGGCCAGCTCTTCTTTCTTGATGCCTATGCCGCTATCCTGCACCGTGAGTTCCACCCACTCCTTTTCGTCTGTCTTGATTCCCCTCGCGATCACGTTGCAGGTGCCTCCCTCCGGCATGGCCTGGAAGGCATTCACGATGACGTTGACCAATACCTGGCTGATCTCTGTCTCGTCGCCCATCAGGGCCGGCAAGGGATCGGGCGCCTTCGCAATGAGCTGGATCCGGCGGTCCTGGGCTTCGTATTGTAAGAGGGACATGATATGGGAGAGTAATTGCTCCGTGTTGATTGTATGGAAATGGAGAGAGCCCGGCCGCGCGAACTTCATGAAGTTGTCCAGGATGGCGGCCAGTCGACGGGTTTCCGCGTTCAGCACGTGCAGATACTTGTCCACCCTCGAAGATGGCGGAGTCCCTGCCCGCAGCTCTTCTTCAACCAGATGCAGATTCAAGTCGATGGCGCTCAGGGGATTACGCAGCTCATGCGCGACACCGGCTGAGAGTGTATGCAACCCCGCGAGTTTATCCGCGACCCGCACGCGGCGCTCCAGGTCCAGAAGTTCCGTGACATCTTTGAGCAGCACAATGACGCCGGCCGACCGGCCGTCATCTCCGGTCAGGTCCGCCGTCGTGACGCGGATCGTGCGGGGCTGACCGTTGGTGGCATAGGGCATATCCTGATGATCCACGTGGCGGTTTTTGTGGAGCGCGCCGTCGAGCACCAGACGGATCATCTCTCCTTCGATAAACACGTCCTCGTAGGATTGTCCGAGAAGCGTGTCCGTCGAGCGCTTGAGGGTCACCGTTGCCGCGGGGTTCACGGCCGTGATCTGGCCGCTGCCGTTGACCGTGATGACGCCGGTGGGAATGCTTTCGAGGATATTCCTGGCAAGGCCTTTGACTTCTTCAAGCGTCCGTCGCGTGCTGCCGTAATGCTGAAAGGTAATGACGGTTGCGATCCCGATGCTGCCGAGCAGGAAGAGCAACAGGGTCATCACCAACATGTCGTAACGGGATTGCCACAGGCCCGACAGGAACCCGGTCGGAAGATCTTTCCCTTCTGAAAGCCCCTGGACAACGACCTTTTCGTGTTCCAGGCTGAACAGCAGCAGCACGGAGACCACCAGCGCCAGAATCAGAAGAACGGTGCCGATGAGCCGGATGGGAAGTTCTTGAAAGAGGCTGGTCTTGGGAGAAGGGCGGAACATGGTGAATGGTGCCTCACTCGCACAGAATAGCGTGATGCTATCACGGGGATCGATGGCTGTACACCGCCACCGGACCCCGGGACCCGGGTAGCCGAAGGCTTCTCATGTCACGCGATCACCCGTCGATCCACATAGTGTTCAACGGCGGGATCATTGGTGACGAAGATCGCAGACCAGGATTCCTCCTTCGAGCACAGCCTGCGAAGCAGGATTTGCCGCAGGTGAGGTTCCATATTATGCAACGTTCCGTCGAAAATCAGTAAGGGCGGTCGTGTCACGATGGCGCGGGCCACTAATATGCGAAGGATCTGACTCTTGGTGTATTGATGGCGGCCCGCTTCAACCGGCGATTCAAGCCCGCGGGGCATCCGGTCGATCTCGTCCTGCAGCTCCACAAAGTGAATGGCCCACCGGAGATCCGCAAAGTGAATCGCCTGTCGTCCGAGTGTGATGTTCTCTTCCAGCGTGCCGCTGAATAATGTGGGTTGAGAATCCAGCACCAATCCGCGGGTTCCGTTCAGGTAGTCCATCGTCACCTCGCGGAGGTCCACGTCGTTGTATCGAACGACGCCGGCCGCCGGCCGGTAGAGGCCGGCCAGCACGAGCGCCAGCGCGGTCTTTTCAGTGCTCGACCGGACCAGCACCGAGAGTTTTTCTCCCGGCGCAACCTCCAGGTCGAGGTGCTCGAACAGCGGGGGAGCATTGGGATAGGAAAATGCCACGTTTTTGCAGGTGAGATGGAGCCCGCACAACGCAGGGTCCGGCAATCTGAGGCTCGTGCTCACGTCAAAGGCTTCATGCTTGGGCAAGGCGAAAAAACGATCCAGTTCTCTCAGAGAGGTCAGGACATAGGTCATCGCATAAATCCGGCGGGTGACTGTGTCCAAATTGAGGAGGAGTGTGCCGACGATCACTTCCGCGGCGACGAACTGCCCGAGCGTGATTTGCCCGGCCGACAGAAGCCAGCCCCCCAGCGCAATCATGCCGCTGTGACAGACGGCCTCCCACACGACGATGCTCCGATACTGACTCCAGGTGAGAATATTCGATCGGGCCCGGCGAACCGCAAGATACTCGTCCAGCAACTGATCGGTCTTTTCCACTAAGAAAGGGGTGCTGCGGCTGGCCTTGAAATGGAGCCGGTTATTCGCAATGTCTTGAATCCAGGTCATGACCTCATAATTCTTTTCCGAGACGGTGGCGGTGGCTCCTACGCCGCCCTGCCCGGAGATGACCGCAACGAGCAGGAACCCGCCGATAAGAAACGTGTTGTAGACGAGAAAATTCGGATGATAGAGCACCAGGATCGTCATGCCGGTTATGCCGGAGACCAACACATTGATCATGTCGACCAGGACGACCACGACGGCTCGGGGGAGCAGCTCTGCCTCCATAAACCGGTAGGCCTGTGTGCGGGCAAAGGCTTCTTGTCTGATGCGCGGCAAGTGCTCGGTCATCGCCAGCGCAATGCGCACGTACAGCCGTTGGAACAGCGTCTCCGTCGCGCTGGTTTGCATGACTCGGAAGAATCCGATGAAGAGGAGCCCGATCAGCATGATCAGGGCAAACGTGACGATCATGATCGGTTCGATGGCGTAGGCGAAGGTGTTCGTCAGCTCCTGAACGGTGAGCGGAATGACCAGCGAGAAGATGCCGATCGCCACGGCGTATGAAACGAGGATGGCAAACACACGGGTTTCGAGTCCGATGACGAACCCGATCCGGGCAAGATCAGCCCATATGCCGTTTCGTGCCGCCATCACGCTCGGTCCGGAAGGCGGAGCCCTGACGTTGCCGCTGGTTGCCTCAACGTATGTGTCCCGCAGGCTGGTGGAATGAGTGCGTTATATCCTGGCCTTGGCGAATAATGATGTCGTGCCCCGCCGCCGCTTCAGCCAGTCACTGCAATCTTCACAAAGGTCCTGCAATGTGAGATCGTCAAAGAATAGGGTGAACGCGCGCCGGGCGCAGCGATCACAACATTTCACCGTCCCGGAGGGAACGTCTTTTCCTGTCTGACGAGGTGTGTCCATCATGAATGCCTCCTTGGTAGTTGCGCCCGGACATCGTCCGGCTCCTTAGGTCATGTCTTCTTCGTGGGCCCGCAGTCCTCACTGTGCGGCAACAACCGACCCTGACGCGCCTCTCTTCGAGACCGCGCCCCCGGCCGTTTCCCACGAGGCCTCTTGCTTCCCCGATTGCATAAAGCAACGCCGGTGCCCGGGCGGTGTATGCATGGGCCGATAACCCTATGCCCTCGAGAATCCAGGGAAACCGAGCAGAAAACGTTCCGCCTCTGTGAGGGACTGCTGTCTTTGAGCGGTATTTCTGGATCGCGGTCTGCAAAGATTGCAGGCGTGAAGTCCCGGCGAACTGGAAGATTCGTCAGGCGACGTCCGCCTCGCGAAGCAGATTCCAGGCCCGTTGGTGCTGTACCAGTTCAAAGCAGGCTTCGCAGAAGAGGCGCTCACTGATGTGGTCGAAGACGAGCCGTGGCTTGGAGTGCCCGCATTCTTCGCAGCAACGGTCGGGAGGTTCGACGTCTGTGTGGCCGGGCTCATTCATTATCCTCTTCCCTTATTCGACTATCGGTTCAATGGAGAACAGGCTTTTCACAATAGAAGGTGAGCAACTCGCATGCCGTCAGGGGTGAGATGAAAAGGCTGGGAATAGGCTGCTCAGGGAGAGCGAAAAGGTGGATTTGTGCTTAACGGAGACCTTGAGCCATGAAGTCTCATGCAATTATTGCGTACCGCAGAAGAGACGATCTGAGGGCCGGGGCAGCGGTCGCCGTGAATCTGCCGCCTTCCGCCTATTGCCGAAGCGCAGTCAGACGCTGGTCGCGGGATTTCCTAGCGATGCTGAGTTAGGCATTACCCGCCGGAGATCACCGGGCGGATTTCGATCAGGTCCTGGTCGTAGAGCATCTCGTCTTCGGTCACGAGTTCATCGCCGCGGATAACCAAGTGTGCTTCCACCACGAGGTTGAGCTCTTTCAAGAGGTCTTTCGCTTTCTTCGGACCTTTGACTTCGACGGTTCTGGCCGGATGGCTGAGTTGAATATGCATGAGGCGATCATATGATGCCGATACGTGAGGGAGCAAGGGGCGAGACAAGGGGCGAGAATGGATAAGTGGTATCGGAGAAATCGGCCTGGGTCAATGAGGCGGCGAGAGCAGTCTGCGTGCGTAGGCCAGGCCTTCGTCGAGCGTGGTGAACAATCCATCCAACTGGGCTTCATAGCAGTCATCGAGGTGTTTACCCATCTCAGGGCCCGGCGAAATCCCCATCGCGAGGAGATGGCGGCCCATCACGATGGGGGACGGAGCCTGTGCCTCAACGTCCAATTCCCGCGCTTTCTTGAGCAGCCACTCGCCTGCCGGAAAGTCATCGAACGGTTTCGGCGGCCGGCCGGCATGATCGGCCCGTGCGACGCGCACAAGGCGATCGATACGGCCTACTTGCCTGGCGAGACGCCGGACCGCACTGTCGGATGCCTTTCCATCGTAGAGCGCACGGGGGCGCAGATGGCACAGCACGAGAGCCACGATCTCGTCGGCGAGGCCGGTTTGATTGGTGAGCCGGGCAAGGAATTGCCTGGTCGGGGCTTCCCCCTCCGGTTCATGCCCGCGCGAGGTGATGCGCCCGAACTCCTCTTTCGTCGTCGCGGGTTTGCCGAAGTCATGACAGAGGATGCCTAGGCCGACCGTCAGATCATCTTCCGCCTGCCCGGTGCGTTCCCTGGCGAACCAATCCAGGCAGTGGAGCGTGTGAACCCAGACATCGCCTTCCGGATGCCACACCGGATCTTGCGGGCAACCGCGCAGCGCTGCGAGCTCCGGATAAAACCGGAGCCAGTCACAATCGTTGAGCCACTGCAGCCCTTTCGAGAGGGTGACGCCCTGGAGCAGGAATTTTTTCCATTCCTCCCAGATCCGTTCGCTCGGGAGATGGTCCTGCGTGAGTGACCGGCAGAGTGCGAGGGTCTCCGGCGCCGCCGTCAGGTCGAAGCGCGCGGCCAGTTGCATGCCGCGCAGCACGCGCAGCGGGTCTTCGGCAAATCGTCCGGAGACATGCCGCAATGTGCCGGTCTTGAGATCGTCACGACCATGAAAGGGATCATGGAAATCCAGGGTGTCGGGATCCCAGGCCATCGCGTTGATCGTGAAATCGCGTCGTGAGAGGGCTTCGTTGATCTCCATCTCAGGGGCGGCCAGATGGAGCAGGCCGGGGATCGTGGCTTCATCCGGAGGGCGCCGCATGGGCAACGAGACGTCGATCGGCAGGCCGTCGAGCTTGAACACGCCGAACGCGCGACCGACGAACTGGACGGAAAAATGTTCGGTGAGGATGTTGTGCAGCTGGCCGGGAGAAATACCGGACACTTCAAGATCCAGGTCCCGCGGCTGCCGTTCGAGGATCAAATCCCGCACGCAGCCGCCGACCAGCCAGAGCCGGCCTCCGGCCCGGCGAACCAGTTGTTCCATCTGTCGCAGCGGCGCGGCGAGCGCGGGGTCTTCAATGCGGAAGCGAACGGGCACCTACAGCTCCGCTTCCCTCAGGAACTTGGCTGATTCTTCGGGGGCGACAGGATTGATATAGAAGCCGGTGCCCCATTCGAATCCGGCAACCTGAGTGAGTTTCGGAATGACTTCCAGATGCCAGTGGTAGTAGTCGCCGGTCTTTTCGTGCAGCGGGGAGCTGTGGAGAATGAAATTGTAGGAGGGACGGCCGAGCGCCTTGTCCATGCGGCGCAGGGACTCGGAGAGAATCGGGGCCAGGAATTCGAATTGCGATTTCTGGCTCTCTTCGAAGTAGGCGGCATGGCGCTTCGGGAGAATCCACATTTCAAACGGGAAGCGCGGGGCATAGGGCGTGACGCAGAGGAATTCCGGATTCTCCGCGACGATCCGGTCGCCGTCGGAGAGGTCCTGCCGGAGAATGTCGCAGTAGATGCAGCGCTCCTTCTGCTCATAGTGGGCACGGCAGCCGTCGAGCTCTTCCGTCACGCTGGTCGGGACAATGGGCAGGGCGATGAGTTGCGAGTGGCTGTGTTCCAACGTGGCGCCGGCCGAGATTCCGTGGTTTTTGAAGATCAGGATGTAGCGGAAGCGCAGATCTTTCCGGAGATCGATCATACGGTCGCGATAGGCCCAGAGGACATCCTCGATTTTTTTGGTGGGCAGATCGGCGAGGCCTTCCTTGTGACCGGGGGATTCGATGATGACTTCATGTGCGCCCACGCCGTTCATCCGGTCGTACAGACCGATGCCTTCCCGGCCCATGTCGCCTTCGACTTGCAATGCGGGAAACTTGTTCGGGATGACGCGGACGGTCCAGTTCGGCGAGTTCGGTTCACCGGGTTGCGGCCGATAAGCCATAATCTCCTTCGGGGTCAGCCGTTCCTGTCCCGGGCAAAAGGGACAGAGCGCGGTGGAGACCGGTTTCGCCGGTTGCAATTGTGCAAAGTCATGCGGCCGGCCGTTTCGTTCGGTCGAAATGATCACCCAGCGACCGACGATAGGATCACGTCTTAAGTCAGGCATAATTGCTCCACAGGATTTGAAAAGTTCCGAGTGCTGAGTCCTAAGTGTCTCAAGCAGCTTAGAATTTCACGACTCAAAATACCGCCCCCCACCGCTCCGGACTATTCCGATCACACTCTCCACAGTCCCGCTTCAAACTCCGGCCCCGGTACCGTCAGGATGGCCGGCGCGTGATGCGGGTAGCGGGCCACTTCCAATCCATGTTCGAGAATCACGAGACTCAGGCGCACCTCTTGTCCCGCTTCGAGGTGGAGATCCTTCACCGGGATGGCCAGCTCTAAAATGGTGCGCCGACAAATCGAGCGATAGGGACCGATCTCCTGCCAGCTGTCCGACTCGCCCTGTTGGAAGAGCGTAAAGGACTCGGGTCCGGACGGGGCCAGAGAACAGGATAAACGGAAACCCTGCTGAGCCCCGTGGAGCGTGATCTCCATCCCCAATCCGCTGAGCCGTGGTTGCGCGGCGTCATCCGGATCGAGACGTAAGAGCAGATGGTCCTGGCTCCAGCCGAAGTAGATCGCGGTGAACAACCCTTCGGCCTTCCACATGGCTCCCAGCGGCGGTTGCGTCGTGATGGTCCCGGCCCCGCGCCATTCGAAAAAGTCTGTCACCAGGCCGTCGATGGTGGGGGTGAGGACGGTGACCGGCTGTGTGATGCGATCTGCCGCGGCCTGCTGGGTCATCACACAGATCGGCTGGTTCAATCGATCGGGCGGCGTGAGGCCCATGAAGAGCCAGACGTTGCGCAAGTGGGTGCGGAAGAGCCGGTCGAACTCCTGCTTGTAGTCGGTGTCGAAATCGTCGCCGTACCACCAGAACCAGTCGCTGCCTTCGGCGGCATAGAGTTCCTGCCAGGCTGCCTCTGCGCGGTCTGTCGGCAAGGTCGGGGCGACTTCCACGAGACGTGTGCGGGTATGGCCGAGGAGGTCCCAGCCGCGGTTGTCCTCCTGATGCCCGATCCAGATTTTGTAGTCCTGATTGATCCAGGATCCTGAATGGAGCGCGGGCAGGTGTTGGGTGGGCGGAACCGCGGCGAGGCCTTCCGACACAGTGGAGGCCGTCAGGTGGACGGCCTGTTCTTGATCTAATTCATGTGCGGTGAAAGCGCGGTAGAGGCGCGAGAGGAAGTGTTCGCCGCCGTCATGGTAGTGCTCCCAGGGATTTTCGCCATCAAGAATGACGGGGATGAGAATCTGTTCCTGGGGTGCGTTGTGAATAATGTTTCGGAGACGGCGGAGCACATCGTCCGCGGCTGAATCCGGGTTGGTTTTGTGGTAGACGAAACCAAAGGCATCGGAAATATCGCGATCGCGAAACACCATTGTCACGTTTCGGCCGGACTCTCCCGCGCGGTAGGCTTGGTAGAGGTCGGTGTGTCGATGCCACGGGCGATTGCTCAATTCGAACGAGCGGGCGAGTATGCCTTCGTCGGTCGCAAGCCAGCGGAACCCGGCGCGGTGGACCAGCGGGAGCAGCTCGGGGCAGACGGATCCTTCTGACGGCCAGAGTCCGGCCGGCGGCTGGCCGAAGGTCTTGCGGTGAAAGTCGACGGCCAGCTGGAGCTGGGTTTCCGCATCTTCCGGCGCGCGAAACCGGGAGGGCAGGGGAAGGTCGGGACGTGCCCGGCGATTGATATCCGTATCGATGACGAGCGGCAGGATCGGGTGAAAAAACGGCGTGGTGGTGAGTTCGATCTGACCCCGGTCGAGGAGCTGACGGTAGAGCGGAACAATCGCTTGAATCGCGACGCGCTGCAGAGCGAGGACTTCGTGTTTATCGTCCTCGGTGAAGTTGCGATTCTTGTTGCGGAGCGCAACCAGGCGTGGATAGCACTGGAGCGGTCCATACCCGAACCAGGCCAGGTTGTGCCAGACCTGCAGGTCAAGAAAATCCTGCGTCGAAAACTGGCGGGCGACCTTGGCGAGATCCGGTCCCGAGACATTGGTGCCGCGTTTCACCAGCAGTTCGTGGTAGCGTGCGAACGGGCGCACCATCGTGGCCCAGTTGGCTGAGAAGAAATGACGGATGAGGAAGGCCTGTTCTTCCGGCGTCAACTCTGCGGCGGGACGTTGGGCCCGTTCGAGGAAGAGATCACGCACGGTGCCGTTGCCGATTTCCTGAAGCTGGAGCAACAACGACGGTGTGAAGTTAAGCGTGGCTTTCACCGCCGGAAACTTCTCCAGCAGATAGGCCATATCGAAATAGGCTTTGGTGGCATGGAGGCGCACCCAGGGCATACTCGCCGTTCCTGCAATCGGATCGGTGTAGTAGGGCTGGTGCATGTGCCAGACAAAACAGACGTGGACGTTCTTCATTGGAGCGTGATTTCTCTCATTTTTTAAAGTATGTCATAGGGGTACGGCACGTGCAACGAACGGAGGAGTTTGAATCGTGACTGGTCAGACCGGAGAAACGGGATGGAGGCGCTCGGTCGTGTATTGGGGGCCGGTGGTCGGCTATGCGGGATTGATCTTTTATCTGTCGGCGCAATCGCATCCGGACGACGATCTGCCGTCGCTGTTCGGGGCGGTGAACGACAAAGTGCTGCATGCGCTGGAGTATGCCGGACTCGGCGGGCTGTGCTATCGGGCGTTTCGCTGGGGAGCGACGGGGTCGGTAGCAGCCCGTGCGTTGCTCTTCTCGATTCTGACGGCGTCGTTGTATGGGGTGACCGATGAAATTCATCAATTGTTCGTGCCGTTCCGCGAGTCAAGCTGGCAGGATTGGCTGGCTGACGTGACGGGCTCGGTGCTGGGGGCGGTGGCCGTGCGCAAGTTATTCGAGACGCGCTGGACGGCGCCTTTTGTTGCCGATGTCCGTCCGCGTTGACAGATTCACGCTGTGTTCGTGACAACCTTTGGAGCACTCGCTATAATCCTCCGCGTATGACTACTGCGAACCCGGCTCCACCCAAGGGGCCTCTCACACCTCCCGATCAAGCACTCGTCGCCCGCACCATCGAATCGCGGCTCAGTCCCGGTCTGGTCTTGCGTGAACTCCAGCCCTTGCCGGGGGATGCGTCGAACCGGCGGTATTTCCGTGCGGTCTTGGCCGGCGGGCCACCCCATTCCGTGATTCTCATGCAACTGGCGGAGCCGGAAGGGTTTAAGCAATCGGAAGAAGCGGTCAGCGGAGCGATGCACCAGATCACCGAGCTGCCGTTTCTGAATATCCTGTCGCATCTCGCGAAGGCCGGGGTGCCGGTTCCGGCGCTGCATTACTATGATCCTGCCGCCGGATTGCTGTATCTCGAAGATTTCGGCGATCTGACGCTGGCTGAAGCGGTGCGTGACGTCGATGCCCCGTGTCTGGAGTCACGCTACAAACAAGCGATTAATGTGCTGGTTCAGATGCAGGTGAAGGCGACCTCGCCGGCCGATCCCGGGTGTCTGGCGTTCCACCGGAGTTTCGATGTGCCGTTGCTCATGTGGGAGTTTGATCATTTCCTGGAGTACGGGATCGTGGCGCGCCAGGGTAAGCCGATGTGCTCGGACGATTGGACGGCGATCCGCGGGGAATTCGAAAAGATCTCCGAACATCTGGCAGGACAGCCCCGGGTTTTCACCCATCGTGATTATCATTCGCGCAATCTGATGGTCGACGGACTGCGGCTTGGCGTGATCGATTTTCAAGATGCGCTGATGGGCCCGGCGACCTATGATTTGGCGTCCCTTTTGCGCGATGCCTACATCGCTCTCGATGAACCGCTGGTGGATCAGCTGGTGAATTACTATCTCGACCTGCTGGCCGAGCATCGGCATGTCTGGACCAATCGCGACGCCTTCCGACGTTTGTTCGATCTCACCAGTATCCAGCGGAATATGAAAGCCGCCGGGCGGTTTGTCTACATCGACCGGGTGAAGGGGAATCCCAAATTCCTGGCCGATATCCCGCGCGTATTGGGGTATGTGAAACGGAATCTGCAGCGCTATCCGGAGCTCGCACCGCTCCGCAAGCACCTCACGCCGTATGTGCCTGAACTGCAGTGAAAGCCATGATTCTCGCGGCGGGTTTCGGAACCCGCCTCCGGCCGCTGACGAACACGATCCCCAAACCCCTGCTTCCGGTTGCCGGCACTCCGCTCATTGTGTGGAATCTGATGCTGCTGAAGCACCACGGATTCCGCGATGTCGTCATCAATCTGCATCATCTCGGCCCGATGATCGAGCAGGCTCTGGGGAGTGGCGCGCAGTTCGGTTTGCGACTCCTCTATTCGCATGAGCCGATCATCTTGGGGACGGGCGGAGGGATCAAACAGGCCGAACGATATTTCTCCAATGAACCCGTGTTGATTCTGAACGGCGATACGCTGTTTGATCTGGATCTGGCGGCGCTGTGCGCCTTTCATCATGAACGCAAGGCTCTGGCGACGCTTGTGCTGCGGGAAGATCCCGATGCGGTCAAGTGGGGACTTGTTGAAGTCGGGGCGGAGGATCGCATTGTCCGGATCAACGGAAAAGGGCTGGCGGAGACCGCCTTGTCGACACGGCCGCGCATGTTTGCCGGCATCCACATTCTGCACTCCAGGCTCTTGCGGGACATTCCTCGAGAAGTGGCGTCGTCGATTATCGATCCCTATGTGGCCGCGATCGGACGGGGCGAACGGCTGTTCGGCTATGACCTGAAAGGGTATTGGTCCGATGTGGGGACGCCGGAACGCTATGGGCAGGCCGAGCGCGACGTGAAGGCCGGTTTGCTGCGTCTGGAGGACCGGCAGCTTCCTCCGGCCTGACTCTGTTTAGGCCTCATGCGATTCTGTTCCGTGGTCGAATCGTCCTTCCTGCCGGTCACGTTGCTGCTTAATCAGTCGAGCCAGATAGGTGCGCTGCAAGTGCAGACGTTCGGCTGCGCGCGTCTGGTTCCCGTCGGCCTTTTCAATCGCTCGCGTGATGATGTGGCGGCTGTGCGCGTCCATCGACTCGTGATAGGGCAGATCGAGGTAAGAGAGCCCCGGTCCTTCCTCCCGGCAGAGATGGGCGTCTTCCGGAAACAACGAGATCATCTCTGGTTCTATCGTATCGGTCAGGCTGAGTACGACCGCCCGGGCAATGACATTGTCCAATTCACGAATATTCCCCGGCCAGGGATACCGTGTGAGGGCCTCCATCGAGGCCGTACTAAGGGCCGCTGTCGGGCGTTTGGCTTCCCGCGCGTGCCGTTCGAGGAAAAATTGCGCGAGCGCGGGAATGTCCCCGCGGCGTTCCCGCAACGGTGGCAGGGTAAGGGTGATGACGTTGAGACGGAAGTAGAGATCCTCGCGGAACTGCCCGGCCTTGACCGCTTGCCGCAGGTCCTTATTGGTCGCGGCGATGATCCGGATATTGACGGAGACCGTTCGGGTCCCGCCCACACGCTGAAATTCGCGGTCCTGCAAGACGCGCAGGAGTTTCGCCTGCAGCGGCAGCGACATGTCCCCGATTTCATCGAGAAAGACGGTCCCTCCGTCCGCCATTTCCAGCTTGCCCTTCTGCAGCCGGTCGGCGCCGGTAAAGGCTCCGCGCTCGTGGCCGAAGAGTTCGTTCTCCAGCAGGGTTTCCGTCAACGCGACACAGTTGATCACCACCAGCGGCATGGCGTGCCGATGACTCCATTGATGGATGGAGCGGGCGAAGAGTTCCTTGCCGGTGCCGCTTTCCCCAAGCAACAGGACGCTGGCGTCGGAGCGTGCGGCCCGTTGCGCGGCTTCGACGACGGTGCGGACGGTCGGGCTGGCGCCGATGATGTTGGCATAGCGGCCGTCGACTTCCGAGCGCAGGTAGGCGACTTGCCGCTTGAGCGAGTCACGCTCAAGGGCTTTGCGGATGACGATGAGGAGATGGTCTTTGTCGAGCGGCTTGGTGAGGAAATCGTAGGCGCCTTCTTTCATGGCCTCGACGGCGGCGTTCACCGATCCATGCGCAGTCATGACGATGACGGGCAGATCCTCGACGTGTTTGATTTGAGAGAGCCGTTTGAGGACTTGAATGCCGGTCAGTTTCGGGAGGTCAAGATCGAGAAGGATCAGGTTGGGGGATTCCTGCTCGATCTGGTCCAGCGCCTGTTGTCCGTCCCGGGCGACGACCGTCGTATAGCCCGAGGCTTGCAGCCGATCCTCCAGCACTGTGACGATATCCGCGTCGTCGTCGACAATGAGGATTTTAGCTTTCATAACCCCCGTGAATGGCGATGGGTCATGAGTGGCGGGTTGGCGTCGGATGCAATCATTCCCGGTTTCCCCCTCCACTCATCACAGAATTACTCCATGACATTCATCACGAGGCCCGTCAACGGCTTGGGGAAGAAGTAGGTGGACTTGTGCGGCATCCGTTCGCCCGCCGTGGCCACGTCCTTGACCTCGCTCACCTTGGTGGCGTTCAAGAGCAACGCCCCGGTGCCGGTGCCGTTCGCGGCCCAATCCAGGGCTTCATGGTCATCCTTTGTATAAAGAATGGCTTCCTGTTCCTGTTGCGTCGGACAGAGTTTGGCGACGACCAGTTGCTGCAGGAGCGAGACATCCAGTTTGGTGCGGGGCGACGCGCCGGCTGGCGGACGATGTGCGGCTTTCAGTGCCAAGGTCAGATAGGCCTCGCGGCCTTTGAGCGCCAACCCGAATATCGGCATCGTCCGCCCTTGTGTCCGCATCGCGTCGATGAATTGTATGCGCACGGCGGCTTGCGTCTGGTTGGTAAAGGGATATTCCTGCAGGTCGAAGGTGTCGGCGAACAGTGTCTTCACCTGATCGAACGACGGCAACGGCGTGGTCGTCACCCGGTGCGTGGGCAACACGGTCAGTCCCGGGTCTTCGATCGGCGTGAAGAGCATGAGGACGCTGTCGTACGGCTGCAGGCCCTGGACGTTCCCGGCTTGCTGGCGCCGCAGTTTTTGATAATTCAAGGCCGTTTCGTAGCGATGATGGCCGTCGGCGATGAAGATGGGTTTGCTGGCCATGGTCGCCACGACTTTCTGGGTGATGGCCGGGTCGGAGATAGCCCAGAGGCGCTGTTCGAATCCGACATCGTCGCGGAATTCCACGCAGGGTACCGTCGATTTTGCCGCCTGGGCCAAGGCCGACAGGATGGTGTCCTGAGGATCGGAATAGAGCGACCAGATCGGACTGAAATTCGCGCGGCAGGCTTCCATCAGATTCAAGCGATCGGTCTTGGCTGCGGCGCGGGTATTCTCATGCGGATAAATCGCTCCGGTGCCGAACTCTTCCAGCTTGAACGTCGCAATGAAGCCCCGCAGTGTTTTTCTCGGGCCTTTGGGATCGGCTCCCGGCGGAACATATTCGATGGTGTGGTAGTAAATCGTCGGCTGAGGATCCCGTTTCAACGCGCCCGATTGCATCCATTGCGACAGTGTGGCGCCGGCTCTGGTGTAGCGGTTGTTGGTCGGGCCGTCGCCGGGCTGGTCCATGCCCAGTTCCAGGCGGATGACGTTGTGCGGGTTCCGGTTGTAGAGGGCCTGCTGACCGGCTGCGTCGATGATGTCATAGGGAGGCGCGGCCACATCGCGCGCCGCACCGGCAATGGCGGCATCGTAACGCGCACCTCGAAAGGGGAAAATCTGGGCCATGATGGTTTCGTGCTCCTGTGAAAGATTGTCAGCGTGAACGTGTGATACCGGAAAGGCACTCACCTTACGTCCGGCTCAGTGCACGTCTTCTCGCCGACACCATGGTGGGGAAAAGAGTGAGCGGAGGAAAGGTTACCGGTCGCGGGTAATCATGTAGTCGGCGGCGACGGCCAGAGCCCGGCGTGCCGACGAGTCCTCAAACGCATCGAGTTCGTGCTGTGCCGCGGCGATGTAGGTCTTGGCCCGTTCCATCGCATAGGCCAGCGATCCGGCACTCTGCATCAGACCCAGGATCCGTTCAAGATCCTCAGGGCTCAGGGTGCGGGTTTCCATCCGGTCCTTGATCATGCTGCAGTCTTGTTCGCTGCAATGGTCGAGCAGATGGAGCAGGGGCAGCGTCGCTTTCCCCTGCCGCAAATCTTGTCCGAGCGTTTTTCCTAAACGTTCGCCGTCGGCATTGTAATCGAGCGTGTCGTCGGCCACCTGGAAGGCGATGCCCAGATACTGGCCGAAGCGGAACAGCGCAGCCTGTTTTTCTTCGGAGGCATCGGCGAGGATGGCGCCCATGCGGCAGGCGGCGGCGATCAGTCCCGCCGTCTTATGTTCGACGATCTTGATGTAGTCGGATTCCGGCATCGAGGGGTTGCCGTTGTAATAGAGCTGAAGGACTTCCCCTTCCGCCATCTTCGTGCAGGCTTCGGCGAGGACCTCATTCATGCCGTGGCTGCGAAACTCCACGATCTGCGCCATGGCTTTGGAATAGAGATAGTCGCCGACGAGGATGCTGATCTGGTTGCCCCAGACTTTTCTGGCGGTGCGGCGGCCTCGGCGGATATCGGCTTCGTCGACCACATCGTCATGCAGCAGGGTAGCCGTATGAATAAATTCAATCAGGCTGCCGAGTTGATAATGCTCGCGGCCTGTATAGCCACAGAGGCGGGCGGATAACAGCAGCAGCAGCGGGCGGACGCGCTTGCCCCCGCTGTTCAGGATATGGGCTGCGACGGTATTGACGAGGGTGACGCTGGAATCGAGGTTCTGACGGACCTGATGCTCGACACCGTCCAGTTCGGCGCGATAGGCTTCCCAGACGTCTGCCATGCTGTTGATGGTCGAGGTGCTGGGTCCGTTCGACATGCGGCGGATGGTAGGGCAGTGGAGTAAACAAAGTCAAGCAAACAGGGTCCGGATCGCCCCGCTCAATCTTGACAGGGCGGGAGCCCATCCAGTAAGGTGCGGTGCAGAAAAGAACGAGAGAGAGACTGCCGATAAAACGACACGATATCGCGTGCTTGCCTCTGCATGTATGAGTGGCCGCTGACCGCGAAGTCATCACCTTCTTCCTAGCGACACGAGATTGCCATGATGCGGATACCCGGGCTTCCACCGAAGCAAGGCCTCTATGACCCTGAACACGAAAAAGATTCGTGCGGGGTCGGGTTTGTCGTCAATATTCAAGGCCAAAAATCCCACACGATCGTCCAGCAGGGCCTGCAGATTCTGGAGAATCTGACCCATCGCGGCGCACAGGGCTGCGATCCTTGCACCGGCGACGGCGCGGGCATTCTCCTCCAGGTTCCCCATGACTTTTTGAAGCGCGCGGCCGGTGACGTCGGCGTGGTATTGCCGAATGCCGGTGAGTATGGCGTGGGCATGGTGTTCCTGCCGCCCCTGGCTGATCGCCGGCAGCAGTGCGAGCAGCTATTCGCGAAGGTGATTGTCGAAGAAGGCTTGCGGTTGCTGGGCTGGCGCGATGTGCCGGTGAAGAGCGATGCCATCGGGCCGGTGGCGCGCAGTACCGAGCCGTTCATGCGGCAGATCTTTATCGCCCGCGATGTGCTCAATGAAGCCCAGTTCGAGCGGAAGCTCTATGTGGTCCGCAAACGGGTCGAGAACGCAGTGGGCCAATCGGCCATCCAGGGACGCGAGTATTTCTACATCCCCAGTTTGTCGGCGAACACGATCGTCTACAAGGGACTCCTGCTGCCGCATCAGATGTCGGCCTACTACCAGGACCTCAAGGATTCAAGTCTGACGAGCGCGCTGGCCTTGGTCCACTCGCGGTTCAGCACCAATACCTTCCCGACCTGGCCGCTGGCCCATCCCTATCGCTACATGTGCCACAACGGCGAGATCAATACGCTCAAGGGCAATGTGAACTGGATGCGCGCCCGCCAGGGCCGGCTCAATTCCGATCTGTTCGGCAAGGACCTCGAAAAGCTCTATCCGATTGTGTCCGAGCAACAGAGCGACTCGGCCTGTCTGGACAATGCCATTGAGTTTCTGACCATGGGCGGACGTTCGCTGCCGCACGTGATGATGATGCTCATTCCCGAGCCCTGGGTAGCCAATCCGCAGATGGATCTCGATCGCCGCGGGTTCTACGAATATCACGCCGCGATGCAGGAGCCCTGGGACGGTCCCGCGGCGGTCTGCTTTACGGACGGCAAGCTGATCGGTGCCACGCTGGACCGGAACGGCCTGCGTCCCTGCCGCTATCTCGTGACCACCGATGGCGTCGTGGTGCTCGCGTCGGAAGCCGGGGTCCTGCCGATGGAGACGCACAAGATCAGGCAGAAGGGCCGGCTCATGCCGGGCCGTATGTTCCTGATCGATACGGTTCAGGGGCGCTTCATCGATGACGAGGAAGTGAAGGCCGAGATCGTCAGCCGCAAACCCTATCGTTCGTGGGTGACGCAGCATCGGATTTCGTTGGATGAATTGCCGGATCCGCTGAATGTGCCGCAGCCGGATCATCCCACGACGCGTCAGCGGCAGCAGGCGTTCGGTTATACGGTCGAAGAGCTGAAGATGGTCCTCACGCCGATGGTGGTGAACGGGGAAGAAGCCATTTCCTCGATGGGCACGGACACGCCCTTGGCCGTCTTGTCGGACCGGCCGCAGCTGCTCTTTAAGTACTTCAAACAGCTCTTTGCGCAGGTCACGAACCCGCCGATCGATCCGATCCGCGAGGAACTGGTCATGTCGCTCACGACCAGCATCGGACCGAAGCCGAACCTGATGGATGAGAATCCGGAGTCCTGTCGGCGCATTCGCGTGAAACAGCCGATTCTGACGAACGCCGACCTGCAGAAGATCCGCGAGATTGCCGATCCCCATTTCAAGAGCAAGACCTTGAAGATGCTCTTCCGTGTCGCTGAAGGACCGGAGGGGTTGGGCGCGGCGGTAGACGAACTCTGCCGTCAGGCATCCCACGCCATTAAAGAAGGTTACAAGTTCCTGATTCTCAGCGATCGCGGCGTGAATGAAGAGTGGGCGCCGATTCCGAGCGTGCTCGGTGTGGCCGCCGTCCATCACCATCTCGTGCGCGAGTGCACCAGAACGGAAGTCGGGCTGACCGTCGAAAGCGGCGAGCCGCGCGATGTACATCATTTTGCCTGCCTTATCGGCTACGGCGCCGGGACGGTGAATCCCTATCTCGTGTTCGAATCGCTCGTGGACATGGAGCGCGACGGCTATCTGCCGGAAGGGCTCGATGCGCAGACTGCCGAGGGGAAGTTCATCAAGGCGATCAATAAGGGCCTGCTGAAAGTCTTCTCGAAGATGGGGATCTCCACGGTGCAGTCCTACTGCGGCGCGCAGATCTTCGAAGCCATCGGTCTGAACCATGAGTTGATCAGCCGCTACTTCACCGGGACGCCGTCCCGGGTCGAAGGCATCAGCATTCGCGACATCGGCGAAGAAACGCTGCGACGGCACAAGCTGGCCTATGAGCCGGCGCCGATCAGGCAGTTGGATTTCGGCGGCGAGATCCACTATCGGATCCAGGGCGAGCATCACAACTGGAATCCGGACACGATCTACAAGCTGCAGCATGCGACGCGGAACAACGATCCCAAGACGTTCGCCGAGTTCTCGCAACTCGTGAACGATGAGAGCAAGCGGCGTTCGAACCTGCGCGGACTTCTCGACTTCAAGTTCCTGCCGGAGCCGATCGCCATCGACGAAGTGGAACCGGCCAAGGAGATCGTGAAGCGTTTCACGACGGGCGCCATGTCGTTCGGCTCGATCAGCAAAGAAGCCCACGAGACCCTGGCCATCGCCATGAACCGGCTCGGCGCCAAGAGCAATACCGGTGAAGGCGGCGAAGATCCCGAGCGATTCAAGCCGCTGCCCAACGGTGATTCGAAGAACAGTTATATCAAGCAGGTCGCGTCGGCGCGATTCGGCGTGACCAGCCACTATCTGGTGAACGCGAAAGAACTACAGATCAAGATGGCGCAGGGCGCGAAGCCGGGCGAAGGCGGACAGCTGCCGGGGCACAAGGTCGATGAGAACATCGCCAAGTTCCGCTATGCCACGCCGGGTGTACAGCTGATTTCGCCGCCGCCGCACCATGATATTTATTCCATCGAAGATCTGGCGCAGCTGATTTTCGACCTCAAGAATGCCAATCCTGAAGCGGCTGTTTCGGTGAAGCTGGTGTCTGAAGTCGGTGTCGGCACGGTCGCAGCGGGTGTGGCCAAGGCGCATGCCGACAAGGTGCTCATCAGCGGCGATTCCGGCGGAACCGGCGCATCACCGTTGTCCTCGATCAAGTACGCCGGCGGGCCCTGGGAACTGGGACTGGCGGAAACGCATCAGACTCTGGTGCTGAACGACCTGCGCGGACGGATCCGTGTGGAGACCGACGGGCAGATGAAGACCGGTCGGGATGTGGCCATTGCAACGCTGTTGGGGGCGGAAGAGTACGGGTTCGCCACGGCGCCGTTGATCATCGAAGGCTGCATCATGATGCGGAAGTGTCATCTCAATACCTGTCCGGTCGGTATCGCGACGCAGGACCCGGAACTCCGCAAGAAGTTCAACGGGCAGCCGGAGCATATCGTCAATTTCTTCTTTTTCATCGCCGAAGAACTCCGGCAGATTATGGCCAAGCTGGGATTCCGGACCGTCAATGAGATGGTCGGCCGTGTCGATAAACTCAAAGTGCAGAAAGCCATCGACCATTGGAAGGCCAAGGGACTCGACCTCACGCCGTTGCTGAAGGCGCCGGACGTGGCCGCGGATGTTCCGCGCTATTGCGTGCAGAAACAGGATCACGGGCTGGCCGATGTGCTGGACAATAAATTGATCGAGCTCTGCAAGTCGGCGCTGGACAAGGGTGAGAAGGTCACGCTCGATCTGCCGATCCGCAACGTGAACCGGACCGTCGGCACGATGTTGTCGAGCCGCATTGCGAAAAAGTACGGGCTGGAGGGATTGCCGCCCGATACCATCTCCATCAAGTTCAACGGCTCAGCCGGACAGTCTTTCGGCGCTTTCCTTTCGCGCGGTATCACGCTGACGCTGGAGGGCGAATCGAACGACTACATCGGCAAGGGATTATCGGGCGGCAAGATCATCGTCTTCCCGCCGAAGAACGCGATCTATACGCCCGAGGAAACGATTCTCGTCGGGAACACCTCGCTCTACGGCGCGACGCAGGGTGAAGCCTATTTCTATGGAATGGCGGGTGAGCGGTTCGCCGTGCGGAACAGCGGTGTGGGGGCGGTCGTGGAAGGCACCGGCGATCACGGGTGCGAATATATGACCGGCGGCGTTGTCGTCGTGCTTGGACGCACCGGACGGAATTTCGCGGCCGGCATGTCGGGCGGCGTGGCGTTTGTATTGGATGAACTAGGTAAGTTCCCGGCGCGCTGCAATACCGGCATGGTCGAGTTGGAGAAAGTCACCACGGCCGAAGACAAGAAATTGTTGCACGAGATGATTACGTCGCATTTTATGTGCACCGGCAGCCGGAACGCGAAACGCATCCTGGATTCCTGGGAGGCGATCCTGCCGAAATTCGCGAAGGTTATGCCGGTGGATTACAAGCGCGTGTTGGAAGAACGGAAGAAAAAAGCGGCGGCGAGCAAGTAGAAGGATACAGGGAATGGGCGATCCAAAAGGTTTCATGAAATATGCCCGCGAGGGCCCCAAGCGGAAACCGGTCGAGCTGCGCGTGCTCGATTGGAAGGAAATGTACGAGCCCATCGCCGAGGATAAGCTCAAGGTCCAGGGCGCCCGTTGCATGGATTGCGGTGTGCCGTTCTGCCAGGGGAGCACAGGCTGTCCCGTCGTGAACCTCATTCCCGAGTGGAACGATCTCGTCTACCGCGGCCGCTGGAAAGATGCGCTCAAGGCGCTGCATACCACGAACAACTTCCCGGAATTTACCGGCCGTCTCTGTCCCGCTCCCTGCGAGGGCGCCTGTGTTCTCGGGATCAACGAAGATCCGGTGTCCATCCGTATCCTCGAATGGAACATTATCGACCGCGGCTTCAATGAGGGCTATGTCGAGCCGGTTCTCCCGGTGGTCAAAACCGGGAAGACGGTTGCCATCGTCGGATCCGGACCGGCGGGCATGGCTGCCGCGCAGCAATTGGCGAGAGCCGGCCATAGCGTCACGTTGTTTGAGAAGTCCGACCGCATCGGCGGCTTGCTCCGCTATGGCATTCCCGATTTCAAAATGGAAAAGTGGGTGATCGACCGGCGGCTGGAGCAGATGAAGGCCGAAGGCGTCGAATTCAAGACCGGTGTGACCATCGGAACAGACATTACCGGCGAACAGTTGCGCAAGCAGTTCGATGCGGTGGGATTGACCATGGGCGCGGAGCAGGCCCGCGAGCTGCCGATCCCCGGCCGCGAGTTGAAGGGCGTGCATCTCGCAATGGAATATCTCACGCAACAGAACAAGCGCACCGCCGGTATTGCCGTGACGGATGAACCGATCACTGCCAAAGGCAAGCGCGTCGTCATCATCGGCGGCGGCGATACGGGTTCGGACTGTCTCGGCACGGCGCATCGCCAAGGTTGTGCGGAAGCGCATCAGTTCGAATTGCTGCCGGAGCCGCCTCCCTCCCGCTCGAGTTCGACGCCCTGGCCGCTCTGGCCGATGCAGTTGCGGACCTCGCATGCGCATGAAGAAGGCTGCGACCGGCAGTGGAGTATCTCGACGACGAAGTTCACCGGCCACAACGGCCATGTCACGAAGCTCCATGCGAACAAAGTGAAGTTTGAAGCGGGAAAGTTTGTGCCCATCCCCAACAGCGACTTCGACATGGATGCGGATCTGGTACTGCTCGCAATGGGCTTTACCGGTCCGGTGAAGAACGGCCTGCTCGACAGCCTCGGCGTGAAGTACGATCAGCGCGGCGCGGTGTCGGTGGACGACAACTTCATGACCAACCTTGACGGCGTCTTTGCCGGTGGCGACACCAAGCGCGGCGCCTCCCTCATCGTCTGGGCGATCGCCGAAGGCCGTAAAATGGCCGCGGGGATCAATCAGTACCTGAGCGCGGGCAAGTCGGCGAAGAAAACAGTCTCGTAAGGAGGGCGGGTTCTATGAACTTGGTCATCGACGAGAAAGAACTCAAGTTCCTGCCGGTTACCATCGACCCGGATATTGTGAGTGGTGCCCCTGTGTTCAAAGGGACTCGCGTTCCGGTAGAAGCGCTGCTCACCAATCTTGAAGCGGGGCTCTCCCTCGATGAGTTTATCCAGAATTTCCCAACCGTCACGCGCCAGCAAGCGATCCAAGTTCTCGAGTTTTCAAAGTCCACACTTCTAAGGCTGGCTAAGTCGGCTTGAAGATCCTTCTCGACGAATCAGTTCCCCATGTCGTGCAAACGCTGCTGTCCCATCTCGCGATCCGCACGGTCCAAGATATGGGGTGGACAGGCACAAAGAACGGTGAATTGCTCCGTCGAGCGGAAGCCGAGTTTGAGGTATTCGTCACGGCGGATCAACAGCTTCGTTATCAGCAGAATCTTTCTGGCCGAAAGCTCGCAATCATCGTGATTCCGACCAACCAAGTTCGCAGCGTAGTTGCCTTGCTTCCAAAGATCGAAGAGAGTATGAAGCAGGCGCAACCTGGGACATATCTCGAAATCCCAATGCCTGCATAGGGCTTTTCAAGGGCGCTGAGATCACTCGGTATCTGCTAGTAGGAAAGTTACCGAAGAAAACGCTTTAGGGGTTGCAGATGGACCGCTGGAATTGGTTTCTTGCCGCAGATTTCCAAGGAAGCTGTATAACCACAAATGGCTATGCGGAAGTCTCTCTTGAGAGTGATAAGCTCGACGCATCTTTACGACACAGTCCGGATACAGATGTCTATCATCATGTCTCAGGTATCGTTGACTCAGAATCTGGCATAGAAGCTCTTGTTTTATCTCCCGGGAGAGACATTGCTTCGTTTGAGTTGCAGGGTTGCCTATATAGAGGTCCCGTTGTTGATGGAGTAGAAACAAAGACCATTGTTCTTACTGATGGTTCTACTGTGCTTGGGTTGAGTTTTGGACCACGTTCAGGTCTGGCTAACCTGTGATCCCCCCTCCGTATGGTTCAAAGGTATCTTGATCAGTTTGAATCATCATAACCTGGAGAATGTTGAATGACTAGTCGCGCTTATCCCCGCAGCCCCAAGTTTCTGCTCGGTGGCATTGCCCATCTGGGGCGGTTTATCGACAAGATCAAGCTCAGAAATGCCGGTCAGATTCAGGACTACAACTACATCACGGTCGGGTTCGACAAGTACCTGGTCGAATTTCTGGGGATCGATCCGAAGGCGTTTGAACAAAAAGTATTGGCCGGTGGAACGGACGAGCAATTGCTCGCCTGGGTGGTGGCGAACGGCAAGCCGCATTCGCACGAGGAGATCGCCCAGTGGTCGCAGGGGCTGCTGTCTTCAGGACCCAAAGAGGATGCCACGCGTCAGCGGTTTCAGGGGCGTTTGGATGATATTGCGAAGAAGCGCGGTGTGCCGGTCAGTTCGCTTCCTCCTGCCTCCACGTGGGTTGATGTGATCGAACTCGACGAAGGACGTATGTAGGAGACTCCCATGCAGATGGTGATGCTGGTCTTCCGCTCGTCGCTGAAGGAGCAGGTCCATGCGTTGCTTCACCGGTGTGACGTGAAGGCTTTCACGGAAGTGAATGAGTCGGTGGGCTATGGCCAGACCGGTCCTGCCGAGGGGCTGGCCTTCTACCCCGGCACGAATTCGGTGATTCTGGCCGCGCTCGATAGCGATCATCAGGCGCGCGTGGCGACGGCGGTGACCGGCTGGTGTGAGGAAGCGGCGAAACATCCCGGTTGGAAGAAACCATCTATTCGCCTGTTTGCCTGGCCCTGTACCCAGATTGTCTAGCAGGCTGTTGATAAAGTCCGCCAGCGGTGGTCTCGCAGCGCTCAACCCCACATAACGCACCTGAAACCGTACGCATCGGGTTTTCGCTTGCTGCGGCCTTGCGAAAGGGTCTTTTTGAACAGTTTGCAGGGGTGCATAGGCGGTCGGTCTTAATCCGGGGTGTTTCACTTAATGACTTGAGTTCCTTAATATTTCTTGGCCCGTAACGGGTCGCATCCTATACTCACAAAGTATCGCGCGCGGGCTCTCTCGCACTGGACTGTTCGAGGTGACGATGCCGATCAACCTTAATCTTCTTCTGCTCGAAGATTCTCCGGCAGATGCGGAGCTGATGGTCGAAACGCTCCGTGAGGCGGGGTTTGAGCTGAACTGCCGACGGGTCGATACGAAAGCCGCTTATCTTCGGGAATTGGACCAGCCTCCGGATTGCATTCTCTCTGATTTCTCCATGCCGCAGTTTACGGCGCGTGATGCGCTCCGGCTCATGAAAGAGCGGGGGCTCGATGTCCCGTTCGTCATTGTGTCGGGCTGTATGGGCGAGGATACGGCGGTGGAATGCATGAAGGCCGGGGCCACCGATTATCTACTGAAAGATCGCCTGGGACGGTTAGGCCATTCTGTGTCACAGGCGCTGGAGCGGAAACGGCTGATCGAGGAGAAGCGCCAGGCCGAGCAGCGGCTGTTTCTGGAAACGTTCCACGATTCCCTCACCGGCCTTCCGAATCGGGCGTTGTTTCTCGACCGGCTGGAGCGCATCTTTCTGCAGAGTAGGCGTCAGACGGCGCATTCGTTCGCCGTGCTCTATCTCAATCTGGATGGGTTCCGAGTCGTGCACGACAGTCTGGGACCGTCGGCTGCCGATCGCCTGCTTCTCGACGTCAGCCAGCGAATTCTTCGCCGGGTCCGTTCAGCGGACACGGTGGCACGGATGGAAGGCGACGAGTTCGCGTTTCTGCTGGATAATCTCAAGGCGATCGGCAATGCCGCACGCGTCAGCGAACGTCTCCAGTGTGAATTTTCTACGCCGTTTCTGCTGGAAGGGCGACAGATCTTTCTCACTGCCAGCATCGGCATTGCGGCCTGCCACAATGGGTATGAAAACGGTGAACAGTTGCTGCGCGATGCGACGACAGCGATGCATCAGGCCAAAGCCGTCGTCGGGGCTGGATTTGTGATTTTCGATAAGACGATGCACGAGCAGGCGATGGCGAGGTTGAAGCTGGAGGCCGATCTTCGGCTGGCGCTGACGCGGGGCGAATTCCGGCTGGAATACCAGCCGATCGTGGCGTTGTCCTCAGGCCGCATCGCGGGATTCGAGTCGCTGCTCCGCTGGCAACATCCCGAGCATGGGTTGACCAGGCCCGGCGGGTTCTTGGAGATCGCGACGGAGCTGGGATTGATGACGAAGGTCGGGGAGTGGAGTTTGCGGGAGGCCTGCCGCCAGTTGACGGCCTGGCACGTCCAGTTTCCCCACATTCGTCCGCTGACCGTGAGCGTCAATTTCTCCGTGCAGCATTTTGCGCACGCCGATTTCGCGCCGCTCATCACGGACGTGCTGGCCGGCACCGGCGTCGATGCCGCGAGTCTCAAGATCGAGATCACGGAATCGGACATGATGCAAAACCCTACCGCGGTCGCCGAGGTGCTCAAACAGATCGAAGCTCAGCAGATCGACACTTGCTTGGATGATTTCGGCACGGGCTATTCTTCATTGAGCTATCTCCAGCAGTTGCCGATCAAGTTCTTGAAAATCGATCAGTCGTTCGTCAGGCGATTGGGTATCGACGACGATGCCCTTGCGATCGTGAAGACCATCATCGCGCTCGCCCATCAGCTGGGTCGGCAGGTTATCGCCGAGGGCGTAGAAACCATCGAGCATCTGACCATCCTTCGTTCGCTTGGCTGTGAGTACGGGCAAGGCTATTGGTTCGCCAAGCCTCTCTCACCGGAAGACGTTTCTTCTCTCCTCCTGTCCGGCCGTCATTGGTAATCGTTTCTCGAGAGCGACAAGCTAGGCAGCGGATGTGGCTGCCAGTTGTTTGACTTCCACAGGCGCATAGATGACATCGGGGCTTGTCGCAGCGCTTCATATTAGCTCCGTCCGAACCCATCGCGTGCTTCCGACTGGCGAATGAGCGCCCGTGCTTTGGACGAAGGTAGGAGGTAGAAGCGTCCCTCGATCCTTCTCTCAGTTAGTGGCGGCAGGCTGTGATCTCGAGTGTGAGGCGGTTTGGCGGAACTGTCGCCATTTTGCTGCAAAGGGCACGCCGGCAGTACGTTGAGTATTTCCGACAATTCGCGTATCTCAGCGAAAGTGCCTGGTGCGATGTATCTTTCTTGTTGGCACTAAGGTTGCTGTATGGTTAGGTAGGCATTCCGCGAGGGATAGGCCTTCGCGTGAAGTTCACTGTTCTTCAATGGAGGATAGAATGACCAAGACTCTTTCGGCCGTGACCGCAGCAGCGGTTTTGTTTGCCTTTACCCACGCGTTCGCCCAAGCTCCCGCGCCGGCTCCGGAAGCCACTACACCAGCTCCGGCACCGCAGGCGACGACTCCAGCTCCCACCCCGATTCCTGCCCCGGCCCCGGCTTCCGCTCCGACGATGGAGGGGGAAAAGAAGGGCGAGAAGCAGGAGGCGGGTGATGATCATGAGGGCAAGGGAAAAGGGAAAGGCAGAGGGAAAGGCAAGGGCCAGGGCAAGAAGCATGGATTGGATCGGGCCGACGAAGCGGCCGGTGAGAACGGCAAGCATGGCCGTGACAACGCTCGGGGACGAGGGAAGCACGGTAAGGAGTAAGCCGGGTTTTTCAGGTTGATTGACCGGACGAGGCGGTCGGCTCGAAAGAGCCGGCCGCTTTTTATTTCAGGGATGTCGGGAGGAGCAGACCGAAGCGAATGCGGGGGAATCTATACCGCAGGAAGCGTCAGGAGCTTCTTCATTTCGCAGTGGGCCATGACGACGTCAGGAGCCCGCTGCAGGGCTTCATAGTAGCTGCGCTCAAATCCATCGCCCAGTTCAGACGGACGGATCATCCCGCGGACTTCCGTCAGGATCTGCGCCACATCCTCCGTGGACAGGTTGCACTCTTCATCCAGCATTTCGTCGATGCGGACGACGACATTGGAGAGCGGATGCAGCCAGGTGAACCAGGGATCATTCATGACCAGTTGCAGTAACTGGCCGGTTGAATCCACGCGGCCATAGATCCGCTCGAACGTGAGCTGCTCCGCCACGATCAGGGCTTTGTGGAGCCCTAACAGTCCATGCCGCACATCGGTCAGGGTTTGGCGAAGCGGGTTGGTTTTTTGTATTGTGGATTGCCGCGATGAAGTAGCCATAGGAGAATTCTACCAGGGTTTTTAAATTTTGCAGGCCGTCACCCCCCGTGATGTATTTCTTGGCCTGGCTACATTATCGGCAGGTCTCTTTCTACACTGTAGAGTCCCATGATTGTGTTACCGGCCGAATCGACCGCTTCCGCTGGAAGGGGTGTAGCCGTTTGGTGGAGCGGCAGGAGATAAGGCGCGATTCGGATTGAACGGGAGGACCGGAGCCGGCGTCAGATTGTTCGGCGGCAGGGGAGTCCCGAACGAGGAACGGTTCCCGTTTTCCATCTCACCGTGCGGCCGTAAGCCTGTCGGGCTCTCAGTCCCTGGTTTGGTGACGATGGTGTGATTGCCATGCGGATCGGAATAGATGCCGATGTCGTCGCCGAGGGGGGAGAGGCGCCCGCTGGTGCCGTCTCGATGCTGAACCACTTCGCCCTCGGCCGGACCGATTCCGAGAAACCAAGCCAGACAACTCGCCGTGACGGTGAGTGATGTGAGTATCAGATTCATCGGGCTTCGCGTGTGCCTCAACGAGATTTACTCTACTCCCCGGTCGAATATTCTTCCAGAGATGGTACATCTGTTTACATTGCTCCGCCGATTGCGTCATATGATCACCTCTCTCTGCCATCAAGGATTGTCTCTGCTATAGGCGAGTCATGCGTTCCTTCATCACATCTATCGTCGGCACAGCGGTTGTGATTCTTCCCGGTTCCAGCTTTGGATGGAATGTGTCGGCCGAGGCTGCCGGTGCGAGTGAATGCCGCTAGGTCGCCCGACGGTTGTCTCGTCCTGTTCGTCTACGACAAGGACAAGACCACCGAGTTTCAGCGTTGTGCATGACCGGGGTCCGGACCCGGTCCGACTCCCGCCGGTCTATTCGTAATACACAACCACCGTCGCTTTTGCGCAAGCGGCGCAGGTTCCCTGCTTGGTCATGGGGACCTTGCCTTCACTCTCGGCGGCTTTCACCTGGGCATCTTCGGTACGCCCCACCTTGTTGTAGCACTCACTACAATACGGAGCTGTTTGTCCCATGGTCACCCCCCTTGAACAATGGCCTGGCGCACATGACTTCGGGCATTCTGTCCGCTGATCTGTCATCGCGCAGGTCGCCTCTGCTGAATGGAAGTATAGCGCGCAGAGGAACATTCTGAGGGAAGGGGACGATAGAGGATCGAGCAGTCTTACTGAGGCAGTCTCGTCCCATAGTACGTGAAGAGCTCGCCGGCCAGATGGCCCATCTCTTCCGGATCGGTCTGCCGCTTGCGGCGGATGTAGTCGTTCAGGATTCGCCCATCTGCCGTCTTATGCACGTGGGGGAGGGCCAGATTCATACGGTAGCGTTCAATGGCTTCCGCGACGCGGCTGATAAACACCACGGTGCCGTCTGATTCGATCCGTTCGACCACGCCGACGTGCGTGAGGGGGTCGTTCAATCTGCCGTCGCCATTGAAGTCCCAGGTGTTGTCGAAGAAGACCAGATCGCCGGGATGCACAGCCGGTCCCTGATGGAGCCGTCCGTGCTGGCGCATGTGGTTGTAGATCAGACGAACGCCGTTGGCCCGGTGATCCGTCGTGCCGCTGTTATACAGATCGATGCCATGTTCAAGGTAGATGGCGCGTGTCACCCCGGCACAATCGTAGGCCACGCGTCTCCCGTTGCTTTCGATCGTTCTGGCGCCGAGGAGTTTGGTTGCCGTACGCACGATCCCGGTTCGTGTGGGTGAAAGGGAGGGCGGTTTCTGGGCCGGAGTCACTTCGAAGGGAGAGGCGGGCACGCGCGCGACCGGTGTGCTGGAGCAGCCGACCAACGTCATCACGGCGACCGTCGTTCCGATGACTGCAATGCGGAGGGGGTTAACGGACATTGACGAAGCGGCCTTGAGCCGTCTCCCTGAGCTGGTTGATATCTTCACGGCGCGTCACCGACAGCGGCACGGTATGGGTCAATTCCTCGATCAACAAATCGGTCGTCAGCGGCGTCTTTTGGTGAAGCGCTCGATACAGAGCCGCGACCACGGCCTGTTCGATCTCCGAGCCGCTGAAGCCGTCGCTGGCGCTGACGATTTTTACCAGATCGAACCGCGTGCTGTCCTGTTTGCGGAGTCCCAGGTGAATCTTCCAGATGGCCTCCCGTTCGCCGTCATCCGGCAAGTCCACGAAGAAGATTTCATCGAACCGGCCTTTGCGGAGGAGTTCCGGCGGCAGCAGCGTGAGATTGTTGGCGGTTGCGATGACGAACACTTCCTGCTTTTTTTCCTGCAGCCAGGTGAGGAACGCGCCGAAGAGCCGGCGGCTCAAGCCCGCGTCGGCGTCGCCGCTCCCGCCGCCCGCCGCCATCGCCTTTTCGATTTCATCGATCCAGAGCACGATGGGCGACAGTGATTCGGCCATCTCGATCGCTTTGCGAAAATTCTTTTCCGATTCCCCGACGAACTTGTCGAACAACCGGCCGGCGTCCAGCTTGAGCAGCGGGAGGTGCCATTCCCGCGCAATGGCCTTAGCCGCGAGCGATTTACCGCAGCCGGGGACGCCGACCAGCATGATGCCGCGTGGCGGCGTCAGATTGAGCGCTTTGGCCTCGGCCGTGAATCCCATCTTCGCGCGCTCCAGCCAGGCTTTCAAATTGGTGAATCCGCCCAGCTCAAACCGGTTGTCTTCAAGCGGATAATATTCCAGCAGCCCGCCGTCTTTGATCGCCTGTACCTTGCGTTTCAAGATCACCTGCACATCATCGGCGGACAGCGTGCCGTCTTCGACGACGCATTGCGTGATGACCTGGCGGGCCTGGTGCAGTGTCAGCCCCTGCAGGGCGCGGAGAATGGCATCGCGTTCCTGCGTCGAGAGGCCTGCATCCGCCGGCTTGGTGTCGGTGAGGGCCCCGAGGATGCTTTGGGCAATAGTCGTGGATCGTGGCCGGCGCGCTGCCGTTCTGGTTCCGAGCGAGGAGAGGACACTGTGGAGCATCGACTGCAGTTCGGTTCGATCCGGCAGCTGGAGATCGAGGCGGACGGCAACGGTTTCAAGATCGGGCGGCAGGACGATGGGATGTCCGGTGAGGATGCAGGTGGCTCTGGTTCGGCTATAGATCGCCGATACTTCACGCAATTGACGGGCGACGGCGGGGTCTTGTAAGTGCGGGGCAAGATCCTTGAGCCAGAAGACTGCTTCGACGGTCAGCCCGTTCAGGTGTTGGAGCAGGGCCAGGGGAGTGGCCGTCATCTTGCTAAGCGTGGGGCCGTCGTCGGCGCGGGTGAGGCCTTTGGTGATGGACCATTCGAACAGCGGCATGCGCTCTTGCGCTGCCACGGATTGCAGCAAGGCCAGCACGCGCTCTTCTTCCACCGTTTCAATCACGATCAGCGGATGGCAGGAGCGGATCAGGGTGCGGAGGTCATGGACGCTGGTTGCCAAGGCCATAGGAATGGAATGGTAGCACGCGGGTTGTGCGTCACCAAGAAAACGGACGTTTGTTACCTGGGATCATTGAGCGCCGCCGGTGCTGATTTCGCGCAGCGAAAGCCGATCGTGGCGGAGCGCTGTTCCGGAGGCGAGCCGCTACGGGTGGCGGTGCGGAGCATGATCACTTTACTCTTCCAGGATCCGCCGCGCACGCTCCGGTACCGCCCGCTCGTCGGTCCCGGCGGATTCTTCTCGGTCATGTAGGCGTAATAGTCGAACCCGAACCAGTCCTGTACCCACTCGGCCACATTGCCGGCCATGTGATGCAATCCGTAGGGACTGCGTCCATCATCCAGTGAATCGACCGGGGCGAGGATCGGAATTTCATGTACATGGTATTGCCCGAACATTGCCCGCTTCGGGTCGGGGATCGCATCGCCCCAGGGGAAGAGGCCCCCCTCCGTTCCGCGCGCGGCCTTTTCCCATTCGGCTTCGGTGGGGAGCCGTTTCTGTACGGACAGGCAGAGATCCCGGGCTTCTTTCCACGTGACGTAGAGGGCCGGCCAGCGTGACAGGGTGTCGTCGGTGACGGAGTGGATCGTGATGACGTGCCAGATCAATTTCTGGAGCTCGTCGGAGGGCGGCGTCTTCCGCTGTTGCAGGAACGCGAGATATTCTCCCAGGCTGACTTCGTCGCGATCCATGTCGAAGGCATCAAGCCAGACGCGATTTTGCGGAAGTTCCGTGTCGTCGAACTGCGTGCCGATGCCGTAGGGATCGGTGTCGATGCGTTTGCTCCCGAGGAGAAACGTGCCGGCGGGCACCGTGACCATGGGGGAGGGCTTGGCCAGCGCCGCGATGGCGGTGAGATGGCGTGCTAATTCCTGCGACGGCTTGGTCCCGACGGTGGCGCCCGATGCCGGCGTCGAGAGGGCGAGCAGAAGCAGGAGCGGGGAAACCCAGCGAAGCCTTGTCATTAGGTCTTGCTCGGTTGTTCGAGGACCTTGCTGATTTCACGGATGAGGCCGCGTTCAACTTCTGCGACTTCCTCGGCGCTCACAGGGAGGATCCGCCCGTCCCGCGTGACCTTCTCAAATTCCGTCTTCACGCTGAGCTTGGTCAGGTTTGCTGGAAGGGCCTGGAGCGCGATGAGATATTGATTGCGAGAGCCGGCGGCCTCAAGCGAGGCGGGATTCGACATCTTTCGCTCGGTCACATAGACCGCTTTCTGATCGCTCTTGAAACTGACTTTGACCGGATAGCCGTGTCGAGCGAGCGTTTCCTCGACAACCTTGGCGACGGCCGCCAGCGGACGCGGCAAGGTATCGACCTGCGCGCCCTTCTCTTCGATGCGCACCTGCTGAGCCGCTTGAGCCGCGGCGGTTTTGACGGCTTCGGCGTTCGCGCGTTTCGCCTGGGCGACCTGCGCATTCAATTGATCGGTCAGCTGGCTCATCTCGGTCTTGGCCGATTCCGTGGCCTTCTTCGCATCACGCAGTTCCTGATTCAGCAGGTCGATCTGCTGCTGCATGACCTTGTTGCCGTCTTGCAAGGAGGAGAGCAAAGATTCCTGCTTGGTGACCTGCTTTTTCAAGGCTTCGTTCTCGGCCTTGAAAGGCGAATCGTCCGGCTTACACCCGGCGGTCAACAGGCAGCAGGCCAGAAGCCCGATGCCCGCTATGTGGAAACAATGTCTTGTCACGCTGCGCTCCCGATAGAGTTGTTCGGTCGATTATCTACGGTTCGCCCGAGCTTGTCCACGCAGTATTTCCCGAATTGACCGGTCTCCGGCCTGGCGGCTATGCTCAAGCCATGCTGCGTATGATTTCTCTACTCCTGACTCTGTTGAGTATGGTGATGATGCTGCCGGCCGTCGGATCGGCCGGGGAGAGGACTGTCGTCTCGATTTCTGTCGAAGACTACGCCCGCTACGACCAGATCATCACGAGCAAGTTTCTCACCTCAGAGACCCAACTGGTGTTTCTCGAACGAAAGACCGCGACGCAGATCTCGCCGGGGCAGGAGGGGCCACTGACGATTGCGTGGTTTCAACAGCAAGAGTATTTCGACGGGACACTTCCCGGCGAACTGGTCCGTGATTTCGTCGCGGTGAATCAGGAGCCGGCGAGGCTGGAAGGCCGGTTTCAGTTCGGAACCAGGTATCGGTTCGTGTCCGGCAATGCCGTTGAAGAGCCGGAAGTGTCGCTGGCACAACCGGTTCTGACAGCCTGGCTTAGATCTGTGCAGGCGATGCCGGTGCTGGACCGGCTGGTGTTTTCGCGCATCGGATACAATCTGCGTCAAACCCAGGCGTTAGTCTATGTCGGCAATCCGCGTCCCGATGGCTCCGGCGCCGGTTTTCTTGTGTGGTTACGGCGGCAAGGGACCGCCTGGTCGATCTGGGACACGGAAGTCGTATGGACGGTTCGTGTCGAACCGGAGTCCGGCGGCGGGCCGTTGCTTGCACCGTGAACCGTCTCAGCGGTAGCATGCGCGCGCCATGGCAAACCTCATTCGCAAAACCTTTTCTGTCCCCCCGCTCGGGTGCAATTGCTCCATCATCGGCGATCCGGTGACAAAGCAGGCCATCGTCGTCGATCCAGGCGGCGCGCCTGAACGGATTCTCCGAGAAGTGGAACAGTTGGGCTTGACCGTTCGCCATATTCTTCACACGCATGCCCATTTCGATCACTTTCTTGCGTCCGGCGAAATGCGACGGCTGACCGGCGCGACCCTCTGTCTGCACCAGGATGATCTCGATCTCTGGACAAATCTGGAGATTCAATGCCGGATGTTCGGGGTGCCCTACGTGGCCGTGCCGCTCCCGGAATATTGGATCAAGGATGAAGAGCGCATCATGGTCGGCGGCGTGACCGTCGTGGGCCTCCACACACCGGGGCACACCCCCGGTTCAATGAGCTTTCATATTCCCGATGAGAGTGTGGTGTTGGCCGGAGATACGTTGTTCCGGGGCAGTATCGGTCGGACCGATTTATGGGGAGGAGATTTCGATACGATCGAGCGGTCGATCCGCGAACGGCTCTATACCCTCGCCGATGAGACGACGGTGGTGACGGGACATGGGCCGGAAACGGAAATCGGAGTCGAAAAGGAATCGAACCAGTTTTTTCGCGTGGGGTGACCGGCTCGTCCGCGAGTGGAATTTAATATTTGAGGATGCGACGACGGTGGTGACCGGTGGCTACTCTTTTGCCATCCGTTCTTTCAGGCGGGCGAGGCGCTTCTCGGTTGATTGCTTGATGAAGGCCATGTTCTCGGAAAGATGCTGCTGTGCGTTGATCTTCCCTTCCTCGCGACGCTTTAATTGATCGAGTCCGAACTGAGAGATCGCCGTGCCGTCTTCCTTGTTGAGTTCTTTCCAGATGACGACGCATCGTGCCTGTTTCGCCGGCGGGTAGGCGTCGCAGGGGGGATCGATCGTCGCTGCATTGGCGATGGCCGTCACTGATATCAGTAGGGCGAGCGCTACCGTCAGAGGTTTCATTTCCAGCTGTCCTTTTCGTCCATGACTACCCATCGTGAACGGCACCATACCACAAGTCAGATTGTTGCGCCGACCATCCGGATCTATGAGCAAGGGGCGCCAACGTTTCTGAAGCGCTGGGTCAGCCGTCGCAAGCGACCTCCGGCCCTGTTACTCGATTCGCTGGTCCGGCTGCCAAAGCAATCGGCAATTCTTGATCTGGGTTGCGGCGGTGGGCAAGACGCGCGGTTGCTTCTTGCGAAAGGATTTCGTGTGGTCGGCATGGATCTCACGACAGCCTTCCTGCGATCCGCAAAGAAGATGGCGCCATCCGTTCCGCTGGTGCGCGCCGATATGCGCGACCTGCCGTTCCAGGACGAGATGTTTGAAGGTGTGTGGGCGGCTGCCTGCCTGATGCATCTGCCCAAGCCCGAAACCGCGCGTGTGCTGAAGAGGCTGAGCCGCATCGTTCGTCCCGGCGGGCTGCTGGTGGCAACCGTTACCTACGGCACCCGGAGTCGCATTCTGACGGATGGGTGGATGCCCGGCCGCTACTTCGCCAGATGGCAGAAAACAGAGTTGGCTCGAGTGGTGGAGGAAAGCGGCTGGATGATCGACTCGCTGCGAGTCGTTTCGAACCAAGAGCGCAAAGGCCGATGGCTGAATCTCCTCGCGAGACGCGATGTGTGACGAGGGAGTCTGAACGCAGGGTGCGTTGCTTTGTCGGCATTGGCTCGGACGTTTTGCGGTCGAGGGTGAAGGAGATCTTGTCTTCGAACGTGTAGTAACCGCCTTCATCGATATCGTGCATGATGCAGAAAGGCGAGAAGATCATGGCGCAGCCGAGCACATTGCCTATCACCCACCATGACCAGGTTCGCTTAATCGTAGAGGTGGCGGGGTCGCATCCGTCTTTGGCGAAGGTGGCGCTATGGTCGGCTTTGCGGCTGAGATTGACGGTGTCCGGTGCTGGTATGTGCACGAGATCGTCGTCGACGACTTTGGTATCAGCCGGGGGTGGTAAAGAGTGTGACGGATTGATGGTCCCTGTGCATCCAGGTGCCGCAGCCGGTCAGGGCCCGAGCACATCCAATGACGATTGCGCCAAGCCAATGTCGAGTCCATGCCGCCCACTGTTCTTCTAAGGTTTCCAGCAATTCGACAGAGGGCGGGACGGGTCCGTTAGATTTTCATCGCCTCGTTCACTTCGGCGAGCGTCGCTTTCGCGACTTTTGCGGCGCGTTGGCTGCCGTCCTGCACGATCTCGTCGATGCGCGAGGGATGGCTCGTCAGTGATGCGCGGGCTTCCCACATGGGCGCCATGCGCTCGACCATCTTATCCGCCACCAGTTTTTTGCAGTCGATGCAGCCGATGGCGGCGGTGCGACAGTCCTTGTTGATCTGTGCCTGCACCTCTTGCGGCGAGTAGATCTTGTGAAACTCGTAGACCGGGCAGACGTCGGGGTTGCCCGGGTCGGTGCGCCGCACCCGCGCCGGGTCGGTGACCATTGTCTTCAGTTTTTGCCGGACCACCGGTTCCGTATCCGACAGATTGATGGTATTGCCGTAGCTCTTGCTCATCTTCCGTCCGTCAGTTCCCAGGACCTTGGGAAATTTGGTGAGGTGTTCTTTGGGTTCCGGGAATACTGGTTTCTTATAGATGTCGTTAAAGCGCCGGGCGAGTTCTCTCGTCAATTCAAGATGAGGTAGCTGGTCTTTGCCTACCGGAACGAAATCCGGTTTGTACAACAAGATATCGGCGGCCTGGAGCACGGGATAGCCGAGGAAGCCATAGGTGCTCAAGTCTTTTTCTTTGATCTCGTCCTGCTTTTCTTTGTAGGTCGGGTTCCGTTCCAGCCAGGAGACAGGGACTATCATCGAGAGCAGGAGATGCAGCACCGCATGTTCGGGGATATGCGACTGGATAAAGACGGTCGACCGTTTCGGGTCGATACCGGCGGCCAGCCAATCAATCAAGAGTTCACGCACGAATTCGCGGATCCGGCTGGTATCGGCGTAGTTGGTCGAAAGGGCGTGCCAGTCGGCGACGAAGAAGAAGCATTCATAGTCTTCCTGCAGGACCTTCCAGTTTTCGAGGGCGCCGAGATAGTTGCCCAAATGCATCAAGCCGCTGGGTTGCATGCCGCTGAGAACGCGCTTACGAGGTGCGGTGGTCATTGTGATGCTCCTGCGCCAAGGCCCAGGGTGTTCGAGAGGGTGGTTCCGGACAGGGCAGTGGCGAACGTGCTGGTGATAGTGTGGATGACGCGGAGTGCGGTGTTGACGATCCTGAGCCCGATCGAGATCATCATGCCGCTGCGGATCGGGCGTACACGTGCAGTGGTCATTGCGAGGCTCCTGCGCCAAGGCCCAGTGCCGTGGACAAGATCGTGCCGGACAGGGCAGTGGCGAATGTGCTGGTAATGGTGTGGATGACGCGGAGTTCTTTGTCGAACACGATCAGTCCCATGAGAATCATCATGCCATAGGGTTCCAGGCGCGCGAGCGCGAGTGCCGGAGCCGGGGGCAGGAGACAGGTCAGGATGCGTCCGCCGTCGAGCGGCGGGATCGGAATCAAATTGAAGAGGGCGAGAAAGACGTTGATCATCACCGAGTAGAGGGCCATGACGCTGATGGGCAGCAAAATCATGGTAGCCAGACTCGACGGTTCGGCATCGGCGTTGCCGGGACGTTTGGCCAGCAGGGATGGATCGAAGGCAAAGAGTCCTGCGACCACCAGCGCACCGATGACGGCCAGGACGAGATTCATTCCGGGCCCTGCGGCGGCGACGAGCGCCATGTCGCGTCGCGGTTGTCGCATGTTGCGGGGATCAACGGGAACCGGCTTGGCCCAACCGAGGAGGAAGCTTCCCGGCAGCGCGAGGCAGAGCAACGGCAGAATGATCGTGCCGAGCGGGTCGATATGCGCCAGGGGATTGAACGTCAGGCGTCCTCGCAGCTTCGCAGTCGGATCGCCGCATTTGTCGGCGGCCCATCCGTGCGCATATTCATGCAATACCATCGCGAAGAGGAGCGGAAGGCCCATGTATGAAATCTTATGGAGGATGGGAGCGAGTGTGTCCATAGAATGGCCTGGCTAGTCGAGTTGGACAAATTTCCCGTGTTTGACTTGGAGCAACGCGAGGGGGCGTTGGAGCGTGCCCTCAGTTCCGAAGCCGGCCGGTCCCATCAGTGTGGGGAGATCGCGCTGCGTCGTCAGAAACTCTCGAACGGCCTCGCCCGACGTTGCTCCCCGGCGGATCGCTTCCAGAACCAGCTTGGCCGCATCGTAGCCTTGCATGGTGAACAGGGTGGGGCTGCCCTGAAACCGTTTTTGAAAGCGTTGGACGAAATCCTGGACGGCGGTATTGGCGCTCTCCACGAAGAACCCGTCCACAAATACGGCGCCGTCTACCGTGCGGTCCGCCGTGCGCAGGAAATCCGGTGAGTTCCACCCGTTTGTTCCCAACAGCGGGACTTTGACGTCGTGAAAGGCGAGTTGTGCCGCGAGCAGGCCGATTTCACTGGCACGGCTGGGAATGAAGATCGCATCGAATCCCGGTGTGTAGAGAATCCGCTTCTCGGTCTTGCCGACCGGTTTTCCCGCCGGGCGCGAGGGATCGTAGGGAACCGCGAGGCCATATTTCTTGAGGTCTTCGGCCTTGAGTCTCTTGATCTGTGGTGAGTAGTCTGAATCGCCTTCTTTGAACGATTCCATGGCAATGACTTCGCCCTCATGCTGCCGGACTTCCTGCGCAAAGAGTCGAGCCTGTTCGCGGCCATACGTGGTATCGGGATACAGAATGCAAAATCGACGATAGCCTTGTTCGCCGGTGGCATAGGCTGCGATTCGCTTGGCTTGCAAAGCATGGGTCAGGGAGGTGCTGAAGACATAGCTTCCCAGTCGTCGGACATTGGGGAACGTGGCTGCCGGGGTAATCAGCGGGACTTTTGCACGTTCGGCCATCTCGGCCATGACGGGGAGATTCTTCGAGAGCATCGGCCCGATGACGGCCAATGGCCGGTCTTCGTTCAGCAGGGTGGCGTGGTCTTCGAGAAACGAGGGTTTGTCCGACTCGTTGTCTTTCACGATCAGTCCGACGGGCGGCATCCCTGACTGTTCATGCGCGCGCTCGACCGCCAGCTGAATGCCTTCAAGCACCTCATTGGCGAACGGCGCGAGGCGTCCGGACAGCGGCAGGACCGTGGCGATGAAGAACTGGTTCGCCTTCAGCCTGGTCTTCAGCAGCGCCAGCGTGTCGGTTGCCTTCGAGCCGTAGGGGTGTTCGGGGAAGTGCGCGAGAAATTGTTGAATCTGGCGCTCAGCCAGATGGTCCTCTCCGCGGCCGGTATAGAGCTCGATCAGACGGATGGCGGCCAGATCGCCGGGGAACGATTTCGGATAGAGATCGTGCAGCCGTGTGAGCGCTTTCTTGTCCAGCTTCTCGTTGATGAACTCGCGAATCTGTGCACGCGTCTCCGCCACGTGTTCTTCGGTGCCGGCGGCGCTTTCTTGGAGAAGGGCTTCGATGGCGCGGACATACTCCTTTTTCTGCACCAGAAACTCGGCGGTGAGTCGGAGGGCTTCGTGCTTCGTATCTTCGCCGGTCGTGCCGGTGCGCAGTTGTGTGAGCAGGGGAAGCGCCAGATCGATATTGCCCATTGCCGCGTGGGTGCGGGCCAGCATGATCTTGCCTCGCTCGCTCAAGTCGGATGCCGGGAATTCGGTCTGCAGCTGGTTCAAGTATTTGATGGCCTCGGAGTATTCCTTCATGCTGTACAGAGCGGCTCCGAGCAGCAGATAGGTGTCACCCAAATGCTCCGGGCGCGGGGAGGTCGCGAGAAACCGCCGAAGGACGGTGGCGGCGGACTCTGCCTCGCCCTTGTCGAGCAATCGTTTGGCTTGAGACAGCACCGGGGGGGCAGGCAGCGGCGCTTTGATTTCTGCAGCAGGAGCCGGTTGGGGCGGCGTGATCGTGACCCCTGCTAGGCTCAAGGCCAGGACGACGATCAAGCGGCGGCAGGCAAGCAGTCGTGAGTATGTGCGCTGAGAACCCATTTAGAGGCAGCAAAAGGGGTGCGGATGGTTATTAGATGACACGCTGTGACTAGTATCGGAAAGGGTGCGGAAGTGTCAAGGAGAACTGCGGTTGGTTCGTTGAGTTCATCCGGCAAGTTGGCTATAGTCTGTCGCCAGACAGGCCCCGGTGCTCGCAGCGCTCCTGATTCCCCTACTCCTCGTCCACCGCTTCTTATGGCTACATCGACTGATCAGATCCTCGATCCGCTGGCTGAACGGTATCTTGGGCAACTTCGAGTTGAAGGCGGATTGTCGCTCAACACGCTGGAGGCCTATCGGCGGGATTTGATCAAGTTGCAGTCATTTCTTGTTCAGCATCGGATAGGAATGAGGGCGGCGGTTGCGCCGCAACAGCTCACCGGGTTTCTCGCGTCTCTGAAAGATCATCGCCTGTCCTCGGCGTCGATGGCGCGCACGATGTCGACCTTGCGCGGCTGGTTTCGGTTTCTCGTGCGCGAAGGGTTATTGCCTGTCAGTCCGATGCAGGATCTGTCGGTCGCCCGGCGGGCAGTCCGGTTACCCAAAACGCTGACGATGGCGGAGGTCACGGCCCTGTTGGATTTGCCGCCGTTGCCCGCATTGGAAGATCAGCGTGATCGCACGATGCTGGAGTTGATGTACGCGTCGGGATTGCGCGTCTCAGAGTTAGTGTCTGTGGAACTGGTGCGCCTTGATCTGGGCGTGGGTTGTCTGCGGATCCTGGGGAAGGGAGCAAAGGAGCGTCTCGCTCCGATCGGCGAAGCCGCCAGAGAGATGCTCGCGCATTATGTCGATCACGTTCGTTCTGCCATTTTGAATCGGCGGGCATCGCGTGCGCTCTTTGTCACTCGACGCGGGGGACCGTTGACCCGGCAGGCCTTTTGGAAAATCGTGAGTCGGCGCGCCAAGCGCGCGGGTATTGCAAAGCCAATTTCGCCGCACATGCTGCGACATTCATTCGCCACGCATTTGCTTGAAGGGGGTGCCGATTTGCGCGCGGTGCAAGCGATGCTGGGCCATGCGGATATTGCCACGACGCAAATCTACACCCATGTTGAACGGGGCCGGCTGAAACAGGTTCATCGGCGATTTTTCCCCCGGCAGGCTCGGACTCGCCAGAAATAAGAATCTTGCCGCCCTCGAGTTACGACGAATCAAAAGACTGCAGGAGCTCAAGAAAACTGCAAGAAGAGTGCGAGAATCGGTTGACAAGGCCGGATGGACTTGGTAGCATCCGCCAACGTTGCTAAGAAAAACGGGCGGATAGCTCAGTTGGTAGAGCGCCACCTTTACACGGTGGATGTCGCAGGTTCGATCCCTGTTCCGCCTACCAGAGGTATGCTGGTGTGTAGGGGCAGATCGAAAAAGGAAGATAGTACCATTTCTGATTTCGGGACTTGAACGGCTGCACTGTCAATCGTCTTGTCGTTCCGACCATCCGCCGTATAGAAGAATCGCGAGGGGCCGTCGTTCAGCTGGTTAGGACGCCAGATTGTCAATCTGGAGGTCGCGGGTTCAAATCCCGTCGGCCCCGCCATTTTTCTTCAGGGTTGAGTACACTCCATCACACTACGGTGTGTCATGAATAGAGGAGGGAGACGCTAGCGTCCTATGTTCCAGTCAGGTCCCATGGCTCTCATTGGATCACTGGGCGTGGTGTCGAAAGTCGTTCTCTTTCTTCTCCTCCTGCTGTCAGTCGTGTCCTGGGCCGTCATTCTTCTCAAGTGGAAAGTCTTCAAATCCGCTGATGCAGAAGATCGGCGGTTCATGGCCGTTTTGATGAAGGCCAAGGATGTCGATGAAGTGGTACGTCACGCTCAGCGTTCGACCGGCAGTCCTTGCGCCAAGATCTTCCATGGTGTGGTTGATCGGCTTGGGACAGGGCGCGAGTCGCAGGATGGTGGCGGCGCTCCTCCCGTAGACCGCCACGTCATGGAGCGCACCGCTCAGCATATCGCGCAAGGACAACTCTCTCATCTCGAATCGTATCTTCCCTTTCTCGCCACGACGGGAAATATCAGCCCGTTCGTCGGATTGCTGGGGACGGTAATGGGGATCATCGATTCGTTCAGAGAAATCGGTTCGCAGGGAACGGCCAGTATCGCCGCAGTGGCACCCGGCGTGTCCGAAGCCCTGGTGGCAACGGCGGCCGGACTGTTTACGGCGATTCCCGCGGTTATGGCCTACAACTACTTTTTGTCCCGTATCCGCGGCACGGCATTCCGCATGGATACGGTGACGGTCGAGCTTTTGACGTTGATGGCACCGAAGGCTAAACCGGGGACGAAGGGATGATCCTCGAAACACGCCAGCGCCGTTTCATGGCGGAGATCAACATTATCCCTCTGGTCGATGTCGTGTTGGTGTTGCTGGTCATTTTCATGGTGACTGCACCGATGCTCTATCGGGGCATGGATATCAAGTTGCCAGTGTCTGCATCGAATACGATCAAGCCGGAAATTCGAGCGGTGCTGACAATCGAGAAGGATCAACGCTTGTATCTCGATAAGGATCAGGTGAGTGCCGTCCAATTGGAACGCAAGCTGAAACTCCTGAAGGAAGAGCATGCCGATGTGTCGGTCTATCTCCGGGCCGATCGCGACGTGCCCTATGGCGTGGTGGTGCAGGTGATGGACGGGGTAAAGAAGGCCGGGATTGAGAAATTGGGGATGGTGACCGATCCTGCCGGACCTGAACGGGTGACAGACGTGGCGATCCCGCGTCGAAATAAATAGGACATCGGTTGGCCATGGTACAGGTTGCAGCGCACTCCCGGGCTTGGCTGGATGAGGGACTGCAGAGCCAGTTGACCCGCCGTTTGAAGCGGGCGGTGGTGTGGTCCGTAGCGCTGCACCTGGGCGTTTTTATTCTCGTCACATGGGTGCGGTTACCGCAGCATGGCGAGCGGCCGTTGGCGTCCATCGAAATATCTCTGGCCAGCCTGCCGACCCCTCCGGTCAAGGCGGCTGAGCCCGTTAAAGCGGTTGAGCCGGTCAAAACGGTTGAGCCGGTCAAAGCACCGGTGAAGCACGTGGAAACTCCGGTGCCAACGCCTCCGGTGAAAGCCGCTCCAGTGGCGCCGCCTGTAGTCCAGCGAGAAGTAGCTGCTCCCTCCAAGGCCGCGCAAAATCCAATGCGTGATCTGTTGAAGGGCATTGAGTTGCCTCCGGACGCTCCGAAGTTTGGCGATTACAGTCCGGCTGACAAGCCGAAAAAAGTTCAGGAGCCGGCGGTTGCGAATGTTCCCAAGCTGAAGTTGCCGGATGTTCCGGTGGTGTCCGAGGCGAAGGTCGTGACAAAAAAGCCGGCGGAAACGAAGCCCCGGCCGTCTCTGACCGACGACCTCAATCGGGAACTGGACGAAGAGCTCAACAAGATTAAAAAGCTGGAGTTGCCGAAAGAGTCCAAGGCGGCCCATGCGGAATCTCAGCCGACGCCAGCGCCTCAACTTGAAACGAAGGCGCCGAGTGTGAAAGCCGTGGATACGACCTTGAAGGTTCCTGGGATGGCTCCAGGATCCAATGTTTATTTGGCGCAGGTGCGCCGCAAGATCAGCAGCATGTGGTCTGCGCCTCCCGTTGATGTGACCGCGCAGGTGTATAGCGTTGTGGTGAAGTTTCGATTGCATCGGGATGGGAGTGTGAGTGGAGTGGCGGTCGAACAGTCTTCTGGAAACGAGTATTTCGATTTGGCAGGGAAGCGGGCGGTCGTGACGGCCAATCCGCTGCCGATGTTTCCTGCGGATCTTACCGAATCCTACTTCGATGCTCATTTCACGTTTTCAGTTGGAGAACAAAACGGATAACCCATGACATTCCGAACGTGGTGCATAGTGGGTTGTGTGGTGCTGGTCGGGCTTATCGGAATCATCGAGTCCGGTGCGACCGATGTGTTTCTCGAAGCGACCAGGCCCGACTTTCAAAAGATTCCTCTGGGCGTGATCGGGATCCAGAACGCGGGTGGTCCGGAGTGGTTGGGGGGACGGCTCGAAGAGGTGCTGAAGGCCGATATCCGGCGCTCGCTCGTATTTTCACTCGTGGATCTCCCGAGTCTCGGTATCAAAGTACGGGATGTAGGCACCGGCCCACATCCGGTGTTCAAGCAGGCGAGAGAAAACGGGGTTTCGGTGTTGGTCTGGGGGAAGGCCGGCGCGAAGGACGGGGATAAGGATGCCGATGTGAGCATGGACGGATTCGTCTATGATGGCGAATCGGATGAAATTGTTGGCGGAAAACGCTACGTCGGGTCTTCTTCAGTTGTACGCCTGATGGCTCATCGCTTTGCAGATGAATTAGTATTTCGGTATACCGGCGAACCGGGCATTGCCCGCACGAAAATTGCTTACGTGTCTGAGCAGGGAACGGCGCGGGAGCTGTTTGTGATGGACTATGACGGGTATGAGCCACGCCAGCTGACATCGGACGGCTTCTTGAACCTGATGCCGCGCTGGTCGCCCGATCGCCGTTTTCTGGTGTTTACGGCCTATCGCAATCGCAACACGCAGGATATTGATATGATCGAAGTAGCCACCGGAAAGCGGTGGACGATTGTGTCGCTGGCTGGATTGAACATCACGCCCGCACTGTCGCCCGATGGTAATTTTCTGGCATTTGCGTCGAGCCATGAGGGCAATTCAGAACTCTATAAACTTGATACCAGAACAAAGGCCATGCAGCGCATGACGACGCATGCATCCGGAGATCTCTCTCCATCCTGGGCTCCCTCAGGACGGGAACTGGCGTTTGCGTCGGATCGGAGCGGGGGGCCCCAGGTTTTTCTCATGAGCGCCGATGGCACGAATGTACGTCGCCTAACGTTTGAGGGAGACTACAATGCGGCGCCGGCGTGGTCGCCACGGGGAAACTGGATTGCGTATGTGTGCCGGACGCCGAAGAAAGAGTATAAGCTGTGCCTCATCACGCCGGACGGGCAGAAGCGTGTGCAACTCACGGCAGGGCCCGGGGTTGAAGATTCACCTTCCTGGTCTCCGGACGGAAGACATCTGGTCTTTAGTTCGACGGTCGACGGGAAGAGCCAGATTTATATGATTAACGCAGACGGAAAAGATTTGGAGCGGGTCACATTTACTGGCACGCACAACAGTGCGCCGGCCTGGTCGCCGGCGTCGTAATTCACCTGGTCGATACACACGATCACACATTGAAGATGTCTTGCCGGATAGGCCGGGAGATGTCTCTAGAAGAAGGAGCAAATCTATGAGCGCGACGTTGTCACAATGGTCTATTCCGGTGCTGGCCGGTCTGTTGCTGGTCACGATGCCGGGCTGTTCGAAGAAGTCCGTGCAATCAGGCGGGGACACCCAGTCCTCACAGGCTGGAATGGCCAAAGGAACTCCCGGTGCCGGTGGAACAGGCGGATCAACCGGCGGTGGAGTCAGCTCCAATTTCCCTGACACTTCGCTGGCTGGTCGGGACGGATCAGGCGGGTTGCGTGGACTCGATAAGAATCCCGGCGAAGAGCGCGTGAACGGCGGGACGATGATGGCGAAGCTGGATCCTTCCCAGAGCGGTCGTCAGATGGATGAAATCCGGTCCGAGCAGGCCGCGGCTGATGCGGCCGGTTTGCGAGACGTGTTTTTCGGCTATGATAGCTTTGCGATCTCAGAGGAGGGCCGCCAGGCGCTCTCCCGCGATGCCGAGTGGATCAAGGGGAATCCGGGGTCTCAGTTGAAGATTGAAGGACATTGCGATGAGCGTGGAACGTCAGCCTATAACCTGGTGCTGGGCGAAAAGCGCGCGAAGGCGGCCCGGAACTACCTGGTCGAGCTCGGTGTGAGCGCCAATCGCTTGGCCGTGGTATCGTACGGGAAAGAGCGGCCGTTTTGCAAAGACCATAGCGAAGCCTGCTATGCACAAAATCGTCGCGGCCATGTGGTCGTGAAGTCCGGGAGGTAAGGTCGCATGCGTTGGAGCGCTGCACGGATGGCGAGAATGGATCAGGATCATTTCCAGCAAGTGAGGTGTGCGGTGGCTGTCGTTCTAGTCATGCTCTTCACGCTCTTGTCCGGATGTGTGGCGCAACAGGCCGATCTCAAACAAACCGAGCGAGCCCTGCAGCAGAAGCTTAAGCAGCAGGACGATCAGCTCTCTCAGACGCGCGCGCGGCAGAGCCAGGAACTGTCCACGTTGCGGGAGCAGGAGCTGCCGCAGCTTCGCGGTGACCTGGAAAAAGCGCGGCACCAGGCGGAGGAGCTCCAGTCCAGGCAGGAAGATCTCAAGCATCGCTCGGCACAGTTGGAGCAGCAAACGAAGAAGCTGGAACAGTTGGCCGCCAAGTTGGAGACCGAGACCAATACCCGTTATGTGTGGCTCCAGAAAAGTCTCGAAACGCAAGATGCCAAAGTAAACGGGCGTCTTGATGAGTTGTCCAAGGCGGTCAGTAAGGCGACAGAAGACCTCAAGCGCGACGTGCTGATGGCTGTGAAGCAGAGCAATGAGGTGTTGGATCGGAAGGTGGCTGAGCGGCTGGATGGACAGCGGAGAGACCTGGAGGCCAGTCAGCAGAATCTGGATCAGAAAGTGTCTCAGAACCTGACCCAGTTCAACCAGTCGCTCACCGGATTCAAGACAGCATTCACCAGCTTGAATGATCGTGTTACTCAGGATGAGCAGGAGTCACGGGCAATTTCGAACAAAGTTGATGCCGATAACAAGGCGGCGGTGTCTCATATCAACGAGTCCAATCGGACCATGACCGGCCATCTCGACGGCGTGAACAAGAGCGTCGCGTCGGTGGTGAAGACGCTGGAATCTGTCAGTCAAAAGTTCGCGGCCCGGTTTGATGAACAGGATCGACGGATCGATTCATTAGGTCGCTCACTGGAACAAGTGGGACAAAAAAACGGAGGCCGGTCGCAGAACCTCAAGCAGGCGCATCACGCTCCGGTTTCGTCGGCGGAGACCTCGAACTCCGGGCACGTTTCACAAGATGCAGAGGCGGTCTCGGCTCAAGCTTCTGTGCAGGCTCCAGCGGCGGTATCCACCGATGAGCAGGAGGCGTCTTCCGCGACCGCCATTGCAGCACCGGTGGAGGCTCCGGTTGCCGTAGCGGTTCATCCGCCGGACGTGGCGGCGGATCGCGCGCAATATGAACGGGTATTGGCTCTCTTCCGCGACGGCGATTTAGAGGGAGCGCGACGGGGGTTTTCGACATTCATCGCCAACTATCCGAACTCGGAGCTTGCTCCGAATGCCCGCTATTGGCTCGGAGAAGCCTACTACGGGGCCAAGGATTTCAAGCGAGCCATCGACGCGTATGACAAGGTCGAGTTGGATTATCCGCGAAGTGAGAAAGTGCCTGCCGCTATTTTGAAGAAGGGGTACGCGTATCTTGCTTTGAAGGATAAGAAGCGGGCCTCGTCTGCATTTAAACAAGTGGTCACGCTGTATCCGAGGAGTCCGGAAGCTGGAAAAGCATCTGACAAGCTGGTTCAGTTGAAGGAGGGTCGATAGATTTCATGCAAGCCAACATTCTCCCTTATGTGACGGCGATCGGAGTCGCAGGCTCGTTACTGATCTTGCCGGGATGCGCCAAGCACGCAGATTTTATTGAGCTGCGGGACCAACTCTCGACGGTGTCGCGCTCCCAGGAGCAGGACCATCAGCGGGTCGATGCGGTCTTGCGGCGCCTCGAATCGGTCGAACGTGTCAAGGATGTTGAGTCGGGAAAGCCGCGGGTTGATGAGCTGGCTGCGCGCCTTCAAAAGCTGGAGTCGAAGCTGGCCAAACTTGAAGACGGTGCCGGACTCGCATCCACCCGGGCCGACGTTGCCGTGCCTGATGCGCCTAAAGCGACGAAACCGAGCAGGCCCGGAGGTCAGGGCGAGAGTTCCTCTATTGTGTCCGGCATGCCTGGCATTACCCCGACATCCGCCTTCAATCTCGCATACAACGATTTTCTGAACGGAAAGTACGATCTGGCGGTGTCAGGATTTCAGCGATTCACCAAAGATTTCGCCGGGACTTCTTTGACGCCGAACGCGCATTACTGGTTGGGGGAGTCTTTCTATAATCAAAAGGACTATGCGCGTGCCACGACGACATTCGAATATCTCGTCGCGGAATACCCAGGGAACGAAAAAGTCTCTGCTGCCCTCTACAAGCTGGGTTTGGCCACGGCGGAAACCGGTGATTTGGTGAAATCCAGAAAGTATCTCAAGCGGGTGATTGAGGAGTTCCCTGCCTCGGATGAAGCCAAGCTCGCAAAGAATAAACTCGCCGAGATTCGGTGACGGTCGCGGGCGCGCGATCTCCTGCCTCACGCAGTCAGCCTTCGTCGAGATACTGTGGAGTGTAGTGTTGTGCTGACGACCAGTTCGAGCGGAAAAATTCGCATCTTGCCGGGAGACGTCGTGAGCCGGATTGCCGCCGGCGAAGTCGTCGAACGCCCCGCCGCTGTGGTCAAAGAGCTCATCGAAAACAGTCTGGATGCGCAGAGCAAGACGATTACCGTCGAGATCAAGGACGGGGGCCTCGCCAGCATTCGTGTCACGGACGACGGCGAAGGCATGAGCCGGGCCGATGTGCCGCAAGCTTTCGAACGTCATGCCACCAGCAAACTGCGGTCCGATCAGGATTTATGGTCCATCCGCACAATGGGATTTCGCGGGGAGGCCCTGCCCAGCATTGCCTCGGTCTCGAATGTGCGGCTCGTGACGGCCATGCAGTCGGATCCTGTGGGGACCGAGTTGCAGATGCGGGGCGGAGCGACCCTGCAGGTCCTTGATGCTCCTCCGATCGTCGGGACACGCATCGAAGTCACCGATCTCTTCCATAATCAGCCTGCCCGTAAAAAATTTCTCAAATCTGTCCCGACGGAATCGTCCCATATCACGCGCGTCGTTCAGCAGGCGGCGCTCGCCTGGCCTGGGGTGCATTTCAAGTTGATCTGTAACGGGCAGGAGACGTTGAACTATCCGGCTGTGGCGACGGACCGGGACCGTATTGGCCAAGTCTATCCCCGGTTCATGCTTGATCAGACGGTACCGGTAGAAGCCGGACAGCCGGGAGCAAGGATCACCGGGATGATCGTCGATCCGAACCATGCGAAGGCGTCACGAATCCCGCAAGAGTTATTCGTCAATCGTCGGCCGGTCCGGAGTGCAGCTGTTTCCCATGCGATCGTCGAAGGCTATGGTTCGTTTCTCCCGAAAGGGCAGCAACCCCAGTTCGTGTTGTTTTTAGAAGTCGATCCGGATCGTGTGGATGTAAATGTGCATCCCTCGAAGCGTGAAGTTCGCTTTGCGGAACAAGAAGCGATCCATCAGCTGGTCCGACGTGCTGTGCGACAGGCGCTCAGTCGAAATGAGCCGGTAGCCGGCGAGTCCTTCGTCCCGCGGGAGCCGGGACCCTCGGTCGTCAGCAAAGGACTGTCGCGGGCGTGGTTTCCCGCTCAGTCAACGGCGCCTTCGGCGGGAGCAGGCCAGGCAGACCCTCAGGCTGTCGGTAGCATTCCAACGTCAGCCGATCAGCTCGCGTTTGTGAACGAAGCCGCTGAGCCGTATGTGCGTGTCCCTTCGTCGGATGTGGTCGCGTTCGGACAGCTTCACCACACGTATCTGGTAGTGCAGGTGGGTGGTGCGTTGGCCATACTTGATCAGCATACGGCTCATGAGCGCGTCTTGTTTGAGCGGTTGTATCGAGCCTGGGTCGCGCGTGGGATGGCCTCACAACCCCTGTTAATTCCGGAGGCAGTGGAGCTCTCCGCTCCTCACGCGGCGCTGCTGCAGCGCTACCAAAGCGACCTTGCGAATCTGGGGCTTGAGCTCGAACCGTTCGGTCTCTCTACGGTGCTTGTGCGGAGCGTGCCGCTTGGGGTCGGCGCGATCAATGCTCCGGCTTTCTTGCAGGATTTGCTGGAGGATTTAAGTCTTTGGGGGCAAGCGTCCGGTCTTGAAGCGCGCGTGCGTCCCGTGCTGGCCTCGTTGGCCTGCCACAGTGCGGTGCGGGCCGGTCGGTCGATGGGGCTTCCGGAGATCCAGCAGCTAACCGAGGATTGGCTTGCCGAGGGGAAAATCCAAACGTGCCCGCATGGACGGCGGACGGTCTTTCAACTGACCGGGGACGAGCTTGAGAAGCTGTTTGGTCGGGTCGGGTGGTAGCGGAGACGGATTGACATCATCACCATGCCTACTCCATCCGATATGATGGCCGACTCGATTCGTCGGCATCGACCCCTCGTCGTCTTGCTGGGGCCTACGGCTACAGGGAAGAGCGCGGTCGGGGTCCAGGTAGCCCGGCGCTACAACACCGAGATCATGACGGCCGATTCCCGCCAGGTCTATCGCGGGATGGACATCGGTACGGATAAGCCGTCGTTGCAAGAGCGGCAGGGTATTGTGCATCGGTTAATCGATCTTGTGGATCCCGATGAGCCCTATAACGCCGGGCGCTATCAGCGGGAGGCTTTGAAAGAAATCGATCGGGTGATCATGGAAGGCCGTCTTCCGTTGGTCGTCGGCGGAACCGGATTGTATATTCGTACTTTGATTCGGGGAATCTGTGAGGCGCCGGAGGCCGATGCGGACATCCGGCAGGAACTCATGGCGCTTGTGGCCGCGCGGGGGCGCGAAGGTCTCTATGCAGAGCTCGCCCGGGTGGACCCTGTCACCGCGTCACGGCTTCATCCCAACGATGAGTCAAAAGTGATTCGGGCGCTGGAGGTCTATCGCTTGGCCGGCTGTTCACTCGCTTCCCTGCACGCACACCATCAATCGCAGGAGGCGGCGTTCCGCACATTGTTGATCGGGCTGCAGCGCCCTAAAGAAACCCTCTACCGGCGGATCGAAGCGCGGATCGATTGGCAGTTGACGCATGGCATGGTAGAAGAAACCCGGGCTCTACTGGCGCGCGGGTATAGCCGGGCGCTGGGATCGATGAAGGGGTTGGGATATCGGCATCTCGCCGCACAATTCGCCGGCGAGTATGATGCGGCAGAAATGGTGCGACGGTTCAAACAGGACACCAGGCACTTTGCGAAACGTCAGATGACCTGGTTTCGAAAAGAGCCGGGCATCGCCTGGTTGATGATCGATGAGCAGGAGTCTACGAGTCAAACCACCGATCGGGTGGTTGAGCAGATTGAGCGATTCATGGCATCGCTCGGCACCGCGCGTGCCTTACCGGTCTAGGTCAGTGAGGTAAGAGGAGCACGGGTTCATGGCACGTAAGGCGAACGGGTCCAAGGCGTCGATCGGTGTGATCGGCGGGAGCGGGTTGTACGACATTGAGGGGCTGAATGGTGTTCGCGACGTGCGGATCCGTACGCCGTTCGGTTCGCCGTCGGATGCGATTCGCGTGGGAAGGCTGGATGGCGTGTCCATCGCGTTCCTCTCCCGGCACGGTCGAGGACATCGATTGAATCCCGGCGAAATTAACTATCGCGCAAACATCTACGCCATGAAATCGTTGGGTGTGCAGCGAATCATCTCTGTCAGCGCGGTCGGGAGCATGAAAGAGTCGATTGAGCCCGGCGACGTGGTGATCCCTGATCAGTTCATTGATCTCACGAAGCGGCGCGCCTCCACATTTTTTGAAGGGGGCATCGTGGCGCATGTCGCGTTTGGTGAGCCGATTTGTGCGTCGCTGGCCCAGGCGCTTGCGCTGGCGGGCGAAGGGGTTGGCGGAAATCTCCATCGCGGCGGCACGTATCTGTGTATGGAGGGGCCGCAGTTTTCGACCAAAGCAGAGTCGCGGCTGTATCGGCAATGGGGCGTGGATGTGATCGGGATGACCAATATGCCGGAGGCCAAGTTAGCGCGCGAAGCAGAGCTCTGTTACGCGACCATGGCGCTCGCGACCGACTTTGATTGCTGGCATGAGACGCAGGAGGCGGTTACGGTTGAGGCCATTCTTGCCACGCTTCACAAGAACGTAGCGCTGGCAAAGCAGATGCTTAAGGCAGTGGTGCCGTCTGTGGCCGATGCTCCAGCCTGCCCCTGCCATCGGGCGTTGGACAATGCGATCGTGACCGCCCCAACGAGTATCTCAGCGGCAGTCCGGAAAAAGTTCGGGATTCTCACGCGGCGTGTTTTCGGGGCAACGAAAGGAGCGCGGTAAACCAATGGGGAAGTTGCTAGTGGTGGGATCGGTTGCGCTCGATACGGTGAAGACACCGTTTGGGGAGGGGACCGATATTCTCGGAGGGTCTGCGACGTATTTCTCGACGTCGGCCAGCTTTTTCACGTCGGTCGCCCTGATTGCTGTTGTGGGAGAGGATTTTCCCGCCCAGCACATTGCGTTTCTCAAGAGTCGTGGAATTGATCTGACGGGGCTTGAGCAGCGACCCGGGGCGACGTTTCGGTGGAAGGGAGAATATTCGCATCAGCTGAATGAGGCGAAGACACTCGACACGAAGCTGAATGTGTTCGAAACATTCCGTCCCAAGATTCCGGAGGCATACCGTTCCCCCGATGTGCTGTTCCTGGGCAACATCGATCCCGAGCTGCAACTCGACGTCTTGCAGAAGGTGGAGCGCCCGGGTCTGGTGGCCTGCGATACGATGAATTTCTGGATCAACGGGAAGCGCGATGCCTTGTGGAAGGTCTTAGAGAAAATCGATGTCCTGATCATCAATGACGGTGAGGCCCGCGCGTTGGGGCAAGATTCCAATCTGGTCAAGGTCGCCAAGCAAGTGTTGGCGCGGGGCCCCAAGCATCTCATCATCAAGCGGGGTGAATACGGCGTGCTAATGTTCAACGGGACGCAGGTTTTCGGTGCCCCCGCGTTTCCCCTAGAAGATGTGCGGGATCCCACCGGCGCCGGCGACACCTTTGCGGGCGGCTTCTTGGGCTATCTCGCCGCCACTGGCAATCGTTCTCCTGAGGCGATGAAGCAAGCCATTATTTTTGGAAGTGTGATGGCGTCCTTTACCGTAGAATCCTTTAGTCTTGACCGTTTACGTATCCTGGATTACAAAGAGATTCATGCGCGGTTCCAGGAGTTCAAGCGGTTGACTCATTTTGAGGATGTGTCGTAATGCCTGATCGTGAACAGATTTGTGGACGAGGGCTGGGGCGAGTGCCGCAGTATGGGCGCAGCTTGCTCGTGGCCGTCAGTCTGTTCGTAAGCGCTTGCGCCGCGACGGAAGAGTCGATTCAGAAGTCTCAAGGCCATTATCAGGAAGGCATCGCGACGCTCAGTGGGGATCGGCAGAAGGCGTTTGTGTCGTTTCAGAAAGCGGTGCAGTTGAATCCGAAGAACAAAGAGGCCCGCTACGGTCTGGGTCATGTCTATGCCCTCCAGGGGAAATTAGCCCAGGCTGAAGAAGAGTTTCGAACCGCCATCCAGATTGACGACGCCTACTCAGAAGCGCATACCTATCTGGGGCAGGTGTTGGCAAGCCAGGGGAAGTGGGATGAAGCGATCCAGTCTTACCGGGCCGCACTGGCCAATCCCCTCTATGCCACTCCGGATTTGGCGCGGTTCCATTTGGGACTGGCATTGACCCAGCGGGGAGATTTTCAGGAGGCGATGGAGTCGTTGGAGGACGCGGTGGCTGCGAATCCTGCCAGTGTGCCTCCCGCATTGACCCATCTCGAACTGGGGCGGGTGTACTCCAAGATGGGATATGCCGTCAAGGCGCGGGAGATTCTCAGCAAGGTGAAGGTGATGGATAAGGGCGGTGAGTATGCAGCGGCAGCAACAGAACTTTTGGCTCGGTTAAAGTAGTCGAGGGCGTATGGAATCGGTTGGTGAATTTTTTCGGCAGGTTCGTGAGACCAAGGGACTGACCGTCGACGAAGTCGCGGCGAAGACGCGCATTCGGTCGGATTTTGTCAAAGCGCTGGAGGATGGGAACTTCGCCAAGCTGCCGGATCAGGTCTTCGCGAGAGGGTTTGTTCGATCCTACGCACGGTCATTGGGTCTTGATGAAGAAGATGCGATTCACCGGTTTGTCCAGTCCGCCGGGGCTTTTTATGAAAAGCAGGATGAGCGAGAGAGGCTGAAGGTCCGGCAGGTTGAAGAAGAGCGGAAGCGCCAAGCCAACCGGAAAGCGGTGGCGGTGGCGATCGGGATTGCGGTGTTGACGCTCATTTTCCTTCTGAGCCGTGAGCAATCGTCGGTATTGCGACGCAGTACCTCCGAGCTGACGTCGAATAAGCGAAGCACTCAGGCGACAAAAGAAGCCGGCGAGCCAATCGCCCATCAGGATCCAGAGCCCATTCCCATTCCGGCCAAGTCAAGTGAAGTTGTACCTCCAGCCCCCACGAAGCCTGCGGTAGAAGGTCGTGCAACTGAACCGGCAGGAGGAGGCCATGCTCCGGTGGTTGCAGCAAAGCCCGAGCCTGATCATGTTTCGACGGCGTCGCCCGGCACGGATGGTCCGCTTGGCGGCATTTCAATCGAAGGAGCCGGGCCGGCTTCGGACGGACAATTAGTTCTGGATCTTGAGGCCAATGAATTGAGTTGGGTTGTCGTTCAGATCGACAGCGGCAGTCCGCAGGAGGCGTTGCTGCGTCCTGGTGAAAAGGCTCATTGGAAAGGGCAGGACCAATTTGTTTTAACACTGGGCAATGCCGGCGGTGTGAAAGCTGAACTCAATGGAAAGCCGCTTAAGCCATTTGGTCCGAGCGGGAAAGTCGCTCGCGATGTGGTGATCAAGCGGTAAGGCTACAGTCTCGCCTCTTCCTGTCTCTCTCAAGCGGGGGCCGGTTTATCAGGTCTCACCCGCATCTCAAAGCATTTGCCCGCTATTGGCAGAGGTCATGGCCGGGGTAGATTGGTCAGCCGCGGCTCTCGTCGGGCCCTGCATGGGGCAACAATGAAAATTTGTGGCGCAAAGGTGTCACGACGAGGCCTGGTTGGGGATCTTGTCAGGATTGATCGCTATAAGTGGCTCAAATAAGGCTTTTCAAGACGTGATTCCTGTGGCACGCCCCTTGATACATGGGAAGGGTACAGCGAGCGGAGGTAAAAATTCAGGCGATTGGGTCATTGGCAAGGCGTAGCAGTCAGAGGACGGATTTCTTGACAAGAATCGAGCGTGGTTGCTATAGTCCGCCCGTTTCAGTGAATTTTTTGTACCGGTATCATAATGCCAGCGGCCTGAGGCCGAGTTCACGTGTGGTGGGTTCAACACAAAGGAGGACGTGCGATGGGTTACTTCTCGAAGTTCTTGGGAATCACTGCAGCCCTGATGCTCATGTCTGTGACGGTGGCGGGAGCCGCGGAAAAAGATCCGCTGAAGCCCCGTGTTCCGGCCGATCAGATGAGCGATGCAAAGGCCATGAAGAATCCGGTTGCCTCGTCTCCTGAGAGCATTGCCAAGGGTAAGGCGTTGTTCGAGGGCAAAGGCACCTGCTTCAATTGCCATGGAAAAGAAGGCAAGGGCGATGGACCGGCCGGCGCGATCCTGGATCCGAGCCCCCGGGACTTTACCAATTGCAAGTTCCACAAGAAGCGGAAAGATGGCGAGCTGTTCTGGGTCATCAAGAACGGCAGTGCGGGAACCGGCATGGTGTCTTTGATCCCTGCCGCGATCACCGAAGAAGAAGCCTGGACGATCATCAACTACGAGCGGAGCTTCTGCAAGGGCGAGTAATTCCTTCAGAGGTCCTTGTGTTGAGGAGGGGTGGGGGAGAAATCTCCCACCCCTCTCGCTTTTGGGTGAGACCTTCCTTGAGCTGAGTGCGTAAGCGAGACCCGCCTCTTTTCGCCCGGCAGCGCCGTTATCCTGAAATATCATGGTACTTTGATCGTCACTGATTTCCTGAGCTGACGGGGAGCCTCCCCCGCAGAGGATGGAGACCGGTCGACGGCGGTGCTGCACACCGGGCCGGCAGAGAATGGATTCTGTGTGAGGTCGGCAGATGTTGGGAGGGCTTATTCGCCGCGAATCGCCGCGAGTTTACTCAGCACCAGACCAGAGGTCGGATCCGCCGGTTTCAGTGGCGGAGCGATGAGCGGGCGCTGATCACTACTAAATTGAGTCTTCGCCGCCCATGTGACTTTCTGGCTCACATATGCGGCCACTTCTGCGAGAGTGACGGACCCATCGCGGTTAGAGTCGCTCTCTCCTCGTAGCGCGCGTAGCAGGTAGTACGTCATCAGTCCATGGCGGTGTTTGTCGTCTTCAAGACCCTTGCTGAGACTGTCGCTGCTGACGATGCGGACGATAGACGATCCTGCTGAGTCCCAGCGAGGGGAAATGTTTTTGATCTTGGGGTCGCTATGGAGCTTGGACACCATCCCGTCGAACAACAGGATCGTCTGTTTTGCTTTGAGTCGTGCCAGCGCCGCTTCAAGGTCTTTCAGCGGATAGAGGCGCGAAGTGGCGGTTGGGCTGCCCTCGTAGGGAACCAGGAGCACTTCTCCAGTATGGGTCACCATTGCCTGGCCGGCGAAGTAGACAATGATCACAGCATCTTTGGTCATATGCGGCGGGAGCCAGTCCAGGAGGGCTTCGTCGATATCCGGGCGTAAAGCTTTCCAGTCCTGCAGCAGGCGGACATTGGCGGCCGGGATGCCGCCGAGGGCCTGAAAGTAGTTGGACACCATTTCCGCATCGAGTGACGCGAACTTGCGGGGGAGGATCTGCTGATCCCGATATGATCCGATTCCGATCGAGATCAGGTAGGTGTTGGGTTGGCGGAACTCCGTGGTGGCGACGGGGATTTGGTCCACGTCATCGGTTTTAATGCCGGTCGCCTGCATCACGACCGCCAGCGTTTGTGCTGGGGCTGCCGTCTGCGAAGCCGGTTCTTCGACTGTGACATGGAGTTCGGCTTTCTGCGGCTGTATCGAAGGCGGCAGAGTGGCTACAAACTCAATGGACTTGGTCTCTCCCGGTTGCAACGCCGGGACAGGAAGTACGGCCGACGGAAAATGCGTAATGAGCGCTTGACTGCCGGAGAGAGACACGATGGCCTGTTGAATCGCTGTCATGCCGACGTTCACAATATCAACACGGACCCGGACTCGTTCACCGCCTTCCAAGACAAGATTTCCGTTTTCATCCAGGACCATCGCTTTAAAGCGGAGGGAAGAAGCGGCGGATGCCGCTGCAGCCGGAGGCTGAGGCTTGCTTGTCGGGAGTCCCGCTGCAGGCTGGGGCGTCGGAGCTGGGGCGGAGGCCGCCGCCGGCATAGCCGCCTGGGCCGTTCCTCCGAAGGCTTGCCGAACCTCCATCGAAACTTTGGCGGCAAAGTCGATGGAGGTGTCCTGAATAAACGAATCGATGAGGTAGTTGCAATTTTTTTGGGTTGGTTCGATACGGAGCCGTTCCTGGCGAGTCGTTTTAATCTCGGATTCGCGTAGGACCTTCCCGGTCAAATCATAGACTCGTGCAACGGCATTCAATTGAATAGTTGCCGGGATGCGGTCGTAGACGTTGTCCTGTTGAAGTTTGAATGACCAATTCACAAGATCCACGCGCACCAGGGCTTCCGGAACCGCATCTTTGCTTCCGCCCCCTTCATAGGAGACGGATTTGAATGTCCGATAGGCGCCTTCAACGAGGGCCTCTTCCAGTTGAACTCCAAGCGGGGCCTGCATGAGGTGCCCGCAACCGTCGGTATACTCCGCCCGCAGATTCTTGATCGATGCGGGAATTTCCAGCTTCACCGAGACGGGCAGTGGGTCGCCCATAGGGGGAAATTCCATGCGGCTGGCACATCCGATGGTGGCGAGCAGGCAGACGACCGCCAGGATGGAATGGGGGCCGGCCACAGATGGTCTGAACGGTATGAAAAAGCGACGGTTCATTAGGTTCTCGCTCCGAAAAAAGCGGTCATTTTGGTTGGTCACCGTACCGGAATCACAAATTGAAAGCAACACGAGACCGGGCTTCTCTTGCGGCTTTGCCGCCACTCGATCTATGCTCGGTTCCTATGCTGACTCTGGGGCTTTCCAATATGCGCGATGCGGCAGCCGCACTCGTCCAAGACGGGCGGATTGTGGCGGCTGCGGAGGAAGAACGGTTCGTTCGCATCAAGCATGTGTCAGCGCTGCCCATCCATGCCATCCGATACTGTCTGAAAGAAGCCGGTCTTCGTCTCTGCGATCTCGATGCGGTGGCTGTGCCGTGGAAATATTGGGAAATCGGGACGCGTGCGCAGTTGGCCGTGAGTGCGATGGTTCGCTCGCCCCAGCTGTTTCGAGAGAAGAGTCGGCGGTCGATTGAGCGCCTGCGTCAGGAGTGGTGGGAACTGGCCTGCCTGCGGCGGAAGCTGAGGGAGCAGGTCGACGGGACGTCGTGCCTACCCGTTACGTTCCTCGATCACCATATGTGCCACGCCGCAAGCGCGTTTTTGGTTTCTCCGTTTGAGCGAGCGGCAGTCCTCGTTGTGGATGGAGCATCCGAGTCGCATTCGACGATGATGGCGATTGCCGACCGGCAGCAGATCCAAGGGATCAGGCGCACGCCGCTTCCGCATTCGCTCGGCCAGTTCTATGCCGCCATGACCGCATTCCTGGGGTTCAAGCCGGATCACGATGAGTACATCGTGATGGGATTGGCGGCGTATGGAGAGCCGCGTTACGCCGAGACCATTCGTCGACATATCCTCCGGCTTGTTCCCGACGGAGCCTTTACGCTGAATACCACGCTGCTGGATTTTCATCTGGCGCGAGTCGGGATCTTTGTTCCCGGGTTGGTCTCCTTGCTTGGAGCACCGCGGCTGCCGGACGAAGAGGTGATGCAGCGCCATCGCGATCTGGCGGCGAGCGTTCAGTTGGTGTTAGAGGAAGTCCTGCTGGCCTTAGCCCGTGCGCTTCGCATGAAAACCAAGGTTGATCAACTTTGTCTGGCAGGCGGAGTGGCCTATAATTGTGTCGCCAATAGTCGATTGTGGCGGGAGGCGGGTTTTCGCGAGATCTATATCCCTCCCGCCGCCGGTGACTCCGGGGCCGCGATGGGTGCCGCGTTGTGGCACACGTTTCGGCGCGGGGCGATGACTCAGCGCCCGGTCATGACGACGGCTTATTGGGGGCCGCAGTTCAGTGAAATAGATTGTCAGGCTGCATTGCGGCAAGCGGGGTTACAGGCTCAGCGTTTAGACGATGCGGAACTGTGCGACCTCGTGGCCCAGGAACTCGCGAACGGCAAATTAGTCTTCTGGTTCCAGGGCCGCATGGAGTGGGGGCCGCGTGCATTGGGCAATCGCAGTCTGTTGGCCGATCCACGCCGGGAGGACATTCGTGCGCTGATCAATGCCAAGGTCAAACAGCGTGAATTATTCCGTCCCTTCGCGCCTTCCGTGCCGGCAGAAGAAGCGGGCGCGTACTTCGATGTTCCCGTCCCTTCTCCCTTTATGATGTTGACGGTCGCTGTGAAACCCAGCGCAAAGGGCATTATCCCGGCCGTGGTACATGTGGACGGGTCGGCGCGGGTTCAAACGGTCGATCGGCGCGCCAATCCTCTCTTCCATCAATTGCTGCAGGCCTTTGCCCGGCGCACCGGCGTGCCTGTTCTGCTCAACACTTCCTTCAATGTGCAGGAGCCGATCGTCTGTTCTCCGGAAGAGGCGGTTCGCTGCTTCCAGCGCACCGAGGTTGATTGGCTGGTATTGGGGAACTTGCTCGTGGCCAACCAGGCTGGTTCCCGTCTGCTATGAAACGCCTGCGTCGGAATGGTACGCCGGCGGATTCAGGTCAGGTGCCCGCCATTCGCACTCCCGCATTGAATGCCCTCCTGCTTCTGATCATCGCGAATTTTGCGCTACAGCCGTTGACCGAGCCGGACTTTGGCTGGCATCTGCGGACCGGATTGGATTTGCTCATGACCGGAGGGCAGCTCCCGACGCTCGATCCCTACTCGCATACGATGCCGGATTGGCCATGGGTGGAGCATGCGTGGCTGACTGATCTCGTACTCGGATGGCTCTACAGCACCGGAGGTCCCGTCGGGGGCCTGCTCGTCATCGCGTTCTTTGGTTTTGTCACTGCTGCGGCCTGGATCATCGCAGCATGGACCGGGCAGGCGATCTGGCCGATTCGCCTGGTCGTCTGTGTCTTGTCCTTGTGGGTGGCACTGCCGTTCCTGGGAGCGCGCACGCAAGTGGTGACCTTGCTCGGTGTGGCGGTGGTCCTGGCGTTCCTCGATTGGCTGCGGCAAGGCGCACGGTGGCTTATCTGGATGCTCCCGCCGATTTTTCTTCTGTGGGCCAATCTGCACGGCGGATTTACGGCGGGGCTCTTCCTGTTGATGGTCATGGTCGGATTGAATTGGTGTGTGGCCGTGGTTTTCCGTGTATGGCCTGATTTGCATAGAAGATTGGATGAGAGTGAGCTGCCTTCAACTGATCTGTGGCGTCTGACTCTGGCGACCGGTCTGGCCGGTCTGCTGACTCTGGTCAATCCCTATGGCTGGCGGCTCCACCAGGAAATCCTGGACTCGCTGGCGAATCAATTTATGGTGGCAACATTACAGGAATGGCAACCGCCTTCATTGGAAACCCTGGCCGGCCGACTATTCGGGATCTATCTGGGAGGACTGACGGTTGCGGTGGTGCTCTGGTATCGGCGTCTTGAGCCTGTGCGCATCGGAATCTTATTGGCATTTCTCTTCGCGGCCTGCCGGCATCTGCGGAACATTCCGCTTTTTTTAATCGTGAGTCTCCCTCTCGTTGTTGAGTTGTTACAAATTGGGTGTGACCGGATGGTTTCGTCTCTGCAGCTGCGGCAGCGTGGATTCACGCAGGGGGCGATGGGTGTGACTGCGGCACTGGCCTGTTTGCTGGCCTTTCTCGGTCCCGATCATCTGCGGGATGTATGGCGGTTCGGGGCGACTCCGGACGTCGCATTTCGTCAGACGTCCTATCCTGTTGAAGCGGTCCAGTGGATTCGCACCCATCGTGATCGGTTGGGTTCAAGGCCCGTCCATGACTATCAATATGGCGGTTTTCTGCTGTGGCAATTGCCGGGAGTCAGGACGTTCATTGACGGGCGGATGCCGGCCTGGCAGATCGGAGATCGATGGATCTTCAAAGATTATGTGGATCTCGTTTCGGCACCGGTTCCTCGGACGGATCTCCTCGACAAATATGCGGTTGATTGGGCGTTGTTGAAAAAAGGGACGGCACTTGCGATTCTGTTGGCCGCGACCCCGGGGTGGAGCCATGAATACGAAGATATGAAGGTGGTGATTTATGTGAAGGGGAATTCCCCAGCTGAGGGCGCTACTCCGTGATCGGCGAAGGAGCGCTGAGCGGGGCGACGGAATCTGGTACTGCAAGCGGGGTGTAGTATCTTCTGGCCGCATTCCGGTGAATGATGGTGAATTCACGGAGCATGGCAATGCTATCCCGAATAAGCCGCACTTTCGATCCCGGTTGATCGGTCCAATTCACGGGAACTTCTGCGATCCGATAACCGCGCTGTTGAGCCACGAACAATAATTCGAGGTCAAAGCCGTAGCCATTGATGGTCGACACGGAGAAGAGATCGCGAGCGACGGATCGTTCGAATAGTTTGAACCCGCATTGTGTATCGCCGATCCCCTGGATACCTCCCAAGCGGACCAGCGCATTAAAACAGCCACCCAGGATACTCCGGTGCCAGCGGGCGCTGACCTCGAATCCTCGTTGCTGGGAGGCGAGGCTCCGTGAACCGATGGCTATGTCGGCGCCGTTCCGAATGGCCTGTTCGAGCCGGTCGAGTTCCGTAATGGCTGTGGCCCCGTCGGCATCGGTGAATAACTGCAGCCGGCCGCGTGCCGCGAGCATGCCCTGCCTCACCGCTCCGCCTTTCCCCATGCAGGTCGGGAGTGGAATCACTCGCAAAGCCGGTTCGGTTTTGGCAAAGCCGCGGACGACTTTGATCGTGTCGTCCTGACTGCCGTCATCGACGACAATGATCTCGTAGGAGCGGTCTTGTCGGGAAAGGTTGTCGCGAATCGAGCGTAGATGGGGAAGAATGCGGGTGGCTTCGTTGTGCGCAGGGATGACGACGGAGAGGTCCAGTACCCTGTAGAATTCTTCCTGCGTCACCGGATCTTCCCCCTCGCGTCCTGCGTGGAAGTACCCTCGGAATGCCGTCACGGTAAATGACTTTCTGCCTTATTTCAAGTGGGGCCGATCGACTCTAAGAGGACTTGACAGATCTGCCGATGGGGAGCGAACGTATAAACGTATATTTGTGTGACGGTCGGTTACAGAGCCATCCCCTTGAGCCTGGAGGTGCATCATGCACAATCTGGTTCGCGGCGCCTTTCTCCTTACAGTGGGTGTGTTCGTTGTCGCCTGTGCCAGCGCAGTTCCTCCGAGTCGCATGGGCCAGTATCTCAAGTTTGACCAACCCTCCGCTCCCGAGTCGCTCCTCAAAACGGAACAGCGACCGTTAAAAGCCGGCTTGGTGCTGGTACCGGATCAGCCGGATCAAGCTGCCGCAGCTGTGTTACCGGAAGAGGCGCTCGTGCGACTGGGGGATACGCTCAAGCAGGACATCGCACGGGTGTTACCCGTGACAGTGACCGAGGTGCTCTCGGCGGAAGGGGTGCGTCCTCAGGATCAAGGTGGAGATCTCTCCCGACTGGTCGATCTGGCGAAGAGCAAAGGGCTGGATTATCTGGCGGTAGTGGTGGTCTCGAGCGCGGAGCAGGAGTATCCCGTCTCACTCTTCCTGGGATGGACTTCGCATGCACAGCCGGGCTATCGACGAGACAATTGGTCGCTCCTGGAGTTTGCGCTGCTCGATGTAAAGTCTGGCAGCGCTGTGATGCAGGCCGAGGGCCGTGGATGGGCCACGTTGGATCTCCCGACAGCCCCGGGGATCAATCAATGGTATCCGGTTGTCTACCTTAGGCCGCAGGAGCCGGAGCGGCGTATCTGGCCGCCGACCTATGAGGGGGCTCCCAATACATTGCGCGTGGTATCGTTTGAGCAAGCCGAGAAACGGCTCGCATTGAAGCTCCAGAACTCCTGGTTGGGGCAGCTGGAAGCCGATGTGGCTGCCCGTCGAAGCAGCTGAGTCTCACGACTCGCTACACAAGTGTGGCATTCAGGTCGTTCGAAAAGTCCTCTTCAGGCCACAGAGATAGACGGCCAGAAGAGGACTTTTCCTCTTTGAAGCCCAAGGAATGATTAGTGTAAGATGTACCGTTCGATCGGTCGCTACCCAGCTGGTTGCCGATCGGTGCGATGTGTCTTGTGAGTTCAACCGTCGGGGAGGAACTGAGCATGGTCTATCGGAGTCAGCAGGCGACCAAGTTTGTCATTGGTTGTGGGCTTGTACTTGCGGCCACGGTCGCAGGCGGGCTGATCGGAACCCCCGCTACATTGGCGGCAGGAGTTCCTCCGGCATTTACCCAAGGTTTTTCTGAGATCGTAAAAAAAGTGACCCCTGCCGTCGTGAATATCGCCGTGACGGGCGGTGGCGGGGAAGGTGGTCGTCGCCGTGGCGGACTCCCGCCCGGACCCTTTGGCGGACCTCCCGGTGGTGAAGAGCCGGGTGGCGGAGATCTTCCGACGCCGCCTCCGATGCCGCCAGGCCCTCCGGGGGGGCATGGACGACCTGAACAGAGTGCCGGATCGGGGGTCATTCTGGATCCCAATGGCTACATCGTGACGAATAACCATGTGGTCGAAGGTGCGACGCAGATTACGGTGACGCTGAGTGATCGGCGCGAGTTCACTGCGAAGACTGTCGGCACTGATCCCAAGACCGATTTGGCTGTGATCAAGATTGAAGCGAAGGATTTGCCTGCGCTGAAGTGGGCCGACTACGACAAGCTGGCTGTGGGAGATCTGGTGCTGGCCGTCGGCAGTCCGTTCGGGCTGAGTTCTACTGTGACATTGGGCATCATCAGCGCGTTGGGCCGCGGGAACGTGGGCATCGCCGATTACGAAGATTTTATCCAGACCGACGCGGCGATCAATCCGGGTAACTCCGGCGGGGCGCTGGTGAATATGAACGGTGAATTGATGGGGATCAATACCGCCATTTTCTCCCGCACCGGCGGGTCAGAGGGAATTGGATTTGCCATTCCCAGCAGCATCGCGGTGGATATTGTCGACAGCCTTCAGAAAACCGGCAAAGTGGTGCGTGGTTGGATGGGCGTCGCGATTCAAGAAATTACACCGGCTTTGGCAAAGTCGTTTAAGTTGCCGGAGCAGCGCAAGGGCGTGCTCATCAGCGACGTGAATGAGAATGGACCGTCGGCGGCCGCCGGAATGAAGCGCGGCGACGTTGTCATCGCGTTCAACGGCAAGGAAGTGCAGAGTGTCAGCCAGTTGCGCAATCTGGTGGCGCGGACCATGGTGGGCAAGGATGCCCAGGTGAAAGTCCTGCGTGACGGGAAAGAACAAACCATCTCTGTGAAGGTCGCTGAGCGGCCGTCCGACGAGTTACTGGCCAAGAAGGAGGCGGCCCCACCCAAAGAACAGGGCGAGACGATCAAGCCACCGGACAATGTGCTGGCGTCGCTCAAGATTCAGGCGTTGGACAATGCCCTGATGAGCCAGCTGAATATTCCCGCCAAGACCACCGGTGTGGTCGTGACCGGCGTGGAGCCTGGCGGTCAGGCTGAGGCGGCCGGATTGCAGCGCGGGGACATCATCCAGGAAGTGAACCATGAGACCGTTAAGACGGTGGATGACTATTTGAAGGCTGCGAACAAGATCAAGAAGGATGAATTGGCCGTGCTGCTGGTGAACCGGCAGGGCAACAGCCTGTTCGTGGCAGTCAATCCGAAATAGACCGAGTATGCTGCTGCGCCGGAGGCTCCTGAGAGAGCCGGCGCAGCAGCGTCCCGTAGGATGAGGGCGCGGTGCTGAACGATTTCAACCGGTGGTTGCAGGATTCGGTCTTCAAGCCGCTGGAAGACAAAAAAATGCCGGTCATGGAGCATCTCGTTGAGCTCCAGGTCCGGCTGACGCGCGCCGTCATCGTGACCGCGATCGTATTTGTCGTCACGTTTTTCTACGCCGACGCCCTCGTGAAGTGGCTCCGCATTCCCCTCCAAAATATGTTTGTGCCCAGCACGTTGTCCTGGGAGCCAACGGATCTTCCGACGGTGCCGTTCGTCTTTCTGGCCCCGGGTGAAGCTCTGTGGCAGAATGTCAAAGTGGCCGGTTTGTTCGCCGTGGTGCTGGCGACGCCCTATATTCTGTTGGAGTTCTGGCAGTTTGTTGTTCCGGGTCTGCATGTGCAGGAACGCCGGTTTGTCGGCCCTTTTGTCATGTTGAGCACGCTGGCATTTCTCGCCGGGGTGACCTTTTCATTTTTCTTCGTGCTGCCCTTTGCCTTGAATTTTCTCATTTCATACGGTGTGAATGCCGGCTTTATTCCGCAACTCTCGATCGCCCAATACGTCGGATTTGCGTTGTGGTTTTTGCTCGTCTTCGGGCTCATTTTCGAAGTGCCGTTGGCGATCACGCTGATGGCCAAGCTGGGCTGGGTCGACGCGCCGTTTCTGCGGCGCTATCGGAAATGGGCGCTGTTGGGGGCTTTCATCATTGCCGCCATTCTTACGCCGACCCCCGATCCGTTCAACCAGTGCCTCATGGCGTTGCCCATGTATGTGTTTTATGAAGTCGGTATCATCAGCGCCGGTTTCTTCAACAAGAAGAAGCCGGTGCAGGAAAAAGCCGACGCTGCGGATGTGCCGCCGCTGACGCCGGCGACTGTGGGGGCCGGTGCCGCACGTAGCTCGAAGTCCGGCGATAGCGAGTATGTTGGGGTGCCGACCGGAAACCCCCGTCGATAACCGAAGCGTCAGGCTTCACACGATATAGAAGGACACACTATGGCCCGCGAACTAAATGTCATCCAACCGCCAGCGTCCGGGGGAAGCGACGCCTGCACCTACATGTGGGCCTGCGCCATCTGTGACGAGAACGAATCCTGTCAGAAAGACAAGGAAGGACATAGTCGATGGCTCGTCGCCAAGCGGATGGAGCGCATCGAGTACAAAGTGCTGATCATGAGCAACAAGGGCGGTGTGGGGAAAAGTACTTGCACGACCAACCTCGCGGTGAGCCTCGCGCTCAAGGGCTGGCATGTCGGCATTTGTGACATGGACATTCACGGGCCGAATATTCCGAAGATGGTCGGAGCGGAAGGACAGAAGCTCAAGATCAGCACCTCGGGCGGCATCATTCCCTTCCAGGCCTACAATCTGAAAATCGCCTCCATGTCGTTCCTGCTCCAGAATCCCGATGACCCCATCATCTGGCGCGATGCGTACAAGTATGAATTCATCAATCAACTGTTGGGCGGCGTGGAGTGGCAGGATCTGAACTTCTTGTTTATCGATTTGCCGCCGGGGACCGGCAACGAATCGGTGACGACCATTGATCTGCTTGGCAATGTCAGTGGCGCGGTCATCATCACCACCCCTCAGGAAGTGGCGCTGCTGGATTCACGCAAGTCGGTGACGTTCTGCAAAGACAGCGAAGTGCCGATCATCGGGATCGTGGAAAACATGAGCGGCCTGGAATGTCCGCATTGCCATCAGAATATCGAAGTGTTCCGCAAAGGCGGAGGGGAAGCCTCCGCCAACGATATGGGCGTGCCGTTCCTTGGGCGGATTCCACTCGATCCGGATGTCGTGATGCAGTCGGATGCGGGCGAACCCTTCGCCATGTTCAATTCCGATACTGCGACGGCTGAGTGCTATCACAACATTGCGAATCAGATCGAAGCGTTTTGTAAGAAAAGCGGGTCACTGGTGAAAGTGGCGCCGCGGCATGCACATTGAGACGGGAGCGATTGTGAAAGCGAACGATGCGACAGAAGGACTCACGCGGCTCGAAGAGGCGCAGCGGATTGTGTTGGAGGCCACCCCGACGCTGGGCCTGGAGAAAGTGTCGATCCTCGACGCGCTTGGGCGTGTGCTGGGGGAGGACATCGTGGCTGAGCGGGACAATCCGCCGTGGAATAACAGCGCGATGGACGGATTTGCCGTGCGCTGGGACGATATCAAACAGGAGCACGCGATCGAAAAGACGGTCACCCTCAAGGTGATTGAAGATGTGCCGGCAGGGAAAATGCCGACGAAGTCCGTCGGCCCCGGGCAGGCGATCCGCATCATGACCGGCGCGCCGATTCCGCAAGGAGCGGACACGGTGCTGAAGGTCGAAGATACCGAGCATACGCCGGATTCTGTTCGTGTCTTCAAGCCTGAACCGCGCGGCTCCAACATCCGGCCGCAAGGCGAAGACGTCAAGAAGGGCGAATGTATCATCGCCAAGGGGACGCAGATTCGTCCCGGTGACGCGGGCATGTTGGCGATCCTCGCGAAGTCCTTCGTTTTTGTCTATCAGCGCCCGCGCGTGGCCATTCTGTCGACGGGCGATGAGCTGGCCGATCTGGATGAGCGATTCAGCGAAGAGAAAATCATCAATTCGAACAGCTACGGGATTGCGGCGGCGGTGCAGGAAGCCGGCGGCATTCCCTATCTGCTCGGGATCGCTCGCGATACCCCGGAGGCGTTGAAGGAAAAGATGTCCCATGGGCTGACGGCTGATGTGCTGGTGCTGTCCGGTGGCGTGTCGATGGGGGACTATGATTTTACGAAAGCCGTGTTCCGCGAATTGGGCGCCGAGATGAATTTCTGGAAGCTCGCGATCCGGCCGGGGCAACCACTGGCCTTCGGCAAGATTCAGGGCAAGCTGGCGTTCGGTCTGCCGGGGAATCCGGTCTCGTCCATGGTGACGTTCGAACAACTGGTGCGGCCGGCCATCTTGAAGATGAACGGACACCGGAGCTATGGACGGCCGCTCGTGCAGGCGGTCATCCAGGAGAAGTTTTCGAAGCGGACGGACCGCCGGCATTTTCTCCGGGGTGTGCTGACGCGCGAAGACGGGGTCTTCAAGGTTCGGACGACCGGCGCGCAAGGATCCGGAATTTTGACCTCGATGGTCAAGGCGAATTGCCTGATCGATATTCCGGTCGAGGTGGAACGGGTGAATCCGGGCGATCTGGTGACCGTGCAATTATTGAGCGGGGAAGCCTGGAAAACGCAGGTTGAGCATACCCACAGCACCGGGCATAAGACGTCCTGCTGTTGATCGTGGAAAGGGACTGAGCCCATGGCCGTGCCTATCGTGTCATTTGTCGGCCGGTCGAACAGCGGCAAGACTACGTTGATCGAGCGCGTGATTCCGGAGTTGGTGCGGGCGGGCTATCGTGTGGCGACGGTGAAACATGCCGGCCACGGCTTCGATCTCGACACCGAAGGGAAAGACAGCTGGCGCCACAAGCGCGCAGGGGCCAGCAGCGTCATCGTGATGTCCCGCGGCAGCCTGGCGATGTTTGCCGATGTGCCGGAGGAAATGAAGGTTGAGGAGATTCGGGACCGGTTTCTCGATGGCTCCTACGATCTCATTATCGCGGAAGGCTGGAAGAGCGAAGGCTATCTCAAGATCGTCGTGATTCGCGAGCAGATCGGCGAAGTGCCGGTCTCTCCCGACGGGCTGCTGGCGGTCGTCTCGGATAAGCCGGTCGATCTTCCGGTGCCGGTGCTCGACTTGAACGATGTCACGGGTGTCGCGGCTCTCATCATCAAGCACTTCCCGCGCGTCACGCATGAATTGGAACCGTAAAGCGACGCTGCTTCTGGCCCTGATCGCCGGAGCCTTCGCCTTCGGCGGGATCGCAATTCCCCTGACCAATCACCCGAAGTTCTGTGCCAGTTGCCATACCATTACGCCTTCGTATGACAGCTGGGTGACGTCGTCTCACAAAGAAGTGACCTGTGTGGCCTGCCATGTCCGTCCCGGCCTTGAAGGATGGATCCATGACAAGGCGTGGAACGGGACGAAGGACTCGATGATTCACCTGTTCGGGACACCGACCGATTCCCACAACCTTCAGGCGAAGGTGGAGTCGGAGGTCTGTTTGGGCTGTCACCGGAACATCCTGCGAGTCTCGGAGATCGCCACGCGGGATTTGCCTCTGCCTGTGAAAGACGTGGGGTTGGTGATGAGTCACCGTGCTCATATGGAGGCCTTTGGTGTGAGGGGGCAGGGCGAGGGGTGCACCACATGCCATTCAGGTGTGGTCCATGAAAAACCGATCAAGGGCTATCCGATCGTGATTCCTCGTGGCCATGTGTCGGCTGATAGCCAGCCCTGGTACCCCGATCATCCCGAAGGGTCGGTTCTCCGCACCAGAGCGTTGTCCGACTGTTTCCGTTGCCATGACGGCAAGATGGAGTACAAGGGAAAGCCGATCAGCCGGAAGTGCGAGACCTGTCACCTCCCTGACAAAATCGGTGCGGCCTTACTGTTCAATTGATACCCGGGACTCTTGCGATGGTGTCACCCGTTCTTGAAGTCTGTAATCTGACCAAAATGTTCGGCGACTTTACGGCCGTCAACGGAATTTCGTTTGCTCTGCAGCCCGGAGAGATCCTCGGTGTATTGGGGCCGAACGGCGCGGGCAAGACGACAACGATGCACATGCTACTGGGCCTCATTACGCCTACCTCCGGGACGATCTCGATGTTCGGGATGGATCTGGAGACCCATCGGGAAGCCATTCTGCAGCAGGTCAATTTTTCATCCACCTATATGTCGATGCCGCAATCGCTGACGGTCGAAGAAAATCTGTGGGTTGTGGCCAGGCTGTATGGCCTGCCCGACGTGCAGCGAAAAATCGATGACATCATGAAGAAGCTAGAGATGGGGGAGTTTCGGCACAAGGTTACGCGCAAACTTTCATCGGGACAAATGACGAGACTGACGCTGGCAAAGGCCTTTTTGACTGAACCGAAGATTCTGTTTCTGGACGAACCGACGGCCAGCCTGGATCCTGATATCGCGCATAAGATCCGGGCCTTGCTGAAGGATGAGCAGCGGGCTTCAGGATTGAGCGTTCTCTATACCTCACACAATATGCGTGAGATGGAGGAAATGTCCGACCGCATTATCTTTCTCCAAAAAGGCAATCTGGTGGCGGAAGGGACGGCTGCTCAAATTGTCTCCCGCTTCGGGCAGACGGATCTGGAAGATGTGTTCTTGAAGTTGGCCAGAGAATCATAGCGGCCCCGCAAGGCGGGGAAGGAATGGAGTGCGTCTATCATGATCGAGACAGCCATCTCATTTGCGCTAGGGCTGGTACTGGGCGGATTTGGAGTAAGCGCCTGCTGGGGACTCTTCTGGTCGATGTTTGCTCTCGCGGGAGTGTTCCGCGGCACCAGCAAGTGGCAAGTGGTGCGGGCCAGCCTCACCGCGGGATTGGTTCCCCTCCTGATGGTGGTCGCGGTGGTGTGGATGATGGATAGCGCACGCGTGGGCACCTGGCCCTTTCTGCTGGGAGTGGCGGGAGTTCCGGTGACGCTGCTCGGATTGGGTCTGAGAAAATTACCGGACGGCACGCGTGTCGGCGAGCGGCTCATCGGTGGAGCCCAGACAATGATGGATACCATGTTGGGGCGGCACCATGAGTGTGGAGGATGCGGTGAGGAGCATCATCACTGAAGCCCAATGAAACTCCACCGGATTATCGCCATTGTGTTCCGCCATTTGTATCTCTATCGCCGGAGCTTGCCCCGGATTATGGAGATCTTCTACTGGCCGTTTCTGGACCTGGTCATCTGGGGATTCATAACCCTCTATCTCGCGCGGTATCAGACGCAGGTCCCCGGTTTCGTGACGTTTTTCCTCGGGGCGCTGATCCTCTGGGACGTCCTGTTTCGGTCTCAGCAGGGGATCACCATTTCGTTCCTTGAAGAACTCTGGTCCCGCAACCTGATGAATCTGTTTGCGAGTCCGCTGAAGCCGAGTGAGTTTCTTGCAGCGACGATGATTATGAGCATCTTCAAGGTCGTCTGCGTGTCGCTGGTGATGGGGCTCTGCGCCTGGTTGTTTTACGATTATAGTATTCTTATTATCGGACTCTGGCTGCTCCCCTTCGTGCTGAATCTGGTGGTCACCGGATGGGTTATCGGTGTGTTTACCACCTCACTGATCATGCGGTTCGGGCAGGAGGCCGAGGTGCTGGCCTGGAGTATGGTATTTCTCTTTCAGCCGATCTCTTGTGTGTTCTATCCGATGGATGTTCTCCCGGCCTGGCTGAAGCCGATCGCCTGGGCCAATCCGGCCGCGCATGTCTTTGAAGGGATGCGCGGCGTGCTCAGCCAGTCCGGCCAGCCGGTCGAGCATCTTGGCTGGGCGATCGGGTTGAACCTCCTGTTTTTGACGGCCATGATCGCCTGGTTTCACCGGACATTTGCTTATTGTCGGAACCAGGGTCTGCTGGTTCGCGTCGGGGAGTGACATTGAATTCACCGGACCCCTATGGTAGGCTACGATCAACTCATCGCCAGGGCCTCGCGATGAATCGTCAAAATAAAGCAGGCCCGCAACGATGTTGCCTTGCCCGGGAATTTCGTCGGAAGTCAGACCTGAGTCGCCGCATTGATCGCGTCTTCGGCCCGCTCCTTCCTCCGTCACTCGAGTCCAAGACAATATCATCATTTTCAAAGGAGGAACCCACATGGGTTCGAAGATCTACGTCGGTGGGTTGCCATATGCGGCGACCGAACAACAACTCAGTGAACTGTTTGCCGCGCACGGGGCCGTCGAGTCTGCGCGCGTGATCACGGACAAGTTCACCGGCCAGTCACGGGGCTTCGGCTTCGTGGAGATGGCCTCTGATTCAGAAGCTCAAGCGGCTATTACGGCTTTGAACGGCGCCGATTTCGGCGGCCGTACCTTGACCGTCAATGAAGCGCGCCCACAGGAGCCCCGCACGGGCGGCGGTGGTGGCGGACGCGGTGGATTTGGCGGCGGCGGTGGCCGTGGTGGTAACGGTGGTGGCGGCGGCAAGCGCGACCGCTGGTAATACATTCCGTGGAGTAAGTCGTGAAGGGGCTGTCGCCGCGAGGTGGCAGCCCCTTCGGCGTTTCTGTGACCGGACGGCCTTGTCATTCTAAAGACGAGGGTGATAAGACAGCTTGGTCGGAGTGCCGGTCTGTTGTTCCAAGGAGGAGGATAGTGGAGACTCAGGCAGGGGTGCGTTCGTCGACGGTTTTGCTTTCGGATCTCCAGTCGTTTTCATTCCGCCAGAGCCCGGTGTTGGTCGTGGAAAACTTCTGGTCGGCCGACGAACGACAGTATTTCCGTGACTCGATGAATCAGGCGGCGTGGAAGAGTTTGTCGGATCTTCCCAAGGTGCGGGAGGATTTTCCGGATTCAGGCAATTGGGCGAAAGCGGAGATCGGACCGGCGCAGGGGAATCGATTCCTGTCCCGGTTGCAATTGTCGTGCATCCAGGAACACATGGAATCTTTTCCGAACATCATCGGCCGCCACATGGGGTTCAGCTACTACTCGTATTCGGCTGGGGATTGCTTGCTGACGCACGATGACACCGATCAGGGCCAACCGGTCGGGGGGCGGCGGGCACCGTCACGGCGAATTGCGCTGGTGAGCTATTTCCACGAGGAGTGGCAGTCGGATTGGGGAGGGGAATTGATCGTGTATGCGACCCGTTCGACCCACACGGCAGAGAAGCCGTCGTTGTCCGTCACACACTGTATCGAGCCGCGTCCAGGTTCCTTAGTCATGTTCACCGTGCCAAGGTTTCACCGCGTGTGCCGGATCGATCAAACGGCCGGTCAACACCGTCGCCTCTCCATCGCCGGCTGGTTCATGACGGAGCATCCCTAGCAGGCTGTTGAAAAAGTCCGCCAGCGGCGTTCTCGCGGCTCTCAGCGACTCAACGTACGGCCTCAGTACGCTTCGCCTCTTCGCTTGCTGCGGCCTTGCTGGCCGGCCATTTTGAACCGTCTGCGATAGATGTTGAAATTGTTGGTGCGGGCTAGACTCTCACAGCGGTTATCGTATGGCTGGATGAAGCGAGGGATTACCCGAACCAGTCGACGTCGTTCGCCGCTTTCCCCTGATTCAGATTGAGTGTCGGGGGAGGATTCTTCAGCACATCGCGGATGAGCTGAAGCAATGCGGCTCTCTCAAACGGCTTTTGCAGGAATGGCAGTGCGCCTCGCTTGATTCCATGACTGGCGAGTTCCTTGTCCGGATTCCCCGACATCAGGATGATTCTGAGTCCCTGGCGCATCGTGGCAGCGCGCATGGCGAGCTCATGCCCATGGACATGGGGAAACTCATTGCCACTTGAAGCCAGCTGGAATCCGGGAGGGGGGAGGACCAAATCGGTCAACAAGACATCAATTGGGCCGTCATGCTTTGCACAGAGCTTGAGCGCTTCCGAACTGCCGTCGGCCTCAAGGATCGTGAATCCTTCCGGCTGGAGCAGAGCGCAGCACAACCTGACGATCGACGGCTCGTCGTCCACGACCAGGATTGTCGCGGGCGATGGAGTTGATTGGCTATGGGAGACGGTCTGATCCATAAGGGCCTACTGCTCTATCGGATGATTCCAGCCTATGCTTGCGGATGACTTCAGCCTATTCTTGACCCTCGAAGAGTGCCAGTAAAAATGTGCTTTTGACGTGGACAGATCGGAGTGACGTAGGGGAAAGCACTGATGATGCAGAGGGGATCTAAATGGTGAGAGAAAATTAGGAAAAGTACGGCGAGATGTGCGTGACTACTCCTGGGCTGAGCGGGTCTTGAGGGCATCCAGCCGTTTCTTATCCAGATTCACATGGAGGGATTTATCTTGGGTCACGGTCACGGCACCGGGCGCCTGTCCCTTCGCTTTTTTGACCCACTTGCGTCGTGTGTAGATCACCTCGCCTTTCCCGCTTTTCTTGAGATCGCTATAGAGCAACGCCAGTGTGGCGGCGTCGCGGATGGTTTCCGGCGGCGGATCGCTGCCTTTTTCCAGCCGCACCACGACGTGCGAACCAGGCGTGCCGCGGGCATGGAGCCAGAGATCGTCACTCTTGGCGAGCCCAAAGGTCAGTTCGTCATTTTCCCTGGCATTCCGTCCCACGAAGATAGGGAGTCCGTCCGAGGATGTGAAGCGGCGGAACGGGCCGCGTCGTTCGTCCGGCCGCTCGTTCGATGTCGATCGATCCCGCCGCCGGGTGGGCGCATCGACTGACGGCCGGGCCGGTGCCGGCTGCCAGGTTCCTTGTTCGATGGACTGCAATTCCCGGCGTAACGCGCCGATCTCGGCCTCTCCCTGCGCGATGCGAGGGAGTAGTTCTCGCTCTGCCGTATCGTGTTTCCGCTGTTTTCGAAAGTAGTCGTCCATATTGCCTTGAGCAGATTTCGTCGGATCGAGCGGAATCGTGATCTCCGGTAAGGTCTCGTCAAAATAGTCGACGACAACGATCGACTCCAGCCCCTTCTTGATGGTGCCGAGGTTTGCCTTCAATAATTCTCCGTAGCGGGCATAATTGCGGTACTTCTCTGCTTTAGCGAGATCGTTTCGCCAGGCCTCCACACGCCGCCCCTGTTTCTTAATCGTTTTCCTGATTTGGTTTGCGCGGGCGTCCCGGACGGCGGCCGTGCTGTCCGTCGATTCTTTCTCGTCATAGTAGGATTCAATTGCGGCGGACAAACCAAAAGGCACGCGCGTATCGGCTGCGAAACGGGCGTCCCGCTCCCGTGGTCCGGCGCCGGCTGAAAGAGCTGGCGGTTGGTAAGGTTTTCCATACATGTCGGTCGAACGATTCAGATCTCTCAACAGCCGTTGTTCAGCATCAAGCACCAGGAGATTGGCGCGGTTGCCAGTCAGTTCTGCGATGAGGCGTTGGGGGCCGGCTTTGGTCGTGAGCGACAAGGCTACGATACGGTCCCGACCTTCTTGACGAAGGTCGTCAACCCGTGCGCCGTGGAGGTGCGCCCGGAGGTATTGGCAAAAAGCCGGCGGAGCTGGCGGATTCTGCAACGCACGAGTGATCAGATGGATACGCGTCGATGCGGGATGGGCTGAGAGCAACAGGCGATGGGTGTGTCCGGGCGTTCGGATTTCCAGCACGACCGTTCGTGATGTTGGTTGATAGGCTTTTTGGATCCAGCCTCCCATCAGCGCCGGAGCCAGTTCAGCGACTACCCGGGAAATTTCTGTTGCTGTCAGTGCCATTGTTTGTCTGCGTCACTTCGCCGTAGGGTTGAGGGCGGCACCGGTCTTTCTCCATTTATGTCGCATGGGGCCAATTCGGTCACATTTCCTCCACCGCAGCCGTTTTTCGACTGCGCACACTCTACAATTCGACGCAAAAACCCGCAAGGGTAGGGAAATGCACTGGCTGGCATCCTGCTTGCTTTATTCACGGGCAAGCAGAATTTCAGCAAGCTGCTAGGCTCTGTATAGCGGCTGTGCGGGATCTGCGAAGCAGCATGCGTCATCTGTGATGTGGAGGGTGCTATGAAGTGCACAAGATGCGAAGGTCTCATGGTGGTCGACAATCTGGTCGATTTGCAGGAAAGCTGCGTGCCCATGTGGATGCGCGGCATGCGCTGTGTGTCCTGCGGCAATATCGTGGACCCGTTGATTCTGCGTCATCGCATGATTCAGAAATCCGGAGCCATGCGGCTACTGAAGCTGGGCGTCCTGGTGCCGGAGTTTGCCGGACATCTGAAAGCCACGGCCTGATCGGTTGGCGTAGGGTTTTCACTGCAGTCTGGTTGTGTTGATCGCTGTCCGAACGCTCTCACGGGATTTCTCCCTGCCGTTCCTGACGTTTCTTGTCGCGGTTCCTCCTTGCAGGCCTGTCCTTCCTACGTTACAGTCTCCCTCATTTTAAAATGGCTGGTAAGGGAGGCGGCAGGTGTTTCTATTCGATTCTCCATCGCTGATCGCACTGAATCTTGAGCTTCGATTGTCCATGCGGAAGCTGCTCCAGGATCTCTGCCGAGAGCTGCAGGACGATTACGGTGAGCTGGCATCACAGCTTGCGTTTCCGACAGACTCTGTGCAATTCCTCAGTCGCAGCTTGAAAGCCGAGGACTTGTCCAATTGGAAAGTGGTCGGATGGATCGAGTCGCTGAATGATTTCGTGTACTTCCTGGATATTTGGCAGCAGTGGCGGACAGAGTCAGATCGCCGGGAGTTTGCCGAGCAATTGTTTGCCGAGTGTCAGGAAAAATTTTTCGAAAACAGTTATCTCGATGATCTGTTTCCCAAAGGGAAACCGCAGGTCAGCGGTCTGGATGGCCGGCTCGCGCGTCTCTGCAAACGATTGGCTCAAGATATTGTGCAAGAGGCCCTGTGGCTCGATCCCGCCGCCGCGACAGCCTGGTGTCGCACACGTAAGGTGCTGCAGTGGAACGTACCGGGCAGTCTGGCGCAGAACTTTGAAAAGGCGGAAGAGACCGGTGCCGTGCCTCTCGGGGTCGCAGGGGATCAATGCGAAGCTCCACCCACATTGAAGCGTGTCCTGACGCGCGCAAAGGGCCGAGCGGTCTTTCGTGTCGATGAGACAGGGATTGCGTTGAAAGTCGGACGACTGCTTGCCCCAGTCTGGTCCGCTGTCGGCGGGCAGGCTCAGTGGTATTGGGCGGTACGTCCGACCGCTGAAGTCCTATGCACCTCATATGGCGCAGTGACCGTCGGATCCACCCTCGTGTATGGCAAAGACCGTCAGCCGAAGAAGGTGGTTCCGACAGATCCGAAGCAGGCAGCCCGTATCCGGCGGGCCTGGGAAACGATTCAGACGGCATGGCCTGAAGGGCATGAGGTCTTGGCGCTGTTGACCTCGCGGATTATTCCGCTCAACGCCAAAGGAGTCGTCAGTTTCAGCTACCGCCATCGTCCCGGTCTCTCCTTCATCAACTGTTTCGACCGGGACAATCTTGATCTTATCGACGATCTGATTCACGAGAACAGCCACCACCACTTGAATTTGTTGCTGCGCAAGCACGTCATGTACCATGGCGATCGCAATCAGCAGATCTTTTACTCGCCCTGGCGCCGAAGCTTGCGCCCCTTGCGTGGGATTCTGCACGCGACCTTTACCTTTACGATGGGGGCGTTGCTGTTCGAGCGGCTCTCGTCATGGGCCGAAACGAAGCAGGGGATGAAGCAGTGGAAAGCCGCCGGGCTGACGCAGCGTGATCTCATGCGGGCGCGCTTCCGCTGTCTTGAAGAGATTGAATCCGTCCGCTACTCGATTCAGGATCTGGAATATGCCGGCGGGCATTTGAAGTGGTTGACCGGCTCCGGCGCGCGCTTAGTGAGGCAGCTGGAAGAACAGATCGGGAATGCCGAGGCGCGCATCGTCAGCCACCGGGAAGCCGTCCTGCGCTCCACATTTGGCCCCGCCCTCCGACGCCATATCAAGGAGCTTCATCAGGCCCGTCAAGTTTTCGGACCGGTACAGCTGAGCAAGGTGTAGGGTGGGATGCAGCGCGCGGGGACGTTACGGTTCCACCGTTACATCTACAAACGCGGGCAGGCTATCTGCTCCCTTCTTATCAGTCACGCGCAGTTTGAACCGATAGGTTCGTGGTTCCGAGACGTGGGGGGCTTGGAAGGAGGCTTCGGGGCCGTTCACATCCAGGAGCGGTACTTTACTGCCGCGGATCTGGCTCCAGGAATAGTAGAGCGCTTCGCCTTCCGCATCGCGGCTATTCAGGCCGCTCAGTTTCACTTTCGTTCCGGCTTTCACGGTTTTGTTGCTGCCTGCATCGGCGACCGGTGGTTCGTTGGGCTCATCGTTCACGGTCACATGGATGTCGAGCGACGCCTGCTTGCCGCGATTGGTCACGGTCAGGATTGTCTTGCCGTTACCGACGATCTGCAACATGCCGTTACTCAGGACTTTGATGGCGGCGGGATTGGAGCTCTGATAGCTCGTGCCGCTGGCCGGTGAGGCGAGCGGCCGCACGATCCCGTCGGCGAACTCGCCGACGACGGGGAGTTCGAACACCTTGCCCATCGAATCGACATGACCGAACGCCGATGATTGCCCCGTGCGTCCCAGTTGCAGCGGCTTGTCCGTCTCGAAGTCGATCGTCTGTAGAGCCGCTTCCGGCTCGACCTTCACAATGACTTCGTCGAACACGGTGCGAGTGCCCAAACGTCCGCGTGAAATTTCTGCAACGGCCAGCAGGCGCATCGGTCCGACCGCTTCTTTCGGGACTGTCAGGGACCCGCCGAACGGCGGCGTGTGGTCGGAGTCTGACGAGAGGGCGGCGATGGCGACCACCGGTGCGCCGGAGATACTGTCTTTTTGGGAGAAGCGATCGTCGCTCAGCCTGTCTTGTTGGGGCATGATCGAAGTGTCGGAGTCGTCTTGCTGCACGAGGGTTTCGGCCTGCTCCCCGTACCAGTAGTAGCGGACTTTCACGATGCCGCTGTCTGCGCCGAGATCGACTTTGGCTGTGACGGCTTGACCGGATTTCAGGGGCGAGCCTTCGGCTGGCGTCACAATCTTAAATGCAAACGCCTGTTCCGCCGACAGCACGCTGCCTAGAGCCAGCGCGCAGAGGTACAGGTTCCGGGACCACGGTTGACGGTTGACGTTCGACGTTTCACGTTGCACGGCTACCTCGTCAGGTGGAAGGGTACGTCGGTCAACACGACGCGATCTTTAAAGAGCAGCGCCCCTTTCAAGAGCAGCGCCCGTTGATTGTGAAGAATATTCTGCCACCAGCGCGCAGGAAGAATTTCGGGAATCACTACGGTGACCCAACAGTCCGGCTCCTTGTCGAGAATTCCTTCGATGTAATCCAGGAGGGATCCCAGGACGGACCGGTAGGGAGAGGGGAGCGCAATGAGGTGCACTCCACAGCCCCATTGGGCCCACTGGATTTCGATCTTGGCGGTCTGTTCGGGGTCGAGGTCGACAAGGACTGCGCGCACTTCTCCCGGGCGGCTTCGTGCATAGTCGACGGCGCGGATCACCGCGCGGTTGACGCCGCTGATCGGGATAATCACGATGTTGCGGCGGGGCATGGGCGGGCGTGCGCCTCGCCGGTCCAGCGTGATCTGTTCGGACACGGCTTTGTAATGAGAACGAATACCGAGGAACATCATGATGAAGAGCGGAATCAAGACGATCACGATCCAGGCCCCATGTGAAAATTTCGTACTGGCGATGATGAGGGTTGCGATGGCGGTTGTGACCGCGCCAATCCCGTTGACGATGAGCTTCCCCCTCCAGTGAGGTCCGCGTTTAATCAGCCAGCGTCGGACCATGCCGGCCTGTGAAAGGGTAAACGACAGGAATACGCCCACGGCGTAGAGGGGAATCAAGGCATGGGTATCGCCTTGAAACAGGATGATCAGCAATCCGGACAGCACGCCCAGGATGATGACGCCGTTCGAAAACACCAGGCGGTCGCCCATGACGGCCATTTGATGCGGCATGAAGCTGTCGCGCGCAAGCAGAGATGCCAGGCGCGGAAAGCCTGCGAAGGCGCTGTTGGCAGCAAGAATCAGGATCATCATCGTGGTGACTTGCACCAAATAATAGAGCGTGCCATCACCGAACGTGGCATGGGCTACTTGTGAGATCACGGTCTCATCTGCTTTCGGGATGACGCCGAGCTGATAGGCCAGGGTGCTGATTCCCATAAACAACGTGCCCAAGACGGCGGCCATTACCGCCATCGTGATGGCGGCATTCCTCGGCTCGGGAGCACGAAATGCGGAGACTCCATTTGAAATGACCTCGACTCCGGTGAGGGCGGTACAACCCGACGAGAAGGCGCGCAGGAGCAAGAAGAGTGAGATCGTTTCCACGGCGGTTTGGCCGGCCTGGCTCTGGGCTTCGACCGGAGGCATATGACCGGACAGGAGTTGTCCCGCTCCAATCCCGATCATGAGCAATAAAGTTCCGATGAACAGGTAAGTGGGGACAGCAAAAACCTTTCCGGATTCGCGCACGCCCCGGAGATTGACCAGGAGGACGGCAAAGATGGCGGACACCCCTAAGGCGGTTCTGTGCGGGAAGAGACTCGGGAATGCGGAGGTAATGGCGGCAATTCCGGCGGCCACGCTGACGGCGACGGTGAGCACATAATCGATCATGAGGGAGGCGGCCGCAGTCAGGCCCGGCCATTCGCCGAGATTCGACTTTGAAACAATATAGGCGCCCCCGCCTTCGGGGTACTCGAAAATGATTTGTGAGTACGACAGCGTCAGAATAGCCAGCAACAAGACGATCATGAAGCTGATGGGGATCGACAGATGGGCCAGTGCAATGCTGGCAGGGACCAGAACCAGGAGGATTTCTTCTGTGGCATAGGCCACTGAGGACAGGGCGTCTGAAGAAAACACGGCCAGAGCCAGCGTCTTGGATAGCCGTTCATGTGCTGCTTGGGCAGTCTTGAGGGGATCACCGACGAGCCAACGTTTCAGAAGCATATCGCATTATCGCACAATCGGCAGGAGGAAGGAAAAGACGCGCGGGGGTGGTGCTAAATGCCGAAGGCGAGATCTAATGCCGTCCGTAGGTTGTCGCAAGGGTGTAGCCGTCCTGGCAGTCATTGCAATAGGACGGAGAAAACCCCACCTGCCTGGCGTGGAGGCGGTGTCGAGTCACGTAGGCCTCGAGCTGGGTCCAGACGCTTGTTTGGCCGGAGTCCGTGCTGTGATCATAGACTCGTCGGCAGAGTTCGCACATGGGGATAATTCGAGTGGTGGCATCAGGCATGATGGGGTGTGCTCACTTTTTCAATGATCCTGGCCACTACTGACGTGACGGGTGGAGAGTGTCGCGGGGTGCTGAATCCGTTCGCCGTGCAGGATTCGCGTCAGAAGACTTGTCAGGTCACTGGTCCGTTGTTTGACCAGAAAACCGGAGGCCCCCGCTTCAAAAGCCGCCGCTGCATAGGCGGCGTCGTCATGGGTTGAAAAGAAGACGATCTTGGTTGTCGGGAGTTTTTGGGAGAGCTGCCGACTCGTGGCCAGGACGTCTTTGAACAAGGGGGTGAAATCCAAGAGGACAAGAGCCGGCTGGTACTGGTGTGCCGCCAGCACCAGTGATTCGCTGTCCATCACGCTGGCCACCACGTCAAAGGTGCTATCCACCAGGGTTTCCGTGAGGGCCAGCATGGCACGTGATGAATCGCCGATAATCATGGCGGGGCGAGTGGTTGGTGTCACGATCCCGGCTCCCTCGGTTTCGATCAGAAACAGGGAACGAACTATAGAGGGGAAATAGGGGGAGAGCACCCGTAAGACTACGAGGGTACCGGGGAAAAATTCCAGGAACACCGGCGGTAGGGATATCGGCTACGACAGGCGTACCAGTCCGTTCGTCAGGGCAAATTTAATCAGTTCAACGGTGCTATGGAGATCCAGTTGTTGCATGAGCTGGGCTTTGTGGAACTCGACGGTCCGATGCGAAATGCTCAGTTGCGCGGCGATATCTTTTGCAGAATGCCCGTCAACAATGAGCTGCAGGACTTCCTGTTGCCGTGCGGTGAGTTCAATGAGGGGCTGCTTGTCGCTGCTCAGTATGCCGTCGACCACATCTTTGGCAATCAGCGGGGTCACATAGGACTGCCCCCGCAGTACGGTGTGGAGGGCCTGCGTCAATTCGTCGCCCAGAGACTGCTTGAGAATATAGCCGGATGCTCCGGCTTGAAAAGCGGCGCGAATGTAGGCGGGATCTGCATGCATCGTCACAAATACCAGCTTCGTCGAGGGAGATTTGGATGTTAGGGCGCGGGCCGCTTCGATGCCGTTCATCACCGGCATAGAAATGTCCAGGATGACGATATCGGGACGATGCTGCGCCACGGCCTGCAAGAGGGCCTGTCCATCTCCGACGGTCGCCAGGAGTTCGCAGTGGGCTTCGAGGAGGCGACGAAAGCCCTCGAGTACCAGGGTGTGGTCGTCGGCGAGGATGACGGTCGGTTTCTTCATGGAGAAGGAGGCTCGGGCAACGGGAGGTGTACGTGGATCTCCGTGCCCTGCCCTGGCTGAGACTGTACGCGAGACGTTCCGCAAAATGCCAGTGCCCGCTCGCGTAAGTTGAAGAGGCCGAGGCCCTGTCGTTCGTGTTGGGCGGCTTTGACCTCGAACCCGATGCCATTATCGCGAACCGTGAGATCGAGCTCGCGCTCGTTGCTGAACAGTTCCACTTCCACGCGCGTTGCTTTGGCGTGACGGGTGATATTCGACAGGCATTCCTGGACGATTCGGTAGACGGCTGTGGCAATCGCTTTGGGCGGCGAGGTACGGAACGGAGGATTGACGAGCAAAGTCTTGATCCTCGTTCGATGGGTAAACTCATCGAGCAAATGCTTCAGTGCGGCGTCCAGACCGAGATCGTCCAGGATCGACGGGTGAAAGCGATAGGCCATGTGCCGGACGTCGTTTGAGAGGGTAAGGATGTCCTGCTGGCTTTGATTCAGGGTCGCGCGAATCGATTCAGGCAGAGCCTGTTCAGGCTGTTCCATCGTGCGAAGACCGAGGGCCAGCATCGCTAACCGCTGATTGATGTCGTCGTGCAAATCGTGCGCAATGCGCCGCCGTTCCTCGTCCTGCACGGTCAGCAGGCGGCTGGTCAGGGCGCGCAGTTCTTCCTGGGTCTGGCGTAGGGTCAGTTCCTTGGCGGCAATTTCCGCCGTACGGGTCTGCACCCGGGTTTCCAATGATTCATTGACGCGCCGTAGCAGTGTTTCTGTCCGTCGGCGTTGGACAAGGAACAGGATTGGCGCCCATATGGCGATGAGGCTGATCGTCCGGTTCGACAGAGCCATCCAGAGGGGAACTCCCGGAATCGACGGACCGAGCCAGGCGCCGACGATGGTGAGAACGGAACATCCGGCAGCGGTCGCGATGGGAAGTCGGAGCGATGGGCTGAGTGTGGCCAGAAACACCACCCCGGCGTAGAGCACCGCGTCAGCCACTCCTAACGGGAGGAAGAGGTCCAGACTGAAGAGCGCAAGACTTGCCCCAATGATAAGGAAGTGAAGCAGTTGTGGGTGAGGCAACATGACATCCCGTCGATTCTGTCAGGGTTGTGGGGCGCGGCTGTCTGTGGATTGCGGGGGCATTATGCGGGGGCTTGGGCGGCGCAGCAAGTAGGTGCCAGGTGGAATCGACCGGAGAGCGGGGTGGGTGACGAGACTGCGTTGGTTGAAGGTGAGGCATTCAGCCTCACTTTGTAGAAGATGACTGTCCAAGGGGGTTGACAGTGAATTGCAAGTTCAGTATCGTTCTGCCTCTTTTGAAAGGCCCCGATGCCTTCGCGTCGTTCCAGGTCACGAAGGGATTATATATACAGCGTCATTTGCATTTCGTTTCATGTTTTTTGGGTTTGTGTCGTTCATCATACCAAGGAGGCCGGTCCATGTTCTTTCACACTTCACGGGTTTGTGTGCCTACCCGCATGCTCGGTGCGATGGCGGCGGTCGCTCTCTTATGGGCTCCGCTCGCATCGGCTGAGAGCGCATCGTCCCATGTGGCGATGAATCATCAGCTCCCCGCCTGGGCGGAGCAACTCAAAGGTCAGACGATCGTCGAAGACGCCATGTCCGGAAGGGGCGAGCGTTCGGCGATGGTCGAGCAGCAGCATCAGCGCATCATGGAGCACATGACCCATGATCCGCAGGTCCAGGGCGTCAACACCGGGATGTACAACACCCAGTCCATGATGCACCAGTATGGTGCGGGTGGGCAGGACATGTTGCTGGTGTCCGACCCCCGCGTCGAACCGGTGGCGATGGTGGGCGGCGGCAAGTGCCCCGCAACAGCCCCGGTGAAGCAGTACAACGTGTCCGCGATCAACGTCGAGATCACACTGAATCAGTGGCTCGATTTTTATCCCGGCTATATGTACGTGCTGGATGAGAATCTCGACAAGGTCCGCGCGGAAGAAGCGACGAATAAAGCCGCGCGCGACAAGGAAGGATTCGATCCCGGAGCGATCATCCCCGGCGTGCAGGCCCAGTGGATTCAACCCTTGACCATCCGCGCCAACCAGGGCGATTGCGTCAAGATCAAGTTGAGCAACAAGCTGGAAGGCGGCGAAGAAGTCAGCCTCCACATCCATGGTTCCTCCATGGTGGTGAGCGCGACGGGTGCCGCTGCCACCACGACCAACTCGGATACGATTGTTGCCAAGGATAAGAGCGGTGACTACGAGTGGTATATCCACCCGAACACCCAGGAAGGTGTCCGTCAGTTCCATACATTCAGCAACGATCGTGAGCTGACCGTGATGGGCATGTTCGGCTCCTTCGTCGTGGAGCCCCGCGGATCTTCCTATTGGGAAGCCCTCGGCAGTGGTGACGCGACCCCGGCCGCAAGCGGCTGGCAGGTCATGATCAAGAACGGCACGGGGCCGGACTTCCGCGAGTTTGTGCTCTACTACCATGAAGTCGGCGACGAAGCCTTCCGTCCCTTGAATAAGAAGGGTGACTTCCTCCCGCAGCGCGATCCGTTGACGGACGCGTATCGTCCGGGTGGCCGCGCGATCAACTATCGCAGCGAGCCGTTCGGTATCAACAACATGCATGTGCAGCACGAGTATTTCGGTTTCGAAGACGAGTCGATGGGCTACAGCTCCTATACGTTTGGCGATCCGTCGCCGACGATTCCCCGCTCCTACATCGGTGACCCGGCGAAGTTCCGGCTGGTGCACGGTGGATCGGAAGTGTTCCACAGCCACCATCCGCACGGAGGCACCATCCGGTGGCCGCGCAGCCCGCGGGCGATCGATGACATGAACCTCTGGGCGACCAGCACCAACGGCCCGGTCAAGTATCCGGTCATCCGTGCCAAGACCGACCGTGTCGACGTGGAAGTCATCGGGCCGTCAGAAGCCCTCGACCTGGAAACCGAGTGCGGATCCGGTCTCTGCCAGCAGCTGGCCGGCGACTTCCTCTTCCATTGCCACGTGGCGCACCACTATGTCGCAGGCATGTGGGGCTACTGGCGCGTGTACAACACGATTCAACAGGGCGATCTGCGGAACGACGTGATGCCGGACCTCCGTGAATTGCCGGATCGCAAGGGCCGCATCAAGACCCCGATTTCGTCCGACAAGCTGATCGGTCAGACCGTGGACTGGTTCGGCAAGCAGTTCACGATTACCGATAAGGGCAAGAGCAACTGGAAAGGCAACCCGGCCGTCATCAACATCAAGGATTGGGTCGCCATGCAGATGCCCACGATGGGCAAGCCCGGCCACAAGGATGACGAAAAGGGCCAGACCCAGTCGTACGATGCCACCGTTCTTGATTGGGCATGGAACGGCAACGTGGCGATGAGCGAAAAGGAAAGCGAAGTCGATAATCCCAAGTATAAGTCCACGCATCCAGGGAAACGGCATCCGATCATGTTCGAGCCGTTGACCGGTAAGGTGGCCTGGCCGCATCTCACGCCGCACTTCGGTCGGCGCGTGATGTTCTCGCCGAACCACGTCGGCGCACCCTGGTTGGAGATGATCCGCCGGGATGTCAATGGCGAAGAGAGTGTCGATCAAGCACTTCCCGGTGAGAACGGTGTCTGGAGCCTCTGTCCGGAGAATGCCGGACGGAAGAGCTACAACGTCCACTTCGTGAAGATGCCGATCAAGATTGCGAAGGCACAGGGGAAAGAGCCGCCGGTGATCGATCCAAACGGCTTGATCTATGTGCTCCATGAAGAAGAAGCGGCGATCCGCGCTAACGACGATCTGAAGTATCCGTTGGTGGTCCGTGGCAATATCTATGATTGCCTGGACTGGACGCTGACCAGCGAGTGGGATGACGACGACTACACGAACTTCCAGTCGTCGAAGATCAACACGCACTGGCATTTCCTGCAGTTCGATAACCAGGCATCAGACGGTGTGATCACCGGCTTCTCATATGAGCAGTCGGTCCGCCCGTTCACGATGCTGGAGAAGAAGAACAAGAAGGGCCTTCCGGCCCCGATGAACACCGCGTTGACGGCGGCGGCCAAGAAGGGCGCCGGCAGCATCACGGTGAAGAACGCGAAGCAGTATCACGTGGGCACCTTGATTCTTGTCGGTGCCGATAACGTGAAGGGCAACGAAATCTCCCGCATCAAGGCGATCAACGGCAACACGATTGTCTTGGCGAAGGGTCTGAAGAACGACCATCCGGCGAACGACATCATCACGGTGGAATTCGTCCGGCAGCGGTTCTGGGTCGATGCGGACGTGGGGACCGTGTTCTGGCACGACCATGCGTTCGGTGCGACCACCTGGCCGCACGGCGGGTTCGGCACATTCATCGCCGAGCCGGTCGGGTCCACCTATCATGATCCGAAGACCGGTAAGGACATCCGGAGCGGCCCCATTGCCGACATCCGGACGGTTGAGCCGGTGGGTCATGGCGTGAACAACAGCTTCCGCGAGTTGATGGTGCAAGTGCACGACACTGTGCCGCACACGGTCAACATCGTGACCGCGGGTAATCCTCCCGGGCAGCCGATCGAAGTGGCGCTCGAGGCAGGAAAGACGGTGTCGTTCATGATGCCGGACAAGTTGTACATGACGCCGATGCCGTTCTTGAATGGTGGGACGCACACCACCGGCAGCGGTTTGAACTTCCGGGCCGGCCCTATCGCTCAGCGGTTGGCGACCAATCCGGATTCGTCGCAGATCTTCAATAGCAGCATCCACGGCGATCCCTATACGCCGACCCTGCGGGCCTATGTGGGAGACACCATGGTGTTCCGTCTTCTCCATACCCTCATGAACGAATCGATGGTCTGGACGTTGTCCGGCCACACGTTCTTGACGGAGCGCTATGCGGGTGACGCCAACCGGAAGAATTCGATCCATATCGGTATCGCCGAGCGCTACGATCTCGTGGTGCCGCAAGCCGGTGGGTCGCGTTTCCAGGCCGGCGACTACATTCACTTCAACGGTCGGTCTTCAAAGTTCTCCGAAGGCGGCTGGGGTATCATTCGTGTCTATGACAAGGAACAGGCCGACCTGAAGAAGCTCACCTCGGGCTTCTCCAGCAAGGGTGAAATTCCGAAGTCATTGCCGGTCTGTCCGGCTGATGCTCCGGTGAAGTCGTTCAACGTGGTGGCTCTGGATTATCCGTCCATGAAGTTCAACGCGAAGGCCCCTGAGACCATCGAAGTGGACTTCGAACGGAAGATCCTCATGACCAACCCCGAAGCGAAGATCTATGCTTTGGAGGAAGATACCGCCAAGGTGGCAAGCGGCGCACAGCCGATGCCGCTGACTCTTCGTGTGAACGTCGGGGATTGCGTCAAGGTGAATCTGAAGAACAAGATGAAGGAGAGCAAGGCGTCGTTCTCGGCCATCGGGTTGGCCTTTGACCCGAAGGAATCGATGGGCGCCAACGTCGGCAATAACCCCGGCGATCAGACGATCGCTCCGGGTGCCGAACGGACTTATACGTACTATGCGGATCCCTTCAATGGCGAAACAACCTCGTTGGTCTGGGATTGGGGCAACGTGATGACCAATCCGCGCAACGGTCTGTTCGGAGCCATTGTGGTGGGCCCGAAGGGTGCGAAGTATCGTGACCCGAAGACCGGTGCCGATCTCACAAACAAGAATGCCTGGGCGGCCGACGTGATCCTGGATCACTCAATGCCCGGGATGGAGAATCGGCCGAACTATCGTGACGTGGCGTTGTTCTTCCAGGACGAAGACAACATCATCGGAACGAGCTTCATGCCCTATGTGCAAAATGTAGCTGGTTTGACCGGCGTGAACTACCGGTCTGAACCCTACAAGTTCCGGGAAGAGCAGGGTTGTTCGTTGGGCAAGGTGTTCCAGCCTTGCAAAGCCGACAAGCCTGAGGATCCGGCCACGCCGTTGATCGAGGCGCATGCCGGTGACCCTGTCCGGATTCACATCCTGGGTGTCAGCAACGAACAGAACGGGATGTTCAGCGTTGAAAAGCACGAATGGCCGATTGAGCCGTTCATGCGCGGCGCTGACCTGATCAGTGTCGTTGAGTTCTCCGGTTCCGAGACGATTGATGCCTTTATCCCTTCGGCAGGCGGTCCGTACCGTCAGCCAGGCGACTACGTGTACAGCAACCAGCGGTTGCCGTACTCACAGTCCGGCCAGTGGGGGTATGTGCGGGTATTGCCGTCCGGTGATCAGCGGTTGTTGCCGCTGCATGGGACTGGCGCCGGGATGAAGAGTGCATCGGTTGGACAGCCGATGCAGGTGATCCCGGTTGCAGCGAAGTAGCATCTCTACTCCTACGTTCTGTAGGAAATGAGGGGTGAGATGGAAGGGGGAAGCCACGAGGCTTCCCCCTTTTTCTTTCTGGCGACCATTTGATACGATGCACCGGTTGGGAAGATGCGCTTCGGCATGGAGGTAGCTACTGTGAATGGTCATGCAACTCTGAAACGTGCAGGCAAAGGGACAATGGCGGCGCTTTGGTTGCTGGTCATGGGGATTGGGGCGGGATCAGTGTCCGCTTATGATGTGGTGGACGTGCCGCATGGCGGGTCGATCGAAGGTGTTGTACGGCTGGAGGGCGGGATTCCTGAGCCTAAGGGATTCAATCTGATTACCTTTCCGGACCCTGCTTATTGTGGACGAATCTCCAACGGCCGGGGCTGGCGGTTGTTGCGCGATTTCGTCGTGAGCCCGGAGGCCGGGCTGAAGGACGCCATTGTGCTGCTGGAGGGCGTCGAGGCTGGGAAGCCGTTTGAAACGTCCGTTCCGTTGATCGAAGCGCGGGATTGCATGTTTCAACCGTTCATGACGATCGTGCGGAACGGGCATGCCGTGGAAGTCATCAATATGGATCCGGTGATGCACGATATTCAGGGATATGAAACGTCCCTGGAAGCCGGTGTCAGGACATTATTCAATACTCCGCTGGTGATGAACCATCAGCATCATCGCGGCGATATTCATGCGCTGCATAATCATGCGCCGGGAGCATCCCTGGTGGGGCCGGTGTATCTGAACAAGGGTCGCCGGACCTTTTATATGCAGTGCGGGTTTCACGCCTATATGGAAAGTTGGGCGATGGCGGTGAACAACCCCTACTATGCGCTGACCGATAGTACGGGCACTTTCAAAATCGATCGCATTCCGCCAGGGACCTATCAGATGGTAGTGTGGCATCCGCAGACCGGTCCGGGCCTGACAAAGATGGTGACGGTCCAGGCGGACGGCAAGCTGAAGGAACAGCTCTCACTCCAGGCTCCCAAAGGAAATCGATCCGCCTACAAGGTGATGGACAATCCCCGTTTCGGCCCCGAGTCTTTGGGCTACTCCATTGATATCCAACCACTCGTGGAACATCAGCATTGACGGGTTCTTCAGTCACTCCCCGCATGAGGGCGCGAGTCAGGTTTGTCTGTCTCGCGCTCTCGGTCTTGTCAGGTATCGCCGTCAGCCCGGTCTGGGGCGATGAGTCGGCGGCACCGGCCGTGGAATTTTCCGGGACTCTCGTCAAGCAGGTCGACGGACGACGACATCAGGCCCAGGTGTTTGCAAAGGGCGACCGGATCCGGCTGGAGTATAAGTATGCATTGAAGACCGACTACGGGTATGCCGCGATTGAGATAATCCGCTTGGACAAGGCCGAAACCTGGTATCTTCTCGCGCAGCGGAAGGAGTTGCTGGTCACGCCGGTGGATGTGGACGATGTGTTGCCGGTTCGACCCGCCTTGCCCGGCGAGAAAGAGCGGGTCCTGATCGGCGATGCGACGGCCGTTGGCCGGCCCGCGCAGCTGTTCGAGGTACAGACGGATCGCCATGGCCGGGTTGAACGGTTTTTTGAATGGGTTGATGTAGAAGCAGGGATCGTGTTGAAGCTGGTGAGTCGCGATCGAGACTGGTCCGTGGAGTATGAGCGAATCCGGCTCTCTCCGCAGCCGGATTATTATTTTGATGAGCCTCCGGGGTATAAAAAACGGGCAAGTCCCGCAGGGCCCAGGGCGCACGGGTAACGGGCATAAGGAACACTGATGTCGCAAGGAATTCGCAATCGACGTGGAATGGCAATCGCAGGACTTCTGTGCGTGCTCGCATGGTTCAATCCGTCGGGACTCATGGCTGGGGCATCCGTTGTTCCCAAAGAAGCCCAGACAGCCTTTGAGAAGAAAGCCTATCAGCAGGTGCTCGATGAACTGATGAAGCTCGATAAGGAAAAAGCAGCCGCTCCCGATGTCAGACGGCTCAAAATCCGGTCCTTGATCAATCTTGGCAAGCCGAAAGAAGCGTTGGATGAGTACGATCTGCTGGCCCAGTCTCTCAAGCGCGACGATGAGCCGGTGCTTCGTGAGGTGGCGCTCGGCATGATTGTGGTGCTCGTGAAGGATATGCGCGAGCAAATGCGGGGGGCCGCCTACACGGCACTGAAGGAAATCGATTCCAGTGAGGTGGTGCCCCTGTTCGAGGATGGATTGAGCGATGGGTCAGGCCCCGTGCGGGTGCTGGCGGTCGAAGGGCTGGGCCGCTCGGAAGCCGGGAGAAAGTCGAAGAAGTTACGCGGGGCGATTGAGGATCAGGCCGGGCTGGTGAAGGCGCGCGTCGTCAAAGCGCTCGGGCGCTCCGGAGATGCTTCTGTGCTGCCGCTCATCGAGGCTGCCGCGAAGGACGAACTGTCTCCTGTCCGAATTGCCGCGTATGCGGCGCTCATCCGGCTGGGGAAAAAGGAGGCCTGGGATGAGTTGCGGAAAGTTGCCGATGCGGCTAATCCGGATGATCGAACCGATGCCATGCGCGCGATCGCCGATCTGAAGGATCAGCGGGGCGCGCCTCTCATGATGGAGCTCTTGACCTACGCACAGCCTTCCGTACGGGGGACTGCGGCGAGAGGGTTGGGGCAACTTGGCCGGAAAGAGGCTCGCGAGAAGATTGAACTGCTATTGAAGGATCCCATTCCGGCTGTGCGAGAATCGGCCGTGTCGAGCCTGGCTGAGCTTGGCACGGTTGAATCTGTGCCGGCTATCAAGCAATTGCTAGGGGATGGCCAGGTGACGGTACGGGCGGCGGCGGTGGCATCCTTGCTCCAGCTCGGCCAATCGTTTGAGCTGGTGGCTGAGACGGCCAGAGCGCTGGCGCAGCAAAGTGATACAGCTTCACGTGCCTCGATTGCGTTCGCACTCGGGAAGGCGACTAAGGCGAATGCCAAGCCAGCAGTCGTGTTTTTGAGCGGCCTCACGGCTGATTCATTGCCAGGCCCAAAAATTGTTGCCCTTCGGTCCCTGGGCCACATTGGAGATCGTGAGGTAATTCCCTTGATGGTGGAGGGGATGCACGATGCCAATGAAGCGGTCCGAGCGACCGCGGCAGGGGCACTGGTGCATTTGCTCCAATTGAAATCGTAATGGCGGTTCGGATGAGTCGGCCTCTTGTTTCGGATTGACAGGGTACGGTAGACTTTTATATACATACTCGGTCCACGATCAGCCTCGCCAGCGTGACAGCGATCGAGTACAGCAGAGAGGAAGTTGTCCCTTCCATTCCTCTCACCAGGCCGGGGGTTTGACGGAAGGGAACCGCGAGTGAGAAATCAGGGTAGTTAGTTCATCACAAGGAGGCAGTCTCATGAAGAAGGGTGCGTTATCAGTTGTGTTTGGTGCGGCCGCGGTGGCGTTGGTGGCAGCCCCGCTCTTGGCGAATGCCGGCGGAACCATTGCCGGGAAAGTAACCTATGCCGGGAAGGCTGAGCAGAAGGAATTCTCCTTCGCCAAGTTCCCGAACCCCAAGTTCTGCCCGAAGAACCCGAACAAGAGCTTGATGGATGGCGATAAGCGTTTCCTGAAGACCATCGAAGTGGGTAAGGATGGCGGTCTGAAGGGTGCGGTCGTTGCCGTGGTCGATATTGAAGACAAGGCGTTCATGGATGGCTACGCGGGCACCGAGGTTGTCGCGGCGTTCTGCGAGTTCCTCCCGTTCTCCGGCGTGGTTGTGAATAACAAGAATTTCAAGGTTGAAAACACCGATGCCGACCCGGATGACCCCAAGTCGGTCCAGGGCGTGCTTCACAATCCGCACAGCTTTGTCGTGAAGGGTTCGAGCTCGGCGACCGGTTTCAACATCGGTTTGGCCAAGAAGGGTGACAAGTTGGAGAAGCCGGTCGTGTTCCGTGGTGGCGCTGAGAAGGATGGCTTCTATCGGTTACAGTGCGACCAGCATGAATTCATGCAGTCTCTCTTCCTCCCGGTGACCAATGGCCACTATGCAGTGGTGAAGGACGATGGGTCATTCGAGCTCAAGGATGTCCCGGCCGGCAAGCACAAAGTGGTGGCCTGGCACCCGTTTGCCGCCAAGGGTAAGAAGGTGGAGTTCGAGGTGGATGTTCCCGAAGGCGGGAAGGCTGACCTCAAGGCTGAAATCAAGTAAGCCGGTTTCCAGTTTTAGCGGGACTACCCCGCCACAAAGGGCAGCGGAGCAATCCGCTGCCCTTTGTGTTTCCGCTGAATTTTCCTCCGGCTGAGTCACCTTGCCTTTCACTTTCTGAACTGGGTAAGATGCCAAATTTCTGAATCAGGATGCTTCAAGGGGATTTGGTGTGTCACGAGAACTCTCACTCGCCGAAATCTTTCAACTCGGGTACTACTGGGAGACGAAAATTCTCCTTACCGGCGTGCGCCTGGACCTCTTTTCCGCCCTCGACGGGAAACGGAAAACGGCTCAGGAGGTCGCCAGCCGTCTTGGCGCCCATGAGCCGACTCTGACGCTCCTCTTAAACGCGTTGGTCGCGATGCGGTTGCTGAATAAAGAGGGTGAGGCCTACGGCAACTCAGCAGCAGCGGCCAGTCATCTCGTCAAACATTCTCCTCAATATATCGGGCACTTGCTCCTGCTGCACGATGCCGAATGGGAAAACTGGGGAAAGTTAGAGCAGACCATTCGAACAGGCCAGCGGGCCGTCGATCGACATGTCTTTGAGACGGATCCTGAACTGGGTACCAATGTGCTCGCAGTGCTCCATCGGATCGGGCAGCAGAGCGGGCCTGATTTTGCCAAACGGCTGAGCCTGGCCGGACCTGTTCGCATGTTGGACCTTGGCGGTGGTGCGGGAACGAATGCGATCGCCTTTTGTCAGACCTATCCCGAACTCATGGCAACCGTCTTCGATCTCCCTGCGACGCTGCGTTTGACGGAAAAAACGGTGAAGGAAGCCGGTCTTGAATCGCGAATCACACTGCTTCCGGGGAACTTCAACACGGATAGCCTCGGCGGTCCCTATGATGTCGTGCTGATGTCCGACATTCTGCACTATCAGACTTACGAGACGAATGCGGCCTTGGTAAAGAAAGTCTTGGCGCATCTGGCACCGGGGGGACGGTTGATCATTAAAGATCGGTTTCTGGACGAGGCGGGGACCGGTCCTGCCTGGACGACGGCCTTTGCAGTTCATATCCTGGTCAATACGCAGCAGGGGGGCTGCTACAAGACTAGTGACGCTATTCAATGGATGACTGCAGCGGGGTTTGCCTCGGCCACGGAGCTGGAGAAAACCGCCGTGGTACAGGGCCTGAAAGGTATAAGGTAAGCGCGTGATGGATTGGCTCAAAGATCCTGGATTTCTCGGGACGCATGCCACGATCGGCGCGGACCTGAGCCAGTTCATGGCAACGCTCTTTACCGGTCTGTTTATCCTGGGATGGATTCAGGCGAAAAAACGCAAGGCCGACGCCCATCATTGGTTGATGCTGGGTGGGATGATCTCCATGCTCAGCTTCTTCATTGCCTACTACTTATTTCGGCAGTTGGGGGTATTGGCGGTTGAGGGCAAAGAAGGTTTCGGGGGTTCACAGGCGCTGTACGACTATGTCTTTATCCCGGTGCTGACGCTCCACATTATTCTGGTCATCATCGGACTGGTTATGGCGATCTATATGATCGTCCTGGGATTTCGCTCGCAGCAGGTGATCGACGGAGTGCGGTCGCTGCGCGAGTCGTTGCTGGTCACAACCTGGAAGAAAGTAGGACTGATTTTCGGTGCGGTCACGGTCGTCGTGCTCGGGCTGTTTTTCTCTCGCGTGGCGACGGCCGGTTTCTCCATGCGGAAGCTGGAGGTGTATCTCGGGCTTCTGATGCTGGTCGGGATCGTGCTCGCGGTAGAGATCACGATCCAACGCATTTGGCCGGACGGCGGCCGTCGGCATCGTGCGCTGGGCCGATTCACGATGGTCATCTACTGCATCCTGTTTGCCACCGGCACCTTTACGTACACGATGCTCTATATTCTGTATCCCGGCAAAATTGGATAGCCCTATGTTGACCTGTGGTTGTGGGCGCTGGATGCATACCGAGGGCATTGAAGAGCGAGCTTATGAAGATGGGGCGCTCCAGTGGTTCATTCGATCGGAATGTCGCGGCTGTGGGCTCAAAGTCGGCGTGGATGTTCCGGCTGGACAGATGAACGGATTGGTCGACCGTCTGACGTGGACGGACGATGCGTTGCATCGGCTTGAAAGAATGCCGCCGTATTTGGCGCCGCTGTTTCGGGGCGAGGTCGAGCAGGATCTACGGACGCGCGGCGAACGGGTTGTGACGTACGATGTGCTGCTCCGTCCGCGCACCGGTGAACGCATCGAATGGGATGCCGAGGCGGAACGGCGTCTGGATAGAGTGCCGGCTCCGGTCCGCGCGATGGCCAAGGTCGAGCTGGAACGAACGGCCGCCGACCGCGGACAGACCCGGATTACCGTCGCGCTGATGGAAGAACTCAAGGCCAAGTATTTTGGAATGGCGGCACAGAAACAGTAAGGAGTGAGGTGTGAGGAGTAAAGGGGTAGTGATCAGGGCGTAAGAGGAGGTTCACGCCTTACGCCCAATCCCTGACTCTTCACCGTTTGACTATGTTGCATCGAATGGCATTGCGGGTGCTCCCGAGTCTGAGCCTGGCGGTGACGGAAGATGCGGTACGCAAGCAGAAGCGTTTCGTCATGTTTGTGCCGGGATTGGTCGCATTCGGCGTCTATCGCCTCGCGAAGCATGCGGTGCCGTTGACGGAGCCGCTCGTCTTGCTGGCGGTGAGCAGTCTGGTGGCGATGATCACCGCACTCTTGGCCTATCGGGTTGGACGATCTGCTTCGTGGAGGGTGATCGCACGAGAAGATGGGAGCCGGCTCCTGGCTTGGCTGGCTGGCTGGATTGGCGCCGTCTACGGGATCCAGCTTTCGCTCTTGGTGCTCGCACTGTTGTGGGTGGTGGGTTACAGCTATCTGCAGCACCCGGACGGCCCGGCCATGATGGCGATTATTATCTCCAGCACGGCGGTGGCCCGCGATGCGTTCGAGATCGGCCATGTGCGGAAGCTCGCGGTCCAGGGGCGCCCGTTTCTCACCTTCCCGGATGGAGCAGCCCTCCGTACGTTGGTGCAGAGCCGGCTCTCTCATGTGGGGCCGTGGGGACTCGTCGGTCTGGGCGTCGGCGGGTTGATGGGCCTGTCCGGGCATGTGATCGCCGATGGGCAGATGGCTGCGCTAGCTCAATTATTGGGTGTCACCGTTTTGGGCGGCGGCCTCACGCTCTGCGCTTATTTCGGTGGCTTGCGCCCCTCTGCTTCATGGGTGGAGACGCTCAAGCGGACGGCGCCGACCGAGTTGTTGAAGTATTGGTGGTGGCCCGGGATGGCCTTTGCGTCCACGTACTATTTGGTCGTTATGGGGCTGGTGCTGTTTGTCGGCAGGCAGCCGGGAATGGCGACGGGACAGGCCGTTGCGGGAGGCGCACTGGTCACGGCGATCATGACCCTGTACGGATATTACCTGGGCCATCGCCGGCAAATTGAAGATGAGCAGGCGCCGCAGTTGTCGAGCGGGATGCTGCGTTGTCCCTTCGTGATGGGGATTCTTGGCAAGTCCGCGAATGCATCCGGCAGCATGAGCGAGCTGGCCGGCGACATGGTCTTAACCAAGACGGGATCAAAGGGGTAGTCGTATGCGTCGTCGCAGCTGGATGACCGGTTCCATGATCGCAGTGGTGGTGTGTTTCACGATCCTGGCCGCTCTGTTGCCCGTGATCGGGAATGGACCGAGTCTGTCGTTTGCCGAGGGCACCACGGATCTGTACTTCGGCACACAGGGCACGCCGCAGGGTCCGCCGGCTCCGGGACCTCATGAGACCGTCTATTCACGGATCGGTTCGTTCGATAGCCGGCTCTTGGTCTGGTTTGTGACGCAGCAGCATACCTACTTCGGCGGGTTTGTCCTCGCGCTGCCGCTGTTTTGTGCCTTGCTGGAGTTTGCCGGATTGATCACGAAGAAGCCGGCCTTGTCGCTTCGCTATGACGGCTTGGCCAGAGACCTGGCGAAGGTCGCCTTGCTGGCCCTCTCGGTGACCGCGGTGGTCGGGAGCCTCATGCTGTCCATGTTCATCTACTTCTACCCGTCGTTCATGAAGTATATGGGCGGGACGTTCAAGGCATTCATGCCGGCCTACGCCATTGTGTTTGTCGGAGAGTCGCTGCTGCTGATTGTCTATTACTACAGCTGGAACCGGATGGCGGAACCCGGGTTGAAGTGGATCCATGCCGCGATCGGCATCCTGACGAATATTTTCGGCACGTCATTGCTGTTGCTGGCGAATGCCTGGTCGGCGTTTATGATGGCGCCGGCCGGTGTCGATGCGCAGGGCCGGTTTCTCGGGAATGTCTGGCACTTGCTCCATTCCGCTCTCTGGAATCCCCTGAACGTCCATCGTTTTCTCGCGGACATTATGTCGGGCGGTGCGGTGGTGCTGGCCTATGCCTGCTACCGGTTTTTCACCAGCAAGACCAGTGAAGAGCGGGCCTATTACGACTGGGTGGGCTATATCTTTCTGTTCGTCACGGTCTGTGCGCTGTTGCCGATGCCGATCGCCGGCTATTGGCTTATGCGCTCAGTGTATGCCTTCAGCCAGAGCATGGGCGTGACCATGATGGGCGGGTTGTTGACCTGGCTCTTTGTCGTACAGGCGCTGCTGATCGGTGCGCTGTTATTAGGGATCAACTACTACATCTGGCAGAGTATGGCGCGAATCAAGGGCGGGGAGCGGTATCAGCCCTACTATCAGTTCCTGCTTGGCGTGCTGACGCTGGCGTTGTTCATCTGGTTGACGCCGCATACGGTCCTGATGTCGGGGGCTGAAGTGAAAGCGATGGGCGGGGCACAGCATCCGGTGGTCGGGAACTATGGGGTCATGTCGGCGAAAAACGGCGCGGTGAATGTGATGATTCTCATCACGGCGCTCAGTTTTCTCTACTATCGGCGGGCCAATCGGACGATGACGGTGTCCTGGGTGAAGACGGGGAATCTTCTGATCGGAACCTTGTACACGGTGGGTCTCGTGAATGTGATCTGGCTGTCGATCTACGGATTCTATTTACCCGCGAAGATCCGTGTGGGACTGTCTTCGCCGCAGGCCTTTACCACACTGACGGTCATCCTGGCGGGTGTCGTGATCAATCGTTTCATGCTGCGGGGTTCGGTTGTGCATGGTCCCGTGCAATGGGGAAAGATCTCGGTGCGTGGCATGATGGGGCTCTTCGGCTTGGCGGCGGCGTTTACCTGGGTGATGGGGTTGATGGGCTACATTCGATCGTCTGGACGCCTGTCCTGGCACGTCAGCGAACTCATGGCCGATGTCTCTCCCTGGGCCTTTACGCCGGATCTGGAGTTTGCCGCGAAGATGGTCACGTTAAACATGATCGTATTTTGGGGAGCGGTGTTCGCGCTCTTTTGGATGTGTCAGCGAGGACAACAGCCGGTGATGGGAGAAGAGTATTTCGAGGAGCAGGCGCCGGCGTTGGCTCCCTCCTCATCGCAAGAAGCCTCATCGTAAAGAAAGGGTCGAAACGCTTATGAATGGTCGGATGGTGTGGAGTGTAGTGGCTCTGGCGAGTATGGCTTTGTGTGTCGGAACCGTCATCACTAAGTCAGTCTATGCAGAAAGCCAAGTGTTGGTGCTGGAAGATTTCCAGGGCAAAGAGGTTGATGGGTTTCCCTCGTCCTGGGATCATGAGAACCAGCGTAGCCATTCCAAGGGTCGCGACGCTTATAAAGTACAAGCTGAAAACGGTGTGAATTTTTTGTCGGCCAAAGATGCCGGACAGCGTATCAAGAAAAAGAAAATCGACTGGGATCCGAAGGCCTATCCGGTGCTCACCTGGCGCTGGCGTTTACTGAAGGCCCCTGCGGGAACGGATCAAATCGCGGCGATCTATGCCTCACTCGATACCGATCTGATGTTTATCCCGGTGTTCACCAAGTATGTCTGGAGCGGGACTAAGCCGGAAGGGACGCTGACGGAAGGCGGCATGTTCAGTGGGTCTGAGATCGTTATGCAGAGCGGGACCAAAGATGTCGGTCAGTGGTTTGAAGAGCGTGTGAATGTCTATGAAGACTTCAAGCGCATCCATCAACATGAGCCGGCGCCCAAAGCCTGGGGCATCTCGATCATTGCCGCGCCCGGGGTTGAGATTGATTTCGGTTCGCTGGTGGCCAGTCCTGCAAAGTAACGGAGGGAGTCGCAGTAGTCATGACTGAGGCTGGAGATCAGAGCCTTCCCACCAGAAAGCTCGTGGACATCGTGTTCGGTGTGGTGGTGATGGGGACCGTGGGCACGCTGATCGGCCTCATCATGGGTAGTGAATTCATGCTGTTGGCGATAGGTATCGGGCTGGTGATGGGCGGCGTCGTGGGCTTTCTTGGCGGCCGCCGGTTTTTGATCAGTATCTTAGTTGGAACGGTTTTGGGTGGTGCGTTGGCCTGGCTGTTGGCCGGACCGGAACGGATCTCGTATGGGGCCGGTGCCGGGGCGGCCATGGGGGGATTTCTTGGGGTCCAGGTTTCGATGCTGCTGGATATGCGCGCGGCCCGCAAGGCCGAAGCGGCGGGTGCGTCCGTTGAAGGGGTGACTCAGGACGCTCGCCGATAGGGGTCATGTCAGATATTTCCTGGTGCGTGGAGACTTATGGAAAACAGGGGTGTACTGATCGGGTCAATCGTCTTTGTCTTCGGGTCGTTCATTCTCCTGATCGCAGGGCTGGTCTATGAGTCGTATAAAGCCAAGCAGATGCGGGAATTGGCCATGAGCATACAGACGGAATCCCGCCCGGTCGCAGAGAAGACGGTCGCACAGGATTTCTCGATGTATAAGACGAGGATCGGCGATGAAGGGCGCGAGATGGTGCAGGTGCCGGCAGGGCCGTTTACGATGGGGAGTAATGATGGGGATCCGGATGAGGCTCCTGAACGGCAGGTGTTCTTGAAAGGATTCTTTATCGATCGAAACGAAGTGATGCAGGACGAGTATCTGCGTTTCGCCAAAATGACCAAGCGCGCGTTCCCGAGGATCGAGGTCTTCGAGGATGACCAGTCGAAAGTTTTAAAGCCTGAATTGGCGGCGATGAGCGTCTCCTGGGACGATGCGGTCGCCTATTGCAAGTGGGCCGGTAAGCGATTGCCGACAGAGGCTGAGTGGGAAAAAGCCGGGCGTGGGGAGGGGAAGCGAAAGTACCCCTGGGGTGACAAGTTCATGAATGGCGTGGCCAATGTGGATGGGCCGGAGGATGGGTACAAGTATCTTGCGCCTCCCGGCTCATTTGAGGCCGGCCGGAGTCCCTACGGATTGCATGATATGACGGGAAATGTCGCCGAATGGGTCGCGGATACCTACGACGAGAATTACTATAAAAAGGGTGGCTATCGTGACCCGAAAGGGCCCGATGAAGGTGATCTGAAAGTGGTGCGCGGTGGCTCCTGGAGAGAAACTCCGCAGAACGCCAGGCTCTCCAAGCGTTTCGCCGCCAAGCATTGGCGGAATGACATCACGATCGGAATTCGTTGCGCCAGCGATTTAGAGCCGAGCGGCGACGCGGTCGGTCAGTAGCGGTCATGCTGGAAACAAGATTCAAGGTCGTGTTCCTCATCGTGGTCCTGCTGTTTGCAGCCATGCCGATTATTGCCATCCTTCGTGGGACAACCACGACTCCCTTTGAAGAGAGTGATCCCGGTTCCCAGGTTTCGGTGCAGCCTGGCGATGGGCCTGCTGCAACTGAAGCGCCGCTAGATGAAGAGATGGTCTTGATTCCTGCCGGGACCTTTCTGCGTGGAACGGACGTGGGCGGGCTTGATGAAGGCCCGCCCAGGGAGATCTTCCTTGATGCATTTCGCATAGACCGCTATGAAGTGACCAATTCGCAGTATGGGCAGTTTGCTGCGGCAACCGGTCATCGGAAGGCGGGGCCCCCCTCACGTTACGCCAAGAATGTTTCTAAAATGCGCGGCCCGAATCAACCCGCCATCTATGTGTCATGGGACGATGCCATAGCGTACTGTCAGTGGAAGGGGCGGCGGCTTCCCACGGAGGCGGAATGGGAAAAGGCTATGCGGGGTGCCGACGGCCGCCTGTGGCCTTGGGGAAATACGGAACAGCCTGATGGGGCCAACTGGGCGCGAGTCAACGACGGATTCGAGGCGAGTGCTCCTGCGGGATCATTCAAGGCAGACATGAGTCCCTATGGTGTCATGGATGGGGCGGGAAATGTCATGGAATGGGTTCAGGATTGGTATGCAGAGGGGTATTACAAGGAATCATCCGACCGAAATCCACCGAGCCCCGAATATGGTGTTTATCGAACGATGCGGGGGGGGGCGTATACGACGACTGGGGGCGATCTTCGCCTCACCAGTCGAAGCAAAATGGTCCCGGATTTTCGTGATGAAACGATCGGATTTCGGTGCGCGATGTCAGTGGAAAATAGCGGGAGTGAGACGGCGAATCACAGCGAGAAATCTATAGAAAATCAAAGTAGTAGAGAATCAGAAACACGGCCAAAATGATATTGACAACCATACCGGCCAAAACTATAATGTCGAAAATTTTTGAGTTTTTTGTCATGGGTTTCCTTGTGTTGTTATGGCCACCAGCTAAGGAATTTTGAATAACACACAGGTTTTGGGGTGTCAAGGAATTCGCAGACTTCACTCACTATTTCGATCATGGAAGGGGAGGCAAGATGGCGACGGCAACGGCAGGCAGCGATTTGATGGTTAAGGTCGGCAAGATGATTTTCTACATCACTTGCGCGGTGGGTCTGTGGTTTTTCTATTGGTTTGCTGGCATTCAGTGCCCCTGCTAGTTCAGGGCCGCTGAGGGTGTGAATTTTTTGTGTCTTTGATCGATCTGGATGAGGAGGAGATGATGGGGCAGAATATTCTGTATGGGATTATCTCTGTGGCGATCTGCGTAGGATACTTCTTGATGGTTGACCACTTTCTGATGGATATGCAGGGGCTGGACTTCTGGTACATGTTCCGTAAGTAGTTTGGCCCTGCGTTTGATTTTAGGGCTTGTGATGAATCTTTTTCGTAATGCATTAAGGAGGTATCCCATGGGTCTTGTAACCCGGAAGAAAGTGTTCTCAATCATGGCGCTCTGCGCGATGGTTGGCCTCCTCCTGTTTCCTGTGGTGGTGTCGCTTCCGTCACTGGCAATCGGTGCGGATGCGCCTGACGCGGCAAAGAAGGAGGAGTCAAAGGTTGAGAAGGGGCGAGACGTCTATTATAAGACGGAAGGTATCGTGGTTGGCGCCCCTGCCCCGAAGACAGTTGACGGCCCGAGGGATTATCCCCGGTATAACTTCGAGAGCCGCGTGCTTCTCTGGTTCGCGAATCAGCAGCATCTCTACTACGGCAGCTTCGTGCTCGCCGTACCGATTTTCTGTATGGTCGTCGAATTTATGGGAGTCGTGACGAAGGATAAGGCTCTGGCGAAACGTTATGATCAGCTCGCCTATGACTTTATTAAGATCAGTCTCACGGCGTACTCGTTGACGGCCGTGCTCGGTGGTATTCTGATCTTCACCTTCCTCACGCTCTACCCTGCGTTTTTTGGCTATCTGTCCAGCATTTTCCGTCCGGTCATGCACATCTACGCGTTGATGTTCGTGGCTGAGAGCGGCACCCTCTACATCTACTATTACGGCTGGGACAAGATGAAGGAGGGGTTCTTGAAGTGGATCCATCTGAGCATGTCGGTGATTTTAAATATCATCGGGACCTTGCTCATGTTCCTGGCGAATTCGTGGATCGGATTCATGATGTCGCCGGCCGGTGTTGACGAGCAGGGGCGGTTCCTCGGGAACATCTGGCACGTTCTTCATACGGCATTGTGGAACCCGCTCAACCTCCATCGCATTCTTGGCAATATGGCCTTCGGTGGTGGTGTGGTTGCGGCTTATGCGGCGTATAAGTTCCTGGCGTCGAAGACCGACGAGGATCGCGCCCACTATGATTGGATGGGTTACATCGCGATGGCGCTTGGTGTCGCGTTCTTGATCCCGTTGCCGTTTGCCGGCTACTGGCTCATGCGTGAAGTCTATGCGTATCGTCAGCAGATGGGCATCACGCTCATGGGGGGATTGCTGGCCTGGCTCTTCATTATTCAGGCGACCATGATCGGTATCTTGTTCCTGAGCACAAACTACTATTTGTGGCAGGCGATGGGACGGATGCGCGGAGCGGAGAAGTATCAACGCTACATCAAGTATCTGGTATTTATTCTCGCTTGCGGCTACCTGGTCTTTATTACTCCGCACACGATGGTCATGACTCCGGCGGAGTTGAAGGCCATGGGCGGACAGCAGCACCCGGTGTTGGGTAACTACGGCGTTATGTCGGCGAAGAACGGCGGCATCAACGTCATTATTACCACCACGGTGTTGAGCTTCGTCTGGTATATGCGGGGCAATAAGGTTTCGACCGTGTCCTGGTCGAAATTTGGGAACATCTTTATGGGATGTTTCTTTTTCTTTGCCTACATCAACATCATCGGACTTGCGATTTACGGATACTATATCCCGGCCAACGTTCGAGTCGGATTGTCTGTCCCGCAGGTGGCAACAACGCTCTCCTGTCTCTTCTTCATGTTTGCTTTGAATAGCGTCATGATGAAGGGCGCCAAGCAGATGGGGCCAATTGAGTGGGGTAAAATTTCTGCCCGCTCGCAGTATGCTCTGATCATGTTGGCGACCGCATTTACCTGGATGATGGGATTGATGGGCTACATTCGCTCATCGGTCCGCCTCTTCTGGCACGTGAATGAGATCATGCGAGACAATTCACCATGGGCCTACACGCACACGGTTGGTTTTGCCGCGAACATGATTTCCTTCAACGTGTTGTTCTTCTGGATCAGCATTCTCTTTGTGTTCTGGCTTGGCAGTTTAGCGGCAAAGAAGGCGCCAGTTGATGCGAAGGCGGGGGTTCCTGGTAGTGCGCCTCAGCCGGCAGGTAGCCACTAACCATCTTATTGAGCAACTGGCTCAGGGGGAAGGCTGTGCAAACGCCTTCCCCCGGTGTAGCCGCAGGAGGTTAAAACCGTGGGCGATTTGATTAATCAAGCGCTAGAGATGGGGTGGCCGGCACTGGCGTTGCTGGCAGGCCTCTTAGTGTATTTCCAATTCTCCATCAGTGATCCAACTGCAAAGAAGCGGGCCACACTCAAGACTATCATTGGGATGGCAGCGACGTTTCTCTTGTTTGTGGCGATAGTAAACTACACGCAGAATTTCTATGGCGAGAATCGGCTCTTGCCGGTTTCGCTCGTCATGATTACATCTGCCGCATTTATGGTGGCGATCTATTTCCCGAATTTTGGGGCCTTACTCAAGATCGGCGGGCTCATGTTTTTCGTGGCCGCCTTTCTCTCTGGTTATGGAAACTGGCTGCCGCAGGTAGAAGGCGGTTTCCCTCCGAAGGAAGAGAAGCTTGAGTACAGCGGTATGACGGCCCAGCAGCTGGCCGATGAAGGTGAAAAGATTATTTTTGGTGGAGTTGGGAAGAATAAAGAGCAGGGGGCCATCGGCAAGGGCCAGTGTCCATTGTGTCACGCTTTCCATGCTGGAATGTTGGGTGAACGTGCGCCCAATCTGAACGGTTTGCCCGAGCGCGCCGGCAAAGAACGTCTGGAGGATCCGAAGTATTCGAAGGGCCATCCAGAAAAGCGTGAATATGCTCAAAAGGAAGCGTTCCCTGGGTCCGGTACGGCAGAGAATGGTCAGGAGTATATTGCGGAATCCCATGCCTGCCCGAACTGCTACGTGGTGGCAGGTTTCGGTGTGAAGGGAACGAATGACAAGGAAAGCCCGATGCCGGCAATTCACAAGCCGCCGATATCGCTCAGCCTTGATGAGCTTGCAGCAGTCGATACCTGGTTGTATGTCCGCGAGGGGCGAGACGCTCCATCATTCGATGAGATCGTGAAGTCTTACGAGAAGTTTATTCCTGAAGCGGATCGGCCGAAGAAACAGGAAGAAAAATCCGGTCCACCCAGTGCTCTTATGGCTGACGGCACCGAGCCTGTCGATCAGATTCTTGCGAAGGCACAGTGCGTGTCTTGCCACACGATTCCTGGCATTCCTGGTGCCAACGGTACGATCGGTCCCAAGCTGGTTGAGGGAACGAACGCACCTAATCGCATCAAGGATAAGGATTATAAAGGAACGGCCAAGTCGACGTCCGATTATATTATGGAGTCGATTGTTTCACCGAGTACTTATGTGGTGAAGCCATTCCCGGATAATACGATGCCCAAGGTGTTTGGTCAGAAACTCAGTGCGGGAGCGCTCAAGAAAATTGTGGATTACCTCTCGCAAGTCTATGAGGGGAAAGAGCCTCCAAAGATTTCGTAACTGAGCTGTGAATCTTTTTAGACCAAAGGGAGTGAACCCATGAAAGCATTGATGTCAGTCGGCGCGCTGGTAGGAGCTATTGCGCTCCTCCTGCTAGTCGGGATGATCCTCGACGTCGTCCCGTCGAATACCGTCCGTTTAGTCGAAGGCTATATGCCTATCCAAATGTTACTCGAGGTGGCTTGCTTCGTTGCCGGCTTTACCGGATTGAGCTATATGCTCAGTTCAATGGGCATGGCGGTTCCTCGTTTCTGGCAGGGAATCGGGTTCTGGGCGTTTGTGTTGCTCTATTTGAAGTTCCGCGTGTATCCGCCCATCCCGTTCAGCGTTCGCGCCATGTATGGGACGGTGTCTCTCGTCGCGGTCTTTATGTGGGTGTCCGCGAACGAGGATGACTGGAAGAAGTTTAAGCAGCCGATCATGAACGTCCTCGATGCCCAGAGTGGAGCGAACAAGATGCTCCGCTATGCGTATCTCGTTCTGATTCCAGTCCTTGTTGGTTTCACCTCCTTCAATGCGATGAAGCCAAAATCTGAAGAGCCGATCGAGTTGCGCACAGTGCACCCGGCTCCTCCGGCCAGCACTAAAGTTCATGGTAAGACCTATACTCTCCAGACTTCCCAGAATCCTTACCGTGTCAACCCGGAAGGGAAGTTTGACCAGGAATACAGCAATAAGCTGATCGTCGAACAGGGCATGGGCCGCTTGATGGCCCCTAACGCCAATCCGTGGGATGAAAAGAACCAGGGCTATCTGAAGTATGTGAAGGAAGGCGGAGAAATCTTCTTCCAAAACTGTCACTTCTGCCACGGCGACAACTTAAACGGTCGTGGTCTGCATGCGTTCGCGTTTAATCCGATTCCTGCGAACTTTACCGATCCAGGTACAATCGCTCAGCTCCAGGAGACTTTTATTTTCTGGCGCGTCGCCAAGGGTGGTATTGGATTGCCGAACGAAGGTTTCCCCTGGGCATCAGTAATGCCGCCATGGGAACAGCATTTGACCGTCGATGAGATCTGGAAGGTCATTTTGTTTGAATACTGGCACACGGGTTACTATCCCAGAACCTGGGACTAAGTAGTCCTCTGGCATAACGGATAACCCTGGATTACGACATGAGGGAAAAAATGATGAATACGTCGATGGGCAAAAAAGCAGGGATCGTCCTTGCCTCGGCCTTTGGACTGGCGCTTTTCTCTGCCGGCCCGTTGGTCCTTACGGCTTCTGCTGAAGAAGTTCCGCAAGGGTTTAAGAAGGGTGAGTTGGCGCCAGAGCCACCGGCCGATATGATCGAGGCCGGGAAGCGCGTCTACTTTACCAAGTGCGTGTGGTGTCATGGAGTCGATGGAGCCGGCGACGGACCTGGGGCGGACCGACTCTGGCCGCGTCCTCGGAACTTCAACCAGGGGACATTCAAAATCCGGCACACCGCCAGCGGTGAGTTGCCGTTGTTCGATGCCAAAAAGCCGACTCCTGGCCAGAACGATCTTTATGAGACCGTCACCCATGGGTTGCCAGGTTCTGCGATGCCTTCTTGGGAAGGTATCCTGACGGAAGAGCAGCGGCTGCAGGTACTAGCGTTCGTCACCACGCAGTTGGTGAAAGATCGGAAATTCACCGACAAGCAGTCAGAATCACAGACGATTCTTCAGCTGGCCGATTTGAAGCCTAAAGAGGCGACTGAGGAAAGCAAGAAGAGAGGATCCGAGCTGATCGTTGAAAAGAAGTGCGTGGAATGTCACGGAATGGAAGGCCGTGGAGATGGTAACGCCTTCAATCTGAAAGATGACTGGGGTTTTTCGATCCAGCCTGCCAATTGGCACAAGTGCTGGAATTTCCGTGGAAGCCGGCAGGATCCGTACAATGTGAAGAACATTTTCAGGACCTTCTCAACCGGAGTCAACGGTACGCCGATGCCGTCGTTTGCCGACAGCACCAGTATTGACGATCGTTGGGATATTGCCAACTTTGTGAATTCATTGTGTGAAAGAGATCCGGAAGGGAATCCCCTTCCAATCGATCCGTTGACGGACAAGCCGAAGATCAACTTCGTGGTTCCGTCAAATCCGGTCGAGGGGGAAATCCCGACGGATATCGAGAACGAAGCCTGGCAGAAAACCCAGAAGCGCATTATCGCCATGGGTGGTCAGATCACGCATAAGCCACGGAATTTCGTGAACCGGATTGATGACATCTGGGTCCGTTCACTTTATAACGAAAAGTCGATTGTCTATTTGCTTGAGTGGGACGATCGCACCAAGAGCGTGGCCGAAGGGAAATTGCCCTGGGCTCCGACTCAGGTGAACATTGATGTGAAGGAGCAGGATCCGAAGACGGGTGAAGAAGGATCCATTGCCGCGCATCAAAACAATTATGCGGTCTACAATGACGCGGTCGCGATCGAAACGCCGGTCAAGTGGCAGGATCTTCCTGCCCCGATTAAGCCGCGGTATCTCTTTGGAAGCAATGAGCAATATCCAGTGGATATTGTGAAATGGGAAGCTGACGGATCTCTCCGGGCCTTCAAGGGAACCGGCTGGGATAAGGATTTCGAAGAGCGCGATAGCTATGAAGAGAATCTGAAGGTTCTCAAGTCTGAATGGAAGAACGGTCGTTGGTACGTCATGATTCAGCGTCCAGTCGGGAACAAGAAGGACCAGGATTATGACGAAGATACGCTGTTCGAAATGGGAAAATACATCCCGACCGTGTTTTTTGCCTGGGATGGTCACAATGGTGATGCAGGACGCAAGATGGCCGTCTCGGCTTTCTACTACACGTTCATGCAGCCGCCGACGCCCCGTGAAGTGTATATCTATCCGTTCGTCATTGCCGGCGGGATCGTGCTGTTGGAAGCATGGGTTCTGACGCGCCGTGCAAACAAGCGGAAGGGGAAGACGCTCTAAGCGCACTCTGTACGTGAGTGGCTGAGCAGCGAATGAAGGGGGTGGGGAAACCCACCCCCTTCGTGTTTTTACGCCATGAATCGGTAGATCTGTATGAATGTAACGGGAGTTGTGCTGGCTGGCGGTAAGAGCCGACGGATGGGGGAGGATAAGCGTTTCCTGACGGTCGGGGAGGAGACGTTACTGACGCGAACCACCTCGGTCATGGCTCAACTATTTCCGGAAGTCCTGGTTATTATTGCGCAGGATAGCTCTCCGCTCACAGTCTCTGGATGCAAGGTTTACAGAGATCTCATTGCAGATTGCGGGAGCCTGGGTGGCCTCTACACCGGTCTGGCAAAGGCCATGGGGCAGCGTGTCTTTGTGGTGGCTTGTGATATGCCGTTTCTGAATCCAGGTATGATCCGGTGGTTTGTTGATCGTGACCCTGCCGCCGACATCGTGATGGCCCGTTTGCCGACCGGGTTGCAACCTCTTCATGCGGTCTATAGTAAACGGGCGTTGCCTGTTCTTGAGCGTATGGCCACCACGCATGCACTGAAGATCCAGTTGATCGTCTCAGAGCCATCACTCCACACAACCGTCGTTTTGCCCGCTGAGTGGGGTGAGCGGGACGCACTCGCCCAATCGTTTCAGAATGTGAACACGCCGGCGGATCTCGAAGCCGCGCGAATCGCACTCCGTAACCGTTCACTGGCTCAATAATGCCTGCCTCCCAGCGCACTATTCTGGTGATTCATCCCGGTGGATTGGGTGATGTCCTGCTGTCGATCGGTGCATTGGCCGCCATGCGAACCGCCCTTCCGCAGCACCGGATAATCTTGCTTACGGGATCGGACGTGGGGCACCTATTGGGCCAGTGCGGAGTGATCGATGAATCTTTGCCGATCGAATCAAGCCGGTTGAGTGCTCTTTTCTCCGGGAGAGCGCAGATTTCAGCTATACAGCAAGATCTCTTGAGACGATGTGATCTTGTGGTTGGATGGCTGAGTGATCACGATGGTTCGATCCGGCGTACGCTGCAAGAATTCGGGATTCCACGTGTGACTTTGCAATCGCCGGCTGATGCCGGATGCCATCACCAAAGCGAACGGTTTCTACAGACGTTGAAGGGAGAATTCCCCGTCGATACAAACTCTCCCATCCGTCTGCGCCTTCCGGATCAGGTACTGCAGGCGGGGATGGATGCACTCCGTGCCGTCGGGATCGAACCAGCGGTGCCTCTGATCGCGTGCCACCCGGGAAGTGGAAGCGGGCACAAGTGTGTGAAAGCGGATTTGTGGGGCACGCTCCTTCAGGGCTGTCGGGCGCGGCGGCTCACGCCCGTGGTAGTGCTGGGGCCCGCTGATGATCAAGCCGGGAAAGCCATTCAGGCGCAGGATATTCCAGAATTGCCGATTCTTCGCCCCCGGTCCATCACGATGCTCGCCGCGATCCTGGCGCAGGCGCAGGGGTATATAGGCCACGATTCTGGGGTGACCCACCTGGCTGCCCTGCTGGGTGTGCCGACCGTGGCGATGTTCGGGCCGACCGATGAGCGACAATGGGCTCCTCGCGGGGCGCATGTGACTATCGTGAGGGGAGGACGCTGCACATGTGTGGGCTGGGATGCAGTGCGGGCCTGTGCAGAAAAGTCTTGTCTAAATGTGAAGCCGGATGAGGTTTTCGAGGCGCTCGATGCTATCGATTTCTGCTACCGTCGGGTAACAAATTCCTGACGGTTCACCTTGTCACACTATGTACCATATGCTACAGTGCAAAATTGTTTTTCTCTTTCTTCTCTAAGGACTTAGGAGATTTTGTGACGCAGGGGTTCGTGCAAGAACAGGTGGCGAATGCGGTCCACGGAGCTCTCTCTGACGCCAAGGCCAAGGGACAACTGAAAATCGAATCCTGGCCCACCGTCACCCTAGATGCTCCCAAGCGTCCGGAGTGGGGTGATCTCGCCACAACCGTTGCGATGTCTCTCGCCGCCTCAGAGAAACGCGCACCCCATGACATTGCCCAAATCATTGCCGATAATTTAATGACCCGTGATCAATTGTTCGAGCGGGTTGAGATCGTCCGGCCCGGCTTTCTCAACCTGACCGTGAAGCCTGCCATCTGGTTAGAAGTCTTGCGGGACATCGAGCGGAAAGGCGCGGCCTATGGCACGTCCATGGTTGGAGTCGGGAAACGCGTGCTGGTCGAATATGTCAGTGCCAATCCTACCGGGCCGCTCCACGTGGGGCATGGGCGTGGCGCCGCGGTTGGTCAAGCGTTGGCACGACTGCTGAGAGCGGTTGGATACGATGTAGTCAGCGAATACTACATCAATGACGCTGGCCGGCAGATGAAACTCCTGGGCGCTTCCGTGTATGCGCGGTTGCAGGAACTTGCAGGGACGCCAGTCACGTTTCCGGAAGAAGGCTACCACGGCGAGTATATCCGCCTTGCGGCTGAACAGATTCAGGCCTCAGACGGGGCAACGCTGGCGACGCTGTCTCCGGCGGAGGCCGAACAACGCTGCCGTGATCTGGCCTATCGGACCCTGCTGCAGCGCATTCGTGACGATCTGTCGACATTAGGCATTGAGTTTGAGTCCTGGTTCAGCGAAGCATCGCTCATTGAGTCCGGTGCCGTCGAGCGGGCCTTCGCAGAGCTGAAGAGCCGGGACCTGTTGTTTGAGGAAGACGGGGCCTTGTGGTTTCGCTCGTCCCGATTCGGCGATGAAAAGGATCGTGTCGTCCGCAAAAAGGACGGCGAATGTACCTACCTGGCTTCCGACATCGCCTATCATCGTGACAAGCTCCAGCGAGGCTATGACCTTTTGATCGATGTCTGGGGAGCCGATCACCACGGCTATATCCCGCGTATGCAGGGGGTCGTCCAAGCCTACGGGCATCCGAAAGAGCGGCTACAGGTCGTGCTGGTGCAGCTCGTGAAGTTGTTGCGAGGCGGTGCCGAAGTCAAAATGTCGAAACGTTCCGGCGAATTTATTACGATGCGCGAGGTGATCGACGAGGTGGGTGTCGATGCCGCCATGTTCTTCTTTCTCATGCGGGATTCGAAGACGCATTTGGATTTTGATTTAGAGCTGGCCAAGCAGCGGTCTTCGGATAACCCCGTCTACTATGTGCAGTATGTCCATGCCAGGATCGCGAGCCTCTGGCGGGTGGCCGCGGCGCGTGGGATCGTGTGTCCGACGGCGGCGGAAGCCGATCTGACGGTGCTGACCGACCCCGACGAGCTGGCGTTGATCCGGAAGCTCTCGATGTTTCCCGAGGTGCTGGAAGCGAGCGCCCTGGCGTTTGAGCCGCATCGCCTGACCTACTATCTTCAGCAGCTTGCGGCCCTGTTGCACACCTTTTACAACAAGCACCGGATTCTCCCTCCGGCGGCCGATCTGGAGACCGGTGACGTGCCGGTGGCTGAGGAGATTGCTCCCAGGACGACGGCGGCCAGGCTGGTGTTGATGCGATCGGTGCAGCAGGTGGTGAGAAACGGATTGACCGTCTTGGGTATTTCAGCGCCCGAACAGATGTAGCGGAACGTGATCGCATGATGATGCAGTTTACCGTCAGACAGCAGGATCGACAGACCAAGGGGCGACTGGGGCAGCTCCGGACAGCCCGGGCGGTCATCGACACGCCCGCGTTCATGCCGGTGGGTTCGTTGGGGCCCGTGAAAGGGTTGGAGCCGGAGGATCTCCACAACCTGGGGTTCAGGTTGATGCTGAACAATGCGTACCATCTCTATCTGCGTCCCGGGCACAAGGTCGTGGCGGAGTTGGGCGGGTTGCATGCCTTTACCGGATGGCCGGGCGCGATTCTGACGGACAGCGGCGGGTTTCAGATTTTCAGTCTGGCGAAACTCTGCAAGATCACCGACGAGGGTGTGACGTTTCAGTCGCACATCGACGGCTCGACGCATTTCATCACGCCCGAAACGGCGATCGAAATCGAAGAGGCGCTCGGCGCCGATATCATCATGGCGTTCGATCAATGCGTCGCATTGCCGGCGTCGCGCGCGGCGATTCTGGAGGGCTTGCGGCGGACGACGTCGTGGGCGAAGCGCTGTCAGGCCAGTCGTCGGCGGAACGATCAGGCGCTCTTCGGCATTGTCCAGGGCGGGCTGGAAGTCGATCTCAGGAGACAGTCGGCTCAGGAGCTGGTGGCGCTGGATTTTGAAGGCTATGCCATCGGCGGACTGTCCGTCGGGGAGAGTAAAGCCGACATGTATACGATGCTGGATGTGACCGCTCCGGAACTGCCGGAGTCCAAGCCGCGCTATCTGATGGGGGTGGGCCTGCCGGAGGATCTCATCGAAGGGGTGGCTCGCGGGATCGATCTGTTTGATTGCGTGGTGCCGTCCCGTCATGGGCGAACAGGATGGCTCTTTACGGGGTTCGGGCGTGTCTCCATCAAGCAGGCGCAATTCAAACAGGACGAACGGCCGATCGATGCCGACTGCGGCTGTCCGGTATGCAAACAATATTCGCGCGCCTATCTGCATCATCTCTTCAACGTGAAGGAGATGCTCGGGTCCCGACTGAATACGATTCACAATCTTTGGTACTTTGCTGATCTGATGCAACGGGTGCGCTCGTCGATCGAGCGGGGGACATTTCTCACAATGCGCGAAGAGTTTTATCGCGCGCGGGCGGAAGCCGAGCGGGTCGGTGGCGCGACGGCAGTCGCGACGCAGGAACCGCGGGCCGGCCTCGACTAGCGTAAGGGGAGCCAGATTTATGATGATGGTCGTGATGGCGTCAGTGGCGTGGGCTGAGGGGCCCGGTGGCGGCGGGAGCACATCGAGTTCGCTGCTTTCGTTGGTGCCGTTTGTCCTGATTTTTGTGATTTTTTATTTCCTGTTGATCCTGCCGCAGCAGAAGCGGCAAAAGCAGCAGAAGGCGATGCTCGATGATCTGAAAAAAGGGGATAAGGTCATCACCGCGTCGGGTTTCTGGGGGACGATCACGAACCTCGGCAAAGAGACGGTGACGCTGCAGATCGCCGACAATACCAAGGTCAAGATTCAGAAAGAGCATATTGCGAAAATACGGGCGGAAGACGACGACAAAGAGTAGTCGGTCGTAAGACAAGAGAGGGTGGCGGAGACATGAAAAAAGTTGGTGGACGGTTTGCATTGCTCGCGCTGGTGATTGTGCTGTCGGTGGTGTTCTTTCTGCCGTCGTACAAGCCGTTGTATCAGGCCTTGCCCGATTGGGCGCGGAAGATTCTGCCGGATAAGGGCATTACGCTGGGGTTGGATCTCCAGGGCGGCATTCACATGGTGATGGAGGTGGATGAAGACCGGGCGGTCGAGATCGCCGTCGAGCGGTCGGTCGCTTCGCTGCAGGATGCCTTGGTCGACAAAAAGCTGCCGGCTGAATCGGTGAAGCGGACGGCTGCGAATCAGGTCACCATTCAGTTTGCCAATGCCGAACTGAAAACACAGATCCAGAAACTCTCGGACGAGTACCCCACTTTCTTTGAAGTGGATGCCGCCGGATCGGCCAACAGCCTTGTCTGGGAGTTACGCGAGACGGAGATCAAGCGAATCAAGGATTCGGCGATCAATCAGGCGCTCGAAACCATCCGGAACCGGATCGACCAGTTCGGCGTGTCCGAGCCGCTGGTGCAGCGCCAGGGCCTGAAGCAGATTGTCGTGCAGTTGCCGGGCGTCAAAGAACCGAAACGGGCGAAGGACCTCATTAAGGAAACCGCGCTGCTCGAGTTCAAGATGCTCGACGAAGACAATCAGATGAAAATGGACTTCCCGGCCCGGGTGCCGAAGGAAAAAGAAGCCGAAGTGCTGGCTCAGTTCCAGGCCAAGGTGCCGGAAGGCGATCAGATTCTGTTCGAACACCAGGTCGATAAGGAGAGCGGCCGGGAATTCCGCACGCCGTACCTGGTCAAGAAGCGGGTGATGCTCACCGGCGATGTATTGAGCGACGCGCGGGTCTCCATCGGAGAGTTCAACGATCCCTATGTCTCCATCACGTTCGACGCCAAAGGCGGACGGGAGTTTGAGCGGATCACCGGCGAGAACATCAAGAAGCGCATGGCCGTCGTACTCGACAACACGATCTATTCCGCTCCGGTGATTCAGGACCGGATTTCCGGCGGACGGGCTCAGATCACCGGGACGTTCAGCACGCAGGAGGCCAACGATCTGGCCATCGTGTTGCGTGCCGGTGCGCTGCCGGCTCCATTGAAGATCATTCAAGATCTCACCGTCGGGCCCTCGCTCGGCCAGGACTCCATCGATCAGGGGGTGAAATCCACCCTCATCGCCGGGATCCTGGTGGTGGTGTTTATGATCGTGTACTACCGGCTGTCCGGAGTGATCGCCGATTTCGCATTGGTGCTGAACCTGGTCTGCTTGCTCGGCGCGCTGTCGGCTCTGAATGCGACGCTGACCCTGCCGGGCATCGCAGGTATCGTGCTGACCATCGGAATGGGGGTCGACTCCAATGTGCTGATCTTCGAACGCATTCGCGAAGAGCTGCGCGCAGGGAAAGCCGTGCGGCTGGCGGTGGATGGCGGCTATGACAAGGCGTTGCTCACGATTGTCGACGCGCACGTGACGACATTGATCACCGGCGTGGCCCTGTTCTTGTTCGGCACCGGGCCGATCAAAGGATTTGCCGTCACGCTGTGTTTGGGAATTGCGATCAATCTGTTCACGGCCTTTGTCGGAACCAAGGTCGTGTTTGACCTGCTGAACCAAGGAAAGAAAGTGGATACGCTCAGCATCTAGCCGCGACGCTGATAACGGAAGACTGAACGCTGAACGCGATGAAAAGGGAGCGAGCATGTTAGAGATTCTTGGGAAAACGAATTTCGATTTCATGGGCAAGCGCAAGGCTGCCTTCCTCTTTTCGGGCATCATGGTGCTGCTCGGGCTCATCGCGATTGTGCAGATTGCGCGAGGGGCGGCCAATCTCGGGATCGACTTCGCCGGCGGAACCGCCGTGCAACTGAAGTTCGATCAGGCCATCCATATCGATGAAGCGCGGAAAGCGCTGGAGTCCCACGGGGTCGGCGATGCGGAGCTACAAGAGTTCGGGCAGGACAATAAGCTGCTTGTCCGCGTGAAGGCTTCGACGACGATCGAGGAGAAAACGGCGGAACGGGTCATGGCGATTTTTTCCAAGGAATTCCCGAACAACAAGTTTACGGTGGACTCTTCGACCGAGATCGGACCGACCATCGGGAAGAAACTCCAGGAAGACGCGCTCATCGCGGTGGTGATTTCGTTCGCCGGCATCATCCTGTACATTGCGGCGCGATTCGAACTCCGGTTCGGTGTTGCGGCGGCGTTGGCCACGTTCCATGACGTGCTGGCCGTGCTGGGGGCGTTTTATCTGCTGGATAAAGAAATAACGCTGCTCGTGGTGACGGCACTGTTGACCCTTGCGGGGTATTCATTGACGGATACTGTCGTGGTGTTCGACCGGATCAGAGAAAATTTGAAGTTGCGGCGGCGGGATTCCGAAGAGGCGACGATCAACATCGCCGTCAATCAGGTCCTCAGCCGGACGATCGTGACCAGCTTGACGGTGGTGTTAGTGTTGATTCCTCTGACGCTGGCCGGCGGCGAAGTCTTGCATGATTTTTCGCTCGCCCTCCTGAGCGGCGTCATCTTCGGAACCTATTCCTCGGTGTTTGTGGCCAGTCCGTTGCTCCTCCTCTGGCCCGGCGCCAGTGGACGGATGATGAAGCGGAACTAACGGGGACGGGGCGTCTGGTTGTGGTTCGTGCCTGTGTTCCGACAGGTGTCGGCGCACAGGCATGAAGCGCCCGGTTTCCGTATGCAGTCGGTTTCTTTCCGCATGCTGCTTGGGGCATCAGTATGACATTCTGGAGTCGGTCTCACAGTCTCCAGCATAAAATCATCACGGCCATCGTGATGGTGGGCCTTCTGCCACTCAGTCTCTCCCTCCTGCTCAGTTACGTAGAAGAACGGCGGGCGCTCCGCGAGGCCATCGGCGCCAACTTCAAGGAAGTGGCGGTTGAGGCGTCGCGGCGCACGGAAATGCATGTAACGCGCGGGATCAACGAAGCGCAGCAACTCGGGACCACCCCTTTCCTCCGCACGGCTGTAACCGAATCGAATCGCACCTATGAGGGCAAGGACGAGCACGCCATCGATGCCATGATCAAGGACTGGCAGCAGCGCTGGCGTCAGCGCGACACCCGCAGCGAGTTTCCGCTGTTCATCAACCGCATCGTCACGAACTATCTCATTCGCTGGCACGATATCCGGAAGTCCGACTATGTCGGGATTCTGGTCACGGACGCCCGCGGCGCCCTCGTCGTCAGTTCGATTCCCCAAGTAGAATATTTCTACGGCAAGACGCCCTGGTGGACGGCGGTGGTGAAGTCGCAAGTGTCCCGTCCTTACGTCAGCGATATCGCTTTCGATCCGGCCTTCGGGACGCACGTCGTGGTGGTGGCAGTGCCGATCATTGAGGACGGTGGCCGGGGAGTCATCGGTGCCGTGACCATTCTGCTCCGCCGCGATACCCTGTTCCATTCGATCGGAGAAGTGTCGATCGGTTCATCCGGTCATGCGATGCTCTTCAATTCAGACGGCGTTTCGCTGATTTGTCCGGTGTTGTCGCCGGAAGAACATACGGTGACGCCGGAACTGGTCAGGACAATTGTGCAGGACAAGGCCGGTTGGGCCATCGCGCCGGACGACTCCCACGGCAGCCACAATGCCTTGATCGGGTTCGCTCCGGTGCGGTTCAGCGAACCTTTGGCACCGGGCAGTATGGGCGGCAAGCAATGGGTGACGGTCATTCGGCAGGATCCGGAAGAGACCTATGCGCCGCTGACACGCCTTGTCGGCCGGGTGTTGCTCTACGGGCTGTTGGTATTTGCCGTGCTGGTGGGCACTGGTTTAATTGTGGCCCGGCGGATCGCCCGGCCGATCAAAATTCTGCACGATGGTGTTTTGGAGATCGCCAGCGGTCGGCTCGATCAGACGTTGCAGATCCGGACCGGCGATGAGATTGAGCATCTGGCCGGAGCCTTCAACCAGATGGCCGCCAATCTGAAATTGTCGTTTACGCAAATCGAACAACGGATGCTCGAGGTGCGGCAGTTGGAGGAAAAATATCGAGATCTGATCGAGCACTCTCCGGAAATGATTTATCAGCTGGATCGGGCAGGGCGATTTGTCCATGTGAATCAGACCGGGCTGGAGAAGCTCGGGTACAGTCTCGACGAGATGTTGGCCATGCGGCTTTGGGACGTGGCGCCGCCGGACCAGGCCGGTCACATCCTGAGCTATCTTGAGCGGCTCATGGTGAAGGGCCGCAACACGATTGAAACGATCTTCCTCGCGAAGGATGGCCGCCAGATCGACGTGGAAATCCATGCGACGGCGTTGTTCGACCAGGAGGGGGGCGGCATCGTCCATACGCGCGCGTTCGTGCGGGACGTGACTGAACGGCATCAGCTGGAGCGGCAGCTCCAGCAATATACGAGCAAACTCGAAACGGCCGTCTCCGAGCGGACACAGCAGTTGGTCGCGTCGCAAGCGCGCTACAAGGCGCTCTTCGACCTCGTGGCCGACTCCGTCTTCATGGTGGATCGTGACGGAAAGGTCGTGGCGGTCAATCAGCGGGAAGAGCAGGCCTTGGGCTATTCGGAAGCGTCGGTCGTCGGTCGCAGCATCTTCGACATTGCCCTGCCGGCGTTTCGCGAGGGAGTCCGTGCGTTGTTGATGGAATTAGCCGGAGGACAGCGACAGGTTCCTACCCACGAGATCGCCGTGCTCACAGCCGCCGGTATTGAGACGCCGGTGGAAATGGATCTGATTCGCACCGGCGCTGCCGAGGCTCCCTTGATTATGGTGCAACTCCGCGACATCACCGACCGGAAGCGGATGGAGCGGCAGCTGCGGTCCTACCGGGATGAACTGGAAGTGAAAGTACGGGAGCGCACGAAGGAAATTGAAGAGACCAAGCAGTATCTGGAGAACCTGCTCGAAAACGCGAACGATGTCATCTACACGCTGGACACCGAGCAGCGGTTCACTTACGTCAACAGTAAGATTGAAGCCTGGGGCTACCGGAAAGACGATCTCATCGGCAGGCCCTATCTGGCCCTCCTGTCGAAACGGCACCGAGGGCGTCGGCTGAAGAGTACGCTCGATATCGGCGCGAAGCAGGTATATGAGGTTGAAGTGGTCACCCGCACGGGCGAGGCCCGGTCTGTTATGGTGAGTGTGTCGCCGCTGCACGGGGTGGACGGGGAGATTCTCGGCGTGCTCGGAATCGCCCGCGATATGACCGACACGAAGAAGCTGGAACAGCAAATCAGGAACTCGGAGAAGTTGGCCTCTGTCGGCAAGCTCGCAGCCGGAGTGGCCCATGAGATCAATAATCCGTTAGGCGGCATCCTGAACTGTCTCTACAATCTCGGGAAGGGGACGATCGCACCGGCCCGGCGCGAGGAATACCTGGCCTCGATGGAAGACGGATTGCATCGGGTGCAGAAGATCGTCCGGCAGTTGTTGGATTTCTCCCAGCAGCATCAGCCGGAATTTGCGCCGGCCGACATCAATACGGTGATCGAGCGGGTGCTCGTGCTGACGACTCATTTGTTCGTGCCGAACCGGATTGTGCTCGAGTCCTCGTTAGGCAACGGGTTGCCGGCGGTCATGATCGACCGGCACATGATCGAGCAAGTCTTGATGAATCTGATTTTGAACGCCGTTCAGGCGATGAAAGAGGGCGGGGTTCTCTCAATTCGAACATGGGTCGAAGAGGGGATCTGCCTGGTGGAAATTCGGGATACCGGATCCGGCATTCCGGCGGCGGTGCTGCCGAAGATTTTCGATCCGTTCTTCACGACGAAGCGCGAAGGCGAAGGGACCGGGTTGGGTTTGTCGGTGAGTCTCGGGATTGTGGAACGGCATGGAGGCAAGATCCTTGTGGATAGTGAAGTCGGCAAAGGCACAGTCTTTACACTCTGGTTGCCCGTTTCCCGTGAGCGGCAGCCGGTGGAGCGGGTTTCATGACACCACTTACGATTTTGATCGTCGACGACGAACCGTTGATGCGTTTGTCCATCGTCGATGCTCTTGAGGCCGTCGGCCACGACGTCTGCGCCGCCGCCACCGGGACCGAAGGGATCGAAGAGGCGCGCCGGCGGGAATACGATCTCGTGATTACCGATTTGCGACTGCCGGGCGCCGATGGCCTGGCGGTGCTGAAGGCGGCCAAAGAGGCACGGGCGCAGACCGAAGTGGTGGTGATCACGGCGCATGGGTCCGTCGAAACCGCTGTAGGCGCGATGAAGCTCGGCGCCTTCGACTACATTACCAAGCCGTTCAAAATGGATGAGCTGCTGCTGATCGTCGAACGGGCGGGAACGGTGGTCGCGCTTCGCAAAGAGAATCAGGATCTGAAAGAGATCTTAGAAGATAAGTTCAGTTTCGGCGGCATTCTCGGTTCCAATACGAAGATGCGCGCCGTGCTGGACAAGATCAAGACGGTCGCGGCCACGGATTCTACCGTATTAATCCTGGGTGAAAGCGGGACAGGAAAAGAACTGGCAGCCAATGCCGTGCATCAGAACAGTCCGCGGCGGGACTATCCCTTGATCAAGGTGAGTTGTGCGGCTCTTCCGGAATCGCTGCTGGAGGCGGAGCTCTTCGGTCATGAAAAGGGCGCCTTCACCGGTGCGTTGCGACAGCGACGGGGCCGGTTCGAGATGGCCAATCGTGGAACCTTGTTCCTGGATGAAATCGGAGAAATCTCGCCGGTCGTCCAGGTCAAGTTGCTGCGTGTGCTCCAAGAGCGGAAGTTCGAACGGGTCGGAAGTAACCAGACGATCGATGTGGATGTGCGGCTGGTCTGTGCGACGCAAAAAGACTTGCGGAAAGAGGTGGCAGGGGGCCGGTTTCGCGAGGACCTCTTTTACCGTTTGAACGTCGTTCAGGTGGTGATTCCGCCGCTACGCGCGCGGCAGGAAGACATCACCGTCATCGCCGACCACGTGTTGCAGACCTGCTCGACCAAGATGAACAAGAAGCTGCGGGGCTTTTCCCAGCCGGCGAGAGAGCTGCTGATTCGCTATTCCTATCCGGGCAACGTGCGCGAGCTCGAGAATATGGTCGAGCGTGCGGTGGCGCTGGGCCGTGATCGGGAGCCGATTCAGCCGTCCGATCTGTGCGGTTTTCAGGCCTGTCCCTATCTGGGCGGGGAGCCGCAAGAGTCCTGTGGGTTTTGTAATGAGGGCTTGACCGGAAAGCCCAAGAAGAAAGAGCTGTCGTTGACCGCGCTCTCGACAGCCCGAGAAGCCTTTGAGAAGGAGTATATCCTCTCTGTTTTGGAACGGGTGGAGGGGAGTCGCACTACCGCATCGAAAATCCTCGGTCTTTCCCGTAAAGCCTTGTGGGAAAAGTGCAAACGCTACGGCATCCCCTCGGCAAGGGACGAGGGAGAAGAGGAATAGCACATACGTGCGTTGCCCCACCTCTCCGTCTTTGTTCTCATCCCACCTGTCATTCCGAAAGGACTGTTATGAAACCAGGCTATCGTCTCGTCATCGTCGATAAAGCCGGCGTGTTGGTGTCGGAATTTCAGCTGACCGAGGCGGCCCTGGCTCAACCTGAGGCCTTTGTCGCAGCGCTGAAACAGGCGGTTGAGGATGTTGAAGAGGAAGAATCCTGAGCTGGTCCCTGACGGAAGATTCTCAAGGGGACCGGGATTTTTCTGACTTGTAAGAGGACAGCAACATGATGGTCCGATGGCTGGTTGTCATGATTACTACAGCCCTGTTTTATGGGACGGCCTCGGCGGAATGGAAGGTTGCTTGCCGGAAAGTATGAGTCGCTGAGAAGAGAGTGCTCAGCAGCCGGCAATAGACGACCGGCTGCTGAGCGAATGCAGGATTACTCGGTTGGTTCGGCGCCGCCTTCCCACAACTTGATCGTGCGGTCCCACGAGGCGCTGGCGAGCCGTTTGCCGTCCGGTGAAAACGTAATTTGGCGGACGCCGGCGGTATGACCCTTCACGGTTTTGAAGTGCCGTCCGGCGGCGATGTCCCAGAACTTGATGGTGTTGTCGTCCCCGGCGCTGGCGAGTACTTTTCCATCCGGAGACACGGCCAGCGACCTCACCCAGGCAGTGTGACCGGTCAGGGTCTTCTTCTCAATCAGCTTCGGCATCTCAAAGAACTTGATGGTTTTGTCACGGCTGCCGGTGATGAGGGTCTTGCCGTCCGGCGTGAAGATCATGGCACCGATCCAGTAGTCCATCGGCTTTTGGAATCCGCCGTCGTCTTCGATAAAATAGCCGCGGGTTTCGGTGGAATCGTCGGCATCCCGCTGCCAGTGCCCGTCGTGCAGGACTTTCTCCTCACCGCTTGGGAGCACTTCCCATAACTTAATTTTTCCGATGTCGGTCCCACTGGCCAGGTGGATGCCGTCCGGACAGAAGGCGACGCAGACGGACCAGTGGTGATCGTATTGGTCTTTTCCCAGGAGCGTCATCAATTCGGTGCCGGTGGTGACTTCCCAGATCTTGATGTCCTTATTGTGGCTCCCGCGCGCGAGCATGAGGCCGTCCGGCGAGAGGGAGAGGCTGCATACATTGTGATCGTACCGGGTGAACAGGAGCTTGGTCGGTTCGCCGGTTTTCGGATTCCACAGGCGGATCGTGCGGTCCTCGCTCGCGGTGGCGAGGGTTTGTCCGTCCGGGGTAAAGACGATGGCGCGGATGTCGTTGGTATGGCCGCGGAGTGAGCGCAGGAGCCGGCCGGTTTCGATATCCCACATGCGTACCAGGCGTTCGGCTCCGCCGCTGGCCAGGGTCAGTCCATCGGGTGAGAAGGCGACGGTCCAGACGCCGTGCGAGTGTCCCCGAAAGGTCTTAATCTCCCGGCAATCGGTTTTCCAATACTCAAGAAAGTCGATAGGCGGCTGCGGAGCGGCCGTTTCCGGGGTGGCACTGGGAAGGGGGGGCGTCATCGTGTGTTCAGGCATTGGGTACTCCACTCACCGGGAGGCCTAGGGACCCCCCCTTGATTGCAAATCATCTTTTGGGGCCAGTATACTTCTCTCGTCAACGCTGGGAGATCGTAAGAGATGCTCGGCGTTCAAGTCAAGGTGGCGTGGGGTGCCGCATCCCCCGCGTAGGCGATTCCGGTGGTGTCAATGCACTGAGTGTCCGTCACATCCATTCTTTCGAGGCTTCCAATGGAAATCAGATTTCAGCCCGCATTGCTGCAAGAGGTGATCGACTCCTTCGTGGAAAAGACGGAGCGCGAAGGCGATCCGACCTACTATAAGGAGTTTCATGAGCATGCCGATCCGATCTATGAGAAGTTCATTCTCGAGGATCGGGAAGGGGAATTTAAGAAGCTGTACCAGTATTTGTTCGGTACATGGGGGTTCTCGGACATTATTCGGGATTCGTTCAACGAATATCCGCTCTTAAAGGATAAGGTCGGGATTGTGCTGGTGAAGGGCGTCTTGAAAGAAGATCAGGAAGGCGTCGACATTCTCCGCAAATGGGGATCGGTCGAGCAGGATTTGGCCAAGGATTTTGAGGCCAAGGGCATGAAGGGCGTGGGCATCAAGCTGATCCCGCGACGGTTTTATGATCCTGCCTTGACCCGCTATTGCCGCCATGAGCTGATGCACATCTCTGACATGCTCGATCCGGTCTTCGGATATGACCCTGATACGAAGGTCGGACAGAATTCCGGAGAAGAAACGCTGATTCTGCAGCGCTACCGTGTGCTGTGGAGTCTGAGCGTCGATAGCCGGTTGAGTGCGGCGGGCCGGGAGCCGATGCTGAGCAAAGAGGATCGGTTCAAAGAGTTTCGGTCGTGGTACAGGAAGATCGCACCGCCCCAGTTGAAATCGGTGTTTGAAGGTCTTTGGCAGATCTCGTATTTCACCCATTCCGAGTTGATCGAAATGTCGACCGATACCTTGCGCGTGATGGATCGCGCGGTCGATGTGGAAGGGGGCGAGGTTCCGGAGACGGAAAATAAGGTCATGCTGATGCCGGGCTTTCCCTGCCCGCTCTGCCGCTTTCCGACCTATTCGTGGGTGGAAGATATGGGCACCAAGCTGGAACCGTATGTCTTGGACTTCATCCGCGAGAACCACCCCGGGTGGGACATTGAGTACGGCGGCTGCGATCGGTGTGTAGAAGTGTATAAGCTGCGAGCTGACGGCGTCATGTAGTGGCAGGACGGTGAAAAGGCCCGTCGGCTGCGTTCTCGGCTCGCAAGGCCCTCAACGTACTCCATGGGGGAAGAGCTGCGCGCAGCTCGGGGTCGGGCGGTGAGAAGGGTACGCCTGCGGTCCTTGCCTCATCTGCGGCCTTGCCGAGTGGCCCTTTTGACCATCCTGCAAATTCGGTTTTAGTTTTTCAGGGGCAAGGCTAATGGCATCTAATCCCTCATATGGCCGGCGGGATTTTCTGAAAGACTCTGTGATGTCCGTCGCCAAGGCGGCACAGGAGTTCTCCAAACAAGCCGATGCCGCGCCTGATGCGCCTGCCCCGGTCTTGCGGACTGATTGGTTGCGGCCGCCTGGGGCTGTAGATGAAGTGTTGTTTCTGGATCGTTGCACGAAATGCGGCGACTGTATTAAGGCCTGCGATCCTGGTGCGATTGTGTGTCATGCCGGTGACGGGACTCCGGTGATTTTCGCCGACCAGTCGCCCTGCCTTTTGTGTGACGATCTTCCCTGTATTGCTGCTTGTGCGACGGAAGCGTTGCGGTCGGTCGACGGGATGCATGATATTCGACTGGGCGTGGCGGTGCTGTCTCAGCGCCTGTGTACGGCCGGGCAGGGGTGTCATGCCTGCGTCTCGAAGTGTCCTGTGGATGCCTTATCGATGGATTTTTCGACCATGCGGCTTGAGGTATCCGCAGAGGGTTGTGTGGGTTGTGGTATGTGCGAGCATATCTGTAATACTGTCAATGATCACGTGGCGATCCGTGTGGCTCCCGTGCGACAGTTAGTGGGGTTCTGAGAGTATGAGGAAATTGAAATCAGCTGTATTGAAGCGTGAAATTGAAATGTCTAGAGGAAATAAATAAAAAATAAGCACGCTGAAATCTATGGGTTGAGCTCCGAGTTCTTGCTTGACATCCATTTGACCTTTACCTATCATACGCAGGCCCGTGATAGGTAATAGCAGTGCTGGTTCGGAAGTTGTGTGAGTTGTGAGGCCTGGGTTGAGTCCCACATCCAGGAGACAATTGTCATGACGAGTAAACAATCGGTGCAGACTGCAACATCTACCGCTGCTACCGTTATTCCTACCACCCCGACGATCAAAGATTCTCCCGCAGTCGAGCGAGCGCTTAATCGCAGCAAGTTGTATCTCCTTGTTTCCTGGAGCCTTTTGTATCCGGAAGACGAGGAATTTCTTGATTACTTGCAGTGCGGGGAGTTTGTCGAAGACGGCCGTGCGGCCCTGGATGCCCTTCAGGCGGCCCTGGATGCCAATCAGGGCGGAGATCGTGCGAAGCTGAAGCTGGCTTCCCTGAAGAAGCAGCTGGATAATGTCGAAAAGCTGGTTGCATCAGAATGCGTGAACTGGCAGTTGAGCGATCTGCAGTCCGAGCATCGGCGTGTGTTCAGCAATGTAATCACGCTCGATTGTCCTCCGTACGAAACCCTCTTCGGTAACGATCACGTGTTTGCGCAGTCCCATACCATGGGAGACATCGCCGGCTTCTACAAGGCATTTGGTGTCGAGCTGTCGAAGGATATTCATGAGCGGCTCGACCATCTCAGCGTCGAGTTCGAGTTCATGCATTTTCTGGCCTACAAAGAGTCCTATTCCCGCTGCCATGACGGTGCCGACAAGACGCAGATCGTCGTGGATGCGCAGAAGAAGTTTGTCAAGAATCACATCGGGCGGTGGGTGCCGCTGTTTTGCCGGATGTTGACCAAAAAGTCGGACTCCGGTCTTTTCAAGATCGTCGCGGATATGACCTCTGATTGGATTGAGTTTGAAACCGCGTTCCTCGGAGTCACCCCGCAGCCTTACACGGAAACAGATTATCGTCCGGCGACCTTTAATTCTCCTGAAGGGCAGACATACGAGTGCGGTGCGCAGGACCAGGGGAATGAGCTGAGCGTATTGTTGAATGAAGTCGGCGCGCAGTCCTTCCTGGATGTGAAGGACAAGGATAAGGACAAGGAGGAGGGCGGACCAGTCGGAACCGCGTAGGTTTCGAGCAATTATTTCTAGTTTTCTCGACGGTAGTTATTTTGGGCGATGTCATTTAATCATTAATTTGAGAGGAGGGATTATCTGTATGAGAGTTGTGCAGACGACCAACAAGAAATTGGTGTTTAGCATCCTGCTCTCTGCCCTCGTCGTCGGCGTCATGCTGACGATCGGGCAAGTGCCCTTGGCCGTCAGCCAGCCGGTGACGATCCCGGCGAAGGCAGTCAAGGGATCGATTCCCATGGATGGCGCCAACCCCTTGTGGGAAAGCGTCCCTGGTGTAATCGTTCCGTTGAGCGGTCAGCTGATCACCACCCCGATGCACCCGAACATCTCGGTGAAGTCGGTGTTCGTGAAGGCCATGAGCAACGGTAAGGAGCTCGGCCTGCGCGTGGAGTGGAACGATCAGACGAAAAATGACACAGCCATCGGTCCGCAGGACTTCCGCGACCAGGCTGCGATCATGTTCCCGGTCACCACATCCGGTGCGCCGCCTTTCCAGTGTATGGGTCAGTCCGGCGGAACCACCAACATCTGGCGGTGGAACGCGGAATGGCAGAAGGACCTTGGTAAGGACAGCGCTGGTATGTGGGACGTGGACGATCAGTACCCAGGCATTTTCTGGGACTACTATTTCGAAGAGCCGGCCGGCGGCGTGACCTATCCTGATCGGATCGGTCGGAGCCTTGGGCCATTCAACTCAGGTATCTGGTCCGGTAACATCATGTCCGACCCGACGCTCCGTGTGAGCTCGGTTGAAGACCTGAATGCCAACGGATTCAGCACCCTCACCACCCAGGCCCATCAGGATGTGCTCGGGAACGGTGTGTGGGAGCCGTCAGGCTCCGTCAAGGGTGGCGGTTACACTGGTCCGACCTGGCGCGTGGTCATCAAGCGCAGCCTGGAGACCAGCGATGCGAACGACACGCAGTTCAAGGCGGGAATGTCTGTGCCCATCGCGTTTGCCGTGTGGGATGGGAACAACATTGAGCGCAACGGTATGAAGGCGCTCTCCACCTGGTTCACGCTCAAGCTTCCGTGAGCGAATCGGTCTCGCGAGAGACCACCGCTCAACGCTGAATGCGCTGAGGTGAAGTGAGAAAATGGCCCCGGGTCCGCGCTATGTAAGTAGCGAAGTGACCCGGGGCTTTTTCTTTTTCTGCACGGTAGCGACATAGTTTGGGAGGAGCATCCCGCATTGCCAAAGTGCGATGCAGCAGGGTTGCAAATGAAGAAGACGGGAGTGTATAAACGATCAGTGAAATCCTTCGAAACTATCTGATTTTCCGAAGATATTAGAAAGTGGTTTCCATGAAAGTCTCGTTGTTATTTCCGCCTACCTGGCATCCCTCTCAACCGTATCTCAGCCTCCCTTCACTCACCGGATTCCTGCATCAGGGCGGCGTGAAAAACGTCTCTCAGCGGGATCTCGGAATTGAGTTGCTTGACCAACTGCTGACCCGCTCCTTTGGGGCGGAGGTGCATGAGCAATTGCTCGCGAAGCAGCGGGAGTTGGAAAGAAGTACGGCCGGAGAGAGTGGCCCGGGAAGTCGTGAGCATGCCGCTAAAATTGCGGAGTCGCTCGACCGGTTTCCATATTTGATCGATCGTGTGGAGCTGGCAAAAGAGACGCTGCGTAGCGAGGCGTTTTACGATCTCGATGCCTATCGCGGCAGTCTCTTCATGATCGACAAATGGCTGGAGCTGGTGTCGTCGGTATATTTCCCGACCCGACTGACGGTCGTGGACAATCAGTTCAGCAATTATTCGATCTATTCCTCGAAAGACCTCATGCGGGTCATTCGGGATGAGGCGCAGAATCCCTATATCAGCCTGTTCCGCGACAAATTCATTCCGTCCATCGTGAACGATCGTCCGGATCTGATCGGGGTGTCGATTACGGCAACCTCGCAGATTATTCCGGGTCTGACGCTGTGCCGATTGATCAAGGAAGCGGCTCCCGATCTGCATATCACAATCGGGGGAAGCATCTTTACCCGTCTGGTCGATAATATTCGTCGCTGCCCGAGTCTGTTTGATATCACCGACGACATTGTGGTGTTTGAGGGAGAGACGGCGTTGCTGGAACTGGTCAATCAAATGGCCGGCAAAAAAGATTTCAGCAAGGTGCCGAACCTGATCTATCGCCAGAACGGGAAAATCACGGTCAATCAACCCTTCTACTCTGAGAATGTGAACCAGCTGCCGGCGCCGAACTACGACGGGTTTCCGCTCGACAAGTATCTCTCGCCGGAACCGGTTCTACCGGTCCAATTTTCGCGCGGGTGCTACTACAAAGATTGCGCGTTCTGCGCCCTGACGCTCGATCACCAGAACTTCAGGCAGAAAGATCCAGGCCGGACCATTGAAGAACTGAAATGGCTCAAGCAGCGGTATGGGGCGCAGAATTTCTTTTTTACCGACGAATGTTTTGCGCTTGCACCCACTAAGCGGCTCTGTCAGCAGATGACGGAGCACAAGCTGGACATCAAGTGGACCTGCGAAATGCGGTTCGAAAAGAACCTCTCCCGAGAACTCCTGACGTCCATGCGGGATGCCGGTTGTCTCAAGATCGTGTTCGGATTGGAGTCCTTCAACCAGCGCATCATGGATTTCATGAAGAAGGGCATCAAGCAGGAGTGGGTCCGGCGGATCGCCGACGACTGTGTGGACCTGGGAATCGCCGTCCATTGCTATATCATTGTCGGATTCCCTACGGAGAAGGAAGAAGAAGCGCTGGAAACCATGAATTTCATCGTGGAGAACAAGAAGCTCCACGAGTCGTTCGGCTTCTCCTGTCAGCCCTGCCTGTTCGATCTTGAAAAGGAAGCTCCGATCATGAGCGATCCGGGAGGATACGGAATACGCAGAATCATGCGGCCTTCCGCAGAGGATCTGAGTCTGGGCTTCTTTTATGAGGTGCAGGAGGGGATGACACCGGACGAGTCAGAAAAGCTCTATCAGCACGTCTATGAACGGGTCAGTGAAGTGGTTTGCGAATTGCCCTTCAATTACTCGATGGCTGACGGATTGCTCTATATTGCCCATGAAAAGGCGCAGGCCGGCCAGGCGCCGCAGCCGATCAGCGCGTCCTAGTTTCCTCGGACGGCGGCCGCGACCCGGCATTGACCCTGTTTTTTTGTGACGGCTATAATCTAACCCTTGCTGGTTGGAGTGTACGAGGGGCATGAAAAGCGCAACGATGAGTGATCGGATTTCAGGCCGGATCAGCGATTACGGCCCGATGTTCGAATATACGATCAAGCTCGTGCTGCTTACCTCATTTCTTGAGCTGGTGCTCTATCGTCTGGTCTCGAGACTGGGGATGCATCTGAGCAAGATGGCCGTCGCGCATCCGTGGATTACCCCCACCTTCACCACGCTCACAGAGGTTGGGACCTGGCTCCTCAACATTGTCGCCATTCTCTTGTTCCTCGCCCTCGGCGTGACGATGGTCAATCGGTTCGCCGGCCAGGAGGTGAGCCGGATGACCAAAGTGGCGATGAGCTGTGTTGCCTTGCTGCTGCTTTTAACCGCGGCCTTTTTGGTCGTGCCTTCCGGGATGGTCGGGTCATTGGTCTATAACGTCGTGGCATTTCTGGCCTTGACGTTGTTCATGTTCGAGTATGTCTCGACGCAGCAGCAGCGGTCCCATCGGATTCTCGGGGTGACGTTCTACTTCGGCATTTCCGGATGGCTCTATTACCAGATTCTTTCGACCGCCTATAGCGTGGCGAATACCGTGGCGGCACCGCCGTTCGTGTATGAGGCCCATCGGATCGGCGAAGCCTTGATGGTATTGGCGAGTTTTCTGACGTTTGTGGCCTACGGACAGGGTCTTTCACTCAAGACCAAGAACCGTGTTCAGCGCAACCGGGCGATCTGGTTCTGGGCGACGACGGGGACGATCTTCACGACCCTCATCTTTACCGATTATCTGCTCGGCTTGTATGATCCGGCTTTGGCTTCCGCCGTCCGGCAGGCTTCCCAGGGGATCGGGTGGATTTTCCAGTTCGGCATGGGCTATACCTTCTATCTGCCCTTTGCCATTTATATGGGGGGGCTGCTCTGTTGGTCCTATACCGTCATTAAGCTGCTCAATATGGGGCGGCTGGCGGGGTATGGGATCGGCCTGATGTTTATCGCGGGGTATGCGTTGCTCTTTTCCAATCTCACGCTGATGGTGATTCTGGGAGTGATGCTGCTCACGATGGATCGGGTCAGACCGGCGGTCTCGGAATCTCCGTCGACCGCCACGAATACGCTCATGGGCTCTTCGGATGCCCTGGCAACCGAACAGGTATAATCACCGCAACTGAACACAGGGGCATGTATGGACACAACGAACCCGAGCAATGAACCCACGCAGACGGCTACCGCGCTGGACCCCGGAGATCAGCCGCTCTCGCCCGACGAGGAAATCCTTGCGATCGAGAAATTGTTGGCGGAGGAGCCTGACGATTTCCAAGCCCGCTGCCGGTTGGGCGAATTGTATTTCAGCAAAGGGCGGATGGACGATGCCTTGATCGAGGTCAAGAAGTCGATTGAAATGGCGGAGGGCTTGCGCGCCGAGATGAATCGCTCGCTCGCCATGTATTACTCGAATCTCGGGACCATCTACGCCACAAAGAACATGGCCGACGAAGCGGAGGCCGAATTCAAACATGCGCTTGAAGTCTTCCCGCATGACATCCTGGCGCTGTTCAACCTGGGCCGGGTCTATGCGGACAAGAAGAAGTTCATGGAAGCCAAGGATTACTACGAGCGCCTGGTTGAAATGACCCCGGAAGATCCGATCGCCTGGTACAATCTCGCCAGCGTGTATGTGGAGCTGGATAATCCCCTGGTGTCCGACTACAACACGATCGATATGGGTATCCAGTGTTACATGCGCACACTCGAACTCGAGCCCACGCATCTGGAAGCCAGCTTCAAGTTGATGGAGATCGCGCTGAATCACAAGAAGTCCGATCTGGCGATCAAGGTGATGGAGAGCGCCGTCGAGAACAATCCCGACGAGCCCCTGGCGTACTACAATCTCATCAGCGTGTATGACAAGTGCAAAATGTTCGAGCAGGCTGAAGAAGCGCGGAAGCGATTAAAAGAGCGGTTTGCCAAGAAAGCCAAAGAAAGTTCCGCATCCTGATTTACCCCTTACGAAGGAGTCCATCATGTTTGGGAGTCTTGGATTCACAGAGCTGATCCTCATTCTCGTGATCGTGTTGATCATTTTCGGCGCCGGCAAGTTGCCGCAGCTGGGTGAGGGACTGGGCAAAGCCATCAAGGGCTTCAAGAAGTCTGTGCACGAAGCCGACGCCATCGAGGCCGAGGCTCAGGCGCTCGCGGCGCAGCAACAAAATGCCGCTCCGGCCCAGGCCATTACGGCCGCTCCGGCTCAGGCGATGACCGTCGACCAACCGGCTGCCGTCGCGCAACCGGCCTCGCGCGCATAAGTTTTCTTTCCGATGTGAAGTGGAGACGCACAGACGTCTATGGATACAGAACTGCAGTTAGCCGGCGGGTATATCGAAACCTTTGCGGGAAACGGGAAAGCCCGGAGTACCGGTGACGGGAAGCGGGCGGTGAAGGCGGGGATTCCGCTCCCTCACCATGTCGCGCTCGACAAGGAAGAGAAGTGGCTCTACTTTGCCGAGTCCGGGTCGGATCGTATCAGGCGGGTCAATATCGCCGAGGGCACGCTCCACAATTTTGCCGGGATCGGGGAAACCTGCTACAGCGGCGATGAGGGGCCTTGCGGCGAAGCCGGTCTGTATCTGCCGCTGGATGTCGCGTTTGACTCACAGAATAATCTCTTCATTTGCGATTCCGGCAGCAACCGCATTCGCCGGGTCGATCGGGAAACCGGTGTGATTACGACCGTCGTCGGAACCGGCCAACACGGGTTCAATGGCGATGGTCCGGCGCTCGAAGTGAATCTGACCTGGCCTGCCGCAATTGCATTCGATCGGGACGATGTCATGTACATTGCCGACACGCAGGCGCATAAAGTCCGCCGGTTCGATGCGCGGACCGGGATGGTTACTACAGTAGCCGGCGCCTGGACAGCGGAAGATGAGTCGCGCGAGCAGCCGCTGGTGGCGCGCAGTCTCGTCGTGCTCTCCGGCGATGCGATCGGCATCGACTTTAGCGACGATCAGGGCTGGCTCATGCCGGTCTGTTCGGACGGGTTGGATCTTTCGATGTACCTGGATGACGGGAAGCCTGCAACGGAAGCCCGCCTCTATGATCTCGTAGGAATGGCCATCGATAGCAAGGGCAACATCGTCGTCGTGGATAAGGGCAGCAATCGTGTGAGAAAGATCGACATGCAGACCGGGATTATTTCCACGGTGGCGGGGATCTGTCGGTATGGCTACGATGGCGATGACAAGCCGGCTGTGAAGTCGATGCTGCATGCGCCCGAGGGCGTCGTGTTCGATGCCGAAGATAATCTCTATGTCGCCGATACCATGAATCATCGCGTGCGGCGGATCGATGCGGTGACCGGCACGATCACCACGGTGGCGGGCAACGGCGACAGCGGGTATGAAGACAAGAACATGGGCGGGTGCGGCGCCGCGCGGTTTGTCGCGAAAGAATCGGCCGGCACCGTCAAGCATGGCGATGGCCTGCTGGGCATTGAAGCCGTGGTCAATTCACCGGTCGGGTTGACGCTCGACTCACAGGGCCATCTGTATATTTGCGAGCGCGGCGAGAACAAAATTCGGCGGGTGAAGCTGTCCTAGGACCCGTTTTTGAGCGTGAGCCCTGTCTCTTGGCTGGCGCTATGGTATTCTGCAGTGATCCCGACGGCGACCGTCGAACTTCGAATCATCTGCATGGTGCGAATGACGAATCTCAGCCAGTCCCGCCCTCTTCTGCTGGTGTTTTTTGCCGGCCTGTTCGCTATCGGAAGTGTCCTTGGTGGATTGGGGATTCCGCTGGTCAGCTCAGCGGGCATGACCATCCGGTCCCATTTCGCTGAGGGTGAACTGCCATCGGCTCCGGACGATGCGGCCTGGGCCAAAGTCTCTTCCTTAACGGTACCGCTCAGCGGACAAGTCATTACCAGGCCGGTATGGCCTGAGCCGACGGCGCGGGCACTTGTCGTACGCTCTCTTCACAACGGTACCGAGATCGCGTTCCTGCTGGAGTGGCAGGACAACACCAAGAACGATCGCCTGACCCCGGGCACCTTTCGAGACGGCGTCGCCATCGGGTTACCGCTCGGCGACGCGCCGGCATTTTTCTGCATGGGCCAACTCGATCACTACATCAATATCTGGCATTGGAAAGCGGACTGGCAGAGCGATATCGACCGCCGCGCCTCGCGCCAAACGGAAAAGAAGGAAGGCGGCGTGCGCACGTTCGAAGTCATTCCCCGCCGGGTCTCTTCCGTGGAAGACCTGATCGGCGGAGGCTTCAGCACGCTGACCACGAAAGAGAAGCAGGGGCGGATTCAAGGGAAAGCGCAATGGAAGGACGGTGTCTGGCGCGTGGTGATGCGTCGCCCCTTATCGAGCGAAGAGCAGGAGAATGAGGCGAAACTCATTCCGGGCCGCGTGCAAACCGTCTCATTCGCAGTCTGGAACGGCGAGAACAAAGAGCGTAACGGACAGAAATCCGTGGCCCCCTGGTTTCAGCTGGCCATTGATCCGATTGCCAAGCTCTAAATTCCCTGGTGTAATGGATCATCAATCGCCTGTGCCGATGACCCGTGAAAGGATCGCTATTCGAAGCCATCGATTCGTGAACATCGCGTTCCGGTGCGGTCGGACTTGCGCCCTGGCCATCAGTCTCGTTGGCTTCACGGGAGCAGGCGGCTCCCTCCCGATAGCGGCAGCGGCTGACGCCGTGGCCATGACCGAGGATGAGGCGGTCAGGTTGGGTGAGGAGTTCGGTGTGATGGTCGGATCGGTGGATGAAGAGATCCGGAAAGAGCTGAAGTTGCAGGAGGCGAAGGGCGTTGCCGTGTTCGAGGTGATCGGGAATTCCCGCGCCGACTATGCCGGCATCAAAGTGCGATCCGTCATCAAAGAAATCGATAAGACGGAAATCCGGAACCTAATGGATTTCGGAGTCGCGATTAAGAAGGCGATGAAGGAATGTAACTTTACCCTCGGGACCTATGAACCAGCCGATCCCGGCGATCCGGTCGGGTGGGGTGTGAATTTTCATTTTGTCGGCTGCAAACGGGATTAAGGGCAACAGATGCCGTTGACACGACGCCTGGCCATCGGATGTTTTCTTCTGCTCGCCATCGGGCTGAATGGGCTCTCGCACGAGCGGGCTATCGCGCAAAAACCGGATGGAGCTGCATCGCCTGACTGGGTGGCCGAGATCGAGAACGTCTTTATCCGCTCTGAAGATTGCAAGCAATGCCATGACCGCCACTATGAAGAGTGGAAAGGCATGCGGGAGCAGACGCCGGATCTGAAAACCTTCGGCCGTGTCGATGCCGCACTTTTGCATGGGACGTCGCTGGAGTCGCCGGTCTTTCGAACGGTGCTGGGCGTGTGGATGCAGACGAATCCCACTCTCGATGAACGCCAGCGTTGCCTGTCCTGCCATGTCCCGTCCACGACCATATTCCCTCAGCATGCAGAAAAGATTATTGCCCAGGTCCTGGCCGGAAAGCCGCAGGTCGAAGGAATCGGCTGCGCTACTTGTCATATGATCGGCTCCGTCGACACGGCGCCCGGTCCACCACCAACCTTCAAACTGACGCCGGGGAAGACGCTCTATGGCCCCTTCGCGAACCCGGAAGAAAACCTCGTCCACATCGGGGCGCAGTCAGATCTGTTCCGCGGAGCGAACTACTGCACGTCCTGCCATTTCGATAAAGTGAAGGATGTCACGAAACGGGATCTGCCGGGGGAAATTCTCCAGGGGACTATCTGCCAGGATTGCCACATGGAGCCCTCGACCGGCAGTTCGACGTCCAGGCGTGGATCGATGACGCGGGCCATCGGCCGGCATTGGTTCCGGGGCGTCGTCATCCCCGGCACGTTGTTAAAGAACCGGAATCTCCAAGCCGAATGGATGCCGCGTGTGGATATCGAAGTGGCGAAGTCGAGCGGGACGGTAGAAGGGACAGCGCTGGTCAAGGTGGGGAGTTTGCCTCATAGCTTCCCTGACGGGGATCCGGTACTCAAGCAGGTGATCCTCACCATCACCGTCAAAGACGCGGCAGGCAAGGTCTTAGCGGAAGAGACGAAGCGGTTCGGCTTGCCCTACGACAAGATTCTGCGCGGCCCGATTCCGGATCCCTTCATTAAGGGCGGCAATACGAGAAAAGTGCCGTTTACCTATTCGTTGCCGGCCGGATCGACGCCGGCCTCGGTTGAGGCCGTGTTGAGTTATGCATTGATTCCGACGCCGGATCCGGCGTTGCGGGAGAAGTATCTCGCGACATTGAAGAACGACAAGGAACGGGACGAGGCCAAGCATGTGCTCGATGAGTATCAGCAGCCGCGTCTTCTGACCTATCGTGTGAAGACTCTTTAGCCAGTGATGAGGGACGCGTGACAGGTTGGACCAGAAAGAATTTGGAATGGAGCAGAGCGTGACGGGTAGAAACCGGGTCGGCGTCCTTCTTGGAATGATGGCGGCGGTTTTGGGGCTCTCGCTACTCGGCCTGCTTGATGGTGAACTCTCGGCCCAGGATGCCAACAAGTCTCAGGCCGTGATCGAAAAGGCCTTCCCCAACTCCAACAAGTGCAAGCGTTGTCATGAGCGTGTGTTTGAAGAGTGGGAAACCTCCCCGCTCTCCAAGTCGATCCATTCGCCGGCCTTCCGTGCCTCGTTGGATGCGTACCTGAATTCCTCCGCAGGCAAAGATAAAGCGATGTGTTTCCGCTGCCACGCCCCCCACGTGCGTGAGTTTTCAGACCAGGCCCAGCTGTTTGTCGATCAGGCCAAGGCTGGGGACCCCTCACTGGATGGGGTTGCCTGCGCGCAATGCCATTTGATCAAGCAAGTCGATCGAGCCAAGCATCCGCCGGAGCCGAAGTACGAACTCGGCAGTAAGACGCTCTATGGGCCCTACAAAGACTTCGTCCAGAATCTCGCACACCAGTCGATGGAGCTGGGCTTGTTTCAAAAGTCCGATCTCTGTTTGAACTGCCACCAATCGGTGCCGTCGGCGATAAATCTTGGCAAAGCCAATGACCTTCTCGGGAGCTATGAGCAGAGTCAGGCGGTGAAGTCCGGCAAAGAGTGTCAGAGCTGCCATATGCCTGAGCAGGTCGGGGAGTCGGCGAACGGGGAAAAGAAGCGCAAAGTCGCCAACCACACCTTCCCCGGGCGCATCGGCAAGCTGCGGCAGGAAGCGGCGAAGCTGGATGTGCAAACCAAGATCGACGGGGACAAGACGACCGTCACGGTGAAAGTGCAAAGCCTCGTGCCGCATAATCTGCCCACCACCCATCCGGCCTGGGCGACGGTGGTCTTGGATCTCGACATCAAAGGGAAGAATCTCAGGACGGTCTTTGCCGATAAGCGGGTCTATGGCCGGACCTATGCCGATGCCAAGGGCCAGAAGACCGTCTTTGATTTTGAGGCGGCGAAAGTGCTTGAAGACACCGTCCTCAAGCCGGACGAAACGCGAGTCGAAACCTTTACCTTCCCCACTCCGAAAGACACGAAGACGTTCGACGTCGACGTGACCTTGAACTACGCGCCGATCAGCGGCCCTGCGCCGTTCCTCCAGCGTGTCGAAGCCGAAGCATCCAAGGGGTCGCAAGACCCCGTCTTCCAGGCGATCGACATCGTGAAACGCACCGAGAACATTCCCGTCAACAAGTAGCAAGGCTCGTCATCCGTGAAGCCTGTGTCGTTGAGGCCAGAGAGGCGCTCCGTCACGCGTGAGACGAATGATGAGCGGGAGCACGGGTGCTTGATTACTCGAAGACGACCCGAGAGCTCGGCGATTTCATCTTGAAGATCTGCAGGGCATTGTAGATGCCCTTGGCGGGATGATTGAGGACCAGGCGTGAATTCGTCACGTGGGTGTCGAGGAGTTCATATTGCCCGCCGCTGTAGTAGAGATCGCAATCATCGATCTGGCAGTTCTTGTAAACATGGTTGTCCAGGGCCAGTTTGGCCTTGCTGAACGTCTGTCCGTCGATCACGATATAGTTCGGCTCCAGTCCCATTCAGACACCTCCGTCAGTCGCTGGGCAATATAGCAAAGCCCCAGGTTTTCGTAAACCAGCCGGCAGCCCTGCAGCCAGGAGTCTTCAATGGCAAGATTGTTTAGGGCTCATTTTCGAGGGAGTGACTCTGCTAAGGGGCTATTATAATGTGTGCCGGTGGGCATGAAAGGAATAGTTATGTCGATAGATTGGGCCTCTCTTCGACCCTTAGAGGGATCTCGACACAAAGCCTTCGAGGAACTCTGTTCTCATCTCGCCAGCGCTGAACCAGTCCCGACAGGTTCTAAATTCATTCGCAAAGGCGCGCCCGATGCAGGTTTAGAGTGCTATTGGAAGTTGCCATCTGGTGATGAATGGGGATGGCAAGCAAAGTTCTTCCTTTCCAAGCCAGGGGCTAGCCAGTGGGCGCAGATTGATGAATCGGTAAAGAGAGCGCTCTCCAGTCCCCCCAATTTAACGCGATATTTCATTTGTCTTCCACTGGATAGACCCGACCCCAGAAAAGGGGGCGAAAGCTGGTTCATGGACGAATGGAATAATCACGAGAAGAAGTGGATGAAATTGGCGAAAGATCGTGGTCGCACCATTTGAGTTTCTCTATTGGGGCGAGCACGAGATGTGGGACCGTCTCTCGAAAGAAATACACCAAGGTAGGTCTCTATTTTGGTTCAACAAGGAATTATTTAGCCCCAATTGGTTTTCCAAGAGAGTTGATGAGGCGGTGGCAAACGTAGGGCCTCGATATACTCAAGCCCTGAATGTCGAATTGCCGATAGCCAAAGTTTTAGATGGGGTTGGCACTACCGCTGAATCGGTTCAGAGGCTTCAGGATATTTTTGTTGAAGTTCGTAGGTCCTACAAGAAGTGCCGAACGGCTGAAAGGCACGCTTTTGCAAAGGACCTGTTCGACTCAGTAGCTGGAACAATAGCCGCCCTGCTGAAATTCTCCAATGATACGAATATTGAAGGATGGGGAACGGTGGATTGGGGAAGGCTTATCGACCTGACATCGAATGCTCGACGGTCAATCGACCTACTTATTGCGGAATTGAAAAGGAATGCAGAGACGGCAAAGACTATCCAAAAAACAGAGAAGAAAGTATCTGAGTCCCCTCGCATAGACCATTCTTGCCAAATATCTAGTCTGAGAAGGCTCGTCCTGACCCCTCCCTGAAAACTAGACCATTCCGTGCTGGAAATTCGGTGCCATCCTGCAGCCCGGTTTGGACCGCTTGTTCGGCAAACTCTCGGGGGTGAGATTCCCGAGCGAACCATGTGGCCGGGGCTCATTGTAATCGATTCGCCACGCTTCAATCTTCTGTCGCGCATCGTGTAGCGACACGACCACCTGCGCGGTCAAACATTCGTCGCGAAACCGTTCATTGCAACTCTCAATCACCGCATTCTCCACGGGTTTGCCGGGCCGGATGAAATCGAGCTGCCCCCCATGTGCGTACGCCCAGGCGTCGAGCGCCTTCGAGGTCAATTCGCTCCCATTATCCACCGTGATCATGTGGGGATATCCCCTCCGCTTCGCCACCCGTTCCAGGGCCGTGCCCACCTTCGTGCCGGTCAGGGTGAAATCCGGCTCGATGATGTGACTGTGCCGACTATAGTTATCCACGACCGTGAGGGCTCGAAACCGCCGCCCCTCCAGCAACGTGTCCGCCACAAAGTCCATACTCCACCGCTCATTCAGCTGGCTCGGCTGAGGCGCACCACCCGTAAGTGGCTGGCCCGTTTCCGACGGCGCGCCCGCCTCACCGTGAGCCCTTCTTCCCGATAGAGCCGACGCACCCGCTTCGTGTTGACCTCCCAGCCCGCGCGTCGGAGCAGGACGTGCAGGCGGAGATCGCCGAAGCGTGGGCGGGCTTGAGCCAGCTCCCGTATCCGCATGCGAAGGGCCGTATTATCTCGCCCATGGTGCCGGTAATACCAGGAGGCTCGATTGAACCGAAGGAGCCCACAGGCCCGTCGCACCCCGATCGGGAAATGCCCCAGGATCTCCCGTACCAGGACGTGCGTGCGCGTGGGCTTCAGACCTTTTTTGCGAGCACCTCCTGCAAGATGACCTTGTCCAACGTCAAATTCGCCACCAGCTGCTTGAGCTTGTGGTTCTCGTCTTCGAATTGCCGCAGCCGCCGGATCTCCGCCACGGCCATCTGGCCATACCGTTTACGCCAGACATAGAAGGTCGCTTCGCTGATTCCAAGCGTGTGCGTGACCTCGGCAATGGGCGCCCCGGCGTCGACCTGCCGAAGCGCGGTGGCAATCTGTGCCTCGGAAAACTTGCTCTTCTTCATGGCTACCCTCCTCGGTTGGAGGGCTGCAGGGTACCGCATTTCCCCAGTTTAGGCTGGTCTAGTTTTGTGGGAGGACGTCAGAAGCATGTCGGATATATTAGCTAGTCAATCCCTCTCTGCGCAGATCAAGTCTTTTCCAACAACCCAATGGAGATCTGCTTCGGGTCTGTGAATATTCTCCCGATGTGGTTTCCTTCCCTCTCGCGCCCGTAAAATTTCCCCCACACGATCCACCCATGGCTTCGGGGCAGGAGGCGGCGCTATGATAGTTGCAAGGTTGTCTGGCCTCCGGGTAAATCCGGTCTACTGACAATAGGTCCGGGTCGAATGGCACCCGGAGGTGCTGATAGTCGCGAGGCCACCCTGATTGGAGACAGGAGGCAAGCCATGAGTGTTGCAACTTACACAAGCATGACGGAAGCCATCGAGGAGTTACGGAAGAGAGGATTCACCGCGAATTTTGAGTTTCTCGATCAGGCGTTCCGGGACGTCGACAGCGGAAGAACCTTTACGGCTGATGTGCTGACGATCGTGGAACACTACCGGTTCGAGGGAGCCAGCGATCCGGAGGACATGTCGGTTGTCTATGCCATCGAGAGTACCGACGGCACCAGAGGGATCATCGCGGATGCCTTTGGGACCTATGCCAATCCTGATCTCGGCGGATTTCTCAACAACGTGGTCTTTCATGAAGATATGTGAGTGTGAGTGAACCGGACGGAGGCACCCCTTTCAACGGTGCTGGTCAAGCGGGGAGAGGAACAGCTTTGATCAGATGTCCATAGATCCTGCGTGACGCGGTGCGCGAGCGCGAGAGACTGACAAGCCGTCTTTCGCCCGCTCTTTTCATCTTGATCCATTTCCACCATCTCTATAGAATGGCCCAGTTTTTCGGCTAGTTAGCACCATAGCGGCACCTGCACCACCCTGCGGACTTCTTCTCGGAATTGTCCTTCGGTTGGGTTGAAGCCACGGGGAATTGAGCGACATCAATGGTCGTTTAACCACTAGGAGGGTATCCCGTGAGCGACTCAGCCATTATTTCCTTCGCATTGATCGCAGCAGTCACCGGCATTGCCTACGGCCTTTATCTGGCCATGTGGGTGTTCAAGCTCGACGCCGGCAACCCGAAAATGCAGGAAATCGCCAAGGCGATTCAAGAAGGCGCCGGCGCCTACCTCAATCGTCAATACCGAACCGTCGGCGTGGTCGCCGCCGTGTTGTTCGTCCTGTTGTGGGGAGCGGGGGCGTTCTCCGATAAATTCGGTTTGCTGACTGCGGTCGGATTTTTGATCGGCGCCGGCGCGTCATCACTGGCCGGCTATGTGGGCATGATCATCGCGGTGCGGGCGAACGTCCGGACGGCCCAGGCGGCCCACAAAGGGATGAATGCAGCGCTGACTGTGGCGTTCCGCGGCGGTGCGGTGACGGGGCTCTTGCTGATCGGGCTAGGCTTGTTGGCTATTACGCTTTTCTACACGGTGGCCTCGCAGATTGCGGGACAGGAGAAGGCGATTCATGCGTTGCTGAGTTTGGGATTCGGCGGGAGTTTGATTTCGGTGTTTGCCCGTGTCGGCGGCGGAATCTATACCAAAGCGGCGGACGTGGGCGCGGATCTCGTCGGGAAAGTCGAAGCAGGCATTCCGGAAGACGATCCGCGCAATCCGGCCGTCATTGCAGACAACGTGGGCGACAACGTCGGCGATTGCGCTGGTATGGCCGCGGACCTCTTCGAGACCTACGCGGTAACGACGGTGGCGGCGATGGTCTTGGCCTTCACGTTGTTCAAGGGAGTGAGTGCCCCGATTCTCTATCCGCTCGCTCTCGGGGGCGTCACGATCTTCGCGACGATCATCGGAATTCTCTTCGTGAAGGTGAGCCCGGGCGGCGAGATCATGCCGGCGCTCTACAAGGGTTTGTTTGTGGCGGGCGGGATCGCGGCGGTCGCGTTCTACCCCGTGACAAACACGATCATGGAGGGTGTGGGCGGCGTGAGCGGGATGAGTTACTACATTGCGGCATTGATCGGTTTGGCTGTGACCCTCGCGCTGGTGTTTATCACCGATTACTACACGTCCAAGAGCTATGCGCCGGTCAAGGCTATTGCCAAGGCCAGTGAAACAGGCCATGCGACGAACATCATCGCCGGACTGGCGGTGGGGATGGAGGCGACGGCCTGGCCGGTGGTGGTGATCGGGGCGGCGATTCTGACGAGCTATTCGATCTGCGGCGGTGCGGCATCGGGCGGCTTATACGGTGTGGCTGTGGCGGCGGTGTCGATGTTATCGATGGCCGGCATCGTGGTGGCGATCGATGCCTTCGGTCCGATCACAGATAACGCGGGCGGAATTGCGGAAATGGCCCATCTCGGCAAAGAGGTGCGGGATATCACCGATCCGCTGGATGCGGTCGGAAACACGACGAAGGCGGTGACCAAAGGCTATGCGATCGGATCGGCCGGTCTTGCGGCGGTGGTGTTGTTCGCCGAATATGCGCGTGAAGTGGCAAAAGGGGCCGGAGCGAGCACGTTCGATCTCTCCAACCCTTCGGTTCTGGTCGGACTCTTCCTGGGCGGAATGCTCCCGTTCATCTTCGGGGCCCTCTGTATGAAAGCGGTGGGAGAGGCGGCCGGTCTCGTAGTGGAAGAAGTGCGGCGGCAGTTCCGGACCATCAAGGGGATCATGGAGGGAACCGGTAAGCCGGAATATGGCACCTGCGTGGATATCGTGACGCAGGCGGCGATCAAGAAGATGATGGTGCCGGGCTTGATCCCCGTGATCTCCCCGATTCTGGTTGGTGTGATTCTTGGTCCGCAAGCGTTGGGCGGCATGCTGGTCGGTAGTATCGTGACGGGGTTGTTCGTTGCGATCTCGATGACGAGCGGCGGCGGCGCCTGGGACAATGCCAAGAAGTACATTGAAGAGCAGGGGAAGAAGGGGACGGACACGCACAAGGCGGCGGTTACCGGCGATACGGTCGGCGATCCCTATAAGGATACGGCTGGTCCGGCGATCAATCCGATGATCAAGGTCATCAACATCGTGGCCTTGCTCATTGTGTCCTTGCTTGTGAAGTAGGATGCTGACCCCTTGGGGCTCACGCTGCATTGTTCGTGGGCCCCAGAGGACTCAGACTCGCACACGATTCTCTGCTTGGCTTGACGGCTGAAATAACCCTAGGGTAAGGTGATCGCAAGGGATCACGCCCCGCGCTGGTCCACGAGAGTTTCCCAGAACTACGGGAGGTGCTCGGATGGAAAAACAAGAGCGCAAGCAGGAGCCGAAACGCGAGCCTCAATCGAAGGACGAGGTCAAGGCGAATCCGAAGGTCGTTGAGACCGGAAAGAAGCTCACGGAAGATATCGACAAGCTCGTCGATGAGATCGACGAGGTCCTCGAAAAGAACGCCGAAGAGTTCGTCAAGAACTACGTGCAAAAAGGGGGGGAATAGCGACCGACCGGTTCGCGTTCCCCCTTCTTCATTTCCCTCACTCCGCTGGCCTCATTGTCCTCTCTGTCCGGTACAGGATCCGCCTCCGGTCTTCTCTGTGGCGACCGTTTTTGCATGGTTTGACAAAGGGATGGTGAGCATTTACCATCCGCGGTATCCGAACCGTTGGCCCTATTCGACTCTAGCCCGTACCGAGGCAAGGATGACGTCTAAGCTCTGGGTGTTTCGTGATATCGATCCCGGCCGGCGGGCGACATTGGCCAAGGCCTTGTCGATCTCTCCTGCCACCGCAGCCCTGTTATTGGCGCGCGGCGTGACTACGCCTGATGAGGCCACTGCCTGGATGATCCCGCTCCGCGCGCACGATCCCTTTTTGATCCCCGACATCGAAGCCGCCATCGATCGATTGCACTATGCTGTGCAACATGGAGAGCGGGTCTGTTTCTATGGCGACTATGACGTCGATGGAATGTCCGCCACGAGTATTTATTATTCGTTTTTCCGCGGGCTCGGCGCCAACGCGCAGGCCTATGTCCCTCACCGGGTTCGTGAAGGGTACGGGTTGAATGAAGGGGCGGTGCGGACGCTGGCGGCAGAGGGGGTGAAGCTGCTGGTTACTTCGGATTGCGGGACCACGTCACATCATGAAATTGCGGTCGCCAATCAGCTCGGCATGGACGTCATCGTCACAGACCATCATCAAACCGATGAGCAGATGCCGCCGGCGTTGGCCGTCATGAATCCGCATCGGCGGGAGGCGCGCTATCCGTTCCGCGGGCTCTGCTCCGGCGGGCTGGCCTACAAGGTGGCCGACGCCTATCGGCAGCGCTATGCTCAGGGAACAGTGGCGCTCGATTCGTTGCTGGATCTGGTGGCCTTGTCGACGATTGCCGATGTCGTTCCGTTGCAGGATGAGAACCGGGGATTTGTCCAGGAAGGCTTACGCCAACTGTCGCGCGGGGCTCGTTGCGGGATTCGCGCGCTGAAACAGGTTGCCGGAGTGACGCGTGAGTGTACGGCGGAGACGGTGGGGTTCAAGCTGGGGCCTCGACTGAATGCGGCAGGGCGCCTGGATCACGCGATCAAAGGCGTGCAACTGCTGACGACCGAGTCCGAATCGGAGGCGATGCAACTCGCGCAGGAGCTTGAACTGCTCAATCGTCGCCGGCAGGATCTTGAAGCAGACATCATGCGAGAGGCGGTCGCGGCGCTCGGGGACGGCGAGGTGCCGCCGGCGATCGTCCTGGCGTCCCGTGGCTGGCATCTCGGTGTGGTCGGCATTGTGGCCGCGCGGTTGATGGAGCGATATCATCGCCCGGCGATTGTGATGGCCATCAATGAGCAGGGGATCGGCAAAGGATCGGCCAGAACCATCCCGGGCTTCGACCTCTATCAAGCCTTGGCGTCGTGCAAGGACCTGCTCGTGGCGTTCGGCGGGCACCCCAGCGCAGCTGGTATGACGATTCACGAATCCCGCTTGCCGGAGTTCCAGGCACGGTTCGCGGCGGTGGCTGGAGCCTGGTCCTCGACGGGTCATGCGGTTCCTACGCTGCATCTCGATTCTGAAGTGTCGCTGACTGAAGTGAACATGCGCCTCATCCAAGAAATCGGATCGCTGCACCCATTCGGAGCCGGCAACCCCGAACCGATGTTTGCCGTGAAAGGATTGGCGATCATGGAGGCGCGCGTCGTCGGCGAGAAACATTTGAAGATGACCGTCCGGCAGGGGCGGTCGCTGCCGTTCGACAGTATCGGGTTCGGGATGAAATCGCTCTCGGAGCAGGGTTTGACGCTCAACCAGCCGGTGGATCTGGCCTTCACGCCGGAGATCAATCACTGGAACGGATACGACCGCATTCAATTGCGCATCCGGGATATGCGCGCGACGACTCCGGAGTAACACCTCGATGGTCTACGAAACCGTCACCGATATCGATCAACTCCTCGACCGCGTGCGGAGCTATCAGCCTGAGGCCGATCTCAGCCTGGTGCGCAAAGCCTACGACTTTTCTGCCAAAGTGCATCAAGGGCAAACGCGCCGTTCCGGCGAACCGTACGTGCAGCATCCGGTCGCGGTGGCCGGCGTGCTGACATTGCTCAAAACAGATGTGGCGGCGGTGGTGGCGGGACTGTTACACGACACCTTGGAAGACACGGTGGCCACGCCGGCCGAGCTGGAACGCGAGTTCGGGAAAGAAGTGGTCCATCTGGTCGACGGGGTGACCAAGATCGGCAAGATCACGTTCCGGAGCTATGAAGAGAAGCAGGCGGAGAATTTTCGCAAGATGGTGCTGTCGATGGCGGACGATATCCGCGTCGTCATCATCAAGCTGGCCGATCGCCTCCACAATATGCGGACGCTCGAACATTTGAGTGAGGCGAAACGCCTGGAGATTGCCCAGGAGACCCTGGAGATTTATGCCCCGCTCGCGAACCGGATCGGGATCGGGTGGGTGAAGAACGAGCTAGAGGACTTGTGCCTCAAGCACCTCAAGCCTGATGTGTATGAAATGCTGCGTGTGCGCGTCGCAAAGCGTGATGAAGATCGGGAGCAGTACATTCAGGAAGTGCGCGATCTGGTGGAGAAGGCCTTGGCCGACGTCGGGTTGCAGGGGACAGTGTACGGCCGCCCGAAGCACTTGTACGGCATTTACCAGAAGATGAACAAGCAGGATATTTCCTTTGAGGAGGTCTACGACCTCACGGCCTTACGGATCATCACCGATACGAAGATGAACTGTTATGCCCTGCTCGGGGTGATCCATTCGCTCTGGCGCCCGCTTCCCGGACGATTTAAGGACTACATCGCGATTCCCAAATCCAACCTGTATCAATCCCTGCACACGACGGTGGTCGGCCCGAAGGGCGAGCACGTCGAATTTCAAATTCGAACCGACGAAATGCATCGCGTAGCCGAATACGGGATTGCGGCACATTGGAAATATAAGGAACAGGGCAAGGTTGCGGAGAAGGATAACAAGGCGTTCGGCTGGTTACGGCAGTTCGTCGAGTGGCACACCGATCTGCCGGACAATCGTCAGTTCATGGATTCCGTCAAACTCGAGTTGTTTCACGATGTGGTCTACGTGTTTACGCCCAAGGGGATCGTGAAGGAACTGCCGAAGGGATCCACACCGGTCGACTTCGCCTATGCCATTCATACGGAGGTCGGTGATCATTGTGTCGGGGCCAAGGTCAACGGCAAGATTGTGCCCTTAAAGCATCAGGTGACGAGCGGAGATACGGTTGAAATTCTCACGTCGCCGAACCAGACGCCGCATAAGGATTGGCTCAAGTTCGTCCGGACCTCGCGCGCAAAAACGAAAATCAAACATTGGGTCAAAGCCGAAGAGCAAACGCGCAGCATCGATATCGGGCGGCGCCTGCTGGAGTCGGAGTTGCGGCGCCACTCGTTTGCGCCGGCTCAGATGCTACGGTCGGAACAACTGCTGGAGGTGGCGCGTCAGCTCGGGCATGACACGCTCGACGAACTGATGGCGGCGATAGGGTTCGGCCATCTTGCGACAGCTGAAGTGATTGCCAAACTGGCCGCTCCGTCATCCGGAGCCGCTGTCTCCGTTGCGGAACCGGTTCCGGCGCCGAAGGCTCCGGTCAGCAAATCCGACGACAAAGGCGTACGTGTCAAAGGCGCGCGCGATCTCTTGATGCAGCTCTCCCGCTGCTGTAATCCGGTGCCGGGGGATCGGATTCTCGGCTACATTACCCGTGGGCGCGGGTTGACGATCCACTCGGTCGATTGCCCCAATCTGGAAGCGCTGGACTATGATCGTGAACGGCTGGTCGAGGTGGAATGGGATACGGCGACGCCGGGGTTACACCCGGTGAAAGTGTCGGTGATGGCGGTCGACAAGACCGGAGTGCTGGCCAATGTGTCTTCCGCGATTGCGGAATGTCAGGCGAACATCAGCCGGGCGGAAATCGCGACGCGCGAAGACCGGAAGGCGGTGTTGGATTTCGTGGTCGAAGTCAACGACACGAAGCACATCAATCATGTGCTGAAGGCGATTGAGCGGGTCGACGGGGTGATTTCGGCGCGGCGTATTCGGGCGTGGCAGGAAAAGTAACGGCGGAGTGTCCGCGGCTCTTACGGGTTAGCAAACTGCAGTTTTGTACCCTTCTCGATCTTCAATCCATCCACGGTGCCGGCGGCAATCTCCAATACGTACATCGCCCCGTCATTCGGGCGATACTGGGGGCAGGAATCGTCTGTCCTGGTGCAAATCGGCACGTTTCGTTCGATGTGGATGACGCGCTTTTTCTCATCCATCCAAATCAGATCAAGCGCGATCAGGGTGTTCTTCATCCAGAAGGTCCATTCCTGAGCCTGGTCGAAGAAGAACATCATGCCATGGTCCTTCTTGAGGTGATCGCGGTACATCAATCCGGCGGCGCGCTTTTGTGGTGTGTCGGCGATTTCGGCTTGAACGACGGTCCCGGAAGGGGTTTTCACAGGGATCAGCCGTGTGGCCGGATTGCCGGCCGGGGGTGTGGCTTCTCCGCTGGATGGGCCTGCCAGGCTGAGCACAACGAACGCAATCAGGATCACGCGAATGAACATGGAGGCATGGTACTGGCCGACATGGTGGCAGTCAAGATATGGCCATCGCGCGATGGCGTGGAGCGATGTCGGCGTGCGGGTGGGGTTGGCCGTCTTGCAATCCCGAGGAGACCTGTGCGATCCTCGACCATCTCAGCCAGGAGGCCCGTATGAAGGAAGTTCGCAAGGTCCATTACGTCAAGGGTGTGTTTGTGTGTCCGAGCTGCCGTCAGTCGTATGTCCAGGAGAAATGGATTGAAGCCTGGCGGGTTCGATGCCATCGCTGCGAGTATCGCGGAGCCCTCACGGACGTCTCCGTTGAAGAGCGGATGGAAGAGGAAACGTTTCGCCGGTGATCCGGTTTCCATCTCTTGTTGGGCATGAGGACCATGGTCGAGCTAGAGGTCCTGTGCCCGCCGCAATTTCCACTCCTTTCTTGCCTATTGCTGTAGCCGTCTGTCTTCTTATTTGCAGCGCCCTTCTCGGGGGCAGTCCGGTTTCTGCAGATGAGTCTGCTCCCCTCTCCGTCAAAGTTCTGGTCGCGTATCATTCGCTCTCGGGCAATACCGAACGCATGGCCGAGGCGGTGGTCGAAGGAGCGAAGAGCGTTCCGGGGACCATTGTCTCGCTGAAGCGAGTCGGGCAGGTCACGGCGGATGATTTGTTTTCATCCGACGCGGTTGTTGTCGGCTCGCCGGTCTATTGGTCCAACATGTCGGGGGAGGTGAAAACCTTCTTCGATAACTGGCAGTTCAAGTTCGGCGTCTTTCCGGACTTCAAGATGAAGAATAAGGTCGGCGCGGCCTTCGCCACGGGTGGCCAGATCTCGAGCGGCAAAGAAGTGACGATGCTCACCATTCTGGCGGCGATGCTCGGGAATCAAATGATCGTCGTGAGCGGCGGCGGTGCGTTTGGCGCTTCCGCGACCACGGAAGGCGATAGTCCTGGTATCGACAACAAAGAGTTGGCCGACGCCAGAGCCCTGGGCCAACGGGTCGCCGAGGTCGCTGCACTCATCCACTCAGCTCCTTCCCGCTAAATCATCTTCGACAATCTGAAGTTCTCTGAATGGCCGGGTGATCACCGAAGGACCGGTTAACGGTCCTGATCGGCATCGCATTCCCGCGAGCGGGAATGCGATGCGCAGAGGCTGAAATCTGGAAGAGGGTTACTGGTCGGTTGCGCGGGGGCAGGAGGTCGCTGATCCCTGAGTCGCAATCTCGACGAACTCGCAAATATTCTTCGCGCAACGTCCGCAGCAGCCGTTTCCTTTGAGTTTGAATTTTGCTTTGAGGGCGCAGGGAGTCATATGGCCGGCCCGGCCGGCTTCACGGACGTCCGATTCAGTAATCCCGTTGCAGAGGCACACGTACATGGCAACCTCCATGAACGATTATGAGAAGCATTCTCAGTATGCCAGTGCGCGGGGATTCTGTCAAGCCTCTCCCGGTAAGCCAGGAGTAGGGCGTTTCGCTGTCCTGAGCCGGCTACGGGATCAGGACAGGGTCGTTTCCAATTGGACGACCATTTCGCGGATCGTGTCGAATCCCGATTGCCAAAATGCTTCAGCGGTCATATCAACGCCCACTTTGGCCAGGATGTCCCGGGGCGCTTCAGAGCCGCCGGTCTCCAGGAGTTCCAGGTACTTGGGAACGAAGGCTGCACCCTGTTCCTTGTACATGCGGTACAAGGCCAGCACGAGCAGATTGCCGAAACTGTAGGCATAGCAATAGAACGGGCTGGCGAAGATGTGGGGAATGCTCAGCCATTCCCATTGAAATTCATCGGGGACTTTGACGGCCTTGCCGAACTGCTGGCGAAGCTCACCCAGATAGGCCTTCGCCAGCTGGTCACCCGTGGCGCCTTCTGCCACCATCTGGTGCGCGAGTTTTTCAAACCGGACGAAATAGGCCTGGCGTAAGACCGTCGCGTAGATATCATCGAGTTGGCCGATCAGCAGTCCCTGGCGAACCGCTTTGCTGCGTTCCTGAGACATCAGCGCATCGGAGAGAATCCGTTCGCCGAAGACCGAGGCGGTTTCCGCGAGCGGAAGCGTCGAGTGGAAGGTAAAGACGGAATGGTCCTTGGCCATCATTCCGTGAACGGCATGCCCGAGCTCATGGGCCATGGTGGCGATGTCACGGGCTTCGCCGGTGTAGTTCAGCATCACATAGGGCGTCATGCCGGGAACGACGCTATAGCAGTAAGCGCCGCCGAGTTTCCCTGAGCGGGTCGGGCCATCGATGTGCCGGTCTGTGAAGACCTGCTCTGCCAGATCGGCCAGGCGGGGAGAGAAGCCGCGATAGGCCTCCAGCACCATCTTTGCCGCATCCGCATACTTGTACTTCTTAGCCTCTGTGCGGTGGGGCGCATAGAGGTGATAGCGGCTCATCGGCGTGATCTTGCAGATCTTAGCTTTGAGTTTGAAGTAGGTTTGAAAGATGTCGGCGTTTTTCGCGCAGGCCGAGAGCAACACATCGACCGCCTGGTCGGGCACATCGTTCCCCAGGTTGCGTGTGGCAATAGGAGAGCCGAAGTGGCGGAGCCCGAGATTTTCGGACTTCCAGTCATTCACGAGTGTCTTGTAGATTTCGCCCAGCAGGTCGCGCTGACCGGAAAACACCCGGTAGAGTTCTTGATAAGCCGCCTGCCGTACGGAGGCTTTCTGGCTGCGGACATAAGCCATCAGCCCCTCGCGGTTCATCGTCTTCTTTTTCCCGCTGACCGTCAGGGTAAAGGTAAATCCATTGGTGACGATGTCGTAGAGCGTGTGGATCGCGCTGCGTCCCGTCACATTCTTCAGGTTGACGATTTTCTCTTCCGGCTCGGACAGCGTGTGCGGCTTGAATCGCCGGATGGTTTCCAGATGATACCGCAGGTCGCCGGCATCGGCCATCAGACGGGCGGCATTGGTGTCGTCGACGCTCTGCCACCAGAGTTCAAAGAATAGCAGACGGTTACTGAGGGCGGTCAGCCGTTCTTCGACCTGTGCCTTGAACGAGCGGGCCGTGTCGTCTTTGGTGTTTTCTGAAAACCAGAGATAGGCAAAGGCTCCCAATCTGGATGAGCCCTGCGCGATGGCCTCGCTGCACCGCAGTAAGGCAAGAAGATCCTGGTTGGGCATCGCCGGCGAAAGCCCCGGCCGGGCGGCTTCGATCTGCACCACTTTCGCTTCCAACTCGGCCAGGAGCGCATCAAGCTGGCGCGTCGGATTCTTGACGAGATGGGTCAGGTCCCATTTGTCCGAGAACCTCTGCGGTGTGGGGTGGCGCGATGAGGAAGCGGTTCGAGTAGAGCGTTTGCCGGCCATCGTCTTCTCCTTCGTGAATCCTGTGTGAATGAGCGGAGATCATATCATTGGAAGCCGGTCCCGCGCGGAGAAAAAAGAGCGCGCGATGGTCCGATCACCGCTGCGTTGACAGCGGTCCGACGGGATGTAAAAATCCCGCTGGAAAGGAAGCGAGTATGACTGATCAGGAACTCAATCGGGCGATCCAATATGTGACGGCCAGCACCTCCTATGCGCGGGAGACTGTGGCGGACATTATCAATACGGGTTTGGGCGAATTGGCGGCCATCGCCTCGCAGTCGACGCGGCAGTTTGAGCGGGCGACGTTGTTGGAGTATGTGACTCAATGGGCCATCAAGCGCACGGGGCAACCCGAGCCGTTGGTTCGGGAAGTGCTGGGCTGTGCCAGCCGGTGGTTGGATGAGGTATATGAAGAGGTGGCGAAGCGTCAACCGGAGGCGTTGGGGCTGGCGTCCAGTGATGACGAGGGGACGGAGGCGGTGTGAGGCATGGCACGGTTTCGACCTCGGAAGACTTTCAAGTTGGTCACTCATCTTCGGGAGGGCCGTCAGGGGCCGTTGCCCGCCTGGAAGCGGGAAGAGCAAGGGCTGTCCCGCGATCTTGAAGAGCGCTGTTCGACGGTTCAGCAGCATTGCAGCGACGAAGCCAGTTATCTTCGCTTAGGCCGTCTCGTCCCTCGACTCACCCATTACGATTACGGTGTCAGAGAATCGGCACTGGCTGAGCTGGAACTGGCCACGCAGCTGATCCGTGTCGGCGCCCGGGTGAATTTTCTGCCGGAGTCGCAGGCGCGAACCGCCGATTTGGAATGTTATCTGGGTCGGGAGCGGTTCTTTGTCGAAGCCACCGCGATGGTGGGATCCGCAGAGCGTCGGCAGCTGCCGATTCGAGGACTGGCTGAAATCGATGTGCAAGGCGACGAAGAGGATCGGGGCGTGATCTTGATCCACCGCATCCTCGCGCGCATCCGGCAGAAGGCGAAGCAGTTGGCCGACTACTGCGATCCGGTGGTGCTCTGCATCTCCGTCCCGCGGGCGGATCTACTGGGTGATAAGATGAGCCGGCATGAAGAAATCTGGCTGGATCTCAAAGCGCTAGCCTGTTCAGTCACGGTACTCTTGACCACGCTGCGGCAGCTCAGTGCCGTCATGATTGCCCTGTGGGATGTGGAGCCATTGCCGTCGAAGGCAGGGACGAGACTGGCCAACGTTGAACTCGTTGAACGGCCGAAGCGGCAACGAGGGTATCCACGTGTCCGGATGTTAGTGCAGAATCCGGGCGTACGGTCACCGCTGACAGAGTTACAGGAAGAAACCTTTCGGCAGGTGCTCTAAGCGGTCAGGCGGGAAGCGAGCTCTTCAGCATTTCCAGATTCTTCGTCACCATCGCATCGCCGTTTTTGGTCGACACGTTGATGCCGGTGTCCGACACCGCGCGACATTCGTCGATCCGGCCGAGTTTGTGCAGCGACTGCGCGAGGGCGTAATAGGCGGCAGAATAGGTCGGCTTCACTATGACGCATTGCTGCAGAGCCTTGGCCGCTTCGTCAAAGTTTCCATCTTCCATATAGGCTTTCCCGAGACCGAACCAGGCCACCTCGTCGGTCGGTTCAATCGCGAGCACCCTCTTCAGCGGTTCGATTCTGGGATTGGGCATATCGTCCTCCGGACAGGCTGGTGAAAACCCCCGCCAGCGGCGTTCTCACATCGCTCAGAGACTCAACGTACGGAAAGAGTACGATTCGCCTCTTCGCTCGCTGCGGCCTTGCTGGTGGCCTTTTTGACCAGCCTGCGTAAGCAGTGTTCGACCGTAGCATGCATGTTCGCTCGTTGTCTATGCCGATTCCTGCGTGCTAATCTGAATTGATGCATCACGATGATGCGTCTCACGTTGTACCTCTAACGGTTCACGGCTTTTGTTATGGGCAAGACCGGACTCGTCTACGATCCGCGGTATCTCGATCATGATATGGGGCTGGGCCATCCCGAGTCGCCGAACCGGCTGCGCGCGATTATGCAGCAGCTGGAACAGAGCGGCACGATGGGGCAGCTGACCAGGATCGAGCCGCGCATGGCCGAGGAGGAGTGGATCACCCTGGTGCACACGGCGGCCTATCTCGCCTCGCTGAAGCAGCATGCGCCTACGAACGGTCGTGTGTCGCTCGATCCCGATACGTCCATGTCTCCCGGCTCGCTCACCGCCGCCTATCTCGCAGCCGGAGGGGCGCTGGCCGGTGTCGATGCGATGATGGCGAACCAGGTCGAACATGTATTTTGCGCGGTGCGGCCTCCGGGGCACCATGCCGAAGCCAATCGCGCGATGGGGTTTTGTCTCTTGAACAATGTCGCCATCGCCGCGCGCTATGCCCGGAAGAAGCACGGGCTCTCCCGTGTGCTGATCGTCGATTGGGACGTGCATCACGGCAACGGAACGCAGCACAGTTTCGAAGACGATCCCTCCGTCCTCTTTTTCTGCACGCATCAATATCCCCATTATCCCGGCACCGGCCGTGAGTCGGAGCAGGGTCGGGGCGCCGGAGAAGGCTACACGATCAATGTGCCGATGGAAGCGGGAGAGGGTGACGACGAGTATCGGGCCATCTTCCAGAAGGTGCTGGTGCCGGCGGCAGAGGCGTTCAAGCCCGAGCTGGTCATCATTTCCGCCGGGTTCGACGCGCATAAAGACGACCCGCTCGCCGGCATGGGATTGACCGAATCGGGCTATGCGGAGTTGACCGGTATTGTGGCCGGCATCGCCAAGAAATATGCGCAAGGGCGCATTCTTTCGTCCCTCGAAGGGGGATACAATCTCACAGCCCTGGCGGCCTCAGTCGACGCCCACGTGCGCGGGTTGTTGGCCATATGACGCGGCTGGTGAAAATAGGGTTGGGCGTTGTCGTGCTGGCCGCCGCGATCTATGTCTACTACACCGAGATCAAGCCTGTCGTGATTTTCGGTCTGCGCGATGACTATGCGCATGCGATTCCCTTTCAGAAAGTGCCGGAAGGGCTGACCAGCCTCAGCGCGGAATCGTGCGGCCAGTGCCATCGCGAGATCTATGACGAATGGAAGACCAGCATCCATGCCCATGCCTATGAAGATCCGTTCTTCCAGGCCTACTGGAAAAAAGACAAGCACATCTGGGTCTGCCTGAACTGCCACACGCCGCTGGAAAATCAGCAGCCGACATTGGTGAAGGAGATTCCGCGCGGCCGGGTGGAGAAGGCGGTCCAGGAACCCAATCCGCACTATGATCCCGCCTATCAAAAGGAATCGATCACCTGCGCCGCCTGTCATGTGCGCGATGGGGTGATCTACGGACCGTTCGAGGATTCCGCCGCGCCGCATCCCACGAAGTTCGATCCGAACTTCCGGACGACGCAGGTCTGTCAGCGCTGCCACAATGTCGTCTCAGGTCCCGCCCAGTTCTACAATGTGGGCCCTTGCGGGACCTACGCCGAGTACGAAGGCAAGTTCTTCATGCAGGAGCGGGGTTTTATCTGTCAGAGTTGCCACATGCCCGAGGTCGATCGCCCGGTGGCACCGGACAGCCCGACCCGTCATGGCCGCCGTCATCTGTGGCGGGGCGGGCATGATCCGGACATGATTCAGCGGGCGGTGGCGATCGAGGTGAAGACGGATACCCCGCAGCCCAAACCGGGCGACGAAATCGCCTTTACGCTGAATCTGATCAATGCCGGCGCGGGGCACAAGATTCCGACCGGCGATCCCGACCGGCACTTTACCATCGAGTTTTCCGTCGAGGACGCGCAGAAGAACGTGTTGGATCAGCAGAAATCGACGATGGGGCGCTGGATTCTCTGGCAGCCGGCCATTCTCGAACTCTACGATAACCGCCTCCTGCCCCTGGCGAGCCGGGAGTACAGTTTTGCCTATCGCATCCCTCCCAAAGCAGAGGGCTTGATTCTCAAGGCACGGGTGCAGTACCACATTCTGACGGACAAGCAGCATGAGATGCTTCGGACGAAGTACGGGCTGACGGGGAACGATCCCTACCGGTTCGTGATCTACGAACGGGAGTTTCCTCTTTCGGAGAAACTTGCGGCGGTCATGGAGCAGGAGAATCGCCGGCAGACCGCGCTCAGCCGTCTGCAAGAAGGAACGAGTTGCAAGGTGCAGGCTGCGAGCTGATTCGGTAGGAACAAAGGAACCACATGACACACCCTTTATTGATGGATACGGAAACGTTGCAGGAACGGCTCGGACAGCCGGGACTGGTGATTATCGATGTCCGGGGGAAATCGGCCTATGAGTTCGGCGGCCACATTCCCGGTGCCGTTCATTCGACGTGGCACGAATACAGCGATCCGAATGCGATCCCGAAAGGGCTCCTGAATCCCGATCTCGCGCAGATCGAGCGGCAGCTCTCGGCATTGGGGATCAGCAACGACAGCGAAGTGGTCATCTATTCCAATCCCTTCGACAACTGGGGCGATGAAGGGCGTATGTTCTGGATGCTGGAATATCTCGGCCATCAGAACTTGAAGGTGCTCGACGGAGGCTGGGTCAAGTGGACGGCGGAGAAGCGCCCCTTCGGTCATGGCCGTGAAACGCCCAAACCCGGGACCTTTAAAGCCAAGCCGGTAAAAAGCGTGGCAATTACCAAGGATGAACTCAAGCTCATCGTCCGGCAGGCACATCCGCAGACGGCTGTGCTGGATGCGCGCAGCCTGGAAGAGTATCTCGGCAAGGAAGTGTCGGGGATTCCACGCCCCGGACACATTCCGTCCGCACTGCATGTCGCGTGGAATACGTTTCTCAACAAGGACGCGACGGTAAAGGATTTCGTCGCCATCAAGGATTCTCTGCAGGACAAGGGGATACAGGATTCCCAGGAGATTGTCTGCTACTGCACCGGCGGTGTTCGGTCGGCCTGGCTCTATTTTGTGCTGAAGCTCGTGGGCTATCAGAATGTCCGCAACTATCCGGGATCCTGGTGGGAGTGGAGCCGGGATTTTGCCTGTCCTGTGGAAAAAGACATCCAAGGGTTACAGAAAATTCTGGGGTTCAACGAGTCGGCGCGACCTTCTTGACAGTCAAAAATGCGCTGTGTAAGGTGAATTGGCGAGCGCGCATTTTTTCGAACGGACCTGCGCAATCTTATCTAACCCTCAGGGAGGTCATAATGACAATGTCTATTCGTCGCGGAATGTTGGTGCTGGCGGCAGTGAGTGCGATGGTTGCCGGTCCGGTCATGAGCGGGCTTGCGTTGGCGGACAATAAGCACGTGGCTGAGGCCGTTGAGCATGCGAAAGAAGCCGTGGCTCACGGCAAGCAGGGCCATGCCGATGCTTTGGTGAAGCATGCCGAAGGCGCGCTCCACCATGCGGAAGCGGCGCAGAAGGATGTGAAGAATCCGCACCTGGATGAAGGCGTCAAGCATCTCAAGGAAGCCGTCGAACACGGCAAGGCCGGTCACGCCGATGTGGCGACGCAGCATGCCGAGGGTGCTGTCACGCATCTGTCCGAAGTGAAGTAACGCATCGACAGCACAGAGTTGCCGGCTGTCGGCCGACAGCCGGGGGTTTTCGGAACGGGCAGGGGGCAACAACCCTGCCCGTTCTTGCTTAAAGGGGAGCGCGCGCAGTGCGAGTCGGCTATTACCAATACGAGCCGGAGTTCGGTGCGGTCGCGAAGAACCTGGACGCGATTCGTGCCAGGCTGGAACAGGCCGAGGCCGACCTCATGGTCCTGCCGGAGCTCTGTGCATCGGGGTATCAGTTTGAATCGGCCGAGGAGGCGCAGCGGTTGTCTGAGCCGGTACCGGACGGGCCGACCACGAAGATGTTGGTCGAGATGGCCAAGCACCGGCGCATGCATATCGTGGCCGGGCTGCCGGAGCGGGCAGGATCTCACTGTTACAACTCGGCGGTGGTCGTCGGGCCGTCCGGATTTCTCGGCTGCTATCGAAAGAGCCACCTGTTTTTTGAAGAGACGCTCTGCTTCGCCCCCGGAGATACCGGCTTTCACGTCTGGGATATCGGATCCGCCAGGATCGGCGTCATGATCTGCTTCGACTGGTACTTTCCGGAATCCGCGCGGACACTGGCCCTTATGGGGGCGGACATCATCTGCCATCCATCCAATCTTGTGCTGCCGAATTGTCCGGACTCCATGCCGGTCCGTTGCCTGGAGAATCGCGTCTTCGCAGTAACGTGCAACCGCATCGGGACCGAGGCGCGCGGCGGCAAAGAGGCTCTTACGTTCATCGGCAACAGTGAGGTCGTCAGCTCTCGTGGCGTCATTCTGCAACGCGCGCCGCGCGACCGTGACGAGCTGGCCGTGGTAGACATCGATCCGACCGAAGCGCGGAACAAGGCGCTCACCCGCTACAACGATCTGCTCGGCGATCGCCGGCCCTCCCTCTATCACAAGTAACGTGCCCCCGTGGAGCGCGTGTCGTCGCTCACCGGCCGCTCTCAGCGTAGGCTTGCGCCGTGGCCGCGAGCACGGTAGGATCTTTGTATGGATATGGAACTCGGCAAAGGCATTTTCCTCGTGGCGACGCCCCAACTGCGCGATCCGAATTTCCGGCAGACCGTGGTGTTACTCTGTGAGCATGGCGACGAAGGCGCACTCGGGGTGGTCGTCAATCGGCCGACGGCCATGTCCATCTCGGAAGCACTTCCGCAGGTGCCCATCATCGAAGGGGCGAGTCACGTGCTCTATGCCGGGGGGCCTGTGCAGACCAATCATGTCATGCTTCTGTACCGGGTCGATCAGTTGCCGGAGAATTCTCACCACGTGTTTGACGGGGTCTGCCTCGGTGGAGACATGGGGGTGGTCGAGCGGATTCTCACCGGCCCGACGACTAAAGATTCTTTCCGCGCCTATCTCGGGTATTCGGGCTGGGGCCCGGGCCAGCTGGAGTCGGAGATGAAGACCGGTTCCTGGATTACCCTGCCGGCTGATTCCAAGATCGTGTTTGAGAAAGATCCCGCGCAGGTGTGGCAGGAGATTCTGCTGAGCCTGGGCGATGCGTACCAACACTACGCTGATATGCCGTTTGACCCTTCCTGTAATTAGCCAGGATGTTGAAAACGCTCGCCAGCGGCGTTCTCGCGTCGCTCAAAGACTCAACGGACGGAGAATAGTACTTGAGGCGAAGGACCTCTCCGCTCGCAGATGATCGAAGCGAGCGGGGCAAGCGAAGCTTGGTATGTACCTCCTCGCCTTTTCGCTCGCTGCGGCCTTGTTGAGCGAACGTTTTGAACATCCTGGCAGATATCTCATGAGAGAACGACTCCATTGAAGCCTGTCAGCGGCAGTGTTAGGCTGCCTGCATGGGATGCCTTCCCCGTTCTCCTGTTGCAGGTGGTCGGTTCATAAGACTGATCAGTCTCTTCGTGGCAGCGCTCCTCTCTTCCCACTGCGGAGTCGGGTACACCATTTATAAATCCGAATCGAAGCTGGATCGGCTGGCCGTGCCGATGACCAAGGCGCAGGTGCTCGACGAGATCGGTCGTCCCGATCGTATCTTGCGGGACGATGGCCGGATGCTTGTCTGGGAATATTCACTGACAACCCGCAATCAATGGCTCTATGAGCTCGGTCTTTGTCCGATCTCCGTCTGGATCGGCGGCTGTGTGATCTATCCCTTTACCAATATCGCCATGGAACGTCAGCGCGAATATCCCCAGCATGTGGTGTTGGTGAATGAAGAACTGTGTACGTGGGGCCCCCCTGTTGCCATCTTGCAACGGCGAAAGTCTTGTGAGGTGGCCGGCGTGCCGCATGGGCGTCCCAGTACAGGGTCGGGGAGACCGGAGCCGGTCATCACCGGGTTGGGGCCGATCAGCCGGGAGACGATTGATCGATACCGCACCATGGCGGTCATGCTGTTCGAAGACGGACCGAATGCGCCGGGCTCCGGCTCGCGCGTGGCCGGGATCGTCACCACGTTGCTGCTGGATCTCGACATGAATATGGTCGAGCGGGCCAAGCTCGACGAAGTGCTCAAGGAGCAGGTGATTCAACTCACCCACGCCGACGATGCCAACGTGTTGAAAGTCGGCAAGCTGGTCGGAGCCCAGGCCATCATCGTCGGCGGCGTGCAGCAATGGGAGCAGTATGAGCAGGCGCGCACGAGTAGCGTGTCGCTGTCGTTGCGTATGATCGACGTCGAGACCGGACAACTTCTGTTCAATGGCGAAGGCCATTTGACCGACCCCACCCGCGACGATGCGGAGAGCGCGGCGCGGCTGATCGTGCATCGTATCCTGGCCCGCTTCGGTTCGCAGACCGGTCTGCTCGGTTCGGGTCGCATCGGCGTGAATTGGGAACTGCTTGAATCGGGCGGCTCCCGCTACTATGCCGTGCGGGAACTGCGGAGCGGTCTTCCGGCAGAGAAAGCCGGACTGCATGTCGGAGATGAAGTCGTCGGTTGTAACGGGTCGTCACTGGCCGACGTAAAATCCGAGCGCGAAGCCAAGCGGGTTTGCCAGATCGAGGCGGGGCAGTCCTTGAAGCTCGATATCCGCCGCGCCGGTTCTCCTCTGGAACTCGGCATCGTGGCGGAGCCAAGACCGGGGTTGTGAAGAGTTTAGAGTAGTGGTGAAAGAAATCTTCCGGTATGTGAACTAGCGACCTTCTGCGATAATCTGACCGCCCGCTGCCCCTCCTTCCGGTCCTAGGTCGATGACCCAGTCGGCTGATTTGATCACATCCAGATTATGTTCCACGACGACCAGGGTGTTGCCTGCGTTGACGAGCTTGTGCAGGACGGCGAGGAGCTTTTTCACGTCTTCAAAGTGCAGGCCGGTGGTCGGCTCGTCCATGATGTAGAGCAGATCTTTCGCCGATCCGGCTTTCAACTCCGCTGCTATTTTCAACCGCTGGGCTTCGCCGCCCGAGAGTGTCGTGGCGGACTGACCCAGGCGCAGGTAGCCGAGGCCGATAGAGGAGAGCAGATGGAGCCGCTCTTGCAGCTTCGGCGCGCCGGTGAAAAATTGCACCGAGTCATCCACCGTCATCGCCAGGACTTCTGAAATCGTCTTCCCCCGATAGCGGATCGCCAGGACCTCGGGCTTAAACCGTTTCCCGTCGCAGCTTTCGCATGGCACATAGAGGTCCTCGAAGAAGTACATCTCCAGCTTTTCTACGCCCGCACCTTCGCAGCGCTCGCATCGCCCGCCGGCGGTGTTGAACGAAAAGTGTCTCGGCGTCAGTCCCTGCCTGAGCGCGTCGCGCTCAGAGGCAAAGAGCTGGCGGATCTCGTCGAAGGCTTTCAGATAGGTGATGGGATTGGAGCGGGGCGTGCGGCCGATCGGTTGTTGATCGATGAGGCGGACGCCCTTCAAGTGCTCAAGGCCTTTGATGGCCTTGAAGCGCCCCATCGGAAGCGCATCTACCCGAAAAGCACGGGCCAGGGCGCGGTACAACGTGTCTTCGACGAGCGTGCTCTTGCCGGAGCCTGATACGCCGGTGACGCAGATGAACATGCCGAGCGGCAGCCGGACGACGAGATCTTTCAGATTATGTTCGTTGGCTCCTGCAATCACGAGCACTTTGCCGTTGCCGGACCGGCGGGATTTCGGGAGCGGAATCTGTTCCTCGCCACGGAGGTAGCGGGCCGTGAGGGCGCGCCGGTCTTGCAGGAATTCCTTGGCCGGGGCGGCACAGACGATCTCGCCGCCCCGTTCGCCCGAATAAGGGCCGAGTTCAACGAGATAGTCGGCCGACTCGATCATGTGGCGATCATGTTCTACGACGACCACGGTGTTGCCGACGGCGGCGAGGTCTTTGAGGATGCCGGCGAGCAGATCCGTATCGCGCGCATGGAGACCGATGGTCGGTTCGTCGAGAACATAGAGGGTGCCGACCAGCCTGGCGCCGAGTTGATTGGCCAGCGACACCCGCTGGGCCTCTCCACCGGAGAGCGTCTTTGTTTGCCGCGCCAGCGTGAGATAGCCGAGGCCGACCCGCAGCAGGAACCCCAGCTTGGCCTTTAGCTGACGCAGAATATCGGCGGCAATTTCCTGCTCGAACGGCCGCAGAGTCAAGCTCTCCATCCAGTTCAGCAGGCCTGCAATCGTCTGGTCAGTGATCTCGTGAATGTCGGTGCCGGCAATCTTCACAAAGCGGGCATCCGGCTTCAACCGGCTGCCGTGACAGGCGGGGCATTCCACCGGCGTGCGATAGCGACTGAGCAACACGCGCACGTGCAGCTTGTAGCGCTTCCCTTCCATGTACTCAAAGAAGTCGTTGATGCCGTCGAAGGAATCGTCGCCTTTCCACAGCAACGTCTGAGTCGCTTTCGGGAGACTCCGGAAGGGAGCCGTCACGTCGATGCCTTTCCGTTTCATCGCCAGCAGCATCTGTTTTTCCCACCAGTCCGTTCCGGGCTTGCTCCAGGGCTCGATAGCGCCCTCGGCGAGCGATTTGCCGTGGTCGGGAATGACGAGCTCCGGATCGTAACGGAGGACATTGCCGAAGCCTTTGCATTCGGGACAGGCGCCGATCGGATGGTTGAAAGAAAAGAGGATCGGCCTCAGTGGTTCAAACGTGCGACCGCACTGCTGGCAGAGGAAATTGGTGCTGAAGGAGTGAATGCCGTGGCCGATCACGTCGACAGTGCAGCGGCCTTCGCCCTCGCGGAACGCGGTCTCAATCGCTTCGACGAGGCGGGTACGATTATCCGCACGGATCACGAGCCGGTCGAGCACGACCTGCAGTGACATCTTTGTGTGGAGCGGTGGATGGGTGGTCTCAAGCAGGTCCAGGATCTCGTCGCCGGCTTTGAGGCGGGTAAACCCGCGGGTCAGGAGCGATTGAATGAACGGCGACTCCAGCTTGGCCGTGGGTGGGTCTATGGAAAACAGGATCATGGCCCGCGTGTCGGGAAATCGTTCGAGGAGATCGGTGGCCACCGTGTCAGGATGGAATGAACGGGCTTCCTGGTGACAGTCAGGGCAGACCGGCTTGCCGATCTTGGCAAACAGCAGCCGGAGCAGGTCCGCTATTTCCGTGGTGGTGCCGACGGTCGAGCGGGCGGTACGCACCTGGTTTTTCTGTTCGATGGCAATCGCCGGTCGCACGTTGATGATGCGATCCACGTCGGGGCGCGCCACCTTGTCGATGAACATGCGTGCGTAAGTCGAGAGAGATTCAACATAGCGCCATTGGCCTTCGGCGAAGAGCGTGTCGAAGGCGAGCGAAGACTTGCCTGAACCGGACAAGCCGGTGATAGCCGTGACCTGATTGTGGGGAATACGGAGCGAGATGTTTTTCAAATTGTTCTGCCGCGCGCCCTCGATGATGAGGTCGGATGACGGAGGCCTGGGTAGAGGCAGAGGGTTGATGTCCACGGCGATAATTCCTCTCGGGAGAATTGGAGATCCTATCAAGCGGGATGGTGGGCTTCAACAGGGAAGGGGGAAAGTCTTGGCGATCAAGTCTGATAATGAGAAGATTGGCTATCCATCGGGAGGGCAGTATGATTCTGACAACGACACCGAGCATTGAAGGCAAGCGAGCGGTCAAATATCTGGGGCTCGTCAGCGGGGACGCCATTCTGGGTGCGAACATTTTCCGCGACTTCTTTGCCTCGATTCGGGATATCGTCGGCGGCCGGTCGGCCTCGTATGAGGCTGAGTTGCGGAAGGCCAAGGATATTGCCATCGGCGAAATGCGCGAACAGGCCAGGAACCTTGGAGCGAATGCGATCGTCGGAATCGATATCGACTATGAAACGATCGGCGCCAGCAGCAGCATGTTGATGGTGAGTGCCAGTGGCACAGCTGTGGTCATCGAATAGCAGGCATCCCATGGCACTACTGTCGAATACAGAATATCTTGGTTTGGGCCGTCAGATCGCCCGGCTCCTTGGCTCCAGTCTTGAAGGGGCCTCTGCGGATGCCCTTCGCGAGCTCGCTCTGGCCTATGATCCCTCCGCCAACGATGCCCGGATCAGTGCCGAGGTCTTTCTCTTCCACAAATTCCTTCTCATGCAAGCCTGTGTCGGTGTCTTTCCCGAGTCGCATGTGGAGCATGTGGTCGGCGGGTTCTTCGCGGCGTTGAACGAGAAGATGAGCGGGTTGGAGCTTGGCTCGGACCGGCAACAGGCCATGGAGCAGATGTGGCAACTCCGTGCCGGGCAATTCGAGCAGCCGTTTTCCAATGATCGTGCCCAGTTTCTTGATGCCAACCCGGATGCCTCCCAGTGGCAACAGACGATCTCGCGCTTTTGTCAGAACGTGAGAGAGATTGCCAACCCGCCCGATATCTGGGCCGGCACCAACAGCCCCTCCCAGGAAGCCAGCCGCACCGTCACTCACGCCCTCAATCAAATGATCTCGACGCTCAATGAAATGAACCGGCTGCATTTCCCCGCTTCCGTCTAACTCCATTACTTCTCACAGTGCACATTCTATATGTCGAGCTGTGATAGATCTGTCATCAGATCCTGCCTATAATCGTTTCAGCTCGGTTCATGTGGTAGAGGTGGTTATGGATCACTCCGCATATCTCGGTCGCATTGATTATCTGGGCGATTCCGCGGCATCACGCGACACGCTGCGCGCGCTTCATCTCGCCCATGTGTTCACGGTGCCATTTGAAAATCTGGACGGCTATCGGGGCGTGCCGGTCTCGCTGGAGCCGGCTGACTTATTTGCCAAGATTGTCATAGCGCGCCGTGGCGGGTACTGTTTCGAACTGAACGGTCTCTTCAGTCTCCTCCTGGAAGCCATGGGGTTTGAGGTCACGCGGTTGATTGCGCGGGTCCGGTATGGGGCGAAGCCGCCCTATCCGAGAAGCCATCAGGTTCTACTGGTGAGAGTCGACGGGGAGCCCTGGCTGGTCGATGTCGGCTTCGGCGGGAATGGATTGCTTGAGCCCATCCCGCTGGCGGCCGGATCTGTTGTCAGGCAGCTTGATGAGCAGTTCAGGCTGACGCCGCTTGAGTCAGAGGAGTTCCTTTTGCAGTGTCTGGTGCATCAGGAGTGGGAGAGTCTCTATTCGTTTACGCTTGAGCCTTGTCAACCGGTCGACTATCGGTACGCGAACTTCTTTCACTCCCATTCCCCCGACTCTCTGTTTATGCAGCGACGGGTCTGTACGATTCCAACGAGAGAGGGACGTACAACATTGGTCGATCAGAACTTGAGTATCAGGCGGAACGGAACGAACGAGAAATCAGTTGTCGAAGGTAATGCAGCGTATGCCCGTGTGCTTCACGAACACTTCGGGATTGTCCTGCCGTAAAGTTCCCCCGCTCCTACCGGATGATCAACCGCACTAATCCCACGCAACTCATATAGAGCGCGAGCGAGCCGACCATCGCCGGCCAGAAACCGAAGCGCGGGACGCTGAAGATCATGGAGACAACGTAGATCGTCCAGGGCGGCACGAACCACAGGAGATTCTTCGCGTAGCTGACGATGGCGTCGTTGCCGCCGTTCAGGTAGATCAGGATGAACGTGGCGCCGGTGATGGCGGGGAAGGTGCTGGCGAAGGCCGCGAGAAAGGATCGGCCTTGCGCACCGAGATAGGTCGAGACGCTGACGATGGTGCCGCCTAAGAGAAAATAGAGCATGTACTTGCCCAGATCATTCACGAAGTTCCTCCTCAGGTTTCTTGAAACGCCTCCATCGCCTCCCGCTCCAGCGCGTCGCCCTGACCGGTATACCGTGGCGAGAAATGAAACACAACGAGGTCGCGCACCCGGGCCTTGCGCGCCATGAGGCCGGCCTGTCTGGCGGTGAGGTGATACCGGTCGCGGGCCTTCCCGGCATCGCCGTCCAGGTAGGGGGCTTCGCAGTAAAAGACGTCGGCTCCGTGTGCGAGAGCGAGGATCTTCGCTTCGTTCTCCTCGTCGTAGCGGGCATCGACGACGTAGACGATCTTTTGTCCCCGCGAGATGGTCAGAAACCGTTCCCGCACGTTCCCCAACACAAACTCCCGCTCTTCGCGGCGATGCTCGTCGAACAGTGTGGCCGTAAATCGATAGTCGTCCGGTTTGCCCTGCCAGATATGTTGTTTGACTTCTTTGAGCCAGGCTCCGACCGGCAAACCCGCCTCGTGCAGTTTCTGTTTGTTCACGTTGATATGGAATTGCTCTTCCAGACAAAAGGCGAAGGACGGAATACGATGATTCAGGGCCACGGCCTTCACCGTGAACATCGGATCGTCGAGCACGGTGAAGAGGGGGGTGTCTTCATGAGGCAGAGCCGGACGATCCGGCTGTGCCGCGAGGAGGAAGCCGTTGCCGGCGTGGAAGACGGCATGCCTGATGGTGTGTGGATGGAACTCATGGACCTCAATAATAAGCGGGTAGCCGTCGACGAGATTCCAGGTATAGCCTCGCAGCTTGCCCTGAACGTTGTCGATGAGGTCGGGGGGGCCGAAGAGGCGAAGGGTTTTGCCTCGCCCCAAGGCGACGCGCAGTACGGCGTCGAACCCGATGAAGTGGTCCATATGTGTGTGGGAGATGAAGATGTCGGTGGCTCGCAGCAGTCGGGTGGGGCCGAGTGAGTCGTTGTGTCCGAGGTCAAAGAGCATGGCTCGCCTGGACCAGCGGATTTCCACATAGACACCGGGGTCGCCAAAGACGTCATTAACGAGATAGCTGGAAAACGAAGGAGTCATCGATCACCGGCTTCGATGTGTGGGCTCCGCTCTTAGAGTAGTGCCATTCGTACCGCACTATACATCACCATAACCTCGACGGCGTGCGCGATGATGGGGATGTAGAGGTTATTTGTTTTGAGCCGCACGGTTCCCCACAGGAGGCCGTCCCAGATGGCGATCCAGTGCAGGTGCCGGAAGGTCGTGACCATGAACGGATCAAAGGAAAACGCAATGGCGCTGGCGATAAGGGCCAGAGGCGAGAGGCGCCGGACAAGGGGGGATTGCCACAGATGCAATTCGAGCACGGCGAGTCGTCCGAGCAGAAAGCCTCGAAAGTTCACCTCAACGAAGATGGCGATGCCACCGATCAGCCAGGGCAGCATCATGGCGATAGGGATACGGGCGTGGGGTGTGTCTTTCAGAAACGTGATGTCGAATCCCATGGCGGGAATCGCCTGGAGAATCAGGATGGTATTGAGGCAGCCGAGGCCGAGCCCGATCACGAGCCCCCAGCAGACGCCGGACCTCAATCCGCGTGGGTGCAGGCCGAGGAGTGGAAGCAGGGGGCGGTTGCGTGTCGCCCACAGGGCGAGTGCGAGATAGGCCAGCAGCTGTGGCGCGAATTGAAGGAGCGTCAGTTCTTGCAGCGACGAGGGGAGAATGTAGAAAACAAGGGTGGCGACCATCGGGAGCAGCGCCAGCGCCGCTCCCCGTTCGTGTGCCTGAACCGTGGCCGCGAGTCCGCTCGGTTCAGGCGTTGACATCGAAGACTATTGCAGTTGCAGATTGTACCGATCCAATGTGGTGGCTTTGTGCCGAGCCAGATTGGAGAGCGACTTGTTGTAATCGACGACCGACCGGAGTTCGTTGCCTTGGGCCGTGGCGAGGTCGCGCTGGAAGTCGAGCACGAAGCGGGTGGTGCTCAAGCCGACTTTCAGCCGCTCCTGCTCTGCCTGTAGCTGCTTTTCGGCCATGATGCGGGCGGAGCGGGTGGTCTCGATACGTTTGAAATCGGTCTGCACGCGGCGGACCGCTTCCCGCACGCCCACGATGATTTGTTGGCGCACGCTCACCAGGGAGGCTTCGGCGTTTTTGAATTCGAGTTGCCGCTTGTTGTAGGTGCTGACAGCTGAGCGATTACCGAGCGGATAGCTCAGGACGAGCCCCGCGCCATAATTGTAAAAATCGCCGCCGAAGTTCTTGCTGACGGAGTCGCCGTAGTCTTTACCCAGTCCGGCCATGCCCATTGTGCCTTGAAGTGAGAGGGTGGGGAGCAACTGGTTGCGGGCAAATTGTTTGTTGAGTTCGCCCGACTCGAGGTTCTTCTTGGCCTGGACGATTTCCGGGCGCTGTTCGATAGCGGTATCGATGGCTTCCTGCAAGCTGAGCGGCTCAAGGACGATGACGGGCGGATCGGTGGGTGTCAGGTGCACGTCCTGCCGCAGTTCTTCTTCGCCGGGATTGAGCAGCCGGCGCAATTGGTCTTCCTGGTCGCGAATGGATTTCTCCGCCACCAGCACCTGTTCAACCCGCGACGCGACGGCGGCTTCGGCCTGCAGCACATCCACGATAGACATGACGCCGGCCTTCGTCTTGGCCCGGTTGGTTGCCAGCAGTTCTTCCGCCGCTTTGAGGGCCGCCTGGGCGACTTTCAAATTTTCGTTCGCAAAGACCAGTTCCCAGTAGGTTTGTTCGACGGTGGCGAGAACGGTCAGGACGCGGTCGCGGAACACGTGTTGTTCGACGTCGGCATTATTCTGCGCGATCTTGATGAAGGTCTTGGTGACGTCGATGCCCGCGTTGCGCAGCAATGGCTGGGTCAATGTGAGGGCGAGTCCTCCGGTATAGGCCGGATTGAACAGGAACCCGGTGGCCACGTTCTGATTTACGATAGTACGAGCGGGGCTGTAGTTCAAATCGACGTTACCACCGGTGATCAGATTTTGAGTCGCATCGACTGTGACGGAACTGTTGCGTTGATCGAATGTTTGAATGTCCGACAGGGTCCCGCCGGTGCCGCCGAAGACCGGACGGTTCAGCGGGGAGACTTGGCGGTTGTACTGACCGTTCACGCTGAAGGTCGGGTCGAACTTGGCCTGCTCGACGGTGATATCGAAAATCCGGCTCTCTTTTGTCTGGCGGCTGATAGAGATATCCAGGTTACTTTGCAAGGCCCGCACGGCGGCGTCGGATAGGGAAATGGTTTCGCGTCGCTCTGACGGGGTTGCCGTCTTGGCGGGACCTTGACCCCAGCAGGGGCTGGTTGTCAGAAATAGCAGCGCCACTGCGATACCGCTTCTGCATCCGGACATGCCGGGTATGAGACGAGGGTGGGGGGTCATGGATCCTCCTTGATCGACAGACTGATTGGGCTCATATTATACTGACGATATGGAAATTGTCATGAATCAACTGGCCCTACAGGTCGGGAATATGGTGCGACGCCTGCTCTCAGTTGCACTCATCACGGCAGTCGGGACGGCGGGAGTCGTGCTCGTTGAGAGCGGGCCAGCCTTGGCCCAATCGGTGTCCGGCGTGCGGTCGTTCGACGGCGGGGTGGGGCCGCTGTTCAATCTCACCGGTCCTGGGAATCTCTATCTCGATGGCCAAGGGACTCAGGGGTATTTGTATACCCCCGGCGGGAATATGGAGACGTATAGTTTTCGGAACCCGACGACGGGTCAGGCCTGGAGCGGTGCGGTGATGACCTTTGGCCCGCAACTCTCGATCGGTCTGATCCAGGGTGCCAATCAGGGCGGGGCTCCGCTGGTCTTGCCCGGTCCTCCCAGACAAACGGCCCCCTTGTCTTCGATTTCTTCGACGCTTCTCGACGAGATTCCTTAGTATCCTACCGATTCATTCACGGTTCATTCGCCAGTTGCCACGCCAACGACAGGACGTAGCGCGCGGTTGTCATGAGAATATCCGGACTGACGGTATCGGCCGTATCGGTCGGCTGATGATAGTGGGGATGGACTCCGCCGCTGACGACGGTAACGGTTGGCACGCCGGCTTCTTTAAACGGGACGTGGTCGCCTCCGGGAAAGAATCCATAAACATCAAGTTTGGAGGCGAGACCTGCCGGCTCTCCCGCCTGCTGCGCCACAGTTTTCTCGAACCCTGTCACACCGACCGTCAATCGTCCATTGCCGATTCCGGCATGGTCGATATTGATCATCGCTTTAGTTGAGGAGAGGGGGAGAATCGGACGGCTCACGTAGAGGCGTGAGCCGAGCAGGTCGCGTTCTTCGCCGCTAAACGATACAAACAGGGTCGTGCGCTGTGGGCGAAGATCAGATTTCGCCAATGTGCGCGCCACTTCCAACATCACGGCGGTGCCTGAGGCATTGTCGTCTGCTCCCGGGAAGAGCAATCCTGCCGGACGGCCGAAGTGATCGCGATGGGCGCCGATGATGATGGCGTCAGGACCGGTTCCGGGGATCACTCCCACGACGTTTGTCAGCAGGCCTTCTTGTATGGTGGCGTTCCAGTGGAGTGAGACGTATTGATCTGTTTGCGCTGCGCGGGCTGCACCATCCTTATTGAGCTGTTCCTGAAGATGACGGAGGCGATCAGCGTCGCTCGGCGTGGCAAGGATCCGTTCTGCGAGCGCCGTGCTGATCCACGCGCCGGGGATGGCTTGATCGGGAGGGAGTTGTCCATAGAATGCGCTGGGTTTTCCCGTGACACCGCGTCGGGCATCATAGGGATTGAGAATCGGCCCTGTGGCGGTCAGATAGCCGAGGGCTCCGTGGTCTCGTGCGAGTCGAACCTTGTCGGCATGGCTGACGGGTTTTGGGTACTGATCCGGTTTGCCCCGCAGGAAGAGGACGATGTGATTGGCGACATCCACGCCCGCATAGTCATCGATGCCGTGAGCGGGATCGACGATTCCGTACCCCACGAAGATGATGCGGCTCTGTATGTGAGCAGAGGGCGAGTCAAATACCGGCAGGTAATCAGCGCCGGGACTGAAGACGGTCATCTGGTCGGCGCTGCCCATTCGGAGCTCGGGATCTGGCTGGACTGTTGACGTTGGGATGATCGAAGCCATCACGCCGAGCGGTGTGCCGTGCTTTCCGCTGACAAAGGGAAAGATGAGCGAGCCGTTCATGATAGGGGGGAGTTGCAGATTTGCTGCGGCTAATTCCTGCGCAACCCATCGAGCCGATCGCACATCGTCCTCGCTGCCGGCCAGGCGGCCATTGAGCGAGGGGTTGCTGAGCATGCGAATGTCGGCCAGCATCCGTTCGGTTGAGAGGGCGTTCAGGGAAGCCTGAAGTCCTGCGTCGGATGATTGTGCCGACACTGGTTCGGCACGGATCACACATAGGATGATGATGCACAGGGCCATGCGGCAGGTTGCAAGAAATGCTATGGTCCGGCTGCTCGTCATCTCGGTACCCCGTCCTGTCGTGACTGCGGCGAGGATGATAGCACAGGGCATCATGCGGGTTGCACCGCGGAGTTGAGCCAGGTACTATTTGTCACGGAGAATTTTGATACGAAATACCATGACGCAGGCCGAGTCGTTTCCCAACCGCCTCATCACTGAATCCAGCCCCTATCTCAGGCAGCATGCGCTGAATCCTGTCGACTGGTATGCCTGGGGGCCGGAGGCCTTGGCCAAGGCTAAGGCTGAAGATAAGCCCATCCTCCTGTCGATCGGGTATTCCGCCTGCCACTGGTGCCATGTGATGTCGCACGAGTGTTTTGAGAATCGTGAGATTGCGGCGGTGCTCAACGAACACTTTGTCAGCGTGAAGGTGGATCGGGAAGAGCGTCCCGACCTCGATGAGATTTATCAGAAGGCCGCGCAGGTCTTTCTGGGGCGGGGTGGCGGCTGGCCGCTGACGATGTTCCTCACGCCGGATCAGGAGCCCTTCTACGGCGGGACCTATTTCCCCCCTGTGTCGCGCCACAATCTGCCGGGATTCCCGCAAGTGTTGCAAGGGGTCCTGGACGCCTATCGGAATCACCGTGGTGATGTGGTGAAAAACGTCGAGCGGGTCAAGGCGGGATTGGCCAGGGTGAGTGCGCATCAGCCGTCTCCAGAGCCGCTCACGGATGTGCTGCTGGTAGATGGTGTGAAAGATTTGGGACTATTCTTCGATCCGGTCAACGGCGGATTCGGGGACAGTCCCAAGTTTCCCACGGTGCCGCCGCTCAGCCTGTTGTTGCGCCATACCTACCGGACAAAAGACGCGACGGCTCAAGAGAAAGTCTTATTGCAGTTGCGAAAGATGGCGGCCGGCGGGATCTACGATCATCTCGGCGGCGGGTTTCACCGGTATTCGGTCGATGGGCGGTGGCTCATTCCGCATTTCGAAAAGATGCTCTATGACAATGCGCAATTGGTCCGGATCTATCTCGACGGATGGCGGGTGACCAAAGAGGCGCGGTTCCGCCAGGTGGTCGAAGAGACGCTCGAATGGATCCGCCGGGAACTGGCGCATGCGGACGGAGCCTTTTTCGCCGCGCAGGATGCCGATAGCGAAGGTGAGGAAGGCCGGTTCTTTGTCTGGGATCAGGCGGAAATTCTGGCCGTGCTCGGACAGGAACTGGGCGAGAGGTTCTGTCGTGCCTATGACGTGACCGACGGCGGCAATTTCGAAGGGAAGACGGTCTTGAATCGGCTGGGAGAGGCTGGATCGTCCGTCGAGGCCCAGGAGCAGCTTGAGGCGACGCTGCGCCCGGCCAGGAAGAAATTATTGGGCGCCCGTGAACAGCGAGTCAAACCGCAACGCGATGAGAATATTCTTACGAGTTGGAATGCCCTCGCAGTCTCGGCCTTTCTCGATGCCCACCAGACCTTCGGGACTCCGTGGTATTTGTCTTCTGCCGAGCAGGCCTTGACGTTCCTGATCGACTACGCGATTGCCAACGGTCGCGTGTACCGCACGGTCGCCGGCGGGAGCGGGCGGATTGCCGGCTATCTGGATGACTATGCTTATCTGGCCGCGGCGTTACTCGATGCCTTCGAAGCGACCTCGCATAGCTGGTATCTGGAGCAGGCCCGGGTCGTGACGGATAATATGCTGGCGCAGTTCTGGGATGAGGCCGTCGGGGGATTCTTTTTTACGGCCCACGACCATGAGACCCTCATTCATCGGCTGAAGTCCGGGACAGATAGCGCGATGCCGTCCGGGAACGCGGTGGCCGTGCAGGTGCTGGTTCGGCTCTTCTCTTTGACAGGAGAGCGGATGTATTATGACCGGGCCGAGCAGACGTTGCGGGTGTTTCGTCAGTTGATGGATCAGAATGCCTACGGCGCGTCCGGGCTGCTTTGCGGGTTGGATCTGCTGTTGTCCAAGCCGAAAGAGGTGGTGATTGTGGGGGCACGGGGCAATCCACAGACGGAGTCGCTCCTGGCGAGCTTGCATCAGCGCTATGTGCCGAACAAGATTCTCCTGGTCATTGATGAATCTCGCCGTGGCAAAGAGGGCGAGCTGCCGTTGGCGGCCGGGAAGGTGAGTGTGAACGGGCAACCGACGGCCTATGTCTGTCAGCAGTTTACCTGTTCCGCGCCTGTGACCGAGAGCGTCCAGTTGGAAAGTCTCTTGTAGAAAGGAGTGCCTGTGGCTGTCGGTGGACCGGGAAGCGGCCTCTACGAGCATCTCTATAAGCGGTTTTTTGAGAATCGCGATCGCTATAAGGGCTATGATTTTCAGCATGCTCTGGGCGGGAGCGCGGCTCCTCCAACGGTGACGTTCGCCCAGAAGCTCCGGTGGTGGACCTGGGATCGCTGGCAGCGACGGAAGCAGATTCTGGCCGAGCGGGATCGATTGCAGCGTGAGATTGTCAATATGCGGCGGAACTCGTTACCGGGTTCGAAACCATAGACGGTGTTTCAAGAATGAAGGAGCGTGAGATGCGCAGTACCATGCGTCTGGTAGCTCAGCATATTCGAGCCATATTCGCCACCGGCTTTGGGGTGGCGGTGTTTATATTCGCGGTGGCCGGACCAGCGTCGGCGGTTCCCCGCGAGAACCATGAGGAGAAGGAAGCCAATCTGAAGCAGCAAGCGACGGGGGGCCTCTTCCATAAATGGACCTTCGATAAGGAAGCAGTCAAAAGTATCCCTGGAGGTTTTGTTCCGCTTTCGTTTGGCGACGGCGTAACTGCGACCTGGTTGGTCGAATCCGATGAGACTGCTCCGTCGGCTCCAAATGTGGTGGTGGGGACGTCAACGTGTGAAGGAAGCGGCTGTTTTCGATTGCTGATTGCACAGGGGCTCGAATATGAGTATCCGGATCTGACGGTGCGTATTCGGTCAGCCGATGGAGCGGCCGGTGTGGGTGGATTCGTGTTTGCTGTGAGGGATGCGCAAAACTTTTATGCGGCCCTCGTCGATCTCGGGGCGAAGCGCGCCCAGGTCATCCGTGTGATCGAAGGCGTCACCACAGTTTTGGGTCAGACTGCCGTGACGCTGAAGCCCATTGATTGGCATAGTCTCCGGGTCCAGCGGAATACGATTGTCAGCAAGGATTTTATCGAGGCATTTGTCGATGGAGTACTGGTGCTCTCTGTGGAAGATCAGATGCTTGGAACCGGTCAGGTCGGGGTGGTGATGCAGGGAAAAACATCATTGTATTTCGACACGTTACACGCGGTTCCCTTATTTTCGCATCGGCCGCTTTCCTCACCGGCCGCCTATTGAACGGGATATTGCTCTGAGCAGATTGATTCTCTGCTTGCCTTTTCTCAGTTTGCTGGAGTAGCATCGCCTTGCTTGATTGCGAGAGGCCTGGCAATAAAGCATTGAAAGTGACAAGGCCTGAATCGATGTTGTGATGGTTGTGCCCGGGAATTTGATCGGAAGCCAGAGCTAAGCCGCCGCTGTGTTGACGTCTTCGGCCCATTCCTTCCTTCCTCCGTTCTCGAGTCCAGCACAACACCATTTTCTCAAAGGAGGAACCCCATGGGTTCTAAGATTTACGTCGGTGGATTGCCCTACTCAACAACCGAGCAACAGCTGAGCGACCTGTTCGCTGTGCACGGAGCCGTGACGTCGTCACGCATCATCACGGACAAGTTCACGGGTCAGTCCCGTGGATTCGGTTTCGTGGAAATGTCGTCTGACAGCGAAGCGCAGGCGGCGATTACCGCGTTGAACGGCACGCAGCTGGGCGGCCGGACTTTGACTGTGAATGAAGCTCGCCCTCAGGAGCCACGTTCCGGTGGCGGCGGAGGCGGTGGGCGCGGCGGATTCGGTGGCGGTGGCGGCGGTCGGTACTAAACCGGTCACGACCCCTTGGTGAACGAAAGGGCTGCCGGAATTTCCGGCAGCCCTTTTTTATTCGCCGGTCCCTGCGCCGGTCGTGCGGCAGCCGTCTCTTTGATAAGATGACCGTCGGAGGTTCCCGTGCCGCCGTTCAAACTCGAAGCCCCGTTCCAACCCTGCGGTCATCAGCCGGAAGCGATCGCCTCACTGACGGCGGGCATCCGTGCAGGCCGGAAGCATCAAGCGCTTCTTGGAGTGACGGGATCAGGCAAGACCTTTACGATGGCGAACCTGATCGAGCAGGTTCAGAAGCCGACGCTCGTGCTCGTGCATAACAAGACCCTGGCCGGGCAGTTGTACCAGGAGTTCAAACAGTTTTTCCCGCAGAATGCCGTCGAATATTTCATCAGCTATTACGACTACTACCAGCCCGAAGCCTACCTTCCGCAGACGGATACCTACATTGCCAAGGATGCGTCGATCAATGATGCGATCGATCAGATGCGCCACTCGGCCACCCGGTCGTTGCTGGAGCGGAACGACGTCGTCATCGTGTCGTCGGTCTCGTGCATTTACGGCCTGGGTTCGCCGGAGATCTACCATGGCATGCTGTTGTATCTTGAAGTAGGGATGGAGATTCGCCGCGAGAAAATCCTCGCGAAGCTCGTCGAGATCCAATATGCGCGGAACGATGTCGATTTCCATCGCGGGACGTTCCGCGCGCGCGGAGATGTGATCGAAATATTTCCGGCTGCCAGCGATGCGGTCTCGGTTCGCATCGAGTTGTTCGGCGATGTGATCGATGCGATCCACGAGATCGATCCGCTGACCGGGAAATCGCTGGGGAAGTTGCCCAAAGTGCCGATCTATCCCAATACCCACTACTTGATCGCGCCGGATCGATATGAACGAGCGATCACAGGGATTGAGGAAGAGCTCGATGAGCGTGTGCTCTATTTTCAGAAGCACAATCAACTGGTCGAAGCGCAGCGTATCGCGCAACGGACGAAGTTTGATCTCGAAATGATTCGTGCCATGGGGTACTGCCACGGCATTGAAAACTATTCCCGCCATCTGAGCGGACGAGCCCAGGGCGAGGCCCCTCCTACGCTCATTGACTATTTCCCCAAAGACTTTCTCATGATCATCGATGAGTCGCATGCGACGGTTTCGCAGGTGGGGGGGATGTACGCGGGTGATTACTCACGGAAGCGGACGCTGGTGGACTATGGGTTTCGCCTGCCCTCAGCCATCGATAACCGGCCGCTCAAGTTCGAGGAGTTCGAACGGATCCTGAACCAGGTGATTTATGTGTCGGCGACGCTGGGGAACTACGAGCTGGAGCATGCGGCGGGAGCAGTGGTCGAGCAGATCATTCGTCCGACCGGATTGATGGACCCCTGCATCGAAGTTCAACCGGCCAAAGGGCAAGTGGATCATCTCTTGGGAGAGGTGAGGAAGGAAGTGGCCAAAGGCGGCCGCGTGTTGGTGACGACGCTCACAAAACGGATGGCGGAGGATCTCAGCGAGTATTATCATGAGTTGGGGTTGAAGGTGCGGTACCTTCATTCAGATATCAAAACGCTTGAGCGGGCTGAGATCATCCGTGACTTGCGCCGGGGGGTGTTCGATGTTCTTGTGGGGATCAATCTCCTGCGGGAAGGGCTGGATTTGCCGGAGGTCAGTCTGGTGGCCATTCTTGATGCGGACAAGGAGGGCTATCTGCGATCCTATCGGTCCCTGATCCAAACGGCCGGGCGTGCGGCCAGAAATGTTGAGGGACGCGTGGTGTTTTATGGCGATGTCATCACCGAGTCGATGAAAATCGCCATGGCCGAGACGACTCGCCGGCGTCTGATCCAGGCTGAATATAACGCCGCTCACGGGATTACCCCGGCCAGCATCAAGAAAGAGATTCCTGCGTTGGAGTATGCTGTGGCGGAGCTGGACTATGTACAGCTGGATGTAGCCGCTGAGACGACGGAACGCTATGGCAAGGATGAATCGATCGGGCAGATGATTCTTCGATTGGAAGCCGAGATGAAGGCAGCAGCCAAGGAGCTGGCGTTTGAGCGCGCGGCAGAATTGCGCAATCAGATCAGGGCGTTGAGGCTCAAAGACTTGGATCTGAAGACTTAGACGTGCTTGTACAGGTAGACCCCGATAAACATGCCGAGAATACTGAGTAAGTTGACCTTGAGGCTGAATCCGATCGTGAACTTGAGGAGCACCAGGTCGATTGTGAGGGGAGGGCTGATTCCGGGGGTAAAATGCGTGGAGAAGATGCTCTGAATGTTACCCTGAGGCGCCATCACGTGCAGAATCTCTCCAAGAATTCCGCCTAATAGCCCGCCGATGAGCACAAAGATGAGAAGAACCCAGGGTGATTTTCTCACGCGCGATGTACGCTCCCCGATGTAGGCCCAACTGCACTCGACTGAGGGCACCATATCGGAAGGTACAGGGTCTGTCAACAAATCCGATGGCTTCGCGATCTCTTGACTTCGCCGGACCGGTTTCTATACACTGCCCGATGCTCTTTCTCTAGCTTTTACGAGGCGATCGGAGAACTTGGGTAGGACTTCGGTTGCCTTTTTCTTTGGGGCCATATGCTGGACGCGCTGAGCGATAAGTTCGAGAAAATTCTTAAGAAGCTTCGCGGGCAAGGTGTGCTGACGGAGCAGAATATCGGCGAAGCCTTGAAGGAAGTCCGGCTGGCTTTGCTTGAAGCCGATGTGAACTTCAAGATCGTCAAGGATTTCATCGAACGGGTTCGCGTCAAAGCCGTCGGACAGGAAGTGCTGCAAAGCCTGACGCCCGGTCATCAGGTCGTCAAGGTGGTGTGGGATGAACTCTGTGACATGATGGGCCGGGAGAAGGCGGGCTTGGCCCTCCATTCTCAGCCGCCCACCGTGGTGATGATGGTCGGGTTGCAAGGCGCCGGAAAGACCACGACCTGCGGCAAGCTGGCGCGGCTTTTCAAGGGCCAGGGGAAGCGGGTGCTTTTAGTTGCAGCCGATCCGCGCAGACCTGCGGCGGGCGATCAGCTCAGTAGCCTTGGTCGTGATCTGGGAATTGATGTTCATCGGGTCGATAATGCGCAGGCCACTCGGGCGGATGTCGTACGGATCTGTCAGGCCGGAGTCGAGCGTGGACGCGAGCAGGGGTTTGATCTGGTCGTCCTCGATACCGGCGGCCGTCTGCACATCGATGATGAGTTGATGGGAGAGTTGGTCGCCGTGAAGGCAGCGGTGACGCCGCATGAGATTTTGCTGGTCGCCGATGCCATGACGGGCCAGGACGCCGTCACGATGGCTACCCAGTTTGATCAGAAGGTGGGTCTCACCGGGGTAATCCTGACGAAGGTCGAAGGCGATGCCCGTGGCGGTGCGGTCTTATCCATCCGCGCGGTTACCGGCAAGCCGATTAAGTTTCTTGGGGTAGGCGAAAAGCTGGATGCCCTGGAAGTGTTTCATCCGGACCGGATGGCCTCCCGGATCCTCGGGATGGGCGACGTCCTTTCGCTGATCGAGAAGGCGCAAGCGACGTTTACGCAGGAGCAGGCCGAAGAGGCACAGCAGCGTCTGACCAGCAACAGTTTTACGCTTGAAGATTTTCGCAAGCAGATGGCCCAGATGAACAAGTTGGGTTCGCTGGAGCAGATTCTGGGCATGTTGCCGGGCGGACAAAAGTTGAAAAGTGTGATCGAGGGGGATAAGCCGGAGCGCGAGATGAAGCGGGTAACGGCGATGATCGACTCGATGACGATCCGTGAGCGGCGTGACCATACCATCATCAACGGCAGCCGGAAGAAGCGGATTGCCCGCGGCAGCGGCGCGAGCGTGCAGGAAGTGAATCGCCTGATCAAGCAGTTCTTGTCGGCGAAGAAGTTGGCCAAGGCAATGACGGGGACAGGGGGGCGGCGACAACTCGCCCAACTCATGCGCTCCATGTAGCGAGACTCATTCACTGACCGTGTTGGACGGTTTTTCAAAGGAGGACAGTCGTGGCAGTTCATCTCAGATTGGCTCGGACAGGCAGACATAAACGACCGATGTATCGGCTGGTAGCGGCGGATTCCCGGAAGGCCCGCGACGGGCGGTTTCTGGAAATTCTCGGCATTTTCGATCCGCTCAAGGAGCAGGGCCTTCCGGACGTGAAGCAGGACCGGGTGTTGACCTGGTTGCATCATGGCGCCCAGCCCTCGGTGACCGTGCGCACCTTGTTGCGGCGGTCCGGTCTCTGGAAGCAGTTTGAAGCAGAGAAAGCGGCAAAGAAAAAGGCATAGAGCATCATGGTGGCCGACCCGGTCGAGTTGGTAACGGTAGGACGGATCGAACGGTCGTTCGGCGTCAGGGGCGAGGTGAAAGTCCGTTCGCTCAGCGATGTGCCCGGTCGATTGGAGTCATTGGGAGCCGTGAGTCTCCTGGGGACTAATGGAAAGACCTGGGACACGCGGGTGACGCATATCCGGTCTGCGGGGCAGGGTTATATTCTCGCGCTTGAAGGCCTGACTTCCCCTGAGGAAGCCGGGTCGTGGCGCGGCGGGTTGATTCAAATCCCGAAAGGCAGTGCGCCCCCGTTGCCGCAGGGGCAGTACTATGAATGCGATCTTATCGGTTTGCGAGTGCAGGATGAGCAGGGGAACGGAATCGGAACGTTGACCGACATCTGGGAATTAACCGGCAATCATGTGTTTGTGGTGCAGGACGGGAGCAAGGAAACGCTCATCCCCGCAGCGCGAGATTTGGTTGTGGCCGTTGATTTACAGCAGCGGGTGATGACCGTACACATGATCGAAGGGTTGGGGGCGTGACGTGTTGCGCATCGACGTTCTGACATTGTTTCCCGAGATGATTCTGCAGGCGGTGGGGCATAGCATGCTCAAGCGCGCGCAAGAGAAGGGACTGCTGACTATCCAGGCGCATAATCTTCGTGACTACACGATGGATCGCCACAAGGTTGCAGATGATGTTCCCTATGGCGGCGGGGCGGGGATGGTGATGAAGGCGGAGCCGATCCTGCGTGCGGTGGATGCGTTGCGTGCCCAGGCCCAGTCTTGCGGGGAGGAGATCCGTCTGATGTTTCCCTCGCCCCAGGGGCGAACGTTCACGCAGGACTATGCGAAAGACCTGGCCGCCGAGCCGCGTCGGATCGTCATTCTATGTGGACATTATGAAGGGGTTGATGAGCGGGTTCGCGAGGCGCTCCAGCCGGAAGAGGTGTCGGTCGGCGACTATATTCTGACCGGAGGCGAATTGCCGGCCCTGGTCTTGATCGATGCCGCCACTCGATTGGTTCCGGGAGTATTGGGTGATCCGGAGTCTGTAGTCGAAGAGTCTTTTTCGGATTCGCTCCTGGAATACCCGCACTATACCAGGCCTGCCGATGTGCGAGGCATGGGGATTCCCGAGGTGCTGCTCTCCGGGCATCATGAAGCCATTCGCCTCTGGCGCAGGAAGCAGGCCTTGCGCAGCACCTATGCGCGGCGTCCGGACCTCATCCGGGATCGCAATTTGAGTCGTGAAGATCAACGGTTACTGAGTGAGATTATTAGCGAGGGCGTTGTCTCAACGCCCGTTTGATGGAAGGAAAGGGAGAGCACCATGAATCGGTTGGAACGTCTTCAGCAGTCATTCACCAAAGCCACGCCGCCTAAGTTTGAAGTGGGCGATACGGTGCGGGTCCACGTGAAAGTCGTGGAGGGTGAAAAAGAACGAATTCAGGTATACGAGGGAGCGGTGATCGCTCGCAAAGGAACCTTGAATACGGAAACTTTTACCGTCCGTAAGGTCTCCTATGGCGTCGGTGTCGAGAGAATTTTTCCGGTGCACTCGCCGATCGTGACCAAGGTGGATGTGGTGCGTCAGGGTCGTGTGCGCCGAGCGAAGCTCTACTATCTCCGGTCCAAGAAGGGCAAGTTCGCCAAGGTTGAAGAGCGCGAGTTTGTGGGTGAGGGGAAGGCCTCAGCATCTGCAAAAGCGACGGCGGCTGCCAAGGCCTAAGTGCCTGATCGGGCGGCCGTCATTCATCCTCGCCCATACCTCTGAGTCGGTCTCGCAAGTCGGAGGGCGTGACGGTTGGGACCTACCGAGGAATTTGAGCAAGAGGCCCGGCGGTGCGGGTATCGCCGCATCGCCGGTGTCGACGAAGCCGGCCGGGGCCCCTTGGCTGGCCCGGTCGTCGCCGCGGCCGTCATTCTTCACGTTCGTTGTCGCCTGATCGGGGTGGACGACTCCAAGCAACTATCCGTATCAGAGCGCGATCGGCTGTATGTCGAGATTATGGATCGGGCTGTCTGTGTCGGCGTCGGGTCATCGACGGCGGAAGAGATCGACCGGATCAATATTCTTGAAGCTACCAAGCTGGCAATGCGCCGGGCGCTTGCCGAAATCTTGCCCGCTCCTGATTACGTGTTGATCGATGCCGTGTCGCTTGCAGGGGTAGCGATGCCGATTCGTCCCATCATCAAGGGCGACGCCTTGTCGTTATCCATCGCAGCTGCGTCGATTGTGGCCAAAGTCACGCGGGACCGGTTGATGGCTCAGTTCCATGCGGCATACCCGCAGTATAATTTTCTGTCGCACAAAGGGTATGGCACAGAGGAACATCTGGCTCGTCTGGCCGAGTATGGCCCATCCCCGATCCATCGACGAACCTTTGCCCCTGTGTCGGCGGCGTTGAGCGTGCCCGCGCGTGAGTCATTGCAACCTTGAAGCTGCCGGTCACGATGCCTGATCCACGCCACGAATTCGGTCGGGACAGTGAGACGAGTGCAGAACAGTTTTTGCGCCGGAAGGGCTATGCGATTCTGGAGCGGAACCTTCGGACCACGATCGGCGAACTCGACCTGGTGGCCGATGATCACGGTGTCCTGGTGTTTGTTGAAGTCAAAGCACGAACCACCGGAGCGTTCGGCGGTGCGCTCCTGGCGGTAGACCGGCGGAAACAGGCCAAGTTGATCCGGTTGGCAGGACAGTATCTGGCCCAGCGCCATTTGAGCGATCGAGTCTGTCGATTCGATGTGGTCTTGGTGCAGGGTGGCGCCGAATCCTCATTACAGATCGAGCATATCGAGCACGCGTTCGACGTATCCGATCATGCCGGCGGGTAGCGGTCCTCCCCAGGCAAGTAATAATGGATGCAATGATTCAACTGATTCACGTTTCAAAGACGTATGATCGCCGTCCAGCGCTCTCCGATCTCACACTCGATATCGAGAAGGGGGAGTTTGTCTTGCTGATGGGGCCGAGCGGGGCCGGGAAGTCGACGTTGCTGCGCATGTTGATTGCTGCCGAGATTCCGGACGAAGGACAAATTTTTGTCCAGGGAAAGAATGTCACGAAGCTGAAGAAATCAGAGATTCCCTTCCTTCGCCGAAAGGTCGGGACGGTCTTTCAGGATTTTCGGCTGTTGCCGAAGAAATCGGTTTTTGAGAATGTTGCGTTGCCGTTGATTGTCCAGGGGGCGTCGTCGGTCGATATCCGTCGAAAGGTGACAGAGGCGTTGCGGGCGGTCGGAGTCGACCACAAGAAAGATCAGTTCCCAACCAGCTTGTCCGCCGGTGAGCAACAGCGCGTGTGCATTGCCCGGGCGATTGTGAATGGACCGATCGTGTTGCTCGCCGATGAGCCGACGGGCAACCTGGATCCCGAGCGAACGGCAGAGATCATCGAGCTGTTTAAGCTCATCAATGCGCGAGGCACGACGGTCATTGTCGCCACCCATGACCCTCAGGTCATGGCGCAGATTAACCGTCGGGTGATAGTCCTCCAGGAAGGCGTCATGCTCCCGACCCCTGTTCGCGTCCAGCAGGTGGGGGCATGAGACGATTGTTCTATCTGCTCCGTGAAGCCTGGGCCAATATGCGAGCGAATCGCACGACGACGGTCGTGGCGATTCTGACGACGGCTTTTACGCTGTCCTGTGTCGGGATTTTTCTGCTGCTCTATGTGAATCTGCGGAGTGCCGCGGGCTGGCTCCAAGAAGACATCAAGATCATGGTCTATCTGGAGGACCAGCTCACCCGGGAAGCCGTGGTCGAGCTGGAAGGTCGACTGAAGGCGGATCGGATGGTGGCGGCCACGGTGTTTATTTCAAAGGAACAGGCGTTGAGTGAGTTTCGCACCCAGTTTCCCGAAGATTCCCATCTTCTTGAAGGGTTGGGGCAAAATCCGCTCCCGGCCTCATTTGTGGTGACGCTGGCCCCCCAGTTTCGATCCCCGGATGCGGTGAAGCGGTGGACAGAGCGGGTCCGTACGATCGGGGGGGTGGCGAAGGTTGATTACAGTCAAGAATGGATTGACGCGTTGGCAGGGCTCATTCGGTATATCGAGCTGATCGCCATCGGTGTCGGGGTGATTCTTTCGACTGCTGCGGTGACGATTATCGGAAATACCATCAGGTTGACGCTGTTTTCACGGCGGGAGGAGGTGGAGATCTTACGGCTGATCGGCGCCACCAGGTGGTTCATCCGCATTCCGTATCTACTCGAAGGCGCGGTGCTTGGCGCCTGTGGGAGCGCATTGTCATTGCTGATTCTGAAAGGCGGGTTCGAGCTGTTTCGTCAACAGATCAGTTCAACCGGCCGATTGAGCGGCGTCGAACACATGATTACTTTTTTCCCTTTCTCAGTCTGCCTGGCGCTGGTTCTGGTCGGGATCGGTCTTGGGTTCGCCGGCAGTTTCGTGTCGCTCCGTCGGTTTGGAGATGGGCGGGCATGAGGGGGTATCTCGCATTCATGGTCGTTGGGTATCTGGTGGTGTATTCGGGTACTGCGGGTGTTGTTTTGGCAGCAGGTGATCCGATTTCTGAAAAGATCGAGCGTGAACGGAAAACGCTGGAACAGTTGAAAGATAAGATCGAGGAGAAACGAAAGCGGGCGGATGAAGCGGAGAAAAAGCGGGAGTCCGTGCTTCAAGGGATTCAAACGCTCGATGAACGATTGGTGCGGACCCGCCAGGAACATCAGGAGATTAACAAGAAGCTCCGGAAGAAGGATCGTGAGATCGCCTCGATCACCGAACAGCTTGGGGCGATACGGGGCAGCATCCAGGAGCGTCGCGATGCCATTCTGGCCCGACTCCGTGTGCAGTACATGGAGGGCCGGGCCGGTTATGTGAAGACCTTGTTGTCGGCGGACTCCTACGGAGACTTTCAACGGCGATTGCAATATCTCTCGGCGGTTTCTCAAAAGGACTTTGAGTTGATGGGGACGTTCCGCGCCGATGTCGGGCGGATGGAGCAGGCGGAGCGGCAACGGGCGGAAGCTCGCGCAGGAATGCTGGTATATAAGGATGCGACAGAGAAGAAGCTTGCCGATATCCGAGCTCTGCAGAAAGAGAAGAAGGTGTATTTCACCAGGATCACGCAGGAAAAAGAATCGTTCAGCCGGGCGGCTGAAGAACTCGAACGGTCTGCCTCACGGGTTGATAGCCTCCTGCATGAATTAGAGACACGACGGAAGGCCATGGCGATGCGGCCGCCCACCGCGCCTGCGGTTCCGCGCGGAGCCAAGGGTGCATTACCCTGGCCGGCTGATGGGCAAGTCGTGTCATTCTTCGGTCGGCAAAAACATCCGACGTTCAATACCTATGTGCAGCGAAAAGGTATCGAAATCAGAACGGTGGAGGGTAGTTTTATCCATTCCGTCATGCCGGGAACCGTGGTGTATGCGGACTGGTTGAAAGGGTACGGACTGGTTATAATTATGGATCATACGAACGGGTTTTTCTCGCTCTATGCCCACGCCTCGAGGATTTTGGCGAAAGTCGGTGAACGTGTCACCGAAGGGCAGGCGATCGGAGAAACCGGAGATACGGGCATGATTGGAGAAAATACATTATACTTCGAGCTGCGCGAAGGGTCGGACCCCGTTGACCCGTTGCTTTGGCTGGCGAAGCGGTAGGGGGTCGGTGCGAAGACTGGCCTGATTGGCGAAATGGCTCGGGTATTTGGACGGAAAGGATAGGCGTATCATGGAACAGCAGCCGCGAGGGAAGTCTTGGGTCATCGGGCCGATGATGGTCGTGGCCATCTTGTGTGGAGTCCTGATCGGCAAGGGCTGGGAGCGAACGGGCCATGCAACGGAAACGTACGAGGAGCTCAAGACGTTTTCGGAAGTACTCAATCAGGTTCAGCGCCATTATGTCGATGAAACGAAAACGAAAGAATTGGTGCAAGGGGCCATCCGCGGCATGCTCTCGACCCTGGACCCCCACTCCGCCTATATGACGCCTGAGATGTACAAGGAGATGCAGGTTGAAACCAAGGGCGAATTCGGCGGTGTCGGCATCCAAATCGGCGTCAAGGAAAACCGGCTGGCCGTGATCGCACCGATCGAAGGGACGCCGGCTCAGCGGGCAGGGATCAAAGCGGGAGACTTCATTGTGAAGGTCAATGATGAGACGACCAAGGATCTCACGCTGATGGATGCGGTCCAGAAGATGCGCGGACCGAAGGGAACCAAGGTGAACCTGACCATTCAACGCGATGGGACGCCGGATCCGCTGCAGTTCACCCTCATGCGGGATACCATCAAGATTGAAAGCGTGAAGTCAAAGATTATCGACAATCTGGGCTATGTTCGACTGACGCAGTTTCAGGAAGCGACGGGGCGTGATCTCGCGAAAGCCATCAAGCAGTTTCGCGAACAGAAAGTCCAAGGGGCCATTCTGGATCTCCGGAACAATCCGGGCGGGCTGCTGACCGCGGCGGTCGATGTGTCCGAGCAGTTCCTCCCGAACGGGAAATTGGTGGTGTTCACCAAGAATCGCGAGGGGAAGAAGGACGAGTGGATTGCGAAGTCCAAAGATCAAATGGACGAACTTCCGATGATCATTCTCGTGAATGAAGGGTCGGCGAGCGCGTCGGAGATCGTAGCAGGAGCACTGCAAGACTGGGGACGTGCGGTGATTGTCGGCACCACCTCCTTCGGGAAGGGGTCGGTCCAGACCATCCTTCCACTCGGCGACGGATCGGGTCTTCGACTCACTACGGCGAAGTACTATACGCCGAAGGGACGATCGATCCAGTCCACCGGCATTACGCCTGATATCGTCGTCAAACTGCCGACTCCAGCCCCGGCAAAAGACGGGAAGCCCGGTGAGAAGGAGCCTGAGGCAAAGGCGGTGAAACCGGCCCAGGGGAAAGAGAAAGAGAAAGAGAAAGATGCGGCACCGCATTCCAATGGGAAGACCCCGGAGGACGCGGCCACCAAGAACGGTGCAACTCCTCAAACGCCGCCGCTCGACAGTGCCGGTGATCCAGCCCTCGAGCAGGATGCTCAGTTGCAGAAGGCGGTAGAATTGCTGAAGACCTGGAAGATTTTCAAGGAGATGAAGGTCTCCTAGTTTCGCGGAGACGATTTCTGCTGTCGAATGGCCTGGAGCAATTCATCCTCCGATCCGGTAAATCCCGGAACGGTGCGGAGAAGGTGGGATGAGACCAGTTGCTCCAGGTCATCCAGCGTTCGAATCCCCAGCCTGGCATAGAGATAGCTCACCAATGAATCATGGAGCCCCGGTAGCCGCGCCCAGTTTTTTACTTCGGGTGGCAATGGTGTTTTCAGCTCTTCATAGGTGCGAATCGTTCCGGTCGCCAGAAATTCTCTGATCTTTCCCGCCAAATCTTTCCCGATCCCGTCGATGTCTTCAAGTTCGTGACGCTGTGCCACGAGCGCGACCTCTTCTTCCAGCGCTAGAATCGAATCAGCAGCACGACGATAGGCTCTGATGCGATAGGGATTGGCCCGTTGGGAGGCTAACAGTGTGGCAATCGATTGAAAGACTTGGGCGAGTTGTTCGTTTTGCGTAGGCATGTCAGATCACTCCGGCTATCGACGATCCCGCATTGTGATGGGGATGCCCCTCTTGAGACAAGAGGGAGGGCTAATTGACAACCAGAATTGTGCTCCCATAGGATGATCGACATGGCCAACGAGATTCAAATCCAGGTGAATGGCGAGCCGCGCGGGTGGCGGGAGGACGGGACCGTTGCCGACCTCCTGAGAGATCTGGCTATTTCGACGGAGCGTGTGGCCGTAGAGTTGAATCTTGAAATTCTCGACCGGAAGGATTTTGGACGGCAGAGTCTCCGTGAGGGAGACCGGGTCGAGATCCTTGGGTTTATCGGCGGTGGATGTGAGACTAAAGGAGAATCGGATGGACGCGAACGATAGATTGACGATTGGCGGTCATGAGTTCCGCTCACGACTGTGGGTGGGGACGGGAAAGTATAAAGATTTCGCTGAGACGAAAAAGGCGATCGAGGCATCCGGCGCCGATGTGGTGACGGTGGCGGTCCGGCGCGTGAATATCACCGACCGTTCGAAGGAGAATCTCCTCGATTACATCGATCCCAAGAAGTACACGATTCTTCCGAACACGGCGGGCTGTTACACGGTCGAGGACGCGGTGCGGTACGCACGGCTCGCGCGGGCAGCCGGCATCTCCGATCTCGTGAAGCTGGAAGTGCTCGGTGACGAAAAGACCCTGTTCCCGGATACCGCGGGGCTTATTGAAGCCGCCAAGATCCTGATCAAGGAAGGGTTCATCGTATTGCCGTACACGAATGATGATCCCATTGTCGCGAAGAAGCTGGTCGACATCGGTTGCCCGGCGGTGATGCCTCTGGCGGCGCCTATTGGGTCTGGCCTGGGTATCAGAAATCCATATAATTTGAAGATCATTATGGAAACGGTGAAGGTTCCCATCATTGTCGATGCGGGAGTGGGGACAGCCTCTGATGCCGCGCTGGCTATGGAGTACGGCGCCGATGCGGTGTTGATGAACACGGCGATCGCCGGAGCGCAGCATCCTATCGCCATGGCAGAAGCCATGAAGTATGCGGTGTATGCGGGTCGGTTGGCCTACAAGGCCGGACGTATTCCGAGAAAGTTGTATGCGACGGCGAGTAGCCCTATTGAGGGCATGCTCTAATTGAGTGCACCGTGCTGCGTCGGCGGACGGTGTTCCGCTGTCATGGTGTCTTCCGTTCGCACCGGTCGGATCTCTCAAGTGTTCTGCCGTTCGCCCCATGCCGCCTGTTGATTTCCATCTGCTCTTAGTCACCGATCGTTCGCTGGTTCGCGGGCGCTCGCTTCAGAGCGCCCTCCGGGAATCGGTGAATGCCGGTGTGCCGGCGATCCAGTTGCGCGAGCGCGACCTTCCCACTAGACAGCTCTTGTCATTGGCCCGGCAGGTTCACGTGATGACGAGGGATCGTGCCGTCCCGTTGATTATCAATGATCGTGTCGACCTGGCAGTGGCATTGGATCTCGACGGAGTCCATCTTCGCGCCAGCAGTCTTCCGGTCTTGGCTGTGCGCCGAGTCGTAGGCCAGCATCGGCTCATCGGCGTGTCAGCGCATTCAGTCAAAGAAGTGCAACAGGCCGGCGATGACGGAGCCGATTACGTGATCCTCGGTCCGATCTTTGAGACCCCATCGAAGCGGGAGTTCGGCGAGCCCTTGGGATTGGCAGTGCTGGCTGACGCCTGCCGCTATTCATCCGTGCCGGTGTTTGCCATCGGTGGAATCACACGCGAGCGAATCGAATCAGCGCGTGACGCGGGGGCGTTTGGAGTGGCGATGATCGGTGGAATCCTCGGCCGGGAGAATGTCGGGAAGGCGACCGTCGACATGCAGGCGGCCGTTCGTGCATCTTGGCCGCCGCATTCGCGAGACGGATCGCATGCACGTTGAAGCCGTGTAGTTGACCACCCCCAGGTCGGGTGTTAGAATCCGCTCACAGGCTTGAAGATACGATCTCGCTTAGTGTCCTAGCGTTACGGCGAGCAGGCACATGGCAGACAAGAAGAGCGGCTCAAGCCGAATCCGGTCCCTCCGAGATTCCGTGAAGAAAATCACGAAGCGGTTGTCAGAGGGGAAAGCGGACGTGATTTCAAAGAACGACGACCATGCCCGCGAAGTCGACAAACTTCGCGTTCAAATTCAGTCGATGGAAGAAGAGATCCGTCGGCTGTACCAATCGCGCTACCAGCTCGACCACGCCACCAAACAGAACGACAAGCTCGTTGCTACTCTGCAGGAAGCCAAGGCTCAGATCGAAGCGCTCCGCGCAGAGATCGAGAAGCTGACCGCGCCGCCCTCTTCCTATGCCATCTATTCTTCCATGAATGCCGACGGCACGGCGAACGTGTTTGTGTCCGGCCGGAAGATGAAGGTCAGCCTGCTTCCCGCGATCAACGGCAAGGAGTTGCGCCGCGGGCAGGAAGTGGTGCTGAACGAGGCGTTGAATGTCATTGAGGCGAAAGGCTTCGACGTGCAAGGCGAGGTGGTTCGGCTCAAAGATGTGCTGGAGGGAAATCGCGCACTGGTCACCCTGCATTTTGATGAGGAAAAAGTTGCCGAATTGGCCGACCCGCTCATAGTCGAACGCCTCAGCGTCGGCGATCATCTGCTGTATGATCCTCGATCCGGCTATGTGATCGAAAAACTGCCGAAGTCCGAATCGGAAGAATTGGTCCTCGAAGAAGTGCCGGATGTCGACTACGAGCACATCGGGGGGCTTCAGAAGGAACTGGAGCATGTCCGCGATGCCGTGGAGTTGCCGTTCCTCCATGCCGAACTGTTTGCAGAGTTTAAGCTGAGCGCTCCCAAAGGCGTATTGCTCTATGGGCCTCCCGGTTGCGGAAAGACCTTAATTGCCAAGGCGGTCGCCAACTCGATCGCAAAAAAACTGGGCCATCTCACCGGGAAAGAGATCCGGAGCTATTTCCTGCATGTAAAGGGCCCCGAGCTGCTCAATAAATATGTCGGTGAGTCGGAGCGGCAGGTGCGTGAAGTGTTTAAAAAGGCGAAAGAGCGCGCGGCGGACGGTAACCCCGTCATCGTGTTCTTCGATGAGATGGATGCCCTCTTCCGGACACGCGGCACAGGGATTTCGTCCGACATCGAATCGACGATCGTGCCGCAATTTCTCTCCGAGATCGACGGCGTCGAACGCCTGCGAAACGTCATCGTCATCGGCGCCAGCAATCGACAGGACCTTATCGATCCGGCGGTGCTGCGCGCGGGGCGGCTTGATGTCAAAGTCAAAGTCGGTCGTCCGGATGCCGCCGCGGCCCGGGATATTTTCTCGAAATACGTCTCGACGGAATTGCCGTTTGCGCCGGAGGAGTTGGCGCAGCATGGCGGCGACCGGAAAGCGCTGGTTGAAAAACTGATGACGCTCACCGTTGATGCGATGTATGCGGCGTCCGAGGAGAATAAGTTCATTGAAGTGACCTATGCCAACGGGGAGAAGGAAGTCCTCTACTTCAAGGATTTCGCCAGCGGCGCGTTGATTGAGGGCATCGTTTCCCGCGCCAAGAAATATGCGGTGAAGCGGGCTATTGCGAAGGAAGGGGTCGGGCTCCGTTCGGAGGACCTCATCCGGGCCATTCGCGAAGAGTTCAAGGAGCATGAAGATCTCCCGAATACGACTAATCCTGATGACTGGGCGAAGGTGGCAGGCAAGAAGGGCGAAAAGATCGTGCATCTTCGCACGATCAGCGGCGGGCCCGCGGAGTCCCGTCAGATCGAAACCGTAACCACGGGCCATTATCTTTAGTCCTGTCATTACTCTATGCAAGACCAGCCGTCGACGAATTTCTCCCGCGTGATCGGCACAGAAACCGAATTCGGTATTGTAGCCAAGGATGCGGCACTATCGGACCCTGTGGCCGGGTCGATCGCGGTGATCGGGCATTATCCCGGGTTGCCGGCTCCCAACGCCATCTGGGACTATGAAAACGAAAATCCCCTCCTGGACGCGCGGGGCTTCGAAGTGGAGGGAGAACGGGAACGCCCCAACCCTGAGTACAATCGCCAGCTGAATAAGGTCTTGGCGAACGGCGGCCGGCTCTATGTCGATGGGGCGCACCCTGAATATTCCATTCCGGAATGCTCGAACCCCCGTGAAGTGGTTGCCTTCGAACGCATCGGGGAACGGATCCTCGCGAAGAGCCTGCACGAGCTGTCCCGCGCACGCGGACGCGAGCAATGCGTCGTTTATAAGAATAATTCTGACGGGAAAGGGAACAGTTACGGGTATCACGAGAACTATCTCGTCTCCCGCGCCGTTCCGTTCGATCAGATTCTCCGTATGCTTGCGCCGTTCTTCGTGACGCGGCTGATTATCGCCGGGGCCGGCAAGGTCGGCGCCGAGAATCAGACAAGTCCCGCCGAATATCAGATTTCCCAGCGTGCCGACTTCTTCGAATGCCTGGCCGATCTCAACACAATGGTTAAGCGGCCCATCGTCAACACCCGGGACGAGCCGCATGCCGAGTACAGCAAGTACCGGCGTCTGCATGTGATCGTGGGGGATGCCAACATGGCCGAGCTTTCCACCTATCTGAAGGTGGGAACGTTGAGCATGGTGTTGGAACTGTTGGAAGCCGGCGCGGATCTTCCTCACTTTGAGCTGGACGAACCGGTTCGAGCGATCAAGCATGTGTCGCGCGATCTGGATATGAAACAGTCCCTGAAGCTCTCAAGCGGGCGACCGACGACGGCATTGGCGATTCAACGGGCCTATTGGAGCGCCGCGAAGACCTTTTACGCGAACCATCCGACCACTGAGATCATGCAGGATGTCTTGCGTCGATGGGAGCATGTCCTGGATTGTCTGGAGAAGGATCCTCGGCTGCTGGTGGATGAGTTGGATTGGGTCGCCAAGCGCCATATGATCGAGTCGTACTTGGATCGGAAGGGCTGCGGGTGGGCTGATCCGCGAGCCAAGCTTATGGATCTTCAGTATCATGATGTGCGGCCGGACAAGGGGCTCTTCTATACGCTTGAGCGGGGGAGCCTGATCAAGCGCATTGTCAGTGAAGAGGAAATTGTGCGCGCGGAAACGATGCCGCCTTCGGGGACGCGCGCCTATTTCCGCGGGCGTTGCGCGGCCAAGTTCGCCGCCTCACTCTATGGAGTGAGCTGGACCTCGGTGCTGTTCGATTTCGGGAATCCGACCATTACCCGGATTCCGCTGATGGACCCATGCCGAGGCACGGAAGCCATGACCGGTGCGCTGCTGGAGAGTTGTGCGACGGCCGAAGCGTTATTGGAAAAACTGAAAGCCTAACAGGATGCTGAACAAATCCGTCAGCAGCGTTCTCGCATCGCTCAGAGGCTCAACGTACCGAAGCGTAAGCCTCGCCTCTTCGCTTGCTGCGGCCTTGCTGAACGGCCTTTTTGAGCGTCCTGTGATTATTCCGGTCTCGGGACCTGAAGATTTCAACCCTGTTTTTGGTAGCAATCGAATTCTTTTGTAGCCTGCTAACCCAGGGAGCCGCGTCACGCGCCAAACATGAATCTTCCTTTTTTGCCGAATCACGATGAGTCGAGCTTCTTCGATTTCATTTCCAAGCAACATCCCGGGCTGACGCTGGGCGGAAATGGCGGTAGTGGATTCCCCGGTACCCCGGACTCGCCACGAGGGGGAAGCGCCTTGACGGTTCCCCAGGCTACGACGGTGCTGGCTATTAAGTTTCAGCAGGGCGTGGTGATCGCCGGGGATCGCCGGGCGACGGAGGGCTTTCAAATCGCCGACCGCCGGATCGAGAAAGTGTTCAAGATCGATGAGCATTCGGCTATGGCTATAGCCGGTGCGGCCGGGCCCTGCATCGAGATGGCGAAACTGTTTCAGACCGAATTAGAGCATTACGAAAAGTTGGAGGGGATGGCGCTGTCGTGCGAAGGGAAGGCCAATAAGCTCGGCCAGATGGTGAAGGCGAACCTGCCCATGGTGTTTCAAGGACTCGTCGTGATGCCGCTCTATGTGGGATATGATCTCAAGCGCGAAGAAGGGCGTATCTTCAAATATGACCTTACCGGCGGACGGTACGAAGAGTCGGATTATCATGCGATCGGGTCAGGCGGAAAGGACGCGCGGAACACCATGCGCGAACATTTTCAGCGCCAGCTTCCGGAAGCAGAGGCTCTCAAGCTCGCGCTGATGTCGCTCTACAATGCCGCGGACGATGATGTGGGGACCGGTGGTCCCGATCTGGTGCGGGGGATCTATCCGACCGCCAAGTTTGTGACCTCGCAGGGGATCACGGATGTGCCGAACGACAAGATTCGCGCGGTCTATGACGTATTGTTGGCCGCCCGTCGCTCGAAGGAGACGTAACGATGCCGATGCCCTACTACGTGTCTCCCGAGCAGATGATGCAGGACAAGGCGGAGTATGCCAAAAAGGGCATCGCCAAGGGCCGTTCGAGTATTGCCATGGAGTATGCGGACGGGGTGTTGTTCACCGCGGATAATCCCAGCGCGTCGCTCCATAAAATCTCCGAAGTGTATGACTGTATCGCGTTTGCCGGGGCCGGGAAGTACAGCGAGTTTGAGAACCTCCGGAAGGCCGGCATCCGCCATGCCGATCTGAAGGGATTCATGTATAGCCGGGAAGATGTCACGGCTCGCTCGCTGGCCAACGGCTATTCGCAAAGTCTCGGTACCATCTTCAGCCAGGAAATGAAGCCGCTTGAGGTGGAGATTCTTGTGGTCCAGGTGGGGCTGAACAGCCATGCGAATGAAATTTACCGCATTTCCTTCGACGGCAGCATCATCGATGAAAAGACCGTCGCCGTCATCGGCGGCCGGTCGGAGGCGGTGTTGGCGGCGATGAAGGACAAGGTGACCGGTCCTCCTCCGTCGCTCAAAGCCGCGCTCGGTTTCTGCGTGGCTGCGCTGGAGCAGACGGCCAATCAGAAGCTCAACCCCGAAGGATTGGAAGTGGCCGTCCTCGAGCGGGCGCGCACCGGCCGCAAGTTCAGGCGGCTCATGCCGGTTGAAGTTCAGCAACTCCTGACGGCCTGATGCGGGTGTGAGGTCGTGCCGGGCGCGGAAGTTGAAGCTCGCTCTATGGCCGTATATTGTGTTGTAATTCTCCATGCTATCCCCCGGTTCTATAAAGCAGCGGATCTTCGGTCTGGAAAACGAGTACGGCCTGATCTTCTCGCCGAACGGGCGCATCTATCTGCCGATGGAGAAAGTCCTCGGCTACATCTTTGAAGGTCTGATCCCCAACAGCTGGCCCTCCAACGCCTTCCTCGTCAACGGCGCCCGGTTCTATCAGGACACCGGCTGTCATCCCGAATATTCCACACCCGAGTGCGACAATATTCTCGATCTCGTCATTCACGATAAAGCCGGGGAGCGGTTGCTGGAAGCCTGTCTCCCCGCAGCCGAAGAACGACTGCGTGAAGAAGGCCTGTCAGGCGAGATCTATATCTTCAAGAACAACACGGATTCACTCGGGAATACCTATGGATGTCATGAAAACTTTCTGATGCGGCGTGACGTGGATTTCTGGAAGGTCACGGAGCAGCTGATTCCCTTTTTCGTCACCCGGCAAGTCTACGGCGGAGCAGGCAAAGTGCTGAAGGTGTCCGGGAAGCCGCAATATTTCATTTCTCAGCGCGCCCAGCATATTCACGAGAAAACGTCTTCCTCGACGACCTCGTCTCGCAGCATTATCAATACCCGCGATGAACCGCATGCCGATGCGGAGCGCTACCGTCGGCTGCATATCATCGTCGGGGACTCCAATATGTCGGAGTTTGTCACCTATGTGAAGGTCGGCACGGCCGCGCTGGTGCTCTCGATGATCGAAGACGGCTATGCCGTGCAGGGGATGGAGTTGGAAGATCCGGTCAAGGCGATTCGGGAGATCTCACGCGACCCGACTTTGAAGAAGAAGGTGAAGCTGGATGACGGGCGCCAGATGACCGGCATCGAAATTCAGCGGGTCTATCTCGATCGCGCGCAGCAGTATTTGGCGCAGCGCGAGCATGATCCGGTCCACGACGACGTGTTTCACAAATGGGCGACGTTACTGGATCGGTTGGAAGATGATCCGATGCAATTGGTCCATCAGGTGGATTGGGTGACCAAGAAGCATCTCATTCAGTCGTATATCGATAAAAAAGGTTGTGGATGGGACGATCCCCGGGTGTACCTGCTGGATTTGCAATTCCATGATGTGAAGCGAACGCGGGGGTTATATTATCTCATGGAGTCCAAGGGGCTCATCGAACGGGTCGTGGAGGAGGCGGCGGTGCAGCGGGCGATGTCGACGCCGCCGCAAACCACGCGCGCCAAGGTGCGGGGGGATTTCATCCGGTTTGCCAGGGCCAAGAACCGGTCGTATACCGTGGACTGGACCTATCTCAAATTAAACGGGTATTGGGAAGAGACAATTCTCTGTATGGATCCGTTTAGCGCCACGAATCGCCGGGTGGAAGAATTAGTCTCACAAGTTTCAGGAACGAGGTTCTCTCGATGAATGCCGCGATTCACGCCGTCCAACAGCGCGCTTCACAATTCGATCGCATGATTCTCACGGCGATTGTTTTGGTCGCGAGCATTTTCCCTATTGAGCTTGTTCCTGGTTCGATGCCGGCGCCGAAGGGAGCGGATGGACAATACAGCGGGAAACAAGGGCAGGTTGTGCTGGTCAAAGTGCCGGGCGACGATCCCCAGGCAGAAGTCCGGGGAACGTTCTTGGGGCGGACTCTGTCGTTCTTTCCGGACCCGCGAAGCGGCGAAGCTCCGGGGTATATCGGATTGTTGGGCCTCGATATGCAGGATGAGCCCGGCACACATGAATTGGCGGTAGACATCAAGACTGGCGATCAGGCCAAGCATGTCAGCATGAATGTGCTGGTGGTCAAAGAAAAGTTTCGCGTCGAGCATTTGAAGCTGCCGAAAGAAAAGGTGGATCTGGACGAGAAAGCGCTGGCCCGGTGGAAAGCCGAACAGGACCAGGTGAAAGCGGCGCTGGCCGAGGATTCACGCTCGAAGCTCTGGCAGGGTGGTTTTCTTGAACCGGTCGGCGGCAAGCGCACGGGGATTTTCGGCAGCGTGCGAATCATGAACGGCCAGGCCAGGAATCCCCACAACGGGGAAGACATCGGCGCGCCCTTGGGAACCGACGTGCTTGCCACAAACGACGGGGTGGTGCGGTTGACCGTCGATCATATTTTCTCAGGCAAAGGCGTCTATGTGGACCATGGGCTCGGGTTCTATTCCATGTATTTCCATCTCTCGGAGGTGTCGGTCAAAGAGGGCGATCAGGTGAAAGCCGGGCAGGTAGTCGGCAAGGTCGGCGCCACCGGCCGGGCAACCGGTCCGCATTTGCATTGGGGCGTCAAGCTTAACGGCGCTCGGGTCAATCCCTATGCGCTGCTCGATCTGCCGTTTAAGACCGGGTTGGAAGCCGCGAGCCCCACTCCGGTTCGGGCGTCACAATCCGGTGTAGGCGCTCCCTCACCATAGTGCATGGTCGAGTGAACGACGTGTGATAAGCAAGTGATGGTTTGTCGTCGCCGGCTAGTTCGGCGAGATTCCTAATCCCCCAAGCAGCGGCATGAGCGCCGCTTCATCCGGGCCTTCACCGTTCTTTATCGCTCCGTTGATCTCGTCAAATAATTGCCCCGCCTGAGGATTCAAGCCCTTCAGTTTTTCTGCCAGATGTTCTGACATCATGCCCTGCTGAACTTCTGCTTCCGAAAGTTTGCCCTCTTTGATGCCTTGCTGAAGGTGTTGGGCAAGGGCTTGAACTTTCGCGAAGAGGTCGGGAGGCAAGTTGTTCAGAATCTTGGCGGCTTCCCCTGTTCCCATTTGAGCGGAGCAGGGGGATGCAAGCAGCCCTATCAATCCGCAGGTCATCAGGCCGGTTCTGTAATTGAATAGCATGGGACTGCTCCAATTGCTCAGTGCCCTGTCAATCCATAGGTCGCTCCGTATTATCTCTGTCGATCGAAGGGGGGAATAGGAAATTCATGAAACGGGCCGTGGCGCACGACGGAGAGCGGGGAGCGACCAGGAGGGAATGGGGACTGGCTCGGCAGATGGAAGAAGAGAAGCCCCCAGGGTGATGAAGGCTCCAGTGCTATCACGAGGACATTGCAGGGGATAACGAGGGGCGCTTATGCATCTGAGTGAACAAGTCTGGGCTAGTAATTTGATTCGAGACTGGAGGGAGTCTTGTTGAGGACTGTGGCCGTGGCGCGCGATAGGGCCGCGTCATGGCGGTGATCCAGACCGTAGACTCTGAACTGGATCAGACGGGTCGGAAGCAAATCGAGAAATTCTTCCAGCGGTTCAGCTGAGACCTGTCTGGTCCCGGGGTCGTAGACATAGAGCGGATTCCCCCGGCGATCTTTCGGATCCGGCCGAGGGTCGAGCGGGGCCATGTCGACCCGAAATTCCACTTTCCTCAGTTCCCTGGGAAGCTCTTTGGTAATCTGCAGCTTGAAATGCTCATGGCCCGGGAATGCCATGCCCCGTTCCTGTCCCTTTTCTTTCAATGCCGTGCTGTAGGCCATCTTCCATTTCACATCCCGATCCAGGATGTGTGCCCATTCCTGGCCCAGCCGGCGGCGCGCCTTCTGGCGGGAGGTTGTCCACCGGCGGACTTCCTCTAACAGCGACCAGTCAGTGAGTCTCAGATAGTCTTCCATCTTTTTGCGGGGATCATCCGGGAAGAGCAGCTTCATGGTGTCGCCGAAAATGTCCCGCAGATGGATGTCGATGGCTCTCGTCGTGCGGTGAAAATACACGTTGGAGTAGAGGTACATCCTGGTGTTCAGGAACATCTGCAAGGCCGGAAGTCCGGTCTTGTGGATGGTGAACCCCTTGTCGGTGATGATGGTGTAGTGGATCAGGCGGGTCAGATCGACAGGGCCTACGGCCACGCCGCACATGTAGGAGTCACGGAGGACATAGTCCAGGTTGTCGCCGGTATAGCTGCCGGAGATGACCGGCTGCAGCATGTCGAGCCAGCGCGGGATCTTGGAGTTGTCCTTTCCCTTTTCTTTCAGAATCAGATGGGCGATCTGATCGGGATTCAGTTCCTCGCCCTTGTCGAAGGGGCCTGACGGGCTGCGCCGGATTTTCCGGATAATGGAGCCGAGATGGTCGCGGATGATGATCTGTCCCAGCTTTTCGTGAGTGAGGTGAAAGCCATGGAGATAGTTGTCGTCGAAGAAGTGGCAAAAGGGGCCGTGACCGATGTCATGAACCAAGGCGGTCACCCGCAGGAGCTCTTCGACATAGTTGGCTGACGGGACGTCCTTCACGACCTTTTTGAGATAGGGGTACAGATGCCGGGCGAACCGTCCGGCGACGTGCATGGTGCCGAGCGAATGGACGAAGCGGGTATGTTCGGCCGATGGATAGACCCAGCGAGCGCTCTGGAGTTGATAAATATAGCGGAGCCGCTGGACCCAGGGCGAATCGATCAGATCCTTTTCAGTGCGTTCGTGCGGATCGGGATTCGCGTAGGGGACGGTGAAGGACACATATTTGTGGATCGGATCGGCGATGAGCGCGGAGCCGTCATAGGGGGCATTGATGGGTTCGTCAACCTGTTGCATAACAGAACTACATCTTAGCCCAGCTGATCATGGGGCGGCAATGGCGAAGGGGGAGGTGTGTATTGACGATGTTTATTAATGAGGTAAAGGGCGACGGGGTAGGCAAGAGCTGAAGCGACCACGCTCAACAGGGTTCCCCCCAGAAGAAACGGGATGGCGTAGGGCGAGACTTGCTCATAGATTCCCGAGAAGCTCAGGTCATGCCAATCGAATGAAGGTGTTTCCGCTCGTTCGAGAAGGAGAGCGCCGGTCCAATACGTGGCACCCAGAATTGGAATGAGGGTCCATGGGTTGTTGATAAAGTTCCCGGCCATAACCGCAATAAAGTTCAAACGGAAGCCCCATGTGCACCCGATTGCGAGAAGCGTATGAAATCCATAGAACGGGCAGAACGCGATGGCTGTGCCGATTGCAAATGCTATCGCGGTCCTTTGGGGGGACTCCTGCAGATGTAAAACTTGTTTGAGATGTGCTCGAAATGATGCCATAGGGATCGACCGCTTCTCAGCTCGGGGTCCGAAAATGCTCGTAGCTCATAACGGGTAGCGGCTCCCTTCGGCCGTTTCCCAATCGACGATGAATACCCGACGACGCAGCGCAAATATGCCCAATCCTGGTCACGGGGAAATTGCACCGGCTGGCGGCGCGCTCAAGTCTGGCTCGATGGGTTTCAGGAACGGTGAACAGAAGCTCATAATCTTCGCCGCCGGCGAGGGCCAGTACGACAGGATCTTGCTTGGTTGAAGTCGCATAGGCCCGGCAGGCCGGGGAAAGCGGAAGGCGAGAGATGTCAATTTCGGCCCCTACATGACTGGCATTGCAGATATGCCGTAAGTCGCCGGACAAGCCATCTGAGACATCAATGGCCGAGGTGACGGCGCCGGTCTGATTAAGCCACTGTCCCTCCCGCACGCGAGCGGTCGGACGCAGATGCCGGTTGATCAGGAATTTCCTGTCTGCAGGGCGGAGGCGAGAGATTTCCGTGCCTTGTGAGTGTGAGTTCGAGAGGAGCTGAAGCCCGGCGAGGGAGTCTCCGAGCGTCCCGGTGACGTACAGGCTATCACCGAGTCGCGCCCCTTTTCGCAGCAGGACTTTTTTTCTCTCCGTCGTGCCAAGTAGTGTGATGCTGAGGAAGAGGCCGTGTTGCGATGCCGAGGTATCGCCTCCAACCAGTTGGACCTTGTATGGGCGACAGGCCGACATGAGTCCTTCGTACAGGGCAAGGACATCGGTTGTTCGGAGGGAGCTTGGAATTGCGATCGAGACTAATAAGAACCGCGGGGAGGCGCCCATCGCGGCGACATCGCTAAGGTTGGCCATGGCGGCTTTATAGCCGACCGTGCTGAGGGAGGCCGTGGCTAAGTCGAAATGGATTCCTTCCGCCAAGAGGTCGGTCGTGAGGATTACCCAATCAGCCGCGGAGATCGAAACGACGGCCGCATCGTCTCCGATACCTGTGACTACGGACGAACTCTTCCGCTCAAACCGGCGTTGGAGTTGCCGGATGAGTGGAAATTCCTGGATGGGCTGCGTGGCCTTCCGGCGGGCCATAGGTGCCAACGTTAGGAACGGAGGTGAGCGGGCAAGGCCATGATAGTGGCCCGTGCGGCTCCGCCTCCGGCGGTTCTTCGGCTCTTCGGTGTTCGCGAGGGTTTGCTCCGCGCGGCCGTCGAAGGGGTGGAATTCTTTTTGGGCGCTGCCGTCGCCTTCGGTGTTCGGCGCAGGGCTACTTTCATGACGTCGTCCATCGTGTCGGCAAAGTGCAGCTGAATGCCCTTCAAGATGTGCTTGGGGATTTCTTCCAAGTCTTTCTTATTCCGCCGCGGGAGGATCACGGTTGTGAGCATGGCCCGCTTGGCCGCGAGAATCTTCTCTTTGAGCCCCCCGATGGCCATGACACGGCCGCGCAAGGTAATTTCACCGGTCATCGCAAGATCTCGCCTGACGGGAATGCCCGACAACGCCGACGCAATCGCAGTGGCCATCGTGATGCCGGCCGAAGGACCGTCTTTGGGAATGGCTCCGGCAGGCACATGGATGTGGAGATCCTGCTTGCTGAACATATCCGGGTTGATGTGCAACGTGCGTTCTCGTGAGCGCACATAGCTGAGGGCGGCCTGGGCCGATTCCTTCATGACGTCGCCGAGATGTCCGGTGAGTGTCAGATGCCCCTTGCCCTTCATGGCCGTAGCTTCAATATAGAGGACATCTCCGCCCGATTCGGTCCAGGCCAGTCCGGTCGCGACGCCGACTTCGTCTTTTTCGAGTTCGGCTTCCGGCACGTATTTGGGGACGCCCAGATACTTATGCAGATTGGCCGGGTTCACAGGGAAGCCCTGGCCTTTTCCCTCGGCGACCTTCTTCGCGACTTTCCGCATCACATTGGCGATTTCTCGTTCCAGATTTCGCACGCCGGCTTCGCGCGTATAGTTGGTGATGATCTGCCGCAGCGCGGGGTCGCTCACCTTCACGTGTTTGGTGGTAATGCCGTGTTCAGTCAGCTGGCGGGGAATCAGATAGGTTTGCGCGATGCCCAGCTTTTCTTCTTCGGTATAGCCGGGAATTTCAATGATCTCCATCCGGTCTCGGAGGGCCGGAAGGATCGGATCGATCAAGTTGGCTGTCGTGATGAACATGACCTCGGTCAAATCGAACGGTACCCCGAGATAGTGGTCGGTAAACGCATTGTTTTGCTCAGGGTCCAGGACTTCGAGCAGCGCGGCTGAGGGGTCTCCGCGGAAGTCCATGCCGACTTTGTCGACTTCGTCGAGCATGAAGACAGGGTTGGCCGTACTGGCTTGCTTCATCCCCTGGATCAGGCGGCCGGGGAGCGCGCCGACATAGGTACGGCGATGGCCCCGGATTTCTGCTTCATCACGCACGCCGCCGAGACTGATGCGGACGAATTCCCGTCCCAGCGCTTTGGCGATGGATTTTCCCAGTGAGGTTTTCCCGACACCCGGAGGGCCGACGAAGCAGAGGATCGGGCCCTTCATCTTCTCTTTGAGTTTCCGGACGGCCAGGTATTCGAGAATGCGCTCTTTCACTTTTTCGAGATCGTAGTGATCCTCATTCAGCACCCGGGCGGCGGCTTTGAGATCGAGATTATCTTTGGACCGTTTCGACCAGGGTAACTCAACCATCCATTCGAGATAGGTGCGGACCGTGGCGGATTCGGCGGTATCCGGATGCATCTTTTCCAGCCGCTTCAGTTGTTTTTCCGCTTCTTTCAGGACTTTTTCCGGCATCTTGGCATCGGCGATCCGTTTCCGGAACTCCGTCACTTCTTCCGCCCGCTCGTCGAGTTCGCCCAGCTCTTTTTGGATCGCTTTGAGCTGCTCGCGCAGGAAGTACTCCCGCTGCGTCTTGTCCATCTCGCCTTTGGCCTGCGCCTGAATCTTTTGCTGCATCGAGAGGACTTCGATTTCTTTTCCGAGAATATCGCTGACCCGTCGGAGGCGTTGGATCGGGTCCGGAAGCTCCAGCACGCTCTGCGTGACGTCGACTTTGAGGCCGAGGTTTGACGCCACCATATCGGCCAGGCGTCCGGGCTCTTCCAGATTTTCGATGACGACCATGACGTCGGGAATCAGGACTTTGCCCAGGCTGACGATCCGTTCGATCTGCTCTTTGACCGTCCGCATGACGGCCTCGGATTCCAGCGTCGTGGCGGTGATCTTGGTGTCGGGCATCTTGTCGATGCGCACGGAGTAGTAGGGGTCGGATTGAATATAATTCGTGACCTTGGCTTTGGCGATCCCTTGTACGAGAATCTTGATCCGCTCATCGGGCAACTTGAGCATGCGCATGATGATGCCCACGGTGCCGATCGCATGAATGTCTTCGGGCTTTGGATTTTCGACGTCGAGTGCCTTCTGTGTGGCCAGAAAGATCATGCGGTTGCCGGCCAGGGCCGCTTCGATGGCCTTGATGGACATCTCGCGTCCGACAAACAGCGGTAACACCATATAGGGGAAGACGACAATGTCGCGAACGGGCAGGAGCGGCAGCTGGTCCGGGACTTCTACGTTTTGGGGGGGCTGAAGGTCTTGTTCAATCGAGTCAGTCATGGAGCATCTGCCCTTTTCTGTGTTGGTGTCCCAAGCGAGCGGGGATCCACCCGGCGTTGCGGCGGTTGCGGCTCTGCGGTCAGGTGCGACGCGTGCCCGTGGCCGGACGCATTCTGTTTGAGAGATATTCGTGAAAGTCAGGCCCGAGGGAGGGGTTCTTGAGCGCAAACTCTACCGTTGCAATTAAGAAACCCAACTTGTCTCCCGCATCGTGGCGGTGTCCCACCACTTCGTGGGCATACATGGGCATTTTTTTTGCCAGTTCTTTCAAGGCATCGGTCAATTGTATCTCTCCGTTTTTCCCCGGGCGGGTCTTCCGTAGGATCGGGAAAATTTCCGGCGGGAGGATATAGCGTCCGATGACGGCGAGATTGGACGGCGCCTCAGCCGGTGACGGTTTCTCCACCAGGTCGTCCACGCGGTGCAGGCCTTTCCCAAGCTTCGTCGGCGTGACAATCCCGTAGCGGCCCACATCTTGTTTCGGGACCTCCTGTACACCCAGGACGGCCCCATGACGTTTCTTGTACACGTGGATGAGTTGCGCGAGTGCCGGGACCTCGGCGTCGATGATTTCATCCCCGAGGATGACCGCGAAGGGTTCATCGCCGATCAGATGCTGCGCGCAGAGAACGGCATGGCCCAATCCCAAGGCTTCCGACTGGCGGACATAGCAAAAATTTGCGAGGTTCGAAATTTGGCGGATCTGGTTGAGCATCTGGGACTTGCCGGTCCCTTTGAGATTTTCTTCCAGTTCGACGGAGCGGTCGAAGTGATCTTCGATGGCACGTTTACCTCGGCCCGTGATGACGATGATGTCTTCGATGCCTGAGGCGACGGCTTCTTCAACCGTGTATTGGATCAACGGTTTGTCGACCAGCGGCAGCATCTCTTTCGGGGAAGCTTTCGTGGCGGGAAGGAAGCGAGTGCCGAGGCCTGCCGCGGGGAGGATGGCTTTTCTGACGGTATGCGATGACATCGCTGGGATAGTATGTGATGGGTGAAGTGAAGTCAAGAAACGGGCAATCTTTCTCGGTCGATTCACGCGGCTGTTGCGGCGCCGCCATACTCCTTTACATCATGGAAAGGGCTCAATATAATCCGAGAGTTTTGCGCCATGGGTCGCATCTGCTTCCCTGCACATGCGTGTGGGGGAGTTTTCTCTTACCGGGAGGAGCGCCACCTAAGGGGGTTCCTCAGAATAGGATCGGCCGAGTGACATGACTTCGGCTCAGGCCTTGCGGGAGTTTCGGATACGGTCTCAGGACATCGTGGCCGTCTACACTGTTATGGTAGGGGGATCGGGGTTTGTGTTGTTGAGCGGGTATAGCAAGGTTCAGTGGTGTGTCGCGATGCTGGTGCTCATTGTCTCCTGCCTGGCGGTGGGGGATGTGGTCGCTCAGATCGCCGGCATCAAGGTCAAGACCATCGAGATCCGCGGAAATAAACGGATCGAGCTGCCCGCGATTGCCGGACGTCTGACACTTAAGGTCGGTGATCCGTACACGCCGGAAACGGTGCGCGGGCAGGTCAAGATTCTGTACGATACGGGATTTTTCGAGGATGTGCAGGTTGAAACCGAAGCGGGCGAGGGGGGCACGGCCGTGGCGTTTGTCGTGCGGGAGAAGCCCTTCATTACCGAGATCGTGTACGACGGAAATGAAAATCTGAGCGACGATAAGCTCAAAGAAAAAACTACGATCAAGAGCCAATCCTTTCTGGATCAGCAGCAAGCCAAAGAAAGCGCTGAGAAAATTCGACTGGCCTACCAGGAAGACGGCTATTACAACGCGCAGGTGATCCCGGTGGTGCAGACGTTGGACGAAGACCGTAAGCGCCTGACCTTTTTTGTGAAAGAAGGGGACAAGGCCCGGGTCAAGGCTGTCGTCTTTGAAGGTATGCGCGCGGCGACGAAAGAAGAAGCCTTCAAGGTCACGGCCACGCGTGAGTGGATTCCCTGGTACGGGCTCTTCACGCAATTGAAGTTGCCTTCGTTCTTATCGGACGCCGGTATTCTGAAACATGATGAGCTGGCGAACGACGTCGAGCGGGTGAAGGAAATCCTGCTGAATAAGGGTTATCTGAATGTGCAGGTCGGCCTGCCGACGGTGGAATTGACCGACGACAAGAAGTGGTTTGTCATCACTTATAACGTGTCGGAGGGCGAGCCCTTTACCGTGGCGGAGGTCGGGTTCCGCGGGTATACCGTTTTTGAGGAAGCGGAACTTCGTGAGAAACTGAAAATCAAAGACGGCGAGATCTTTCAACGGGCCAAAATTCGCGACGAAATCACCCGCCTCACGGACATGTACGGCAGCAAGGGCTATGCGTTTGCCGATGTCGTGCCGAACGTGAATCCGAACAACGAGGCGCGCACCGCCAGCATCATTCTCACCATTAAAGAGGGTGAGATGATGCGGATCCGGCAGATCAATATCAATGGAAACGACAAGACCCGCGACAACGTCATTCGCCGGGAGATTCGCGTCGACGAGCAGGATGTCATCGACACGCCCTCGCTGAAGCGGAGCTTCCAGCGCCTGAATAACCTGAACTTCTTTGAGACGGTAGAAATTCTACCGGCGCAAGTCGAGGCCGACAAGGTCGATCTGAATGTGCGGGTCAAAGAAAAGCCCACCGGCCAGTTTAGTATCGGCGGTGGATTCAGCACACTGGACAAGCTCGTGGCCATTGCGGATATCACCGAAGGGAATCTCGGCGGCAACGGGTATATGGGCCGTATCCGCGGCCAGCTCGGTCAGCAACGGTCCCTCGGCCTGATCACCTTCCGTAATCCGTACTTGAACGACAGCCTGACATCGGTTCAGCTCGATATCTACCGCAGTATGACGAACTACATTTCCTATTTCGAGGAAAAGTCCGGCGCCAGCGTAACGTTCGGTCGGTGGTTGTCCGAGTATGTAACCGGAAGTGTCAGTCTCGTGGCGGAACAGCTGAACTTTAAGGATCCTCAGGCGGGGCTCTGTCCGGATCTCTTGCCGCTGATTTGCCGGCAGCTCGGCAATCAGACCACGACGGGATTTCGCACGACATTGTTCCGGGATACCCGGGACTATTACCTGGACCCTCGGACCGGCTGGCGTATCGGCGGCGGCGTCGACTACGGCACGCCGTTTCTCGGAGGATCCAATAACTTCGTGAAGTACTATCTCGATATGAGTAAGTACACCCCGTTGCCGTTTGATACGCGATTCTCAGTCCGGGCTCGTTTCGGGGCCATTGAAGGCATCGGCGGGAAGCCGATCCCGCTGACCGAGCGGTTTTTCGTCGGGGGTATCAATACCATGCGCGGATTTGTGTTCGGACGAGCCGGCCCCGTGGTCCCGAATATCTATTCGATCATCGGAGCGTCAAAGGAGTTGATATTCAACTTTGACTATATCTTTACGATTTCAGCAGATGCCAAACTCAACGGCGTGATCTTCTTCGATTACGGGAAGGGTTTCGATGACAATGAGAAATTCTCGCTGAATCTGAGAAAGGCAGCTGGTATCGAAGCGCGATGGATTTCCCCGTTTGGACCGTTGCGTATCGCATATGGACTCAATCTCGCTCCGCAGACCGGAGAACGGACCGGAGTATTTGAGTTTACGATCGGGTCACTATTCTAATGCGTGATGGAAGGGACTGTGTGACAAGAATGGCCGCAATGAGGGATCAGTGGTGGAATGCTTGTGCGGCGCTTCTCACCGTCGTATTCCTTGCCGTGAGTGGATGTGGGGGAGCGGGCGCCGGTGCCAAAGTCGAGGGGAAGATCGGGGTATTGGATCCTGCCCGAATTCTGTCCGATACCAACGCGGGGAAAAAAGCCAAGGACAACCTCACGGCATTTTCCAAGAATCGGCAGACCCTGATCGAGCTCGATGAAAAAGAACTGCGCCGGATGGAGGAAGATTTCGTCAAGCAGGCCAGCGTACTCAGTCCCACGGCGAAACGTGAACGGGAAGAATCGTTCCGCCGGCGCATGCAGGAGTATCAGCAAAAGGTGACGGAGCTCAACCGGGAAGTGCAGGAGAAGCAAAAAGATGTGATGGACGGGTTCCGCGATAAGATCGAAACGGTGGTCGGCAAGGTTGCGAAGCGGCTCGGTTTGCAGATTGTCGTGGACAGCAGCAAGGGCGGGGTGACGCTCTATCGCGAGGACACCCTCGATATTTCGAATCAGGTGATTGAAGAGTTCAATCGGGACTATCCCTAGCAGGAGGAGAGACATTGTATGAAACGACAGCGCGTGTTCGGGATGCTCGGGGTGCTGATGGCGAGCCTGTGGTGCGCCCATACGGCCGTCGCGGCGGAGACATTTAAGGTCGGGGTGATGGATCAGCAGGCGGTGATGGAGCAATCCAAGTCCGGCAAGCGGGCGCTGGAGGAGATGAAGAGTTATTCGCTGACCAGGCAGAAAATCGTCAATGCCGACGATCAGGAATTGAAAGATATGGAGCTGGCGCTGCAGGATCCGAACAGCAAGTTGAGCGAGCAGGCGAAGCAGGAAAAGCAGGAACAATTCCGGACGAAGCTGGAAGCCTATCAGCGCCGGTTGGCTGACTTTAATCGGGAAGTGCAGCAGAAACAACGCGAGATGGTGACGGAATATGCCAAGAAGATTGCGGCGGCCGCACAAGCGGTGGCGCAGAAGGAGGGCTACCAGGCCATTCTCGACAAGGGGAGCGAAGCCATGATCCGCATTGTCTTGTACCATCAACCCGGATTGGACGTGACGGATCGTGTCGTGAAGGAGTTCGATAATCAGAATAAGTAGGGGTGGCGCAGAAGGCTGGCTATCAGGGCATTTTTCGGCAAGGGGCAGCGATGCCATGGTGCGGATTGTGTTGTACCATCCGCCTGGATTGGACGTGACAGAGCGTGTCGTGAAGGAGTTCGATAGTCAGAATAAGTAGCGGTGGTGTGGCGACGTGACGGGGAACAGAGGAGGCAACGGCCATGGCAGTGATGGAGCAGGCAGAGATTCAAGCATTACTCCCGCACCGGTATCCGTTCCTATTGGTTGATCGCGTGCTGGAGTTAGATCCCGACCGTCGAATTGTGGCGATTAAGAACGTGACAATCAACGAGCCCTTCTTTCAAGGCCATTTCCCCGGGCGGCCGGTGATGCCGGGGGTGCTCATCCTGGAAGCGATGGCCCAGGTCGGCGGCGTGTTGGCCTTTAAATCCGTGCAGGTCACGGGTCGACCGGTCGTCTATCTGACCGGCATTGATAGCGCAAAGTTCCGGAAACCGGTGGTGCCGGGGGATCGTCTGCGGTTTGAGGTGGATGTGGTCAAGAAGCGGGCGCCCTTCTGGAAGATGCAGGCCAAGGCCTATGTCGATGACGATGTGGTGTGTGAAGCGGAAGTGACGGCCATGGTGACGGAAGAGAAGACAGAGTCGCGACCATAACGGGGCCATTTGCGGAGGTCTGGCGTGCAGATTCATGCGACAGCAATAGTTCATCCGGGTGCGAAATTGGCGGAGGATGTGGTCGTCGGACCGTTTTGTCTGATCGGCGAGCATGTCTCGATCGGGAAGGGAACCAAGCTGCTCTCCCATGTGACGGTCGACGGGTGGACCGAGATCGGCGAGCGTAACGAGCTGCATCCCTTCTCGTCCATCGGCGGCCCGCCCCAGCACTTAGGCTATAAAGGTGAACCGACTAAGGTGGTCATCGGCGACGACAATATTCTGCGGGAATATGTCACGGTCAATCGAGCCACGGTGCAAGGCGGGGGGCTCACCTCTGTCGGCAATAAAAACTTCCTGATGGCCTACGTGCATGTCGCCCACGATTGCCGCTTGGGGAATCACCTGATCCTGGCGAATGCCGCCAGTCTGGCCGGGCACATTACCATCGGTGATCATGCCATCATCGGCGGGCTGACGGGCGTGCATCAGTTCGTGCGCATCGGTGCCTACGCGATGGTGGGAGGGTGTTGTGGCGTCGTCCAGGATGTGCCGCCGTTTACGCGGGCGGCCGGCGGGTACCGGTCGAAACTCTACGGATTGAACTCGATCGGATTGCGCCGCCACGGATTTTCCGGCGAGCGGATCTCGGTGTTGAAGAAGGCCTACGATCTGCTGTTCCGCGAGGGCCATCGATCTGCCGAAGCGATCAAGCTGGCCCGGGCACAGTTCAAGGATCAGGCGGATGTCGCCCAGATCCTGACCTTCATGGAAGCTACCAAGCGTGGAATTTCCCGTTCGATCGGGAAGGACCAGGGCGATGAGGATGAATCCGCGTGACCGCCGCACTGCCCACCGAAGACAAACGTATCGGACTGATCGCCGGGAACGGACGCTTTCCGATTATCTTTGCCGACAACGCCAGGAAACTGGGCTACTTTGTGTCGGCCGTCGCCCATGTGGGAGAGGCGGAGCCTGAACTCGAACAGCATGTCGACAGCATCCACTGGGTGAAGATCGGCCAGCTCAACAAGCTGATCAATGCCTTCAAGAGCGACAACGTGCAACGCGCAGTCATGCTGGGCGGCGTTAAGAAGACCCATGTCTTTACGACGGTGCGGCCGGACTTGCGGGCGCTGGCCTTGTTCGCACGGGTCGCGCTCTGGCGGGACGACGACATTCTTCGTGAAATTGCCGCGGAGATTGAACGGGAAGGGATTACGATTTGCGAGTCCACTTTTGGGCTTGAAGGTATTCTTGTCGAAGAAGGGACGCTCGCCTCTCGTGAACCGTCCAAAAAAGAGTGGGACGACATCCGATACGGCTGGGAGATGGCCTATGAAATCGGGCGTCTCGACATCGGACAATGTGTCGTGATCAAAGACCGAGTGGTGGTGGCGGTCGAAGCGGTCGAGGGGACCGATGGCGCGATCAAGCGGGGCGGCGAATTGGCGAAAGACGGCGCCGTCGTTGTGAAACGGTGCAAGCCGCAACAGGATCTCCGCTTCGACTTGCCGGCCATCGGGCCGCGAACGATCGAGGTCATGACCTCCGTGAATGCGAAGGTCTTAGCCGTGGAAGCCGGGCGAACCGTGATGCTGGATCGGGACCTGCTCTTGGAGAAGGCACGACAGGCCGGTATTGCCGTGATCGGGATCAAGCATCTTGAACCGATCAAAGCGTAAGTGAGCGAGAGGGAAAATATTCAGTGAAGGATTTGCGGGCAGGCGTCATCGGTGTCGGGCATCTGGGGCAGCATCATGCGCGCCTCTATGCGTCCATCCCCGGCGTGACACTCGTCGGCGTCACGGATCAGAGTCCTGAACGCGCGCAAGAAATCGCCGGACGGCACGCGGCGCACCCCTATCGCAATCCTGAAGATCTGTTGAAAGATGTCGATCTCGTCAGTGTAGCCGTGCCCACCTCCTCTCACTATGCCGTGGCCAAGCTGTGCCTCGAAGCCGGCAAACATGTGTTGGTCGAGAAGCCGATCGCCGTGCAGCCGGCCGAGGCGCATGAACTGGTGGCGCTGGCCAAGGCGATGGGCTGCCGGCTGCAAGTCGGTCACAGCGAACGCTTCAACCCGATTATGCGGCTGATGCGGCCGCACATCCAGCGCCCGGCGTTTGTCGAGGGGCATCGGCAGAGTAGTTACAGCCCGCGCGGGACGGATGTCGATGTCGTGCTGGATCTCATGATTCATGACCTCGATCTGGTGTTGTCCTTCGACCTTGGTCCGGTTGAAGAGGTTCGGGCTTCCGGAGTCGCGGTACTCTCCCCGACGATCGATATTGCCCAGGCGCGGATTCAGTTCCGCAGCGGCTGTGTCGCGAATCTCACCGCCAGTCGCGTGTCGATGAACAAGATGCGCCGGTTGCGGTTGTTTCAGCGCGATCAATATCTCTCAATCGATTTCCAAACCCGTCAAGCGGTGATCTTACGGCGCCGCATCCTGTCCGGTGCACCGCCTGAACTGGAAACCGAATCATTTCAGGGAAATACCGACGAGCCGCTCAAGCTCCAGTTGGAGTCCTTTGTCCAGGCCATCCGTACGGGGTCGCGGCCCGAGGTCTCCGGTGAGGACGGTGCCGCAGCACTGGATGTGGCGCACCAGATTTTGGCCGCCATTGCGGAGCATGCAGCGCGCCAATCATCCTAGCCCAACGGTGGCTGTCAGTATCGTGATCCGTGTGATCCAACGGTTCTCTGCCGCGGGTGATTCAGAGTAACTCGATTCTCAATGTGAGAGATTGTCGATGCCGCAGATTTTGATCGTGGCCGGAGAGGCTTCCGGCGATCTTCATGGCGCCAATCTGGCCCGGGCGCTTCGTGAGCTCGATCCCGCCGTCCGGTTAGTCGGCGTCGGCGGGGCTGCTATGAAGTCCGCGGGTGTGCAGCTGGTGGAAGGATTCGGCCATCTTGATGTGATGGGGATCGTCGGTTTTTCGGCCCTACGCGCGATCATCCGCCGATTTGCCGCCATGCGCCGGTTACTCAGGTCTGAACGGTGGGATGCCGTCGTCTTTATCGACAACCCCGGACTCAATCTGCGCTATGCCTGGTTTGCCAAGTCTGCCGGGTTGCGGGTGATCTATTATATAGCGCCGCAGATCTGGGCCTGGCGGCCGGGCCGCATGAAGTATATTCAACAGCGTGTCGATCAGGTGATGGTGATTCTTCCGTTCGAACCTGAGCTGTATCAGAAGGTCGGCCTGCCCTGTACCTTTGTCGGCCATCCGCTTCTTGATGCCGTCGCCCCGCACTATGATCAGGCGAAACTTCGCGAACAATTCGGGTTGAAGCCGACTGGTCGGGTCATCGCGCTCTTGCCGGGAAGCCGGACGGCTGAGGTGCGCCTGCATCTCCCGATTCTTCTGGAAGCGGCCGAGCGATTGCTGCGCGACGACCCGACGACGCAATTTCTCATGGCGCAGGCCTCGACGATTGCTGATGATCTCATTCAGCCGCTGCTGCAGAAAAGCTCGGCGCCGGTCACCGTGATTGCGGAGCAGGCGAGCGAGGTGATGGCGGCTGCGGATCTTCTCTTCGTGGCATCGGGGACTGCGACGCTGCAGGCGGCGGTCGTCGGGACGCCGATGGTGCTGCTCTATCAGGCGCATTCCTGGTTGACCTATCGGCTGGCCCGGCTGCTGATCCGGGTGAAGTGGATCGGACTGGTCAACCTGGTGGCCGGGCGGACGGTGGTGACGGAGTTGATTCAACATGAAGCCACGGGCGCAAGGGTGTATCATGAAGCCCGGCGGTTGTTGGACGATCGTGCCGCCTATGATGAAATGAAACAGAGTCTGCAGGCGGTAAAAGCCAGTCTCGGGGAGCCCGGGGCTTCCCGCAGAGCGGCCCAGGTGGTGTTGAACGCATGTCGAGCTTAGATCGATTTCTCCGGTTGCTGAAATATGTCCGGCCCTATCGGGGCCGGTTTATCGCGGCGATCGTCTGCTCCGGTATGGTGGCGGCGCTGTCCGGCGTGTATGCCTGGCTGGTGAAGCCGGTGCTGGATGGGATTTTCATCGAGAAGGATGAATCTCTGCTGTTGGTGCTTCCGCTCGCGCTCCTGGCGGTATCGATCGTCAAAGCGTTCTTCAGCTACGGTCAGACTTATCTCATGAACTACGTCGGCAACCGGGTGATTGCCGACATCCGCCAGGCGCTCTTCCTCCATTTGATGCGGTTGCCGGTCGGCTATCACGACGCCAATACCTCCGGAAGGCTGGTCTCTCGCGTCGTGAATGATGTGGGGTTGATGGCGAATGCCGTCTCCAATGTGTTGAAAGATATTTTCCAGCACGCCCTGACGTTCATTGTGATGCTCGGCGTCATCGTCTACCAAAACTGGCAACTGGCTGGATTGTCGATCATCGTCATCCCGCTCGCCGTGGTGACGATGTCCCGCATGGGCCGCCGGCTTCGTGCGCTGGCCACCAGCGGACAGGAGCGGATGGGGGACATGTCTTCGGCGGTGCAGGAGACGTTATCCGGGATCCGGATGGTCAAAGCGTTCCGTCGCGAAGAGGCGGAGGCCGCCCGATTCGAGCTGAGCAACCGGGCTTTTTTGAGTACGACGCTGAAGGCTAATCAAGTGTGGTCGATCGGATCCTCGCATATGGAAGTGATCGGGGTGGTCGGGGTGGCCGTGATCATCTGGTACGGCGGCTACCTGGTTCTGCATGGCAGCATGACGCCGGGGGCCTTCTTTTCGTTTCTGACGGCGATGTTCATGGCCTATACGCCCATTCGAAAATTGGCCGGAGCGAACAATCTGATTCAGCAAGCCCTGGCCGCGTCGGAGCGGGTGTTTGAAGTACTGGACCTGGCGACGGAGCAGGCGCAGGACCAGGGCACGCTCGTCTGCCAGGGAATCTCCGACCGAATCGAATTGCGCGGGGTGTCGCTCAGCTATAGCGGGCAGACGACGCCGGCCTTGACGGGAGTCGATCTGGCTATTCGTGCCGGCGAAATGGTGGCGCTGGTCGGGAGCAGCGGCAGCGGAAAGTCTACGCTGGTGAGTCTGTTGCCGAGATTTTACCAGCCGACGAGCGGGCAGATTTTGCTCGATGGCGCTCCATTAGAATCCTACACCCTCGCCTCCCTACGCACGCAGATCGGTATCGTGTCGCAGGATGTGGTGTTGTTCGATGACACGGTGGCCAGCAATATCGCGTTCGGACGCCCGGGCGCGAGCGCGATGGAAATCGAACAGGCTGCCAAGTTGGCTTACGCGCATGATTTTATCTCCCGGCTGCCTGAAGGGTATCAGACGACGATCGGCGAACGGGGGGTGAAGTTGTCGGGCGGTGAGCGTCAGCGCGTGGCCATCGCCCGGGCGATTTTGCGCGATCCTCCGCTCCTGATTCTGGATGAGGCGACCTCCGCGCTCGACACGGAGTCTGAACGCATCGTGCAGCTGGCGCTGGCGAATTTGATGAAGAACCGCACGACGGTGGTCATTGCTCATCGGCTCTCGACCGTGCAGAATGCCACCAGGATCGTGGTACTGGACCGGGGCCGGGTTGCCGAGATCGGCACGCACGAAGAGCTCTTGCGGCACAACGGCCTGTATCAGCGGCTGCATGCCATGCAGTTTCAGGATGTGACGAATGTTTAACAGGATGCTGAAAATGTCCGTCAGCGGCGTTCTCGCATCGTTCAGGCCCTCAACGTACCCCGGAGGGTACGCTTTCGGCCCTTCACTCGCTGCGGCCTTGCTGAACGGCCATTTTGAGCATCCTGTGGAATATAAGATCGTAGTGATAGGTGAACGGTAATGAGTGAGGCCTCTCAGAATCGACCGGGCATGAAGAAGCGGCTGGAACAATGGATCAAGTTTACCGTGCTGCCGCCGCTCGGAGCGCTGGTGATCCGTGGGATCAAGGGAAGTATGCGGCTGGAGCAGCGCGGCTATGAGCCGGTGGATGGGCTGTATCGAGAGAAACGATCCATCATCCTGGCCTTCTGGCATGCCCAGCAGTTGATGATTCCGTTCGGGTATCGTGGGCCAGGGTCGCATGTGTTAATCAGCCAGCATGGCGATGGAGAAATCATCGCCCGCATCATTGCCCGGTTCGGGCATGAGGCCGTCCGCGGGTCGAGTACTCGCGGCGGTGCCGGGGCGCTCCGCTCGCTCATTAAGCTTGGGCGATCGGGCAAAGATGTCGTCGTGACTCCGGACGGTCCCAAAGGCCCGCGGCAGGTAGCCAAGTTAGGCGTCATTCAATTGGCGAAGGCCACGGGGCTGCCGATCGTTCCCCTCGGCTTTGCCTGCTCAAAAAAAAACTCTTCTCGAGTTGGGATCGCTTCATGGTGCCGTACCCGTTTTCCCGCGGCGTCTTCCTCTGGGGTGCCCCGATCTGGGTTTCGCGCGAGGCGGATGACGCCGCGCTCGAAACCGCTCGTCTTGAACTCGAGAACGTCCTGAACCGACTCACCAAAGAAGCGGAGGAGGCGGTTCTTCGTCAACCATCAACCGTCAATCGCGGGTGACCTGCGTGGCCTTGGGTATTCCACGATTCACGAATGATGAGTGACGAGTCACGGATCATCCATGTGGCGACTGCTCTACAATACTCTTCTCATACTGGTTACGCCGATCATCCTCTGCATTCTGCTCGCCAAGAAACGGTGCCGGAGAGGCTTGCTCGACCGGTTCGGGTTGCGCGTCAGGCCGGTCCTGGAGCCATCCGGAGAGCGGCGCCCCTTGATCTGGATTCACGCCGTCTCGCTTGGTGAAGTGGTGGCGGTCACGCCGTTGGTGAAAGAACTGCATCGCAACCATCCCGATCACCGGCTGATCGTCTCGACAGTGACGGAAACGGGGCGCGAGGCTGTTGAACAACGACTGGCCGGAATAGCGGAGCACCGCTACGCCCCGCTCGACGTTCCCTGGGCCGTGTCCCGCGCGATCGCGCAGTGGCAGCCGGTCCTGTATGCGTTTGTCGAGACCGAACTCTGGCCGAATCTCTTATGGACCTTGCGGGACCGGCAGGTGCCGACCATCATGGTGAATGGACGGTTGTCGTCGCGGTCGTTTTCCCGGCAGCATATCGTCGGCCTCATCTCATTCTATCGTTCGGTGTTGCGGTCGCTCACGCTCTGTCTCATGCAGTCGGAGCGTGATGTGCAGCGAATCGTGGCTCTGGGAGCCGACGCCGATCGGGTCCATAGAACCGGCAACATCAAATTCGATCAGCCCATGCCGACGATGGCGGCTGATGCGTCGTTGCGTACTGAGTTGGGCCTGCATGAAGACGAATCACTCCTTCTCGCAGGGAGCACGCATGCGGGCGAGGAGGAGGCGCTGGTTGCGGCGTACCGGCAGATCGTCGTCACTCATCCGAATGCCGTTCTGATGCTTGCTCCCCGTCATATCGAGCGAGTGGCCGATGTCGTGACGATGATCCAGGCTGCGGGATTGCCGGTGCAGCGCAAGAGCCGGCTCGATTCAGTCAGATCCGGGGCGCGAGTCATCATTTTAGATACACGAGGTGAGCTGGCAGGGGCCTATCATGAGGCGACCGTGGCATTTGTCGGCGGCACCCTCGTTCCCGTGGGCGGGCATAATTTGCTGGAGCCGGCCGTGTGGGGTAAGCCGGTGTTGTTCGGTCCTTACACGGACCATTGTGCGGAAATCGCGACGCTCCTTTTGGAATCCGGCGGCGCCGTGCGAGTGTCCGGTGCGGACGAGCTTGCGCGCAGGGTCTGCGCATGGCTGGAGGATTCGATTATCCGTCGCCAGGTCGGAGAGGCCGCTCGCCGGACTGTGTCGGACAATCAGGGGGCGTTGCGGCGGAGTGTGGATTTGATCGAAGCCTGTTTGCCGAACGTGCAGTCTTCTTCTTCCCGGTCTGTCGGTTCTGCGCCGCAGCCGGTAATTGCGAGGCTGTGATCGTGGCACTGTTGCGTCCCGGCGATCCGGTTCGTCCCTGGTTGAGCGGCGCGGCCTTTCTGTATGGACTAGCGGTTCGCGCCAGGATGTGGGCCTATGACTGCGGATGGAAAAAACCAGCACGATTGCCTTGTCGAGTGGTGAGTGTCGGAAACCTGACCGTCGGCGGAACGGGAAAAACTCCGATGGTGATTCTGCTGACGGAGTGGTTGCAGGCACAGGGGCATAGAGTTGCGGTCCTCAGTCGTGGCTACAAGCGGACATCGACGGCGGCGCAGGTGTTGGTCTCGGACGGGGAGCGGGTCCTGGTCGGTCCGGCAGAGGCCGGCGATGAGCCCTATCTCATTGCGAACCGCTGTCCCAAGGCCATTGTCGCAGTCGGGGCGGATCGCGCAGCGGTCGGACGATGGCTGCTCGATCGATGGCCGGTGGACTGGATCGTGCTCGACGATGCATTCCAGCATCGCGCCCTGTACCGTGACCTTGATGTGGTATTGATCGATGCGATGGATGCGACGGGATTGGATGGCTTATTGCCGGCCGGGCGTCTCCGTGAGCCGTTGGCCGGGCTCGGACGTGCGGATGCGGTCGTGATCACCCGTGCTGACTCCGAGCGGGATGTGGCAGCCGTGCGTGCCCGATTGCAGGCGGTCATGACGGGAACTCCGGTTCAGGCAGAGGTGATCTTCAGGCCGGACGACGTGGCATCGGCCACGACCGGCGAGCGGCATGCGGCGGACTGGTGCGTAGGAAGGAAGGCCTGGCTGGTCAGTGGGATCGGCAACAGCGAGTCCTTCCGCCGCTTGGCGATGGAGAATGGCCTGCAGGTACTTGGGGAAACCGCGTTCGCAGATCATTACGTCTATCGGAGCGAGGATCTTGATCGGATACGGACTCAGGTGAAGCGGTCCAATGCAGAGATCGTGCTCACGACCGAAAAAGATGCCGGGAAACTCGTACCATTGTTGATGCCTGACGATCCCTGGTGGGCATTGCGGCTACGGGCCGATGTGAGGCGTGGGCAGGATGCGCTCCATCGCCTGTTGTGCGACCACTCCACTACGCCGAAGAGACAGGGAGATGTGCGTGCATAACGAATCGCCTTCACGAATCCTTGTGCGGGCGCCGAATTGGATCGGCGATGCCGTGATGTGCGAGCCGGCTCTGCGCGGATTGCGGGCGCTCTTCCCCAGCGCGGAGATTACCTTGCTCGCGAAGCCGGCCATTGCCGAGCTATTTATTGCGTATCCGGGCATCGATCGCCGGTTGGTCTACGATGATCGCGGGATTCATGCAGGGTTGTCCGGGAAATGGGTACTGGCGGGCCTGCTGCGCCGACATCAGTTCGATCTGGCGGTGTTGTTCCAAAATGCGTTTGAGGCGGCGTTGATCACCTGGCTTGCCGGGATCCGCCGCCGGTATGGCTATGTTACAGACGGACGTGCGTTCCTGTTGACCGATCCCGTCGCGCGGCCCGATCGCACCACGCTCGTGCATCAAGTACACTATTATTGGGACCTGTTGAAGCCGCTGGGTGTGACCGGCGCACCGCCGGTTCCGACACTGGCCGTTTCCGCCGATGAAGCCCGTGCCATGGATGAGCGTTTGACGGAGATCGGAGTGGGGCGTGAAGATCTGATCGTCGGGGTGAATCCGGGATCAACGTATGGAGGCGCCAAGCGCTGGCTGCCTGAGCGCTATGCGGAAGCCGCCCTGCGGGTCTGTCGTCGGATCGAACAGCAACAGGGCCGGCCGGTCTCAGTCGTGATTCTCGGGGCCAAGGGGGAAGAGGAGTTGGGCTATTCTGTGGCGGAACGTCTCACGGTGCGATCTGCCGTGTTGTCGGGACGGACGAATATCCGTGAACTGATGGCCGCCACAAAGCGCTGCACCATATTACTGACCAACGATACCGGACCGATGCATCTGGCGGCGGCGTTTGCGGTGCCGGTGGTGGCGGTGTTTGGTCCTACCGATTGGAAAACCACGGCACCCTACGGGCAAGAGGCGTCGATTGTCCGGCAGCCGGTCGACTGTGCGCCCTGCCTGTTGCGGGAGTGTCCCATCGACCATCGTTGTATGACCGGTGTCACGGTGGATATGGTCACGCAGGCGGCGGTCGGGCAGCTGGCGCACAGCGTTCAGCTATCGGCGGTCGCTCATCACCCGTCACCTATCACGGGTCACTCTCCCTTGCAGGGGGTCACCATTTTTCTGGACCGTGACGGGACGCTGAATCCGGATCCGGGGTACATCGGTTCTCCTGACCAGTTCGAATTGTTTCCCGGTGTCGCCGCAGCGCTCGCCAGACTGACGCGCGCTGGGGCTCGACTAGTGGTGGTGACGAATCAATCGGGAGTCGGGCGGGGATTGTTTTCTTCCGAAGACCTTGATGCGATTCATGCGAAGCTCCGGCGATTGCTGCAAGACGCGGGAGCATCGCTGGATGCGATTTATGTCTGCCCGCATCATCCGGACGAACACTGCGGCTGTCGGAAACCCGAGACGGGAATGATCGACCGGGCCGTGTGCGAACTGGGAATCGATCTGTCCCGATCGTATCTCATCGGGGACCATGCCAAAGATATGGAATTGGCCAAACGGGTGGGTGCGAAGCGCGTGTGGGTTACAACCAGCGAGCATGGGGAACTAGCCCGGACTGAATCCGGCGAGGCTGCGGCAGTGGTCGCGCCGTCACTTGATGAGGCGGTGACGTGGATCCTGGCCGATGCCGGGGTGCAGGAGCAAGGCACACCTGTCAGCGAGGGGACAGCATAAATGACATCGATGGCGGCACCTCGACGAATTCTTCTGATCAAGCCGAGTTCGCTCGGCGACATTGTGCATGCCATGCCGGTGGTCGCCGCGTTCAAACAACGCTGGCCTGCAGCGCGTCTGACCTGGCTGGTGAAGCGACAATGGGCTGAGATCGTGCAGAGAATCGAAGGAGTCGATGCTGTGTGGCCGGTCGATCCCACCCTGGCGTCGTGGGTCGGGCAAGCCCTGGCGCTGAGGGCGCAGCGGTTCGATCTGGTCGTCGACCTTCAAGGACTCTTACGCAGTGCGCTCGTGGCTCGGATGACCGGATGCGCTCAGCTGGTGGGGTTTGCCAACGGGCGGGAAGGGAGTCCGTGGCTGTATTCGCACCGTGTGGCTGTGCCGACGCCTGAGATGCATGCGGTGGATCGGTATCTGTTGATCACGGCGGCGTTGGGTATCCCGGTTCATGACGGGCCGCAATTCCGGTTCAGACTGATGTCTCAGGATATGACGGCGCTGCGGGATGTGTTCCGGCGTAAGGGCATCGATCTGGATGCGCCGTGGGTGGCCATGAATGTCTCCGCGCGCTGGCAGACAAAACGATGGCCGGCCGCATCGTTTGCCGCCGTGGCGACTCAATTGGCGGCCCGCGGCATCGGGCCTCTGGTGGTGATCGGCGGGCCGGACGAGCGGGAGGTGAGCGGACTGGTGCGGAGTCTGACGGCTTGTCCGGTTGTCGATCTGACCGGGGAGACCCCGATTGGACTGTTGCCCGCCTTGTTGTCGAAAGCCTGCCTGTTAATCACCAACGATTCCGGGCCGATGCATGTGGCCGCGGCAGTGGGGAGGCCGGTGGTGTCGATCTTCGGGCCGACGAGCGCGGTGCGTACCGGTCCCTATGGAGTAGGGCATACCGTGCTGACTCATGACCTGCCGTGCCGTCCCTGCTTCAGCCGCGTCTGCCGCAATGCGGTGCCGATGGCATGTCTCGAATCGATTACCCCTGAACAGGTCGTGGCGGCTGTGGTGACGCAGCAGTCCTGCCGTGCGGTGTCACGATGAATGTGTTGATCGTGCGCCCCGACGGGATCGGCGATCTGGTGCTTTCGCTTCCGGTTGCGACGCAATTGCGGCAATTGATGCCCGGCGTTCGCATCGGCGTGCTGGCGAATCCCGTGGCCGCGCCGATCTTAGAGCATCATCCCGATATCGATTATGTGCGAACGGTTTCCTTGCAGGCGTCGATCGCCGACATGATACAGGTCTTTTCCTGCGGGATTGATGCGGTCATTTTTCTCAAGCCGTTTCGCCGCTTGATGTGGGCCGCCTGGCGGGCGGGCATTCCGCTTCGTGTAGCGACGGGCTTTCGGTGGCAGAGTGTGCTGGCGAATCGCTGGATTTATGAACATAGAAGCAGTTTTCGGAAGCATGAGTCTGAATGCAACGTAGAGATGCTCAAGGGGCTTCGGCTGATGCCGCTGCCCGTGGCAACGCCTGCACTGCGGCTGACGGATGTCGAGCGAGTCGATGGGGAGCGGCGATGGAGCGGCACTACGATGCCGCGAGTCGTGATTCATCCCGGCGGTGTGTCGGCCCGGCATTGGCGACCGGCACATTATCGGGATCTTGCACAGACGTTGGCTCAGCATGGGTATGCGGTGGTGTTGACCGGTAGCCAAGCCGAGCGCGATCAATTCCAGAGGGAGGCATTGGATGGTGTCGTGCTCCACCCGGGAGTCAACAATCTTATGGGGCAGCTTGCCATTCGGGAATTGATGGCGGTGATTGCGGCTGCGCAGGTGGTGGTGTCCGGTGCGACCGGTCCAGCCCATCTCGCAGCTGCGTTGATGGTTCCCACGGTCAGTCTGTTTGATCCGCGCCGAAACAATTTGCCGACTCGCTGGAAACCCTTGGGGCGTGGCCTGCTGCTCCGCCCGGATGTGCCGACCTGTGAGAAGTGTATCGGCGAGGCTTGCCCATTCTGGGATTGCTTGGATCGATTTACCGTTGAGGATATTGCAGCTCGACTCGGTGCTGTGGTTCGATCCGCCCAGCCGTTAATAATCCACCATATCTAGTCGCCACCGACCTGGCTAATCTTTCTCCTAGCTCGTTGATATCGCTACCTATTGTGGAATTCTTTCTTGACTCCCTCTCCTAATTGTGTTCATATCATGAACGTTTTTTGGTGGAGCCTCTAAATGAGATGAATCTTCAGGGACAACGAGACCTTATTCTGCTCACGGAGTTGGAGCGGGACGGTGCGGTCACACAACGGTCTCTCGCCATTAAACTGGGTGTGGCGCTGGGTCTTACGAATCTGTACGTGAAGCGCCTCGCGAGAAAGGGATACGTCAAGGTCACGACCATCCCATCGCACCGGATTCGCTACCTGCTGACGCCTCAAGGATTTGCCGAGAAGTCCCGGCTCACCTACCTCTACATGCAGTATTCCCTGTCTCACTATCGGGATATGCGCGCCCGGTTGCGCGATGTCCTGTCCCGGGTCACCGTAGCGGGGGGGCGGCGGATTGTGATCTTTGGAACCAGCGAATTTGCCGAAATGGCCTATCTCTCTTTGCGGGAGATGGACATGGAATTAGTCGGGTTTGTGAGTGACGGGACGGCTGGAACGTTTCTCTCGTATCCCGTCTCGCATCCGAGTGTGTTGAAAGAGTGGGAGTTTGATGCAGTGGTGCTCGCCGATCTCGACCGGTCGCATGAACACGGTGAAATGCTGTTGCGGTACCAGGTTCCGAACGGCAAGGTGCTCATGCTCAGCCCAACGGTCTGAGGCGCAGCACGTTGAGATGGTGTTTTTGTGTTCACTGTAAGTGAGAGGGCGAAGCTGTGTTCGAGCCGACGTCACAACCCCAATGGTATGCACTTCGTACCAGGTCGCGCCATGAAAAGTTGGTGCGAGATCAGTTGGAGAAACAAGGGATCCAGCCGTTGCTGCCGACGGTCAAGCGGCTTAGCCAGTGGAAGGATCGCAAGAAGGAGATCGAAGTTCCGCTGTTTTCAGGCTATTGCTTCGTACGATTTTCGCAGCAAGAGCGGCTTCCGGTGCAGAAGGTTTCCGGCGTGGTCGAAGTTGTGGGGAGCGGAAACCATCCTGAACCGATTCCTGATATAGAGATCGAAGCGTTGAAGACCCTCATGACCAGTGTCCTGCCGTATGACCCGCATCCGTATTTGCATGAAGGTATGTTGGTAGAAGTGGTGAGAGGGCCGTTGCAAGGTGTGCATGGCATTCTCTTGCGGAAGGGGAACCGGCATCGCCTAGTGATCGGCGTTCGGCTGATTCAACAGGCCGCCGCGGTGGAGATCGATGTTTGCGATATTCTCCCAGCTTGACTGCGAAGGTTACCCGTCTGATTGGCGGGTGTCCAGAGCCACGCGCTGCTCCTTTCTGCTTATGGTCGCTCTGTATCCGTTAGCCAGAACGTCTGTAGGGTGAGAAGCTGTTGAAGAGGGGTAGTCTGCGTTCGGGCGTGGGTGTTCCTCGTATTTGGAATTGTGTTGTTCGCCTCGCATGATGCGCCGAAAACTCGCTTAGAAGGGCTCCTGATAACATCAGGGGAGAGGTAGGACTATTAATGTCCATGCCGCGCATGTCTTCTCGAAGGTTGGATGTCCTATTCGTCAATGCCGATTCTTCTTTGCAGGCATATCAAGGATTAGCCAAGACCTATTCGGCGATTGAGCCTCCCACATGGGCGTTATTATTGGCTCAATCCTGTCGGGCGAAGGATTTTGGTGTGGCGATACTCGATTGTGACGCCGAGAAGCTGCCGTTGGCTGAGGCCGTGAACCGGATCCAAACGGCGAATCCACGGCTGGTGGTGTTCGTCGTGTATGGGCAAAACCCGAACTCCGGGACGACAGGAATGATAGGAGCCACCGCTCTTGCCAAAGAGTTAAAACTCCGGTATCCGGAATTCCCAGTTTGTTTCGTCGGCTCGCATACCAGCGCGTTACCTCTGGAGGTCTTGCAGTTGCCGTTTGTGGACTTTGTGCTGTTGAACGAGGGTGTCTATGCCCTGCACAATCTGCTACGCACTGATCTCAAGACCAAGCTCGGAGCCGTCAGAGGGATCGGACATAAGACTACTGAGCAGAACGGGGAATTGAGGTTGATTCTGAACGAACCGCAGTCCGTGGTGCCGCAAGAACGCATGGATATCGATATGCCGGGCTATGCCTGGGATCTCCTTCCCTACCGTGCGCGGCCATTGGATTTATACCGAGCGCATTTCTGGCATGCTGAGTTCAATCACGAGAAGCGGATGCCCTTCGCCGCGATATATACGTCTCTGGGCTGCACCTTCGGCTGTGATTTCTGCATGATCAACATTCTCAATCGGGTTGACAATGGGAGCGGGACCGACGCTTCGAATTCCCGCGGCATGCGATTCTGGAGTTCTCGGCTCATAGCGGGCGAACTTGAGAAATTGTCGCACATGGGCGTCGAGACGGTCCGTATCAGCGACGAAATGTTTTTTTTGAACCGCAAATACTATGAGCCGCTTCTGCGCGAGATCATTGACCGGGATTTGCGATTGTGCATGTGGGCCTATGCCAGAATCGACACGGTGCGCCATGAGTACATTGAATTGTTCAGGCGGGCCGGCATTAATTGGTTGGCGCTGGGAATCGAGGCAGGGAACCAGACGGTGCGGCAGGAAGTGTCGAAGGGGTCCTTTCAAGAGGTCAATATACGAGCGGTGTGCGATAAAGTTCGGGCCGAAGGCATGAATGTGATCAGCAACTACATCTTCGGATTTCCTGACGATACCTTGGAGACCATGCGTGAAACGCTGGACCTGGCGCTGGAACTGAATACCGAGATGGCCAATATGTATCCCTGTCAGGCGCTTCCGGGAAGCCCGATGTATCACATGGCTCTGAGGAACGGTTGGAAGCTGCCGGGCAGCTATAGCGGGTATGCGTTTCTTTCCTATGAGAGCGAGCCGCTTCCCACAAAACATGTGACAGCGGCTGACGTCCTGAAGTTCAGGGATTCAGCTTGGCAAACTTATTTCTCAAATTTGGCTTATCTCAACTTGGTAGAGACCAAATTCGGGATACAGGAAAGAGCCAATGTCGAAGCCATGGCGAAGGTGCGCCTAATGCGGAAACTGCTCGGGGATTAACGAAGAGGATTGTCATGGCCATGCTCAACCAGAGTAGCTCCCAGCGATGATTATCACTAGAACTCCCTTCCGCATCTCATTTTTTGGGGGCGGCACAGACTATCCCGCCTGGTATCAGGAGCACGGCGGCGTTGTGTTAGCCACCTCAATTGATAAATATTGCTATATCAGCTGCCGGTATCTGCCGCCATTTTTTGAACACAAACATCGGATCGTCTATTCTCTTATCGAAAATGTGCAGTGCATCAAAGATATTAAGCACCCGGCAGTCCGGGAAATCCTCGGATGGGCCGGCTGCGACGATCGTGGCCTTGAAATTCACCATGACGGTGATTTGCCTGCCCGGTCCGGGCTGGGCTCCAGTTCCTCCTTTACCGTCGGGTTGATCCACGCCTTGGCGGCGCTGCGCGGCAAATATATTTCGAAGGAGGAGTTGGCTGCGCAAGCCATTCATCTGGAGCAGCAGGTTATCAAGGAGAATGTGGGGTCTCAAGATCAGATCTCTGCCACGTTCGGCGGGTTCAATCGCATCGATTTCAAGACGAATAACACCTTTCAGGTGTCGCCCATCATCCTCACAAAGGACCGGTTGCATGAGTTTCAGTCCCATCTGATGCTCTGCTTCACAGGATTTTCGCGCATCGCCTCTGAAATAGCCAAATCGAAAATCGATAATTTCAAAAATCGCGAGATAGAAATGCATCGGCTCAGGGAAATGGTCGATGAAGCGATTACCATTTTACAGGCCGCCAGGACCCCCATTGAAGACGTCGGCCGTTTGTTGCACGAAGGTTGGTTGTGCAAACGGGCGCTGTCGGACAAAGTCTCCACGCCGGAGATCGACCATCTTTACGAAGAAGCGGTGCGGGTCGGGGCTGTCGGAGGGAAAATACTCGGTGCCGGCGGAGGAGGCTTCCTCTTGTTATTCGTCAAGCCGGAGCTGCAGCCCAAAGTGCAAGAGCGGCTGAAGCACCTCATTCATGTACCTTTCCGGTTTGAGAATTCTGGTAGCCGAGTCGTGCTGTATCAGCCCACCGGACTGTCGTAATTTCCGCCATGACTCGCGATTCCGTCATATATATTGCGGGGCACGAGGGGCTTATCGGTTCGGCCGTCGTGCGCCGGTTGGAGGCGGAGGGGCATGGCAGATTGGTCACGAGATGCCGCAGCCAGTTGGAGCTGCAGGACTCCAGACAGGTTGACGAATTCTTCGATGCCACCCGTCCCCACTACGTTGTTATCGCGGCCGGTCGAGTCGGAGGGATCATCGAGAACCAGACGTTCCCCGCGGACTTCATGGATGAGAATATCGCGATTCAGCTCAATGTGCTGAAGGCGGCGCGCCGGGTCGGCGTGAAGCGGCTGATATTGTTTGGTTCGTCCTGCATGTATCCGCGAGAATGCGCTCAGCCTATGGCAGAAGAGGCGCTCCTCTCAGGCAAGCCTGAGCCGACGAGTTTGCCATATGCCATCTCGAAACTGGCCGGGACGTATCTCTGTCTCGCCTATAACAAACAAGATGGTGAGATCCGATTCATTCCTGTGATTCCCAATAGCGCCTACGGGCCCAACGACAACTTTGACCCCAAGTCAGGGCATGTCTTGTCGGCGCTGATGGCACGGTTTCACCAAGCCAAGGTCGCCGGCGCGGAATCGGTCAGCTTATGGGGAAGCGGTAGCCCGAGGCGGGAGTTCATCCATGCCGACGATATCGCCGGAGCCAGCCTCCATCTTCTTCGGCGAGAGAGCAGCGATCTTGCACTTCCTCTCAATGTCGGCGTGGGCTCCGACGTGTCCATCAGGGAGCTGGCTGAATTGATTGCCGAGGTCGTGGGATATAAGGGACACCTTGATTGGGATCCGACAAAGCCCGATGGGGCGCCGCGCAAACTTCTTGATAGCACCCGCATACGTTCGCTGGGATGGAAACCAACCGTGGGGCTGGGCGAAGGGCTCTCGACCACTTATGAGTGGTATGCGAAGAGGGTTGGAACACAAGCGCCTACGGGCATTTGAACCGCACGTTTCAAGGGAATAGACGCAAGGTGTTTCGAACCTGCACCGAATCAACTGCCCAGCTACATGAGAAGGAAAACACGATGACAAAAGAGGAGTTGATCGCATTCGAGGAAGAAATAGCGGCGGCTTTTAATGCGGGAAAGATTCGAGCCCCTGTGCATCTGTATTACGGCAATGAAGAGCAGCTCATCGCCATCTTTAAGAACATTCGCGCGCAGGACTGGGTGTTTTGCTCATGGCGGTCTCATTATCAGTGTTTGCTGAAAGGGGTGCCGAAAGAACGCGTAGGGGATGAAATTCTGGCAGGACGATCCATTTCTCTGTGTTTTCCGGAGCACCGCATCTATTCCTCCGCTATCGTGGGAGGAGTATTGCCCATTGCCGTCGGCGCAGCGATGTCCATCCAGCGGCGAGGCGAAGATGCGAGAGTGTATTGCTTTATGGGCGAAATGACTGCCGAGTCAGGCATTGCGTATGAATCGATTAAGTACAGTCGGAACCACCGGCTGCCCATCCATTTTGTGGTTGAGGATAACGGCAAGTCGGTGTGCACTGATACGCGGGAGGCGTGGAACCAGTCCAGACTGAGTTTCGAAGGAGCAGCGGACGAATATATTAGCTATTACCGCTATGAAACCAAATACCCGCATGCCGGCGCAGGCGTGCGGGTTCAGTTCTAAGGTGGAGAGTCATGAAATACTTCGATGAACTCAAACGGTCCATGACGTTTCTGTCGCAGGACCCCCGGACGCTCTTTATCGGACAAGCTGTGGCCGTGGCCGGCACGGCGATGACCAATACGCTGAAAGATGTGCCCCGCGATCGTCTCATTGAATTGCCCGTCGCAGAGGAAATGCAGATGGGGATGACGACGGGTATGGTTCTGACCGGACTTGTCCCTGTCAGTATTTTCCCGCGCTGGAATTTTCTTCTCTGCGCCATTAATCAGCTGGTGAATCATTTGGACAAGGTTCATGTCATGTCGAACGGCGGCTATAAGGCGAAAGCCATTATCCGCACCGGCATCGGATCGCAGCGTCCGCTGCACCCCCAACATCAGCATGTGGGCGACTTTACAGACGCGCTTCGCATGATGTGCAGCACCATTGAAGTCATCCGGCTCGAAGAGCCAAAGGATATTTTCCCCGCCTATGAATGGGCGTTGCTGCGTGACGATGGACGCAGTACGATTGTTGTCGAATACGGTGACTATTATGGCGAAAAGTAGTGCGTGATCGGCGGATCGCAAGAGTTCATGAGACTTGCCTAACGGAATAAGATAGGAACGTATGAAGTTTCCATTGATGCGCAATAACATTCTTCGAGAGGATCTGGATGCGGTGATTGAGCATCTTAAACAGGACGATCCGATCCTGACACATGGCGCTCATGTGCGGGCCTTTGAAACCGAATGGTCCGCCTGGTTGGGTGTCAAGCACAGCGTCTTCGTCAATTCCGGTGCGTCGGCCAATCTCCTGACTATGGCTATCCTTAAGATCCGCCATCCTGAGGGAGGAGAGGTCATTGTTCCGCCATTGGCCTGGGTATCCGATGTCGCGTCGGTGCTGCAAAACGGATTCACACCGGTTTTCGTGGATATCGATCCCCGGACGCTGGCCATGGATGCTGACAAAATTCTTGCGGCAATCACGGAGCGGACACGGGCGGTGTTTCTCACGCACGTTCAGGGATTCGACGGGCTCACGGATCGATTGTTGAGCGAGTTGCAGCGGCGGAGAATTCCGATGATCGAGGACGTATGCGAATCCCATGGCGCCACGCATGACGGGAAAAAGCTGGGGAGCTTCGGCTGGATCTCGAATTTCTCCTTCTACTACGCCCATCACATGAGCACGATCGAAGGAGGAATGGTGTGTACGAACGACCAGGAAGTCTATCAGCAGGTCCGCATGCTGCGCTCTCATGGTATGGTGCGGGAGGCCAGCGATCCCGCCGTCCAGACGGCCTATCGGTCGGCGAACCTGGAATTGAACCCTGACTTCATTTTCGCCTTCCCGGCGTACAACATGCGGAATACGGAGATCGGTGGCATCATGGGGCGCAGCCAGCTGAAGCGCCTGGATTTCAATGTGAAGCGACGGACTGAAAATCTGCTGCGCTTCCTCAGACAGATTGACTCCACAAAGTACCGAACCGATTTCAAGCTCGAGGGGGCAAGCAATTACGCGTTCAATCTGATTCTCACACGTCCGGACGACGAGTTGGTCGAGCGTCTCATGAAGGTCATGCGTGAGTCGGGTATTGAGTTCCGGCGCGGAAGCGCAGGAGGCGGGAATCAGATTCGCCAGCCATATCTGCAAGGGATCGTTCCCAAGGATCACCATCGGGCGTTCCCTGAAACCGAACATGTCCACTTCTACGGCTTCTACATTGGCAACTTTCCTGATCTGCGGGAAGCCGAGATCGATGAGCTGTGTACGATTCTGAATTCAGTATGAGGCGGGTATGACCTCTGCCGTGATTCTCGCCGGCGGGCTCGGGACCAGGCTGCGCAGTACGGTGCCCGATCTGCCGAAGCCGATGGCTCCGATAGGCGGCCGCCCGTTTCTCGAATATCAGCTCGATTATTGGATCGCCCAGGGGATCGGTCGGTTTGTGCTGTCCGTCGGCTATCGGCACGAGGCCATCATGGGCCACTTCGGGTCTCGATACAAACACGCTGAACTTGAGTATGTCATTGAGGAGAAGCCGTTGGGGACCGGCGGAGGGTTTCTGCTTGCTGCGGAAAAAATCACCCTAGGAGAGCCGTTCTTGTTACTGAACGGGGATACCTATTTTGCAGCGGACTGGAAGGAGTTGAGCGCCTATGCCCTGGCCCATGACGCAGACTGGTGCTTCTCTCTGTTCAGGACCAGTGAGCAGGGGCGGTATATGGGTATCGAACTCTCGCCTCAGGGCCGAATCACCTCGCTGAAATCGGGTTGCACGCAGGGATCTCGCCTTGCCAATGGCGGCGTATATTGGGTGCATCCGCGGGCGTTGCGCGGATTCCGTGCATCGCGTGAGAAGGTGTCTCTTGAAGAAGACATGTTTCCCGACGCGCTGGCCGCCGGCCAGCGGCTATTCGGCATCGAGTTCACCGGCTCTTTTATCGATATTGGGGTGCCCGATGATTATCTTCGAGCCTCCACCCTGCTGCCAATCTAGGTTCTTACCGCAATGGTTCAAGTAGAAAAAAGGAAACCCCTATGAGCTACAACATTCTCGTGACCGGCGGCGCCGGCTATCTTGGTTCCACCATGGTGCCGGATCTACTCCAGTTAGGGCACAAGATCACGGTGCTGGATAGTTTCATGTACAAGCAGGCCAGCCTCAATCATGTCTGCCATCATCCAAACTTTTCGGTTGTCAAGGGCGACATACGCATCGAAAGTGTCATAGCGCCGCTGATGAAGAAGGCCGATATCGTGATTCCCCTGGCTGCGTTGGTGGGAGCGCCGATGTGTAGTCAGGATCCGGTGGGCGCCACGACGGTCAACCATGATGCGATTACCCTTATGTTGAAGCTGCTGTCGAAGCAGCAACTGGTGCTGATGCCGACGACCAACAGCGCCTATGGGACCGGGGACAAGAATAACTTCTGCACCGAAGAGTCGCCGCTCAATCCGATTTCCCTCTATGCGAAGGAGAAAGTGGGGATCGAAAAGGAACTGATGCAGCGTGAGAATGCGATCAGCTTCCGTCTGGCGACTGTGTTCGGGATGTCCCCGCGTATGCGGATCGATTTGTTGGTAAACGACTTTACTTATCGAGCGGTCCATGATCGCTTTGTCGTCCTATTCGAAAGCTCCTTCAAACGCAATTATGTGCATGTGCGTGACGTCTCCCGTGTATTTCAGCATGCCATCGCGAATTTCGACAAGATGAAAGGCCAGATCTATAACGTCGGCCTCTCTGATGCGAACGTCTCGAAGCGGGAGCTGTGCGAGTATATCCAAAAGCAGGTGCCTGAATTTGTGTTTCTCGATGCGCCGGTCGGCAAAGATCCGGATCAGCGGAACTACATCGTCTCTAATGCCAAGATCGAAGCCACAGGGTTCAAGCCGATGTATTCGCTTGATGGAGGAATCGGCGACTTGATCAAGGGCTACACGATGATCAAGAACACGCGGTTCGGCAATGTGTGATCTGCGAACTGCCCGCCGGTGTGACTGGGTGCGGTGTTCGTCCGGGTCGGGAAAACAATGGCGCTGATCCTCCGGCTGTTTCGCAATCTCTATCGGCACCAGACTTTGATCCTTGCCCTGGCGGTTCGTGATTTACAGAGTAGATACGTCGGAACGTTGGGCGGCATTCTGTGGACGTTCGCTCATCCGCTGGCAGTGATCACCATCTTCTATTTCGTGTTCACTGTCGGGTTTAAATCGCAGGGTCCGGACCGGACGCCGTTCATGCTCTGGTTTGTCTGTGGAATGGTGCCGTGGTTCTTCTTTAGTGAAACGCTTCAGGCAGCGGCCGGCTCGATCACGCAGCATGCCCATTTAATCAAGAAGACCGTCTTTCCGTCTGAGATTCTTCCGGTGGTTAATGTTACCGCCGGATTGGTGCCACATGCGATTTTTCTGCTCATCCTGGCCGGCCTGCTTGCGGCGTTCGATGTGCAGTTTACGGTCGGGCGCTTGCTGGTCGTCTATTTCCTGCTCTGCACCTGTTTCTTATTGATGGGCCTCAGCTGGCTGCTTTCCGCGATACAGGTGTTCTATCGAGACGTTTCCCATGCGTTGTCCATCGTACTTAATCTTTGGTTCTGGGCCACGCCAATCGTCTGGACGTCGGACAAGATGCCTGAACAGTATCGCGGCTTGTTGTTCTGCAATCCGATGTATTACGTCGTTGAAGGCTATCGAGGGCTGTTGATCTTCAATGAGGCGGTGTGGCCGAGTGCCGAACATACGGCCTACTTCTGGTCTCTCGTGACGGTGATGTTCATGGCTGGCGCGTATGTGTTCAGCCGCCTCAAGCCCGAGTTTGCCGACGTCATGTAGCCGATGCCCATGCAGCCTGCTCCCGCCATTGCCGTCCATAACGTATCCAAGAAGTTCAGACTCTTCGCCTCGCCCAAAGAGCGACTCCTGGAGGCCTTACACCCATTTCGCAAGCAGTACCACAAGGAGTTTTGGGCGCTACGCGACGTTTCTTTTGAAGTGGGCCGGGGAGAGACGATTGGAATTCTCGGGAGAAACGGCTCGGGAAAATCCACGCTGTTGCAGATCATTTGCTCTGTGATGCAGCCGACGAAGGGTGAGGTACAGGTCAATGGACGCATTTCAGCGCTACTCGAACTGGGCGCCGGGTTCAATCCGGAGTTTACCGGGCGGGACAACGTCATTCTTAGCGGCGCGATCATGGGAATCCACAGGAAAGAGATGCTGGGACGGTTGCCGGAGATCGAAGCCTTTGCCGACATCGGGGAGTTTTTCGATCAACCGGTCAAGACCTATTCGTCAGGGATGTTCGTGCGGGTCGCGTTTGCAGCGGCGATCCATGTCGATCCGGACATCTTGGTCGTCGATGAAGCCCTTGCGGTCGGCGACGTCAGATTTCAACGCAAATGCCTGGTTCAGATCGAGAAAATCCGTACGAGTGGCGCGGTAGTCCTGTTCGTGTCCCACAGTCTTGAGACCATCACGAGCCTCTGCAATCGGGCGATCATTTTGGAGAAGGGGGAGCTCGTTGCTGACGGCGAGCCAAAGGTTATTGCGGAAGAATATTTAACCATTCTGTTTTCGGAGGAGAGGACGGAGAAAACCGTAGAGCCGGCGCAGGGTGGGGGCGTGACTTCGACAACGGATCAGGAACCGGCGGCATGGGACAGGACGGATGGCCACCCCTGGCCAGATGCGTCGATCACTGAACGGTTTGGCTACAATCGGCAAGAGATTCGCACCTCAAACGGCGGTGCGGCGATTCTTGACTATCAGCTTATGAGCGATGGTCGAGCCGATCTCACCAGTGTAGTGTCTGGTACTGCGCTGATGATCTTGGTGAAAGTCCGGTTTTCGGAGGAGGTGACCCAGCCCATTCTCGGGTTCGAGCTGAAGACCGACAAGGGGGTGACGATCGCCGGAAGCAACACCTATCTCACGCGGACGCCGATTCGGTCGGCCAGGACAGGAGATGTGAGAGTGTATCAGGTGGAATTTAAGGTGCCGCTGAACGAGGGTGACTACTTCATCGATCTTGGGGTGGCGAAATACGACGGGTCGCCGGGGGGAGCCATTCTCGAAGTCCGTCGATCGATTATTCATCTCATGGTCATGCGTATGGTGGAGAATCAGTTCAATGGAATCGTGGATATCGGATTTCGATTTACAGAAGTCGATCACTGACGCCCGTATCGCGATGCAGTCGGAGTATTCTCTTTCCGCCGCGCTGGAACGGGGGCTGCCCTATTTCGGGCGACAATTGGCGGCGTTTCAAAGTCCGCCGGTACGATACGCCTTGTTGGCCCAGTTCGCGCGAAGCGTGCTTCGTGGGAAGGCCATGGGCAACATCCTGGAGATTGGGTCGTGGGCCGGGGCGTCCGCCCTGACCTTTGGTTCTGTGCTTCAGGAACTCGGGAAGTCCAATGGCCGCATCCTGTGCATTGATCGATGGGAAAAGTACCATGAGGCGGGAGATCGCTCGGTTCACTATGTGGCCATGAACGATGCGATCGCGACCGGCGAGATTGAAACCCTCTTTCGTCACAACGTGCGTGTGTGTGGTCTGGAGGATATGGTTCAGGTCAGGAAGGCCGATTCCCGCAAAACCTTGCCGGAACTGGATGGAGACGCATTTGATCTAGTATACATCGATGGGTCGCATAAGAAAGACGATGTGGTGCATGATGTGCAGCAGGCCAAGCGGCTGGTCCGGCAGGGGGGCGTGATTTGTGGCGACGACCTGGAGGCGTTACGATCGGAGGTCGATCCGGCTGAGCATCAAGCGGCTTTGACGAGAAACCAGGATTTCGTCCTCGATCCGTTGTCGGGCCGAAGCTACCACCCTGGTGTGACCGAGGCGGTGGCGGCGTTGTTCCCCAACGTCTGGCACCAGTGCGGGTTTTGGTGTGTGGAGCGAGTTGGCGAAGATTGGAAGCCGCCGGCGCTTCATCTGGACAACCTGGAAATTCCCTTTCATTTACGGCATGCGGTGGAAATTCCCTATGGGGTTGTCTATGGGCACGAGGTCTTCCAGCTAGGTGATGGATTCGTCGCCTATCCGATGGATGGTCCGTACTGGTTTCAAAACCGGATCGCGGGTGGTTGCCTTGAGGAGATCGTGGTATTGCTGGAAGCCATCGATCACATGGAGCAAACACGGGCGCCAAGGCTTATCGAATCGAGGGGTGGGTTTAATATTGTCCGGTATAGGGGGAAATGTTGGGTCGTCAATCAATCGGCGGGAAAGGTGGATTTTCATGACGCCGAACAAGTCGATAGTCTCCTTGCCAGCGGACAGCTATTCGAGACTGACACGGTGAGCGAAGCCAAGGCTTCAATCGCTTGTATGCAGGATCTTCGTATGGCTGGGGAGCCGCTGGAAGGCGCAGACGGGCGATCCAACAGAAGGTTGACGGACAACAAAGCGCGAGTGGTTGAAACAGTTTTGGTGGAGCAAGAGCAGAGCGCAAAAGCCATTCGCGCACTTGAAGAGAAACAAGCCATACTTGAACAGCGGCTTGGCAAGCGAGAGGAGGAGCTCCTATCGTTGCAGCGGGGTTGGGTCCTTCGTATGGTGAAAGGGGTCATGAGTATGTTTCAGAGGAAGCCATGACCCATCCATGGTTGAATGTTGCCGTTCCCTGGAGTCTGAGCCACTACATTCCGCTCAACGGATTTCATCCGCTCTATCGGGCCTTGTTTGACCATGCGCCTGATACGGTCAATTTTCATGCCTGGGATAATGTCAGGCTGTATCGCCGTTTTCGTGCCGACACTCCAATACGAGACAAGGTCGTAACAATGGCGAAGGAGAGGGCGAAGCAATCAGATCGCTTGGCAAGAAATTCTGTCGAAGCACGGTATCAGGAGTACTTCTGGTCTCCCAATCAAGTGCTGACGGAGGCGTTACTTGGGGATATCGAGTTCCATCACACAGCGCCGTTTCCTTCTTTGCAGCGCCCATTTGTGTTGCACTGCGAGATGTTTGCGCCACTGTTCTTTCCGTTTGCCCATCAAGGGACTGGTGCATTGGAGCGATCCGATGAGATTAGAGAATACTATCGAGCCATTTTGGCACATCCGTTATGCCTAGGTATCTGGTCCCATATTCCGGAGACGCTTCAAACGCTCAGCCATTTCTTTTCCGATCCGATCATCGAGCAAAAGTTGTTTCAGTCGCGAATTGGATTGAGTGCAACCTCGTTGCAGGACGAAAGACTTCCCGATAAACCATCCTTGTCCAGACCAATATTCTTGTTTATGAATTCCGCTCACCAGAATCCGGCCAATTTCTTTTCCCGGGGGGGGCATATTGTCTTGCGTTTTTGGAAGGACTTTCTGGCAGAGGGGCGAGATGGGCTCTTGATGCTGCGGTGCGCGAGGCCTAGCGACGAGGATCTGATCAAATACGGAGTGGATGTGTCCATGGTTCGGGCCGAAACGGGCCGGAGCATTATTTGGGCACAGGATTATCTGGCAAATCATGAAATGAATGCGCTGATGGCGAGTGCGCATTTTTTCTTGTTACCCAGTGCTTCGCTGCACTCAGTGTCGATCATGCAAGCCATGATGCTGGGAACCATTCCTGTCGTGACCGATACGGTGGGGACATCTGTGTATGTGAGCAATAATGAAACAGGCATCGTGTTGGACGGCATGCGCGCCGCTCTCTGGTACAGAGACGTGGCGACCGGCATCTTAGTGGACCAGTATTGCCGAACACCCGAGCTCGACGATTCCCTGGTATCCCAGCTGGCGAGCCGTGTGGGTGCCTTGTTAGACACACCGGATGCCTACCAGAAGATGCGAGCTCGTACGTTGGCCTATGCGCAGGATGAGTTCTCGGGCTGGAAATTTAGCAATCATTTTTGGGGTACTGTCTCCGAACTGTATCGGCGGAACATCGGGTCTTCCGTCTCTCATAATGCTGCATCGAGCCAAGTTGGAAAGACTTTGCATGACTGTATTGTCCAAGGGGCAGGCGATGGGTGGGCTCGTATATTCGAAAGCCCGACACAGCCCATGCTGAGAATCAATGCTGGGCAGAGTGTCGTCCTGGAGTGGAGCGGTGCTGTGATGCATGCACATGGAAATTCCGGGTTTGAATTTAACGACTGGTCGGTCCTGGCACAGTATTATAAGCCAGGTGCAACGCAAGTAACTTTTTCGCGCACCTTGGAGGAATTGGGAGGGAAGTATCTTCATCCTGTCGGATACCTTGGCGAAGGTATCAGGTCTATCCTCAGTAGGAGGATTTCTGGATTCTTTGGGGAGGCAAGCCGCACGCAGATAGAGAATATTTCCAGATTACTCAAGCCGTTTCCACGCGTACACGGCCTCGCATCGCGGGTTTTGTCGAAGCTTCGCCGTGGCCAACAACGGGTGGTGTCTCGGATGTTCAGGCCCAAGAGCGAGCCTGATATTGAGCTCATCAGGCAGGGAGTATCCGGGTATAACGTCATTCGCTGTAACGAGCGATACTATGCAATCCTTCAGTGTGAGGGAGCATTTACTCCTCATAAGGTCGAGACGGGGGGGTATTCCTCGTGCTTTTCAGATTATTCGGTCGAGAAGGTGCTTCAGCTCATTGCCGAGCATGCGGCATCTCGCACACAATCAAGGCTCGTCATCGGTAGCTTCGCGAATGGTGAAACTCTCGACCTCGAGCGAGAAGAGGCTGAGGGCCAGACGGTGTTAATAAAGAGTACAAAGTCATAGCGACGCAAGGTATGTCATGAGAAAGCCTCAGGTACATCTCTGGCTATATAATCACCCCTTCTGCACGATTAGTGACCAGGTATGCTTTGCGTTCATAGCATTACGCCAGTATGGCTATAGAGTCTCGGTTGGACGACGGCCATCTCTTTCATCGTTGAATGTGGTGATAGAGAATTTTTCGTCACAAACAAGAGATGTCTTAGTGGAGTTTTGCAAGTCTTCTCGAAAACGAGTCGCGGTGATCATGACCGAGCATGTCGATTTTGAGCACGGCCAGATATTTTTTCACGGGGCCCCGCTCGGCAGTGCAAACGATTATATGCATCCGGCTACAATGCAGGCGCGGATCAGGCATCTGCTGGAGTGCCTCCCCTACATCAGATGTTTCCTGGTGTTAGGCGATCTTCCGGAGTTGCGGAACATTTCGATTATGCTGCCGGGTCTTGATGTGCGCGCTATCCCATTCCCCAACGTGGACAGAGTTGCGCATAGGAAAACTGGAAATTCAGCTGAAATCATGAATGATTTCGTGTTTACCGGCAATATGACGGCGTATCGTACGCAGCTTCTCACTAGGCTACAGACAATAGGACTGTCAGTTGTGTACCCGCAGACCCTCCTTTCCAGAAAACGGCGCAACACAATGAATCGAACGGCGAAAGTTATTCTGAATATTCCCCAGCGATCTGGCTGGCGGTGGTTATCATTGATGCGGATTATCGCTGGGCTGCAGACTGGCCGTCCGACGATCTCGCTGGGGACCAGCGATGCTTCTCGGATAGCATCCTGCTGTACTCAGTTGGATATCAATACGCCAGACTGGATCAGTGGCGTGCAGCAACTCGTTGTGGATTGGAAGTCGCTGTATCTTCGGGATATCGAGAACTATGCGGTCATGGCCAAGGCCTTTGAGCAGGAGTACCCGTTCCCTCACGATGTCTTCGAGTTTTGGAGTGTGACCGACGGTCTTCCCGTTGAAGTCTACTAAGGCTTGTGTTGCCTGCTTGCCGGCATCTAGACCGGTGTTCTGCTGGCACGGGTGTTGTGGAAGCCGGTCTTTTCTTCTGTCTCGCACCGTGCCGATCCTCTATGCGAATTAATGTCGTGTCGTTTCTTGATCCTCGCGTCTATAACGGCGGCGGGGAGATGATCAGTCGCTGCTTGATTGAGGTTGGCGAGAGTCGGGGCTATGACATCCGGCTATCTGCCGTACGGCCGCGGCGGCGGTCGTTGCATGACTCGCCTCATCTGAGTCTCTTCATTGATGTGTTCAATCATGCTCATAGTGTGAAGTCGTTGGGGGCGTGGCGGGCGTTCGGCGACGGCTTTCTTGAGGATGCCATTGCTCGTGCTCCGTTCGTGCATCTGACCAATGCCTATGCGGATGTCTGCAATCTGCCATATCTGCCCTGTTCCGGCGACAGGCCAAATGGTTGCCCGGTGAAACCCACATTGAACGTGGTCAGACAGTTTTTGATGCGGGATTGGAGTCATGATTGTTTTGTGCAACAACCGATGGTGCGTCGATTGTATGAACAGTCCGCACTCAATGTGTATCTTTCGCCCTTGCATCGTCGGATCACAGAATCTCTGTTGGGTAGCAATCGGTTACCGCCGAGCTATATTCTGAAACCAATGATCGACACTGCTCAGTTCTTCAATGAAGGGCGGGCACGTGACATCGAGTATCTCTTCGTCGGAGTTGTCGGGGAAGCCAAGGGCTTGTCGGCCATGCGCGAACAGTATGGGCATACAGACATTCATTTGATTGGCCGTTGCGCTCCCGGCGTCAAGCCGAACTTCGGCCGTTATCTCGGCCCCGTGTCCTATGACGAGGTGCCACGCTACATGAATCGCGCCAAGAATTTCGTGTTTCTCCCTCGCTGGCCGGAGCCCCAAGGCCGTGTGGTAGCGGAAGCGGCATTATGCGGGTGTCGGATTATCGGGAATCAGAATGTGGGCGCGCTGTCATTCGACATGGATCTTGCCGATCCCCGCTCCTATCACGGCGTTGAGAATAAATTCTGGATAAGGCTTGAGGAGTTGGCACAGTGAACGAACAGATCCCCGTTCCCGCATTGAGCGTGATCATTCCCGTTCTTCATCTGAATCGTCCCGTCAATACCAAGCGATTCTTTATGCCGAGGTATACGATCCGCGAGGTGCTCCACGATTTGCGCCAGCATGTGACGCTTCCCCTTGAAGTGATCGTCATCTGCAACGGCAAGGATTCCGAGTTGATCGAGTTTGTGCGCACGCATGACGGCATCGATAAATATTGCATCAACAGCGTGAACGCCGGTGTGGCCCGCTCTTGGAATATGGGAGCGCAAATGGCCGAGGGGGCGGCGTTGTGTTTTCTCAATGACGATGTAGCGGTGGGAGCCGGGGCGATGGAAGCGCTCTATGACACGCTTAGGTCTGTTTCGGATATTGGACAAGTGGGGCCGACGGGGGCGCGATGGAAAGGGGCCGAGCACGACCGTTTCGTCGGTGAAGATCAAGCGGAGGATGCCGACGCCATCGCCGGATACTGCTTCATGGTGCGCGAAGACTTGTATCGAAGGCTCGGCGGTTTCGACGTGGCCTATTCGCCTGCGGGATTTGAGGAGATCGACTTGAGTTTCGCGATTCGTAAGGCTGGCTTCCGTTGCGTGGTCGTGCCGAAACTGGCGCTGCATCACTATCACCATCATGGGGTCAGCGCCTATCGTTCGGAGATCAGCTATTTGTCTCAGGTCATCGACACCGTGACGTTGCATGAACGCAATAAGGCTTACTTCAAAGCCAAATGGGGCATCATCGATGTGGCATAAGCTTCTTCAAACAGTACTGGCCCGTCGTCCCGTGGAATATGATGGGTCATTTTTCCGGGAAGAGTGGTTCCAGGGATGGGAAGAGTTGCGTCATATTCTTGAGCAACTCGTTCGTGAACCAGGGCAATGGCGTCGGGTCCTCGATTTCGGCTGCGGGCCAGGAGTGATGATCGATCATATGAACGAGTGCGGCTTCGACTATGTCGGCTGCGATTATTCGGACTCTGCGCATCGTCTATATCTAAGCCGGTTCGGCGCATATCCCCAGCGGTATGTGTCGCAGCTCAGCGCGGTTAATATGGCGGACTTCGATGTGCTGCTCTCCTTCGATGTCTTTGAACATATGGCCGACGATGAGATTGCTCAGGTGCTGGAGGCTAGCAAGCCGATCCCGGAGCTGTTTCTGAATATCAGCCGTGATTGGCGTACGCCCGGCCATATCAACATCAGATCGGATCGTGCCTGGAAGGCGTTTTTCAAGCGGTATGGGCTTCAGTTGCGTGAGGATCTTACGACACGTCTGCGGGAGCGGTATCGGGAGCTTCGCCCAGGCTGTCAGGATCGGTGGGATCGTAACATGTTTGTGTTGTCGCGCGGGCGAGTCGCATGACGGACAGTCCTTCGAGTACCCTATCCGGTCCGGATGAGCGCTATTTCCAGCTCGATCGCGATGACGTGGCTGTGTTGGTCCCAAGGGACTGCCGGACGATCCTTGAGGTCGGAAGCGGATTCGGTTCGCTGGGGCGTGCGCTCATCGCCCGACAGTCCTGTACCGTGGACGGGGTCGAAATCAATCCGGCAGCGGCGGTGCATCTTGACGGAGCCTATCGCCGCTTCTGGATCGGGGACGTCGAGCGGGTCGAACTTGAAGGTGCTGTTCCGGATTATGACTGCCTGTTATTTCCCGATGTCCTCGAGCACCTGGTTGATCCGTGGGCAACCTTGGATCGATTCTGCAGAATGCTTCAGCCCGGAGGGATCGTCGTCGCCAGCATTCCTAATGTGCGCAATCTCGCCGTGCTCTATCGTCTGATCGTGCTCGGGACGTGGGAGTATGAAGCGTCCGGATTATTGGATCGCGGCCATCTCCGCTTCTTTACCAGGAAATCGATTGACGAGATGTTTGTCCGCAGTGGACTGGAGATTGAGGCCTGGCACTGCAATCGAGATCGCTATACGGGGATCCGTCGTGCGGTGGCCTGGCCGGCGAAGCTGGTGGTGCCCGACATCGACGTCTGCCAGTATCTCGTGCGTGCCAGGAAATTATGACGCCACCGGCCGGCAGCAAGGTGTTGGTCATTACGTCGCTGACGCCGACATGTACGGCGCAGTACTTTATGCATGCTTTTCGGCAGCTTGGATATGCGGTCAAGGCCTGTTCCGATGTGGGCGACGAGTCGGCCGATCTGCGTGTGCATGGCTCTGTGGATGTGCCCCGAGTAATCGCACAACTCGGCTTTGATCCGGATTACCTGCTTTTTATCGAAGGAGGGACCATGCAGGTTCTTCCTACCGGGCTGGAACGGGTGGCTTGCGTGACCGCCTGGTATGGCATCGACACCCACATGGACTATGTCAAGCATCTGCGTATCGGGCGGTTGTTTGATGTCACCTTCATCGCGCAAAAAGAATATGTCGAGCGCCTGCGGGTTGATGGCATACCCCAGGTCCATTGGCTTCCCCTTGGCTTTGCCGGGGAGTTGCTGCCGTCGCCTATGCCCGAGCGAACCATCGACATTGCCTATATAGGTTCGGACCGGGTGACCGCTAATCCCGAGCGACACGCGTTGCTGGGGGCTTTGCGCCGCGAGTTCTCCTCGACTCGGTTTGGGACGGCTAACCCGAAGGAAATGGGGCGCATCTATGCCAGTGCGCGAGTGGTATTCAATAAAAGCGTGAAGAACGACGTGAACATGCGATTCTTCGAAGCGACCGGTGCGGGTGCGGTACTCGTCACGGATCCAATTGTGAGCAACGGTGTTGAAGAGCTGTTCGAAGAGGGGACGCACTACGTATCCTATCAGGATGAGGCGTCACTCATCCGTGTGATGCGCAACTTGCTCGCAGATCCGGCGCGTTGTGCTGCCATAGGTGAGAGTGCTCGCCAGCATGTCCAGGCCTATCATACCTATCGGCATCGGGCAGAGAGCCTTCTCGGAAAAATGGGGCAGTCCCAAAAATTATCGGCTCCCTGTCCGGAAGATTATTTCTCAGCCTGTTTATCATTTAATTTGCTGAGCGGGGCCATGAAGGCTGCGGCGCAGGCTGTGGTCTCACCCGCAAAAGGAGCATACCGTCGGTATGCTGGACGTGTGCTGTCTGGCGTGCTGAATGGTTTTGCCCGCGTGCTCGGGCTTGTTGAGCGGATCTGGATTCGCCACGCAGGATGACGGCGATTAGGTTTTGCTTTGGATGGGTATGCATGCGCCGAGCAATGTAATACTACCCTTCTGTCAGTGGAGAAGAAGTTTGTGGCCTATTCATCAGTACGCAGATCGAAGCAGGGAGCGGCCTAATGAACTCGACCTCGCGCAGTCCATATGAGTAAGAGCGGCATCGGTGCGCTCTCAGCTACGACAAATCCGCGCTCGCGTGCTTTATTTGTGTCGAAAAAAGAACAGCGATGGCACCCCTTGTTTGTCGAAAAATTTGCAGATCATTATGAATTGCGCACGGTGTACATCTGCGATCATGTGCCAGTACGAGGGTATAGCGGCTTTGTTGATTGGTTGAATGGCCATATAGAGGAAACCAGTGCAACGATTGTCTTTCTAGACATTGAATATGGCTTTGGATTTGGCCTTGATCTGATTCTCAGGATTGCGAAAAGCGTCAGGATTATCTTGACGACGTTCGACGATATTACATTTCATGAAATCAATTATATCAACGCCCTCGGGTGTGATTTGGTTACATGCGCTGACCCCATTGCCGTGATGAAGTATCGTGAAAAACGGGTCAAGGCTTCGCTGCTCTTCCTGGAAAACTCACGCCGGATGTTTGATGAGTTTCTGGGGAATGAAAAAGACATCGATGTGCTTTTCTATGGATGGCTCTTAAAGGGGGGGAGGGCTGAGTTTCTCGAAAAGCTCGCTGCAACCGGGATTGCGATCACGGTCCACTCTCCCGGGGTGGATGCAGAACTCTCCTATCGGGATCTGGCGCGCCTGATCTCGAGGGCAAAGATCGTCCTGAATCTTTCGCAAACGGATTCGATGGTGAGAGCCCCTGAAGCGTTTGTGCCGGTTGGCAGTTACTCTGCCTTCAAGGGGAGAGTCATTGAAGCAGGACTTGCCGGTGCGGCTTGTGTGAGCGAGTACGCACCGTCAATAGAGTATATGTTTGGACAGGACACCGTGCCAATGTTTAAGTCAGCAGGGGAATGCTCTGACATTATCAGGGGCATGCTAGGAAATCCTGTACGTCTGAACGAGTTGTCCGGACGGTTGCGCGAGACGGTGCTGGAACAGTATGAGGAGTTTCGACAGGTAGGACAGGTGGTTGGGGCTATTGAAGCTTTGGTGCCGGTCTCGAAAGCCACCCCCCAGTGGATTCCCTATCGTTATATTGCTCTTACGGTGGCTGCTCGTTTCCAGGGAGTGGGATTGCCATTGAGGGGTTGGTGTCGTGACCTCTGGGATTTTGTGTTTTTCGCTCGTGTGTACCCGCTGCCGCTTCGGTTATTAGCAGTGAGCGTTAAGGGCTGTCGCATGATCATGAAAAGAATCTTGGTCGGGATTAAAGGATCATAATCTCAATTCTTAGCAAGGACATGCTGACACGATTAGGCGCCTTGCTATCTCCGCAGAAAGATCAATTTCTATACTTCCCAACCCCTGGCCGTTTCCTAATAGGAAAGTATCATGCTCTTCCTCTTCCTATGGTGTACCGCAGTGTACCTCATCCGATGCTGTTAAGGGCACAGCAACCAAGTTGGCAGATAATTATCTCGATTTAGCGATCAAGTGGATCCACTTTGAAATATGTCAAATGTCAGAATGATTTGCGTCCTCACGTAACCTATGCATAGTTTGGGAGTGGACAACTTTCCATGATGACTTTTTACTTACCCGGTAGTCGTTCCCATATTTCTCGATGAGATGTTGAGGCCAATATTTTTCCTGCACTCAGGCATTATGAGCAAGTTTAGCAACCGATTCGGCATGTTAATACTGCTCTCTGCGGTCGGCTATGTGCTGAGCTTTTGCAGCCAGCTGGTAATCTCCTACTACTTTGGAACGTCTTCTGAGTTAGATGCCTATTGGGCCGGGCTTGCCTTGGCTAATGTGTTGTGTTTTTACCTCCATCCTTTTCGAGAGGCGCTGGTGCCGGCTTTGTATCGTGCCGGGCTAGTCAACCCGGTTGAGGTGGGGCGAATGTTTTCCGCCAGTCTTTCTCTACTTGGCCTCTTAATGGTCGCGTCCTCGATAATGTTATGGGCGTTTTCCGGAATATTCGCCGCATGGATGGGGCAAACAAGTGATCCTCGTGTGATGGAGGCAATCGTCCGCTTGATTCCGTGGCTCATCCCTTATATGGGACTGTTTGTGCTGTCGGAAACAGTGAACGCCGTGCTGCTCAGCCTAGATCGATCCGTATTTCAAGCTGCGATACGGTTGATTAGTTCGGTTGTGCTGCTTGCGATGCTGGTAGGCTTTGGTGCCCAGTTGGGTATTCCTGCATTGGTGTTGGCGCAGGTGGCTAGTATGTCAATGCTTGTAGTGATGTGCTTCGCCGCTTTGCGTATGTTGAGGCTACGACCGGTTGGCGGATTTGTTCGATTACTTCACGGAGGCGGGGTTTTCCCCCTCTTTTTTTCTCTGCTAGGCAGCTACCTTCTTGCCCAGCTGTATGTGTTGGGTGAGCGTGCGGCCATGATCCATCTCTCTGGAGGCCTCGTTTCGGCGTATCAGTACAGTGTTTCTCTGGTCAATGTGATGCTGAGCATCGTGGCGTTTCCGCTCGCGAATCTGCTCTGGCCCCGATTTCTTGCCAATGTCGAAACTCAGGATACTTCGGGCAATATTGAGTTAGCGGCCCGGGCTTCGGGCTGGCTTTTCATGACGTTGACGGTAGCCTGTACTTTTGTTTGGGCACATGCCGATGAGATAGTGTTTGTCTTGTTCAGTCGCGGGGCCTTTGATGCTTTGTCAAGTGCGCGTACTGTGGGGTCACTTCGCGCGACGGTGTTCGCGGCCATTCCGATCGGCGTCATGGTAATCGTTGGCCGACTGTTGATATCGGCGGGGAATGGGCGCTCTCAGATAGTTATTGGAACGGTCACTACGGTTGTAGGCTTGGTTGTAATTGGTGTGGCGGTCTTATTGGACAGTGCTTGGCTAGTTCAGTGGCACTGGCTTGCGGCAAATACGGCTGGTCTTATCGTTTCCCTGATTGCAAGTGTGAGGCAATACAGCCTCTCACTTGCCGTCCTTCTTCGGGGAGGGAGATGGGTGATGCTCGTGGTAGTTGCTGTGGGGTGCGCTGTTGTCCTGACACCACACATTGCGATAGGGGAGAGCAAGTTTCTATCTATAGCTGCGCTGGTTATCCAAGGGACGATCTATCTCGCCGTTGTTGCTGGCATTGCCTGGATTTCCGGAGTCATGCGCTCGCTACAGGCTGCTTGAGAGGGATAGTGTAATCAGTGAAGCGAAGGGTATTATTTATTGTTCCGCGCTTTGGTTCAGTTTTGCGCGGGGCGGAGTCTTTTACCCGTGAACTTGCTTCACGTCTTGATCCTGCCAGATTCGAGGTCACTATATTATCAGGTCCGCATTCTGATGCTTTGCCCGGAGTTACTTTTCAACGAGGCCGCTTGCTACGCCGGGAGAGTATGGCGTGGCTAGACTGTATGCCATGGTTCGCGCAGCTATTGCGCCCCCTCCGTCTGGGTACTGCCGCAGACATTGAAACATTCTCTCTAATTTTTCAATATCGCAGGCATTGGCCTCCTGATGCCTTCGATATTGTGGTGCCTCTTGGGGGGGCGTGGTCGTATCTCTTTGCGCATCGAATCCTTCCCACAGCAAAGGTTGTGAGTATTGGGCAGGCTGGGCCAGTGGCAAGGGATTTGCGCCTTAGTGACGTCTTCGTGGCGCTCACGCCATACGATGATGAGCGTGCACGCGCAATGTGCAAGGGGATCGTCACAAAGACTATTCCTAACGGGGTTGATGTGACGCGGTTCAGTCCCTCACGTGAGTCACGCAGCGCAGACCGGCCAATACGCACAATCCTGTGTGCTGCCGCGCTTGTTCCTGATAAGCGACATGATCTGCTGTTTGACGCTGTTTTGCGCCTGCCATCCAATGTTCGTGTGATCTGCGTAGGTGTCGGCTCTTATCAGACGGTCCTGAAGCGGCATCCGCTCTCACTTGCCGGGCGTGTGGAGTGGCGGAGTTGCTCATTCAGCGAAATGCCAGAGGTGTACCGGCTCGGAGACGTATTTTCCCTGGCCTCGCCGGAGGAGGCATTCGGGATTGTGTTTATAGAAGCGATGGCGTCAGGATTACCGGTAGTGGCGCATGATCATCCTCGACAACGGTTTGTGATCGGTGAGGGAGGAGTATTGTGCAACGTGCATGACGGTGCTTCCTATGCCAGGGCACTGGAGGCTGCGTTAGATATGCCGTTGACGGCTCAAGCCCGTGAACAGGCGTTGCGTTTTGACTGGAGTAGAATAGTGACCGCGTATGATGACCTTTTCGAGTCGATTTGTTCGAGCAGTATGGACGAGCAAGGATCGATCAAGCTTGTTGCCAAAACCACGAAAAACAACCTAATTGTTAATGGGGTTCATTAGTAGCGATATCGATGCACAAGCGTTAGTCGCCCATACCGGACCACGCCGGCGGTACGTCGTCGATAGGGCTGGATTTTCCTGCAACGTATTCCTTCCGCAAGAATATGAGGCAGCAATCCGACGCGTGCTTGACACAAAACCGGACATGGCCGGAACGAAGGCAGTGGCCCGGTTCGATTGGACTGAATAGCCACGATGTACGCCGTGACGTTTGAAGAGGTCTGTTGCGGTAGGAAGGGGGAATCGGTGGTCCTATTCAAGTCGAATGGTGAACGGAATAGAGCTGGTGCACTTGGGTACATTGAAGAAAAGATTGAATCCGAACTTTGTCGTCGTCGATTTGGGCGGAAGCGCGAATCCATGGTGCGACCGTTGGGTCGACTATTACGTCGACGTCGCTGGTGACGGCAAGAAGTTGATTCGAGGTGATCTTCAGTCGTTGGAGACTTGGGAGCGTGTACAAGCAGTTAAGCCGGACTTTTGTATTTGTACTCATACCTTTGAGGATATCCGGGATCCCGGCTGGGGGGTCGCGAGGATCCGTGAACTCTTTTCAGCCGGTTTCATCGCCGTTCCGAACAAACATCAGGGGCTGAGCAGGGGATTGGAATCTTGGTCGTATCCCGAAAGGTGCTATCACCGCTGGAACTTTACCCTGAGAGGCGATGATGTCTTGCGAGCGGTGGTCAAGTTTCCGGTGACGGTCAGTTTCACTTCGATGTTTGCAGGCTTCGAGTGGGTGCCTCGTCAAAACTTTTTTCAAAGGTGATGAGGAAGCTCAGAATCCTACCGTTTTCCTGGCGTTTTCAATGGATCGACCGACAGCGCGCTAGTGACCAATGTGAGCTGTCCTTGCAGTTTGAAGGAATGCTGGATTTTCACTATCTGAACAACGATTTTGCCGGTTACAATACAAATGAGTTGGTTCGTCTATATACGAAATATTTGGCAGAGGGCCTGTAAGTGCGAAACAGTTTCTGGAGAACAATGACAGATCGCGCATATCAGCTGCGCAGTGTGCTCTGGGGGCCGACTGTTGCCCTACGGAATGAACTTATTTCGTTGCTGAGTCGTGCTTACAGGGAAGGACATATTTTGACCGTGTATGACGTTGGTGCTCACAAGGGCCGATGGGCGGAGCATATGCAACGGGTGATGCCGGATGCCCGTTTCATCCTGTTTGAGGCGAATCCTCGACACAAGGAGGAACTCGCCGCCACAGGATTCGAACACTATATTGGTGTGCTGAGCAGGCCTGATATCATGGAGGTGTCTTTCTTCTCGCGTGAAGATGATGCGGGTTCAACAGGGGGATCGACATATAAAGAGAAGACGCCGCAATACCGAGATATCGAGCCTGTGCGCTGGCCGGCCCGCACCCTGGCTTCGCTGGTTGCCGAGGAATGTCTGCCCGCTCCTGATTTAGTGAAGCTGGATACACAGGGCTCAGAGCTTGACGTGATCGCTGGTGGGCGCGAACTCATCGCGCAAGCGAAGTATGTGTTGATGGAGCTTCCAGTGGTTGAGTACAACCGTGGCGCACCGAGCATTGATGCCTATCTATCCGTGATGAGAGACTTAGGGTTTCTTCCGGCTGCGGTTTCAGAAATACATCGCTATGGGCCGATTGTAATTCAGTTGGATTTATTGTTTATCTCGCGGCGGTTGCTTGAGAAAGCAGTCCTGTCAGGATTGCAGCTCTGATATCCGTATTTGGGTTGGATCATCGTATTATGACGCAATGGCGTGTCGCCATCGATGTCAAGAATTTAGCCTTATATGTCGGAGGTATTGCTGGGTTTTTCAAACCATTGCTATTGGGTTGGGTTTCGGCGCGTCCATCTATCCAGTTTGTGCTGATTGGCCCCCCTTGCATTTCAGGGTCGCTGACGGGCCTTCCCAATTGCGAGCATCATCTTGTCCCATGGCCGAAAGTGCTGCCGCGTCCGTTGCGCCATCCTGTTTATGACAACGTGTTATTCCCCCATGCGATTCGCCAAGTACGGCCTGACTTTATCTTTTCGCCGTATCATGATGTGCGGTTGCCGATTGGGGTGCCATCGGCGATGATGATTCACGATACCTGTTTGGGCGATCTGCCGGGCCTTTATCCATGGCGGGTGCGGGCCTATTACCAAGAAATGCTGCGGGTGAATCTGACGCGGGCGAGTCATGTGCTTACCGTGTCCGAGGCCAGTCGCGCCTGCATCCTCGCGCGCCATCGGCTCGACCCGCAGCGCGTGAGTGTCGTGCCGAATACGCTGGAGCCTGAATTTCTTGCGGCCGGAGAGGATGCAGCACGGGTGGCCGATATTCGTGCCAGGCAGTCAGGAAAAATGCGGCTTTTCTATCCGAGTGGCGGAGAGTTTCGCAAGAATGTGGGCCGGCTCATGGAGGCGGTGGGGATATTGGCGTCTCGGGGGCTCGATCCACATCTATGGGCGACCGGGATGCGCGATGCCGGATGGGATCGGGGATTGGCTCAGGTGTCTGCCGAAGTGGCGGCCCGCCTCCATTTCGTAGGGCCGCTGAGCCTTGCCGACTTGCGTGCACATTATCTTGCGGCTGATACGGTTGTGTATTCAACGTTGTGTGAAGGCTTCGGGCGTGTGTGCCTGGAAGCGATGGAGGTGGGGACGCCGATTGCATGCTCGGATCTGCCAGTTTTGCGCGAGGTCGCCGGAGATTATCCGACCTATTTCAATCCGCTGGATGCGCACAATATGGCTGAGAGGATCGCGGTAAGTGCGGCTCAGGGGCGTCGATCGGCGCGGCATGAATCACGCTTTGATCGTGAGGCGGTTGCGGCGTTGTTTGTTAAGACAATGGATCAGATTCTAGCATGCGAGTTCGGGCATGCCTGAATCGGTTCCGGTGAGCGTTGTGGTGCCTTGCTGGCGATGCGGGGGGACGGTAACGAGAGCGGTGGAGTCCATTGCCGCTCAGACTCGATTGCCGCGCGAGGTGATTCTTGTCGATGACGCCAGCGGGGATGACACCGTCAGGGTGTTGCGAAACCTCATGAAGCAGTATTCCCAGGGCTGGATCAAGATCATCGAACAACCGGTTAATGGTGGGCCTGGAGTTGCGCGCAATGCGGGGTGGGAGAAGGCATCGTCGCCCTACATTGCTTTTCTGGATGCGGATGATGCCTGGCATCCAAGGAAGCTCGAGATTCAGAGCGCCTGGATGGAGGCCCATCCCGAAGCGGCCCTGACGGGCACGCGCACCACAGTCAGGGACACGTTGGAGAATTTGCCAACGCTGCAGGACCCGAGCGACGTGAAACCGATTACCTTTCGTCGTCTCTTGTTTGTCAGCATGTTGCCGACGCGCTCAGTGATGATTCGCGCAAGTGTGCCGAATCGGTTTGTCTCAGAAAAGCGCTACAGTGAGGATTATCTGCTCTGGTTGTCTATCCTTGCAGAGGGATATCAGGCCTTTCTCCTCGACCTTCCCCTTGCCTATTCATTCAAAGCCGATTTCGGCGAGGCAGGACTCAGCGCCCATCTCTGGCGAATGCATTGCGAGGTTCTTGATACGTATCGCAGGATTCAGCGAGCGGGTCATATCAGCAGAACTCTTCATATGGTATTGGTCCTCTACGCATCGCTGAAGCTGTTTCGGAGAGTGGTCTTGAGCCGTTAGCATCTTCGTTCATTCCTCTTATTCAGGACTTAATACATTCCATGTGCGGGATTGCCGGCGTATTGAATTCTCGAGCGGCTGACGCTGCCCGTCTTGTCTCCGAGATGATCGAGACGATGCGGTATCGTGGTCCGGATGACTCGGGGACATGGGCTGAGGCAGCCGCCGGCTTGGGTCTTGGCCATGCCCGCCTGTCGATTCTTGATCTGTCCCCCGAGGGCCATCAGCCGATGGTCTCGGCCAGCGGGCGCTATGTGATGACGTTCAACGGCGAGGTCTATAATTTCGCCGAGGTCCGGAGTGCATTGGAGGAACTGGGCGCACACTTTCGCGGACATTCTGATACGGAGGTCATGCTGGCGGCTATTGAGCGCTGGGGACTGCGTGAAGCAGTATCCCGATTCGTCGGCATGTTTGCATTCGGATTATGGGATCGTGAAACCAGGCAGCTGAGTCTGGTTCGTGATCGTCTTGGCATCAAACCGCTCTATTTCGGCTGGGCCGGGCGGGCGTTTGTCTTTGCGTCAGAGTTAAAAGGGATTCGGTGCGTCAAGGAGTTTGACCCTCAGTTGCATCGCGGGGCGCTGGCGCTGTTTTTACGTCTGGCCTACGTGCCTGCTCCCTTTTCGATATTCCAGCACGTCTATAAGCTGATGCCGGGTTGTATCCTTACGGTGACGCCCGAGCTGGCTCGTTCGAGAGAAGGGTTTTCTCCCTCTCCGGATGACGATCATGCCAAATGGAAACCGGTACGCTATTGGTCAGCACGGGAGGCGGCAGAACGGGGCATGGCCTCGCTGTTTCAAGGTACTGAGACTGAGGCGGAAGAGCATCTCGATGTATTGCTTCGCCAAGCGATTCGGCTTCGGATGATTGCGGATGTTCCGCTGGGTGCATTTTTGTCAGGCGGGATCGATTCGTCCGTGGTCGTGGCTTTGATGCAAGCCCAGAGTCCTGTGCCGGTGAAGACCTTCTCGATCGGTTTTCAGGAGGCCGAATACAATGAGGCGGGTTACGCTAAGGCTGTCGCGGCGCATCTCGGGACGGACCACACGGATCTCTATGTGGTGCCCGAGGAAGCGCGTGCGGTCATCCCGAAGCTGCCGGTGATGTATGATGAGCCGTTCGGCGATTCTTCTCAGATTCCCACCTTTCTTGTGTCGGAGTTAGCCAGGAAACATGTGACCGTGGCCCTCTCGGGCGATGGCGGAGACGAGTTGTTCGGCGGCTACAATCGGTATTTCTGGAGCCGCCGTCTCTGGCGACGGCTCGCTCCGATTCCCCAACCTGTACGGGCCGGGCTCGGTTCGATGATTCAGGCCGTGTCTCCCGAGCAGTGGGGGAGTCTCTACAGTGGGCTTTCCTTTATGCTCCCGGCTGTGCAACGCCCGGGTGATCAGATGCACAAGCTAGCCGGTCTGCTTGGGGCGAAAGATCCGGACGCAATGTATCAGGGCATGGTGTCACTCTGGCAGCAGCCGACGGAGGCAGTTATTGGCACAGTTGAGCCGAAGACGACATTGACCGACCGGTCCTCATGGGCCAAGCTTCCCGAGTTCACGATGCGCATGATGTATCTCGACCTGGTGACGTATTTGCCTGACGATATTCTGACGAAGGTGGATCGGGCCAGCATGGCGGTCAGTCTTGAAGCGCGGGTGCCTCTCCTCGATCATCGGTTGGTGGAGTTTGCGTGGACAGTGCCGCTCTCAATGAAAATCAAGACTGAGGGAGAGGGGAAGTGGCTGCTGCGTCGGGTGCTCGATCGCTATGTGCCACGGGAATTGATTGATCGGCCGAAAATGGGATTCGGTGTTCCCCTGGACTCCTGGCTCCGCGGTCCGCTCCGAGAGTGGGCGGAGTCGCTGTTGGACGCCGGCCGTCTTGAGCGGGAGGGATACTTTCATTCCGGCCCTATCCGTGAAAAGTGGGCTGAGCATCTGTCCGGCAAGCGGAATTGGCAATATGCATTGTGGAATGTTCTGATGTTTCAGGCCTGGAATGAGCGCTAGCGGCATGCGACCACGCCTGTTGTTTCTGATTACGGAAGACTGGACCTTTTGGGAGATTCGCCGCGATCTCGCTCGTCTGGCGCGCGAAGCCGGGTATGAGGTGACGATTGCCACGCGCGTGACCGCCCATGCCGAGCGTATCCGGCAGGAAGGCTTCGAACTCATCCCGATCATGATGCTGCGGGAGGGGCGAAATCCGTTCAGGGAATTGATGACGCTTCTTGAGCTCGTGGGGATCTATCGCCGGGTCCGCCCGCAGATTGTTCAGCATGTGGCCATGAAGCCGGTGCTCTACGGATCATTGGCTGCCTGGGTGACCCGCATTCCCGCCGTGATCAATGTCTTTGGCGGGTTGGGCTATGCGTTTACCGATCGGCCACAAGAAACCTCCCTGCTTCGTTCTATCTTACAGCGGGGGCTCAGGTGGGCGATTGCGCTCAGCCGATCCGTTGTGGTGGTGCAAAACCCGGACGATCGGGACGTACTGATACGGGAGCACATCGTCGGCTCGTCGCGGATTCGTTTGATTGCAGGGTCGGGTGTCGATATTCATCGATTTGTTCCAGTCGAGCCTCCTGCCGGTGATCCCATCGTGATGCTGGTGGGACGGATGTTGTGGGACAAAGGAGTCGGAGAGTTCGTCGAGGCGGTGGCTCATTTGAAAAAACAAAAGGTCTGCGCCCGCTTTGTATTAGTCGGGCGATGCGATCAGGGGAATCCTACAGCGATTCCTGAGGCGCAGCTTCAGCAGTGGATGCGGGAGTACGGCATTGAATGGTGGGGGCATCGCGAGGATCTTCCAACGGTCATCGGGCAGGCAACGCTGGTGGTTTTGCCGTCGTATCGTGAAGGACTCCCGAAGGTATTGTTGGAAGCGGCCGCCTGCGGGAAAGCCGTCATCGCAACGGATGTGCCTGGTTGCCGGTCGGTGGTCCAACATCAGCAAACCGGGTTGCTGGTTCCGGTGCGAGACGCGGCCGCTTTAGCCGAAGCGATTGCGGAGCTTCTCCGGAATGCTGAACGGCGAACTGTATTGGGAGAGCATGCGCGGCAGTTTGTGGTGCGTGAACACTCGTCGAAAAAAATCAGCGCAGAGTTTCTTTCGTTGTATCGTGAGTTGCTCGGGCCATCTGCGCCTGTTCCGACGATGACATCGAGCGCGTCCGCTTAAATGAATCGAGAGTCCATGATGCTGTGCGCGATATGACGTGGTGGGGAGGAGCCGTGATCAGCGGGCTGGTGGCGTGGTGGCTGACTGGTCAGTTGGCCGGAGCGCGGTTTGCCTCGTCTATGCTCGATCATCCGAATGAACGGTCGCTCCATGACCGGCCCACGCCCCGCACCGGGGGTGTGGCGATATTAGCCGGTCTGCTCTCCGGACTGGCATGGACTGGCTTGTCCGGTTTTTCGCTGAATGGTGTGTCCGAGGCTGCCTTACTGGGATGGCCTGTCGCAGTGTGGGTTGTGCTGTTGACCTACGGAATCGGGCTGGTGTCTTTTTGGGATGATCGCGGCGGGGTTCCCGTGTCGGTCCGTTTCGGGATCCATCTTCTCGCCGCTTCGATGCTGGTGGTGGGGGGAAGGTTATGGATTCCTGCCCTTTCTTTTCCTGTGTTGGGGGCGGTGGATCTCGGTTGGCTGGCTGTGCCGGTTTCCATCGGACTGCTTGTCTGGATGACCAATTTGTATAACTTTATGGACGGGATGGACGGGTTTGCCGGTGGGATGACTGTCGTTGGAGGAAGCTTCCTGGCCTGGTTGGGGTGGAGCGCCGGGTTTGGATTTATCTTTGTGACGGCGCTCTGCGCCGCGGCCGCTGCAATAGGATTTCTTCTGCATAATTTCCCGCCCGCCAGAATTTTCATGGGGGATGTCGGTAGTGCGTCGCTGGGTTTTCTCTTCGGGTCGCTGATGCTCCTTGGGATTCATGACCAGGTATTCGACCTCTGGGTTCCTATTATGTTGTTTTCTCCCTTCATCGTCGATGCCACGGTAACCCTTATTCGCCGGGCTGTCCGAGGGGAGCGTATATGGGAGGCACATCGGACCCATTACTACCAGCGACTTGTGTTGCTAGGGTGGGGACACCGGAGAACTGTGTTGACTGAGTATGGTGTCATGGTCCTCTGCGGGTTGCTCGCTTGTGGGTATCAGCTGGCCGATGGCTGGCTGCGGTGGGTCGTGCTTGGTTTCTGGGGGACGCTGATGGGATTGGCTATGCTTGGCGTCCATCATGCGGAACAACGGGTTCTGTCTGTCCGGTCGCAGGGGTGAGGCACTTGTGCAGGTCTGTGTGCGGCTGAGCCTCAGGGGTGTGAATTGATAATGTCCCCACTCAATGTATTGGTATTGCAATGATTGGTGTTGAACGCAATCACGGAGACGCAGGGTCTCTTGATGGCATTCTTGTCATCAATCCGAAGAATTTCATCGAGCGGCGGCAGAGTATCGAACGACAGCTTCAGCCCCTCGGCCTTCCCTATGAGTTTATCCATTCCTACGATGCCGGCGATTTGGATGCGACTGTTACAAGCCGGTACTTTAAGAGCTCCCTCCTCAGTCCCGGGCAACAGTCCTGTGCGTTGAAGCACCTTGAGGCGCTGCGTCTGATCGTCGAGCGTGACTGGCAGCGGGCGCTGGTCTTGGAAGATGATGCGCTGCTCGTTTCCCAGTTTGTCTCAGAACTCGATGCAGCGCTTCGGGAGTCCTCCCGATTCGACCCTCCGTACGTTCTATTTGTTGGCAGCGGAGGGAATCAATATACGCCGAGGCGCTTGCGCGTGCCCGGACAACGGCTCTACAAGTCCGACAGAGGTCGGTTGGGAGAGGCCTATGTGTTGGGGAGTCAAGCGGCCTGTTTACGGATCGGGTGGATCGAACAGCACGGGATTATATTTCCCATCGACAACCTCTTCGAACGGATCGATCGGGAACTCGGGATCGCCATGTATTGGCTCGAACCTCCTATCGTGGAACAGGGCAGCAAGAACGGGCACTTTCGCTCCGTCCTGGAGCCGGCCCCTCCCAACTTTGTCCGGCGGGTGACGTCCGTGCTGCAGAAGCTACGGAGAAAGTATCTCTACTGAGCGAGTGCTGAGAGTATGGCATTGATTTCATCCCAACGATTGATCGATCTTGCCCGGCTTACAGCCATCATTGCTTGTGTGGGGCTCTTGTATTCTCCTTCGGTGGGCACGATCGGCTTGGTTCTGACCTATGTGGCGTTCCTTGCGAGTGGTCAGGCTGTTTCCCGCTTCAAGGGAGTGTTGGCACGGCCCTTGGCCTATTGGGGGGTGGCATTTCTTGGGGTCGTGTTGCTGGGGATGCTCTATGCCTCTGTCCCCTGGCATGACCGATGGACGGATTTTTATAAATGGCGCACAATTCTCTGGTTTGTTGTGGCATTGGCCATCTTTGACGAGGATTGCTGGAAAGAACGATTGCTGGTTATGTTTCTTGTCGGGACCGCGGTGGCGGTTGTGGGATCGTTTGCCTCAGCCGCCGGCTGGGTAACCTTCCGGCGTGGTCCGCACGAATTGCTGCGGAATTCCGGCACGCAGGGGATGGCCTTTGCGTGCGCAGCTCTCATATGCGTGTGGATGACTCTGGAAAAGAAGCCGATTGGCCAGATCTCTTGGATCTGGCCGTTTCTGGGATTGTTGTATGTTGTTAATATCGTATTTATTACCGATGGACGGAGCGGGTACGCCGTCCTCGGGCTGGGCCTGTTCATTCTTTTGTGTTGGAAGGCTTCATGGCGGCATCGGATATTGATCGTGGCCGGTTTGCTCGCTGTGGGCGGGCTGGCCTTCACGGCTTCTCCCCGAGTGCAGGGCAAAGTGATGGCCGCAGTGGTGCAGTGGACGAATGAGTCGGAATCGGCGGAGCTGACAAACTTCGGCAGCCGTCGCGTATTCTATAAAAATGGGGTGGAAATTCTACAAGAGAATTGGTTGCTGGGCGTCGGCACCGGAGGTTTCGCGCAGGCCTATGGCGATCATGTTTCGAAGAAATATGAGGCGTCAGATTGGCGGACGGTGCATACGACCGATCCGCACAACCAGTATTTGTCCGTGGCGATTCAACAGGGACTAGTGGGTGTGGTGCTGTTTTTGGCGTGGATTGTCGCCATTGCGCGCGAGCGCGAATCCCGCCCCGACTATCACCGTCTGGCGGTGGCCATGCTCGCTGGATGGTGTGTGACGAGTCTCTTCAGTTCGCACTTCAGAACGTTTGCGGAGGGGCATTTGCTCGCCACGTTTCTTGGTGTGCTCCTTGCTGTTGACCTGCCATCTGTGGCAACACCGCCGGCTGTTACGACGTCACGGGAAGCGTAGAAAGAGTCTATGCAAAAAGTATCTGTCTACATCATTGCCTATAACGAAGCCGGGAAAATCGCCTCTGCGATCAACAGTGTGTTGTGGGCGGACGAGATCGTGCTGGCGGATTCGGCCAGCACGGACGGAACGGATCGGATCGCGGCGGAGATGGGGGCGCGGGTCGTCCAGATTCCGTTCGAAGGATTCGGTCATCTGCGCAACCGGGCCATCGTCGCCTGCTCACACGAGTGGATTCTGAGCATCGACACCGATGAGCAGTGCACGCCGGAAGTCCGGGATGAAATTCTGGCGCTGCTGGCCGGCACTCCCGCGCATGATGCCTATCTTGTCCCCCGGCGGAATTATTTCATGGGACAATGGGTGGGGCATTCCGGTTGGTATCCGAATTTCAGACAGCCGCAATTCTTTCGCAAGGGCACGATGAAATATGTGGAATCTCCGGTTCATGAAGGCTACGAGCTCCTGACACCCAGGCCGGTAGGGCGGTTGAATCATGCCATCTGGCAGGTTCCGTTCAGAAACTTCGAAGAAGTGCTCAAGAAGGCGAACCGCTATTCCACGCTCGGGGTGTTGAAGATCGCTGATAAACGCGTGTCGATGGGGCAGGCACTGGCGCATGGCCTGTGGTCTTTCATCAAGCATTATGTGTTCAAGAAGGGATTTCTGGACGGCTGGCCGGGGTTTGTGATCGCGTTCGGGAATTTCGAGGGCACGTTTTACCGGTATGCCAAACGGTATGAAGAACAAGAGCAATGGCCGCTTCCAACACAGGCGCCGCTGCGCCGGCCCGGCGGATCACTATCGGTATGAAGACGGCGGTGATTGTCACGACCTATAACCGCCCGGATGCCTTGGGTGCAGTCTTGTCGGGATTTGAGGCGCAGACCGATCAGAGTTTTGAACTTGTGGTGGCCGATGACGGGTCGACGTCCGAGACCGCTGCGGTCATTCAAGAGTATCAGCGTCGGAGCAAGGGCTCGGTTCGGCATGTGTGGCAGGAGGATCGAGGTTTTCGTGCCGCCGCCATTCGTAATCGAGCGGTCGCCACGACGACAGCAGACTATATTATCTTTACAGATGGCGACTGTATTCCCTCTCGACAGTTTGTCCAGGCGCACAAGCGCTTAGCAGAGCCGGGGTATTTTCTCGGGGCGAATCGGGTTCTGTTGTCTGCGCATGGTACGCAACGGGTCCTGGAGGGGCGGCTTCCTATCCATGAGTGGCGGTGGGCGCAATGGGGACGGGCGTGGGCCAGGCGTGATGTGAATCGCCTTCTGCCGCTATTGGCATTGCCCGATGGGGGTTTTCGCAAATGGGAGCCGGGACGGTGGAAGGGAATCAAAACCTGCAATCTCTCGCTCTGGCGGAGTGATCTGATGCGTGTGAACGGACTCGATGAATCCTATGAAGGGTGGGGTTTGGAGGACACCGATTTGGTCGTTCGGCTCCTCCGAAGCGGCGTCAAACACAAGACGGCCCGTTATGCTGCGCCGGTCTTTCATCTGTGGCACAGGGAGCAGGCACGAAGCGGGTTGGATGAGAATCGAGTGCGATTGGATCACGTGCTGCGATCGCAGGAGACGCAAGCGGTTGCGGGGGTCAATCTGTATCTGCCGGGTGCAGAATGAGTAATGAAAAGCGGACAGATGCCGGTCTTGTTCCAGGCGAGAGGTTGATCGAGAGATGCCCGGTTGGATGCGAAGCCGAGTTGGTGGAGACGGCGATTGTCCTGCCTGAAGGCTCGTTGCGCCGTTGTCTCGCCTGCGGACAGTTGGTCAGTCAGATTACGGCGCAGGCATTTACGAGTTCCATGAAAGAGTTCGACCAACCGAGAGGGACGCTTCCGACCCAGCACACGCAACGCAGGCATGATGCGCGGGCTGCCAAGTTGTTTGGGACTGTGTCGATGCTCGTGCGTTCCGGGCCCGGGGTGGCTGCCAGGCTTCTCGATATCGGCTGTTCCAGCGGGGCGTTGCTTCGAAGCGCGATGACGCATGGGTTCGATGCCGAAGGGGTCGAGCCAGCGGCGCAAGCGGCGGAATTCGCCAAGAGCTCAGGGTTGAAAGTCTTTCACGGGTATCTTGAGGAGGCACGCTTTCCGGCATCGAGCTTCGATGCGGTGACTTTGATAGAGGTCATCGAGCACCTTCCGGATCCCAGTGCGCTGTTGAGAGAGGTCGGGCGGATACTCAAGCCGAATGGTGTGCTCGTGGTGGGAACGGGCAATGGCGCGAGTTGGACGGTCCGGTTGGTTGGCGCCCGCTGGGGATATTTTCAGGTGGCGGGGCACGGTGGTCACATCAGCTTTTTCAATCCGACTTCTCTTGGGGTCCTGGCGCAGAGGTGCGGGTTTCATGTAGAGCGGAGCGAAACCAGGCGGGTCTCACTGGCGGAGCCTCACGAAGCCGGTCGGGTCATGTATCGCATGCTCAAAGTCGCGGCAGAAATGCTGGCGACGCCGGCTCGCCTGTTCGGCAAAGGACACGATATGTTGGTGTTCCTGCGAAAGTGTCCGGGGTGAAGTTGTCATTGGTAACCCTTCGTCCAAGACTCAAAATTGCCGTACTGATCAAGCGCTTTCTGCGCACCGGGGGCGCGGAGAAGTATGCGATGGAGGTCGTGCGGCGATTGGCTATGAGCCATGAGGTGCATGTCTTCGCGCATGAGTGGGCGTTTGACGGGTCTGAACCCATTACGTTCCACAAGATCCCCAGAGTGTGTCATAAGCCGGCCTGGGTGAATCAGCTGTTCTTTTCCTATTTCTGTCGCAACGCGGTGGGGCAGGGGTTTGATGTGGTGCACTCCTTCGAAAAAGTGCCGACGTTTGATGTCATGACGGTGCAGTCGCCTTGTTTTAAATCTCCGCATCTTAAAGGCGTTGGTCGCTGGCGGCAGAGGCTGGATTGGGCGCGCACGGCACTCAGCCCTCGAAAGTTCGCCTGGCGGTGGATCGAGGCTCGACAGTTTGCCGATGATGGCGTCCGGATGATTGTGGCTGTTTCCGAGAAAGTGCAGCGGAATGTCCAGGACTGCTACGGACTTTCCGATGACTATTTCAGGCTGGCCTACACCGGGGTCGATGTGCCGAAGATCGAACGGGTATATTCATTGCCGGAGGTAGAGGGTATTCGTGCTCAACTGGGAGTTTCTCCCGCTGACGTGGTGGTGTTATTTGTGGGGACTGAATTCAAGCGGAAAGGTTTGGATGCTCTGCTGGAGGGCTTGGCCCTGGCACCGCGTGCGAGGTTCAAGTTGCTGATTGCGGGTGGCGGCGGCGGGAAGCTTGAGTATTACAAGAGCCTCACGGACAAGATGAAGCTGTCGGCAGAGGTGCGTTTTCTCGGGTTAGTTCAGGATATTGAGCGGATTTATCCGATCGCTGATATGTACATCCTGCCCACGTTAGCGGATCCCTGTCCGTTGGCTCCGCTGGAAGCGATGGCGGCGGGGGTCGCCACGATCATGAGTGCCTCCGAATATAATGGCAGTGCTGAGTTGGTTCGAAACGGGGAAGCCTTGCTTCTGGCTGACCCGCATGACCCGCAGGAAATTGCCGCCGCGCTGATGAAACTCACGGATAGAGGGGTTCGAAGCGAGATGGCGGAAATGGGGCGTCAGTTGGTGCGTCATTTCACGTGGGACAAGACGGCTGCGGACACGCTGTCGGCCTATCGGGCCGTGATGCAGCGTAAAGGCGTGCAAGGGCAACCAAGCATGGAGAGGTCAGGAGTGTCGTGCGGAGTCTAGCCAGTCAGCTGTTTCACACGGTTGCAGGAAGATATGGCCAACTGGTCATGCGGTTTCGCTCGCTTCTTGTCGTTGCAACTCATCTGACGTTGATTGTGGCGGCGCACCTGACGGCGTTTCTTCTCCGTTTTGAAGGGAATATTCAGCCGCCATTTGATGTGATTATGTGGCGATACCTCCCTGCTGTTCTTCTGATCTATTGGGGTGGGCTCTGGGTGTTTGGAATTCAGCGGGGCTTGTGGCGCTATGTCGGGCTTCATGATCTGGGCCGGATCTTTTGGGCGTCGATGACAAGTGCGGTTGTCTTTTATGGCCTTGTGCACATAGGGCTTGGCTGGAAGGAGTATCCTCGATCTATCATCATTCTGACCGGCTTGCTTAGCGGACTATATATCGCCGGGATTAGGCTTGCCGTGCGCTGGTTCCGGGAGTGGCTCCAGATTATCGCGCCGACGGCGAGACGTGTGTTAATCGTCGGTGCCGGTCACGCCGGAGAGCTCTTGGCCAGAGACATGTTATCCGATCCCAGCTTTAATTGCCGTCCGGTTGGATTTATCGATGATGATCCGGTCAAACGGAAGATGAAAATTCACGGGGTGCCCGTGGTCGGAACGATCGCTGATATCAAGCGGGCCGCAGATCGGCTGGAAGTTCACGAGATTATTGTGGCCTTGCCCTCTGCCGGGACCGGTACCAAGCAGAAGATTCTCGCTGCGTCTGAAGGCTGTACGGCGCCGATCAAGATCTTGCCCAATGTGAAGCAATTGCTGGGGGATCCGGTATCTCTTCAGCAGGTCAGACCCATGAGTCTGGAGGATTTGCTGCAACGGGAACCGATTCAGACCGATCGACAGGAATTGCATCCGCTGATCGAAGGGAAGACCGTGCTCGTGACGGGGGCGGGAGGGTCGATCGGATCGGAGTTGTGCCGCCAGATCGCATCCTATCGGCCGGAGTCCTTGGTGCTGTTCGAACGCTATGAAAACTCCCTTCATGCGCTGCTGTTAGAGTTGCGGGCGACATTTCCCGCTGTCGGCGTTCTTCCTATCATCGGCGATGTCACGGTCCCGGAACGGGTGGCCGAAGTATTTCGTCAGACGGGTCCCGATCTCGTCTTTCATGCGGCCGCCCACAAACATGTGCCGTTGATGGAGCTGAATCCGAAAGAGGCAGTCCGGAACAATGTGCTGGGCACCCGTATTGTCGCTGAAGCGGCATTGGCGGCGGGGGTCGATCGGTTCGTGTTGATTTCAACGGACAAAGCCGTCAATCCCACGAGTGTGATGGGCGTGACCAAGCGTATTGCGGAGCAGGTCATTCAGGGATTTAATCACCGGGGTCGGACCAAATATACCGTGGTGCGTTTTGGGAATGTTCTGGGGAGCAACGGGAGTGTTGTGCCCTTGTTTACGGAGCAGATTCGCAAAGGCGGCCCGATCACGGTGACGGATCCGGAGATCAAACGATTCTTCATGACGATTCCTGAAGCCGTTCAGCTGGTGTTGCAGGCGAGTGTGATCGGGCAAGGCGGGGACGTGTTTGTGCTTGATATGGGTGAACAGATCAAGATTGTGGATTTGGCCCGGAACATGATCGTGCTTTCCGGCTTGGTGCCGGGGAAGGATATCGAAATTCAGTTCACCGGGTTACGCCCCGGGGAGAAGCTCTATGAGGAGCTGTTTGACGAAAGTGAACAGACCGAACCGACGGCACATGAAAAGATCAATCGTGCGGTCAGTCCGCTTGCGCAGGCCGATCTCGACCACTGGTTGGATCAGCTCGGGAGGAATCTTCTGCAGTGGAACGAAGACGACCTCCTGCTGCAGCTCCGGCAGCGGATTCCGAGTTTCACGCCGACGGTTCCTCAACGGGTCTCCTGACCAGGTGTCTTTCCTGCCCTCATCGGTGAAATGAAATCCGGTAGGAAAAACAGACTCTTCCCTCTATAGTTTGAACGGGTATCAACCGATATAAACGGGGCAGAGGTGGCGAAGATGGCTCAGATCGGGAGGGGCTTATTGTGAAAGGTGTTGTGTTGGCCGGCGGGCTGGGAACCAGGCTCATGCCCCTCACGAAAGTCACGAATAAGCATCTTCTGCCGATTTACGATCGGCCGATGATCTATTACCCGATTCAGACATTGGTCAATGCGGGGATTCGAGACATCATGCTGGTCACCGGTGGAAGCAATGCCGGCGATTTTCTCAAGCTTCTGGGGAACGGCAAGGAATTCGGGCTGAGGCACCTGAACTATACCTATCAGGAAGGAGAAGGCGGGATTGCCGATGCGCTTCGGCTGGCGGAACATTTCGCGGATGGTGAGGCGATTTGTGTGGTCCTGGGCGACAATATTATTGAAGGCAATATCGCTCATGCCGCCGAGACCTTCCGGCAGCAGAAGATCGGGGCGAAGATTCTCCTGAAAGAAGTGAAAGACCCGCAACGATTCGGTGTGCCCGTGCTGGAAGGCGAGCGCGTGCTGAAGATCGAGGAAAAGCCGGCCCATCCAAGATCGGCTTATGCGGTGACAGGATTGTATTTCTACGATGCGCGGGTGTTCGACATTATCAAAACGCTGAAGCCTTCCGGTCGTGGCGAATTGGAAATTACCGACGTCAACAATGCCTACATTGCAGCAGGGACGCTGACGTGGGATCTGCTTGAGGGCTGGTGGACCGACGCCGGTACCATTGAGTCTCTGCATCTCGCCAATCAATTGGTCAGTCAGACCGGGGCGAACAAACTCGAGGACTGAATGAAGATCCTTCTCACCGGCGGCGCCGGATTTATCGGATCCCATCTCGTTCGGCTGTTGCTGACCCGGCCGGAGCATCAGGTCGTCAACTTCGACGCTCTTCGGTATTCCGGCAATCTTGCCAACCTCGAATCTGTGCAGCAGCATCCCCGCTACCGGTTTGTTCAGGGGGATATCTGCGATCAGCCGCGAGTGGAATCGGTGATCCGGACCCATCAGATCGACGGGGTCATCAATTGTGCTGCGGAAACGCATGTCGATCGATCTATTCTCGATCCGGGGAGCTTTGCACGGACTGATGTGGTCGGCACGGGGGTGTTACTGGAAGCGGCGCGCCAGGCAGGCGTTCGCCGATTTCTCCAAGTCAGTACCGATGAAGTCTATGGCAGTGTTGAAACAGGGACATCGAGCGAGACCGATCGTCTGGCGCCTCGCAGCCCCTATTCCGCGAGCAAGGCGGGCGGGGAATTGCTGGCACTCAGCTATTGGACGACCTATCAGTTCCCCGTTGTCGTGACCAGGGGGAGCAACACCTACGGATCTCATCAGTATCCGGAGAAATTCATTCCCCTCTTTGTCACCAATGCCATCGATGCGCAGCTCCTTCCGCTCTACGGTGATGGCCGTCAGTGCCGTGACTGGCTTGCTGTCGAGGACCACTGTGCGGGGATCGAGCACGCCTTCCTGCACGGAGCGCCCGGGACGGCTTACAACATCGGCGGGGGGAATGAGCGCGAGAATCTCACGGTGGCCGAGATGATTCTCGACTCTCTGGGACAACCGAAGAGTTTATTGCGGTATGTCAGTGATCGTCCCGGCCATGACCGCCGGTATGCGGTCGATTGCAGCCGCCTGCGGGAACTGGGCTGGAAGCCGGTTGTGCCGTTTGCTGACGGGCTCCGCGAAACAGTCCGGTGGTACCAGGAGCACGAATCCTGGTGGCGGCCGATCAAGTCGGGCGAGTTCAAGCGCTATTACGAAGAGCAGTATCGTCGTCGTTTGGAAGAAGGGACGGCATGCGGGTCCTGATCACCGGGGCCAACGGACAATTGGGGTGCGAATTACGTCGGGTATTCGCCTCCGAGACCCTCATCCTGCAGGATCTCCCCGGCTTCGACCTGACAGGATCACAGGTAGAACAGGATATCGCAGGGGCAAGGCCGGATCTCATTATTCATGCCGGAGCCTATACCGATGTCGATGGTGCCGAGCGCGAGCCCGATCGAGCGATGGCGATCAATACGTTCGGAACCGCGCAGGTGGCGCGGGCGGCAGTGCGAGTCGGCGCCCGGTTGCTGTACATCTCGACGGACTATGTCTTTTCAGGCACTCAGCGACACCCCTACAGCGAAGACGATGTGCCGGCTCCCATCAATGTATACGGGCTGTCGAAATGGCGAGGCGAGCAGGCGGTGGCGGAATCGGGGGCGGATGCCCTGATCGTTCGTACGGCCTGGCTATACGGTTCGATGGGAAACAACTTTGTCAAGTCGATCATGCGTGCTGCTCGGGCGCAGCCCTCCCTCCGGGTGGTCGACGATCAACGAGGATCCCCCACCTCCGTCGAAGATCTGGCCGCAGTCATTAAGGTCACGGCTGCAGGATCGTTACGCGGCATTCTGCATGTGACCAACCGGGGAGATTGTACCTGGTACGAATTTGCCCGGGCGATTGTGGCGGCAATGAACCTCGACATTTCAGTCCGTCCCATCTCGACGGCGGAAGCAGGACGACGTGCTCCGCGCCCACCCTATTCGGTGCTTGGACTGCAGCGGTTAGCGCGGCTGGATCTTGTTCCTCGAGACTGGCGTGAAGCCCTGAACCAGTTCGTCAAGGCTGAGCGGGCATCGGTTACCGTTCATCCGTAGCGTCGTTGGCTATCTTCTCTTTCTCTATCCAAATCAATTTTCCTTTGTATCGAGCAGGTGAATCGGTAAGATGAGGTATGTGGCTTCTGCCATCAGTAACTTTTGCTAGGTGAGAAGACGTTCGTGTCCGGGAACGAGAACACCATGAAAGAGAAGGCCTCCGTGCGAAGCCGGTTACGCGAAATTCGCCTGTTTGCGACAGATGTCGACGGGGTGCTGACGGATGCGGGCATGTACTATTCCGAATCGGGCGATGAATGGAAGAAGTTCAACACGCGCGACGGGATGGGGATCAAGCTGCTGCAAAGGGCCGGTTATGTGACGGCGATCGTGACGCAGGAACGAACGAAGATTGTGGCCCGGCGCGCTGAAAAACTCGCGATTCCAGAGTTGCACCAGGGGGTGATGGACAAGCTCACGGTGATTCGCGAGATGGCCGGCCGTCATGGCTTGTCATTAAGCCAGGTCGCCTATATTGGTGACGATGTGAATGACCTTGAGGCGCTGCGCGCGGTCGGGTTCTCGGCTGCTCCGGCTGACGGCATGCCCATCGTATGCGACGCCGTGCACTATGTGTGTCGGGAAAAAGGCGGCGAAGGAGCCGTGCGCGAGATCGCGGAGATGCTGCTTAGCGCTCGGGAGGATCGAGGGTAGAATATGCTGTGGCGAGATGAAGGAGAGCGGTTATGAGAGCACGAAAGCAGAATCTGTATCCGGTGATCATGGCCGGTGGAAGCGGGACCAGGTTTTGGCCCTTGAGCCGGCAATTGTTTCCCAAGCAATTGCTGAAAATCGGGGGAGATCAGACGCTGATCCAGCAGACGATGCAGCGGGTGCTGGGGTGTGCTCCGTCGTCTCAGGTACTCATCTCGACGAACGCGGCTCAGGCGGAGTTGATTCGTGGACAGCTGGGCGAGTGGAAGCATGATCTGAAAGATGCATTTATTTTGGAGCCTGAGGGGCGGAACACGGCCCCGGCCATCGCATTGGCAGCGCTTGACGTGGTGCGGCGCGATCCGGACGGACTGATGCTGGTGGTGCCTGCCGATCATGTGGTGTCCGGGCAAAGGGAATTTTCCGCCGCCGTGGCGCTGGCTTCGCAACTGGCGGCAGAGGGCTATCTCGTCACATTCGGGATCAAGCCGATCAGGCCGGAAACCGGCTATGGCTACATCAAGCCGAATGGACGAAAGCTTTTGGGCACGCGGGGAATCCTCAAAGGGTATCGTGTCGATAAATTCGTGGAAAAGCCGAACGCCGCCAAGGCCGCACAGTATCTCAAGGCGGGGCAGTACTATTGGAACAGCGGGATGTTTGTGTGGCGCGCCGCGACGATCCTCGAGGAAATCCGGACGCATCAGCCTGCGCTCGGGAAAGTCGTGGATCGCATCGCCCAACTGCAGGCATCAGGCGCTCCCAAACAGACGATCGACGAAGTCTATCGATGGGCGACGTCTGTCTCCATCGACAACGGTGTCATGGAACTCTCATCCAAGGCGGCAGTCGTTCCAGTGAAATTCCGCTGGTCTGATGTGGGCAGTTGGGGAAGTTTGGATGAAGTGGCCGAGAAGGACAAGGCGGGAAATGTGCTGGTCGGGCGGGTGATCGACCTCGAAAGCTCGCGCTCGATCGTGTATGCCGATCGGCGGGTCGTGGCCACGATCGGCCTTGAGGACATGGTGGTGGTGGATACGCCCGATGCCACGCTGGTCTGTCCGAAGTCTCGCGCGCAGGATGTCAAAAAGGTGGTGGAGATTCTCAAGCAGCAGAAGGCGCCGGAACATCTCGAGCATCTGACGGTCCATCGCCCCTGGGGGTCCTATACGATTCTCGAAGAGGGCGCCGGCTTCAAGGTGAAACGAGTGACGGTGAATCCCGGCGGGCGCCTCTCGCTTCAGCTGCACCACAAGCGGAGTGAGCATTGGGTCGTCATTGCGGGAACCGCACGGGTCACGAGAGGTGAAGAGGTGTTTGACCTCCAGGTCGGACAGAGCACCGCGATTCCCGTCGAGACCAAACATCGGTTGGAGAATCCCGGAAAAGAGACGGTGCATATTATCGAAGTCCAGAATGGGCCGTATCTTGGCGAAGACGACATTGTGCGATTCAAAGACGATTACGGACGAACCGCGAACGCGTAGGAGATAGAGGAGCGGCTATGGGATTGTTTCGTGAATACGATTTGCGCGGCATCGTTGGCAAGGAACTGACGGCCGACATTGCCGAGCTGGTGGGCCGCGCCTATTGCACGCATGTACGAGGGCGCGGGGCGAAAACCATCACGGTGGGGCGCGACGGCCGGCTCAGTTCGCCGGAGTTGTATCGCGCGCTGGTCAAGGGGTTGCTCGCTGGCGGACTCAATGTCATCGATATCGGGATTTGTCCTTCCCCGCTGGTCTATTTCTCGTTGCACACCTTGCCGGTTGACGGCGGGATTATGATTACCGGGAGTCATAACGCCGCCGAGTACAACGGGTTCAAGGTTTGCGTCGGGAAAGAAGCCATTCATGGAGAAGAGATTCAGGAGCTGCGCCGGGTCATGGAGCAGGGGCAGTTTGTCTCCGGTCAGGGAACGCTGACGGCGCATCCCATCATTCCCGACTATCTGGCCTATATCAAGAAGAGCTTCGCCGGGGTGGACGCAAAACGATTGCACGTGGTTATCGACTGCGGCAGCGGTGTGGCGGCGTTGGTCGCGAAAGATGCGCTGGAGCTATTGGGTTGTAAGGTGACGGGACTGTATTGCGAGTTGGATGGTCGATTCCCGCATCATCACCCGGACCCCACGGTGTTGGAGAATCTTGCAGACCTCATGCACGCGGTCAGGGAGCACAAGGCGGATGTGGGTATCGGCTACGATGGCGATGCGGATCGGATCGGGGCCGTGGATGAGCACGGGCAGGTGTTGTGGGGCGATCGATTGCTGGTGATCTATTCTCGCGATATTCTGGCGGTCAAGCCGGGCAGCACCATTATCTCAGAAGTGAAGGCGTCGCAGAGTCTCTACGACGATATTGCCGCGCATGGCGGCCGGCCGGTGATGTGGAAGACGGGCCATTCTCTGATCAAGGCGAAGATGAAAGAAGAGAAGGCCGTCTTGGCAGGTGAGATGTCGGGGCACATGTTCTTTGCCGATCGCTATTTTGGCTACGACGATGCGGTGTATGCCTCTTGCCGACTCGTGGAGATTCTCGCCAAGGGCGGGAAGCCGCTCTCTGCTTTCGTTGCCGATCTGCCGGATACGACGGTGACGCCGGAAATTCGTGTGGATCTTCCCGATACCATCAAGTTTGATGTCGTCAAGCGGGTTCGCGATCGATTCGAAACCTATGCCAAGACCAAGCAGGGCCTCGGCCCGGAACAGCGCCTGGTCCGTGAGCTCGTGACGATCGATGGAGTGCGCGCGATCTTCGAAGATGGCTGGGGACTGATTCGGGCGTCGAACACTCAGCCGGCATTGGTGCTGAGATTCGAAGCTGCTACGCCTGCGAAGCTTGAGGCGATTCGTGCGATTGTGGAAGGCGAGTTGGCCGATGTACGTCGGGAACTCGAACGATAGTGCCGGGGATACGGTATTCCCCTCGACGGATGCTCCTTTCTAATACAACGCGCGTTCTAGCCTGGGGGCTCTGCTTGCTTTCAGCCGGAGTTCCCGGCCTGGTCTATGCCGATGAGAGCGCCCTTTCTCCAGCTCGCCCATTCCGGGTGGGCGAGCGACTGACCTACGACATTACCTTTCTTAATATCAGCGCAGGAACGGCCGTGATGGAGGTCCGCCCGGGCGATGGCGCCGGTCAGCGCCCGTCAGGAACGTTCGTCACGACGGCTGTGTCGAGCCCAAAGGTCACCAGATTCTTTCCTGTCGACAATCGTGTCGAATCCCTGACGGATCTGGCGACGCTGTTGCCGGAACATATGACCTTTCGGAGGCGGGAAGGAAAAAAGAAGGAAGATATCGAGTACATCTTTCATCGGAAAGACAACACCGTCTCAGCCACTCGCGGCGGGGTCACTGAGCTCCTATCGATTCCCGCTGACACACAGGATTTGATTTCCTGCCTCTATTATGTGCGGAGCCTGTTGCCGCTGAAGCAGGGTGCATCCCAGGCCTTGACGGTCTACCACGATAAGAAGATCCGCCAGGTTGAAGTGCGCGTTGAGAAGATTGAGATGCTGGATGGGCCTTGGGGAAATCTTGAAACAGCGCAAGTCCTTGTGATCATGCCGTTTCAAGGGATCTTTCTGAATCAGGGGAATATCCGCGTGTGGTTTACGACCGACGAGCGACGGATTCCGTTGCGCATGAAAGCCAAAGTGATTATCGGATCAATTGTGGCTGATTTGGTGAACGGAATTCCGGAGATCAGTCGCTCGAAGTAAGAGAGCGAACTTTCGTTGCCGCGATCAGGTAAACCCGCTATACTGCCTGCACTATGGGCCAATTTCCCCTTACATTAAGCCGCTTTATCATTCGAAGTCAGGCCGAGCACCCGGGAGCGACCGGTGAATTTTCCAGCCTGCTGAGTCAGATCGGACTCGTTGGGAAAGTCATCGCTCACGATTTGCGACGCGCCGGCTTGATCAACATCCTCGGTACGACCGGTGAAACCAATGTGCAAGGCGAAACCGTCAAGAAGCTCGATCAGATTGCCAACGAGACGTTTCTCCGTGCGTTTCAGGGCGATGGCCTGGTCTGCGCGTTAGGTTCTGAGGAAATGGAACAGATGGTCTCTCTGCCTGAGAATTGGCCTCAGGGGAAGTACATGCTGCTCTTCGACCCCCTGGATGGCTCGTCCAATACCGATTGCAATATGCCCTTGGGCGCAATTTTTTCTGTGCTGAAGTATACGCGGACCGATCGCCCGCCGACAGAAAATGATCTGCTGAGAAAAGGGATTGAGCAGGTCGCCGCCGGGTATCTGTTATTCGGGTCCAGCACGATGCTGGTGTATACCGCCGGACATGGCGTACATGGGTTTACCCTCGATCCCAGCATCGGGGAATACTTGCTCTCGCATGAGTGCATCCGGATTCCCGAGCGAGGGAAAGTCTATGCGACGAATGAGGGCAACCATCATAAGTGGACTTCCGGCATGCAGAAGTACATCGAGTTTCTTAAAACCCCGGACAAAACCACCGGTCGGCCATATAGCGGTCGATATTCTGGGTGCCTCGTCGCAGACGTGCATCGCATTCTGCTTGGCGGAGGAGTGTACCTCTATCCGGGCGAAGTGGATAAGCCGGAAGGCAAGCTCCGGCTCCTCTATGAGGCCAATCCGTTAGGCATGGTGGTAGAACAGGCCGGGGGACGAGCCTCTACCGGTACGATGCGAATTCTTGATATCGAGCCGAAAAAACTTCATCAGCGGGTCCCCTTGATTATCGGCAGTCAGGGCGATGTCGAGACGGTTGAAGCATTTATACAGGGCCGCGCGTAACGCACGTTACTCACGTCATATTTTCGGGAGGATTGTCATGGCAGATCGGGTACAGGAAATTCTCAGTTGGTATGAAAGTGATAATGCCGGCACGAAGGCGAATCTGGCGCGCATGCTGCGCCATGGCAAGCTGGCCGGAACTGGCAAGCTTGTGATCCTGCCGGTCGATCAGGGATTCGAGCATGGGCCGGCCCGTAGCTTTGCCCCAAACCCGGCAGGGTATAATCCCCACTATCATTTTCAGCTCGGCATCGATGCGGGATGTAATGCCTATGCCGCACCGTTGGGATTCCTGGAGGCGGGAGCCAGTCACTTTGCAGGTCAGATTCCGCTGATCCTGAAATTGAACAATCATGATGTGTTGCACGATGAGAAAGATCCGCTGCCGTCGGTGACAAGCAGCGTCAGGGATGCCTTGCGGTTAGGCTGTGCGGCTGTGGGATTTACGATTTATCCGGGATCGGCCCATTGCAATACCATGTATGAACAATTACGAGCCATTACAGAAGAAGCCAAGGCCTCCGGTCTGGCGGTCGTCGTCTGGTCCTATCCGCGCGGCTCCTCGCTCAGCAAAGAAGGCGAAACGGCAATGGACGTCGGGGCCTATGCGGCCCAGATCGCCGCGCAACTCGGCGCCCACATCATCAAGGTCAAGTTACCGACCGCCCACCTTGAACAGGCGGCTGCCAAGAAGGTCTATGAATCGACACAAATCCCGATCAAGACTCTGGCCGAGCGTGTGAAGCATGTGGTGCAAAGTTCGTTTGATGGCCGCCGTATCGTGATTTTCTCCGGCGGCGCCAAGAGCGAGGATAAGAACGTGTTCGATGAAGCCCGGGCCATCCGGGACGGCGGCGGGTTTGGCAGCATTATCGGGCGGAACTCCTTCCAGCGTCCGAAGGTGGAGGCGGTGAAATTCCTCCACACGATCATGGGGATCTATTCCGGAGAAATTCAATAGCTGCGATGTCGGCGATTCATTGGACGAAGGTAGAAGCATGATGGAAACACCCAATCAGAGGCCTGGATCAAGCCGCAGCTGGATGGTTGCCGCTGTGCTGCTCACGGCGGGGATAATCATCGGATTTGTGGTGGCATCTGATCTGGGATGGCTCTCGAACGGCCATGCCGTTCCGGACAACGCAGTCGCTCCGCTCGTAAGGCCGGTCGCCACTGCTTCACAGCCTGTCCTGCCGGGGATGGGGAACCTGACGTTTGTTGAGATTGCCAAACTGGTCAAGCCGGCGGTCGTCAACATCTATGCGACCAAGAACGGCAAGGGCGAAGGCGGGCCTCATGCGACGCCGTTCGAGGATCCGTTTTTCCGCAAGTTTTTCGGTGACGAATTTTTCCGCCGGTTTGAACAGCAGCAGCCGAAAGAAAAGAAAGAGCGCGGGTTAGGATCAGGGGTTATTGTCGATTCGAACGGGTTGATCATCACGAACAACCATGTGGTCGGCAAGGCCGATGAAATCAGGGTGACGCTTTCGGATAAGCGCGAGTTCAAAGCCAAGCTGATCGGGACCGACCCCAAGACCGACATCGCCGTCGTCAAAATTGATGCGGCCAATTTGCCGACAGTCGCCTGGGCCGATTCCGATCAGTTGGAAGTCGGCGAGTTCGTATTGGCGGTGGGCAATCCGTTCGGACTCACTCAGACGGTCACGCTGGGAATTGTCAGTGCGTTAGGACGAGCGGCGGGGATTGCGGAGTATGAAGACTTTATTCAAACCGATGCAGCGATCAATCCCGGGAATTCCGGCGGGGCGCTCGTGAATGTGCGCGGCGAGTTGGCGGGGATCAATACTGCCATTTTCAGCCAGAGCGGCGGCAATATGGGGATTGGATTTTCGGTACCCAGCAATATGGCTCGATCCATCATGGATCAGCTGGTCAAGACGGGTAAGGTCGTCCGTGGGTGGTTGGGTGTGTCGATTCAGGAACTGACCCCCGAACTAGCGAAACAGTTCGGCGTCACTGACACCAAGGGGGTGCTGGTCAGCGATGTGATGGATGACAGTCCTGCCAAGAAGGCCGGGGTGGAGCGCGCCGATGTGATCGTGGAGTATGACGGGAAGCCGATGGATTCTCCCACCCATCTGCGGAATGCGGTGGCGCAGACGCCCGTGGGGAAGAAGGTGTCTGTCAAGCTGATCCGTGACAAGAAGTCGAAAACGATCGACTTGGCCATCGTCGAGCAGCCGAAATCCATGACGCAAGCGGGGGAGGAGGAGTCGGCTGAAGCGGTGGCGCCGGTCGGAATTCTGTCCGATCTGGATGTGCGGGAGCTGACCGATGAAGTGGCCGGCCGGTACGGAATGAAGTCCGGTGAACGCGGAGTCGTGGTGGTGCGGGTGAAGCCCGGCAGCACGGCCGAGGAAACCGGTGTTCGGGAAGGCGACATGATTATCGAGATCAATCGGCAGCCGGTGACATCTCTGAAAACATACGAGCGTATCGCGGCCAAGTTGCCGAAAGACGAGGCGGTGCTCATGCTGTTGAAGCGGCAGGGGCGGACGATTTATCTGACGCTTCGTCCGTGAAGCGCGAGAGGCGGACTCTGACTCGCCGATGTCATTGAGAAAATAGTTGAGAGGACAGGGGCGGACAATGCATCGCATATTCCCGCCCATGAAATGGTGAGAGGGTGCCCGGAGGGGCGCCATGAGGAGAGGGGGTTCCGGTATGGTATCGCGAGCCATATTCATCCTTCTCAGTGCGTTGGCGGGCATGGTCTTGTTCCTGCGGGCCGAGAATGCCAGCGGCGCGTTCTGGCTGTACGGGTTCGGAATCGGGGCGGTGACCGGAGGGCTGATCGTCGTTGGTGAATACGCGTTACGAACCTTGTCATTCGGTATCATTGTCGGTGCGACGGCAGGTCTGGCAGTCGGGCTTTTGATGACCGGGCTGGTCGAGTGGGTTGGCGGTGAAATCTTCGATGTGCAGACGTTCCTCTTTCACATCGGCGGCCTCGTGTTTCTCCTCGGGTTTCCCTATCTGGGTTTGGTGATGGGGGCGCGATTCGGAAAGGAACAGTTTCCAGCGTCTCCGCCGCGGTCGACCGATCTCTCCGGCAGTTCGAATAGTCTCAAAGTGCTCGATACGAGCGTCATCATTGATGGTCGCGTCGCGGACTTGTGTGAAACGGGATTTCTGGAAGGTACGTTTTTCGTTCCGCAGTTCATTTTGCATGAGTTGCAGCACATCGCCGATTCCTCGGATTCTTTGAAGCGCGCGCGCGGCCGCCGTGGGCTTGATATTCTCAATAAGATTCAGAAAATGGCGGACATCGATGTGCAGGTTGTAGAAGAGGACTTTCCGAATGTGAAGGAGGTTGATGCGAAGCTGGTCGTCTTTGCCAAGAAGAAAGGCGCGCGCATCATGACGAATGATTTGAACTTGAATAAAGTGGCTGAGCTGCAGGGCGTTCGTGTCCTCAATATCAACGAGCTCTGTAACGCCCTACGGCCCGTCGTATTACCGGGAGAGACCATCCGGGTTTTTGTGTTGAAAGAAGGCAAAGAAGCCGGCCAGGGCGTGGCCTATCTCGACGACGGCACCATGATTGTCGTGGACAATGCCCGACGGTGTATCGGCCGCAATGTGGACGTCGTGGTGACCAGCGTATTGCAGACGACCGCCGGACGTATGATTTTCACCCGCTTGAAGGAAGACGCCGAGCGAGAGGAGTTACAAGTCGCTCGTGGATAGATGTGTGGTCGCGGTCGTACCCGCAGCCGGCAAAGGGTTGCGGATGGGCGGCTCAGTTCCGAAGCAGTTCCTCGCGCTAGGCGGTGAGCCTCTCGTGGTCCATTCTCTGCGCGTGCTCCAAGCCTCTTCCTGTATCGATCAGATCATCCTGGCCGTCCCGCAGGCGGATCTCGACTACTGTCTGAATGATCTGGCCGTGCGGTACGGCTTTTCCAAGATCACCAAAGTGGTTGCCGGCGGACGGGAACGGCAGGATTCCGTTCGACATGCTCTCGAACATGTGCCGGATGAGACAGAGATCGTCGTCGTGCATGACGCGGTCCGGCCGTTCCTGACCGAGAAAATGGTCATCGAGGTAGTGGCGGCGGCACGCCAGCATGGCGGCGCGATCATCGCGCTTCCCATGCGCGATACGGTGAAACAGGTGGGGCCAGAGCATCGTATTGAACGCACCGTCGACCGTCAGCCGCTGTGGCTGGCACAGACGCCGCAGGCCTTCCGGTGTGATTGGTTACAGGCGGCTCACCGCAAGGCGCATGCGGAAGCGGTCCATGCGACGGACGATGCCTTTCTCTTTGAATGGGTCGGCCATCCCGTGGTCGTCGTGGAAGGCAGCGGAGAAAACATCAAAGTGACGCGACCGGAAGATATGGTGATCGGGGAAGCGATTCTGGGCTCCCGCACTGCCGCGCGTTCGGGAGGATCGTAATGGCAACGAAGATTCGTGTGGGGTGCGGCTATGACGTACATCCCATGGGGGCCGGGCGAAAATTAATATTGGGCGGGATCGAGGTCCCGCATTCCAAAGGGTTGCTGGGCCATTCCGACTCCGATGTTCTAGTCCATGCGGTGTGCGATGCTTTGCTCGGTGCGATGGGCGAAGGGGATTTGGGCCGGCACTATCCCAGCTCCGATCAGAAGTACAAAGGGATCTCCAGCCTCAAACTTCTCGAAGATGTGATGGGGAAGTTGACGAAGAAAGGGTATCGGGTTGTGAACGTCGATACCATCATTGTGGCTCAGGCTCCGCGCTTGAGCGCCTTTCTCGCCGCGATGCAGAAACAGATGGCGCAGGTGATGGGGATCGATGCCGAGCAAGTGAACGTGAAGGTGAAGAGCGGCGAAGGCCTCGATGCGGTAGGACGGGAAGAGGGGATGCATGCCCATGCCGTCTGTTTGATTGAGGCTGTGTGACTGCCGTAGGATAGTTTACGATGCTGAAAGCCATTCGACAGGACCTTCAAGCCGTCTTCGATCGGGATCCGGCCGCCACCAGCCGGCTGGAGGTCATTCTGACCTACGCCGGGTTTCATGCACTGCTCATCTATCGAATCGCCCATTGGCTGAAATCGTACGGGGTGCCGTTTGTGCCAAGAGCCCTGTCTCAACTGGCTCGCTGGCTGACCGGCATTGAAATTCATCCTTCTGCCAAGATCGGGACAGGGTTTTTCATCGATCACGGGATGGGTGTCGTCATCGGCGAAACGGCCGAGGTCGGCGACTACGTGACGCTCTTTCAAGGCGTCACGCTCGGCGGAACCGGGAAAGAGCGTGGGAAGCGGCATCCGACGCTGGGCAATCACGTGGTCGTCGGCGCCGGGGCCAAGATTCTCGGCGGTATCAAAATCGGCGACAACGTCAAGATCGGTGCGAATTCCGTCGTGATCAAAAACGTCCCGCCCAACTCCACCGTCATCGGGGTGCCGGCCCGCGTCATCAAGACGCAGGGCGAACGGTTGCCCGACGTCACGATGGACCAAACCAACCTCCCTGATCCCATCAGCGACCGCTTCGCCGCGCTTGAGCAGGAGTTGATCGAACTCCGCAAGAAGCTCGAAGCCCGCGACTCCCAGCTGCCGTTCTAGCAGGATGCTGAAAAAGGCCGCCAGCTGCGTTCTCGGCTCATCAAAATCCTCAACGTACCCCTGAGGGTACGCCTCCGGTTTCGATTCGCCTGCGGCCTTGCGGGACAGCCTTTTTGAGCATCCTGTGGTAATTGTGGTTCCAACATCGCAGGAAATACCCGCGCCACATTTTCTCGCACACCGAGCTTTTAGAAGCCTGCTAGCCTTTCCGTTGCAGTGTCATTTTCAATTTGGGTATGCAGAGCTCCGTGCGCTGATCACATGGCGGCAGATGACTCGTTGTCAGACCAATTGGCAGGATGAATCAGAAAGGATGGAATCCGGCGCGGCGGGGGCCGCGCCGGGGTATCGCTGCTAGTTCGAGAGACAGGTGCTCATGAATTTCTTCCGCTCGTCGCCCTTCAAGGTTTTCTCGCCCGCCTCTTTATTGCACGCCTTCATCTTTTCCTGCTGAGCCGTTTTCGCGCTCTTCGCCGGCTTCGCGGAGAGGCACTCCTTCATAAAGGCCTTCCGTTCGTCGCCCTTCCCTTCACCCAATCCCTTCTCGTTCGCTTCCTTATTGCAAGTCGCCATCTTGTTCTGTTGGCCGGCGGCTTCGCTGGCTATGGGGGTCAGGGTGATGGCGGCCATAAAGAGTGAGAGGACGACCAGGCTGGCAATCTTCATGGTGATGCTCCTTGTGTGAGGGGAGATGAAGGATCGACGGGGCACTATAGCAAAATGCTCAGGAGTTGTCTGTAGGAAGGGCCCTGAAGGATTAGTAGTCGACCTGGATGAGGCAGAGTCCCTGCGGTGGTGCGGTTTTGCCGGCAGCGCAACGGTCGCGTGCGGCGAGGATGGCTGGAACGCCGGCTGGGTCACGTTTGCCCTGGCCGACTTCGACCAACGTACCGACAAGACTGCGGACCATCTGTTTCAAAAACCGGTCGGCATAGGTTTCGATACGGAGCTCGTGGCCCTCGCGAATGACGACGAGGCGTTGGAGGTGGCAGATCGGATCTTCGTTTTCGGTCGGTTGTGTTTCGAACGAGGAGAAGTCGTGCGAGCCGATGAGATGCATCGCCGCCTGGTTCATCGCCGCATCATCCAGCGGTTTATAGACATGCCAGAGCAACTGCCGATCCAGCGCAGGACGAGGAGAACGGTTGAGGATCCGGTATTGGTAGAGTTTCCCCTTCGCTTTGTAGCGGGCATGAAACTCGGCGGGGGGAAAGTCGACGGCGCGGACTGAGATATCGGGAGGGAGATGGGCGTTCAACGCCATCGTCCATTCATAGGCCGTCATGTCCCGATCGATGCGAAAGCTGACGACTTGTCCCAGCGCATGCACGCCGGCATCGGTGCGCCCGGCAGCGACGACGGAGATCGTCTGTTGCGTCACGTTCTTGATCGCGGTTTCGACTGCCTCTTGGATCGTGGGCTGATGGAGCTGGCGCTGCCAACCGGCGTAGTGCGTCCCCTCATATTCGAGCGTGAGTTTGATAGTCGGCATAGCGTGCCGGGAGTGCCAGGATGCTGAAACAGTCCACCAGCGGCGTTCTCGCGTCGCTCAGCGGCTCAACGAGTACAAGAGCCGACTGGAGGCAACGTACCTCTCCGCTCGCATGTGATCGAAGCGAGCGGGTCAAGCAAAGCTTGGTATGTACCTCCCGCCACTTCACTCGCTGCGGCCTTGCTGGACGGCCTGTTTGAGCATCCTGAAATTATACTGGTTCTAGATTAAACGGAAAATCACATCCATGGTCTAAGTATAAGGTGAGTATTTCTATAGCCGGTTAAATCAGCAACTCACCGCGCGGTCGGCTTGCCGGTGGCCAGGAATGATTTTACGCCGTTCAGCAGCGAGTCGGCCACGTCGCGGATGAACACGTTCTTGCGCAGCAAGTCCTCTTCGGCCGGGTTGGAGATATAGGCAATTTCAGCCAGGATACTGGGCATGCTGGTATAGCGGAGGACATAAAACGGCGCGGTCTTCACGCCGTGGTCGATGATCGTATAGTGGTTGTTCATGTGGGTCACCAGAGATTCTTTGGCGGTCCAGGCCAGTTCAAGCGATTCTTCAATCTTTTTCGCCGTGAGCAAATCGGCTACCAGGTATTCCCAGCCTACGCCGGTACTGCTCAAGGGAGTGCCATTTTCGCGGGCGGCGACTTCCAGGGCCCGCTGATCTTTCGCTTCTCCAAAGTGGTAAATCTCGATGCCCTTGACGGACCGAGAGGGGTGGGAATTGACGTGGATGGAGACGAAGAGGTCGGCATCATGGCGGTTGGCGAACTTGGCCCGCTCTTCCAGTTCGATGAAGATGTCGTGGTCGCGTGTCATCAAGACCCGCACGCCCGGCTGCTTGCTGAGCAGATCACGCAGCCGTAACGCGACTCTCAGCGTAATGTCTTTTTCTTCCGTGCCGCGCAGGCCCCGCGCACCGGGATCTTTCCCGCCGTGGCCGGGGTCGAGCACGATGGTCTTGAACGACTTCGCCTGGGGAATCGTCGGCTGCGGCGGCGGCTCGAAGGTGCTCGGAGCGGGTGGGGTGAGCGCAGCCGGATCCGACGCCGGTGCGGGGGCATCTGGAGCAGCAATGCCCGGGATCACGTCCACCACCAGCCGCGCAGGATTCTCAAGGGAGAATTGTTTGTAACGGCGGAGAGCATGCGTCGGCAACGCCACGGTAACGGCGCCGGCGGTGGTCTGTGCAATCTGAAACGGGGCGGGGATGATTCCACGATCGAGTCTGTGTCTGGCCGACGGGCTCATGGTTGCATGGGGAAGGAAAATCACCACCTCATCCGAGTCCGCCGACTTGAGTTCGGTCACCTTTGTGTGGCGATCCAGATCCAGCACAAGTCTGGTTCGCTCAGGAGTCGAGAAGACGCGAAAATTCTGCACCGTGGCGGGCATCATCGAGGCGGGAGTGCCTTTGGCTTTGCTCTTGTGGGGGCGATGAGAGCGGGCGTCGGAGGCGGCGGCAAGCGCGCTCTCGAATCCTGCGGTCAGGAAAACCAGGGAAAGCCCGAGCAGACACAAGCCTACGATGGGGAAGGGGAATGAGAGAGCCTGCCAAGATCGTAATCGCATGTGCCTATACAGCTTGTAGGGGATAAAAACTTTTCTCAGATGTTCCGCCGGTTGTCAAGCACTTGCGTCCCTTCCATTCCGGCATTGACATCGAGGAAATCCGACCGGTAGCGTGGTCTCTATGGCAACCCATCTTATCATTGATGGTTATAACCTGCTCGGGGCTCGGTCCGCAGCGAAGTCGGAGATGGCCAGGGAGTCCTTGTTGCACGATCTGGCCGCCTATCGGCATCGCAAAGGCCATCCGCTGACCGTCGTGTTCGACGGGTGGCAACAGGGGTATCCTGTCGAACATCGCGAACATCGGGCCGGTGTTCAGGTGATTTTCTCACGGCGGGGCGAGAAGGCCGATCAGGTTATCCAGCGGCTTGCGCGGGAGTATGGTGCGGATTGCGCCGTGGTCAGTTCCGATCATGAGATCGTGGCTACAGCCCGGGCCTATGGCGCGACGGTGATGACCGCGCAGTTGTTCATGAGTAAATTGGCAGCGAGCGGACTGTCGTCAGGTCCGATCCAGGGGAAAGAGCTGGATTTGGGAGAGGACGAGCGGCCCAGCCGGGGACCGGAGAAGAAGGGTAATCCGAGGAAGCTCCCGAAGGCGGTACGGGAACGGAACCGCCAGCTCAAGCGATTTTGAACAGCCGCTTGGCGTTGCGGGTGGTGGCGAGAGCGATTTTCTCGGGCGACATGCCGACGTCATCGGTGCGAATGGTCACCAGCTGTTGCGCGACATGTGTGACATAGGCCGGTTCATTGCGTTTCCCGCGATGGGGGACCGGCGTCAGATAGGGACAGTCGGTTTCGATCAAGAGTCGATCCAGGGGGACGGTCTTCGCAATGTCCCGCAGTGCCGTGGCGCTTGGGAAGGTCAGAATGCCGGAGAACGACAGGTAGAACCCCAAATCCAACGCATCCTTTGCCAGTGCCGCATTCCCGGAAAAGCAGTGAAACACCCCGCCGACGTCCGACGCCTTCTCTTCCTGTAAGATCGCGACCGTATCCGCGTCGGCCTCTCGTGTGTGAATGATCACGGGTAGCCGTAGTTCGTGCGCGAGCTGAATCTGTTCGCGAAACCGGTCGCGCTGTTCTTTCGGTGACGAGTGGTTGTAGTGGTAGTCCAAGCCGATCTCGCCATAGGCCACGACTTTCCGGTTCCTGGCCAGTCGGCGGAACTCGTCGTACCAGGTGTCTTGAATGTGCTTCACCTCATGCGGGTGCACGCCGATGGAGGCATAGACAAAGGGATGTTGGTCAGCCAGAGCGACAGCAGACCGGCTCGTAGCGAGATCGCAGCCGATGGTGATGAAATTATCCACGCCGGCTTCGCGCGCCCGCGCGATCATCGCCTCGCGGTCATCGTTGTAGCGGGCGTTGTCGAGATGGGTGTGTGTGTCGATGAGCATGCGGGTTTCTGGCAGGATGCTGAAAAATGCCGCCAGCTTCGTTCTCGACTCATTGAAATCCTCAACGTACCCCTGAGGGTACGCCTCCGGTTTCGATTCGCCTGCGGCCTTGCTGGACAGCCTTTTTGAGCATCCTTTTGTTATTGTGGCTTCAATACTGTACGAAATGTTCTCGCATATGTTTCGTGTGTACCAACGTCTTTTCCAACCCGCTAGTGGAGGGGATCAGGCTGAAGACTGAAGTCTTGCTACGCAGGTTTTGTCGTGATCGAGTCGGCTAGTTCGTTCAGCAGCGCGGCGGTTTCATCCCAGCCGAGACAGGCATCGGTAATGGAAACGCCGTGTGCGAGCGTCACGCCTTGCTTCCAGGACTGCTTCCCGGGATGGAGATTGCTCTCAATCATCAACCCCATAATGGACTGGCGGCCTTCGCGGAACTGGCGGAGCACCTCACGGGCGACGAGGCCCTGGCGTTTATGGTCCTTGTGGGAGTTGTCGTGTGAGCAATCGATCATGATGGGGCGAGCGATGCCTTCGCCGGCGACAGCCGCTTCGGCTTTGGCCACGTGCTCCGCTTCATAATTGGTTTTGCCGCCGCCGCCGCGGAGGACGATGTGCCGGTCCGGATTGCCGGCGGTCCGGATGATCGACGTTTGTCCCTCGGCATTGATGCCGACAAAATGGTGTGGCGCGCGGGCCGAAGTCATGGCGTTCACGGCGACTTGCAGACTGCCTTCTGTGCCATTCTTGAACCCGACCGGCATTGACACGCCGCTGGCCAGTTCGCGATGGGTCTGGCTTTCGGTGGTGCGGGCGCCGATGGCGCTCCAGCTGATCAGGTCGGCGATATATTGCGGGCTGATCGGATCAAGCAGTTCGGTCGCGCAGGGCATGCCGGACTGATTGATCTTCAAGAGGATCGTGCGGGCCAATTCCATGCCGGTGGCGATATCGCAGGTGCCGTCCAGATGGGGATCGTTGATGAGGCCTTTCCAGCCGACGGTCGTGCGGGGTTTTTCAAAGTAGGTGCGCATGACGATCAGGAGGCGGTCGCGCAGGGCTTCGGCCACCGGCTTGAGCTTTGCGGCATATTCGTAGGCGGCTTCGGGGTCATGAATGGAGCAGGGACCGACGATGATGAGCAGTCTGTCGCGATCCTGGCCATGGAGAATCCGACGGATGGCATCACGCGTTTCGACGACGAGAGCCGCGGCCTCATCCGTGATGGGAAGCTTCGTCTTGATGGCGCGCGGCGAGGGGAGCGCGTTGATGTCCAAGACATGTTGGTTGTCGATGGGTCGGTTCATGGTGCCTGTCCGCGAGTGGATCGCGGCCTTTTCCACTCAGGTTAGTTGCATGGGATCGATATAGATTCTCCAGGATATGCGAAAATACAAGGAAAAGTCCATATAGCTTGACAAGATCCGGGGGCTGTCGATAGCTTAGCGCGGGTTTTCTGCGCCCTTTGTGACGAGCCTCTCGGATATCCTAGGTTCTATGATGATGTTCCGTTCGGCCCATTCGCACTCTCTGCTCCGCCGGTGTGTCTCACTGGCGATGCTCGTCATCCTGCTCGGACTGGCTCCGTTTGCCGTTGCGCAGGATGTCCACCATGAGTTGGCGGCCGCCGATCACGACGGCCACGAACACTCCGATACCGACCTCTGTCAGTGGGTCCAGCACCATACGGCGGGGTCGCTGGATGACGGCGCACCGATTCTGGTCGCCGGTGAGTTGGTTCGATTAGCCGAGTATCCCGCTGAATCGATTCTGCTGTCCGTTGAGCCTGCTTCGTTCGACCCCTCCCGCGCTCCTCCTCGTCGTTAGCGTCCTTTTCAATGAACGGTTCAGGCTCGGCCCGCCCGGGTACCGGCTTGTGACCTATTTCTGACGTATTCGCAAATGAGGCAGGAGGTTTCATGCAACGCACATGGGTGTGTCTGCTGTCGGCCATAAGTATCAGTCTGGCTGGCGAGATGCTGGCGATGGGAACGATGACGAACGTGCTTGCCGCAGAGGGCGATGGAGAGACCGTCATTCGCGGGACGGTCCAGAACCAGGACCTTCGGCGGGTCGGGCAGGTGGTGGTGGAGGTGAAGGATCAAGAAGGCAACGTGGTGGCGACGGCGGTGTCGAACGATGCCGGGGAGTATGCCGTAACCGTTCCGGTGCGGGGTACCTATTCCGTCAGTGCGGTACAGGATACCTTTCGCAGTGAATATGTCGTGTTGATGATCGGACGCGACGATCCCAGGCCGGTGACGCTGACGCTTTCGCAGACCAGGGAGATCGCGCTGGAGGTTGTCTCGCCGTTGGCGCCGATCCAATACAAGGCGTCGAGCGAAACCTATTCGGTGAGCCGCAAAGACATCGAATCGTTGCCGAAAGGGAATAACAACGATCTCCACGATGTGCTGCTGACGATCCCCAGCGCGGCCTACGGGTCGCTCAAGCAGGTGCACATCCGGCAGGACCATGCGAATCTGCAATTGCGCATCGACGGCGTGCCGATTCCTGAAACCGTGTCGTCGACCTTTTCCGACGTGATCTCGCCGCGCGCCTGGGAACGGGCCGACATCGTGCTTGGCGGCATGGAGGCGAACGTCGGCAATAAGACTGCCGCGCTCATCGATGTCACCACGAAGAGCGGGACGAAGCCGGCATTCGGGTCCATCCAGATGTTCGGGGGATCGAACCAAACCGTGAATCCCTCGCTCGAATATGGAGGGACGATCGGCGAGAAGTTCCGCTTTTATATCCTCAACAGCCATGTGGCGACGAATCGTGGCATCGAGCCGCCGACGCTCGGCCATTCCATCTTTCACGGCCAGAGTGAGCGGAATCAAACCTTCATTCGCGGCGATTATCAGCGCGACAATACCAATGCCTTCTCCTGGGTATTCTTGAACTCGGTGGCGAAGTATCAAATTCCCACACGGCCGGGATTGGAACTCGATCCGAGCGGGCAGGCGATTCCGCTGCTCCAGGCCGCGCGGCCGGGGTATGGGGCGGCGCCATCTCAGGCGATCGACGAAAATCAAAAAGAGCAGAACCAGTATGCGCATATGGTCTGGCGCCACGATGTGACGTCGAACCAGTTCTTCAGCCTGGCGGGCTACTTCCGGCATACCCGTGCCACATTCAAGACCGACGCCTTCAATGTGCTGGCCTACTCGCCTGAAATCACCGGCGCCCAGGCCGCCGATCAAGATCGCATGGCCTATTCCGGCGGGCTGCGACTCGACTACACCTATGTCCACAGCAAAGAGCACTTGATCAAAACCGGCTTCCAACTCGACCGGACACAGGCGGTGAACAAGACCCGCATCACGGCGTTCGACGACGCATTGACCGGTGTGGTGAACGTGAATGCCGATAATCGCCTCATCGGTTACCGGCAAGAATTCTGGGTGCAGGATCAGTGGACCCCGAACGATCAATGGACGTTCAACCTCGGCGTACGCGGCGACATCGTGCAGTATCAGCGGGATGAAGGGCAGCTCAGTCCGCGCATTGGTGCGACCTACAAAGCCAACCAGTCGAATGTGTTCCATGCGTTCTACGGACGCATGTTTACCCCGCCGAATCTCGAAGCCATTTCGTTTGCGAAACTGAATGTCGCCGGCACAACTGCGCAGCCTGAGAACACCACGAACAATCAGCCGCGGGCGGAACGCGCACATTACTTTGAAGTGGGCAGCTATCACGCCCTATCCAGTTGGGCGACGTTTGAGCTGACGGGCTATTACAAGATCGCCCGCTTCCTGTCCGATGCCGGGCAATTCGGCACGACGCCCCTCTTAAATTACTTCGCCTTTGATCGAGGCTGGTCGCGCGGCATCGACGGGTCGTTGAAATTTCAGGTGATGGAGAATCTCACCGCGCGTGCGAATCTCGCCTGGGGGCAATGCAAAGGTTATGGCCTCCAATCCGGTCACTTCCTGCTCGATCAGAAAGAGATCGACGACATCAATTCCAAGGGGGGCGTGTTCTGTGATCACACGCAGATGGTTACGAGCTCGGCGATGCTGAGTTATCGTATGCAGGAGCGGACGACCGTGAGCGGGCAGATGCTGTTCGGCTCCGGCTTGCGAACCGCCGCCGACGATCAGGCGAAGACGAACTCGACGCACAGTCCGTCCTATACCGTCTTCAATACGTCGATCACTCATGTCATTCCCTTGCCATGGGCAGGACAGAAGATGTTATTGGGTTTTGACGTGGTCAATCTGTTCGATCAGAAGTACTTCATCAACCGCGGCGAAGGCAGCATTGGATTGGGCGTCTCGCATGCAGGGATGCCGAGATCGTTTTTCTTCCGCGGCCAATGGTTCTTTTAGCCGGATGCTGAAACGGGCCACCAACGGCGTTCTCGGCTCGGCAACATCCTCAACGTAGCCCAGAGGCTACGCCTCCGGTGTTGCCGTCGCCTGCGGCCTTGTTGGCTGACCCGTTTGAGCATCCGGTGATGAGGCTATTCCACTTTCTCTCCGGGAGTTCGGGCGGGTGGAATTGATGACCTTGCTGAGCCTCAGATGGTATAGAAATAGGGTTGCAGAATTGTCGAACATGAAGGGGCTGAACGATGATCGCCACTCGCACTAGCACAATCGTTTTTGGACTATTTCTGTCTATGCCGGCTGCCGCGTGGGCGGTGGCGGGTGATGAGGCAACGCATGAGACGGACCACCACGAGGATATTCTTGAGCTGCCGGAGGTGCACGTTCACGGCCTGTCGCTGAACAAGGACCAGCAGCTGGGGCCGGTGGCGAAGGCTACTCCATGGCCGGGTATTCCATCGTCCCTCGACGGCAAGGAACTCGACGACTGGATGAAGGCGCGAGTGTTGGTGTCGAAAGATGCCAAGGTGACCGTCGTCGTGCTGGAGCCCGCCAGACACCGTGAGTTGACCGCCGCCGGTATCGTGGCGCTCAGCAAGTGGACCTTCGATCCGCAAATGAAGGGCGATGAGATAGTTGATGGAGAACTGACGGTCCGTATCCACTTCAGAACCAGGTGAAGATCGCTTGACGCCTGACGAATGACGCTTTATCGTCAGTCTCCATGAGTCTCGACGAATCACTTTTTCTCGCCATCAATGGTCTCGCGGGCCATTCAGAATTCTTCGATCATCTTTTTCTCCGCTTGAGCGCGACGAGCACGTTGTACCTTCCTGTTGCCTGTGCCGCAGGTTATTGGATCATGCGCCGGCGGTGGGAAGCGTTGTTGGGGAGTCCGTTTCTAGCGGGAGCCGTCGGGCTGTCGGATTTTCTCGGCGGGCAGCTCAAGTGGGTGTTTGCGCGCGCGCGGCCCTGTCATGCGATTCACGAAGCCATTGTTGTCGGGGGTGGCGCCTGCGGCCGGCTCTTCAGTTTCCCTTCCAACCACGCGATGAACACGGCGGCCGCTGCTGCATTTCTACAAGTCCTCTATCCGAAGACCGGCTGGGTCAGCTGGCCGATCGTCGCGCTGGTGGGACTCTCGCGGGTCTATATCGGGGCGCACTATGTGACCGATGTATTCGGCGGCTGGCTTTTAGGCGGACTCATCGGCGGCGGCATCGCCTGGGCGCTGCTGCAATGGCCGAGGTTTCGCACGGCAGCGCAGGTTCCTGTCTCTCCTTCGCGGTAGGTCAGTCTCTCCTGCTCCTTCGGTTTCTACGATTCCATACAAGCCAGCAGAGCGGCTCGTAATGTCTCCACATCATAGCCTCGTCCGATGAGGACGATAGCGGGACCGGGTTCGTCAAGCAGCATGATGGGGGCGATGGTGGGGGCTCCCGGCGGAGCGTACTGAAATTCCTGCAGCTCGGGTTCACCGGCAAAGCGAAAGAAGCCTTTGGCTCGTTCGAGTTCTTTGGGAAGCGATTTGGTCCAGGCCTCGAACCGTGTGCGATTCAGCGGTGAGGGAAGTTTCACGGTTGTTGCGATGGGATGATAGTCCGCCCGTTTGTGAGAACTTGAAGGGCGGGGTTTGCCGAAGACCACATTCGTCTGTTTAGCCGGTCGCGCCTGTTGCATCGGCGCGAGGAGCGCCGCCGCGTCGATGCGCGCATGGGTGGTTTCCCAAATGCGGGCATAGGGGTTTTGTTTCACGATCCCGCTTTTGAATCCCTCCCAGTGGCCCGGCACATAGAGGTCCTGCTTATTGAGGATGAGTTCGTCCGCGCAGCGAATCGCTTGAGTGGTCACATACTGGCTGGAGTGGCTGGTGTCGCTGGCGATGGGATGCAAAAGCGCAATCACCCGTTCCAATGTGGCGAGGCGGGCGGTGTAGAGGTCGGTCACGGCGTCGATGACTTCAGCCGGATCGGCCAGCCCGGAACATTCGATGATCACCACATCAGAAGCGGCATCGTTCACGAGCTGCGCGATGCCCCATGAGAGATCTTCTTTCGTGTCGCAGCAGACGCAGCCTCCGGCGAGATTCATGACTTGCTCGGCGATCGTGCCGGCACGCGGGCCATCGATGCTCACCTCGCCCGCCTCATTCATCAGTACGCCCGCCCTGAGGCCCTGGCTCTTCCAGTATTCCAGCAGACGCATCAAGAGCGTGGTCTTGCCCGCGCCAAGCGAGCCGCAGAGGAGATAGAAGGGAACGGGAGAATCCATGATCGATAATTCCAACAGTAAACATTGCCGGGCTGTGTGGGCATTCTACCTGGATAGAGCCCAGACCTGAAGGGCGAAGGGCAGAACTCTCAATCGGCTGCTGTTTCACGCAGTGATCGGCGAGGTCGTCGCGTAGGCGAAAGCGAGGCCGGTTCTTGATTTTGCCGAGGGGCTACTTCTCTGAAACTGAACAATCTTGCGGCCATCCATGGGTAGGTGGCTGCAAGATTGTTTGATCATCGAGCGACTATCAGGTCCACCCGCTCACGCCTACTGCATGGGAATGCTGATTACGATCGCTCCCATGACATCATTGATTTTGAAATCGCGTTTGGGGCTGTCTGGATGAGCGTTATGGCAGCCGATGCAAGCCTGGGTTATCGCGAGATCCGGATAGACGGCTTGGAAGTAACGGACGCCTCCTTCTTTGACAAACCCGGTATGAGGTTTCGTCGGATGAGTGAGGACTGTGCCCAGCCCGGTTTTCTCAAACTCGCTGGCGGCGGCATTCCGTTTGTTGATCGGCCAGAGGCTGATCAGGCGATACTGGATGCCGAGGTTTTTCTTTGCCATGATCCGGCTGGACTCCATCAGGAATTGAGCCGGGAGCGGCAGCGTATTTTTTTGCTCCCAGTTCTCCGAAGCCACGACTATCCCCTTGGTCTGCATCCGCTCAACGACGTGCTTGGTGTACACCTCACGGTCCGCTTGAATCACGGCATGCACATAGTCCGCCGCGATTTCGACCGGCAGGCTCACAGCCGTCCCCTCCGTCGCCGCGAGAGTCGGCCAGACGATACCGGCGCCACTCAACCCGAACATCAGTAATGAAACTCCCAAGCGTAAATTGTTGGAGGGTGCCATTGTAACCTCCTTGGTTGTTTCGTGGCCTCGTCGGCATCATGCGCCGCGGTTCCATGAAATAGTGAGGTGCGTTGTGGATACAAAGTTTCACGGTTGTCGCAGCAGATGAGCGGGCGGATCAGGTCACTCGTGAGGCCGGAGTCCGGAATGGAGTGAGGGGATGGGGGACTGTGACCCGCGCGAAGCGACGGAGTCAGCCGGTCGTTCTGATTGCTGGAGAAGTAGAAAGAGGCCGCGTAGGAGGAAAATACCGAAGCCATGGCCCGGTTCTCCCGGTCTGTCTGATGCCGCGCGCCCACCGCATCATATGATGAATCATCATACTCTCCGGCCTGCGAGCTGTCCAACGAGGTCACTGTGAGGGGGGGCCTTGACCCCGCGCTAGTTTTTTCCCCACGGCATCTTGTGGTCCTTGCCTGGGTTCAGTTTGTCGACAAGAGTGTTAATGGTGGTGGGTGAGGGCTTCGAGTTTGGAATGCTGTGCGGCGAGTTTAGTCAGGTCGCAATGGACGTCGTCGGGATCGCTGCAATGAGTCTCCAGTTGAACCGTCATGTGTTTGATACCGAAGTCGGAGGTAATCCGCTCATGGATCGAGCGGAGCAGCGCGTTGGTGAGGACGGCGTCATCTCCATCCACCAGCACATGGGCGGTGAGCATGATGAGCCGAGGTTCCACGGCCCAGATATGGAGATCGTGCACATTCTTTACGCCGGGCAGGGACTCGATGGTTGAGGCGACGTGGGACGCGCTGATTGTGGGAGGGGTGGATTCGAGCAGCACATCGAGGGATTCTTTGAACAGCGGCCAGGCCCCATGGAGAATGGCGCCGACCACGAGGAGACTGATGAGCGGGTCGAGCACCGTCCAGCCTGTCAGCATGATCGCGCCGCCGCTCAGCACGACGCCGAGCGAGACCCAGGCATCGCCCAGCATGTGCCAAAAGGCGCTGCGGATGTTCATGTCGTCTTTCGCACCGTGCTGCAGCAGCAGGGCGATGCTGAGATTGGCCACAAAGCTCATGGCGGCAATGCCCATGATCCACCCGCCATCGACCGGGACCGGATGCAGCAACCGCTTGAGTCCCACAAGGGTAATGCCGATCGCCGTCAGCACCAGGATGAACGAGTTGAGAAACGCGGCGACGACGCCGGCTCGGTGATAACCGAACGTGCGCGTTTCGCTGGCCGGCTGCCTGGTGAGGATGTGCGCATACAGTGCCAGAAAGAGCGAGCCCTGATCGACGAGGTTGTGTCCCGCGTCGCTCATCAGTCCGACGCTGTCGAGCAGGAATCCACCGATGAATTCGGCGGTGATGACCAGGGCATTCAGCCCGAGCGAGAGGTACAGACGGGAACGCAGATGCTCAAATGAGGCGAGGCCAGTCATATGCTTAGTGTCGCACGGTCATCGGATCACGGCAAGCGTTGAAGTAATCAGAAACGACTTCTCGGGAGTGCCGTTGACGTACATACATGCTGTATGTACACTATGCCGGTGCGATTCGAATGGGATGAAGCCAAACGAAAAGCGAACCTTGCCAAGCACGGCATTGACTTTCTGGATGTCCCGGAGATGTTTCGCAGTCTCATGCTTGTTGGGACTGACGAGAGAAAAGACTATGGCGAAACCCGGCAGATCGGATTCGGATTCATTCGAGGACGGCTAATGGCAGTCGCGTTTACTGAGCGGAAGCCCGATACGATTCGGATAATCTCAGCGCGAAAGGCAAACACACGTGAAGAAAAACATTACCAAGAAGCGGTCGCGGACGAACTGGGCAAGAATTGATGCCTTGAAAGGCAAGGCCATCGATACTTCCGATATCCCGGAGCAGGGGACGGCTTTCTTCAAGCGTGCGGTGCTCAGGTTGCCCGAACCCAAGACGGCGGTCACGATCCGGCTCGATCAACAGGTATTGAAGTGGTTCAAAGCAAAAGGCCCCGGCTATCAGACACGAATCAACGCCCTTCTCAGAGCCTATATGGAAGCGCACAAGTCCTAAGGCAGAAGGCTGGGTTAAAAAGACTCCCGATCCATTTGTTCTTCTCCTTTCAGAGGTAGCACTCGGTCTTCTTATGACGCCCAACGTTTGAGCTGAGCCGCGAGCGCCATACCGGTGCGAGTCGGCTCCAGCGAAGGGTTAGGCGTCTCCGGCGCAAGCGAAGATGAGCTACGAATAGTTTGGGTGACCAACGATGCTGGATCGCGGGGAACTCAGATACCGAAGGATGGCACCTTCCGCGAAGTCGGCGAAGAGAGCGCGACGTATGTTCTCGCCCGTGTCAAAGCCCGAAGCGAAGCCGCGGTAACTTGGTCGTAGCCCAGCGTGAAGGTTGCCGGACCGATACTCGTAAATCTGCTCCAGCATCTCCCGCCGTAGCGCGCGGGCAGTTCGTGTGCCGCGTCGTATTCCAAAGACGGTCTCAAAGTTGCCATGCGCGACCATCTGGTCTAGCTCGTCCGGCATAAGAGCATCGAAGAACTCAATGAAGCGCTTGGTGAGCTTGGAGTCGCGCCAAGGCGTGCTTAACGTCGTTAGACACTCGGCCACGACCACATAGAGGATGCAGGCGACTGCGTCGTGCTCCTGGTGCTTCGCCGCGTCAAAGGTCAGAAATGCGGATCGAAGTCGTTGAAAGCACTCGAAGCCGCCTGGGACACCAACAAGAGTGAAAATGTCGAGGGCGACGTGCTTGCGGGCGAGCGTGAGGACACTTTGATCGAACTGGCGCGCCTGCACTTCCGGTGCCATTTCGGGGCGAGTCGGAAAAGCACTGGGTGGCAACGAAACAGCTCGGCCAAGTGCGAAGCTGCAAATGGCTGCGGTGGTTTCGAGTACAGCGTGGGCGATGTGTGAAGAGAAGTTGCCGACACAAGGAGCAGGTACTGCTATGTGCACGTGAGCAAGAGCTTTGGGTGCCAAGAGCGCGTTCTTCGGATCCCAGTCGTTCGGCAACTCCTCCGCAAACTCGATAAGGACATTTGATCCCAGACGCCGCCAGCCGACTATGCGAGTCTGATTGCTCAACCGCTCCATGAATGAGCCCATGGAGAAGGGCGCAGCAATCTGATAGTCGGGCGCGGGGCAGGTGGCGGAGTGCCAGACAGTTGAGCCAAAGTTGGCCTGCTTGACTCGTGATGCGGCCTCAACCGCCAGCGAATCAATCAGCGGTTGTTGCGAAGGATCGCTACTGACGAAGCGGAGGTACGGCTCAGCATCGGTGAAATGAGCAATGACATTCAACTCGTTGGGCGACCCGATCGTGAACGAGTCACCGCTTGAGCCGTATTGGCTGAACGGGAGTCCTGCATCGCGCCCCAACTGCATGAGCCAATCGGCGCAGAGCATACGCAGTGCCGCAATGTCGATTCGGTTTGCAGTCACGGTCACCTCTCACCGAGTGTCGCGTCGTCGGCTCCAGAGACGCCTAACTATGTTTAGGCCGATCCGCACAAGAGCCAGATCCACCAGTTCCTGTCCGTATAACACGCCGCTACTGTTCGCGAACCATACGCCATGCCCAGTTGTCTGATCTTATAAATAGCCTGCCAGCTATTTCGCCACGAATTCCAGAAAGTATTGTTTCGTCAGGAAGCTGTGCTCGCGCGTGAGCTGGTATCCGGCTGCGGCCATTTCCTGGACGAGGGTGTCACGTGCAACGAGATGGTGTTTCGGGAATCCGAGATCGCCGGACCGTTCGTCGGGGTAAAAGTCGATGATGGCGATGCGCGCTCCGGGTTTGAGAGACGACTTGAGGTCGCTGAAGTATTTTGACCGGTTCTCAAGATGATGGATGGTGTTGCAGACGAAGAGGAGATCGACGGATGCGAACGGCAGCTTGGGATTATCCGGCTGCGCGAGGATGAACTCGGCCGTGTAGGCGATGTGCATGTGGATGACGCTCTCTTTGGCATAGGCCAGCATCTCCGGTTCGACATCCACGGCATAAACCATCCCGGTCTCGGTCACGGCTTCGACGAAGCGGCGGGTGAAGTAGCCGGACCCGGAGCCGAGATCGGCGACGGCCATGCCCGGTTTCAATCTGAGCGCCTCGATCACCTCGGAGGGTTTTTGGTAGCGATCCCGCTCCGTACTGTCGAGATGCTCCAGATATTGTTTGATGTCGTCCGGACGGCGATGCTGGTGTTGGTCTTCAGCGAGCGCAGGGCCGGCGAGAGTGACGCACAAGGCTGCAAGCAGGACGATCGTTTTCATGGCGAGGACCTCTTGGGCGGTAACCGTTCGCTGAGCACCGGATACTTGGCTTCGGCCACGCCGAAGTTGCCGCTCGACGGATCGGCCGCGACGACGCGGAGGGTGATGCCGTCCGGCGCGTCTTTTGGAAGCGGGACGAAGAAGGGCGCTTCGAAGCCGGCTTTGTCGCCGCTGTAAAACATTTGCAAGCGCTCCATCACTCGCGTGCCAATGAGCAGCTCGCCGTAGATGTGGACTTTGCGCGAGTCCCAATCGCCATGGGGACGGACGAGCGCGCCGGAGAGGGTGCGGACGGAGGCGCGCAGGACCACGTCATCTTTCGCGATGAGGCCGCCGCCGACGGATTTCGGATGTTCGATCTGGACGATGTAGCCGTAGAGGGTCAACACAATGCCGTCGCTGGTCAGGTCATGGCCGGGAATCAGCCAGGCGCGGGTGGAGACGCGCTGGGTGGCAGCCGGATAGGCCAAAGGCCCTTCGGCTGCAATATCGACGAGCGTCGGTGTGACCAGGTCGAGTGTGGCGGTGAAGACGGCAGAGGGACGGCTGCTGTAGTGGGCTTCTTCCATCAGGCGCGGTGTGCGCATGATCTGATTCTGATCGCCGGCATCGCCTTGTTGGATGCCGGCGGCGAGGATCCGGCCGCTGGTCACGTCGGTGATGGTGACGCGCGCGCCGCCGACATCTTTCCCCAGCACCATGGAGCCGTGGGCGACGACGCGTACGAGGATGGTCGTGGGTTTCGGATCGTTCAGGTGCAGATCGGGCGGCGCGTCTTCTTGCGCGGGGAGGGCGAGGCAGGCGAGGTCGAAAGGCTGCGCGCAGACGACGGCTACAACGCACAGCCATCGGAGCGATGCGCGCAGGCGACTCATTTGACCTTGGTGCCCGGTTCCACTTCTTCCAGAATAGTGGCGAGGCCGCGCACTTCGCTGTCGCCGGCGGCCAGGACCATGCCCTGCGACTCGATACCCATGAGCTTCGCCGGTTTCAGGTTTGCGACGATGACGATCATCTTGCCGACCAGCGCTTCCGGCTCATATTTTTTCCCGATGCCCGCCACAATCTGCCGTTGCTCGGTGCCGAGTGAGACCTGGAGCTTCAACAGCTTCTCCGACTTCGGCACGCGTTCGGCGCTGATGACTTTCGCGGTCTTCAACTGAATCTTCATGAACTCGTCGATAGAGATCTGTGGCGGCGCGGCCGGTGCAGGCGCGGCTGCTGCTGGTGCTGCCGGAGTTGCCGATGTTGCGGCCGGGGTCGTTGTTGCTACGGCAGAAGCCGGTTGTGGTGCTATAGGTATTTCGCTCACTGGTTTGGCTCCTTTTTTCGATGAATCTTTCTGTGTTGTAGTCGCGTCTTTTGCGGTGGCCGTTTTCGTATCCGCGGCGATTTCAATACGCGGGAACAGCGGCGCTCCTTTGGCGATTGCACGCTCGGCCACGGGGTTGTCCCACTGGTAGGCGGAGGCCGGGATGGCCTTGGAAAAGTCGAAGTGGTAGCCGAGTTGCCGGGCCAGTTGCTCTGTCGTCTGCGGCATGAACGGATGGAGCGAGATTGCCAGCAGGCGCAGGGCGCGGGCGGCGGTATTCAGGACGGTCTTCAGTTTCGGCGCGTCGTCAGGATTCTTCGCCAGCTTCCAGGGCGCGGCTTTGTCGATATATTCGTCGCAGAGGCCGATCAGTTCACCGATCGTTTGTAGATTATCGCGGAAGGTGAGCGCGCTGAAGCCCCGTTCCAATGTAGCCGGCAATTGCGTGGCGGCCTGGGCGATCTTTTCTTCGAGTTCCGGAAGCGCGGGCGAGCCGCTGGCCGGAATTTTGCCGTCCGCGAAGCGCTCGATCATCGTGAGGGTGCGGCTGAGCAGATTGCCGATGCCGTTGGCCAGATCGCTGTTGATGCTGGTGACCATCGCAGTCTGGGAGAAGTCTCCATCCTGCCCGAACGGCACTTCACGCAAGAGGAAGTAGCGGAAGGCATCGATGCCGTAGGTCTCGACCATCTTGTTGGGATCGACGACGTTGCCGCGGCTCTTCGACATCTTCTCGCCATCCACGGTCCACCAGCCATGCGCGAAGATCGTTTCGGGCAGCGGGAGGTTGAGCGCCATCAGCATCGTCGACCAATAGACGGCGTGGGTCGTAAGGATGTCTTTCCCGACGAGATGGACGGAGGCCGGCCAATAACGATCGCGCGACGGAGTCGGACAGAGATAGTCGAGTGCGGACAGATAATTCACCAGCGCGTCGAACCAGACGTAGGTGACGTACTCATGATCGAACGGCAACTCGATGCCCCATGAGAGGCGCGACTTGGGTCTGGAAATAGACAGGTCCCCGAGCTTCTGGGTGGTCAAGAACCCCAGGACTTCGTTGCGGCGGGACTCGGGCCGGATGAAGTGCGGGTGCTGCTTGATGTGGTCGATGAGCTGTTCCTGATACTGCCCCATCTTGAAGAAATAGTTGTGCTCGCTGAGCTGCTCGATCGGGCGCTTGCAGTCGGGACAGATCCCTCCCACGACATCTTTTTCGGTCCAGAACCGCTCGTCGAACGTGCAGTACCATCCAGTGTATGAATCTTTATAAATCAGCTGCTTATCATAGAGCTCTTGAAGGCATCGTTGAACGACTTTCTTGTGCGGAGCATCGGTGGTGCGGATGAAGGCATCATTCGAAATGTTCAACCGTTTCCAGAGGTCTTGAAACTGCGGCGCCAGCTTATCGCAATGGGCCTGCGGATCGATGCCGGCCTTGGCTGCCGCCTGCTGCACTTTCTGTCCATGTTCGTCGAGACCGGTCAGGAACATGACGTCGCGACCCCGCAGGCGCCAGTAGCGCGCGAGCACGTCGGCGGCGACGGTGGTGTAGGCGTGGCCGATGTGCGGCACATCGTTCACGTAGTAAATCGGCGTTGTGATGTAGAACGTGTTTTGATCGCGCATGATGAAGGGGGAAGATACCAGGTTGCTGACTCTGAATTCTAGGCAGGGGTGCCGGTAGGTGCGAGGCCGAGGGCATCACGAAGTTTGAGCAGGCAGGATTCCAGCGCCATGTGGAGATTCAAATTGCGGGTGGCATTCTGTTGCGTGCGTTCGATCTCTTTGATCAGATCAAGGAGCAGGGTGAGATCGGTGGTGCGGGCATATTCCTGGAGCTGGTCGATCTGTTCGAGATGGAGAATCTGATCCTGGTCGCCACCGACATGGACGAACAGGAGATCCCGGATCCAGCGGCTGAGCCAGGTCAATGTCTCAATGCCTCGATCGGATTTGGCCAGACTTTCGGCCAGGGTCAGGATGGCAGTGATCGACCGGAGCGTGGAGGGGGCGACGATGGCCAGGCATTCGCGTTGCCATTCACGCAGCGCGGCGACGTCCAGGGTGAGGGCTTCGCCGATGCGGCCTTCCGTGACGAGCGCCAGAAGTCGTGCATCCGCCGGCGGCAGTTCCCGCTTGAGGATCACGGCGGCTTCGACTTGTGTGCGCGCGGGCGTGGTGAAGCGGAGTTGCTGGCAGCGCGAACGGATGGTGATGGGGAGCGCGTTGGGTCTGCTGGTGATTAAGAGGAAGAGCGCGTGACCCGGTGGCTCCTCCAGCGTTTTCAGCAGCGCATTGGCGGCGCCGATGGTCATGCGGTCGGCTTCGTCGATTAGGCAGATCTTTCGCTCGCCCATCAGCGGGCGATAGACGAACTGCTGTTCGATTTCCCGGACCTGTTCGATCTTGATGGCAGGATTGGCCAGTTCCCGGTCGGGATCGATCGCGATGAAGTCCGGGTGCGTCCGCGCGGCGATCTGCAGGCAGGAGCGGCAGGCGCCGCAGCTGTCCAGCATATCCGGCGACGGCGGCTGCTCGCAGTTCAAGGCCTGGGCGAGATGGATGGCGGTCAGGCGTTTCCCGATCGCGTCTTCGCCGTGGAAGAGATAGGCATGTCCCAGCCGGTCGTGCGCGACGGCTGCTTGCAGGACCGCGATCGGATGTTCATGACCGGTGATGTCGCGAAAGGGCATGGCTACTTTCTCCTGCCCGCTTGGGGCAGGCGTGTCTCCAGCCAATTGAACACGATCGTGCGCACGTCGTCTGCAATCCTGTTTGGGGTTCGCGCCGCGTTGACTGGCTTGATGCGCCGGGGTTCTTTGCGCGCGAGTTGCAAAAACCCGGCGCGCACGTTTTCGTGAAAGCGCTTGGTCTCCCGGTCCAGCCGGTTCTGTCCTGCGGCATCGCGTTGTCTCCGGCGCAGGCCGGTGGCCACGGGGAGATCGAAGAGGAGGGTGAGGTCCGGCGCGAGACCGCCGGTGGCCCATCTGTTCATCGTGCGCAACGTTTTCAGATCCAGCCCTCGCGCGTAGCCTTGATAGGCCAAGGTGGAATCGATAAACCGGTCGCAGATCACGATTGCACCTTCTTGCAGCGCCGGTGCGATCACGTGGTCCACATGCTGGCGGCGCGCTGCGAGAATCACGAAGGCCTCGGTTTCTGCGGCCAGGGACTCCGAATTGTTCTTGAGCAGCACTGCTCGGAGCTGTTCGGCTGCCGGCGTGCCGCCCGGTTCCCGCGTGAGGAGGACAGCATGACCTTCGGCGCGAAGCGCCTGGGCCAGGCGCGCGGCTTGAGTCGATTTGCCGCTCCCCTCGGTGCCTTCCAGCGTGATGAAGATGCCGGCTGTGGGATTGCGTGGTCTTGCCAAGAGGTCGTTCCTGTTCTGTTTCAGAATGCGCCGCGATCGTAATGCCAGCCCAGCTGAATAGCAAGAATGACCGGGCCGGCTATGGTGCGGTTCTGCCCGGATCAAGCCGGGACAATTTCATCTTGCCGCTGCCATTATCTTTTTCGTGTAACCCATTGAAAATAGCCATAAAAGGATTGCGACACCTGGGGAATCTCTGTATGATGAACCACCACATTATAGGGCTCCACTCAAGACCTGGTTGGCATGCTGAAAACCTTGTTGAAACGATATTTTCTGACGGGTCTGCTCGTCATCACCCCGATTTGGGGCACGATCCTTATTTTGAAAGCCCTTTTTGTCACGGTGGATGGCATTTTGGGCGAAGCGGTGGCCCGGTGGGTGCCGGAATACTACGTGCCGGGCTTGGGGATTCTGGCGCTCATTCTGTTGATTTTCTCCGTCGGGCTGTTTGCCGCGAATTTTATCGGCCGGCAGATCGTGCGGATATGGGAAGACTGGCTGAATCGCCTGCCGTTGGTTCGCGGGATTTATTCGACGCTGAAATCGATGATGGATATTCTCTCGTTTTCTGATCGAGGCTCCTATCATCGAGTGGTGCTCATTCAGTTTCCCAAGAACGGCCACTATTGTTTTGCCTTTGTCACAGGGGTGACGAAAGCCGAGACGGCTGCGTTGGCGCAGGAACCGTTGATTCATGTGTATGTGCCGACCTCGCCGAATCCCACGTCCGGGTATTTTCTGTTGGTCCCGGAACGTGAAGTCATGTCAGTGGATATTTCGGTCGAGGAAGCGATGAAGCTCATTGTCTCGGGCGGGCTCTATACGCCGGCCACCTCGATGGCTTCAGTGTTGCAGGCCGACGCGAAGTGGAGCGGGGTGAAGCAACCGGACACGGGGGTGACCATCGGATGATGGCGCATAAGCCGGAGATGGCCATGGATGGATTGGGTGTCGTGGTGATGGCGGCCGGGCGTGGCACACGTATGCGATCGGAGCAGGCCAAAGTGCTGCATCAGATCGTCGGGCGTCCGATGATCCGATATGCGCTCGATGTCGCTCGCGCGGTTGCCGGACATTCTGTTGCCGTCGTCGTGGGGCATCAGGCTGATCAAGTCCGTGCCGTGCTCGAATCGGCGCGCGCGGGACAGTCGGGTGGCGCGGCGGTGCACATCGTCGAGCAGGTTCAGCAATTGGGGACGGGGCATGCCGTGTTGCAAACGCGCTCCGTATTTTTGTCCGGCAGGGGCAAAGCGCCTGCGGCGTATCTCATCCTCAACGGCGATACCCCGCTGCTGCAAGAATCGACATTGCGTGAATTGTTGCGGACGCATCGGGTTGCCGGTGCGACCGTCACTCTCCTGACAGCGATTCTGGATAACCCTGGAGGCTATGGTCGGGTGGTGCGCCGGACGGCGAAGGGTGCATCCGGTGCCGTCCATGCTTCTGCCGACGTGGCGAAAATCGTCGAAGATCGTGACGCGTCTCCGGAAGAACGAGCGATTCGCGAAATCAATGTCGGCACCTATGTCGTTGATGGCGCGTTTCTCTTTGCGGCATTGGACAAGGTGCAGCCGCACAATGCACAGGGCGAGTATTACCTGACGGACATCGTCGATATGGCGGTCACGCAGGGGCATCGAGTTGCGGCGCTTCCGCTGACGAATCCGGATGAAGGGTTGGGGGTCAATACCAGGGTACAGTTGGCGGAGGCTGAGCAGGTGATTCGCCGGCAGGTCCGGCAGCGCTGGATGGAAGCCGGTGTGACGATGGTGGACCCGGCTTCGACATGGATCGAAGCTGACGTTGCAATCGGAAAAGATACGATCTTGCATCCGAACGTGACCTTGGAAGGGAAGACGGTGATCGGAGAGGGGTGTGAAGTGCGCTCCTTCACGCGGCTCACGAACTGCGCGGTCGGGTCCCATGTGATGATTCTGGATCATTGCGTCTGTGCCGACTCGCAGATCGACGAGCAGGCCACGATCGGTCCGTTCGTGCACTTGCGTCCCGGTGTGCGTGTACGCAAGAAGGCGAAGGTCGGCAACTTTGTCGAGATGAAGAAAACGGATCTGGGCGAAGGAGCCAAGGCCAACCATCTGAGCTATCTCGGGGACGCGACGATCGGCAAGGGCGTCAATATCGGCGCCGGCACGATTACGTGTAACTATGACGGGGCGCATAAGCATCAGACGATCGTGGGCGATCATGTGTTTCTGGGGAGCGATACGCAGCTGATCGCTCCGGTGACGGTGGGAGCCGGCGCGGTCATTGCGGCCGGCACGACGGTGACGCAGGATGTGCCGGCGGATGCGTTAGCGATTGCCCGGGTGGCGCAGGTCAATCGGGCCGGGTGGGCTGCCAGGAGGCGTGCGCTGTTGGCGAATGAGAAGCAGGTTCCGGTGAAGCCGGCCGGTAAGCGAACGGCGGCAACCAAGGCGTCCAGCAAGAAGAAGCGGAGGTAGACGATCGATGTGTGGGATTGTCGGATATGTGGGAAACCAAGAAGCGGTTCCGATTCTGATCGGCGGGCTGGCCAAGTTGGAGTATCGCGGGTACGACTCCGCGGGTGTTGCCATCCAGCAGGGGCAGAAAATTACTGTGCGGCGCAGCGTCGGCAAGCTGGTGAATCTTCAGAAATCGCTTCAAGAGAAAGAGCTGAGCGGCATGGTGGGCATTGGTCACACCCGCTGGGCCACGCACGGCAAGCCGTCTGAGCAGAATGCCCATCCGCATCGATCGAAGGGTTGTGTCCTCGTGCACAACGGCATCATCGAGAATTATCAGCCGTTGAAGCAGCAGTTGGAAAAAGAGGGATACGCGTTTCAGTCGGAGACCGACACGGAAGTGCTTGCCCATTTGATCGACAAATTTCTTCAGCGGGGAGAGGGGTTGGCGGATGCCGTTCGCTCGGCGACAAAGGAAGTCCGCGGGAGTTATGCGTTGGCGGTGATCTCTGAGAAAGAGCCGGGGACCTTGATTGCCGCGCGGTCCGGTTGCCCGTTGGTGGTCGGTCGAACGAAGCAGGCGTCGTTTGTCGCGTCCGACGTGATGGCGATGTTGGCTCACACGCGGGATGTGACCTATCTTGAAGAGGGTGACGTCGCGGTGGTGACGCAACAGGAGATGTATCTGACTGACACCGACGGCCATCCGGTGTCCCGAAAAGCCACAAAGATTACCTGGGATGCCTCGGCCGTGGAGAAGAGCGGGTATCCGCATTTCATGCTGAAGGAGATTCACGAGCAGCCCCAGACGATCCTGGATACGATGCGCGGGCGGTATTCCTATGAAACGGGAGAAGCCGACCTGCCGGATATCGGATTGACGCCGAAAGAATTCGCCGCGGTGGAACGGATCTGGATCGTGGCTTGCGGGACCTCCTGGCATGCCGGGTTAGTCGGCAAGTATCTCTTCGAGGAAATGGTGCGGACGCCTGTGCAGGTCGATATCGGGAGCGAGTTCCGCTATCGCGATCCGCTCGTCGGGAAGAACGACCTGTTCATCACGATTTCCCAATCAGGCGAAACGGCCGATACGCTGGCGGCGGCGCGGGAGGCGAAAGCGAAGGGCGCGCGCGTGGTGTCCATCGTGAACGTGGTCGGCAGCACGCTGGCGAGGGAGTCGGACGGTGTGCTCTATACCCATTGCGGGCCGGAGATCGGTGTGGCCTCGACCAAGGCCTTTACCGCACAGCTCACGGCGCTGTATCTGCTGTCGCTCCATCTGGCGCGGGTGCGTAAAGTCATGAATGTGGCAGACGGAAAAGCCTGGCTGGATCGACTGGTGCAATTGCCCTCTCTCGTTGAGCGGGTATTGGGCCGGGAAGCTGAAGTGGTCGCCATTGCGAAACGCTATTACAAGAAGCGAAACTTTCTGTTCCTGGGGCGCGGGATTAACTATCCGATCGCGCTGGAGGGATCGCTGAAGCTCAAGGAGGTTTCGTATATCCATGCCGAAGGGTATCCGGCAGGCGAGATGAAGCACGGGCCGATTGCGCTGATCGACAAAGACATGCCGGTGGTGGTGTTGGCGCCGCGCGATCGCCTGTATGAAAAGACGGTGAGTAACCTGATGGAAGTGAAGGCGCGGCGTGCGCCGGTGATCGCGTTGGTGGCTGAAGGCGAGCGCGAGCTGGGGAAAACCGCGGATGCGGTATTTACGATTCCGGACACGCACCCGTTGCTCTCGCCCATTCTGTTCACGATTCCATTGCAGTTGTTGGCCTATCACATTGCCGTCTTGCGCGGGGCGGATGTGGATCAGCCGCGGAATTTGGCAAAAAGCGTGACTGTGGAGTAGCAGGATGTTGAAAATCATCCCCAGCATCGTTCTCGGCTCGACAAAATCCTCAACGTACCCCGGAGGGTACGCCTGCGGTTTTGTCTTCGCCTGCGGCCTTGCGGGATGATGATTTTGAACATCCTTGGAGAGAAGGAAGGGAACTGAAGAGTGGAAATTACCAAGCAGGAAGTTGAGAAGGTGGCGAAGCTGGCGCGGTTGCAAGTGACCGAGGGTGAGGTGGCCGTGTTTACCAGACAGTTGAGCCAGATTTTGACGCATGTTGAGACGCTCAAGAAATACAATACAGACGGGGTTCAGCCGACGGCGACAGTGTTGGGCCAGGTCAATGTGTTTCGCGACGATGTGGTGCGGCCGTCGTTGTCGGTGGAGCAGGCTCTTGCCAATGCTCCGGAGCGTGAAGCGGATGGATTCTGCGTGCCGAAGATTATTGATTAAGATCCCCGCCGTGCGGGGGGCAAGCCATAAAGGAGTCTCATGTTTCGACAGATGCTGCGATCAAAAATTCACCGTGCGACCGTAACCGGCGCACACCTGGAGTATGAGGGGAGTTTGACGGTTGATGAGGAGTTGCTCGAGGCGGCCGGCATTCTTCCGTATGAGGCCGTCGTCTGTTCGAATCTGAATAACGGCGAGCGGTTCATGACGTATGCGATCACCGGAAAGCGGGGCGGCGGAGAAATCATCTTGAACGGGCCGACGGCGCGGAAGGGTGCGACGGGCGATCAAATCATCATCTTCTGTTACGAGTACTACAGCGAAGAAGAGATCAAACGGCACGCGCCCAAGATTGTGCGCGTGGATGGAAAGAACCGCATCGTCGAGGCGGCGGCGAAACGCTCATGAGTCTTCACAAGCTGACACTCTGCGAATTGCAGCGGAAGTTCACGGCCGGCGAAGTCACGGCCAAGGAAATCGTGCGCGCCTATTTCCTGCGTATCGGGCAGGTTGAGCCGAAGGTCAAGGCCTACGTGACGACCCGGAAAGAGCAGGTGATGGTTGATGCGGCTGCGCTGGATGACTCGCTGAAGGGCTGGAGGAAAACGCAGCCGATGATGGGCATGCCTCTGGCGATCAAGGACAACCTCTGCACCGAGGGCGTCACGACCACCTGCAGCTCGCGGATGCTCCAGAACTTTGTTCCACCCTATGACGCCACGGTGATTGCGAAGTTGCGGGCACAGGGGTATCTGTTGGTGGGGAAGACCAATCTCGATGAGTTCGCGATGGGTTCCTCCACGGAAAATTCGGCCTTCGGCCCCAGCCGCAATCCCTGGAATCTGCAATGTGTGCCGGGCGGATCGAGCGGCGGATCGGCGGCGGCGGTGGCGGCGGACGAGTGCGCGGCGGCGCTCGGGTCGGATACCGGCGGGTCGATTCGCCAGCCGGCGGCGTTCTGCGGCGTGGTCGGTTTGAAGCCGACCTATGGGCGTGTGTCGCGCTACGGGCTGATCGCCTTTGCCTCGTCGCTCGATCAGATCGGGCCCATCACGAAGGATGTGGCGGACGCCGCCTTTCTCTTGGGTGTCATTGCCGGGCACGACCCGATGGACTCGACCTCGGCTGACGTGCCGGTGCCTGACTACATGAAGGCGCTCAAGAAAAAGGATCTGAAGAAACTGAAGGTGGGGATCCCGGCGGAGTTCTTTGCGGAAGGACTCGATCCGGAAGTCGAGCAGGCCGTACGTGCGGCGATCGATGAATTGAAGAGTCTCGGCGGAGAGATCAAAGAGATTCAGCTGCCGCGCACCGATGCGGCGGTGGCGGTGTATTATGTCATTGCCACGGCGGAGGCGAGCTCGAATCTGGCCCGCTTCGACGGGGTGAAGTTCGGTCTCCGTTCAAAGGACACCAAAGATCTGCTGGACCTCTATACCAAGACCCGCCAGGAGGGGTTCGGCCCGGAGGTCAAGCGCCGGATCATGTTGGGCACCTATGCGCTGAGCTCCGGCTACTACGATGCCTACTATGGGAAAGCGCAGGCGGTACGGACGTTGATTCGGCAGGATTTTGATGCGGCCTTCAAAGAGGTCGATCTGATTGTGACACCCGTGACGCCGACGCCGGCCTTCAAGCTGGGCGAGAAAAGCGAAGATCCGTTGCAGATGTATCTCTCGGATATTTTTACGATCTCTGTGAATCTGGCCGGCTTGCCGGCGATCGCCTTGCCGTGCGGATTCAGCAAGGCCGGACTGCCGATCGGCTTGCAGCTCATTGGGCGGGCGTTTCAAGAAGACACTCTGTTGAGAGCCGCGCACGCGTATGAACAGTCGACGCAGTGGCGTGCCAAGAAGCCGGCGGTCCGATAAGACGTCGGAAGTGAGAACGCACGGGAGGGGATTATGACCATTGTAGAAATTTCCGCCATCCTGATCGCGGTCGCCTTTGCGGTGCTGGTGGGCTACCTTGTCCCGGTGTTGGTACAGGTTCGGAAAACCGTGGCCGAGTCCGAACAGCTGCTGGCAAAGATGAATGTGGACATGCCGCCCCTTGTTGCCGACCTGCGCAGCATGAGTCAGAACTTGAACGATCTGGCTGATCAGGCCCGTGGTGGCGTCGAACATGCGGCAGTGCTGCTGCATGCCGTGGGTGAAGTCGGCGAGTCCGTCCAACAGGTTCATAATGTCGTGCGCGGCACGAGCGGGACCTTACTCACCAATGTGGCGAGCGTAGTCGCGGGTTTCAAGGCGGCGACGCAGGTCGTGCGCGAGCGGATGAAACATGAAGGAGAACACCACAATGGCGGATGAACGGGGATCTTCTGCGGGCGTATTCTTGGCCTTTCTGAGCGGTGCCGCATTGGGTGCGGTGGCGGCTCTGTTATTGGCGCCGCCGCAATCGGGACGTGAATCACGCGAGCAGTTGCGTGGCTATGCGCGTCGCGCCGAAGACAATCTGCGGGACTTGGCCGGCCGGGCCGGCGAGACGTTCGAAGAGGTGGTCGATCAGGGGAAGGAATTCGTCGACGAAAAAAAGTCGGTGTTACGGGAGGCCTTTGAGGCCGGTCGTGAAGCGATGAAGCGTGAGCGTGACCGCATGCGTGGAGAGGAACAGGGCTGAGGATGATCTACGAAGTTGTGATCGGGGTCGAGGTGCATGCGCAATTGCGCACGAAGACCAAAATGTTCTGTGGGTGCGGCACGACCTTCGGGCGTTCGCCGAACAGCCAGACCTGTCCGGTCTGTCTGGGATTGCCCGGCACGTTGCCGGTCATCAATCGCGCCGCCGTGGAAATGGCTGTGCGGGCGGGGCTGGCGTTGAATTGCACGATCGGTGTGAACAATCAGTTTGACCGGAAGAACTATTTCTATCCCGATCTTCCCAAGGGCTACCAGATCTCCCAGTACGAGTCGCCGATTTGCGAGCATGGCTGGATTGAGATTGCGGTCGGCGACAGCAAAAAACGCGTCAAGATCCGCCGGGCCCATTTGGAGGAAGATGCCGGAAAGAACGTGCATGAGACCGGCACCAGCGGCAGCCGGGTCGATCTGAATCGCGCGGGGACGCCGCTGCTGGAAATCGTGACGGAGCCGGATATGCGGTCGGCCGACGAAGTCGTCGCCTACTTGAAGGGCTTGCGGGATATTCTGATGTATCTCGACGTCTGCGACGGCAACATGGATGAGGGCAGTTTCCGCTGCGAGCCGAATCTGTCGCTCCGCCCGTTGGGCCAGAAAGAATTCGGCACCAAGGTCGAGCTGAAGAACATCAACTCCTTCAAGTTCGTGAAGGATGCGATTGAATATGAGATCAAGCGACAGACCAAGGTATTGAGCGAGGGCGGGAAGATTTATCAGGAAACGCGTCTCTGGAACCTCGATCGTGGTGAGACGGCGGTGATGCGTTCGAAAGAAGAAGCGCATGACTATCGCTATTTCCCCGATCCGGACCTGGTGCCGTTGAAGCTCGACAAGGAATGGATTGAGGGATTTCGTGGCAGCGTGCCGGAGTTGCCGGCAGTGCGAGTCAGTCGATTGGTTCGTGACTATGGATTGCCCGAGTATGATGTGGGCGTGCTGACCGTGTCCAAGGGCATCGCGGATTATTTTGAAGCCTGTGTGAAGCTGTTCAATCAGCCCAAGACCGTTAGTAACTGGGTGATGGGGGAGCTGACGAGGGAGTTGAACCTCTCGGGGGTCGATATCACGGCATCACCGGTGACGCCTGAACGGTTGGTTGATCTGCTGCAACTGGTCGAGAAGGGTACCATCAGTTTGAAGGTGGCCCGCGAGATCTTCCCTGAGCTCTATAGCAGCGGCAAGCAGCCGGAGCAGATCGTTCAGGAAAAAGGCCTGACGCAAGTTTCCGACGAAGGGGCGCTCGACAAAATTATCGATGAGGTGCTGACGAAAAATCCTGCACAGGTGGCACAGTTCAAGGAAGGGAAACAGCAGGTATTGGGCTTCCTCGTCGGGCAGGTGATGAAAGCCAGCGGCGGCAAAGCGAATCCGGGCAAGGTGAATGAGTTGTTGAAGAAGAAGTTCAGCCGTTAGGACGTGATACTAACCGAGGAGCGTAGAGACGTATGAGCGCGATCCGAGAAATTAAGGGCAGGCAGATTGTCGATTCCCGTGGCAACCCGACGGTGGAAGCGGAAGTGATGCTGGAGAGTGGGGCGATTGGACGGGCGGCGGTGCCGTCGGGTGCCTCCACCGGCGAGAAGGAAGCGATCGAGCTGCGGGATGGCGATAAGAAGCGCTGGATGGGCAAGGGGGTCTCCAAGGCGGTGGCCAATATCACGAAAGTGATCGCGCCGGAATTGCTTGGCTGTGAGGCGCTCGATCAGGCCAACATCGACCACGCCATGATCGCGCTGGACGGGACGAAGACGAAAGGCAAGCTGGGCGCGAACGCGATTCTCGGTGTCTCGCTGGCTGTAGCGAAGGCGGCGGCGAATGAAACCGGCCAGCCGCTCTATCGGTATCTCGGCGGCACGAATGCCCGGGTCTTGCCGGTTCCGCTGATGAATATCATCAACGGGGGCGCGCACGCCGACAACCGGTTGGATCTCCAAGAGTTTATGATTATGCCTGTGGGAGCCAAGACGTTCAGTGACGCGCTCCGTATGGCGACGGAAGTGTTTCACACGCTCAAAGCCCTCTTGAAGAAGAAGGGGCTGAATACGGCGGTCGGCGATGAAGGTGGATTTGCGCCGGACCTGCAGTCGAATGAAGAGGCTCTCAGCCTCATTTCTCAAGCGATTGAAGATGCCGGTTACAAAACCGGCCGAGATATCGCCTTGGCCTTGGATTGCGCGGCGAGCGAACTCTATCACAAGGGGCGATATATTCTTGAAGCGGAAAAGAATCCTGAACGTTCTTCAGAAGAGATGATCAGCTACTATGGCAAGTTGTTGGACCGCTATCCGATCCTCTCAATCGAAGACGGACTGAGTGAATTGGATTGGAAGGGCTGGAAGATGTTGACCGAGAAGTTGGGCAAACGGGTGCAGCTGGTCGGCGATGATATTTTTGTGACCAATGTGGAGATTTTTGCCAAGGGGATCAAGGAAGGGATCGGAAATTCGATCCTGATCAAGTTGAATCAGATCGGCACGTTGACGGAAACGCTGGATGCGATCGAATTGGCGAAGCGTTCCGGCTATACGGCGATCATTTCGCACCGGTCCGGTGAAACCGAGGATACGACGATCGCGGATGTGGCGGTGGCGATGAACACGGGCTTGATCAAGACCGGTTCGTTATCACGGACTGACCGGATTGCAAAGTACAACCAGCTGTTGCGTATTGAGGAAGAGCTGGGAAGCGCGGCGGTGTATCTTGGCCGGGATGCGGTGCCCGGTCGATCGTAGCGGCGGCTGAAAACGTCCGCCAGCTTTGTTCTCGCATCGCGCAGAGGCTCAACGTACGGGAAGAGTACGATTCGCCTCTTTGCTCGCTGCGGCCTCGCTGGACGAACGTTTTGAACCGCCACGAGAGAGTGGCACTTCATGAGTGATGATTCGGTATTCGTGAGATTAGGGTTGCTGACACATTTATGATCATTAAGCAAAATCGCGGGCGAGTATGGCTGGATTGGCAGCGCCGCATGGGCACGGTGGCTCAGGTGGTAGGTGCCGGAGCCTGCGTCTGGTTGCTGCTTGCCTTTTGCTTCGGAGAAATGGGGCTGCCTCGTTATCTGGCGATGCGTGAGCATGTGGCTCAATTAGACCGGGATCTGCTTACGTTGCGACGGGACAATGGCGGGTTGCGTGGAGAAATTTCCCGGTTGCAACATGATCCGGCCAAGATCGAACAATTAGCTCGCGAACGATTGGGGTATGTGCGCAAGGGGGAAACGGTTTATCAGTTGTCTCCCGACCCGGTGAAAGATCGATCGCTTCAGGAGGCCCCATGAAATTCGGGACGGTAGCGATCATCGGACGCTCCAATGTGGGGAAGTCCACATTGTTGAACCGATTGCTCGGAGAAAAAGTCGCGATTGTATCGAATAAGCCGCAGACGACCCGGACACGTATTCTCGGGGTGGCGCATGTGCCGGGCGCGCAGATTGCGTTTTTGGACACACCGGGGTTGCATAAGCCGGATCACTTGTTGAATCGGCGGATGGTGCGGACGACGGTGGAAGCGCTGGATGATGCCGATCTGCTCTACGTGCTGATGGAGTCGCTTCATCTGCCGGGGCCCGGTGATCTGGCCGCGATCACTCATGTCAAAACGGCAATGGCCAAACACCCTCGACCGGTCATCCTGGTGGTGACGAAGGTCGATGCGGTGAACAAGATCAAGTTGCTGCCGGTGCTGGAGGCCTACGGAAGGCTGTTCCCCTGGACCGAGGTGGTGCCGGTGTCTGCGGAGGAGGGGGACAACATCGATCGCCTGCTGGCGGTGACGGTCGCTCATTTGCCCGAGGGCGAAGGGGTGTATAACGAAGACATGCTCACGGACCAGTCCATGCGCACGCTGGCGGCCGAATTGATTCGCGAGAAAATTCTCGCGGCAACGGAGCAGGAAGTGCCCTATTCCGTCGCGGTCGAAATCGAAGAGTTTGTCGAGGAAAGTAAGATTACGCGGATCCGGGCCACGATTCTCGTCGAGCGGGATACTCAGAAAGGAATCGTGATCGGCAAGCATGGCGAACGGTTGAAGCTGATCAGTACGCAGGCGCGGCAGGATATGGAGCGCGTGTTCGACATGAAAGTGTTTTTGGAGGTGTGGGTCAAGGTACGGGAAGACTGGCGTGAAGACGAGCGCACGCTCATGGAGCTCGGCTACTAGGGATCCAGCTATGCTGCCTACTGAACAACCAGTCGATCCGCAATCGCCCGACGCCCGCCTGCGAGCGTCCGAACGGGACGTGTTGCGGGATGCGCTCCGGGATCAGTCGGAGCGGGGGCAGACGAAATCGGATATCATTCTGCTCTCCGTGCAGCGGCTCTTGCGGCGCGGCGCCATCACGAATCTGTCGAAGATGCTCGGCCGGATGCATCCGGCCGATGCCGCCAGAGTGATCACCCATCTCAGCTCCCCCAAGGAAAAGCGCGAGGTCTTTGAACTCGTTCGCGGCGAAGCCAAGCGCGGACAGGTCTTGAGCGAGCTGGACGGCGATAGTATTCAGCAAGTCTTAGCCGATCTGCTGCACTCCGATATCGCCTGGCTCTTGAAAGATCTGGGACCCGACGACGTTGCCTATATTCTCGGTTTCCTCCCTGAAGAGCGGGGCAAAGACATTCTCGCTCTGATGAAGACGGAGGATTCGACGGAAGTCGCCGATATTCTCAAGTATCCCAAGGATACGGCCGGCGGCATCATGACCACGGAGTTCTTTTCGCTGCCGGAAGATGCGACGGCGCAAGAGGCCATTCGCCGGCTGCAGCAGGCTACCGATGCCGAAATGGTCTTTTATATTTATGTGACCGACAAGGATGAACATCTCGTCGGAGTTCTCTCGCTACGCCAGCTCTTAACGGTTCCGCCGGCCACGCCGCTGAAGAACATCATGATGCGTGATGTGATGAGCGTGGCGGTCGACATGGACCAGGAAGAGGTGGCGCGCCAGGTCGCCAGCTATAACCTGCTGGCGATTCCTGTGGTGGAGAAAGACGGGAAGCTTGCGGGGATCATTACGGTCGATGACGTGGTGGACGTCATCCGTGAAGAGGCCACGGAAGATATGCTGAAAATGGCCGGAGCGATCGAGGAGGACTCGGTCTCAAAGTCTTCCAGCTTTGGCGCGGCAAAGCTGCGGCTGCCCTGGTTGTTTACCAATTTGGTCGGCAGCCTCATTTCCGGGGCGATTCTCTGGTATTTCCGGCTCACTCTTCAAGAGGTGGTGGCGATCGTCAGTTTTATCCCGGTCATCGCGGCGATGGGCGGCAATGTGGGATTGCAGTCGTCGACATTAATCATTCGAGGACTGGCCACAGGGGTGGTCGAATTGTCGGACGTGCGCACGGTATTTTTTCGTGAGGTCAAGGTTGGGCTCTTGATGGGCCTGGCCTGCGGCGTGATGCTGACCTTGGTCGGGTGGGCCTGGCATCAGGCCTTTTTGGGCATGGTGGTCGGGACGTCGCTGGTGATTGCATTCCTGGTCTCAACGAGTATGGCGACGATCATGCCGGTTGTGTTGAAGCGCATGGGCGTTGACCCGGCCGTGGCAGCCGGTCCCTTTGTAACGACGGCCAACGATATTACAGGCATCACGATCTATCTCTCATTGGCCACGCTGTTTTTAGACCATCTGCGGTGATCAGCATCACCGCGGGGGGAGCCGGGGTATTGCGTGTGCGAAAAGGGCTTGGGCGATGCCTCTCGTAAAAACCTCTGCGATTATCCTCAAAAGCCGTCGATGGGGTGAGGCCGACCGGATTGTGACCTTCTACTCGAAGGAGTTCGGGAAAATCCGTGGCGTGGCGCGCGGTGCCCGGCGATTCAAGAGCCACTTCGGAGCCACGCTTGAGCCCTTTACCCGTTGTCATCTGGATTTGTTCGAGAAACCGGGTGATTCGCTCTATCGGATTTCTCATGTCGATCTGATCGAATCCTTTCAGCCGCTTCGGGAAGAATTGGTGCTGATGGCCTGTGCGGCCCGGATGGTCAATGTGGTGGGGGCGGTCACGCCGGACGGCGATCCGGATGCCCGACTCTTCGAGACCTTAGGTCAGGGGTTGGGATCACTGAAGGGGAGTCGAGATCCGGTCTTAATGGCGTTGCTGTTTCAGATTCGTTTGCTGGGACTGACGGGGTTTCGCCCGCAGACCGATCACTGCGCGACCTGTGGGAAGGCCGGTGTGGCGGGGGATCCGCAGTTTTCGCCGTTGGCCGGCGGATTTGTCTGTCTTCCCTGTGCGACGCGACAGATGGTCCGGTGTGTTGTGATGTCTCGCGGGAGCCTGTCGTTTCTGCAGCAAGCCATTCGGCTGACTCCGGAGCTGGTCACGCGGCTAAAGGCGACCGGCCAGGTCCGGGCTGAAGTGGAGCGGGCGATTGAAGGTTATGTGACGGTGGTGGCCGGTCGACGGTTGCCGCCGGTCGATTTCTTAGCGTCGATGTCTTCGGTCTGAGTCAATAGAGCATGAGGGGAGAGACTATGGCCGCGGCACTGGTTCCCATCGACATGCAATGGTTGGAGAAGGGAGTCTTGGGCATTGAGTGGAGCGATGGCCACAAAGGGATCTACCCCGTTCGTGTGCTGAGACTGCATTGTCCTTGTGCCGCCTGCGTCGATGAGTGGACGGGCGTGCGCCGATTGAAGCCCGATGATGTGCCGATGTTTATCATGGCGCAGGACATTCAGCCGGTCGGGCGGTATGCGCTGCAATTTTCCTGGAGTGATGGGCATGACAGCGGAATTTATTCCTATGGGCTTTTGCGGCAGCTGTGCCAATGTGATGTGTGTGTGCCGGTGAAGCCGACCGAGCAGAAAAGTCGGCGGCTGCTATGACAGAAAGAGAGAGGATGGCGCCCGTGAAACGTCGCGGACGTACGGAGGGGGGAATCTCCGGAAGTATTCTGTATGTGGCCGGAAGTCTGGTGTGCGTGCTTATGATGGCAGGCTGCCAAAGTATGCCCCCGCTTGGGGAGCAGGAACGCCTGGTACAAAATAAGCAGCTGACGGTGCAACAGATTTCCCCCAAGGCCGTGGTGAATGTCTGGGGCAAGCCGGTCTATCATCATAGTGAGTTCACTCAGTTCTTTGTCATGCCGGATAAGTCGATGATTCCGCGCTCGCGGGTGCCAATTGGTGAAGCGCCAGACGGATGGGAGGCAAGTTTCGAGGCCGGGGAAGGGGTGTTTCTGGGCTATCCCGAGCAAGGCTGGGTGTTAGTATTTTTAGATGATCGGCTTGTGTATCGGGAAGAGTTGAAGGCCGACAAAGTACATGCGCTTGGGAGGACGTGGCAGTTCGAAGACCGGTTTAAGACGAGCTTGGAAGGTGCGCCGCTTCGATAGGACTATCTGGTTCTTCACATCATGGCGAGATCTCACCACATCGATTCACTGAACATTGTGATGGCCGCTTCAGAGGCGGTCCCCTACGTCAAGACCGGCGGGCTGGCCGATGTTGCCGGTGCGCTTCCAGTTGAACTTGCCAAGCTGGGGCATACGGTGACCTTGATTGTGCCCCGCTATCGCGGCTTTCAGACGGTTGGGCGATCGCTACGGGAGCTTGGGACGATTCGCATAAAGACTGCCAAGGGGGCTGTCGACGCGATGCTGGAAGAGGATTTGATTCCCGTCGCAGGGCGAGGGCAGTCGGTTCGGGTAGTGGCAGTCCGGTATGATCCCTATTTTGACCGGGCTGGTCTGTATCAAGATTCAGACGGGGATTTTAGCGACAATCTTGCTCGGTTTGCCTTTTTCAGCCATGCGATCGTTGAAGTGCTAGCATTTCTTGGGAGCAGTCGCCGCGAGCCGATCTCTGTCTTACATTTGCATGATTGGCAGACGGCGCTGGCGGCTGTGTATCTGAAAACCACAGAGCGCGATCGGGCGATTCTCCGTGATGTCAGAACACTTCTGACCCTTCACAATGTGGGGTATCAAGGTATCTTTCCAGGTCCCCAGTTTTCTGAGACGGGCCTTCCTTCAGGTCTATTTACTCCTGCCGGGTTGGAATTCTACGGGTCGGTGAATCTGCTCAAGGGGGGGATTCTTTTTGCGGACAAGGTGTCGACCGTGAGCCCGACTTACGCGAAAGAAATCCTGACTCCTGACGGCGGGTTCGGTCTAGAAGGTGTATTCGCTGGCCGTCGTGAGGGTGTTGTCGGGATTATCAATGGCATTGATGTTGGTTCCTGGGATCCCCAGACGGACAGCCACCTTGCGGCCACTTACTCACGGGCTGACCTGTCAGGCAAAGTTGTTTGCAAGAAGGCACTTCAGCTCGAACTGGGTTTGCCGAATCGTGATGTTCCACTCATTGGAATCATCGGACGCTTGACGTCACAGAAAGGGTTTGATCTGCTGGCGGAGATTATCCCGGAGTTGATGGCTGTGGGCGTTCAGATTGCGATTTTGGGTACCGGTGATCGGATCCTCGAAGATCAGTTTCAATCGGCAAAGGAGCGTTACCCACAGCAAGTCGGTTTGTCTCTGAAATTCGATGAGGGGCAAGCGCATCGAATTGAGGCAGGTTCGGACATGTTGGTCATGCCGTCGCGGTATGAGCCCTGCGGACTGACTCAGCTCTATAGCCTGCGGTACGGCACGATTCCAATTGTGCGAAAGACAGGGGGATTGGCAGATACGGTTATTCCCTATCGGCCTTCAACGGCACTGGCGGGACGCGCGACGGGGTTTCAGTTTTCTGAAGTTTCATCGGATTCCCTGCTGGCGACGATACTCCTGGCTCTGAAGATCTACGCAGATCGGGAGGTGTGGATGTCAATTCAGCAAGCTGGTATGGGAGTGGATTGTTCCTGGGGGCGTTCAGCTAAGCTGTACGTTGAAACGTATAGGATGTTGCTGGCGGGGGGAATGATTTAAGGTGTTCGAAGCGATATCTGGACGCCGTTGTCCATTTCAGCCAGCAGCTTGTGGGCTTGCGCGAGGTAGTAGGTTGGTTCCTGATTCTCCTTGTGAAGCGTGATCACGCCGGCGAGTGCTTCCCTAGCCAAGTCAATTCTTCCAGAACTGAACGCGACTTGTCCGGCATGGAGAGAGCACGACGCTGCCATGGCGTGAACGTCTACGGCAAGGCGGTTTGCCGGCGTGGCGACGAATCGCTCCAGCTGTTGCGGCATCGGGAGCACAAAGCCCTCATGTCCCTGGCCAGCCAAGGCGGCCGTGGTGAGTTTCCCCATGGCCTGTTGAGTTTCACCTAGGTCGGAGGTGGACTTGCAGTGTGTATATGTCCCCCAAAGGGACATGAATCCAGGGTTGTCGAGACCTACTGTTTTAAGAGGTGTGCCGGTCTGGCATCCTGAAATGAGTAGGGCAAGACCGAGTAGGCTTCCAATGGACTGCTTGGAGAAAGGCTGCTTCAAGTCTAGGTTCCTCAGGTGAAAAATTACCCGCTTCACTTACTGAGGATATTGTGCAATCAATAGACCTAAACTATGAAAGTGCAAGTCGCTGAATTTATTGCAGTAAATTTCTGTGCGTGCCGGTGGGATGTTGTGAAGATCGCTCAGTGCGGTGTTTTTACAACAGATGGCGGACGAACAGCTTAGGAGTTGAATATCTGGACGAGGATGCCTGTGCGGGTTGTCGCCGTTGTCTTTCGCATGATGTGTTTGATGTGCTCTTTAACTGTTTGCTCTGTAATGAGAAGGGCGTTTGCAATTTCCTTGTTGGTCCACCCTTTGGCCAGATGTTCCACCACGGCTTGCTCACGATTCGTGAGCTGAAACTTTTCTCGGGCATGGTCGGTATTGAGGTTCTGTCTTCTTCCAAGCTCTTCCATGGTGACCACCAGGCGAGCATGTTCCACACCGCCACGATCAGGCAGGCCAAATCCTCGAAGCAAAATAGGCTGGCTGGGATCCCCGCTCACCCGCTTGAGCTCAAATTGCTCCCAGTCTTTTGCTTCAGTCCGAACATGGAGCGCCTTGATAATTTCCCCGCAGAGTTCAGTGAGAGCCGTTGGCAAAACGCCGTGAGCCGATCGAGCGGCCGATCCTGCCTGTTCCGCGGCATTGATTTTTTTAGCCAGCTCCGTCGCCTGACGGTTCATGTGGAGCAGTTGCATAGCGGCCGTTAGCACAACGATCCCTGAACCGGCACGTTGGTCGGCAAGGCCATCTGATTGATCGGCGTGCTGATTTGATTCAGTCATGGATTCTCTTTACGACAGACCCGGCAGTATTGCTAGACAATTGAATAAACTCTGATAGAGTGCAGCCAGTGAAGCGACACTAGAAATAGTACCTAACCCTTTAGGGGGAGTCAACACCTACGTTAGAGAATATTGGCCTACATCATCGGTATTGTTCGCCTCGGAGTTCATTCCCTATAGTCCAGCATGATTGGAAAAAGAGTAGCGCAAGTTGTGTCGGCTACCATCAAGAATCCAATTGTCAATTTGCGGATAGGGAAGCCAAGGAATCAATCCTTACAGAGGAGGCGGGATGTGGGACAGATAAGCTGGGAATGGCCGATGACCGATTGCGGGGAAAGTCATAGGGATCGAGTTGCGATGCTGAGACCTATCCCTTATCAATTGACCAGACCTGCGGATGAACCTGCTCTATCAGGTCGTGAAGGCAGGGCACTTTCTTTGAACATCAGCAGTGGGGGAATGCTCATATTAATGGAGCAGGCTCCTCCTGTAGATCAGGTCTTAAAGGTGTTTGTACCGACTCCAGTTACTGTCGCTGAGACGCCTACGTTGGCTGAAGTGCGGTGGGCAAGACGCGTCCCTTTTGGGAAAGGGATTGGGCCGTATTTGGTGGGGCTCAAATTTATGTTTTGAATTAACAGACGTTAGAATGCAAGGTTGGTTCTACTCGTCTCATTCAAAATGATACGAACTATCTTGCTAAAGTGCGAGTTCTTGATCGTAGATTTGTGGGGGGAGCTAGGGGAAAGGCTGGTACGGAAATGGTATATTGTCATGGCTAAGCCAGGGCAGAAATACTCCGCAACCTCGTTTCTTGGCCAAGCAGGGATTGAGACCTACTATCCTAAAGCGAATGAGTGTTTTAGCCTTAAGGGGAGACGTCGCTTTCGCCGTTCAGGTCTTTTCCCGGACTATTATTGTGCATTTCGACTGCGAGCGGGAGTCCCGAAAAATCTCCTATTCTCGGTAGGACCCACGAAAGGCAGTAGCTTCTGATTATGTTCCTGCTGAAGTTGGTCAGGCCTGCTTCATGAGCTTTAAGAGAACATAGGAAGAGGAAGTGCCTCGAGTGGGCGGTAGCTGTTTTTGTTGGTCCCGTCCCAGCTAAAGGAGTTCGCAAGTATGCAAAGTATAAAGACCCTGGCTCTGATCGTCGGAATTAGTACGAGTTTCTTGCTAGACCCAGTTCTGGCGGTTCCTCAGGATGTGGATATCAAGAGGGGAGGAGCGTCTTCCTCTGGGAAATCCACGGCAATCTCGTCCGACAAGTCTCTCTTAATAGTCACGCCGGAGTATATTATTGGCCCAGAGGATATTCTTGAAATCACGGTCTGGAAGAATGCAGATCTTTCTAAGCAGGTTCAGGTACGGCCTGATGGCAGAATCTCCCTTCCGCTACTGGGAGATATCTCCGCGGTTGCAAAAACCCCTGTCCAATTGACGGAGGAGATTTCCGTTGGTCTCAGGGCTTACATGGAGAATCCAACTATCTCGATCCTGGTAAAAGAGGTAAATAGTTATCAGATTTATGTGCTAGGGGAAGTCAATAAACCTGGTAAGTTTCCACTGAAAAGCAAGACGACGCTTTTACAGGGGATTACTGTGGCAGGTGGATTTACCCCGATGGCGGCGAGGAATAAGATTGTCATCTTCCGTTTTTCCAAAGATGGGGAGGGGCTGACGAAGCTTAAAGCGAGTTATGACGACATTGTCGTTCGTGACGGCTCGATCCAGAACATGGAGTTGAAGCCTGGCGACCAGATTGTTGTGCCGTCAGAGACGATGGTGGTATTGCCAAGTCGTTAAGCCATTAATGGGTATTTCGGTTGCTCCAAACTCAGAAAGCCTTCAAGAAGCAGTGAGCTACGGCATGGGCTGAAGGTGAGAAGATGATGGGGAAAGGCAAGAAGACAATGAGCGTACAGGTATGGGAGTTGGCACGAAACCTTACAGTTGCCGGGTTGCTGATTGTTACTTTGGGCGTGGTAGAGGGCTGTTCTCCGCAGAATGTTCAATATCCGGGATTGTCACTTCCTCCCACCGAGTTTCTCATCGGGCCGGAAGATGTTTTGCTCGTCACTGTCTGGCGCAATCAAGAATTGTCGAAAGAGGTGATTGTGAGGCCGGATGGGAAGATCTCATTGCCTCTTATCGGGGATATCATGGCTGCGGGTTTGTCGGCGCAGGTTCTTTCAAAACATGTGGCTGATGCATTGGCTGAGTTCATGTCTACCCCGACGGTATCCGTTCAAGTGAAAGAGATCAACAGCTACCATATTTTTGCAGTCGGTGAGGTCGGAAAGCCTGGAAAGATTCCACTTAAGTCGTTTACAAGTGTGATTCAAGGGATCTCATATGCAGGAGGGTTCACGACATTTGCTTCCCGCAACAACGTTCACGTGCTGCGCATGGTGAAGAATGCACAAGGTGAGACCAAGCAGATCATGATTCCTGTGCCTTATATGGACATTGTGCAAGGCAAGAATTTGGAGGCTAATTTCATTCTGAAGGCTGGTGACGTCATTGTTGTACCGTAATCCCGGCCTACGAACCGCAAAAGTTGTTTTCCTTGTAATGTTAGTCTCAGGTTGGACGATGGGAACGTCGGTGTTGGCCCAAACGATCATCATCCCAACGTTGTCAGTTTCGGAGACCTATGACTCAAACGTATTCTACACGCCGAAAACGTTACTTGGTCCTGGTTTTAAACCAGAAGACTTTATGACCACAGTGATACCCCAGGTCAATATTGCCCATGCAGGCCCGCTTGTAAATGGTAGTTTTTCAGTGGGCGCAAATATCACAAGGTATGTGAACAATCCCAGTCTCGACTATACCGGGATCAATACAGCTGGCCAGTTGGACTTAAAGAGGTGGGCGAATAGTTTTTCGCAGCGCATCTCGGCCTTATCCTTTCGAGGGACCTATCAGTTTACGCCTTCATTGAGCGGTTTCGGAGCAACGACAGGCGGGGCATTGGGAACGGGTTATGGCACAACCGGCGTCAGCTCTCCGGTTGATACGGGGCTGGTGACAAATCGGGTGTCGATGCACAATATGAACGTTGGTATTAACGGGGGATATGAACTCTCCCGGAATACATCGCTTATAGCCAGTTACAACTACAATAGGCTTTCTTTTGGAAAGCAATCGGGTGGGATCAATAACCAGCTGTTCGGTACAGATGGGCATGTTGTCACGACTGGGCTTTCGACAAGAATTACGCCGACCGATACAGTGGGGACCACTGCCACGATGTCGCACTATATTCAGGAGGGAGCCAGTGGAGGGGGAGGGGGATCGTTTACCACCATTTCAGGGATGGCTAACTGGGGGAAGCTCTGGACACAAAAGTTAAGTAGCTCGATCGGCGGCGGCGGTATTTTTACCCTTCCTATAGATTCGACGGTGCCTGGACAATCTATCAAGGCGCAGTTTGCGCCGACTGGGACAGTGAGCATGACGTACAGCTCTTTTTCAGAGGGGCTGCGGGCAGCTGGATCAGCACCGGGACCATTTGATAATTTGCCAAGGTTGGCTGGCAGCTTGGGCGCTGGAGGAGTTATTGCGCCGGGAGCCTTTACCACAGCGCTGAGTTACAACTTTAGCATTTTCCCCAGTTATGCGCTTGGAGCCGGGCCCATGAAGACGCATATTGTCGGTATCAACGCGCGTGGGGGGATCACCCCGAACCTTACGGCCCAAGCTGGAATGAATTACTCGCATGGAACAACAAGTGCGCCTGCCTCCAGCTTTGATACCCTTGGGGCAACCGCTGGGGCCAGCTACCTTCTGGGGCCAGTGCTCGTAAATCTCACTTATAATTGGTTGTATTTTTCGAGTTCGTTTGCGCAGTCCGCCACGGCTCAGAGTGAGTATGCTTTCTCGAAGAAGATGGTGATGTTGTCCCTTTCCTATGCCTTTACGAGCCAGTCGTTCTTTCGAATGGGTGGATTAGGCAGCTTTGCATCCCAGGATGCAGGAGAGAGCACAACCGCTCCAGCATCAGGCACGGGAGCAGGTAGCGGTTCGGTCGGATCAGGCGTATTGAAGAAGGAGTAGGGATTTGTTTACTGGATTGAGCACTCCCGAAGAATACTTCAGGGCGATAAAGAATCATAAGTGGCTGATTATCATTCCTATTGTGGTGTGTGTCGGTGTGGCTGCATTGGTCTGTTATTGGTTGCCCAAGAGCTATCGATCGAGCACGCTTCTCTATTTTCAAGAGCAGAAAGTACGGGGTGTCAAAGGCGTCGATGCTCCGGAATCAGGTGGTGATGCACAGCGGCCAGAGGTCGCGATGGGAACACGTATTGATGCGCTACGGGAGGTTCTTTACAAGCGGGAATTACTGACGCAGGTAGCCAATGAGTTTCATCTGTATGGCTATGACAAGAATAATGCCGCTCCTGCTCTTGATAATAGTGTCGCATCACGTCTTCGGAGTTTAGTCTCAATAGAGCCGCAGGTGGGTGGATTATTAAAAGTCTCCTTTGCGGATGCAGAGCCTGCGATTGCCAAAGCTGTGACTGCGAGATTGGCGGACCTCTTTGTCCAAGAAAACACGAAATCTAGAACTGCGATTGCTGAAAGTTCCACGGAATTTCTTCAGCACGAAATGGATTCTTTAAAGGGACAGTTGGAATCCAAAGAGCAAGCCATTGCGCACTTTAAACAGTCTCATCTCGGTCAGTTGCCCGAGCAAATGGACTCGAATATGCGTGCGATTGATCGGTTGGAAGGCGAAGTCTCGGCACAGCAGGAGATGGAAAAGACGTTGAGCCTTCGTCTCGAGTCTGTGGATAAAGCCCTTAGAGAATATGAGGATCCTTCAAGCGACGTAAGTCCCAAGCGTGCCGAAAAGGATCCCCGGTTGGTAAAGATTCGTGAGCTTGAGCGGACATTGGCTGGGTTTCGGTCAATGTACAAGGAAACGTATCCCGATGTCGCTCGTGTCAAGAATGAGCTGACTCAACTGCAATCAATGACCACAGAGGAGTATATTGCGCTGTATATTGAGCCCGAAGCGTCTGAATCCGAGGGGTCGAAGAAAACAAAGCGTAAACAAATTGATCCGTACAAAGCAGAATTGCTAAAGCAGCGTGAAGATATATTACGAGAGGTTGAGCTGGTTCACCGTCGGCAAGCTCGTATCGCCGAAGATATCAGAAAGTATGAATCAAGAATTCAAGGCACCACCGTGCATCAGCAAGAACTCATGTCGATTCAGCGCGACTATGAAAATCTCCAGAAGAACTACCAATCATTGCTTGAGAAGAAGTTGGCTGTCGGCATGGCGGGGAACCTTGAGCAGAAACATCAAGGGACTCAAATGCGAATCGTCGAGCCTGCGGGGATGCCGTCATGGCCGGAAAAGCCCAATCTGATTGTCGTCATGCTCGGCGGATTGGCCGTGGGGTGTGCGCTCGGATTCGGGAGTGCATTCGGCATCGAGATGTTGCGACGAGGTTTCGTCTCGGCAGAAGAAGTCGAAGTTACACTGGGGGTGCCGGTATTTGCGACGATCTCTCACTTTGAATCGGCTTGGCCGGGAGGAGCAAAGCTGGCTGCTGAAACAGGTCGCCGAAAAGACCGGTTACTGGCGCTCCCAGGGTTTCGGAAAGAAGGGTTGCTTGTTGCGAACGGAGGACACGTCGCTGGGCGTGGTCAGGTTTCGGTAGGACCCGAACTCGTTGCGATGTGGTATCCAAGGTCTGCGGTAGCGGAACAGTATCGAGTCGCGGCAACGAGAATTGGGTTGATGGCAGGGCAGCAGGAAAGCACTGTGATTGTGATGGCGAGTGCGTTGATGGGAGAAGGGAAGACCTCCACCGCGCTCAATCTCGCTCATGTTCTTGCCCGAGATCTCAATAAGAAAACGGTGTTGGTGGACTGTGACTTGAAACGCCCAATGGTTCATGCCTACGCCGGCATGGAACTGGGCGTAGGGTTGAGTGAAGTGCTACTAGGAGAAAAGCAATTTGAGGAGTGTCTTGAGTATCATGAACAGCTAGGATTCTGGATCCTTCCAGCCGGTATTATCCAATCCGGAATCGCGGCGTTAACCCACGTGGATCGGCTGTCCAAGCTGATTAGCAATTTGCGCGAAAAGTTTGAATGTATTGTACTTGATGCGCCACCTTTGTTGCCCGTCGCCGAGTCTCTCTTGATTGTGAGGATGGCAGACGTCGTGGCGCAGGTGATTCGAGCCCGTACCACTCCTCGGGACGCCGTCATGAGTGCCATGAAAATGGTGGGACAAGAGCGGGCGATGGGGGTGATCCTGAACGGAGTGGAAGAGCAAGATTCGCCGTATTCATACTATAGCTATGGCAGTAAGGTCTATGAACCTCACCGTACCCAACTCAGATAGATCACGCACGGAGAAACTGGTGATCTTGCCTGTCGATCATGCGCCAAAGGCGATCTTTAGGGTCCCCGGGGCGCGGAGACGGATCCTGATTTTAGGGGTTGGGTCGCTGGCGAACAACCTGTGCTCGGTGCTTGTGTCGAGGAGCAGAGTGTTTACGGATGTCATAGGTTTCCTTGCCAAGGACAGCGCACAAGTCGGTGCAGAGTTGTCCGGCGTGAAGATTCTGGGGACGATAGACCAACTCCTTTCGGTTGTTGAACGCGATCGGGTCGATACGATCGCGGTGTGCTTGGAGGATCGCCGGGCCGTGCTTCCCGTCCAGGTATTGCTTGATTTGAAGGGGATGGGGGTCGACATCTGGGATGGAAATCACCTCTACGAAGAAGAGTCTGGTCGGCTTTCAATCGATGATCTGAAGCCCAGCGCAATCATTTTCTCCAGGGAGTTTAAGCGAGGCATCGTCGTCAGAACGATGAAGCGATCAATTGATCTGCTGATTGCCTTGGTCGGCCTAGCGCTTATCCTTCCCCTCTTGGCTGTGATTGGGATACTCATCAAGCTGGATTCTCCTGGGCCGATCTTCTACCGTCAGGTTCGAGTCGGACTTCGCGCTCAGCCCTATATGATCTGGAAATTCCGTTCCATGTTTACGGATGCAGAAAAAGGGGGCGCCAGGTGGACATCGGAGCGGGATCCCAGAATCTCACGGGTGGGGTGGTATTTGAGGAAGTGGAGACTCGATGAATTGCCACAGCTCATCAATGTGATTAATGGCGAAATGAGTCTAGTGGGACCACGTCCTGAGCGACCAGTCTTTGTCCAGGAACTGAGATCGGTCATCCCATTTTATGATCTCCGGCATGTCGTTCGACCGGGGATTACCGGGTGGGCTCAAACTCAGTTTCGGTACGGAGCGTCGGCGGAGGATTCCCATGTGAAGTTGCAGTATGATCTCTATTATGTGAAGTACCTCTCTCTGCGGCTGGATCTCCGCATTCTGCTTGAGACGATACGAGTCATCCTGCGCGGAGAAGGTGCTCGATGAGTATGCCCGCGGAGAGGCCCATTCACTGTCTTTCCTTCGACGTGGAGGAGCACTTTCAGGTTTCGGCATTCTGGTCAGACGCGAGAAGGCAAGAATGGGATCGGTACGAAAGCCGGGTCGAGAGAAATACGCGACTGCTGGTTGAATTGCTGGCCAAGCATGGAATGAAGGCCACATTTTTTATTCTGGGGTGGGTTGCGGAACGGCATCCAGGGCTGGTCAAGTCGTTGGCGGCTCAGGGGCATGAGGTGGCTTCTCATGGATATGGGCACGAATTAGTGACCGCTCAGTCACCTGAACGGTTTCGCCAAGATGTGAGAGTTGCCAAGGAAATCTTGGAGGACCTAACGGGGAATCCGGTGGTCGGCTATCGGGCTCCGAGTTTTTCTATCACGTCTGAGACGGCCTGGGCGCTCTCGATATTGGTCGAGGAAGGCTATGTATACGATTCCAGTATCTATGATCGTTTTCGTCGGACAGAGACAGCGGAACGACCTGCCTGCGGCTTTGAAATCGCCACTCCAGCTGGAAAAATATGGGAAGTGCCTCCTTCTACGATCGAGATGTTAGGCCTCCAAATTCCCGTAGCTGGTGGCGGGTATTTTCGCCTATTCCCCTATGCAGCATCTAAGAGCTTCCTGCGGCGCCTTGAACGTCAAGGGGCCAAACTTGTGATGTACCTTCACCCCTGGGAGTTTGATCCTCAGCAGCCTCGTATGAACGGGTCATGGCTGTCACAGTTCCGGCACTATCTAAATCTGCATAAGACGGAGGAGCGTTTGAGCACTCTTCTTGAAGATTTCCGCTTTGGCTCGATTGCTCAAGTCATGCGGCCGCTTTGGATGCTGGAGCATGAAAAGAGGGCCTCGGAGACTTTGTGTATTGGTGGTTTGTTGCGGGTTTCTCGAAATTAGTCGGAGAGTCGAATGGTTTTCGATACACTGGCGTCACCATGCAGACCGCTTACCGTAAGTCAGGCGAAGGCGAAGTAGAAGCCCAGTTTCTCAGCCCTTTCTTCCGAGCAAAACGATCAGCGAAGAGATTCCTGTCCAGGATAGACATTCTTTCAGGCCCGCCTTCCAGAATGATGTCAAGATCATGGGGCGGATTCTGTTGCGGCGTCGAACTTATCAAGCACGAGACGTGAGTCAAGGCCTGGAGAGTCGACCGCCATCTTTCCGGCCACGAAGTATTCTTATCTCCAGTGGTCCAAGTTGCAGCGAAGATTGTGGGCGATCGTTAACGTTTTCAAGTGAGAGGCTCCAGGTGCAAGAGGTAGAAAGCAATTTGCTTGGAGCTAGGGGTATGTGGCTGTTGTTTCAGAGGGGCATTGAGGGAAGGCAGTGGGTGGATAAGAATGTCAGAAAGTAGCCAGCAGATGAGCGTGGTTGGGGAAGTTCTGCTCCGACGCAGGACGGTGATTGAACCCAGTAAGAGACGATTTTACCTGAATCTCAGTGGAATCTGGGAATACCGAGAACTGCTCCTATTTCTCGCCTGGAGAGATCTGAAGACGCGATACGCACAGACCGCCATCGGATTTGCCTGGGCAATCATTCAGCCGGTTGCGATGATGTTATTGTTTACACTGGTCTTCAGTAACTTCGCGAAGCTTCCGTCGGATGGGGTGCCGTATCCACTTTTTGTCTATGCGGGACTTCTGCCGTGGGGGTATTTTGCCCGCAGCCTCGATAAGAGCAGTTTCAGCATGGTCGCGGAATCGAATCTCATCAGTAAGGTGTACTTTCCCAGAATCGTTGTGCCAATCTCGGCGACGCTTGTGGGATTAATTGATTTCGCGATCTCCTTTCTTCTGCTTCTTGTGATGATGGCGTTTTATGGAGTCATGCCATCGTGGGAAATCCTGCTTATTCCAGTTTTTCTGTTGCTGACGATGATCACATCGTTGGCGGTGAGCTTGTGGTTGGCGGCACTGTTCGTCCGATTTCGCGATATAGCGGCTGCAATGCCACTGGTAACGCAGATATGGATGTTCGCAACGCCGGTAGTCTATCCGGCGAGTTTAGTTCCGGACCAATGGAAATGGCTCAATAGTCTTAACCCAATGGCTGGAGTCATCGAAGGCTTTCGGTGGGCATTATTGAAGACTCCACCTCCGAGTTTGGAGACTATGGGCATCACAGTTGCGTTAGTCAGTGCCCTCCTTCTCCTGGGCATGTCATATTTCAATCGAATGGAACGGAAGTTTGCGGATGTAATCTGATCAGCGCGAATCGCCTTGTATTTATTCTGAGCGACTGAAGAGCGGCCTGGGGCAACGTGTGTTAGGAAGGCTAATGGTAGCGTGATATGAGCAATATAACTATTCGTGCCGAACATCTCTCGAAAATGTACATGATATCCGTGACGAAGGACGCGCCGGATTCGTCCTTGGCGGAATGTGTCAATGAAGGGGCCAAGAAACTCTTCACTCTGCGATCCTCCTTGAATACCCAGCGGTTAGTGAAAGAAGAACTTTGGCCAGTCAAGGATGTCTCATTTGAAATCCGCGCAGGAGAGGTCGTTGGCATAATCGGCCGAAATGGTGCAGGGAAAAGCACACTGCTCAAGATCCTCTCGCGTATCACTGAGCCAACGAGCGGCAGAGCCGAAATCTTTGGACGTGTTGGAACCTTACTCGAAGTCGGAACCGGTTTTCATCCTGAACTGACTGGGCGTGAGAATATTTACCTCAGCGGGATAATCTTGGGAATGACGAAAGCAGAGATCGATAAGAAGTTTGACGAAATTGTGGAGTTTGCCGGGATTGCTAAGTTTATTGATACGCCGGTGAAACGGTACTCAAGTGGCATGTATGTCAGGCTGGCGTTTGCTGTGGGGGCTCACCTTGAACCCGAGATTCTGATAGTCGACGAGGTTCTGGCGGTTGGAGACTCTCAATTTCAAAAGAAGTGTCTCGATAAGATGAAGGACATTGGCGAGCATGGTCGGACGGTGTTGTTTGTCTCGCACAATATGCAGGCGGTGATGCGCCTATGTGATCGCGTGATCATGCTTGATAAAGGGAGAGTTCTCCATGACGGACCGGCACATGAGGTCGTGAAAACATATCTGAACGCCGGGTTCGGTGCTTCGCCCGCTCGCGAATGGGCTGACCCATCAAACGCCCCAGGGGGGGAAGTGGCTCGACTTCGTGCTGCTCGCGTGAAGGCTGAAGATGGCAAGGTCGCCGAGGTATTGGATATTCGTCGGCCATTTACCATTGAGATGGAGTATGAGGTGCTCACGCCAGGATACGTTCTGGCCCCCCACTTCCATCTGGTCGATGATGAAGGGACACTAATATTTATTACTCTAGACCTTGACCCGGAGTGGAGGCGACAGGTTCGTCCCGTCGGGCACTATGTAAGCCGGGTTGAGATCCCCGGGAATTTGCTCACTGAGGGAACGGTATTCGTCGGTTGCCATTGCATAACGCTTGCGCCAGACCTGGTGCAGTTTGCAGCCTCTGAAGCCATAGCGTTTCAGATCGTTGATAATCACGACGGCGATTCTTCCCGAGGCGACTATGTGGGAACAATGCCGGGCGCGGTGAGGCCACTCTTGACGTGGCGGACGCAACTCGTCGGCTCCGTGGCCTCAGAGCCTTCCAATATCGGTTAGGCCCATGGATGAGTGGTTCGGAAGGACAAGTAGAGCGCCTTTGTGGAGCGCAATATGAGCAGACAAATCTCAATTTGCATTTTCGGTCTGGATCGTTAGAGGGCTCCAACTCAGCAGGAAAACAAGTAAGAGACGGATTTGTGAGTATCGCGTGCAAGAGGAAGTGCGCTTAAAGAGGAGAGATCGCTTATGAAAGCAGTAATCTTAGCTGGGGGACTTGGAACGCGCTTAAGTGAAGAGACGGTACTGCGTCCCAAGCCTATGGTCGAGGTCGGCGGGAAGCCGATTCTCTGGCACATCATGCAAATCCATGCGATGCATGGTGTGACAGAATTTGTGGTGGCCTTGGGTTATAAGGGGGAGATGGTAAAAGAGTACTTTCTTAATTTTATCGCGATCAATAGCGATCTCACCGTCGATCTTTCTACTGGAAAATCCACCATTCATGGGGGCAACAAGCCTAAATGGACCGTACATTTGGTCGATACGGGTTCAAGTACACAAACAGGCGGGCGTGTGCGGCGCCTCAAGAAGTGGATCGGGGACGACGAGACATTCATGCTGACCTATGGAGATGGGGTCGCTGATCTGAATATCGGGAAGCTTCTAGAGTTCCATCGATCGCATGGGAAGTTGGCAACCATGACATCGGTGCGATCCCCTGCGCGGTTCGGGCGAATTGGGTTTGATGGTGAGCGGGTAACCGAGTTCTTTGAGAAACCTGAAAGCGGTGAGGGCTGGATCAACGGGGGATTTTTCGTCCTAAACAGGAAGACTCTTGACTATATTGACGGGGACGAAACTATCTGGGAGCGCGATCCTGTCGAAAGACTCGCGAAAGACGGACAGATGATGGGTTTTAAGCACTATGGGTTTTGGTCGTGCATGGATACGCTCAAGGAAAAGAATTATCTTGAGGAATTATGGCAGTCCGGTAAGGCACCCTGGAAAATCTGGTAGCCCACCTGAATTCCAGGGGCCTAAACCGGAAGTACACACTGTTGTGGTCGTAGGGGGCAGGCTTTCAGCCACATCGCAGTCTCGCGTGCTCGGGCGTGGACGCACGAGTTCGTTTGGTCATGAACTGAGGGGGCAACTATGAGAATTCTCATCACAGGGAATATGGGCTATGTCGGGCCAATGGTGCTCCGTCGTTTGCGGGAATCATTCCCAACCGCGGAACTCATGGGATATGACGCCGGGTACTTTGCGCACTGCCTTACCGGTGTGTCTCGTTTTCCTGAGAGCCGAGCGGACGTTCAGTACTTCGGGGATATCAGATCCATTGCGCCGGAGATCCTTCGAGGCGTGGACGCCGTCGTTCATCTCTGTGCGATCTCAAACGACCCGATGGGAGCGCTGTTTGAAGAGGTCACGCTCGATATTAATTATCGGGCGAGTGTCGAGCTTGCCAAAAAGGCAAAGCAGGCTGGCGTGAAGAAGTTTGTCTTCGCATCGAGTTGCAGCGTCTACGGCTTTGCCGAGGGTGGTCCCCGGCGAGAAGAAGATGCGGTCAATCCGCTTACGGCTTATGCCAAGTCAAAAGTATCTACGGAAAAGGAGCTCGCCGCGCTCGCATCGGACACGTTTACCGCTACATGTCTTCGCTTCGCGACCGCCTGCGGGATGAGTGATCGCCTTCGGCTGGATCTCGTGCTGAACGATTTTGTGGCCGGGGCACTGGCCTCCAAGCGAATCAATATTCTGAGTGACGGCACTCCCTGGCGTCCCCTGATTCACGTCAAAGACATGGCGAGGGCGATTCACTGGGCCGTGCAGCGGGACCACCGAGACGGGGGAGCCTGTTTGACCGTGAACGTGGGGAGTGACGCGTGGAACTATCAAGTCAAGGATCTTGCGGCTGCAGTGGCCAAGCTCGTCCCGGGCGTGGAAGTGTCGATCAACAAGGATGCGCAGCCGGATAAGCGCTCTTATCGAGTCAATTTCGACAAGTTTACCAAGCTGGCGCAAGGGTTTCTCCCTGCCGTCGACCTTCAGGGCGCTGTGATCGATCTCCGGGATGGCCTGATGGCCATGCAGTTCCAGGATCATAACTTTCGCACAGGCGAATTCATGAGGCTCGTGACATTGAAGCGCTTGCGTGAGAGCGGTCATCTCTCAGACGCTCTCGTGTGGACAAATCGGTGAAACGATGAAAAGAGCGTCGCGCTGCGCGTGACGGGGTATCCGTGTCGAGCTCAGGTCGAAGCAGTGCGGAAAAGGGAGGCATCTGATGGGGCAATCACAGTGTCGGTCATGCGGAGCAACGTTAGCGCATACCTTTGTGGATCTTGGTATGTCTCCGTTGGCCAATTCCTATATCAAGCCGGAACAACGCAGCCGTATGGAACCGTTTTATCCGCTGCATGTGTACGTGTGCTCTGCATGTTTGCTTGTGCAGCTGGAGCAGTTTTCATCGCCGCACGATATCTTTTCCGACTACGCCTATTTCTCTTCATTTTCTGATTCCTGGCTGGCTCACGCCAAGCGTTATGTCGATATGATTGCGGACCGTTTCCGGTTAGGACGGGACTCGAAAGTGGTCGAGATCGCCAGCAATGACGGGTACCTTCTTCAAAATTTCGTGGCTCGTGGAGTACCTGTTCTGGGAGTGGAACCGGCGGCCAATGTGGCTGAAGTGGCGAAGCAGAAGGGTGTTAACACTACGGTGGCCTTCTTTGGCGAAAAGACGGCCCATAGTCTTGTTGCAGATGGGTGGGAGGCGGATCTGATTATTGGAAACAATGTCCTCGCCCATGTTCCAGACTTGAATGACTTTGTCAAAGGATTGAAAGTGCTTCTGAAGCCGACGGGGCTGATTACGATGGAATTTCCCCATTTGGTTCAGCTGATGGAGCAGAACCAGTTCGACACCATCTATCATGAGCATTTCTCCTATTTCTCCTTCCTTGCCGTAGAGAAGGTATTTGCCCGTCATGGGATGACATTGTTCGACGTGGAAGAACTCCCGACCCACGGGGGCTCGCTCCGAATCTATGCGCGTCATGCACAAGGTTCGTCAAAGCCCATCGAAGCCCGTGCGCAAGACTTGAAAGTGAGGGAGGAGAAGGCCGGGTTTGGCCGGCTTGATCACTATCTTTCCTTTGGTTCCCAGGTCGAGGCGACGAAAAGAAAGCTGTTGTCCTTTCTGATAGCCGCCAAGCAGGAAGGGAAGCGAGTCGTAGGCTACGGAGCTCCGGCAAAGGGGAATACGTTACTCAATTATTGTGGCGTCCGAACGGATTTCATCGACTATACGGTGGACCGGAGCCCGCACAAGCAGGGACATGTTCTCCCCGGAGTTCATATCCCGATCCATCCACCGGAGAAAGTCCGCGAGACCCGTCCGGACTATCTACTCATCCTGCCGTGGAATCTTCGCGAAGAAGTGATGGAGCAAATGGCGTTTATCCGTGGCTGGGGCGGGAAGTTTGTCGTGCCGATTCCGGAGGTCAAGGTTTACCCGTGATTTTCCGCGAGACCGCGCTGAAGGGCGCCTATGTGATTGAGCCGGAACGGAAGGAAGATGAACGCGGATTTTTTGCGCGAACCTGGTGCCGGGATGAATTTGCGTTTCACGGGCTCAGCACGGCACTGGTGCAGTGCAATATCTCATACAACCATAAAAGAGGCACACTGCGAGGCATGCATTTTCAGAAGGCCCCGCATGCTGAGGTGAAGCTGGTCCGTTGCACAGCGGGAGCGATATTCGATGTGATCATCGATCTTCGCGCGGGCTCCCCTACCTATACAAGACATGTCAGTGTCGTACTCTCAAGTGCGAATCGACACATGCTCTACATCCCTGAAGGCATGGCGCATGGCTTTCAAACATTGGAAGATAGCACGGAAGTATTTTATCAAATGTCTCACCGGTACGAAGGCTCGAGCACGGGGGGCGTTCGGTGGAACGATCCGCAATTCGGGATTGCATGGCCGCCGGCTATTCGCATCATTGCCGAGCGGGATCAGCAGTATCCTGATTTTATGCCTGAAAAGGGATTGTCGTGAACTCTCAAGATGGTAAAAGCGGAGGAGATCCAATGCCGGTCGGGAGCGAGATACACCGATGGGCGGCCGAGCTGTTTCCGATCTGTCGAAGCATCACGGGAAACGGTGTGCGGGAGACGCTGAAACAGATCGGAAAACGGATTCCTCTCACTGTTCATGAAGTTCCGAGCGGCACGCAGGTGTTTGACTGGAAGGTGCCTTTGGAATGGAACATCCGGGATGCCTACATTAAGAATATGCGTGGAGAGCGAGTGGTCGACTTTCAGAATTCGAACTTGCACGTCGTCAGCTATAGCCAGCCGGTAAAGCGGCGGATGGCGCTCTCCGAGCTCAAAGAGCATCTGCACAGCCTCCCGGATCGTCCGGATTGGATTCCCTATCGCACCTCCTACTATAAGGAGAGTTGGGGGTTCTGTATGAGTCATAACCAGTTGCTCTCGCTGACGGAGCGCGAATACGACGTATGTATCGACGCATCGATGACCGAGGGAAACCTGACGTACGGAGAATACTTCCTTCCGGGGCAGTCCCAGGATGAAGTGCTCATTTCAACTCATGTCTGCCATCCCTCACTGGCTAACGACAACTTGTCGGGTATTGCCGTGGCCACGTTCTTGGCTGAATGGCTTCAGAAGAGACCGCGCCGGTACTCCTATCGCATCTTGTTCATACCGGGAACGATCGGGTCCATCACTTGGTTGAGTCAACATCGGCAGGATGCATCGCGCATCAAGCACGGGTTGGTATTGACGGGAGTCGGCGATGCCGGTCCGATTACTTATAAGAAAAGCCGCCGGGGCGATGCCGACATTGACCGGGCCATGGCCCACCTGCTGAAGCATAGCGGGGGACCCTATTCGATGTGCGATTTTATTCCGTACGGGTATGACGAACGGCAGTATTGTTCTCCCGGATTTAATCTTGCGGTCGGGTGTTTTAGCAGAACTCCACATAGCCAATATCCCGAGTATCATACGTCGGCGGACAATCTGGACTTTATCAAGCCAATGGCTCTTGCCGAATCATTGCGTTGCTGTCAGGGAGTGTTGGAGATTCTGGAGTCCGACAAGACGTATCTCAATCAAAACCCGCACTGCGAGCCTCAGCTGGGTAAGCGAGGTCTGTACCGGGCTGTCGGAGGCCAGGCAGGAGAAAAATCGATGGAAATGGCGCTGCTCTGGGTGCTCAATCTATCGGATGGACACCATGCCGTCCTGGATATTGCGGAACGAGCAGAATTCTCATTTGCCCGGATACAGGAAGCGGTGGAAGCGTTGGTCGGAGTGGGCTTATTGCAAGAAGTTCGGAGGCCGGACAACCCATAGTGGAGAGGGCATCATGAATAACACCGTCTATTATGATTCTCCGGTGTCTGATGAGCGGCGAAGGCAGTTGCTCTTCGAGGGACAGTTGTTCGTGTATTCGCCAAGAAAGAGTACGCTTGCGTTTATTGCATTCGCCAGAAAATTGATAGAGGAAGCATTTGCGCCTCTTGATCCTGAGACGGCGCAGTACAAACTGTCCGTCGAACATTATGCTGATATTCTGATGAAACTGAAGCCGGGCTTCATTCACCATCCGGAATCCAAGCGGCTTATTCAGGAGATGTTCGTGGAGATGGGATGCGATCTTGAAAAAACGTATTTTGACGTCCCCAAAATGCGTAGCTCCACGAGCGATAACTATCTCACAACGGGCATCGCCTATGCCTGGCACCCACATCGGGACACATGGTATTCCGCGCCTCCCTGTCAGATCAATTGGTGGATTCCGATTTATGACATTCAGGCGGACAATGCGATGGCGTTCCATCCTCACTATTGGAATCGTCCTGTCAAGAATAGCTCAAAGGGATACAACTACTATCTGTGGAATCAGCAGAATCGCGGGGCGCATGTCGCACAGTTTCTAAAAGAAGACCCCCGGCCCCTTCCAAAGCCGACCGAACCGATGGAGCTTGATCCCCAGATTCGTCTCATTGTGCCGGCCGGGGGAATTGTCTTCTTTTCTGGCGCACAGATGCATTCCAGTGTGCCGAATACATCAGGGAAAACCAGGTTCAGTATCGATTTCAGAGTCGTTCATGAGGATGACGTTAAGGAAAAGTGCGGTGCGCCAAAGGTAGACGAAGAATGCACGGGGACCACGATGAGAGATTATTTGCGTGGAACAGATTTATCGAGGCTTCCGGAGGAACTCATCGCTCTCTATGACGACGGGACAGGGAGAGAAGGGGCGTTGGTATATGAGCATCGGGCGAACACCTAGACTAGCCAAGCGTGAGCCGGCCACATGAGCAATCATCGAGAGTGGGCCGGTCTGAAAGTTCTGGTTACGGGGGCCAGCGGCTTTATCGGGGCCGGTCTCTGTCGTGCGCTCTGTCGTGCGGGCAGTCATGTCCATGCCACCTCGCGAGTGGAGAGAGTCAGGGATCCCGGTGGACCTACCTGGTGGCAGGGAGATCTGGCTGATCTGGCGACCGCGCGGCATCTTGTGTCCTCAATTAAGCCGGACATCATCTTTCACTTGTCGGGCATGGTGGGCGCCAGCCCTAGCGTGGACCTGGTTCTCCCGACGTTCCACAGTTTGCTTGCCAGCACGGTGAATCTTCTCAGTGTATCGACGGAAGCGCCTCTTCGTAGAATGGTATTGGTTGCGTCGCTCACAGAGCCGGAATCAGCCCGGGGAGAGCTGACTCCTGGGTCTCCCTATGCGGCGGCCAAATGGGCCGGGGGAGCCTATGGACGAATGTTTCATCGTCTGTATGGGACACCGTGTATCAGTGTGCGACCATTCATGGCGTATGGACCTGGCCAGGATTCGAAGAAGCTAATCCCATCCGTGGCCTTAGCGCTTCTGAATGGCGAGTCTCCAAAACTTTCCAGTGGCCGACTGGAAGCTGACTGGGTGTATATCGATGATGTCATCGAAGGGTTTCTTCAGGCTGCCCTCGCTCCGGGTATTGATGGGGAGACAATTGATCTGGGGGCCGGGCCCCTCACTTCTGTTCGGGCCGTGGTTGAATGTCTGGCAACCATGATTAGCAGCGAGGCCAAACCGCTGTTCGGTGCGTTACCGGACCGTCCGTTTGAGCAGGTGCGCATTGCTGATACGGCCGGTGCCTTAGCAAAGATCGGGTGGAAAGCCACTACGTCTCTCGAACGGGGATTGCAGCAAACCGTTGATTGGTATCGAGAGCAGCAGCGCATGATGGGGCATGATAAGACGGGCGGAGCGGCTCCTGTGAGCTAGGTGTGTGAGCTGAAGATCAAAGGGTGGTCAGAACCGTGCAGAAGAACGTCGACATTGTGGGGATCTTGCCTGCCGGAGGCCGGGGCACCCGCATTGAGCCATTGCCATGCAGCAAGGAGATTTTCCCAATCGGATTTGGAAAAGTGGCGGGAACCGACAACGTGCGACCCAAAGCCGTCTCGCAGTACTTGCTGGAGAAAATGCGGAAGGCTGGGGTCAAGAAAGCCTATTTCATCTTGCGCGAAGGTAAGTGGGATATTCCCAAATACTTTGGTGACGGGGCCTCAGTCGATATGAATCTGGGTTATTTGATGATGCGGTTACCCTTTGGGACGCCCTATACCCTTGACCAGGCCTACCCTTTTGTCCGCGATTCGATCGTGGCGTTCGGATTTCCAGACATCTTGTTTGACGTGGATGATGCATTCGTTCAATTGCTCGACCGGCAGACTGCAACAGGGGCCGATGTGGTGTTAGGTCTCTGCCCTGTGGAACAGCCTTGGACGATGGACATGGTAGAGCTAGATGACAAGGGTAAGGTTAAATTTATCGACATCAAGCCTTCTGTCTCGAGGCTGGGTTATGGATGGATCATTGCGGTGTGGAGTCCGGTCTTTACTCGATTTCTTCATGAGTATCTGCAAAGCCAACAACGCGAAGGTATGTCCAAGGATGGTATGCAGGGCCAATCTGAACTATCGGTGGGGCATGTGTTACAAGCCGCCTTGCAAAATGGGTCACGTATGGAAGGGGTCCAATTTCCCCAATGCCCCTACCTTGATATCGGAACGCCGGATAATTTGAGTACAGCGGTGTACGACCAAAAGTTCCATGAAGGTGGTTCCTGCCAATCGAATCGGATGGGGGCATGACAACAATGAATAGAATGAGTCGGCGCGGCTTTATGAAAAAGGCTGTCTACCTGGGGGCTGGGCTGATAGCTGTCGCTGGAATGGGTGTTGGATGGAAAGTATTCCAGAGGACATCCTCACAGCCGCTGGTCCCTGAAACTCTTCCAAGGGGGAGATCATTAGGGCTTTCTGCAGGTGGTTCTCATTGGTTCACGCCAGCGGAACTCGCGACGATGAAGGCGCTCACCTCAGTGATTGTCCCTTCCGACGGCAATGGACCGGGAGCGTCTGAAGCGGACCTGGCCGGTCAGCTCGAGCGGTTCGTGGCGGACACTCCGCGGCGCCAAGAGCTGTATCGTGCAGGTTTGGCGGCAATGGACGGATTGGCGATGCAACAGCATCAGCAGGCGTTTGCTGCACTTGGCATGAAGGAACAGATTGAATTGTTCAGCACGGTTGATCAAGCAAGGCTGGTACTGGAGAAAGAGCCCGTTTCAATCCAGGATAAGGCGACTCGAAAGCTGCGCTTTCTATATTATTTCCGATGGCTAGGAGTGAGTTCTGCAGCGACAGAATTCTGCCAGTATCTCGTTCTGGATGCCAAAGAGAAATTCTATAGCAGCCCGGTCGCCTGGGCCTGGCTCGAGTATGAGGGGCCTCCCTTTCCACTCGGATATTTCAGCTCGGTCGACAAGTGTGCAATCCCAACGGTCTGATAAGAGGGCATGCGCGATGGCCAATTTGCAGCCGAAAAAAGAGCACGTGGATGTGGTGATTATCGGCTGTGGAGCCGGGGGAGGCGTGACTGCCAAGGAATTGGGGGAAGCCGGTCTTTCCGTCGTGGTGCTGGAGGTAGGGAAGCGCTACAACCCGACCACCGATTATCCGACGGACCAACGAGACTTTGCCGTCAAATGGAACATCTTCCAGCCGGACGACGCTCGGCGGGATCATTATACTTCCGGGGGAGGCCAAGATTTCTATTATTGGCGAGTCAAAGGGGTCGGTGGGTCGACGCTGGCCTTTTGGGCTGTCACGCCCAGATTCCACGAATCAGATTTTCGAACCCGCACCGAAGATGGAGTGGGAGATGATTGGCCGCTGACCTACCAGGATCTGGAGCCCTATTACACCAAAGTCGAATATGAACTTGGGGTTTCGGGGCCGAGCGGTGCAGAGGCCAATCCGTTCGATCCTCCGCGCAGCAGGCCGTTTCCCACTCCTGCCCACAAGATCAGCTGCCCGACGCGAGTATTGCAGCGTGGCGCAGCCAAGTTAGGGTTGCATCTGGTTCATCTCCCTTGGCCATTCCAACGCAGAGCTGGGGTGGGCGAGCCGCTTGTATGCGGGCTGGCGTCTGCGGGCTGGGGTGTAAGGTCAAAGCGAAGTCCAGTATCGATGTAACCTATATCCCGAAAGCAGAAGCTACGGGGCGTGTGGAGATTCGAACTCACTGTCAGGCGCGTGAAATCACGGTGGGAGACGACCGAAAGGCCCGCAGTGTGGTGTACCTTGATGCGGCAGGGCAAGAACATGAAATCACCGCCCGTGCATTTGTTGTCGCAGGGAATGCGGTAGAGACTCCCCGCTTGCTATTGATGAGTACTTCCGCACGGTTTCCCGATGGGTTGGCAAACTCGAGCGGACTCGTGGGCAAGTATTTTATGGATCATTTGAATCTAGGTATGTCGGCTGTGTTCTCCGACTGGCTTGAACCCTGGAAAGGGCCGATGGCAGGTGGAATGCTGCAGGATTTCTATGCAACCAACAAGCGGAATAGTTTTGCGCGAGGCTGGATGACGGAGGTCAACAATGGATATCAGTGGCCCCAGGCTGTAGCCGTAGGGGAGCGCGGGTGGGGAGTTGAGCATAAGCGGCAAATGAAGCGTCTTGTCGGGCATAGGATGGGACTCGTAACGGTAGGGGAACAGCTTCCCGACATCCGAAATCGGGTCATGCTGGACCCTGAGCAAAAAGATCACCTCGGACTTCCAGTGCCAAGAATCATTAACGAGCCACGAGACAACGATCAGGCAATGCTGAAAGCGATCAAGCCGCATCTGCATGAGGTTCTTTCGGCCTCCGGCGCGACAGAAATCGCCTTGACGGAGTATGGCCCTGGCAGATCGTTGCACTACATGGGGAGTTGTCGTATGGGGAAAGATCCCCGCTCATCGGTCGTGGATCCCTCGTGTCGTACGCACGACGTGCCCAATCTCTTCATTGGGGACGGCAGCGTATTCGTGACGGGCGCAGCGGTCAACCCCACGCTGACGATTGCGGCGTTGGCTACGAGAACGTCAGAACATATGGCTGTGGCCTTTAAGCGGGGAGAACTATGAGCGGAATCGCTGAGGAGGTACGGCGCACGGCGGCTGCTTCCGCAGCCCCCGGTGCAGCAGACATTGGGCAGCCTCCATTCTGGAATCTTCCATCTCTCGTGGCATTGTTGATGGTGCTTGCGCCGTTGACCATCGGCGCGATCGGGTCACTGCCGATGTTCGATGATTCCTGGAATTGGCTTTATTTCAAAGAGAAGGGAACGGATTTTCTGACAAGTCTCCCTGATCGACCGGTCATGGGATACGTGTGGACGGTCCTGTCCTTGTCGGAGCAGGCTTTCTGGCGATTCAATTTTGTGGCACATGCGGTTCTGTGGGGAGGGCTTGCTGTCGCCGCAGCACTCATATGGAGACACCTCCTTCCGCATCTCGCGCACTACGGGTGGGTGGTAGCCTGTGTCACGATCGCTCCCTTCGGGTTTCATTCACAGACGATGCTCGCCAGCATCGTGTTGGGATGTTTGCTGAGCATTGTGCTTGCCTATACGGCCTATCTTCTGGTCTTGCGTTTTATCAAGGCGAGCGACAAGACGGGCTGGGGAGCGCTCGTGGCGAGCCAGATTCTGCTCGGGGCTGCCATCTTGTTTATGGAGTATGCATTCTCGGTGGTTGCAGCCATGACGGCTCTTCTATTGCTCCCGGCAATCATCAATCCGAACGACGGAGAGAGATCGCGCACATACCGCTCCATTCTGCTATCGATCGTCGTCTCAGTGATCGCCTATGGACTGTATTATCTATTGGCGGAGTGGCGTGCCAATACGGGCATCATGTACAAGCATCCTCCCATTGCCAAAGAGCTGGGCATCATGTTTTTCGTGAAGATGACCCAAGCGATCTGGCAGGGCCTGGTCGGCAACGTGACCCTCTCAATGAGCGAAATTCGGCTCACCGCGAAGTCCGGCATCCTGGCTGCCATCTATGGTGTGGTGGTAGGAGGCTTGTTGATTGTGGGGAGTCAGGCGCATCGAAGCCGGAAAGTCGATTGTGGCCCGATGATCGGTCCCATTCTCTTGCTGGGAGTTGCACTCTTCGCCGGGCTTCTGCCGGTCATCTATAGTGGACGATTGCCCTGGAATCCCGACGACGGTACCACCTCTCGATTTGGCATGCCGGTGTTGCCTATTATTGCGATGGTGCTTGTCCTGCTCGTGTTGAGCCTGGTTCGCCAGCGGTTCTGGGCTATTCCCATCCTTTTGTTTGGGTTCGCCGCCGGAGATACGGCATGCATCGAGGGGTGGCGTTTCATTCAGGAACGGCAGGACATGGCTTTGATGGGGGAAGCCGTTCGTCCGCATTTGTCTGATCAGGGCGGCGTGACAGTGGCGGTGATCGATACTCCCAGGCGCAAGTTCGGGCCACCGCGGCAGTGGGAGTTGACGGCTCGGTTGTCTGCGGATTGGCCGGTCTCCCAGCGAGAAAAATTTTGGGCATTTCGCTATGGAGGCAATCCCCCACTCACCTTCTACACGGAAGAAGCGAGTCTCATTTTTGGAACCCGTGCGAACTGTAAGGTCCCCAAAGAAGCAGATTTTGGCACCAGGTTGATCCAGAGAAAAGGGCCGCTCGATCGCATCTTGTGGGTCGAGCGGAGGCCGGATGGGACGTTCACGGTAGAGCCGTTCTGTCTCAGTGATGCTGCGGGTCAGGTTTCTGTTCAATCTATGAGTCAGGGGTAGAAGCGAATCGTGTCCAAGCTTCCGAGCCGGCCTGTAGGATTGAAAAGCGCGCCACCTAGGATGAAAGAGGGTCCTTCAAATGGATATCTCCATTATCATTCCAACATATAATAGCGCCGATACCATCGCAGATGTGGTGTCGCAGATTGTGAGATACTTCCGTACGAAGTCATCGAGCTTCGAAGTCATCGTCGTCGATGATGGCAGCAGTGATGACACGGACGCCCGACTCAAGGATATTCAATCCGAGTATCCGGAGCTGCGGGTATTCAAAAATACTCCCAACCGCGGTAAAGGGTTTTCCGTCAGACGCGGTTTCCAGGAAAGTCGAGGGGAGTATGTGGTGTTTACGGATACAGACCTTCCGTTCGGTCTGGAGGCCATCTATCGTGTGGTAGCTGCACTGCAGCAAGGTTCGGAAGTGGTCATAGGCTCACGTGTGCTTCCTGACTCGCGTTTCAGAATGAACCCTCGCCATTTCCCGTATATCTTCATGCGGCATCTCATCGGACGCACACTCTTGAATGTTGTGAACGTGCTCTTTGGTCTTGGGGTGTCAGACACGCAATGTGGGATAAAGGGCTGTCGTAAGGTAGCGGCGAAGCATGTTGTCACTCGGCTTACGATCGACCGGTTTTTGTTTGACGTGGAATTGATATGTGTGGTCAGACGGAGCGGGTTTCGCATTACGGAGATGCCCGTTGAGCTCGACTATACGGGAGAAGCCACGACGGTCAAAGTTATGCGCAGTGCTGTGGCGGTATCAAAGGATCTTCTGCGAATCAAACTGAGAGACCTTCAAGGTAAGTACCAGTAGGGAGGTTGAGATGCCTGAGGTGCAACCGCGTGACGAGAAGTGGGCAGCCTACTACTACGATTCTTATAAGGAGAAATGGAGCCCCAGGCATATCTTTCACAAGAAACGAATTGACTCCCTCATCCGCTTGATACCGGTTTCGACGAGGGTGCTTGATGCGGGGTGTGGATCGGGGGTGCTGTGCCGGCTCCTGTCGGATAAAGGTTGTCAGGTCACCGGGCTCGATCTGGTCCCTGCCCGTGTGGCCTGGTGTAAGAAACTCACGCCGGAAGGAGAGTTTCATAGTGGTGACCTTCGGACCTTTCAGCTACATCAAAAGTTTGATGTCGTAGTCTGCTCGGAAGTGCTTGAACACTTCCGGAGTAAGGATAGAAATGTGGCATTGCAAAACCTCGCTCAACATGTCGAACCGGGTGGATTGTTGATCGTTACCGTTCCATCTCCGATGTATATTCGTCTCGAGCCTATTTGGGAAGTGGTCAGAAACTGGCAATATGGAAAAGCCGGGTACGACGACGAAGACTGTCATGAAATCGTGTCGGCGGGAACATTTGAGGACAGCCTTACAGCCGTGGGCTGTGAGATTGAGCGCAAGGGCTCAATGTGTTGGGGGTTAATCCGATGGTGGGTCGCGCGCAAACGATGATGCCGATCAACGCTCAGGACCCGATGACTCGACGTCGCCTCATTGTCAATGCCGATGATTTCGGATTTACAGAAGGTGTCACCGAAGGCATCCTGCAATGCATGCGTGAGGGCATTGTCACCAGCACGACGGTCATGGCCAACATGCCGTGTGCATTGGAGAGTATCAGGCGGTTGCTGGCGATTGGATGCCGAGCGGTCGGTATCCATTTAAATCTGACCAGCGGTCCGGCGATTCGAACGAGGAGCAGCAGACTGACCGGTTCGAACGGTGCTTTTCTCGGCGCGGGGGTGCTGTGGAGGGACGGGATGCTGCAGCGCTTGCCTGTCGAGGAGATCGAACTCGAGCTGGCAGCCCAGATTGAAGCTATCCGCAGTCTGGGCATCGATGTGTCGCACGTGGACGGCCATCATCACGTCCATGTGTTGCCCCAGATCGTGCCGGTCGTTGCGAAGCTGTGCAAGAAGCTCATGGTTCCGGCCGTGCGAGTGCCCTACACGAATGGCCTTCACTTGTCTCTCCTCAATCGGCTCAAGTGGCAACTGGTCAACTTCAATGCCCGGAGGGCTCGCCGGACATTTCAGGACTATGGACTCCAGATGCCCGATCATTTCGTGGCATGGTATGGCGGTGGGGTGGATACGCTCGCCGATTTACAGCGAACTCTCATGTCGATCAGGACAGGGGTGACTGAAATTGCCGTGCATCCAGGCCTCGACGATGCCGCCTTGGCAACCATGGATTCGTATCTGAGCGAGCGCCGGGTCGAGTTGTCCGCGCTTTGTGATGCAGGGCTGCGTGAGTATCTTGCAGGGCAGGGAATCTCATTAACTGATTATCAAGCCCTGAGGGAGGCGGTCTCGCTTTAACTAACCGGATCTGATACTTATGAACGGGGATAATAAAAAAAGACGCTGCCCCCCTCGAGGAATCTGCTCATGAAATTCATGGTTATACAAGCCGTGCATGCTGCCTATGCATTTGCTACAACAGGAAATAGAATTCGCCCTGTCATTCGGTACATGCTCGCCTCGTTCAGCGGTATCGCCTCGCTGATTCCCGAACAAGGGCGATTGCTGGATGTTGGGTGTGGCGATGGGCTCCTGGCTGTGTATCTGAAGAAGATTAAGGGCAGGGTGCAATCCATTGTCGGTGTGGATATCGATGAGCGGAAAATTCGCATCGCAGAGCAATTGGCTCTTCCCGGCGTAACATTTCATCATAAGGACGTGGCGGCTATGCCGGCCAACTCCTTCGATATCGTGTCAGTCGTGCATGTGCTGTATCTGATTCCGGCTCATTTGCGCGAACAGTTTGTGCAGCATTGTGTCAGGGTGCTCAAGCCTGGTGGCACGCTGGTTCTTGCGATAAATATGGCTACACCAAGATGGAAATACTGGGTTACCTACCTGCAGGAACTGATCATGGTCAAGTTGCTCAGCCTGACAAAAGGTCAAGCCATACGGTTTTCATCGATGGATGAGTGCAAGGCGTGGATTCATCAGGCTGGAGCAAGACTCATTTCAGTCAAGCCGCTGGGTAAGGGGCGTCCTTATGCCCACGTCGGCTTGGTGGCGAAAAAGATTCTCGACGTGGACGGCGGTGCCTCCGTCGGTCACGCACTCTAGAGCCTATCCCCTCGTGTGGTTCAACACACTCTATTGGAAACTCGAATGGTACTGGCCGCGATTCTGGATGTGGGTGGCCGGACTCCCATACTGTCGTCGTCTTGCAACCGGTCTTGCTCTGTGGTGGGCCCCTCCGTATTTTGAACGCCATCACCTCGCCAATCTGAATCTCCGGGGATTTATCTCGACGCGCGCCACCCTCTGGGGTTCCGCCATTCAACTCGGCGCCCATATATTCATCGATGACCGCGTGTTGATCTATCAGGAAGCCGGCGGCGGGCCGGTGACGCTGGGCGATCGCGTGCGTGTGCAGGAAGACACGCAGATTGTGACCGGTGCGGGAGGGAGCGTTACGGTCGGCGTGGATACGCACATGCACCGGGGGTGCCAACTGTCTGCCTATAAATCGGCGATTCGAATCGGCGAGCGTGTTGAAATTGCGGCCCGCTGCGCGTTCTACCCGTTCGACCATGGGATCGAAGGGGGGGTGCCTATTGCCGAACAACCCCTCGCATCGAAAGGCCCCATCATCATCGAAGACGAAGCCTGGCTCGGCTATGGAGTCATTGTGCTCTCGGGTGTGCGCATTGGAAAAGGGGCGGTGATTGGAGCTGGTTCGGTCGTCACTCGCGATGTGCCGGATGGCGCTGTGGCCGCAGGTGTGCCGGCCAGGGTCCTGAAGATGCGAAGTGAGGGCCTCAATGTATGAGGTCCGTCGTCCTTTTTATTTCGGAGACGAGGCGTCTTGTCTATTGCGATTAATCTGGCAATTTTCGAATGGTATGCCAGTATCTTAGAGTTGCCACTCAGGGTTCGTGACCGGAATGTCTTTTGGGGAAGGATCAGAATATTTTCGAGTGTCATGGTTCTTGTATGAGGTGAGCAGGAGGCGACAAGGGGATAGCCTGATTGGCGTGTGAGCGACAACGGAATCACCTGATGTATCCGCCCACTAAACTCATGACTCCACTTCTCACTATCGGTATTCCCGTCTACAAGCGGCTGGATTGTCTCCACTTGGCGCTACAGTCCATTGCTACGCAGGATTATCCTCATATTGAGCTCATTGTCTCTGACAACGGCCAGAACGGGACAAAGGTTCGCGAGATTGTTGAGCAGTGGTACCCAAGGCCATACATCTTCCGTCAGAACGAGGTGACGGTCCCCCTTCCCTCCCATCACACTCAACTTGTCCATGCGGCGTCGGGACGCTATTTCGCGTGGATGCCGGATGATGACACCATCAGCCCGACCTATGCGAGTGACCTCGTCAAGGTGTTAGATGATCGGCCGGAGGTATCGGTCGCCATCGCAAGACAGGAGGTTGTGGATGCGACCGGCCAATTGATGCGCCGGTCTCTCGACCATCTGCCGGATTACATTATGGGAGAGGATTTCATCCGCAATTGGACCACAAACGGGTTTGACAGTTACACCTCGATTGTAGCGAGAACCAAAGATATCCGGCGCTGTGGCGGCTATCTCGATTGTCCCTGGGGGAACTATAGCGATAATGCACTGATGGTCAAACTGTGTCTCAGTGGCGCAGTGGCCTACCGGAAGACCTGTGCCTATCGGTTGCGCCAGGACCCTGCCAGCTTCGGATGGTCCATCAGCATCGGTCGTTTCGCCGAAGACACGGCGCGATTTCTCACCTTCTTAGAGTCAGACCCGGTGATTCTGTCCTATGCCAGCCGATCTCCTGAGCAATGGAGAGAATTGAAGAGCGTCCTGTTGACCATGACCTGGCAAGCCTACTTTCATCGATGGGATCTGATGGGGCGGCAGAGTCCGCCATTCTTCCGGTGGATCAAAGCTGGGTTTGCGCTTCCGTATCTCCCGCAGTACTACCGCGCCGTCTGTACGACCTTGCGGTGGGCTGTCCGAGAGCGAATTATCCTCGGAGTGAAGCGCTGCTTAGGCAAAACGAATAATGGGATAGCGTTCTGATCCGTTCTGTTCCTTTCCCCTCGGGAGGGCTCATGGATTGCTTAAACATTGGCTGCGGATCGCGATTTCACCCCGCGTGGACTAATATTGATGCCGCCCCCAGCAGTTCTCATGTTCAGGCCTACAATTGCCGTGCGGGTATTCCTTTTCCCGATCAGTCCTTCGATGTGGTGTACCATTCCCATGTCCTGGAGCATTTTCCCAAGGCAGAGGCCCTGGGATTCGTCCGGGAATGTTTTCGCGTGTTAAGACCGGGAGGAATCATCAGGGTGGCCGTGCCGGATTTGGAATGTTTGGCTCGGCTTTATCTGGAGGCAATGCAGAAAGCCGCGGGCGGGGACACCCAGTGGCAGCATAATTACGACTGGCTCATGCTGGAACTCTACGATCAGACTGTGCGCAATCGTTCCGGCGGAGATATGCTCGAATATCTGAAGCAAGATCCTCTCCCCAATGAGCCTTTCCTGTTTGAACGGTTCGGCGGTGAAGTACGTCGCATTTTGGAAGCGATTAGAACACCTACTCGACCGCAACCGACACCCCTTCCGCTGTCTCAAAAAATTACTCGATGGCTCTCATCCATTCCTCGAAGAGTGTTCATGCGGGGTCTTCGGGAAATTCTTGGCCCTGGCGGATGCGATGCCCTTGAGATCGGTCGGTTTCGGTTATCCGGAGAAGTGCATCAATGGATGTACGACCGGTATTCCTTAGCGCGTCTGTTGGAGCAGGCAGGGTTTCTGGACCCCCGGCGTCGTGACCCGGCAGAGAGTGTGATCCCTGATTGGACGAGTTATCACCTGGATACGGATCCGGATGGATCGATCTACAAACCAGATTCGATCCATATGGAAGCGGTGAAACCGCAATGACATTTCTGCCATGTGGCTACTATCCGCCGTCGTCGATATCGCTGGGCCGCATGTATTGAATTAGGCCCATGACAAGAATGGATGTTTTGTTCACGTTCCCGCCCGGATGGTGATCATGTGCTTGGTCTTCCGGTCGGCAGAGATTTGGCGATGATTACGCCCCGCGCTCAAGCAGAGAGTGAGTCAGATACCGTACATCTGGAAGGCTTGTAAGCGGGACATTACAACTATGATGCCTTTGGTCACGATCGGGATTCCAGTCTATAAGCGGCTTAGTTGCCTGCCACGGGCTTTGCAGTCTGTTTCGAAGCAGGACTACCCGCACATTGAGCTATTGGTTTCGGACAATGGACTCAATGGAACGGCAGTTCGGGATCTCGTCAATCAATACTATGCTCGGCCGTATGTGTTTCGGCAAAATTCGGCGATTGTGACATTGTCGGCTCACTATAATCAGCTGGTCGCGGCCGCTTCCGGGAAATACTTTATCTGGATGCCGGACGATGACGCGATCAGTCCTAACTATGTGTCGGCGTTAGTCCCGACTCTTGAGCAGGACCCGACCATCGCCGTTGCCATTGCGCGGCAGGAGTACGTGGACGCGTCAGGGTGTGTCTTGCGCGCTTCTCCGAACCATGCTCCGCATTCCATCTCAGGCGAACAGCTCGTCATGCAATGGACCGGAATGGGATTTGAAAGTTTTACGGCCATTCTTGCCAGAACGGCAGACATTCGAGCTTGCGGGGGATATCCCGAATTCCCCGGGGGGACTCATTGTGATGACGCGGTCCTGATCAAGTTGTCACTGGGGCGCTCGATTGCATTGACGAACGCCTGCGTCTATCAATTGCAGCAAGACGAAACAAGTGTCGGATGGTCGCTCAAGTGTCAGGTGTTGGCGGAAGACACGCGGCGGTTTCTCAAGTTTCTGGACACGGATCCATGGGTGCTGGCGTTTGCCGGGCGTGAACCAGCGCAATGGACGATGCTGAAGCGTTCTCTGGTAAAGATGACGTGGGAAACGTATTACCATCGTTGGGATACGCTCTATAAGGAGCGTCTTTCCCTTATGCCATGGGTCAGAGCCGCGTTTGCGCTGCCTTATATTCCTGAATATTATCAAGGGGTCAGATCCTCACTCTGGTATGGAGTGAAAGAGAAATTTCTCAGGAAAGCCAAGTCTCAACTTCCCTGGGCCTATAAGCTTTGCCAAGCTATCAAGTACCGAATATTCTGATAGGTTTGCGCGGCGAATCTCGCAGTGTGATACGACGCGAGCTCATCGTGGAGGTGTGGTGAAAGAACACAAGAAAATCGTTCACTTGAGTACGATTGATGTGAAGGGCGGCGCCGCGCGCTCTGCCTATCGGCTGCACCAAGGCCTCCAGCGCATCGGGTGGCCGTCGACGATGTTTGCGATGGAGAAAACCTGTCCCGATCAGACGATCGTGAGGTTTGAGCCTCCGCGGGGGATTATGGATCGGGTCGGCAACCGCATACGCCGAGAGATGATCGCTCGAGACTTCGCCCGGTATCGTGTCTCGCGTCCGTCGGGGTACGAAATGTTTAGCGACGATCGTGGGCCGTTCCCAAATGCGATGGTAGCGCAGATACCGCCTTGTGATGTGGTCAATCTTCATTGGGTGGCGGGAATGGTGGATTACACCTCGTTCTTTCCGCAGATGACTCGGACAACTCCCGTGGTGTGGACGCTACACGATATGAATGCATTTACTGGAGGGTGCCACTACGACCATCGGTGCGGCCGTTTTTCCGGGTCCTGCGGGGTCTGTCCGCAACTGGGGTCGCGCCAGGAGCAGGATCTCTCGCGTGCGGTATGGAAACGGAAGAAACAGGCGATCCAGGCAGTGACAACGGGACGTCTGCGGATTGTCACGCCCAGCCGATGGCTTGCGGAAGAAGCCCGGAAGAGCAGTTTGTTCTCAGGCACCAGAGTCGACGTGATTCCCTATGGACTGGACCTTGACGTGTTTGCCCCACGCGATAAGGGCTATTCGAGAGACCTGCTGGGTATTCCACAGGATGCCCGTGTCGTGTTCTTCCTGGCCGATGTCGTCGACAATCGTCGCAAGGGATTTTCCTTTTTACTGGAGGCCCTCCCGCATTGTGCCAAGCGCGTTGAGAAGTTGTTGCTGGTCTCGTTAGGGCAGCAGCCACCGCAAGCAGATGGTCGCATGCCGTGGCTCCATCTTGGCTCCATCCATGACGATCGCTTGCTGTCCGCTGTCTACAGTTCGGCGGACTTGTTCGTGCTCCCTTCGGTACTGGACAATCTTGCGAACACGGTGCTGGAGGCGATGGCGTGTGGAGTGCCGGTGGTAAGTTTTGATGCGGGAGGCACTCCGGACATGGTTCGTCCAGGAATAACCGGGCAGTTGGTCCCGGCCTTTGATGTTTCCGCCCTCGCGGCGACTATCGTAGATTTACTCAATGCCCCTGCAATCCTCCGGAGCCTGTCAGCGCATTGTCGTCGGGTCGCACTTCACGAATACCCTCTCTCTCTTCAAGCGCAGCGATATGCGAGCTTGTATCAGGATCTTGCATAGCAGGGTGGATACGGTATCCTGATCGTGCCGTCTGCTATGTTTCTTGCGGACTCTCACCAAAGTCGTGAATGGCAGGCCCAGAGGTTTTGCGACGGCCGTTCGCTGGTGCCACACATTCGTTCAACACGCCAGGGAGTGCCGTTGAACGCGTTTGGGGGACGAGTGTGCAGCCGCTCTTGTCATTGGTGAGTTGGATGCCGGCATGAGAGGAAAGGTGCCGGATCGTCGGGGGAAGACGAGTTTGATTCCTACAGGGCAAGGGCTATCATGTTGACGATCTACTGCTCTGGGGAGGTGGAATAGATCATGGTCTGTGGAGTGTGTGCGCAATACCTGGGGATGCATTGATCGGAGAGTATCGACATCAACAGGGGGATGTGTCCGATCGCCGTGAAGCGGCGGGAGAAGGAATGGTGGTCTCATGGAGTCAAATACGTGATGCAGATCTCGACACAGCCATCTTCGACATCATTCAGGGGGCCTGAACCGGACCGGGCCCGTTTGTATGACATTCTTGCTTTGATCGTCTGCCTCGGTGTCGGGCTTCTTTCCTATTCCATCGGTGCTCCTCGTGAAGTCGCCAATTGGGGGGTCGAGACCGACTTTCTTGGGCGTGATGTCGGGCTGGCGCAGAATGTTCTCACTGGGAAGCCTTACATGCACCAGCATTATCCGCCAGGCTACGCCTACGTGCTCGCCGGTATGTCGCTCCTGACGCATGACTTCTTCAAGGCGGGAATCATTATTTCTGTCGTGGCGAGTACCCTGCTGGGATTAGTGGGCTACGGGATTGTTTCTACCTTATTTGATCGACGGCTCGCACTCGTGACAACACTTTTTGTTCTGCTTGCATTGTTGCCCTACTCATTCGTTGCCTCAACGGATGTACTTGCGAATTTCTTGTTGCTGCTCCCGCTTTGGCTGTTTCTCCGTCGTGAACCGACGATGGGTGTGTGTGTGCAGTCTGGTTTGGCGGCTGGTTTGGCTTGCCTTGTGCGATATAATGCGGTCTTCCTCCTCGTCGGAATTCTGCTCGCCTTGTTGTTCTGGGGCCCTGCCGAGGATTCGATACGGCAGCGAGTTCGTAAGATTGTAACGTTTGCCGCAGCGGCGCTGGTTGTCACCACCCCATGGCTTCTCGTCAACTGGCAATATCACGGTCATCCGTTCGCCAGCGATCTCCACGGACAGGTGGCCGCTCACTTTTTCCATCCGAAGGGCGACGGGTCTCCGTCATCAATCGAATATATGCAACGACAATATGCTTCGTACTGGGATGTGTTCACGTATGATCCGGTGCATTTGGGCGGGCGGTTCCTGAAGGATATCTTGCATGACCGAATACTGAAGTTGAGTTGGGATGTCATCGGCTTTCCCGCCTTTCTCTTTGCAGGTGCCGGGATGCTGTTGTATCTGAGGGACCTCACCAGGTCTCGGTTGGTGTTCTTCATGGTGTGTGGCGGGGGATATCTTTTGCATGGTCTCGCCGGCTTTGCCGATCGCTTCTATTTGTTTTTATACCCACTCCTATTTCTTTTTGTGAGCCTTGCTGTCATAGAGCTCGGCCGGGTTTCTCTACATTTACGGGAGACATCTCGGGCATGGAATGTGAGTTGGGTCCTTATTGCCGGTCTCCTGTTCGTCTCCGCCTATACCTCCGTGTCCCGTGTCGGATACTTCCTTCGTACTGTGCCCACATACCTCTTGGAGGCCGCCGAAGTTTTGAGAGGACGGGCAATGTCAGGCGACTCGATCATAGGTTTGAAGCCGCACCTCGCGTATTTGGCGAAACTGAACATGGAGCCTCTCGAGGGACTGAAGACCATTGAGGATTATGTTAGGCGTGCCAGGGAGCGCAACGTCCGTTTCATCGTTTACAGTGCATTGGAGGAATCCTATTTTGAAGGACTTCATGCGTTGCGTGATCCCGCTCGAATGCCACAAGAGTTTCGGGTTGTCTATGAGCATGTTCCCACAAAGACATTGGTCTATGAGATTACCCGACCGTCGAACCGTCAAAAGCCCATGGAGTAAAGCGCGGTCGGAGGGGAAGAAACCCGCATGTCTTTCATGAGTGCGTTGGTGATTCACTCGAATATTCGGCTGCGATGCGGGTTTGATGAGCACGAGTTCAAAAGCGCTCGGACTGGTCAATATCGGCCTCGGTTGTTTGGTGAGAATGTCCTTTCCTCTGTGATGGAGCCTGTGCGGTATGGCCTGCGGGTAGTGAGGCGTGCAGGCAATATGGGAATGACTGCACGTACGATTTAAGAGGCTCAGTCTGCTCATGTGCTTGCCTCCTCCTCAGCTTGCTCAATGGAGTCACTCAAGAATGAAAAGAAGATCTGCGCATGGCGGCTGACAATATGCGTCGTTCATTCGAGTGGAGAATCCTGGGTGCGCTGTACGCCGCTGAGTTTTGTCTCGTGCTGGGTCTTGTGGTGTGGCATCGTCAAATCGGACGGGCAAATCCCGCAGAGTTTTGGGTCAGTGCCTCGGGAATCGTCACGCTGGTGGCATTCATCGGCATGGTGGGCATGTTGGTGATGGTTTTCTGGTCGTGCCTGGCGGATCGACGATCGGGGTCAAGGCGGTGGATACTGGCCTTGGGAATGAATGTGGCAGTAGTGGCGGTCGTCCTGCTCGTCGGCGAAGTGGCGTTACGTATGCTGGTAGTTCGCACCAACACCGAAGAAAAGCTTGGTGCGCTCTTGCTGTATCCTCGACAATGGAAGAAGACAAAGGCTGCGTATTTGTCGATTCTTGACCAGGTCGATCAGAATAAGCCGTACGTTGTTCCCGATGAGGATCTTGGATGGACGCTCGGTAGCGGGAGAAGCAGCCAAAACGGACTCTATTTTATCGGGAGTCAAGGGATTCGAACTGCCCGTGCAGGTGATGTGCTTAACACCGAGCCTCAATCTTGTCGCATTGCTCTCGTCGGAGACTCCTTCACATTCGGAGAGAACGTGGCCTTCGAAGGTACGTGGGGGAGTGTACTGGAGTCTGCCCTGCAGGGGCACTGCCAGGTGCTGAACTTCGGCGTGCCGGGGTTTGGCGTGGATCAAATGTACCTGCGATACCTTCGGGACGTACGCCCCTGGCATCCCGATATCGTGATCTTAGCTTTTATCAGCGATAACGTGGTACGCACCATGGGCGTCTACAGTTTTCTGACCTTTCCCGATGCGGGGGTGCCATTTACAAAGCCCAGGTTCGTGATCCACAACGGTGAATTGCAGATTATTAATCGCCCTCTTTTAACGGCCAGAGAAGTCTTCTCAGTAGGCGCCATCAGAGATCTTCCATTTATCAATTACGACAGAAAGTATGAAGCAACGGAATGGGATCAGCCCCAGTGGGACTTCTTGTCCCATTCCTATATGTTTCGCCTCCTGACCTCTCTTCATCCTGTGTATAAATTTGATCGGCATGAAACGGCCATTGCTGAAACAATAAAGATCAACGGCACGCTGTTTCTAAAGTTTCAGCAGGCGGTTGTTGCTGATGGTGCCAAGCCTCTCATCGTTCACCTTCCCTCCGAGGGGGACATCCTTGGTGAAGCTTCCGAATCGTTGGGCGTAAAGGTTCTCAAGAGTGTCCATCTGGCCCATGTTGATGTGACGTCCTGCATGAGATCCTTTTCGGTGTCGGAACTCTTCAATGCGCCGGAGGCCGGGGGGCACTATTCCGTGAGAGGCAATCAGGAAGCCGCAAAATGCATCATCAAGGAAGAGAGGGTGGGTCTTCAAGATTTTGCCTTTCGATGAATCCGCCCTTTGAATTGCTCTCAGTCAGTTCGTCATGACGGCGATATTCAGAGAGGTGGCCGTGAAGGTATCAATTATCATGCCCGCATACAATGAAGCCGCGACCATTGCTGAGATGATCGCCAAGGTTCAGGCTGTGGATGTGGGATGTTCGAAAGAGCTCATCATTGTCGACGATGCGTCGGTCGATGGAACGAGAGAGGCGCTGAACGTATTTCGTGGGTCGCCGAATGTGCACGTGGTTTGTCATGAACGGAACCGTGGGAAAGGCGCGGCGATTAGAACCGCACTTGCGCATGTCACCGGCGATATTGTCGTCATTCAGGATGCCGACTTGGAGTACGATCCGGAAGATCTCCCGCGGCTTATTCGCCCCATTGCCAGCGGGCAGGCCGACGTGGTGTATGGAAATCGCTTCCATGGAGAGGCGCATCGAGTCTTGTACTTCTGGCATTCCGTTGGGAATGGAGTGCTGACATTGGCCTGCAACATGATGACGAATCTAAATTTGAACGATATGGAAGTCGGATACAAGGCGTTCCGCGCGGATGTGATTTGCGGCATGCGGTTACGATCCGATCGCTTCGGGTTTGAGCCGGAGGTTACCGCGAAGGTGGCCAAGCTTGGGTGCCGTCTTTTTGAAGTGCCGATTTCCTACTATGGTCGAACGTATGCCGAAGGAAAAAAGATTACATGGAGGGATGGCGTCGCGGCCTTGTGGTGTATCGTACGGTACCGAATCAGTGATTGAGCGACCCTGTGCTGCCGGACCACCCACGCTCTTGAGGACTATGCCGATCGAGGAAGACGGATATCACAGTACTGAGTTGTCATCGCTTGACCAGGCCCCCAACTATTATGCGGCGATCCTGGCATACTTTGCTCCGTACCTCGGTGGGCATGTCGTAGAGGTGGGGGCCGGGATTGGAACGTTCTCCCAATGCCTCTTGAGCTTTCCTCAAATTACGACTCTGACCCTTGTCGAGCCTGCCAATAACTTGGCTCCGGTACTGCGTAAGAAATTCTCTGGCAATGCGAACGTGCGATTGGTGAACGGGAACTTGCAGAGTATTGCCGGTACTCTTTCGTGTGATGTTGTGGTGTTGATCAATGTGCTGGAGCATGTTGAACATGACGAGGACCTCGTCCGTGCGATCCATCAGGTCATTAAGCCGGGAGGGACTGTGTTGTTATTTGTGCCGGCGTTGCCCTGCCTCTATGGGGCTCTCGACGAAGCGTTCGGGCACATCCGGAGATATCGGAAGGGCGAATTGGGTTCATTGCTCACGAAGGTGGGATTTCAGGTCGGATGCCTGCGGTACTTTAATCTTCCGGGGATTGTGAGTTGGTTTATCTTCGGGAAGATCTTCAAGCGGACAACCTTGAGTCCATGGAGCGTCTGGCTGTACGACCGATTGTTCATGAGTTGGATCCCTGGGGTTGAGCGCAGATGGGAGCCAGTGTTGGGGCAGAGTGTGCTCGCAATCTGTACCAAGCTCCAGAAAGGAGATGGGTAGAGTCGGCAATGATGTCGGCGCAAACCGTATGCCAACACTGATGGAAACACAACCTTTTCCTAAACAACCGGCGGTACCTCTCTGGGCCTCCATTGCATTATTGCTCTTAATAAGCGGAACCATTCTGATGGTAGGGCTTGACAGAGTGAATGAGGCCACAGATCCGAGCTACGAAGATACTCCTGCATTCTTGCAGGTGGCCTTGTTCATCAAGGAGAGTGGAGGAGCCGCAAACTTTCTCCACCTCTGTCTGACCGGAGCCTATACGACCGACAATCAACATCCTCTTTACCCGCTGCTGCTATCTACGTTTGCATCAAGAGACATTGTCTTTTTTGACGAGGCGAGGATCCTTTCACTTGTTATCGGCGTATGCGCGATTATTGCATTGTTCTATGTAGCCAAGGATCTGTATGGAGAGCATGTTGCATTTCTTGCAACTGGAGGCATGGCACTCAATGATACGATGCTTCAGATCTCTTCCCATGTCCAGTGCGAAGCTGCCCTGGTACTCTTCATGCTCCTGAGCCTGTATTTCATGATGAAAGGGCTGGAAGCAGAGGGGTATTGGATATTGGCCGGATTGTTCGGTGGACTTTCGTACATGACAAAAGGCACAGGCCTGCTCCTTGTTTCTGTGTTTGTGATTGCCACGTTCATGATTGTAGGCCCGAAGGTGCTCAGAAGCCGACATTTCTGGGCATTCGTAGTCGTATTCTTTCTGATCTCTTCTCCGCTGATTGTGCGGAATATGTTGGTGTATGGAGAGCTGACCTATGAAGGTCCTAATCAGCATGTGCTCTGGTTGGACAGCTGGAATGAAATCTATCACCCCCAATATGGATTGGTTCGGCAACTTCCTGAGGTGGTATGGGAAAGCACTGGTTTGCCCACCATGAAGTCGTATCTTGCGTCACATTCTGTTTCTGAGATTCTTTGGAGAATGGGAAGCGGTGTCCGGCGGGAATCCCTCCTCTTCCTAGACAGCGTCGAGCCGCACCTTCCTATCGAAGGCACCGGCAAGCTCGTGCTGGTGCTCTTCGGGATAGGGATGCTTAATGAGATTCGAACACGGCGAATCGTTTATCCGGTTGTCTTCATGGTGGCCATATTTTTCCCGTTTGCCTGGCTGAGCCATTCCGTTCAGGGAGTTCGTTTCATTTCCGTTCTGACCCCTCTGGTGTACATATATTTTGGGATTGGAACTATGGTTGTGTTTCAGTATTTGGCTAACATTGTCTTTCAAAGACGGGGAATAGCCGTGGTTCGGCAAGGTCTTCCTATTTCCCTGGGCCTGTTTTTCTTATTCATCTTAGGATATGTGCTGACTACTCAAGCTATCCATTGGCCGGAAACGTCTAAGCCGCCTTCGAGAGATTTCGCCGAGCTATCGACCTGGTTCAACACGACGGTTCAGCACAATGATCTCGTTGTAATGAATGGAGAAGGCCCATATTGGAGCAACTTCTGGCTGGTTGGCCTCAAAGGGAAAATCGCTACCTGGGAGACGAGTCACCCTGCGTTTGATGCGCAGGGAATTGCGTCATTGAGTAGAGCCCTTGACAATAAGCGAGCAGGTCCAGGGCGCTATGTGATTATTCACAAGGACGACATTCCAAAGTTAAAGATGCTCAGTTCCCACTTTCACTACGATGATCGTAAGGGGTTAGTTGAGGTGGAGTCTTTCCATGGTTGGAAACGTATATATTCGAATTTAAAAACACCTGTTGAGTTTCTCATCTACAAAGTCGACGTGGGAGGTGATTTACCTAATTCAGAGGGGTCGCTAAACGATAGTCTTGCGCAACCTGATCCGTGCAGAGCATGACTCACGCGAAGGGCAGGCCATGAAATGGACGAGAAGGAATCGTTCTGCCGAGCGTAACGCTACTATATGGTGCTTGCAGCTGCAGGAGTGGTCAATCGGAGCATGGAGTTCGTCTCGCAAGGGATGTAGATAAGCGACTCAACCATGGGCGTGTTGAACTCCTGGAAATCCTGCTCCCGATGAGCCAATTGTCCGTACATGCTGGGGATCTGGCGTATGCCGTTTATTTCACATAACTCGTTGTTATGTTGTCGGATGGGGCGGAGAATACTATAAAACTTGGATCGAGAGACAAGTAGCGGTATATGAAGCTAGGTTGTCTTCGTCATGTCGACGAGTGGTGGGGAGTACTGCGCGCCCCTCACTTGTCTGTAGGCCTGTTCCCTAGCGGTATGTGGCAACACAACGTGGTCTGCAAGCAATATCGTCAAAGAAGTGCCTGTGGTGACCACGGATTCCTTCGAACAGTGGTCGAGTTTTTGGCCACGTGTTCTGTATTTGTATTCGATTAACCTAGAATGGTGAGGATGTCCGTCTGAGAAGGGTAACTGGTAGCTTGCTGTCTTCAACTGGTCCTGTTGTGCCGTGACGGGTGTGAGTAGGAGTGTCGCGTTGGGAATTGAACAAGCTCAGCAGTCGTTCCGGGTGGAGGTTATTTCTGGGGCCTATCCTCCGATGAAGGCGGGCGAGGCGGATCATTGTTATCGTATCGCTGCCCAGTTGGCGGATCGTGGGGTGCACGTAGAGGTTGTAACTACCGCCGGATTAAAGTTGTCGGATCAGGAGCGTGTACGCAGTGAGATTCGCGACTGGTCGTGGTGGGACCTTCCGTTGCTCTTGTGGCGAGTGTGGAGATCCAAGCCCCACGCAGTATTGCTCTATTATATCGGATGGATTTACAACGATCACCCCATGATTACGTTCTTCCCGTCCCTATGCAAAATGGTTTCGAGGAAGACTCGCGTTGTGACCATGTTTGCCTATCCCATGGGAAGCAAGGCAGGAGGACAGGCCCTTCTATCGCGGGCTTTGCGGAAGGCTATGCAATGGGGGGTCGGAGCTCAGGGAGTGGATTACGCGTATGGGACGCTGTTGCGGGATAGTGATGCGGTCATCGTAATGAGCCAGCGTCATCAACGCTTGTTGAGCGAGAGCGATCCATCTGTCGCCGCAAAGTGCACGCTCGTTCCGCCTCCGCCGCTTTTGAAGATGACGACCCGCACCGATCAGGGAACCCGGAGTGCTACGAGGGCACAACTGGGGTTTTCTGCCGAGCAGCTTGTTCTGGTGTATTTCGGCCTGATCTATCCTCCCAAGGGTATCGAAACGTTGCTGAAGGCGTTCCATATGGTCAGCCGTGTACGCCCCCAGGCGCGGCTGCTTCTTGTGGGAGGGGTGGTCGCTCACGAGTATCCCGATCGTCCACGGTTTGCTGAGGAAATGCGGGCCATGCCTGAGCGTCTTGGCTTTGGGGATAAGGTGGTGTGGACGGGAGAGTTCGAAACGGAGAGCGATGAAGCCTCACGATTTCTCTATGCCTCAGATATGTGCGTGTTCTCCCATGACCTGGGGTTGTATTTGAACAATAGCTCGTTTGCCGCGGTGGCCGCGCATGGATTACCAGTCGTTGCCACTAAAGCTGAAATGGTGGAGAGTCCGTTTGTGGAAGGGGTGAATGTTCTTTGGTGTCCGCCCAAGTCCCCTGATGAGATGGCTGCGGCCATGCTTCGGGTGATCGATGACCTCGGTCTCAGGCAGCAGCTTGGGGAGGGTGCCAGGCAATTGGCATCGAACTGGTTCTCCTGGGACGCTGCAACCGATCGGACAATGGCTCTTTTGCAAGGGCAGTCGGCTGTGGGGACGAGGAAGGATAAGCGCTTGGGGGAGCATCAAGCGGTATGAGCGATCGCATTCTGTTTGTCACGCACACGCCGGAATTCGGAGGGGCTGAAAAACATCTTATCGATCTCGTCGGCCGAATGGATGAGCGTTTGGACTGTCGAATTCTCTGTCTAGGCAGGGACTTCTTCAGCGAACCTTTGCGTGGACGCCGCAATGTTCAGGTCGCTACCGCGCCTTTGATTACCGGCTGGCGCTTCATAAAATATTGGCGGTTGTTTGTCTGCTTTCGGCCGTCGGTCATCGTATTTGTGAAGGGAATTTTTGATCAGTATCCCTTTTCAGCCTATGTGGCTGCGCGTTTGGCGGGGAGCAGACGGTTGGTTGTGATCGAACATCTGATCGCTGATGCCGCCCCTGCCGAAGTGGAAGGCCAGGGATTGGCGGGGGGCTTTCGACGTCTGTTCGGCTGGAGAGCCAGGCATATGGCTACCAAGCGATGGCAGGGATGGCTGGCCGATACGACGATTTGTGTGAGTGAAGCCGTGCGTCGTAGGCTGGTCGAAGAGTATGGGTATTCCGCATCGCGCACCATTACGGTTCGCAATGGGATCGACTGCCGGAGGTATCAACCAAGAGAGCCATCCCCGGACATTCCCACATCGGGTACTCCGACTGTGCCACCGGTGACGATCGTTTGCGCGGCGAGACTGTCCTCGGCAAAACGTATCGATGTGCTTCTTGAGGCGCTGGCGATGCTGCGTGCGGATTCTGTTCCATGGCGCTGTCGAATTCTCGGAGCCGGACCGCTGGACGCCGAACTTCGAGCCCGCGCGAGTCAATTGGGACTCTCAGAGCTGGTCAGGTTTGTGGGATATGTGGAAGATGTACGGCCTCACTTGAGACAGGCGGATCTCTTTGTGCTGTCGTCGGATAAGGAGGGGCTTCCCCTGGCGTTGTTAGAGGCGATGGCGTGCGGGCTTCCGGCGATTGTGACGGAGGTGGGGGGCACTGGCGAGGTTGTGGTTCAGAATGAGACGGGGTTGCTTGTTAGGCGGGGCGATGCTGAAGGGTTGGCCAGAGGCATTCAGCAGTTGTTGGGAAATGCCGGAGCTCGCGAAAAAATGGGGCTAGCGGCAAGACGACGCATCCACGAACATTTTGAGATCGAGCAGGCCATGCAGCGCCTGCAATCGGTCATTGTTGCGTGAGCGATGTTTCGGAAGACTTCTTCTCCCAATCGTGGCCTATGAGGAGTGTATGAGTTCACACGATACCAGTTCCCCTTCGAGTGCCCTTGGAAAACGGGAAGGGCAGGGCGGCGTATCCGATCGTCGATGGACTATTGCCTGGTGCCACACCGCCGATTCAGGAGGGTCTAAGCGGGCGGCATTTGAGATGGTGCGCGAACTAGCCAAACGCGGTCATGTGATTGATGAATATATCCTGCGCATCGGAGAACCGAATCTCGATCATTGGCCGTTGACGCCGTTTATTCGGAACAGTTATCGCGTGAGTGTGCCGCCTTTGGTGAATCGGTATCGCCCCTATCTTCTGGCTGTGTGGATGGGCCTTCTGCAGGAAGGACAGCAGATGAACGCATTAGCCCGGCAGTACCACGACCTGGGGAGCGTCTTGAAAACACGGGGTTATGATTTTGTGCATCTCGATCACTGCTTCCCAAGTTACACAGTTCAATTGACCGAACATCTGTCGCTTCCGTCAATGGTCTACAGCCATGAGGCAACGGATGCCAGATTTCAAGGACAAGGGCTGTTCGACTGCTCTCAAGGCATGCCCTGGGTGAAGCGCAAGTACTTGGAGCTATGTAACAGTGCAATTACCAAAGTGGCCGAGGTTCGCCGCAAGCATGATCTGGCCGGACTTCATGCAGCCGGGAAAATTCTTACGAATTCGTGCTATTCAAGGGAGGCGTTGTATCAGCGGAATCAGATGGATTCGTCAGTCTGTCGATATGGGGTAGATGTCGATACGTTCAAGTCGTTGAGTTTGCCACGGAAGCGGGCCGTTTTGAGTGCTGGTCGTATCGTGGAGAAGAAACAGCATCACCTGGTGATTGAAGCGGTCGCTACGATTGCCGAGTCGGAGCGCCCTTGCGTCATTGTTGCCACTCCCGAAACGATCGAGCGGCAAGAGGATCCAAGCTATGCACACCGGCTTGAGCAGATGGCCAAAGACTTGAACGTGAATTTAGAGATTCGAAGAAAACCGCACGAGCATGAACTGGTGCAATTGTACAACGAGGTCACAGCGCTGGTCTTCTTGCCGAATATGGAACCGTTCGGCCTTGTGGCGTTGGAGGCCATGGCGTGTGGAGCCCCTGTCATTGGGGTGCGGGAAGCAGGGATACGCGAATCCGTGATCGATGGTATGACAGGAATCCTTGTCGACCGAAACCCTGACGACGCAGGCAGAGCTATTGTGCGGCTATTGCGGGATCCGGAATTGCGGGACCGCATGAGCCGGCAGGCCGTCGAGTACGTAAGGCGGGAATGGGTGTGGGCGAAAACCGTTGATTGCTATCTGCGAGAAGTTGAGAGAGTGATGGCCTCGCTTGTTCCAACAGGGCTCCACTGATCTGCCCGCGTCGGGGGTAAGTTTCGGGACAATGACTATGTTCCTGTCCACTTCTCTATGTGGTGGGTGGAGATGGTATGACTATTCGAAGGTTCGGCTATTCGTGTGGAGCGGCCGAGATGAGACATATAGCTTGAGCCTGATGAAGCAGAGGTGGGAAATGATGATTGTGAGTCTGCAGCTGCCCTTTCCGCTCCAGCAGGGAGAGTGTCGATGAATGTGTTGATCGTGGTCCCTTGGGATCAGGAATTCGGAGGAGTGGCGTCTGTTGTCGGGAATGTCGCCCGTCAACTCGAAAAGAAAGGTCACCGTGTCTGGTTTCTTCATCCTGGCGACGCGCAGTCTTTGGCGGTAAAGGTCACGAAGTGGAACTTTCCTGGATATGAGTTGAATCTTCGCAATCTCTTTGTTCCTGAGCACCCGATAAAATCCGTCGCCGGATTTGTGTTGTATCTCTCCCATACACTCCTTCAATTGCACAGGTTGCTGGTACGGCACGAGATTGATATCGTCAACATTCATTACCCGATTGGGAGTGGTATTTACTTTTCGTGGCTCCGATGGTTTCATCGATTCAAATTAGTTATCTCGGTTCATGGCGCCGACCTCTTTCCGGGGGGAGGCGTAATTCGCTATTCCAAGGCACTTCAGATGCTGATGAACTCGGCCGATTGGCTGGTTGCTCCGTCCGAAAGCACTCTTGAAGCCGCGTTGGCCAGATTTCCCGTGCTCCGTCCGAAGTGCTCCGCCATCCACAACGCGGTGGACCTTGCCGAATTTCAGCAGGTTGATTCCAGAGAGCCGCAGGCGAAGCCCTATATTCTCTGCGTTGCGCTGCATCACATTCATAAAGCATTAGACGTGCTCATTAGGGCCTTCGCGATGTTCTACAGGACTCATCCGGAGGTGGAATTACGGCTCGTCGGCGATGGACCTTACAGAAGTGAGCTCGAAACCTTAGTACGCCAGTTGGGCCTAACAGGGTCTGTACGGTTTCTCGGATTGCAAGGTCGATCTGCCGTATGCCGGCTGCTGGCGGAATGTTCCCTGTTTGTGCTGCCGTCACGGGTTGAACCATTCGGGATTGCGATCATTGAGGCACTTGCCAGTGGAAAGCCTGTAATCTCGACCAAAGTCGGGGGGATACCTGAAATTATTGAAAACGGCAGCAATGGCATTCTGGTAGAGCCTGACGATTCTCAGGCATTGTGTGAGGCTATGCGAATGGTGTGGGATGATCCGGCTCTCGCACGCAGGCTTGCCGTCGCCGGCCAGGCAACGGTGATGCAGCACTTCCAATGGGAGATCCCTGCTGCTCGCTACGAAGCAATCTTCCTGAATCTTCTTGGGCAAAATGACCGGCGCACCCTAGGGTAGGACAAGTCCCGGCTTCAGTCGGTAACCCTTTGGAAAAACTCATGTCATGTATTCTTGGGATATCAGCCTACTATCACGATAGTGCCGCTTGTCTGGTACGCGACGGCGAGATAGTCGCCGCGGCTCAGGAAGAGCGATTCACCAGGAAGAAGCATGATCCAGGATTTCCTCACCGTGCCATCGACTATTGTCTGCGCGAAGGTGGGATTCCTTTCAGGGATATCAGCCATCTGGTGTTTTACGACAAGCCACTCGTGAAGTTCGAGCGTCTGTTGGAAACCTATTTGGCGTTCGCCCCGGCCGGCCTCCAGTCGTTTCTTGCCGCGATGCCGGTGTGGATGAAAGAGAAGCTGCTACTCAAGACCCTCTTATGTGACGAATTTCTGAAGCATGGGGAGGGGATGGCCAAGAGTGACCTCCCCCAGCTGTTGTTTTCCGAGCATCACGAGTCCCATGCCGCGTCCGCCTTCTTTGCGTCCCCCTATGAGTCAGCCGTGGTGTTATGCATGGACGGAGTGGGGGAGTGGGCGACGACATCTGCCTGGCAAGGGCAGGGGAATACACTCACTCCTTTGTGGGAGATCCCGTTCCCGCATTCCTTGGGCCTGTTGTACTCCGCGTTCACCTATTACACAGGATTTAAGGTCAATTCCGGCGAATACAAGGTGATGGGTCTTGCGCCGTATGGCGAGCCGAAGTATGTAAAGGCCATCTACGAGCATCTGATCGATGTGAAGTCTGACGGGACGTTTCGGTTGAACATGGAGTATTTCAACTACTGCACAGGCCTCACGATGACGAGCCGGAAGTTCGACCACGTGTTCGGTGGGCCCCCGCGCACGCCTGAGGCCAAGTTGGGACAACGCGAGATGGATTTGGCGCGATCTGTTCAGGAAGTCACTGAAGAGGTTATGCTCCGTTTGGCCCGGACGCTTCATCGAGAGACGGGTGTGGAGAATTTATGTCTAGCCGGAGGGGTTGCGCTTAACTGTGTGGGGAACGGCCGAATCTTGCGGGAGGGACCGCACAAAGGTCTTTGGATTCAGCCCGCGGCCGGCGATGCGGGGGGAGCACTCGGAGCGGCCTTATCTGTGTGGCATCAGTTTGAGGGCAAGCCCCGCCTGTCGGATAATAAGCACGACAAGATGAAGGGGGCCTATCTTGGTCCCGCATTCACCAATGTCGAGATCGAGACGTTTTTGCGGGCGAAAGAAGCGCCATACATCCGTCTTGATGATTCGGCTTTGTTCGAACAAGTGGCTAAAGATCTCGCGGCTGAAAAGGTTGTGGGGTGGTTGCAGGGGCGCATGGAATTCGGTCCGCGCTCCCTCGGTGGACGAAGTATCCTGGGTGATGCCCGCAGTACTAAGATGCAGTCGGTGATGAACCTCAAGATTAAATATCGCGAGTCGTTCAGACCATTTGCTCCCTCGGTGCTTCGAGAGAGGGTCTCTGAATACTTTGATTTGCACTCCGATAGTCCATACATGCTCATCGTGGCCCCGGTCATTGAAAAACGGCGTTGTCCCAAGACGGCCGCCCAAAAAGATTTATGGGGCATCGATCTCTTGAAGGTTCAACGGTCAGATATTCCATCTGTGACCCATCTGGACTATTCGGCAAGAGTGCAAACGGTGCACGAAGAGACCAACCCTCGCTACTATAATCTGCTGAAGGCCTTTGAAGCGCAAACCGGTTACGCCGTGTTGGTCAATACCTCCTTCAATGTGCGGGGAGAGCCGATTGTCCATACTCCGGAAGATGCGTATCGCTGTTTTATGCGGACCGAGATGGATGTCCTCGTGCTTGAGAACTGTGTGCTGTACAAGACCGATCAGAAGCCGCTCGAAGGGGATTCGGATTGGAAAAGTGAGTTTGAACTCGACTAGGGGTATTGTGCGGATGAATTTGGGCGTATCCCTTAAGTCTAAGATTCCAGCCGGACTTCTGATTATCCTGTTTCCGTAAGCAGGGGGCTGGAAACGGCGGCTTTCAAATCCGTTGGCTCAGTTTCCGGGAGCACTTCATTAAAGACTATGCGCAAATAGACTTGTGAGAATCGGGTTAGTTCTCAGAAATACAGAATAGAATGGTGCATCCTTTGCTACGCGTGTAAATTGGTTCACAAGTGAATAATCTCTGCGACTGAACCGGTCCGACCACTTGTCGGCCATGAATGATGACGTTTCCGGAAGAAGGAGTGTAGATCCATGCGCATACTGATTACGGGCGGGGCGGGATTTCTGGGGAGTCACTTAAGCGATTTATTAATCGGCAAAGGGCATGAGGTTGTGGCCATGGACAACCTGATTACCGGACGTGTCGAAAATATCACGCATTTATTGGGAAACCCCAAGTTCAGCTTTATTAAGTACAACATCTGTGACTATATCCACATCGACGGACAACTGGACGCCATCTTGCATTTTGCTTCTCCGGCGAGTCCGCAAGACTATCTTGAGATGCCCATTGCCACGCTCAAAGTCGGGGCTCTGGGTACCCATAAAGTGCTGGGGCTGGCAAAGGCGAAAGGGGCTCGGCTGCTGTTAGCCAGTACATCGGAAGTCTACGGCGATCCCTTGCTCAATCCACAGCCGGAGTCCTACTGGGGGAATGTGAATCCGATCGGTGCGCGTGGAGTGTACGATGAAGCAAAGCGCTTTGCCGAAGCTATGACGATGGCCTATCACCGTTACCATGGCGTGGATACCAGGATTGTGCGTATCTTCAATACCTATGGTCCACGGATGCGCCCGCACGATGGCCGGGTCGTTTCAAATTTCGTCGTTCAAGCGCTCCAAGGGAAAGCGCTGACTATTTTCGGCGACGGCAACCAGACGCGAAGTTTCTGCTATGTCGATGATCTTGTGCGTGGGATTACGGAGCTCCTGTTGATCGATTCGGATAAGTCTGTTGCTGAACGGACTGACCGAGCAAGTTTTCTGACGAAGTCAGACCAGCCCCTGAAAGAAACGATGCACGATCCCGTGAACATCGGGAATCCTCGGGAACTGACCGTCAAGCAGATCGCGGAGCTGGTGCTCAAGCTCACGGGCTCGAAGAGCAAGATCGAGCATAAGCCCTTGCCGGTGGATGATCCAAAGGTGCGGCGGCCGGATATCCGCCGCGCCAAGGAGTTTCTCGGATGGGAACCGAAGGTTGAGCTCGAGGACGGCTTGCGAAAGACGATCGAGTACTTCCGCCAAGTGATCTGATAGCACCGTGTCGGCGTAGAGAAACGAAGGAGTGAGTGAGAGTAAGGAGAGGGTGATGGCGATGAAAATCAGTGTCTTCGGCCTGGGATATGTGGGAACCGTTTCGGCGGGCTGTCTTGCCTCCAGTGGGCACACGGTCTGGGGCGTCGACGTCAATGCCGACAAGGTGGCATCGATCAATTCGGGAGCCGCTCCAATCGTTGAGCCCGACATCTCAGAGTTTATCGCCAAAGCTCAGAAGCAGGGGTTGTTAAAAGCCACGGTGTCATCGGCTGAAGGGATTCAGAATACCGATGTCTCATTTATTTGTGTGGGGACGCCGAGTCAAGCCAATGGCAGTCTTGATCTTACGCACATGAAGCGGGTCTGTGAAGATATCGGCTTGGCCCTACGCGATAAAAAAACCCCGCACACAGTGGTGTTTCGAAGTACGACCTTGCCGGGAACGACGGAGGACGTGGCCATTCCGATTCTTGAGAAACACTCAGGCAAGACGGTCGGGAACGGTCTCTACGTCTGTTACAATCCGGAGTTTCTCCGGGAGGGAACGTCGGTGAAAGACTATTACCACCCTCCGAAGATCGTGATCGGCGAGCGGCAGGCCGGCGAGGGGGATGTGGTTGAAGAAATCTATGCCGGTATCACTGCGCCGACAATTCGGACGTCCATCCGCGCTGCAGAGATGGTGAAGTATTCCGACAATGCGTTTCATGCTCTGAAAGTGACGTTTGCGAACGAGATCGGCAATATCTGCAAGCGACTTGGTATCGATAGTCATGCGGTCATGGATATCTTCTGTCAGGATACGAAGTTGAATCTGTCGAAAGTGTATTTGAAGCCGGGATTTGCGTTTGGAGGATCCTGTCTACCCAAGGATCTGCGCGCGCTCTCCTATCAGGCAAAGCGGACGGATGTCGAGGTGCCGGTCTTGAACGCCATTCTTCAGAGCAATGCCGTTCATATTAAAGGCGTGATTCAGCGGATCGTGGGGCTGGGGAAAAAGCGAGTGGGATTTCTTGGAATGACGTTCAAGCCGGATACCGACGATCTTCGAGAAAGTCCATTGGTCGAAGTCATCGAGACCCTGCTGGGAAAAGGGTTTCAGGTGAAAATCTATGATAAGAATGTGGCGACCAGCCGCTTGATCGGCGCCAATAAGCGGTTTATCGAAGAGCATATCCCCCATCTGTCTTCATTGCTGGTCGACCAGGCAGCAGATCTCGTGGATGCGGCCCAAGTCGTGGTCGTCGGATATGCGTCGGCCGAGTTTCTGCCGGCGTTGAAACGCATGCGGCCGGACCAGCTCATTATCGACTTGGCGCGGATCGAAGGTCGGGAAGGTCTGACCGCGTCCTATGATGGTATTTGTTGGTGATGAGGCGAGGACCGTGCGTTGTCCGACGAGTAGTTTGCGATGAAAATACTAGTGTTGGCTCCAGATATTCCTGCGACGTCAAAGATGCCCGGGTCTCCACGTCTTTTCAATCTCTGTCGGGAGCTCTCCCGGCAGCATGAGTTATATCTACTCACATACTGCTCTTCCGGCGAGCGGCATCAGTCCTTCCTGAGCGATCCAACGGCTGCCAAAGTATTTTCGACGGTTGAGGTATTGCCTGATCCGCCGGCCATGACCTGGTGGGGGCAGCAGTGGCATAGACTGCATTTGGCCGCCAGCTTCGAAACGCGCTTCCGGTTCCCGGAGTATTACCAGGCAATTCGTAGCAGGGTTCGCGAGCTGTGTATCCGGAATCGCTGCGATCTGATTTACGTCGACTTGCTCCCCATGGGTCAGTACGTTGATCCGGGTCTCGGCGCTCCCGCAATTATCGACCTGCATGATTCGATGACACTCATGGCCAGGAGAGTGCTCAAGACCACTCGAGGCTGGCGGCAGCATCTCGCTATCTACCTTCACTTGCTGAAGATACAACAGCTCGAGGGGGCTCTTGGACGGGAGTTCGGCCTCGTGGTCACGAATTCTTCTGTCGATGAACAAGTGATCGGCGAGCTCTCAACGGGAATCAACACCGTTACGATTACGAATGGTGTCGATATGGGGTACTTTGCTCCGGACCATTCCAATGTCGATACCGACAAGATTGTCTTTACCGGCGTCATGGGGTATGGCCCCAATGAAGATGCGGCCCTGTTTTTTGCGCGAGAGATCTTTCCCCTGGTTCTTGAACAACGCCCCAGGGCGGAATTCTGGATCGTCGGCAGCGATCCGACGGACCGGGTTAAGGATCTGGGACGAATTGCCGGCGTTCATGTGACCGGGAAAGTTGATGATGTGCGGCCTTATCTCAGTCAGGCCGGGGTTTTCGTTTGCCCGTTGAGATATGGGTCCGGGGTAAAGAACAAGATTCTCGCGGCTATGGCGATGCAGAAACCGATCGTCGCGACATCGCTGAGCATAGACGGTTTGGATCTCGCCGACAATCGCGAGGTGCTGCTCGCCGATGAACCGCGGGCCTTTGCAGAGAAAGTTGTGGGGTTGCTTTCAGACCCGAAAACAGTCAGCCGGCTGGCGGGCAATGGATTGGCCCGTGTTCAAAGTCAGTATTCGTGGGCTGCGATGGGCCAGGCGTTAGAGAAGGCCATTCAGACTGTCATGGAGTCTCGCAAGGCCTGCGGACGGCAGGCTGTCTAAATCCTCATCACTTTCCTGAACGCGCGATAAGGCGGAATACCGTGAACATCGTACCCCTTCAGGATTCTTATGACGAAGCCTTGTGGGATCAGTACGTACTGAATCACCCGCGGGCATCAGGCTATCATCTGCTCGCCTGGCGGCGTGTCATTCGTAAGGTATTTGGCCATCCCACGCCCTACCTGATGGCCAAGGATGAAGCGGGGAAAGTCCGCGGCGTCCTTCCCCTTGTCTTCACAAAGAGTCCGATGTTCGGGCGATTCCTCACATCGATGGCATTTTTCAACTACGGCGGAGTTTTGGCTGATGATGCGGATGCGGCTCACACACTTCTGAAAGCCGCGGCGGTTACGGCCCAGGAGGTGGGAGCAGCTCATATCGAACTGAGACAGGATGAGCCTCTTGCAACCGACTGGCCCGTCCGATCGAAAAAAGTGTCGATGCGACTCGCGCTCCCTCCGGACTACGAAACCTTGCTAAAGGCCTTTCCTTCCAAGTTGCGCAGCCAGGTTCGGCGGGCGCAGAAGGAGGGGATGGACGTCAGGATCGGTGGCGCGGAGTTGCTGGGGGACTATTATCGTGTATTTGCCCGATGTATGCGGGACCTTGGTACGCCGGTATACGAGAGAGGGTTCTTTGAAGCCATCCTCGAGACCTTTTCCAAAGAAGTACGGCTGTGTGTAGTCTCGCTCAATGGAGCTCCGCTTGCTTCCGGACTCCTATATGGCTTTCGAAGTACGTTGGAAATCCCCTGGGCTGCGTCAGATAAGCGATTCAGTCGACTGGCTCCCAACATGCTCTTGTATGGGGCGGTCCTGGAGTTTGCCTGTCGAGAGGGATTCAAGGAGTTTGATTTTGGCCGATCCTCAGTCGATAGCGGAACATATCGTTTCAAAGCACAATGGGGCGCGCAGCCTCGCCAGTTGTACTGGTATTACTGGCTCTCCGAGGGGCGCACGATTCCGGAATTGAATCCGGATAACTCCAAGTACAAGACTGCTATTGCGGCGTGGAAATGCCTTCCGGTGCCTGTCGCAAATCTGGTCGGCCCACATCTGGTGAAGTATCTGCCATGACGCCCCGGCGAACCATTCCTCCGACGGCTGCTCCGGTTCCGTTTGGGAGTCTCCTGTGCTCCGTCGGTAGTCTCTGGGGTGGCAGGAAATACCGGGCGCGCCTGGTCAGTGAGTTGAAGGCCCACTATGCCGTGCGCGCGGTCTTTCTGGTGTCGTCCGGGAAAGCGGCTCTGACGGTCATTCTCAAATCGCTGGCGGCCTCGAGTAGGCGGAAGCAGGTGATCATTCCCGCCTATACGTGTTTTTCCGTTCCGTCCGCGATCGTGAAGGCCGGGCTGGAGGTGGTGCTCTGTGACGTGGATCCGGACACGCTCGATTTCAACTTTACCGAGCTTGAGGGATTGCTCAACGAAAATGCTCTCTGTGTCGTCTCAACCCATCTGTTTGGCCGTCCCGCGGATACAGAACGCGTGAAGCAATTGTGCGGGGGGAAGGGCATCCTCGTGGTTGAGGATGCAGCACAGGCGATGGGAGGTCAGACAGGCGACCGCCTTCTTGGAACGATCGGGGATGTCGGATTCTATAGTCTGGGCCGCGGAAAGAATATGACGTGTGGCACAGGAGGAATCATACTGACCAGCTCGGCTCCGATCGCGGAAGCGATCGAAGCGGAATACGCGAGTTTGTCAGAAGCCCCTTGGCTTGATGTCTTTCGCAATTGGCTAGAGCTCCTGGTGATGCGCATCTTTATCCATCCGGCGTTGTACTGGTTTCCCGCGGGGCTATCCTTCCTCGGGTTGGGTGAAACCAGGTTTTACACGGACTTTCAGATGTTTCGAATGGACGATGTTCGGGCGCATCTGCTCAATGGCTGGCAACGGAGATTGGCGCGAGCCAATCAGGAGCAGTCTTCCCGTGCGCGATGGCTCATTGAAGGGCTGGATCTCGCCCGAAGGGGCCTAAAGCCGATCATGGGAGAGGGCTCGCTCTTTCTCCGGCTGCCTGTGCTGGTGAGAGGCCGAGAAGCCAAAGAGGCGGTCTGTCGGCTGAGTCGCGAGCAGGGGGCGGGGCTGAGCCCGAACTATCCTGCGACTGTTCAGGACATACCGGAATTGGCCGGACAATTGGCAGACCGGAGGTACCCCGGTGCACAGGAAGTCGTCGATCGATTAGTCACCCTGCCCACGCATCAGTTTGTGTCGGAGCAGGACCGTCTAAAGATCGACCGTGTTCTGGCCACCCAGGGGGAGCTCTCGGTTCCAGGCAGTCCCGTGGACGAAGATCCAGCCATCCGGGGTACCGGTCATCGTCACGTCCATGTCAGAAACCAGCGGAATGGCGCCTCATGACACTTTCTCATTGCATGCTCTCGATATTCTGGCTGTCGGTCACATTCGTATTCTATGCCTATATGGGGTATCCGCTGCTGCTGATGGCGATTGGAGTTCTACGCAATCGCCCCGTGAGGAAAGCCCCGAACCACCCGATGGTCTCCTTGATTATCACGGCCTACAATGAGGAAAAGCGGATTCGGGAAAAGTTGGACAATACGCTTCGGCAAGATTACCCCCGCGAGCGCCTCGACATTGTCGTGGCGTCCGACTGCTCCACAGACGGGACCGATGATCTAGTCCGCTCGTATGGGCCGTCCGGAGTTCGATTAGTTCGGTCGGTCGTGAAGGGCGGGAAGGAGGCGGCGCAGAAACTCGCGGTTGAGTCGACGACCGGAGAGATCCTGGTATTTTCTGATACGGCCACGATGCTCGAACCCCAGGCCATTTCCACGATTGTACGGAACTTCGCGGATCCGACGGTCGGCTGCGTCAGCAGCGTTGACCGGTTTATCGATGTGGACGGAGCGGTAAGCGGGGAAGGCGCGTACGTTCGCTATGAGATGCTTCTCCGGAACCTCGAAACGCGGGTCAACACGTTGGTTGGGCTGAGCGGGTCCTTCTTTGCCGCTCGTCGAACCGTGTGCCAGAACTGGGCGCCGGATCTCCAGAGCGACTTCAACACGCTTCTCAATAGTGTCAGGCTCGGGCTTCGCGGGGTTGCGGACCCGGAAAGTATCGGGTTCTACAAGAATCTGGCCGACCCGAAGAAGGAGTATGATCGCAAGGTCCGCACCATTGTTCGAGGGATCTCCGTGTTTATGAAGAGTCTGTCCCTCCTTAATCCCTTCCGGTATCACCTGTTTGCCTGGCAACTGATCAGTCATAAACTGTGTCGTTGGCTGGTGCCTTTTGCAATGATCGGGGCGCTGGGGGCCAACGCCATGCTCGCGTCATCATCTCTGTTCTATCAGGGAACGTTGATGGCCCAAGCGGGGTTTTATACCGTGGCGCTTGCCTATCTTGTCACTACACGCTTGCCGAGTGTCGGGGTGCTGCGGATCCCGTCATTTTTCGTGATGGTGAATGTCTCGATACTTGACGCCTGGGTCCGCTATTGCCGTGGTGAGCGTATCGTGTCGTGGACTCCTTCTAAACGGTAACGTGTTTTGGCTGTACAGAAAGGGCTAACCGATGGAAAATGTTGAGGTAACAAACAAAACACTCCGCCAGTTCGGTCTCATGGTCGGCGGGGTCTTCCTGGTGATCGGGCTGTGGCCGTTTCTCTGGCGACAGGAGGCAATACGAGAGTGGGCGGTCGTGCTCGGTGCGCTCTTGTCTATGGCTGGACTCGCCGTGCCGGCCATCCTGAAGTATCTGTATCAAGGATGGATGTGGGTCGGGCATGTGATGGGATGGGTCAATACCCGCATTATTTTGGGTGTCCTCTTTTATGGGATTGTGACGCCGATGGGCCTGGTGATGAAGTTGGCGGGGCGTGATCCCATGTCTCGAGGATTTGAACCCGATGCGCCAACGTACCGGGTCATTCGTCAGCCCAGACCCGCGTCTCACATGAAGAACATGTTCTGAGCGGAGCTATTTCCCAGGAGGACGACAGATGGGCGATTTTATTCAAGAGTTGTGGGCATTCATGAAAGAGCGGAAAAAATTCTGGCTCCTGCCGATTATTCTCGTGCTTGTTCTGCTCGGCAGTCTGATTGTCTTGACCCAGGGATCAGCCGTCGCGCCCTTTATCTATACGTTGTTCTAAGCGTGGTGGTCTGCCAACAATGCGGGGTTATGTGCAGGACGATCTGATGGCGCATTTAGGATGATGGTATGATCGCACGTCTCAAGGCCGCAACCTGGAGGGCGTTAGGCGGGCTGTATTCTGTTTCCGGGCTTTCACAGTTCCGCCATCAGGGGCGTGTGATTGTGCTGACCTATCACCGGGTAGTGCCTCAGACGGTGGCGGAACGTCAGCACATTCAGCCTGGCATGTACATGCTGGAGAAGTCCTTCGCCGCTCATGTCGCCTATCTTCGGGAGCACTTCACCATTCTCTCCTTGGATGAACTGCTGGACCTTTGGCGGACGAATCAGTTCAAGAGCGACCGGTCCTACTGTGTCATCACCTTTGATGATGGATGGAGGGATAACTATCAGTTCGCCTTTCCTATCCTGAGAAAGTATGCGGTCCCGGCGACTATCTTTCTTGCGACCGATTTTATTGGAACAACTCGATGGTTTTGGCCGGATCGGATGATGTTGGTGTTAGAGCGTGCCAGAGCACAGACGAGTGGCCCGACTACCCGTGATGAAGTATCAGCGCTGTTGGCTGATACGGTCGGAGTCCGTCAATCCGCTGCTGATGGGAATTTCATGTCCGTAAAATCAGGTATGCCGATTGACTCTGGTGCGATCATTGAACTCTGTAAAGAAGTAGCGGTGGATGAGATTGAAAATCTCATTGACCGTCTCGGTCGTGTCCTCTGCCTGGACGGTCCTTCGGAGCGGGTGCTTCTTGATTGGACTGAGGTGCGCGAGATGGCCGCCCAGGGTGTGTCCTTCGGATCGCATTCCTGTTCGCATCGGATTTTGACGAACATTCCGTTGTCGGAGGTCGGTCGCGAGTTAATCGAGTCACGAAATGCGATGCTTGCACAGGGGGTCACGCCATCCTCGGCATTCTGCTATCCCAATGGAAATTTCAACCCGGGTATTCAAAAGCTGGTCGGGGAGAGCGGGTATCGCGCGGCTGTTGGTTGTGAGATAGGGTTGGAGGGTGATCGCCCCGACGATCTGTACGCACTGAAGAGGGTCAGTCTTCATGAAGACAGTAGCTCTTCAGATCCACTGCTCGCCTTGGCGCTGTCCGGTATTCGCTAGGCCGATGGCGGCGCAATACGTTCGTAGAGGATTGAGATCGTAATGGGGTCGAAGTCTTGCGTACTGGTGACAGATGGTCAGGAGCGTGCCGCTCTTGCCATCACCCGAAGCTTGGGACAAGCAGGCCTTCAGGTGGTCGTTGGGGCCGAAACTCTGAATTCCTTAGCCGGAGCTTCGAAATACTGTCATCGGACCTGGCAGTATCCGTCGCCGCTGGAAGATCCTTCCCGGTTTGTGTCCAGTTTGATCGATGCGGTCGGCCGGTTGGGCATTACCGCTATTATCCCGGTGACGGATTCTACGACTCAGGTGCTCGCAGCCAGACGAGATCAATTTCCTGCTGCGGTCTTGAATGCCGTCCCTCAGCTGGAAAGTTATGAACTGGTATCTGACAAATACCGGTTGATGAAAGTCGCCCAGGAGTTGGGCGTGCCGATTCCCACAACGGTCTACGTCCCCGACGGGGATCTCGCGTCTGTGATCGACCAGGTGACATCGTTCCCCGTCGTGGTCAAGCCGGGGCGATCGCTGTTGATGGCCGACGGTGGATGGGGCAAGACCAGCGTACATTTTGTGTCATCTGTCGAAGAGTTGGTTGACCTGTATCGAAGGGTACCCTATTTGAAGAATCCCTCGCTCATTCAGCAGCGGGTTGAGGGGGAAGGCCAGGGGATATTCGGGCTCTTTGATCATGGAAGGCCCTGCGCACTCTTTGCGCATCGGCGAATCAGAGAAAAGCCGCCGGCCGGCGGAGTGAGTGTGTTGAGAGAGAGCATCGAGCTTCCCAAGCCCATGACCGACTACGCGGTGAAGTTACTGGAACACGCAAAATGGCATGGCGTGGCGATGGTCGAGTTCAAGGTTGATAGAACGTCCAAGATCCCGAGACTGATGGAGATCAACGGGCGGTTCTGGGGGTCCTTGCAGTTGGCGATCGATGCGGGACTTAACATTCCCTATCTCCTCTATCAGGTCACGAGCGGGCAGCCTGTGGCTGTGCCGAATAATGCGTACCATATCGGGACGCGATCCCGCTGGCTCTTAGGAGATCTTGATCACCTGCTGCTGCGGTTGACAAGGTCGACCGCGGCCCTCCACCTGGGACCAGAGGCTCCGTCCCGGTGGCGTTGCTTGGTAGATTTTGCGAGGCTGTTTCAGCGGGATCTACATTATGAAGTGGAATCGCTGAGCGACCCCCGCCCGGCCTTGATGGAGTATCGTGCCTGGATTAGCCAGTTAGTGGGAGGAGTTCGATGAACATGAGTGATACGCCAAGTGTGGGAGCGCATTGCTGGACCTTTCTACGGGCGCTTCGTGCGACGGGGGGATATATCATCGGTAAGCTGAACTTCGTTCGCCATCCCTATGAGCGGTGGTCCACGGTTCGATTGCCGGACTCTGTCCAGTCTGTCCTCTTCGTCTGCAAAGGCAATATCTGCCGCAGTCCCTTAGGGGAAGCCTGCTTTCGTGCTCTGGCCATGCAAGCGGGACGACCACTCACAATCCGTTCGGCCGGACTTGAAACAACTCCAGGGAAACCGGCCCATCTCAAAGCTCAAGCCACGGCGCTCGAGCACGGGCTGTCGCTTGAGAAGCATACGACGACCCAGGTGCACGCGGAATTGCTCGATCAGTCAGACTTGATCGTCGTCATGGAGGTGGCTCAAAAAGATCGGATTCACGGTCTGTATCCAAATACGATCGGGAAGGTGGTCTTGTTGGGACGCTTTGATTCTACCGGTCCTCTTGAAATTGCAGATCCCTATAGTGGGACCAGTGAAGATTTCCGTTCCTGTTATCAGCAAGTGAAGCGATGCTGTCAGGCCCTGGCAGCCCGATTGGATATGAGAACCGGCGATCAGAAGACACGCCAGTTATTTCCAGATACTCCAGCAGTTAAATGACAGCCGGCGAACGCAAGACGACCATTCTGCATCTGTCGACCAGTAGCGGGCCAGGCGGAGCAGAACGAATGATCAGCACACTCACGGCGGCGCTAAATCAAGGCCAAGTGCGAGTCATTGTCGGACTCTTTCGGTCAGGCTGGTTGCAGGCGGAGTGTGAGCGCCTTGGGGTCAGAACAATCGTCATTCCGATTGCAGGAGTTTTAGGCCTGCAATGGTTCTTGGGATATTGGGACCTGGTCCGTAAGGAACGGGTGGCGCTCATTCATGCGCATGAGTTTAGCGCGATTGTCTGCGGCTGGGTTCTGGCTAAGATGGCAGGGGTGCCGCTCGTCGCAACGGTGCATGGAAAGAATTACTTTTGGGAGAAATGGCGCAGGCGAGCAGCCTATCGTATCATCAGTCGGTATGGCAGCCTGGTTGCGGTGTCGGCAGACTTGAAGCGGTTTATCTGTGACAAGGTCGGTGTTGCAGAGGAGCGGGTTCAAGTTATCTATAATGGTGTTCCTCAGGCACAGATGGTTGCAGATGAAGAGGCTCAAACGTGCAAGGCGGAGCTTGCGATTGTCGGTCGCTATCCCGTGTTGGGGGTTGTGGGCAGTCTTTATCCGGTCAAGGGGCATCGATTTCTCATCTCGGCGATGCCGGAGATCATTCGGCGGCGGCCAGGTGCGGTCTTGTTGGTGATCGGGCGAGGCGAGCTGGAAGCCTCGCTCAAGGCGCAAGCAGAGCAGTTGGGGATCGGGGAGAATATCCGTTTCCTGGGGATGAGGCAGGACGTTCCTAGGCTCCTGTCAGTGTTAGACGCGTTTGTCTTGCCGTCATTATCTGAGGGGTTGTCCTTGGCGTTGCTTGAGGCAATGGCAGCCGGAAAACCGGTGGTGGCGACAGCCGTTGGCGGGAATCCCGAGTTAGTCGATCAGGGTCAGACAGGATTTTTAGTCAGTTCCGAAAATGCCGGAAATCTGGCCGCCAAACTGGTTGAGCTATTGCAGGATCCTCTCATGATGCAACGCTTCTCAGACCAAGGGGCAAAGCGAGTTCGTCAATTGTTTAGCCTGGAGCATATGGTCGATCAGTATCGAGGCCTGTACGCAACTCTTTTGCCTGGTAAGGACGAGGGGAATCACGATGGAGCCTGATGCTATCGGGGCACGATTCCCTGCCACGTCAAAATTGAAGCCGAGGAGCCTTGCGCCTCTGCGCCAGGCTCAGGAGAGTAAGGCCGGATTTTATCTTGTGTTGGCGTACCTTCTGTTTGAATTTGGCCGTCCACAGGAAATAGTGCCCGGTCTAAGAGCCATTCCCTTCGGAACGGGCCTCTCCGTCTTGATACTCTTGAATGTTCTCATGTCCGGGAAGCTGGATTTCTCCAGAACCCAGACAAAACTATGGATCCCGCTGTTTGCGGTGATGGCGATTCACGTGCCGTTGGCGGTGAACAACTTTTGGGCGCTGATGACCTTTAAGGACATGTTTCTCTTGTTTTGTGTCTATCTTGGGATCGTGATCTTCGTCAACTCTCTCGAAAGAATGATGACTGTGATGAAGCTGTGGATGGGGATTCACGGGTTCCTCGCGATCATGGGGATCATCAAGGGTGGGGTTGGCATCGGGGCGTGGATGGGTGACGAGAATGATTTCTGCATGGTCATGGTTATGGCCGCGCCGTTCGGCTACTTCCTGTTTTTCGGTGCAGAGGGGACGTCGCAAAAGCTGAAGTATCTGGGGATGTTGGGATCATTTATCCTCGGCGCGATGGCCAGTCTGTCTCGTGGTGGTTTTATCGGATTGGCGTCGGTCGGAGCGTATTGCTGGTATCGGTCTCCGAAGAAAATGAATGCTTTGATCTTAGTGGTTGTCGCGGTTGTGTTTATGTTGATCCTGGCTCCGGACAGGTACTGGGATGAAATCAGTTCTTCGACAAGCGATGAGACGATGGCGATCGGTACAGGTGCTGAACGGCTGTATACCTGGGGGATTGGGGTGGAGATGTTCTACTCGAATCCAATTATTGGAATCGGACAGAGCAATTTTCCGTGGACTTTCAATCTGTATGAGGCAGGCCGGACATTCAATGAGAAGTCGATCGCTGGCCGTCAAGCCCATTCTGCCTGGGTCACCCTTCTTTCCGAATTGGGTCTCGCGGGGATTCTGATCATTGGCGGGATGTTGCTGCAGTGTTACAAAGATCTGAAGTTTGTGAGGATGAAATTCACGCCTGCGGAGTCCAGGAAAAAACATGGCCAAACGATTCGTGCAAAAGAAGACATACGCGTGTATCTGGCCATGGCCATGGAAGGAAGCTTGATCGGCTTCATCGTGAGCGGGGTATTCATTTCTATTCTCTGGTATCCCAGCTTGTGGATCATGCTGGCGTTGGTGGTGGCCCTACGGAATATTTCAGAGAAGCAGACAGAGGGAGGAGCTCTCGAGGCAGTAGCGGGACAATATCCACGGGGCATTCCTCTCCCACGTTTTGGCGAGAGGCCGCTCTCTCGTTTTTAAAAATGGCCACCCAAGGTATCCCCGTCTACTATGACAATGATCAATCCGAGGGTTGCCAGATTGCGATCGAACAAGAGTCGGATTTGACAGGGGCTCATGCTCAGATTGTGGTGTGAGCGGGCTATTATATTCACCGGCCTGGAAGTCCCTTTTCGGTAAACTATTCGGCCGGTATTGTCTTGAAATGCTCTTTTGTAAAAGGTCACAGTGACGTTGTCTCACCTGAAATTGTTTCTCTGGATCGCCGTCTTTGTTGTCCTCCTCGAGGTAGGGTTGGAAGTTCGAGCCAATCAGCGGGGATGGGATACGATGGTATTTGGATTTTCATTCCCAACGCAGAGTGTCTCGCCGCAACAACAAGCGAATAGTGAGTTTGGGCCAACGCCAGCGTTCCCGTTTCGGAGCAGAATTGTTCCCCTGGAACGTGAGTCCGGGAATCATCGCTACTGGGTGGCATCTTCGTCACACGCGGAAGACATCTATCTCCCGCCTCCCATGATCTTTCCCAATATTCTTGAGCATTTCTTAAAGGAAGGTAAGCTCAATGCCGTTGTGCTAAACGCGTCACGCGCGGGGGTTGATATCTCTGGGAATGTGGATGACCTCAAGCGTTGGGGAAGGCAGTGGAAGCCCGACTATGCCATTCTTTACCAAATGTCGTTGTCGATTGGGTCTATTGCGAAGCATGTATTGGGGGCGGGGGCGCAGGTAGCTTCCGCTAATGCCAATAATAATAAGGTGAAGGAAGGACCAGTTGCCTGGATTAATCGGCTGGTAGAGAAGACAACGATTTATGCCAATGTGAAAGGACAAATTACAGCGCGAATCGGGGCAAGTCGGGTTCTTTCAAATGGCTTAGGTTTACAAGCTGAACAAGAGTTCACGGCCATGCTGCGAGATTTTATTGGCGCTGCTCGCTCAATAGGGTCCGTGCCGGTGCTTACGACATTTGCGACAAGTCACACGCGTAAGCAGCGTGGAGAAATTCCCCAGGACATTGCTTTAGGCCTATTCAAGTATAGTAGCGTTCTGTCAGTGGAGGGGTGGGTTGCATCTGTCGAGCAATTTAATGCGGCCGTCAAGCGGGTTGCCAATGAGGAGCGGGTATTGCTGATTGATGTTGAAAGTACAGTGGCCGGTCATCCTGAATATTTTCGAGACTTTGTCCATTTCACCCCTGCCGGCCATGAAGCCGTGGCTAAGGCCATGGGCGTGGCACTCCTGCATTTTGAGCAAGAGGACGCGATGGCTTCAGCTGATCTGAAGAGGGCTGCGCCGTGACCTTCAACTCCGCCGAGTTCCTTTTCTTTTTCCCTCTCGTGCTCCTGGTCTATGTGTTCGCATTTCGCCGGGAGCGATGGCGGGAAACGGTACTGCTTGTCGCAAGCTACCTGTTCTATATGTCCTGGAATTGGCGGTACGCAGGATTGCTGGTCCTTTCGACCGTTGTCGACTATTCAGTTGGGCGACTGATGGCGAAGGAGTCGAGGCGGGGAATCCGCAGAAATATACTCATTGCCAGTCTATGCTCAAATCTCGGCATGCTGTGCCTCTTCAAATACTATAACTTTTTTGTCGAATTGGCAGGGCCTGCAACGACGCTTTTTGGCGTAGACGTGTCATTTCTGAAGCATGAGTTACTGCTGCCCGTCGGCATCTCGTTTTATACCTTTCAGACAATGAGCTATACGATTGATCTGTATCGCGGGGAAAACGTTCTTGAGAAGGATTTTCTGAAGTTTTCTGTGTTTGTCGCATTTTTTCCTCAGCTCATGGCTGGGCCGATTGTTCGAGCAAAGGAATTTCTTCCGCAGCTTCATCGGGTTCCACTCGTCAGCCAGGAGAGGGTGCAGGATGGGCTTCTACTGGTGTTTCGAGGTTTGTTTAAGAAATTAGCGATCGCGGATCTTCTCGGTATCCTGGCCGTCGACAAAGTATTTGCCAATCCCGCAGCGTTCTCCTCCTGGGATCTTCTCATCGCTTTGTACGGGTACACGTTTCAGATCTATAACGACTTCTCAGGGTACAGTGATATCGCAAGAGGATTGGCAAGGATACTGGGATTCGAACTTCCAGTGAATTTCAATCGACCGTATCTTTCTCAGAGTGTCAGAGAGTTTTGGACTCGATGGCATATTACCCTCTCGAAGTGGTTGCGCGATTACCTCTATATCAGTCTCGGAGGCAACAGAGCAGCGCCGTGGCGTGTACGAGTGAATCTGATGATCACGATGTTGCTGGGAGGGCTCTGGCATGGAGCGGCACTGCATTTCGTCGCATGGGGAGCCTATCATGGATTTCTTCTAATGATAGGAAGAAGTCGGGAGGCCACGGCGGAGAGTTTTGCTCGGTGGGGGATAATTCGAAGACAACTCGTCTGTTTCCACTTGGTCGTGCTCGGCTGGTTACTCTTTCGCATCCAAGATCTGCCGCATCTCGTTCAGTATGTGGAGGGGTTGGTCAGCAATGGGGTGGGAACGCAGATCCATGGGTTATTCTATGGAGTGCTGGCCACTGCAGTCGTCCTTCATTTGACGCCTATTGAACAATGGGAACGATTGAAGGCGCAATTCTTCTGCCTACCCGTTCCAGTTCAGGCTGGAGCCTATGCGCTTCTTTTGGTCCTGTACTGCGGGTTTACGCTAGAGTCTCCTGCGTTTATTTACTTTCAGTTCTAAGACGGTTGCCACGTCGCACAGCAGGTTGGCGGAAAATGAGTAGTCGAATGCCAATGTCTATCCACGCACAGAAGCTGCAGGTGTGTCATGTGGCGGTAGGTGATCTCTGGGCGGGGGCTGAAGTACAACTCAAGGTGCTGCTCTCGAAGCTTGTGCTGAGGCCTGATCTTAACCTTTCCGTGATTCTATTTAATGGCGGGAGGTTGGGTAAAGAAATTGAGAAGCTTGGTATTCCGGTTGCGATCTTTCCTGAAGCTGAATGGGGAAGCGGCAAGATGTTTCTTGAGCTGGTCCGCAAGTTCAAGCAGTCGGATGCGAAGATCATTCACACGCACAAGTACAAGGACACGATTCTGGCAGCACCGGCTGCTAAGTTATGCGGCATCCCGTACGTTGTTCGAACGGTGCATGGGCTCCGCGAACCATTTGAAGGCCTGCGAGCTTTCAAAATGAGTCTCTATGAGTCGATTGAGCGCACAGTTCATCGATTGTGCGTGAATTCCATTATCGGGGTGTCATCGCAAATCGAACGCAGGTACAGGGCTGAAGGAGCAGTGTCCAGAGTTGTCTGTATTCGAAACGGCATCGATCTCGACCGTCGGCTAACCCACGTTGACCGGAACCGCCTACGTAGGGATTTGGGCGTAGATTCCGGGACTTGTTTGATTGGCACAGTTGGCCGGCTTACGCCGGTGAAAGGTCTCTCTTACCTGCTTCAATCAATTTCCATTCTCCTGCGCCAGCGGGCGAATGTGAGATTGTTGATAGTGGGGGATGGAGTGATCCGCAAGGATCTGGAGGCGCAGGCGCGCGACTTGGGAATTGGCGAAAACGTTGTCTTTTTAGGGCATCGAGAGGATACTGAAGCACTACTACAGGCCTTGGATATTTTCGTCCTTCCTTCTTTGAACGAGGGGATTCCCATGGCGCTTCTCGAGGCCATGGCGGCGTCCCGGGCTGTCGTGGCAAGTCGAGTGGGAGGGATCCCTGAAATTGTTGAAGATGGAGTCGAGGGAATTCTGGTTGAGCCGATGGATGCGACCCAACTTGCTGAGAATTGCGGACGCTTGATCGAATCACCCGAGATTGCCATGAAAATGGGTGAGCAGGCTCGGAAGAGAGTGGTACAGGAATTTTCCGCGGTGGCCATGGCGGATCGGGTCGCAGGGCTCTATAAAGAATTGGTGAGGTCTCGATGAGAGCGATGGATAGACTGTATGGTTTCGTGTGGAACGGTCGCGCCGATCTAGGTCCAACACAGACCGAACTCTATTTTCATCAGTCAGGTATCTTGTGACACCTTCCAAGGCGATAGCTTCACCATCAAGTTCACTTCGCATAGCGCTCTTCGGCGCTGGCCGCCATGCTCAGCATCATGCCCGTGCCATCTTGCGATGCGCCGGTGCCAAGCTGGTTGCGGTAGCCGATCCCTCCGATATCGCCCAGGCGGCGATGCGAAGCATTGTTCCGGGGATCAAGAGTTATGGCAACCCTGAAGAGTTACTGGCTGCTGAACGGCCTGACGTGGTGCATATCTGTACGCCTCCGACTTCCCATGGGCCGCTCGCACTCTCGGCGTTGAAAGCTGGGAGCCATATCTATGTGGAGAAACCATTTACGGAGCGAGTCAAGGATGCACAACAGATTCTGGACGAAGCCCGGGCCAAGAGTCTTCTGGTCTGTGCCGGTCATCAATTACTCTATGAGTCTCCGACCGCAGTCCTTACCCAGTACCTGCCTTCAATCGGTCGGGTCGTTCATGTCGAGAGTTATTTTTCCTTTCGCACAGTTCGACATGCACCGGGCGGGCGCACCGTGCTTCGTGCGGATCATCAATTACTCGATATCCTGCCCCATCCGGTCTATCTGCTGCTGCGGGTTCTCGAGCAGTCGGGTGAGGGACGTATCGAGCTGGTCTCGCTCGAAGTGAGCCAAGCCGGGACTGTGCACGCACTCGTCCGGCGCGGTGGAGTGACCGGGACGTTGGTCGTGACACTTGAGGGCCGCCCTGTTGAGAGCTATCTGCGGGTGATTGGGAAAAACGGCTCACTCTTCGCTGATTACGTCCGGAGTACCACACAGCGGGCTATCGGTCCAGGCTCATCGGGCATCGACAAGCTCTTGGCTCCCTATCGACAGGCCTGGCAGCTCCTGACCGGGACCACGTCGGCAATGGCGCGCCGGTTTCTCAAGCGCCAGCGCAGCTACCCGGGGCTTGCAGAGCTGTTCGCGGCCTTCTACGAGTCTGTGCGGGCGAAAACCCCTTCCCCGCTCTCTCCTGAAAGTTTGCTTGAAACTGTCCGTATTTGTGAGCGGGTTGCTGAGGCCCTCAAGGTTGGAGAGGCGAAAGCCTTGGCGTTGGCGGCACCGAGGCCCGTCGATAGCCGGGGTGTGCTTGTGACGGGCGGGACGGGGTTTCTTGGGAAGGAGATTGTTCGTGCCTTGCTGGGGCGTGGTCGTCCCGTTCGTGTTGTGGCGCGGCGCGAGCCTTCGCCATGGGAACGGATTGCCGGTGCTGAATATGTTGTGGCGGATGTGGCAACAGGCGCCGGTGCGCATTTGTTCAAAGGTGTCGATACGGTCATTCACGCAGCAGCAGAGACTGCCGGTGGATGGCCGGAGCACCAGCGAAATTCGCTCGATGCCACTTCGTACATGGTCAGGGGAGCGGCTGCCGCCGGCGTCACGCGTTTCATTCATGTGAGCAGTCTGGCGGTGTTGGCTCAGGCGCGGGGAGGACCGATCGGTGACCATCATCCATTGGAGTCGAACAGCAAGGGGTCAGGGCCCTATGTGTGGGGCAAGCTTGAATCAGAACGGCGTGCCGTTGATTTGGGAGAGGAACTCGGGCTGTCGGTCAAGGTGATTCGTCCTGGTGCCTTGGTGGACTATCGGGATTTCGACCCTCCAGGCCGTCTCGGCAAGCGGCTGGGAAATTTCTTTGTGGCGGTCGGTTCCCCGCGCGATAGGCTTGGCGTTGTGGATGTGGGATTTTCAGGCCGGTTCCTGGCATGGGTGACTGATATGTGGGAGACCGTGCCGAGTCCGTTGAATCTCCTCGACCCCGTCTCGCCGACCAAACGCGAGTTGTTGGATCATCTTCGAAAGGCCAACCCGGATCTCACGGTGATCTGGCTCCCGACCTTCGTGTTGGTGCCGCTCTCATGGGTGGCGACTATTTTTCAAAAACTTCTTCGTCCCGGCAAACCTGCTATTAATGTGGCCAAAGTATTCAGCGCGTTGCCATATGACACCTCGGCGATTGCCATACTGGCAAAGCGCATGGATGGCATGCCTTGACGGACACGCTCCCTGACTCCCAGCTTCGGTAACGGTATAGTTCATGACTGCTCTTATCGGGATATTGGTGCTGCTGATATTGTTCCCCCTCACGCTGCTGGTCCTGTATCAGTGGTTCCTTGCCGTGAGTTCTTTTTTCTATCGTCCCCCGGCAAGTCAATCCGGGGACAGGCAAGCCCGGTTTCTCATATTGATCCCTGCCCACAACGAAGAAGTGGGAATCGTGAGTACGCTGGAAAGTCTGCGTAATCTGAATTATCCATTCTCACATTATCGAATATTGGTTGTCGCTGATCGCTGCACAGACGGGACAGCCGCCGTTGCCAAACGTTGGGGGGCGGAGTGTTTTGAGCGAGTCGATGGGCAGCCGGGAAAAGGGGCTGCGCTTGCCTGGGGTATTCAGCAAGCGCGGAGCGCTCGGATCGCTTTTGAAGCCGTGGTCATTGTTGATGCCGATACCCTTGCAGATCGGGATCTTCTCTTGGCGTTTAACACGGAACTTCAGGCCGGTCGACAGGTGCAGCAGGGCTATAACTACATCTCTAATCCCTGGGCCAGTCCCTTTACCAGAATTATTGCTGTGACGGGTGTGCTGCGAAACGGCCGCTATTATGCGGGAAAGACGGCTCTCGGCCTTCAGGGAATGCTGACCGGTACCGGGATGTGTTTGAGCGCAGGAGTGCTTGAACGACGAGGGTGGACGGCTTTTTCAGTCGGAGAAGACTGGGAATTCTCGGTTGAGCTTTTGCTGGGTGGGGAGAAGATCTACTTTAATCCTATGGCGAGGACCTTTGCGAAGGAATCCCAGTCCTTCAAGCAGGCGTCCCATCAACGATTGCGCTGGGCCAGCGGTCGCTATGCGGTCATGGGCAGTAAGATCTGGTCGCTGATTACGCAGGGGATCGCTGCAAGATCCTTTTCGTTATTCGACTCCGCCGTGACTCTGGTCGCTCCCAATTATTCGAGCCAGGCTTCGCTCGCGCTGTTGTGTCTTGTAGGAAGCTTTGTCAATGCGGATGATCCGATCTGGGGATTTTCCTTCTACTGGGCCGCGGGCCTTCTTGGAGCGATCGCCGGTTATTTTCTGCTGGGAGTACTCTCCACGGAATCACCGGGAAAGGCGCTGGCAGGGCTGGCGCTGGTTCCGGTCTTTTTGCCGTGGCGTCTTGTCATTGAGTTGCTTGGAATGCTGGGATACGGTCGGCGATCTTGGGGGAGAATAGCCCGCGCCGATCATCCCTCCCGGCACGTCAATCGCTGAGGGATTGCTCATGTGCGGCATTGTCGGCAGTGTTCATGCAGAGCTCGGACAGATCGATCAGCAATTGGTCCGTCGGATGTGTGCGTTGATCCGGCGGCGCGGTCCTGACGACGACGGATTCTTCTTCGACGGGCAGGTCGGGTTGGGTATGCGTCGTCTGGCGATCATCGACGTCACCAGCGGCCGGCAGCCGGTCTTTAACGAAGATCGCACGGTGGCGGTTGTCTTCAACGGAGAGATTTACAATTACAAAGAGCTTCGCGAGGACCTCTTAAAACGCGGGCATGTCCTGACCAGCCACTCGGATACTGAATGCATCGTCCATCTCTATGAAGACTTCGGTGAAGATTATGTCACGCATTTGCGTGGGATGTTTGCGATTGCTCTTTGGGATCTGCGCCAAAAGAAGCTGTTGCTTGCCAGAGATCGCTTCGGGATCAAGCCTCTGTATTATTGGCAGGATGGGCGAGATCTCTATTTCGGGTCTGAGCTGAAGTGCCTGCTCGCAGTCGATTGCTACGAAAGGCAGATGGATCTCCAGTCTGTCTCGGACTTCTTCACCTTCAAGTATGTGCCGGGGCCGCGAACGATCTACCGGGGGATAGCAGAGCTGCCTCCAGGGCATACCGCGGTGTGGAGGAACGGAGAGCTTACGACGCGGCGATACTGGCAGCTCAAATTTTCTACAGATCACAATAAATCAGTCGACTATTATCGTGAAGGCCTGCTGCATCATCTGGAAGAAGCGGTGCGCTTGCACCTGGTGAGCGAGGTCCCTCTTGGCTCGTTTTTGAGTGGCGGCATTGATTCTAGTGCCATTGTTGCGTTGATGGCCAGGATATGCCCAGGAAATGTGAAGACGTTTACCGTGGGGTTTGGAGAAGGGCAGCCGGGAGCCGATGAGCGTCCCTATGCGAGGACGGTTGCTGAGTTGTTCAAGACGGACCATTCAGAGTGTGTGTACGACAATCCCCAGGCACAAGTTGAGTCGATTCTCCCCTTGATGCTTGAGGCTTTTGATGAGCCGTTTGCAGACTCCTCGATGATTCCCAACTACCTCGTGTGTCAGGCGGCCAGGCAGTGGGTGACTGTTGCGATGTCCGGGATCGGAGGGGACGAACTATTTGCCGGGTATGAGCGATATCGGGGTGCCCTTGCGGCTAATACCTATCAGCGATTGCCTGGAGTGCTCAGGCACGGTCTTCATGCACTGATTCATTCGCTGCCGCAGTGGGATATGGCGGGGCTCTGGATTGATCGGATGAAGCGATTTGTAGATGGTGCAGCTTTGCCTCTGCCAGAGCGGTACCAACAGTATCTCTCGGCGTTCACGGAGCCGGATAAGGCCAGCCTTTTTAGTCAGGATTTCTTGAATGAGCTGAGAAAGGCCCATGTGGGCAGCGCAGAGCTTGCTATGCATAAGGTCGAGCAATGCCGCGATCCGCTTGAATGGATTTTGCTTACGGATATGGAGACTTATCTTCCGGACGATGAACTGCGGAAGGGTGATCGACTCAGTATGTGGCACTCATTGGAAGTCAGAGTCCCATTTTTAGATCACAAACTGGTGGAATTTGTCGCCACGATTCCTTCCCATTTGAAACTGAAGGGGTGGGAGAAGAAGCACATTCTCATCAAGTCGTTGGAAGGATTGCTCCCTCAATCGATTCTCAGTCGAAGAAAGCAAGGCTTCTCGATTCCTCTTAACCACTGGTTGCGAGGCCCTCTCAGAGACTTGCTCAGAAGTCATCTGGCTACTTCGGCCATTCGGGAAATAGGGCTGTTCAATCCTGTGGCCATCGACCGTCTGCTGGACGAGCACGATCGTGGTGTATGCAACCATGAAACCCAGCTCTGGACGTTGCTCACGTTCGTCATGTGGCGTAAAGCCTACCTGGTCTAGCGCTTCTTGATACTGCAAATTGCCAAGCAACCATTTGGCGAAGCTTCGCCCGTGTCAGCGGATCAATGAATGCATAACGAAAAGCAAACCAATAGAATCGAGTTTCTGGATCGATTGCGAGGGGTTGCGATCTGCATGGTGGTAGCTATCCATGCTACGGAATATACCGATATAAGTGGTCAAGCGAAGGCTTTCTTGCTGTCTTGTTTTGGGATTGCGGTGCCTTCTTTTTTTATGGTGGATGGTTACTTATTTTGCGCGAGTTTTAAGTCGAGGAAGTTTGATTACCGTGTGTATTTGACAAAGAGTTGTGTGCGACTACTCGTTCCGTGGGTCGTGTTTACTGTGATCTACGTAGCTTTCCGGGCTGCCTTGGAATATTCCAATGTATTGCCGGTTAGGGTCATTGTGGGACGTCCAATAGAAAAGCTTGCGATGAGTATTTACATGTCATCGATCTCCTCGCAAATGTATTTTCTGCTCTCTTTATTTCTCATACGAGCGTGGACGCCCGCCCTAAGATACCTCCTGTTGGTCCCAACTTACTTGGTTCCATTTATATTTGTTGCCTACGCTCTGGCTTGGAACGAGTTCAGCGGTTTGCGATTGTTTAGCGCTTCAGATGTGGACTGTCTTGGAGGATGTTTTGAGCCAGTTACGCACGCATTATGGGGATTACAGTACTATCTATTCGGTGCGTGTTTATTTCTTTGTAGGGAGCGGCTAGAGCTTCATTACCATGCTGTATTGATCAGTAGTCTCCTGATGTATGGTTTTGCAAAGAGTGTGCATATCTCTCTGGGATGGAGCGAGCAATATATCGGGTTGCTCATCCTGTGGTCTATGATGAGGGTGTTTCCCTCAAGTGATAGTTGGATCGCCCAGGTAGGAAAAGCAACGATGGGCATATATATTCTTCACATGCCTATCGTATTAAAGGCGGTAGACCTATTGGTGGCAGCCATACTAGCGCAAGGCAATGCGCTCATGAACTATCTTTTCATCACGGTTCTGACCCTTGTTGCTTCTGCTTTGTTGACGAGAGTCATCACCAGTGTGCGCCTAGGTCGAGCGATCATGGGGGAAGGATACGCAAAAACCGGAACATGAATACTGTGTGGAGAACGTTAATACGGCTGTGCTTGCCCCAGGTATAACTCCTCTGCCTGACATTTTTACTCGGTCAGTCGCTGTTCTCTCGAACACTACTTCTATTTTGCTGTAAACCCGGACGGTGTCGCAGGTGGTGTCGTATCGCTTGGTGTTGGAGAACCAGTGCATCCAATTCTGGCATCACGGCTTACTGCATAGTCATCATAGTAAATTATGCCCATGCCGTCCTGTGTATACAACCGCACTGCTCGAAAGACACTTTGCTGCCCGGCTTGATCCATACGGACATCCGACCGGTTAACCCCCAGAGCCCCGTTAATCCAGTTTTGGACAATTCCGTTACTTTGCCCGGGAGTCGCGTAGGTTATGCGGGTTTCGAGGCAGACCCATTGGTTTTGAGGAATGAATCCACCATAAAGGACTTCGGTATCACCGGTGGACTTTTGCACTGAGACGTCGAACTGAGGCTGCCCCCACAGCATTCCCCACCACATGGAGGTGTAGGAGTCTGATGCATAAGCCGGTTGGAGCGTGAGTTTTGTGGTGGTGGCATCAACCGTGAAATTATCCATGTATATCCAAAACCGGCTATAGAGTGTGGTCGTCGTCGGTGCCGATAGGTTTCGATCCTTATAACAGCTCTGATACCCTGGTGTGGCTGACTGTCCGCCAATGGCTTGGTGTCCCCTGAATATTTCCTTTAGCGACTTGCTGCCGGTATGGGCGCGGTCTGTGCTGGGGAATAGAATGATGTCATTGCCTGGACAGGAACTAGACCACACAGCATCCATAGCTGTGTTATCAGCGTACTCGAATCCTTCGTCCCAATCGACGGTGGCATGGGAGGGAATTGCGCAAAACAAAAGCCCCACGATAATGCTCAACGAAGCTACAAACGGCCATTTTATTCTGCTTGATTGTGTTGTCTGGATTCTCATGATTGTTGTCTCACTTGGTTGAGCTTGCCCAAAGGTTGATCTTGATATTCTCTTGGATTATCTCATCTAGGAGTTTTCATTTGATGAAGAGCCCGCTTGGTGTTGGTGGCGGCGTTACGCCTGGCTGTGGTGTGGGTACTGAGGGTGGTGGGGACGCTACAGCGGGAGCTTCGCTCTTTGGCAGTTCCCCCGAGCATCCGATCCGTTGGTTGCCGACGGCCAATTTGTCATAGTAGAGATCCCCTTCTCCATACTGGACATATAGCCTATTGTAATTAAACTTTGCTGTAGGACTATTCTGGCCAGAGGTTGTTGCATCCCGCATTGGCAAATCGTATCGCGCAATGATTTGATTGCTATTAATCCAGGCTTCGATGATTCCATTTGAAACCCCTGGGCTGCTCATCTTAATGTGCGTTTCAATGCAAGCCCATCGATTTTGTGGAATGTTTGAACCATAGACATTATAGGTCTCGGTTCCTCCTTTGACGCCTTGTACTGACACTGAGAGGGTGGTCTGACCGAAAAGCATAATCCACCAAAAGCTCGGATAGTAGCCTTCCCCTCCTTGCAGCATTAGTTTGGTCCCAGCTTGGGCGTCAGGTTTGAAATTGTCCAAATATATATAGTAGCGGGACCAGAGGTCCTCAGTTGCTGTTCCGAAGTAACGTTCATTGTAGCTGCCGCTTTGCACGTGATTGCCCAGAAAATGCTGTTTGAGAGAGTGCGTCCCTGAATAAACGGGGCTCGTTGCGTGCGACATCCCTGAGACAACAGGATACGCCGTATTTCCTGGCTCCAGCTCATCCTCCCAAAATACAGTCGCATTCGACCATGATGGCGATAACGCCATATAGCTTAGGAACAGGCAGGCAACTCTCACTGCAGTTGCTAAACGGTTTCTACGAACACTTTCCATGCTCATATGTCTTTCCTCTTCTTGTAAAACTTGTCCGAGCGCTGCCAGAGACATGGAAAGTTCTACCACACCTAACCTGGCTCTCAGAATGGTTGTTAATAGACGCTTTTGCTCGTTTCGCTCGAGTAGGGGCTTTCATTCCCTGCCTGGTCATAGGCCGTGATCACGAAAAAGTACGTGAATCCCTTCGCCAGGCCGCTTGATATGTATTGAGTCGTTCCTGCTGTTAGGGTAGCAACGGGAGCACCGTATCCTCCTGAGGAGGTTGCACGATACACCTTATACCCTGCGAGATCTGATTCGCTATTGGCATTCCAGGATAGTGTAACCGATCCGGTTGTCGGTTGTGTAGCTGCCGCGATAGTCAGTGTCACCGGCACTGACTGCGGGGTGTTCGTAGCTCCGGATGCAGACACGGTAATGACACCGCTATAGTTTCCCGCTGCCAGCCCCGCGATATTGACGCTCGCTACCACTGAGTTGCCTGATTGGGTCGCAGTCAGCCAGTTGGCGTTATCTGTGACGGTCCATGTCAGGGTTCCTGTGCCGGTATTGGTTATTACGACGTTCTGCGTCGAGGGGTTGTTCCCGCCGGCGGTGGCATTAAACGCGAGGCTCGTGGGGCTCATGCCGATGCTTGGTTGAGCCGCTGGAGCAGTTATTGTGAAGGTTATTGGCACATTGACGGTTGCGGATCCGGCAGCATAGAGGGTGACTATGCCGTTATAGGTGCCGGCAGTTAGGGCTCCGGTGATCGGACTAATCGTGACTACGCCAGTTCCAGTACCAGAGGTTGGGGAGTGCGATAGCCACGCTGCGTTGTTGCTGATCGTCCAAGTCAACGTGCCGCCACCGGTGTTTCTGATTGTCAGTGACTGTGGCGTTGGGTTTCCGCCACCCTGCTGTGCCGTAAAGGTCAAGCTTCCAGGAGTGACCCCTATTGCCGGAGGAACCGCGGTTGCTGTGATCGTGAGCGAGACGGTTACGGTTTGCGGTGTGTTTGTGGCGCCGGAAGCGGCGATCGTGATGGGAGTGCTGACTGTGCCGACGGATAAACCAGATGTATTGACCGCGACCGATATGGTTCCGACTCCGGTTCCTGACGCAGGGCTTAGGCTGAGCCAGTTGGCGTTTGCCGTTGCCGCCCAATTCAACGTGCCGCTGCCGGAATTAGAAATAGAGATTGTCTTATTTGCCGGATTGCTTCCTCCCTGAACGGCCGAGAACGACAAGGTTGTCGCGCTCAGGCCGATGGTGGGAGTGGGAGCAGCGGTAACGTCAAAGTTCACAGTGACTGTCTGTGGCGAGTTGGCCGCACCGGTTCCGACGATGGTGATCAGGCCGGTATGTGTTCCAACCGAGAGGCCGGCGGGATTCACCCGTACACTTACCGAGCCGAGATTGGTGCCCGAGGCCGAGGAGGCGTTATTCAATGTCAGCCAGGCGCTATTAGAGGATGCGGTCCAAGTCAGCGTTCCCGGTCCCGTGTTGGTAACGGTGAGAGGCTGAGCTGCCGGGCTGGTTCCATTCTGTACTGCAGAAAATGACAAGATGCTCGGATTGCGAGTGAGCGTGGGAATAACCACTGTCGGGTCAGGATCTTCTTCTTGATAGGCAACGATTTGAGTTGCTCCAGGCAGTTCAGTGAGCAGCCTCTGCATACTGCCTGGAAGGCGGCTTGACCCGCGTGCTCCGGATGGAGCGGCTGCGGCGACTCTCGCCGATGGCTGGGCGTTTCCCATCAGTGCGGAGGGGGATGATGTTGCGGCCGGGATCGACGCGACTTGTCCGACAACGAGAGGGGAGGCTATCGGTGCCGCGATGGCGATCGGAGGCGACAGCTTTTCTGTTGTGACATCCCTGGTCGGCGTTGGGCCGGACTCTGCGGGCACCGTCTTGACAGGGATTGTATCGATAGAGGTTGTCTGCGTAGCTTGCTTGAGGGCTGCTTTGGGAGAACTCGCCGCTGTATTACTGGATGACAAGGCTGGCCGGTGAATCAGGCGGTGCGATTTTCGTGGCGTTGAAGGGGAAGTTTTTGCAGCAGGGGAGAGTGGCTTCGTCGAAGAATCCTGGGTTTGTAATGGGGAGTTCTCTTGAGTCATAGCGGTGGCACTTGGGATCGCCGGTATCTCGTAGGCCATTGATATCAAGATGCCTAAAGTGATGCCGAGTCGTAACCGTTTCGATATCTTGGCGTTCAAAGATTCTGGTGAAGAGTGCATGGGGAAAGGGCCTCCGTGTTGCTTGACCGCCCTGCACGCCAGCCATCTGCCTTATGGTGGAGATCGGTAATCGTCTCGATAGCGAGCAAGATTGGTGCCCTTTATGAAATGCTTTGAGCGTCTCACGGGAGTTTTTTTGCATTTGGTGTGTTTTCAAGTAGTTAGGAGTTTGTATGGAAATCTAGAGGAAGGTGCTGAGCTGGGTGTTGTACTGATCGGAGCGAAAGCGTAGGGGGGAGAGAACATACTTGAGCTTGTCAGGGAAGAAACTCTTTGTGCTCAAGATTGTGCAGGAGTTCCCTAACGCCTAATGTTAATTCGATGTTTTGCCCGTTCTCGCAGAGTTATTCCTGATCCAGGTAGTCGATGGTTTCGTGATGGGGGATCTGTCCCGTAGATTTTTCTTATGTGAGAGCCAATGCATTAACGTAATGTCCTGCTTTCTCATGTCGTGTGCGGGTTTTCCTCCAGGTTTGTACCCTGCTTTCGCCAGGCTACGTAGTTTCCATATGTATGGGGGGCTTCTGAAATGTTGCATGAATTGTCATGGTGTATGTCTATTCGCGATGCACGAGCATAGTAACGGTTTGTGATTTCGCGGACGTATATCTACGAGTGGGCTCAATGTGAATCGAAACCCAGGAAGGAACTGCTCGCTTTCTTGACTGGTTCTAGGGCTTCTGCCATGTTGCTTGAGTAGATTTTGGAGGATGTATGGGTAAGGAGCAGGCTCGATCAATTGCTGTGGTAGGGCTGGGATATGTGGGGCTTCCCATTGCCGTGGCGTTCGGCAAGCAAGGCCCGGTAGTTGGATTCGATATAAATAAAGCCAAGATTGCTGAGCTGCGACGCGGGGTCGATCGAACGGGTGAAGTATCAACCGCAGATCTCAAGGCTTCGCAGGTGCAGTATACGTGGGAACCGGCGGAGCTCAAGGCTGCTGATTTCATTATCGTCGCGGTGCCGACGCCTATTAACGAAGCGCTTCAGCCTGATTTTACAGCGCTTCAAAAGTCATCCGAGCTGATCGGCTCGAACTTGGCTCCGGGTACCATTGTTGTTTATGAGTCGACGGTTTATCCCGGTGCCACGGAAGAAGTGTGTTTGCCCATCCTTGAGAAGATGTCAGGGATGAAGGCTGGGGTCGATTTCAAGATCGGATATTCCCCGGAGCGCATCAATCCCGGGGATAAGGAACATACGCTTGAAAGAATCATCAAGGTCGTTTCGGCGCAGGATGCGGAATCCCTTGAAATTGTTGCGAAGACCTATGAGACAGTGGTGAAAGCAGGAATCCATCGTGCGTCAAGTATCAAGGTGGCTGAAGCTGCCAAGGTGATTGAGAATACGCAGCGCGATCTCAATATCGCGCTGATGAATGAGCTCGCGCTCATTTTTCACCGGTTGGGAATCGATACGAAGTCGGTCCTAGAAGCCGCAGGTACGAAATGGAACTTCCTGAGATTTTCACCTGGTCTCGTCGGTGGCCATTGCATTGGGGTTGATCCCTATTACCTGACGGCGAAAGCCGAGTCGGTGGGGTACCACCCCCAGGTGATTCTTTCAGGCCGCCGGATCAACAATGGCATGGGAAAGTTCGTCGCTGAACAGACGATGAAGCTCCTGAGCCAGCTTCCCAGGCCCGTCAATGAACTCAAGGTCGCGGTGCTCGGATTGACCTTCAAAGAGAATGTGCCCGACCTTCGCAATAGTAAGGTGCCGGATATCATCAATGAGCTTCGCGAGTATGGCGTGCAAGTGGTTGTGCACGATCCGATCGCTGAATCGGAGGAAGCTGTGCATGAGTACGGGATCAAGTTGGTCGACTTGAAACAGATCAAGGATGTTGACGGGGTGATTGTGGCGGTCGCTCACCGGAGTTTCCTCGAGATCGGGCTCAGTGAGTTGCTAAAGCCATTGCGTGATCAGCAGAGCGGAGTCTTGATCGATGTGAAAAGTATTTTCGACCCTTTGAAAGTCCCTTCCTCAATAAAGTATTGGCGCCTTTAGTTCGGTGGGGGAAGCCGGAGCGGTCTTCATCTGCCACGCCCCCTCAACCATGGTTTGCAGTCTCTCAGTCAACAAGTGGGGACGGATCTGTAGGTTACAGCCTTCATGAGAGCCCTCATACTACAGCCTATTGACAAGTTCTTTCTGAACTTCTCAATATGTAGTATAAGTAGCCTGATGTGTCTGGTATCAAACTTCCATCCTTCCGGGCTGTTCTTCTGATGGTCTAAAGAAAGGCTGCTGGCGTTGTGATGTGGAGTCTACTGATTCGAGTCGATAGGTTTTCCCCCCCTTCATGGCAAGTTGCTCCGTTGCTTCTTTCTCTTGTTCTTCTCGCGGGTTGTCTTGCCTCTCAGGACGCGAAGCGCGGTGATCAGCATTTGGCAGCCGGGAATTGGGAGGAGGCCAGTCTCGCCTACAAGGAGGCGTTGAAGAATGATCCGTTTGATCCGGGGCTTACCAGCAAATACGCGATGGCGCGAGAACGAGCTGCAGGCCTCTACCATGAACGCGGGGAGGCGTTTCTCAAAGAACGGCAAATGGATCTGGCGATTGAGCAGTTCAAACGGGCGCTGACGATTGAGCCTGCCAATCTTGCTCATCAGGCCAGTCTGGCAGAAGCGACCCGATTGAAAGAGTCTCGCTCGCATTTCCGTGAAGCCGAGCGGTTGGCCCAGCTCGGTCGAACAGACGAGGCGATGGGAGGCTATACCAGGGCTGCGGAGCTTGATCCTACCTTCAAGGATCCTCTTGAAAGCATCAGCCGATTGACGGAAGAGCAGCAGGCGGCCATGCGCGGCGACCGCCTTAAGCAGCCGGTGACGATGCGATTCAAGAACGCAGGGATCAAAGAGGTATTGGAGGGAGTGGCGAAGGTGGGCGGGTTCACCCTGATCTTCGATAAAGATGTCCGGAACGATCCGATTTCCATCGGGGTTCAGGATACGCCATTTGAGGACGCGCTGAACTTAATCTTAAACAGCAATAGTCTTTTTTCCAGGCAGGTTTCGCCCGGAGTCCTCATCATCAGCCCGAACACCAAGCAGAAACAGGAACAGTATCAGGATCTGATGATCCGCACATTTTATCTTTCGACGGCCAAGGCCAAGGACATGTTGGTGTTGCTCAAAAGCATGCTTGACTCCAAGCGGATGCATGCCAACGAACAGCTCAATGCCATCGTGATCCGCGATCAACCGGAGAAGCTGGATTTAGCAGAGCGGATCATTCTTTCCAACGACCGGCAAGAGCCGGAAGTCCTGTTCGATCTTGAAGTGTTGGAGGTCAACCGTACCAAGAATCAGACGTATGGGTTGAACTATCCCAAGCAGGCCGGCGCTGGGCTCATTCCTCCCGGGTTCACGGGGACGTTAACCGCAGATCCTGTCCAAATGACCTATCGTCAACTGACGAGTCTTGGGCCGGACAGTTATCTGTTTCGTCTTCCAACGAGTGTCCTGCTCGATTTCTTCAAGCAGGAGTCTGACGCCAAGACGCTGGCTGCGCCAAAAGTGCGGGTGGTGAACAATAAGAAGGCTGAGATCAACATCGGAGACAAGCAGCCGATCCTCTTGTCGACCACCAATGTGTTGCCCGGGCAGGCGGCAACCGGGGCTGTGCCGACGACGTCAACCGTCACATCCATTGAGTTTCGGGACACCGGAGTCAAGCTCACGGTGGAGCCCTCCATTCGATTGGGCAACGAGCTTTCCTTGAAGATGAAAGTTGAAGTGATCCGGATCGGCGACCAGGTGACGTTACAGGCCTCTCCGCCGATCCAGCAGTTCCGTTTTGGAAATCGATCTGCGGAAACGACGCTCAATATGCGTGACGGGGAGACCATCGTGCTCGGCGGATTGATTCAGGAAGAGGATCGCAAGACTCGTGTGACTATGCCGTGGATCGGAGATCTGCCTCTTATCGGGAATTGGCTCAGCTCATTCAAAACGGAACGTATAACGACCGAAGTCATCTTGACGATTACGCCTCGCATCATGCAGTCCCCGTTGGCGCCCGGGTCAACCAACCAGGCCTTCTGGTCCGGGACTGAGACGAGTTATGCGACCACGCCGCTGTTCTCAAGCGCCCCGAAAAAAACGCTGGCCCATCTCTCCGGCAGTCAGACCGGACTCGGTTCACTCTCCTCAGCCGGTACACGTTCCAAGAACGATACGGCTTCAGCCGCTTCTCTGATGAAGGCCGCAGTCAGTGGCCCGGTACTTTCCATTCAGCCCGGTGATACTGCGGTCCAAGTCGGAAAAGAAATCAAGCTTTCGATTATGGATGGGCGTCTTCAGGCATCGGCCGATGGGGTATTCCAGCTGGAGTATGATCCGCTGGTGTTGCACTTCAAGCGAATCGGCGAAGCGGAGCTGCTCGATGCGGCTGCTTCCGGAAACGAAAGTGGGGGGGAGGAGACAGGAAAGCTGGCGTTCCGTCTGTCAAAAACGGACAGCCGCGCCCCTCGATCAGTGACGGTAACATTTGCGGCTGCCGCCGTGGGCGTTTCTCCGGTTAGAGTCGAACTCGCCGCGGCTGATCGAGACGGTGTGGCACAAGCGAGCGAAGTCGGGACGGGGGTCGTGAGGGTCCGGTGAAAGAGTCGGGAGTTACGCTTCTTGAGCTCCTTGTCACCATGACGATTGTCGTAATTCTTGCGTCAATCGCGATGCCTCTGAGCAAGGTCACGACGCAACGACGGCAGGAAATCGAATTGCGCCAGCAATTGCGGACTATCCGATCGGCCATTGATACCTTCAAGTTGGAGTGGAATCGAGATGGCGATGCGCTGCTCGGGCCTGTCTGTCTGAAGAACAAGCTGACCTGTAAAGATGTGACCAGTATCTATGGGTACCCCAAGACGTTGGACGCGCTTCTCGGGGTCAAACTGACCGGGGAGGAAGCGGCGGTTCGCGGGACGACGATGAGGCGATACCTTCGGGGAATGCCCGTCGATCCGCTTACCGGGAAGGTCGACTGGATACTCCGTTGTTATAAAGACAGCCCGAAGCCCTCCAGTTGGTGTGGCGAGGATGTCTATGATGTGGTGACCCAAAGTGAGGCCGTAGCGCTGGATGGAACGAAGTATCGAGATTGGTAGGCGTGGCGCACTCAACGCAAGGGGTTTTACCCTTATTGAGCTGATGATCGTGATTTCGATCATCGGAATTTTAGCCACGCTGGCGGTGCCGTCGTATCAGTCTTCGTTGATCAAGGCGAGGGAGACCGTGTTGCGGCAGGATCTGTTCACTATGCGGGAACTCTTGGATCACCATCGGGCTGACCGCGGGAAATATCCGACCAGTTTGGAAGGGCTTGTGGTGGCCGGATATCTGCGTGCAATTCCCAAGGACCCGTTTACGAGTTCTTCAACGACGTGGCAGGAGATCATTGAGCCTACGGAGGGTGGCATCTTTGATGTCTATTCCGGATCTGATCTTGTCGGAACAACCGGGACCGCCTACAATCAATGGTAATGCTGTCTATGCGCATAGGCTCAGTTCATGAGTTGCTTACCCGGACCCCTGCTCTTACGTGCCGGAGAGGCCTCGGTGCATGGGCTATTTGGTTCCTGCTGGGGGGAATGGGTCTTGTCGGGTGTGGACCGCTTGAGCCCATCGTTGAGCAGGAGGTATCGGACCTTCAGCTGACGGTGGATACGCTCAAGACCTCGCTCCGTGACTCCCAGCGCACGATTGCGGAACTTCGCTTGGAGCTTGATTCCAGGCGACAAGAGTTGGCGGATTCCCAGATTGCTCGCGCGCAGATGGAAGGACGAATTCGGGAAGCTGAACGGCGGCTGACCGAGGCGCGGCATGTTATTGATCTTCAGCGCGAGGAGCTGACTTCATCCCGGACTGAGCGGCAACGGGTTTCCCAGGCCGGCACAGCGTTGCAGAACCAGCTCAAACAACTCCAGAAACAGTTGGCGAAGATGGGAAAGCAGTTTGAACGCGGTGGCGAAACCGGTGCCGCACCGGCCAACCTGTCTTCGACAAATACCCGACCGCCTGCTGTGCGCTCGGTCAATATGGATTCATCCCATCATGGCGCCGAGAAGTCGCGGATGGCGGTGGCTCCGGCTGAGATACTGCCATCCGAAACCATGATTGATGGCGGAGAGCATTCCATGGCGGCGGCTGACTATCCTGCCAGTATCTCGGTGAAGCCTGGGGATACTCTGTGGAGCATTGCGCAGCGATTTCATACCACAGTGCAGGAACTCATAGTTGCGAATGAGTTACACGATAAACGGATTCTCATTGGGCAGGCCCTTCGGCTTCCCAGCCGTGCCGCATCCGGGGCGTCTCCACTCGATAAGGCTGAGTAACCATATCCCCGTCTCCCGGGGACGCAGGTACCTATTCATGGCCATCTTCACCTACAGAGTTGCCCGGTCCGACGGTTCAATCATTGACGGACAAACCGAAGGGGTCGAAGAAGCGGCGGTGCGCGGCAAGCTCGAGTCTCAAGGTTTTTTAGTCTTCACGCTCCATCAGCGGAGCGGTACGGCCTCGGGGCTTTCTGCCACGAGTCGGTCCTGGGGAAAGCTTCCTCTGGGAGAGTTTCTGATTTTCAACCAGGAGTTTCTGGCCTTGGTAAAGTCGGGATTGCCGGTGTTGAGAGTGTGGGAGTTGCTCATCGAGCGGGCTCAACACACGGGATTTCAACAGGCGTTGCGGGATGTACGGCAGGATATTCGGGGAGGGACGGCGTCATCCGACGCGTTAGCCAAGCATCCAGCCTATTTCCCCGAGTTGTATATCGCGACGGTCAAGGCGGGGGAGCAATCGGGCAATCTTCCCGAGGTTCTGCAGCGATACATCGGGTACCTGAAGCTGATGATGGCGCTGCGCCAAAAAGTGACGAAGGCCCTCTCCTATCCGCTGTTTTTGGTATTGATCGGAGTAGGCGTCATTGCCTTCCTGCTCACCTACGTGATGCCGACCTTTTTGTCAGTGTACGGGGAGAATGCGAAGACCCTCCCATGGGCGACTCAACTACTCATGGATCTTGTGCAACATGGTGAGGCGCAGTTGATTCCTGCGCTGCTCATTCTTGGCGCGGGTGGGCTAGGCGTGCGGGCTTACTATGCGACTCCGACCGGGCGATTTGCGATCGATCGCTTCCTGCTTGCGCTTCCATTGATCGGGCCGATCATGGTGAAACATCATACGGTGCAGCTGACCAGGACCCTGGGGACTGTTCTGGCCGGAGGCACGCCTCTGGTGGAGGCGTTGCACATTGCGCGCGGCGCGGTTTCCAATCGCTGGGTGAGGTCAGGTTTGGAGGAGGCGGAAAGCGAGATTCGTGAAGGGGGCACGCTGGCGACCGCGCTCGAGCGTCCGCACATCTTGCCGAAACTGGCCATTGAGATGGTGTCGGTCGGTGAGGAAACCGGTTCGTTGGAAAGCATGTTGCGGGATGTCGGGGACTTTTACGAAGCGGATCTCGATACGCGGTTGTCTCAATTGACCACGTGGATTGAGCCGGTCTTGTTGCTGGTGATGGGAGTGCTCGTCGGAGCCATCGTGATTGTTATGTATCTGCCGGTGTTTCAAATGGCCGGCACGATCGGGTAGGGCATCATGAAGGTTGTTTCTACAGGCGCGGTGAACGGTGTCCTTAGGCGTGAGGTGTGTAGTGGCTCGTAGTGTGGCCCGTCCCACATTGTTGGAAGTCTTGGTTCGCCATGGCCTTGCCCGGGAGCCGATTGAGCAGGTGCTTCGTCGATTGGGCGGGGTGTCTCTGGCGCTTGGTCAAACGCTGGTGAGCGAAGGGGTGCTTTCGGAGGAGCAGCTTGCCAAGGCTCTGGCCGAACAGTACGGACTTCCTTATGACCCGCTCACCGATTTTCGCGTCGATCAGCAGTTCTATGACTCTATCTCCGTGAAGCTCATGCAGCGCCATCCTTTTGTGCCGATGGGGGAGCGGGCCGGTGTTCTGACCATTGCCATTGCGGATCCGCAGAATGTGTTGGGATTCGATGAGTTGGAATTGCTGATCGGCAAGCCCTTGGCCCGTGTAGTGAGTTCGCGGAGCGCGATTCTCTCCGCGCTCGAGCGCAGCGAAGGTTCGAGTCAGGCGTTGCGGGAATTGGAAGCGGAATACCGGTCCGTTCTGGTCAAAGAGGACGACCGCGGGGAAGAAGTGCTCACCGTCAATCATGTGGCCGAGGATCAAAGTCCGGCCGTCAAATTGTTGGATTCGATCCTGCTCAGTGCGATGCAGCGCCGCGCGAGCGATATTCACATCGAAGCCTCGGATCGAGCCACGAAAGTGAAATTGCGTGTGGACGGCATTCTCGTTCCGGCCATGGAACCGTTGGACCTCCGGCTGCATGCGCCTTTGGTGTCTCGGTTGAAGGTCATGTCTGAACTGGACATTGCGGAGCGGCGGGTTCCGCAGGACGGGAGTTTCCGGATGCGGCTCGACCGCAAGACCGTCGATTTTCGCGTGTCTATTCTTCCCAGCGTCTTCGGTGAATCTGTCGTCGTCCGTATTCTGGACCGTGAGGCTATTACCACCGGGGTCTCGGCCCTTCGTCTGGAGCGGTTGGGTTTCAACCCTGAAGATCTGAAGCGGTTTCGTCGGGCGATCGTCAGGCCTTACGGGATGGTGTTGGTGACCGGGCCAACCGGAAGCGGAAAAACGACGACATTGTATGCCGCAATTACAGAAATGAATACAGCGGAAGACAAGCTGATTACTATTGAAGATCCTGTTGAGTATCAGCTGGCCGGCGTCGTGCAGATTCCGGTCAATGAAAAGAAAGGGCTGACGTTTGCGCGAGGGCTTCGATCCATCCTTCGTCATGATCCGGACAAGATCATGGTCGGAGAAATTCGTGATGCGGAGACAGCGCAGATTGCGATTCAGTCGGCGCTGACCGGACACCTGGTGCTGACGACGGTCCATGCGAATAATGTGTTCGACGTCATCGGCCGGTTCGCCTCCATGGGCATCGATGCCTACAACTTTCTCGCGGCATTGAATTGCGTGTTGGCTCAACGACTGGTTCGGATCCTCTGCCCCTCGTGCCGGGTGCCGGTGGTGGCTGAACAATCGCTCTTGGAGGATTCGGGACTCGACTATGAGCAATACAAAGATACGCCCTTCTATCAGGGAAAGGGCTGTTCGAATTGCATGGGGACCGGGTATCGCGGGCGGAAGTGTATTACGGAATTTCTGGATCTGACGGATGAAATCAAGGAGATGATCTTGGCGGAACGGCCCTTGTCGGAAATCCGGTATCGTGCCGTGACGGACGGGATGATTACGCTGCGTCAATCCGCCATCAAGAAAGTATTGCAGGGAGAGACCTCGCTGCGTGAGATCAATCGCGTGACCTTCAGCGAGGAGGGGTGAGGGATGTGGGGATGGATGAGCGGTCGGCCGCGACAATGTCTCAAGGTCGGTGTGGAGTCAGTGGCATGGGCGGAGGCGCAGTCGAATTGGCGTGGTAGACGAGGACATCGGTGTGTGACCTCCCCGCTTCCTGAGGGAGCGGTCAAGCCGTCGCCGGCTGAACCGAATCTTGCTCAGCTGACGGTTGTGGAAGCGAAAATTCAGGCCTTGGTCGGTCCTCCTCAAGATGTGCGGATCCTGGGGCACGTGGTGATGGCCAACTGCCCTCGCCCGGTGACCTTACTGTTGCCGGATGCGGCGGTGCGTGCCGTGGTGCTGCATTTGGACCAACTGCCTGCTCGTGCGGATGAGCGCGAGGCGTTGATTCGTTGGCGATTCGGCCAGGAACAGCTGTTTCCTCTCACCGGAACGACGCTGATCTCGCAGGTATTTAGCGGATCCCCACGCGCCACTGGCGCGGCGCAGTCGGTACTGGCCGTGGCGATCCATCAATCCGTCTTGCGTCAGTATGAATCAGTCTGTGAGAGCGTCGGTTTGGTTCCGCGCGATGTGGGTCTGACGAGCCTGCGTCTCTTTGATTTATGGGCCAAGATGGCCGGGCGAACCGGATGGGAAGACGAGGATCTCCTATGGATCAGCCTGGTTGATCGAGCGTTGACCGCTATGGTGTTTCAGCAGGGTCGCCTGTTGTTCTACCGCTGCAAGTTATTGACAGCGGATGCGTTGAGCGGCGCCGATACCGGTTTGCAGAAGATTGCGGAGGAATGTGCCGCTTCGGTGGAAATGTGCCAGCAGCGCCATTCGGGAGTGTCGGTGAAGCACGCCGTGCTCTGTGCCGACGATATGGCTCCTCTGCATGAAAAACTCGAAGAGCATCTGGCGCTGTCTGTTGAGTCCCTGGGTTGGGAAGATCTTGAATCGCGTGGATGGGGGGGCGGGGGCTATCGTCAAGGGGTGGATTCCCTTGCCGCGCTGGCAGGAGTGTTGTCATGATGGCGGCCCTTCGAGACGGCGTGAGCCGCGTCGCCGATCGCGTTGCCCGTATCATGGGTCTCCGGCGATATTTCCAGGTTTCTCTCGCCACTCGATTTCGATGGTATCTGCTTCCGCTCCAGCTTGGGCTGATGGCCTGTTGCCTGGGGCTCTGTGTGGCCATCGTCTGGAGTATTACCCGGACGGCTCTCGGGTACCAGGATGTCCGGCAAATGAGCGCAGAGTTGGAGCATGTGCGGCAGCAGGATCAACAGCTCATGACCGAGGCGACTCAAGAAGGGATCGATCTGTCCGAGCGGGCGCTGCAGCAGCTACCTGCAGAAGTCGCATTGGCCAACCAACTGCTTGAAAAGCGGACCTTTTCGTGGACGGCATTTTTGGCGGGGTTGGAGCAAGCGCTTCCGCCACGTTTAGCGCTCACCAGCGTCCGGCTGGAGTCCGGAGGGACTCTCGTTCACCTGACCGGTTCGGCGACGAACTTGGAGGATCTCACGGCATTTACCGTCGGGTTACAAGACCATCCCAAATTCAAAGACCCGGTGTTAGCACAGCATCGAGTCGGGCCGAGCGGTTTGGTGGAGTTCGATGTGACCGTGCGCTATCGGCGGGAGGGAGTCTAAGTGACCGATCGGCTGCAGCGCGTGTTATCCGAGCCCTTTGCCCCGCTGTTGCCGTGGGTTGGGCTGGTTGCGTTGTTGCTGGCAGGGCTGATGGTGGTCAATACGTTCGGTGTTCGGGGGATTGAAGATCGCCGGATCCAGATCGAAAAAGAGTGGGGGGGCGCGCGCCAGATTTTGGTCCAACATCGGGAAGCCAGAAAAGCGCGAAAGGATGTGAGCCAGGTGTGGGCGGTCCTGCCGGTCGAGCGTGATTTTGCTCCGCTGGCCTTGGGGATATCCGAAGAGGCCAAGCGCGATCATGTGACATTGCCGGCGCTGTCCTACAAGACCGAGTCAACCGCAGTGGCGAATACGAGTAAAGGGGTGCTCCAGGGTTCCATGACCGGGCGGTATGAAGATCTGAGGCGGTTTATCTATGATCTCGAAACAGCTGAGGAGTTGCTGTTTATTGAAGATATGGAGCTGGCCGGTTCCTCCAGTCCCCGAGATCAACAGTTGACCTTTAACATTAAGATCGTGACGTACTTGCGTGGAGAGGCAGTAAAATCTTCATCGGGTACCCAGAAATAGATGGATGCCAATCGGAAAGCGCTCATCGCAATCGCACTGGTGGCGCTCTGGGGCGGAGTGGCCTATTGGCAATGGGGTGCACTGCCTGATCCGGTTCGCATACCATTGGCCAATACCTCTGGCCCGGCTTCGTCGCTCGCCCGTCCGATTTCCCGAACAGGTGGACTGCGAGTCCATCTCGAACTGCTGGCGTCCGCGCGAACCCAGCGTGAGGCGACGTTTACCGCACCGCGAAATATCTTTGCGGCTCCTGGTTCCGATGGAACGTTGGCGGCGGCCGGTGACGGATCGGATGGTGGTCAGCCAAATCAAGGTTCTGAACAGGCGTTGCAGCAACAAGCGGCGTCTCTGGAATTGGAGCAATATCGGTATCTGGGATTTGTCCGGATGGGTGAGTCGGCCAAGAGCACCGGCAATACGGCAGTGTTGAGCAAGAATGAAGAGGTGGTGATCGGCCGGGTCGGTCAGCACTTGGAGCGGGATCTCGTGGTGAAAGCCATCACTCCGGAAAGCGTGACGCTTCGAGATACCCGGGCGCGTGTCGACCATACGGTTCCCCTAACGGAGGATGCGGCAGGACCGCAGCCATAGCCCATGAGAGGGTCAGTCCTCAATAACAGAGAAACTGAGCGTGGATTTTCCTATGTCGTCTTGATGTTTGCCATCGTGCTCATCGGTCTCGGCATGACCGTGGCGGCACGGCAGTGGAAAGTGTTCATACAGCGCGAATTAGAGGCCGATTTAATATCCAAAGGCATTGAGATTCAGAACGCGTTGGCGTTCTATTCGGCCACCATGAAGGCGGGACGGGTGGTTCCGGGAGAAGTGTATCCGCAAACATTGGCCGAGCTCACCCGATCGCCCAAACCGTTTCTGCGCAAGGTCTATGGAGATCCTCTGGGGCATGGCGACTGGGAGCTGGTTCGCGCCCCGACCGGAGGAATCATGGGGGTCAGGAGCAAGAGTAAGAACAAGCCGATTTGGCAGCACAACTTTCCTCCCGCGGTCCGGCACTTTGATGGGCGCAAATCACACTATGACTGGGTGTTTCAGCATCCCAATCCTTCCATGACATTCGTGGGAATGCCAGGGACGGGAGCCGTGGCACCGGGGTCAGCCGGGCAGCCGGGGGCTTCTCCAGGAACGAGTCCGATGTCCCTTCAGAATCCCGTCGGTACAACCCCTCTTCAGGCAGAACCTCCAGTAGCCCCGACCGCTCCCTGAATCGGCACGTGAATCATCGCCGGTCTTCCAGTGAACCCTGAAACGGTCTGTACCGGGTTCTCGATGGTGCGGGGGTGGTGCAGGATGATGTCTTGACCCCCTTCAAACCCGCGCGGTATCCTGTCGCCCGTTCACTTTTTCACAGAGAAGGCGATACGCATGATCTCCGACGAGGAACAGCAGGAATTAGCCCCCGTTGAGTCTCCTGAAACGAAGGACGTTCAGGAAGTTCCGCCGCTTTCCATACCCGACTATGTGCATGAACTGGTCACGCGTGCCAGGCAGGCCGCCGGTCGTCTGGCGACGCTTTCCACGGTCGTCAAAAACAATGCGTTGATTGCCATGGCCGATGCGTTGGATGAGAAGAAGGCCGCCCTCATGGAGGCGAATGAAAAGGATGTCGAGGCCTTTGGTGCTGAACCGGATAAAGCCGCCATGGCGGATCGTCTCAGGCTCACAGAGCAGCGGATTGCCGACATGTCGGCCGGGATCAGGGAAGTCGCGAAGCTGCCGGATCCCTTAGGCGACATGCCGAAGATGTGGACCAGGCCGAACGGAATGCAAGTGGGCCGGGTGCGTGTTCCGATCGGGGTCATCGGTATCATTTACGAATCGCGTCCGAACGTCACCGCCGATTCTGCAGCGCTCTGCTTGAAATCCGGCAATGCCTGTGTGCTGCGCGGCGGAAGCGAAGCCATTCATTCGAATACGGCCATCGCCGCCGTGTTGGCCGAAGCCGCCGAGAAGGCCGGGGTTCCCCCCGGTGCCATCAGTTTTGTCGAGCGTCCGGATCGGGAACTGGTACCGGTCCTGCTCAAGCAGGATCGCTACATCGACCTTATAATCCCGCGGGGTGGTCCGTCTCTCATGAAGACGATCGCCGAGCATGCTACCATTCCGGTCGTCAAACACGATGCAGGGATTTGCCATATCTACGTGGATGCGGATGCCGATCAGGCGATGGCCGAGGCGATTTGCGTGAATGCCAAAGCCCAGCGGCCTTCGACCTGTAATGCGATGGAAACTCTGCTCGTCCATCAAACGATCGCCAGGACCTTTCTCCCGCGTCTCATGGAAAAGCTCCAGGCGGCAAAGGTGGAAGTGCGTGGCTGCCCCAGGACCTGCCAATTGCTGCCGGACGCGAAGCCGGCGGCCGACGATGATTTTGGCAAAGAGTTTTTAGAGCTGATCCTGGCTATCAAGGTCGTGAAGAACATGGACGAGGCGATGGAGCACATCGCCAAGTATGGGTCGCAGCACACCGAAGCCATCATCACCACCAACTATCAGCGGGCCATGCGGTTTTTGCGGGAAGTCGATGCCGGGGCGGTGTTGGTGAATGCGTCCACGCGACTCAATGACGGCTATCAATTCGGACTCGGGGCCGAGATCGGCATCAGCACCTCCCGGATCCATGCCCGTGGTCCCATGGGGTTGGAAGAGCTCACTTGTTCGAAGTTCATTGTCCTGGGGAGCGGCCAGATCCGCGAGTAAATGGCTGGCGACCCTGTTCGTACCGCACTAGCGTCTTCCGACTCTCTCCGGTTTCCTGCCAATCAGACCTTGGCCCGTCAATTCGACCAGTCCGACGGAAAGGTCGTTCGCCGATCCACCGGACATCTGGTTTTCTATCGGCCCGATGGCCGGCGGTTGCTCGCGACCGATCCTGAAGGCCATCCGCTGCATGAATGCGAGTGGGGCCTGGATGCTCACGGAAGAACGGTACTGGTTCGTGCGCGCCTACGGCTGGACTGGGGGCAGTGGGTCGGGTTGAAACCAGGCGGACTGGTCAATGAAACCCGTCTCAATCTGGCGACGAAGCCGGGCTGGCAGCGTCTGAAAGCAGAAGATCTGCGTCACATGGCGGCGCAGGCGATGCGGGTGCCGATCGAAGAGGTCCGGTTCTTCTATGGCGACGAAGATCTGGTCATCGATGCGCATGGACAGGCGACGATTCGACACAGGAAAGATGCGTTCTATGTGCTGGAAGACGGCACGTTCGAATCGGCGCGTTTCATGTCCTGCATGGGGGCGATGCATTGGGAACAGATCGATTTTCTGCCGGTCGTCGAACTCTTCAAATCGCTCCTGCCGGGCACCGGGTCGGCGGCGTTTGAGCTGATTCGCGGACTCTACGACGACCAGAACGAGGGGCAGTCCAGTCTTCGTCCCTTGCGCTATCGCGGCATTCCGACCTATCCATCCGAAGCGGCCTTTCGTCTCTTCAGCAGTTTCTTCACGCCGCAGGCCGACGCCGGTGGAGATCCTGTCGCGCTGTTTATGGACCCCTCCCGCTCTCATCGGGTCACGTGGCTGCCGGCCCCGGCGCCTCCGCTGCGCTATTTCGATGAGGCCCATCATCTCTGCGTGACGGTGCAGGGAGACGTGTTGTTGAAAGTGACATGCGCCGACGATCCAACGGGGCTGTCGTATGTGAATCCGAAGGGGCGGCGGATGGTGGCGTGGGATCGATCGGCCGTCATCGTCGACGGACATCTGCAGCTGAGCGACCGTGACTGTAAGAAGGATGTGCCGCTCTCACAGGAATTGGCAAGGGTGACATCACCTCCGGTCGTTCCCCCGCCGAGTCCGGTCGACTGGCGATCAGTGTTTGTGTCGGCGGTGCCCGCCGTCCAGCCGGCAGAGGTATTCGGAGCGGTGCTGCTGTATCCGCAGGATGAGACTCCGGTCGGAGAATTGGCGGCCCAACCATTTATAGCGGACTATCTGCAAGACCTTGCCGAGCAGGATCGCGAGATCGGGCAGATATTCATGAGAGCGGAGCGCATTCTGATCGACAACGGGGATGCAGTGATCTCGACCTGTGTGCCCTTCGATCGCCCTCGCGAGGTCGTTGCGCACATCTCGCATCCGCCCTTTGCCTACAAGCAGGCGCAGCAGATTTGGACTGTGTGCGCTGAATTACAGCGATGGGAGTGGCTGCAGCGAACCCGATTCATGCTCTCGTCTGCAACTTCCCAATCCGAGTCGTATGATCTTGTCTATGCCTGGCTGCCCTATGCCGAGTTCGAACAGGCGAGTGCCCTGGCGACGCGGGTGCGTGCGCTCATGCAGCGCATCAAGACGGGCGGCAACGCGTTTATCGTAGGGCCGGCACGGACGGGCGATGAACTGAGCAGAGCCGGCTTGCAGCGCTGCTGGGAGGAGGCGGTTGAGCGACTGCCCACGTTTGCGATGCATAAAACGATCTTGCCGAAAGCCAGACTGCGCAGCGGATTGACGCTGTTTCATGTACGCCGGGCTTAGCCCTTTGCCCCTTGCGCTGATCCGTCTTCATCGATTACTGTCAGACCTATGAGCGAGCCAGTGACAGAGCAGGTTCCGGCTGAGGATGGCGGCGATAAAGTCGTCATCTACTGGGAACGGGAATATTCGACCGCGTTTCCACCGGAGCGGCTGAAGCTGGATTTCAATCCCCACCGTCCGATGCTGAACAACATGACGCTCGATGAGCAGCGAGCGCTCGCTGCCGGCGGGTACAAGGTGTTGCCGGACGACTGCGGGCCGGTGCGCACGGTCGGCAGCTATGGCTGGTTGATCCGGTGCCCGGCGGATATCAAGTTGCGGCGGACGGCCGAGGGTGTCAAATGGCAATCACCTCCCATCGAACCGGAAGAGCGGCTGCTCGGATACAAATCGTTTTCCGGAACGTACGTCGATCTGATTCTGAACAGCGGCTACCCCAAGCTCTGCTGCGGCATTCGCTTTTACTATCCCAAACACGTCGGGCTGATGATGAAGGACATTCCCAACCACTTTTATCATTACCCTGATCGCACCTATGCCATATGGGAAGGCATTAAGACCCAGGAATACAAGCGAACTCCGAATCAGTATGAATGGCTGCCGGACTACGAAGCCTTCACCGCCAATTTCCTGCTCCAGCTCCACAAGCCCACGACCATCAAGCGTGGCGACCCGATCGGATTAGTCCTTCCTGTCATGCTCCCCAAACAGTTCTCTCTCGAAGAAATCAAGCGCCCCTGAGTCTCTATTCTCTGTTCCCCTCAAGTGTTTTTGCCATAAACCGATACTGGTGGTGGTTCAGCACGCCGGGAGGGAGGCATCATGCGAAAAGTCTTATTCGTGGATGACATGCCGGAAGTTTTACGCATGTTGAAGCGCACCCTCGATCCGATCAAGGGCGAGTGGGACATGCGCTTTGTGGAAAGCGCGCCGGACGCGTTGGCCGTATTAGAGCAGGATGCCTTCGATGTGCTGGCGACCGACATGATTATGCCGGGGATGGATGGGTTCCAATTGCTGAAGGAAGCCAGGACCCGGTATCCGCAGATGGTGCGGATCGCCTTCTCCGGGCAGCAGGGGCAGAGCCTGGGCCTGCGTTCGACGGATCTGGCGCATCAGTTTCTTGAAAAGCCCGTCGACGCACAACTCTTGCGGTCGATCATGACCCGTGCCTGCGGGCTGCGGGCGCTGTTGTCAGACGACAACGTGCGCAAGATTGTCACGAATCTCAAGAGCCTTCCCAGCCTCCCGGTGCTCTACAAAGAATTGACGGATGAAATCCATTCCGGCGATACCTCGCTCAAGAAGATCGCCAGGATCATCTCCAAAGATATGGCGATGGTGACCAAGATTCTCCAACTGGTGAACTCCGCCTTTTTCGGATTGCGCACGACGGTGTCGAATCCCGAGCAGGCGGTGGCCTTGCTCGGCAGCGACACGATCCGGTCGCTTGTACTGTCCATGCAGGCGTTTTCCCAGTTTGATGCCAAGGCGTTGCCGGGCTTTTCACTCGAGGCCTTGTGGCAACACGGACTGAAAACCAGCGGCTATGCGAAGGCGATCGCCAGACAGGAGCAGGTTCCTCAGGCCATGATCGATGATGTCTTCACGGCGGGACTGCTGCACGATATCGGCATGCTGGTGTTGGCGAGTAACTTGCCTGACGGGTACAAACAGGTGTTGGGACTTCAGAAGGACAAGGGCCTGCTCGACTGGCAGGCGGAGCAGGAGGTTTTCGGCGTCACCCATGCCGAAGTCGGGGCCTATCTGTTGGGACTGTGGGGCGTCGGTGAAGCCATCGTCGAAGCCGTCGCCTATCACCATCGGCCATCCGCCTGCGACGAGCTGGCGTTCAGTCCGCTCACCGCGGTGCATGTGGCCAATATGCTGGCTGAGAGTGAGCAGCCTGCCGGAGAGGGAGCCACATCTCTTCCAATCGATGAAGCCTACCTGACCAAGCTAGGGAGATTGGATCAGCTTGCAACGTGGAAAGAAGCCTGTCAGCCGGACGAAGAGTAAGATTGCCCTTCCGTCGCTCGTGCCTGGCCTAGTGACGGAGATGTGCCGCGTATCAGGTGAATGGGTTTTGTTGCCTGGTTACGCGCGAACGTGACATGGATCCGACGTTCGGATTGGAATTACCGAGCTTGACAGTCGGGGTGCGCCCCAGTAAGATCCAGCTGCCTTTAATGCTCATCCTGAGAGGTGAGTAAGGAGCTTCTATGACAGCGATCTCCGGCTATGGCCGGCCCCCACAACCGAACCTTCTTGCTGACAAATGCGGCGAGAGGGTTTTTTTATGTCCACAATTCAGGAATGGTGGGATCTGTAATGAATCGTGAGCAAGAGCGGTTGATTATGGATGCCGGCGATATTGCCCGGGCGTTGACCCGTGTGGCGCATGAGATTCTGGAGCGGAACAAGGGCGTGAAGGATCTAGCGCTGGTCGGGATCCGTACCGGCGGGGTGCATCTGGCCCATCGACTGGCGAAGCGCATTCAGGAAATCGAACAGGCGTCTGTGCCGATCGGGGATCTCGACATCACGCTCTATCGTGACGACTTGTCCTTGCGCAAGGAGCAGCCGGTGCTGCGCACGACGTCGGTGCCGTTCGATATCTCCGACAAGATTGTGGTGTTGGTGGACGACGTGTTGTTTACAGGGCGAACGATTCGCGCGGCGATGGATGGCTTGATGGATCTGGGGCGTCCGGCGGAAATTCAGCTGGCGGTTCTTGTCGATCGCGGACATCGTCAGTTGCCGATCAAGGCCAATTACATCGGGAAGAATCTCCCGACCTCGCGTGAAGAGCAAGTACAGGTCTTGTTAGAGGAAGCAGGCGAAGATGATCGGGTGGTGATCATGAAGGCCTGATGCGGAGGATGCCATGAGTCTCAAACATAAAAATCTGCTCAGTCTGGCACCCTTGTCGGTGGAGGATATTCACCTCATTCTTGAGACGGCGGATTCGTTCAAGGAGGTGAGCGGCCGCGAGATCAAGAAAGTGCCGGCGCTGCGCGGGCGTACGGTCGTGAATCTCTTCTTCGAGCCGAGCACGAGAACGCGTACGTCATTCGAGCTGGCGGCCAAGCGACTGAGCGCCGATGTCATTAACTTTTCTCCTTCGTCGAGCAGCGTCGTCAAGGGTGAAACCCTGCTCGATACGGCACGGAATATCGAAGCGATGCAGGCGGATATCATCGTGCTCCGCCATTCGTCGGCCGGCGCGGCCGAGACCCTAGCTCGCGGGGTGAAGTCCTCGGTGATCAATGCCGGAGATGGCTGGCATGAGCATCCCACGCAAGCACTCCTCGATCTCTATACAATTCGAGAGCGGGGAATGGCCTTCAAGGGATTGCGTGTGGCGATTGTCGGGGATGTGGCGCATAGCCGGGTGGCTCGGTCCAATATACTGGCCTTGACCAAGCTGGGCGCTGAAGTCCGTGTGGTGGGGCCACCGACCATGATTCCTTTGGGAATTGAAAAGATGGGTGTGCGTGTCTTCCACCATCTCGACGAGGGCCTGCGGGATGTGCAGGTCATCATGATGTTGCGGCTTCAACTTGAGCGACAGGGACGGGCGCTGTTCCCGACCATTCGCGAGTATGCGCGTCTGTACGGTCTGACGTCGGAGCGTGTGAAGATGGCGGATCCGAAGGCGATTGTCATGCATCCCGGTCCGATCAATCGCGGGGTCGAGATTGCGCCGGAAGTGGCGGACAGTCTGTCGTCGGTGATCCTGGATCAAGTGGCGAACGGCGTGGCTGTTCGCATGGGAGTTTTATACCTTATGTCGGGAGCAAGCTAAATCGTGGCGATATTGATTAAGGGCGGACAGGTCATCGATCCGGGGCGCGTGAATGGAGCGGCGGATGTCTTAATCGACCAGGGAAAGATTGCGGCGGTGGGGGCGAATCTGAAGGCTCCGGCCGGCTGTACGATCATCGACGCGAAAGGGCTGCTGGTTCTGCCAGGATTTGTGGATTTGCACGTGCATTTCCGCGAGCCGGGGTTTGAGTATAAGGAAACGATTCAGAGCGGCAGTGCCGCGGCGGTGGCCGGCGGATTTACCACCGTCTGCGCCATGCCGAACACGAAGCCGGTGAACGACAATCAAGCGGTGACGGAGTTCATGCTGGATCGGGCGCGCACGGCGGGGTTGGCCAATGTCTTGCCCATCGGAGCGATCACGAAGGGATCGGAGGGGAAGGAGTTGGCGGAAATCGGTGATCTGCACCGATCCGGCTGTGTGGCGATTTCCGACGACGGCAAGCCGGTGATGAACAGTCTCGTGATGCGGCGGGCGATGGAATATGCGGTGGCCTTTGACATTCCGGTGGTGGATCATTGTGAAGATTTGCATCTCGCTGAGGGCGGCTGCATGAATGAGGGGTTGATCTCCACCGAGTTGGGCTTGCCCGGGATTCCGGCCGCCGCGGAAGATGTGATGGTGGCGCGAAATCTCTCGCTGTCGGAGCTCACCGGCGCGCGCCTGCATCTGGCCCATATCAGCACGGCCGGGTCGGTGCGGATGGTTCGCGAAGCGAAAGCGCGGGGGATCAAGGTGACGGCAGAGGCCTGCCCTCACCATTTCACGCTCACGGAGGACGTTGTGCGCGGCTACAATACGCTGGCGAAAATGAATCCTCCGTTGCGGACCGGCGAAGATGTGCAGGCGATCAAAGAGGGGCTGCGCGACGGGACGATCGATGTCATCGCCACAGATCATGCGCCGCATGCGACGCAGGAAAAACAGCAGGACTTTACCGAGGCGCCGTTCGGCATCGTCGGATTGGAAACGGCGCTCTCGCTGACGCTGGCCTTGGTGGATGAAGGCGTGCTGACGCTGGAGCAGGCGGTTGATAAACTGTCGACCGCACCGGCCGTGGCGTTCGGACTCAAGAAGGGGACGTTGGCCGTGGGCGCCGATGCGGATGTGGCGATCGTTGATCCCAACGAACAGTGGCAGGTCGATCCCGGGAAGTTCAAGTCGAAGAGCCGGAACACGCCGTTTGCCGGATGGAAGGTGAAGGGGCGGGTCAGAACGACGATCGTCGGAGGGCGGGTGGTGTTTGAAGCGACTCCAGCGGAGCGGTAGTCTATGATGGGGTCCTGGGCGTGCTTGTGGATCTCTCGCATCGGTCTGACGCTCGAATGGGTGGCCTTGGGAGTGTGGGTGGGCGGGTTAGTGATTCTGGTGGCCGCCGTGATTCCGGCGGTGTTTAACACGTTCGGCGGGCAGGATTCCGGGGGATTTTTTCTGACGAGAGCCTTTGAAGGATTCAATCGAGCGGTGATGGTGGCGATGGTGGTGATGATTGCCGGGTTGGTCTGGCGCCGGCGGGTTCAGCATCCTGTGATGGCTCCCACATCGCTTGAAATAGTTCTACTCGGCGTGATGGTGCTGATCGCCGGGATCATCATCGGAGTCTTGCATCCCCAGGCCGCCAGGCTGCAAGCCGAGGCCTTTGCGATCAAAGATGACACGGCGAGAAAGGCGGCGTTTGAAGCCTTTTTCAAGCTCCATATGCCGGTGCGTGCTCTCTATATGGTGAATCTCTGTTTGGGAATCGTATTGATGGGCGTGCGGGTCAATTACACATTGCGACTGAATAAGGGGCAGGCATGAAGAAGGCGCTCTTGGCATTGGCCGATGGAACAGTATTCGAGGGGCGTGCCCTCGGGTATGCAGGCGAAGCCATTGGTGAAGTGGTGTTCAATACGGCCATGACCGGGTACCAAGAGGTGCTGACCGATCCCTCTTATAAAGGACAGATCATCACGATGACCTGTCCGCATATCGGAAACTACGGAGTGACGCCGGAGGATATCGAGTCGCGGAAAGTCTGGGCCGAAGGATTTGTGGTGATGGAGGCCAGCCGGCTGGCGAGCAACTGGCGAGGCAAGGAGTGTATTCAGGATTATCTGGCCAAGGCCAGGATCGTCGCGATCGAGGGATTGGATACGCGTGCGCTGACTCGTCATCTTCGGGAGAAGGGCTCGCAGCAGGCGGTGATTACGCATGTGGATGCCGATCGAGAATCTGTCGTCAAGAAGGCCAAGCAGGCGCCGAGCATTCTCGGCCGCGATCTCGTCGCCGAGGTCACGTCGAAACGTTCCTATGAATGGGAAGCCGGTTCGGGGGAATGGACGCCTGATGTGCTGCCGGCCCGGGCACGATCCGAAAGACGAAAGCCCTGGCGGGTGGTGGCCTATGATTTCGGCGTGAAGGAAAATATTTTGCGACGGCTGGTCGATGTGGGGTGCCAGGTGACGGTGGTGCCGGCGTCGACGTCGGCTGCCGAGGTGCAGGCGTTGAAGCCGGACGGGGTGTTTCTCTCGAACGGTCCGGGCGATCCGGAAGGCGTGCCCTATGCGATGGAAGCGGTGCGCGCCTTGATCGGTCGCTACCCTATCTTTGGCATTTGCCTCGGTCATCAAATCATCGGATTGGCCTTGGGCCTCAAGACCTACAAGCTGAAATTCGGGCATCATGGGGCGAACCATCCGGTGATCGACATCCGGACACGCAAGGTCGAGATCACCGCGCAGAATCACAATTTCGCCGTGCAGAGCCCGACTCCGATCACCGGCGTGCCGGAGCGTCCGGTGACGATCGAGACCAAGCTCGGCAAGGTGTCGATTACCCACCTGAGTCTGAACGATCAGTCGATTGAAGGGATGGTCTGCCTGGACCAGCCCGTCTTTTCGGTGCAATATCATCCGGAGGCCTCACCCGGTCCGCATGACTCGGCCTACCTGTTTGAGGAGTTTGTGCAGCTCATGGAGAAATATCATGGATAGATTCAGTCAGTCCGTCGCCGGCCTGTTCGTCGTGGTCTTGAGCGTGTTGCACACGGGCTGCGTCAATATTCAGATCCCGCCGCCGCCCGCTCCGCTGGAGGAACGGCAGGTGAGTGGAACAGGCAAGGATAAGATTCTGCTCGTGGATGTGTCCGGGATGATCAGTTCGGAAGAGAAGGCGAGTTTCTATACCCAACCCAGCATGATCGCGACCATCAAGGAAGAACTGACGCGGGCCTCACGTGATGAGTCGGTCAAGGCGCTGGTGTTGCGGATCAATACGCCTGGCGGCACGGTCACGGCGTCGGATATCATTCATCATGAGCTGAAACTTTTTAAGGCGTCCCGCAAAATTCCGGTCATTGCCTCGATCATGGATGTGGGGGCCTCGGGCGGCTATTACATCGCTTCCGCCGCGGACCGGATCATGGCCCATCCCTCGACGGTGACGGGGAGTATCGGCGTCATCATGCTCACGGTGAATACTCATGGGCTGTTGGAGAAAGTGGGGGTAGAGGCCACCGCGATCACCTCCGGCCCCCGGAAGGATATGGGGTCACCGTTTCGCGCCATGACTCCGGAAGAGCGGGGCATTTTCCAAGGGTTGATCGATTCGTTCTATCAGCGGTTCCTGACCGTTGTGCAGGAGGGCAGGCCGAATCTTCAGATGGAGCAGATCAAGAAGCTGGCCGATGGTCGGATCTATACCGGGGATCAAGCGAAAGCGGCGGGACTGGTTGATGAGATCGGCTATCTGGAAGAAGCCATTGAAGCGGCCAAGAAGAAAGCGGGACTGACCGAGGCGAAGGTGGTGACCTATCAACGTCCGGGCGATTATTCGAATAACGTGTATACCAAGCTCATGGCGCCCGGTCCGCTGGCGGCGCTCGGCAATCTCGACGTGATGTCGTTTGTCAGAGGTGGCACGCCGCAATTCATGTATTTGTGGATGCCGTAGTTCTGTCTGGAATTGTCCAGAGCCGGTGTGATGAAGTGATGTGATGGCACAACAGACGGATCATGACGTGGACCAGTTTCTCGCAACCCCGGTCGGGCGGCGTGCGGCGCTGGCGCTCGGGGTGCGAGGGGTGGCCGGAATCTATGCGGCGCTTGGAGCCTGCACGGCTGTGGGGTTGTTGTCGTCATTGACCGGCTGTTATCGCGCTCCGGGCACGGCTCGCGATCAGCTTATTTTCTTTTCGGAAGAAAAAGAAATGGAGTTCGGACTCGGCGCCTACCGGGAAGTCTTGCGGCAGGCCACGCTCAGCGACAATGTGGAAATCAATGAGCTGGTTCAGAAGGTAGGACAGCGGATTGCCAAGGCTGCTAATAAGCCGACGTATCAGTGGGAGTTTGCGGTCATCGAAGAAGACAAGATGGTGAACGCCTTTTGTCTGCCCGGCGGCAAGGTGGCGGTCTTTACGGGCATTCTCAAGGTGACCAAGAGTGAAGCAGGATTGGCGACGGTCATGGGGCACGAGGTTGCTCATGCGCTCCAGCGCCACGGAGTCGAGCGGATGAGCCGCAGCATCATCGATCAAATCGCCCAATTGGGTGCCATCGGTGCCGCAGCAGCCGGGCATGCCGGAGGCGGAGCGATGCAGGGGCTGCTCGGGGCCTATGGAGTGAACGTTTCGCTGCCCTTCAACCGCAAGCAGGAGTCGGAAGCGGATTATATCGGCTTGCGCCTCATGGCTGAGGCGGGATTCGACCCGCGCGAAGCGGTGCCGTTCTGGGAGCGCATGAGCGGTTGCCCCAGGCAGATGATCGGAAAGGTGTGCTTCCGGTCGCAGCAGGCGGTTCCGGAGTTTCTCTCGACCCATCCCTCGGACCTCACCCGTATCAATCAAATTGAGGCCTGGTTGCCGGACGCGATGCAGCACTACCACGGCCCCAATGCTCCGGCGACAACGCCTCCGGCACCCTACCGGCCGTTGATCGGTCCCATGCCGCAAATGAGCTAGTCTCCAACTATAGAGGACGCATGCCGAAACGTATTGATCTTAAGCCGATCCTGTTCATTGGCTCCGGTCCGATTATAATCGGGCAGGCTTGTGAGTGTGGCTGCCATGGCTTTGATGCTCCTGCGAGGCTATCTTTCACTGCCTGTCGGCCATTGATTGGTTTCATGTTGCAAGTGAGCTAGGTTCACACTGTAGAGGACGCATGCCGAAACGCACTGATATCAAGTCGATTCTGTTAATTGGGTCGGGTCCGATCGTGATCGGCCAGGCTTGTGAGTTTGACTATTCCGGCACGCAAGCCTGCAAAGCGCTGCGGGAAGAGGGCTTCAAGGTCATCCTCATCAATAGCAACCCTGCGACGATTATGACCGATCCCGAGCTGGCCGACCGCACGTACATTGAGCCGATCACGCTGGAAGTTGTGGAGAAAGTCATTGAACGGGAACGTCCCGATGCGCTCTTGCCGACGATGGGCGGGCAAACGGCCTTGAATGCCACGATGGGGCTGGTCAAGCGCGGCGTGTTGGAGAAGTACGGCGTCAAGCTGATCGGGGCTTCGGCGGAAGCCATTCACAAAGCTGAAGATCGTGAGGCGTTCAAGCAGGCGATGCAGCGGATCGGTTTGAACGTGCCGGAGAGTGGGACGGCGCACAATCGCGATGAGGCGGCCAGGATATTGGAGAAAGTCGGATTTCCCGCCATCATCCGGCCCTCGTTTACGATGGGTGGGACCGGCGGCAATATTGCCTACAACCGGGAGGAGTTCGAAAAGCTCATCGACTGGGCTTTGGCTATGAGCCCGACCAGCCAGGTCTTGATCGAGCGATCGTTGATCGGGTGGAAAGAGTACGAGCTGGAGGTCATGCGCGATCTCAAGGACAACGTGGTCATCATCTGTCCGATCGAGAATCTGGACCCGATGGGCGTGCATACCGGCGACAGCATCACCGTCGCGCCGGCCATGACCCTGACCGACAAGGAATATCAACGCATGCGCGATGCGGCCTTGCGGATCATTCGCGAGATCGGCGTCGACACAGGTGGCTCGAACATTCAATTCGGTCTGAACCCCGACAACGGGGAAATGATCATCATCGAAATGAACCCGCGCGTGTCGCGCAGTTCCGCGTTGGCTTCAAAAGCCACCGGTTTCCCGATCGCGAAGATCGCCGCGAAGCTGGCCATCGGCTATACCTTGGATGAGATCACCAACGATATTACGGGTGTGACCAAGGCGTCCTTCGAACCCACCATCGATTACGTCGTGGTCAAGATTCCTCGCTTTGCCTTTCAGAAATTCAAAGGGGCCGATCCGACGCTCACGACGCAGATGAAGTCCGTGGGCGAAGTGATGGCGATCGGTCGGACGTTCAAGGAGTCGTTACAAAAGGCGATTCGCTCGTTGGAGCTGGACTTGAACGGACTGGCCTCACGGGTCGGTATTGATCGGGGGATTCCTGCCGAGTTCAATCGTGCTGAGGCGGTCGAAAAAGTCCGGCGTACCCTGAAAACTCCATTGCCTGAGCGGCTTTGGTATCTGGCCGATGGGATCAGACTCGGCCTCGCGAATGACGAATTGTTCGCCATTACCAAAATCGATCCCTGGTTTTTGGAGCAGGTTCGTGAATTGATTCAGTTTGAACAGTTGTTGGTAAGCAAGGCCGACAAAGCTTCTGCGGTTCTCGCTGGCGATCTGTTGTGGGAGGCGAAGGAGTTGGGATTCTCCGATGACCGGATCGGTCAATTGCTCGGCGTCGAGGGAGCCGTCGTTCGGAAGGCGCGCATGGGGTCCGCCAAGTCGGCCAGGGCCGTGACGTATAAGCGCGTGGATACTTGTGCCGCGGAGTTTGAAGCGAATACGCCGTATCTCTACTCGACCTACGGCAGCGAGTGCGAATCGCGCCCCTCCGACCGCACGAAGGTTGTGATTCTTGGCGGTGGACCCAACCGGATCGGGCAGGGCATCGAGTTCGACTACTGCTGTGTGCATGCGGCGATGGCGTTGCGTGAAGAAGGTGTCGAAACGATCATGGTGAACTGCAATCCCGAAACGGTGAGCACCGACTATGACACCTCGGATCGTCTCTACTTTGAGCCGCTCACCGAGGAGGATGTGTTGAACATTATCCATCGGGAGCAACCGCTCGGGGTGGTGCTCCAATTCGGTGGGCAGACCCCGTTGAAATTGGCGTTGCCCCTGTCCAAGGCCGGGGTGAAAATTCTTGGGACGAGCCCGGAGGCCATCGATCGGGCGGAGGATCGGGAGCGGTTCCGCGATCTGCTGGACAAGCTCGGATTGCGTCAGGCTGAGAGTGGCATGGCCCGTTCTGTCGACGAAGCGGTGCGGATTGCGGGGAAGATCACCTATCCCGTGATGGTGCGTCCATCCTATGTGTTGGGCGGGCGGTCGATGCAGATTGTTTACGATGAAGCCGATTTGCTGGAGTACATGCGTTCGGCGGTGAAGGCATCGCCCAAACACCCGGTGCTGATCGACAAGTATCTCTCGGATGCGATTGAAATAGATGCCGATGCCATTTCTGACGGGACGACTGTCGTTGTGGCCGGCATCATGGAACATATCGAGGAAGCCGGGGTGCACTCGGGTGATTCAGCCTGTTCACTTCCGCCATACACGTTAGATAAGGCGCTTGTTCGAGAAATTGAGCGGCAGATGAAGGCGTTGGCGCTGGAGTTGGGCGTGGTGGGCCTGATGAACGCGCAGTTCGCCGTGAAGGACCAGACGGTGTATGTGCTCGAGGTGAATCCGCGGGGCTCGCGTACGGTACCGTTCGTCAGTAAAGCCATCGGCGCTCCGCTGGCCAAACTGGCGATGAAGGTGATGCTGGGGAAGTCGCTCCAGGACCTCGGGTTTACCAAGGCGCCGCAGCCTGCGCATTTGTCGGTGAAGGAAGCCGTGTTTCCCTTCAATAAGTTTCCGGGAGTCGATGTGCTGTTGGGGCCGGAAATGAAATCGACGGGAGAAGTCATGGGCATCGACAGCGATTTCGGCTGGGCATTTGCCAAGTCTCAGTCCGGAGCCGGGGCCACCCTGCCCCAATCAGGTACTGCCTTTATCAGCGTGAAAGAATCCGATCAGCCGGCGGCGTGGGGTGTGGCAAAACGATTGCGTAGTCTGGGGTTCAAGATTCAGGCGACCAGCGGCACGGCCAGTTTCTTGAGAGATAAAGGGGTTGAGGTGGAGACCGTCAATAAAGTAAAAGAGGGGCGTCCCCATATCGTGGATCACATTAAGAACGGGGCCGTCGCGTTAGTGGTGAATACGGTGCGGACGGCTTCCGCCCATACGGACTCTCTGTCTATTCGTCGGGAGGCCCTGCATAGAGGCGTGCCCTATTATACGACGATGCGAGGAGCGCTGGCGGCTGTGATGGGCATTGAAGCCCTGGCGAAGAAAGAATTGTCGATTCGATCTCTGCAAGAGTATCATCGAGTTCAGGTGTAAAAGGAGTCTGCGGTATGCCGACACCCATTACTAAAAAAGGTTATGAGGCGCTCAAGGCCGAGCTTGATCGCTTACGCAAGGTCGAACGACCGAAGAATATCGAAGCAATTGCCGAAGCCCGTGCGCATGGCGACTTGAGCGAGAATGCCGAGTACGACGCGGCCAAGGAGCGGCAGGGGTTCATTGCGGCGCGTATGGCTGAGCTCGAAACCAAAATTGCGGAGGCCCGGGTGGTGGACACGACCGGCCGGACGACGGACACCGCGGTCTTCGGCGCGACGGTCCTGGTGATCGAGCAGGAATCGCAGTCGAAGAAAACATATACGCTGGTCGGCCAGGACGAAGCCGACATGAAGGTCAACAGAATCTCCGTGCAGTCGCCGGTCGGCCGTGCGCTCATCGGTAAGCGGGTCGGAGATTTCGTCGAAGTGACGACGCCCACGAAGGTCATGGAATACGAAGTCGTGGAGATCAAGTTCGAGGAATTGTGACGTGCCTCCGGCCCTCCCGCTCATTACTCTCCTGACCGATTTCGGCACCAAAGATTATTTCGTAGCCAGCATGAAAGGGGTGATCCTGACGATCCACCCCGCTGCCCGCATTGAAGATGTGTCTCATCACATCACTCCGCATCGAATCGACGAAGCCGCCTATTGTCTCCGGGCCTGCTACCGGACGTTTCCCGAAGGCACCGTCCACGTCGTTGTTGTCGATCCCGGTGTCGGCAGCAACCGACGGCCGATTCTGGTGAAAACGGGTCGCTATTACTTCGTGGCACCGGATAACGGTGTGCTGACGCCGATTTTGAGCATGGAAGAGAATGTCGAGATCCGGGAAATAGAAAATCAGCGGTATCGATTGCAGTCGCCTGGAGCGACCTTTCACGGCCGGGATGTATTTGCTCCGGCGGCCGCCTGGCTGGCAAAAGGCGCAGCGCTGTCGTCGTTCGGCCGATTGGTCTCTGATCCGGTCAGAATGAACTGGTCTCAACCCAGGGTGACAGCGCGAACGATTATCGGAGAGGTCGTGTACATCGACCATTTCGGGAATCTGATCACGAACATTTCCCTCGCGCAGATTGAGGCCGGCAAGATCGGCAGGCCGGAGATCCGGGTCGAAGGGCATCTCATTGGAAACTTGGCGGCGCACTACAGTGAAGGCAGGGCCGATGTTCTGCATGCCGTGATCAATAGCAACGGGATGCTGGAGCTATTTCTGAAGGAAAGATCGGCCAGCGAATGTTTGAAGATCGGTATCGGGGCCGTCGTCGAAATACATGGCTGATGGTGAGTTATCGTAGACGTTGGTCGATCTGATCGCACACATGAGCGGCGAAGGGCAGTGAACAGGTGAAGGCCGGTGAGACGGCATTGAGGACGTGCATGGAGCGGCGGTCCCCTTCCAGGACGAAGTCCATTTCGAGTTTCTTTTTCGTGATATCGAGGAGCTGAGCCCTGATGCCGGGTCGTCCCCACTTCTGATAGTTCGATTCCTGTACCCCTTCGGCGAGCACTGAAGCGAGTTCGACCATCTTGCTGCGGGAGTATTTGGCAATTTCTTCCATGGCGAGGCGCCGGTAGTCGAATCGGGCATTGGTCAGCAGACCGAGTCCGCGGCCCGCAACCTCCATCATCTCACCCAGTTTGAAATTACTGAACCCCTCGTAATTCTCGCGCCAGAAGGCCGGAATGGCCGTAGGGCCGATCTTAGCCTTTCCATCAGCGGTGATGGTGAAGTGAACCCCGAGAAACGGATTTCTCAGATCGGGAACCGGGTAGATATTGGTGCGGATCGCCCCCGGCGGCTCGTTTGAGTAGAGATAGAGCCCTTTGAAGGGCAGGATCCGATACTTTTCCGAGAAGCCATAATCCAGCGCGATTTTGTCCGCGTACAATCCCGCGGCGTTGACGACATATCCGGCGGTAATCGTGTCCGAGTTGGTCCGGACTCCTTGATCGGTTCGGCTGATGTAGGCGGTGTCGAATCGTATCTCGATGCCCTCGTGGATGGCATCACGTTGCATGGTGTCGACCACATGCAAGGGGTTCACGGTCGAGGTGCGGGGTGAGAACAGGGCGCGCTGATAGGTTTTGACGCGAGGCTCGATCCGTTTGGCTTCTGCTTCGGTCAGCTCCTGAATCTCAATCGCATTCGCCCGGCCGCGCTTCACAAGCTCATCGAGGGAGGGAAGATCGCCGGCATCTTTAGCCACAACGAGCTTGCCGCAGCGATTGAGGGGAATGCCTTTCTGCTCACAATAGGCGGTCATCCGCTCGTTCCCGAGCTTGGTGAATTTGGCCTTCAGGCTATCGGGGGAATAGTAGAAACCTGCATGGAGGACACCGCTGTTGCGTCCGCTGGCGTGGGCTCCGCAACCGGACTCTTTTTCGATCAAGAGAATGCGGGCATCGGCATGGCGGGTCTTGAGCTCTCTGGCGATACTCAATCCAATGACGCCGCCGCCGATCACGAGAAAATCATACGGGCCCATCTGCGCCTCTCATTATTCGCGTGGGTTCACAATAGGGGGCTCTGTGCTGCATCAGGCGTCCCCGTTGGATGAGTGCAAGTTTCTATGGAATCGGCCAGGATTTCCACCATTCTCGACAATTGATCCCGAGACGAAGAGAGCGGCGGCATCAGGACGATCACATTGCCGATCGGGCGCAGCAGGAGCCCTCGGCGGCGCGCTTCCATGGCAACCAGGTGGCCGATCCTGGCCTGCAGGGGGATGGCTTCGCGGGTGCTCTTGTTCCGAACGAGTTCGATGCTGACCATCATGCCGCGCTGGCGGATATCTCCCACGAGCGGCAGGTCGGCAAGGGGCTTGAGCAGGCGTTTCAAGAGTGCGATCTTCGGGCGGAGTCCCGCAAGGGTTTTTTCTTTGCGAAAGACCTCGAGGTTCGCCAGCGCCACCGCGCAGCCTAATGGATTGCCGGTATAGCTGTGGCCATGAAAGAACGTCTTGAACTCTTCGTACTTCCCCAGAAACGCGTTATAGATTTCTTCAGTGGTTAGGGTTGCGGCCAGGGGCATATATCCGCCGGTCAGACCCTTGCTGATGGCCATCAGATCCGGGGTGACGCCCTCATGCTGACAGGCAAACATCTTTCCGGTGCGGCCAAATCCTGTCGCCACTTCATCGGCGATGAGCAACACATTATATTGCGTGCAGAGTTCACGGATACGCTTCAAGTAGCCGGGCGGGGACATGATCATGCCGGCCGCGGCCTGCACGAGTGGTTCGATGACAAATCCGGCGATCTCGCGGTGCCGGGTTTTGAGCAGCTGTTCGATCGGATCGAGGCAGGCCATGTGGCAGGAGGGATAGGTGAGGGCGAGCGGACAGCGGTAACAGTAGGGGGGCTCAGCGTCGAGGGTTGGAAATAAAAGCGGTTTGAATCTGTCATGAAACAGTTCAATGTTGCCGACACTGATGGCTCCGATTGTGTCGCCGTGGTAAGCGAGCTTGAGATGCAGAAAGGTATTTTTGGGGCCGGCCTCGGGATGCCGCTGCTGCCAATACTGCACGGCCATTTTCAGGGCGACCTCCACGGCCGTGGAGCCATTATCGGAATAAAAGACCCGCTTCAGTCCCTTCGGCGCAATGCGGATGAGTTCGCGCGCGAGTTGAATCGCCGGTGGGTTCGAGAGGCCCAGAAAGGTGGAGTGTGCAATCTTGTCGAGCTGACGCTTGATGGCTCGGTCGAGCAGCGGATGCCGGTGTCCGTGAAGATTCACCCAGATCGAAGAGGTGCCATCCAGGTATTCTCGGCCTTCCATGTCGATCAGGGTTGAGCCCTTCCCGCGCTCGATAATCAGCGGGGTTTCCTGTTCCCATTCCTGCATCTGGGTGAAGGGATGCCAGAGATATTGCCGATCCCAGCGCGCCAGGGGTTTCACCCGAGAGTTTTTCTTGTTCATGTTGCGTGAGCCAGAGGCTGAAGTGACCGGAGGCTGATGACCGAAGTCATCGAAATATTTGGATGCGGGGCGGATTATACGGGCGGGTCTTCGCTTTGACAACCCGGGGGGCAGTTACTATAATGAACCGATTTTTTCTGAAAAGAGCTAGGATTTGCAAAGCCTTATACGAAACTTCTCAATTATCGCCCATATCGATCACGGCAAATCTACCCTCGCTGACAGGCTCCTGGATGCGACTGGCGCGGTGACCGCCCGAGAGGCCAAGGAACAGATCCTTGATGCCATGGATCTTGAGCGGGAACGGGGCATTACGATCAAGGCCCATGCGGTCGCCATCCGATACAAGGCCAAGGACGGGAAGACCTACGATTTGCATTTGATCGACACGCCGGGGCACGTCGACTTCACCTATGAAGTTTCGCGCAGTCTCGCGGCCTGCGAAGGTGCGCTCTTGCTTGTGGATGCCACGCAGGGGGTGCAGGCGCAGACCATCGCCAATGTCAATTTGGCCATGGCGAATAACCTGACCATTATTCCCGTCATCAATAAGATCGATTTGGCGAGCGCGGATGTCGAAGGGACCAAGAATTCCATTTCGGAGGTATTGCAGCTGGATGCCAGTGATGCGATGCCGATCAGTGCGAAAGAGGGCAAGGGAGTCCCGGAGGTGCTCGAAGCGATCATCGAGCGGATTCCGCCGCCCTCCGGTGATCCTAATGCCCCGCTGAAAGCCCTCATTTTCGATTCCTGGTTTGATAACTACCAAGGGGTGATCGTTCTCATCCGTATCGTGGACGGCGAAGTCAGGCCGGGGATGAAAATTAAAGTGATGTCCAATGACCGGACATTCGAGGTGATGGAAGTCGGGAAGTTTATTCCCAAGCGCTCGAAGACGACCCAGCTGCTGACCGGTGAAGTCGGCTATCTCTGTGCGAATATGCGTGAAGTGGCGGACGTCAAGATCGGTGACACGCTGACCGATGCCGTACACCCGACGGCCACGCCGTTCCCCGGGTATAAGGAAGTGAAGCCGCTGGTCTTCTGCGGGCTCTATTCGACCGACACGGCGAAGTATGAAGATCTGCGGGATGCGCTCGTCAAGTTGCGATTGAACGATTCCTCTTTCGTCTATGAGCCGGAGAGTTCTTTGGCCTTGGGTTTTGGTTTCCGTTGCGGCTTTCTCGGATTGCTGCACATGGAAATCATTCAAGAGCGTCTGGAGCGGGAATACGGGCTCACGTTGATCACGACCGCGCCCACCGTCGTCTATCGTGTGATGACGACCAAAGGTGAGGTGCTGGAGATCGACAATCCCGCCGAGCTGCCGGAGCCCAGCAGTATCGAGTCGTTCGAGGAGCCCTTCATTCTGGCCACGGTGATTACTCCAGAACGGTACATGGGGGCGATCCTCAAGCTCTGTCAGGAACGCCGCGGCATTCAGCGGGATATTCATTTTCTCGATCCGACGCGTGTGGTCATCAGTTATGAAATGCCGCTCAATGAAGTCATCCTGGATTTTTATGACAAGCTCAAGTCGCGTACCCAAGGCTATGCGTCGCTGGATTACGAGTTGCTCGGCTATCGCGAATCCGATCTGGTGAAGCTCGATATCCTGCTCAATGGCGAGGCGGTGGATGCCTTGTCGTTCATTACCCATAAAGAGCGATCGGTGCATCGCGGGCGGCAGATGGCGGAAAAGATGAAAGAGCTGATCCCCCGCCAGATGTTTGAAATCGCCATTCAGGCGGCGATCGGGACGAAGATCATTGCCCGCGAATCGATCGGCGCGATGAAGAAGAACGTCATCGCGAAGTGCTATGGCGGCGATATCTCGCGCAAACGGAAGCTGCTGGAAAAGCAGAAAGAAGGCAAGAAGCGGATGAAGTCGGTGGGGAGTGTGGAAGTGCCGCAAGAGGCATTCCTGGCGCTGTTGAAAGTAGGGGATGAATGAGTATCGAGCCGACTCCGCCCAATCTTGAGAATGTCTCGGCTCCTCCTCCGGCCACGGCTCCGACCGAAGCCCCGGTCCTTGAGGCGACCCGTCAGAGCGGGAAATCCATTATCCGGGAATATGCCGAGGCCATTGTCGTCGCGATGCTGCTGGCCTTCGCCATCCGGGTGTTCGTCGTGCAGGCGTTCAAGATTCCGTCCGGGTCGATGATCCCTACGCTGTTGATCGGCGATCATATCCTCGTCAGCAAGTTGTCCTACGGGTTGCAATGGCCGACCGATTGCAAATTGCAATGGAACTTTCCACCGGTGAATTGCTACACCTCCACCAATGTGATGCCGTTCGGCAAGCCGCAGCGCGGCGATGTCATCGTCTTTCGCTTTCCGGAAGATGAAGAAAAAGATTTCATCAAGCGTATCGTCGGCACACCCGGCGACACCGTGCAGATCCGCAATAAGCAGGTCCTTGTCAACGGCCAGCTGCTCGACGACCGGGCGTTTACTCAACGAATCGACCCCGGCATCATCGATAGTACGATCAATCCCCGCGACAACTTCGGCCCGGTGACGGTGCCGGAAGGAGCCTATTTCGTCATGGGCGACAATCGCGATCAGAGCCTCGACAGCCGGTTCTGGGGTTATGTGCGGGAGGAAAAGATCCGCGGGAAGGCGTTCAGAATCTACTGGTCCTGGAGCGGCCACGGGCAGTGGACCGAGTGGGTTCGATGGGACCGGTTCGGCAAAGCTATTCAGTGAACGGGCGTGGGAAGTGTTCGAGTGAAGGCCCAGCGGAGTCAGATTGCAAACCGATTCAGCGCAATGCGCGGCACGGTCAATGGATCTGAAATGGGCTCAAAGGGACCGGTTCGGCAAAGCTATTCAATGATCTGCCAATAGAGGGACGCGCTCGTCATGGCTCCGCAGACCACGCAGCAGCAATCCGTGTCACAGAAGGCGCTTCGCCAGTACCTCCAGCGGTTCCCTCAGGCCAGTCTGCTGGTCATCGGGGATTTGATTCTTGACCACTATGTGATGGGGCGGGTGAGCCGGATTTCTCCCGAGGCTCCGGTGCCAGTCGTGCATGTCGAGTCGGAGACGCTGCGACTGGGCGGTGCGGCCAACGTCTTCAACAACATTCTCGCGCTCGGCGGGAAAGCGGACTTGTGCGGTGTCATCGGTGCCGATGAGAGCGGGCGGTTGTTGCTGAAGGAACTGGGCAAGTCGCGCTCCGGTCGGGGCGGCGTGATCATCGACCATGACCGTCCGACCACCAGGAAGAGCCGGGTGATCGCCCACAATCAGCAGATTGTGCGCTACGACATGGAAGGCCGTCAGGAACTGAAAGGAACGCTTCAAAAACGTTTGTTGCGCTATGTCGAGTCGCGGATTCGCGAGTTGTCCTGCATTGTCGTCTCGGATTACGCCAAAGGCGTCGTGTCGGCGGCGCTCATGAGCGAATTGACGCGGATGGCGGCCTTGCGCAAAATCCCGATCATCGTCGATCCGAAGGTCGAGCATTTCAGCTATTACAAGGGCGTGACGGTGATGACGCCGAATCATCTGGAAGCCACCCAGGCGGCCGGCTTGCATGGCGATGATGATCAAACCATCAATCAGGCCGGTGCCGTTATTCGCCAGCGGCTGGGCTGTCAGTCCGTGCTGATCACCCGGGGTGAAAAGGGGATGAGTCTGTATGAGGGTGAGGGCACGTCCTGGCATCTTCCGACGCAGGCCCGGCAGGTCTACGATGTGACGGGAGCCGGCGATACGGTGATCGGCACCCTGGCGCTGGCGCTGGCGACCGGCGCGAATATGCGCGAAGCCGCGACACTGGCCAATCATGCGGCCGGCATCGTTGTCGGCATGGTCGGCACGGCGACGGTCTCGCCCAAGCAGCTCCTGGAGGCGGTCGGCAATGGCTAAATCATTGTCGTCGGTCATTGTTGTCATTCCGGCACGGTACGGCTCGTCAAGATTTCCCGGGAAACCGCTGGTGAAGTTGGCCGGTAAACCGATGGTCCAGCATGTCTATGAGCGTGCGGTGGCCTGTCGCTCCGTGAGCGAAGTTCTGGTGGCGACGGATGATGAGCGCATCAAGCAGGCCGTCGAACAGTTCGGCGGCCGGGCCATCATGATGGGCGGCGAGTATCGGACGGGCACTGATCGTGTCGCGGCGGTGGCGCGGATGTTTGCGGGCGACTGTTTTCTGGACTTGCAGGGCGACGAAATTCCTCTGAACCCCGAGCTACTGTCGGATCTCATCGACCCGTTTCTCCAGAGCGGCGCCGACATGGGCACGTTGAAGCGCAAGATGGATGCGACCGACGATCTGCAGAATCCGGCGATCGTCAAGGTGGCGACGGATACCAAGGGCTATGCGCTGTATTTCTCGCGCGCGCCGATTCCGCTGGTCCGCGACGATCCGAATCGGCGCGTGGTGAGCGGGCTGCATTACATTCATCTCGGGGTCTATATCTATACGAAGGAAGCCCTGCTGCGCTTTGCCGCGATGAAGACGGGCGTGTTGGAGGATGCGGAAAAGCTGGAGCAGTTGCGCGCACTCGAGAACGGAGTCCGCATGCGTGTGTGGGAGACGCCCTATGCTTCGCTGCGCATTGATACGCCGGAGGACGTCCCGGAAGCCGAAGAGAAATTGCGGCAGTATGAATCCCTGAAACAGGAACTCAACCTCAAACGGACCGCACCGAGCCGATGATGCACGATCATCAGAGGCAAGGCATGGGGGCAACCATGAGCAAGTTTATTTTCGTCACAGGTGGAGTGGTGTCGTCCTTGGGGAAAGGCCTGGCCTCGGCGTCGATCGGCAATCTCCTGGAGAGCCGCGGGCTCAAGATCACGTTCTTGAAGCTCGACCCCTACATCAACGTCGATCCGGGCACGATGAATCCCTATCAACATGGCGAAGTCTTTGTCACCGAAGACGGCGCCGAGACGGATCTTGACCTGGGGCACTACGAGCGATTCACCTCGCTGTCGCTGACGAAGGAAAGCAATTACACGACCGGCAGGATTTACAATTCCGTCATTACGAAAGAACGCCGGGGCGATTATCTCGGCGGCACCGTCCAGGTCGTGCCGCATATCACCGACGAGATCAAGCAGTGCATTATGCGGATCTCGCAGGGAATCGATGTTACGATCGTCGAGATCGGCGGGACCGTCGGCGACATTGAAAGTCTGCCGTTTCTCGAAGCCATCCGCCAGATGCCCTACGACGTAGGGCGCGACAATGTGTTGTATGTCCACCTGACGCTGGTGCCTTACATCGGCGCGGCCGGTGAACTGAAAACCAAACCCACGCAGCATTCGGTCAATAAACTGCGCGAGATCGGTATTCAGCCGCATATTCTGTTGTGCCGCACCGATCGCTATATTCCGCCGGAGATGAAGGCCAAGATCGCGATGTTCTGCAACGTCGAGAAGGATGCCGTCATCACGGCAAAAGACGTCGAGACGATCTATGAAGTGCCGATTGTTTTCCGGAAAGAAGGCCTGGATGAATTGATCGTCCGGCAGTTGCACATTGAGACCGGCCCTCCGAATTTGCGCGAGTGGGATGCGATGGTGCAGAAGATCAAGCATCCGAAGCACGAGATTTCCGTCGCGCTGGTCGGGAAATATGCGGGGCTGAAGGAGTGTTACAAGAGTCTGGCCGAGGCCCTGGTGCATGGCGGGATCGACCATGAGACGAAGGTCAACATCACCTGGATCGAGTCCGAGGACGTCGAACGCCAGGGAACCGAGCGGATCTTGCGCGAGGCCGACGGGATTCTGATTCCCGGCGGGTTCGGGACGCGCGGGGTCGAAGGGAAAATTCTCACCATCAAGTATGCGAGGGAGCGCGAGGTGCCGTTCCTCGGGCTGTGCCTGGGGATGCAATGCGCCACCATCGAGTTTGCGCGGAACGTAGCGGGGCTGGCGGGAGCCAATAGTTCGGAGTTCGACGAGCAATCGCCGCATCCTGTCATTCACTTGATGTCCGACCAGCAGTCCGTGAGCGACAAGGGCGGGACCATGCGATTGGGCTCCTACCTGTGCAAACTCGGGGAAGGGACGCTGGCGCAGAAGATGTACGGCGTCAACGAGATCGGTGAACGGCATCGGCACCGGTACGAATTCAACAATGCCTATCGCGAGCAACTCACGGCCAAGGGGTTGGTGCTGAGCGGTCTGTCGCCGGACGGGCGGCTGGTCGAGATCGTGGAGCTTAAGAAACATCCCTGGTTTCTGGCGACGCAGTTCCATCCGGAATATCGTTCGCGTCCGCATCATCCGCACCCCTTGTTCAGTGGATTTGTTGGCGCGGCGTTGCGAAAAAAGCTGGGGCACTAGCTGAGATGTTGAAACCGACTTCCAACGGCGTTCTCGGCTCATCGAAATCCTCAACGTACCCCAGAGGGTACGCCTCCGGTTTCGATCAGCCTGCGGCCTTGTTGGAAAGCCGGTTTGAACATCTCAGATGAAACGGATCTGAAAACCATGGCGCACGAAGTCCAAATCGGTTCGTTCAAAGTCGGAGCGGGGAATAGACCGTTCCTGATTGCCGGCCCCTGCGTCATTGAGAGTGAACAGCTCGTGCTGGATACAGCCGGGAAAATATCTGAGATCACCAAGTCGCTCGGTATTCCCTATGTTTTCAAGGCGTCGTTCGACAAGGCGAACCGGACCTCCATCAAGTCGTACCGTGGTCCCGGCATCGAGAATGGTTTGGCGGTCTTGAAGAAGGTGAAGGAACAGCTGGGGCTTCCGGTTCTGACCGATGTCCATACGGAAGAGCAGGCGACGGAGGCGGGCAAGGTCGTCGATGTGCTGCAGATTCCCGCTTTCTTGTGTCGCCAAACGGATCTGCTCATTGCCGCGGCCAAGACCGGCAAGGTCGTCAATGTGAAGAAGGGGCAATTCCTTTCGCCGCCGGAAATGGCCAATGCCGTCAAGAAGGTGGAAGAGTGCGGGAGTCAGCGCATCGTGCTCACGGAGCGCGGATCGTCCTTCGGCTATAACAACCTCGTCGTCGATATGCGCTCCTTCCCCATTATGCGGAGCTTCGGCTATCCCGTCGTGTTCGATGCGACCCATAGCGTGCAGTTACCCGGCGGCGGGGGCACTAAGTCCAGCGGCCAGCGTGAGTTTGTCGAGCCGTTGGCCTGCGCGGCAGCCGGCGCCGGGGTAGACGGATTCTTCATGGAAGTGCATCCCAACCCGGATGAAGCCCTTTCTGATGGGCCCAATATGGTGCCGCTGCATCAACTGAAATCTTTGCTCGAACGGGTGATGCGGATATGCGACGCAGCCAAACCACGAAGCTAAAGCCGAAGCCGAAGCGTTCCCCCGCGCCCAAAGGTGTGAAGAGCCTGGGGAGTCTGGGTGACGGGAAGCGTGTGCTCGAAATCGAAGCGCGTGCCGTCCAGGCACTCGTCGATCGTATGGACAGCCGGTTCGAAAAAGCCGTGGAACTGCTGGCTCAGTGTAAGGGCAAGGTCGTGGTCTCCGGGATGGGCAAATCCGGGTTGATCGGCCAGAAAATTGCCGCGACATTGGCTAGCACCGGCACTTCCTCATTCTTTCTCCATCCAGCCGAAGGCGTGCATGGTGATTTGGGTATGTTGGCTCGTCGCGACGCGTTGATCGCCATTTCCAATAGCGGCGAGACGGCGGAGCTGCTGCAAATCCTGCCCTATGTCGAGCGCATGGGGATTCCGGTTATTGGTCTCACGGGTCGCATGACGTCGACGTTGGCCAAACAGAGCGATGTGGCGCTGGATGTCTCGGTGTCGGAGGAGGCCTGTCCCATGGGGCTCGCGCCGACGGCCAGCACGACGGCGACCTTGGCGCTGGGCGATGCGCTGGCCGTGGCGCTGTTGCAGAAGCGCGGATTCAAAGAAGAAGACTTTGCGCAATTTCATCCGGGCGGCACGCTCGGGCGACGGTTGCTGGTCAGAGTGAAAGATCTCATGCATGCGGGCGCCGATTTGCCCAAGGTTGAAGAGTCGGTCCCTGGCACGACGGCGATGTTGGAGATGACCGCGAAGAAGCTTGGGATGACGACGGTGGTCGATCAGGCGGGGAAGCTGGCCGGGATCATCACCGATGGAGACTTGCGGCGGTTCATTCAGGGCGGCGGAGACTTCACGAAGGCGACGGCGAGCGCGCTCGCATCGAGACATCCCAAGACCATCGGGCCGGACGATCTCGCAGCCAAGGCGGTCGAAGTGATGGAGCGGTTTTCCATTACGACGCTGGTGGTGATCGAAGGCGATCGGAACATCCGCGGTGTCATTCATTTGCATGATCTCTTGAAGAGCGGCATCGTCTAGCAGGATGCTGAAAAAGTCTCCCAGCGGCGTTCTCACCTTGAATGCATCCTCAACGTAGCCCAGAGGCTACGCCTCCGGTGCATTCATCGGCTGCGGCCTTGCTGGGCGAGCTTTTTGAGCATTCTGCCGGTTAATATCTTGTTGTTCCAGGCGAGTAGTGGTATCAAGTTCGAGTGGATCTAGTTGGTTTTCTGTAGTTTCCAAGAGGATCGCAAACAGCTATGAATCGCGTTTTAGCAGCGTGGCGGGAAATCGGACAGGATTCGCTGAATCTGCCCAACCTGCTCACGCTTACCCGCATCCTCTTGATTCCGGTGTTCGTCGTGTTGTTTGTCACGCCGGACCAGGATCGATCGCTCATGGCCGCCATCGTGTTTGTCGTGGCTGCCGTGACGGATATGCTTGATGGCTATCTCGCGAGACGATCAGGTCAGGTCACCAAGCTCGGAAAGTTGCTCGATCCCATCGCCGACAAGCTGCTGGTGTTGTCCGCGCTGATTCTGCTCGTGAATGTGGACCGGGTCAGCGCTCTGATCGCTATTCTGATCATTGCGCGAGAGCTGGGGGTAACCGGTATTCGCGCCATCGCCGCCAGTGAAGGGTTCATCATTGCCGCGGAGACGACGGGCAAGTACAAGATGGCCTTGCAGGTTGTGGCCATCGTCATGCTCATTCTTGAAGGAACCTGGCTCGGTGCCCTGGGGAATCTTCATCTTGCCGGGACGGTGACGCTCTATCTGTCGTTGCTGCTTGGGTATGTCTCCGGCGGGCAGTATGTGTGGAGTTTTTGGAAGCAGGTTGTAGCCAAGGGACTCTAATCTTGTCCTGGCAAATAAGGTACGAGCGTAGTTCCTAGTTATCCCACTCACATGGAAAACGAGTTGCTCTGGCTTCTCATGGCAATGGCCGGCTACCTGCTGGGGGCTATTCCGTTCGGCATCGTGGTGTCCAAAGCCATGGGGTTGCCCGATCCCAGAACGGTCGGCAGCAAGAATGTCGGCTTCACCAACGTCTTGCGGGTCTCCGGCAAGAAAGCCGGCATCCTGACGTTGATCGGAGACATGGGCAAAGGCTGGGTCATGGGCTTTGCCGCCACGCAAATGCTGCAGCAGGAATGGATGATTCTCGTGGTTGCTCTGGCGCCGTTTTTCGGCCACCTCTTCTCGCCGTTTCTCGGGTTCAAAGGGGGCAAGGGCGTGGCGACGGCGCTAGGCTCTGTGCTGGGCGTGGAGCCCGCGATCGGTTTTGTTTTGCTCATGGCCTGGCTCGGTGCCGTCGCACTGTGGCGTTACTCATCGGGCGGCGCATTGACCGCGTTCGGGCTCTTTCCGCTGATTGCCTCGTTGGCCAGACCAACCGTTGAGTTCGTGCTCTTCTCCGTAATCGTCAGCGGCCTCATTGTGCTGAAACACAAGGGGAACATTGAACGGCTGTGGAATGGCACTGAAAGCAAGATCGGGCAGAAGAAGATCTGATCCAATCGAAGCTAAAATTGACACTCTCCCACCCCCTTCCTATAATGCCTCTCCATAACTGTTTTGACTGCCTTTCCACACTCTTATGGCTTCCTTCACCAAGGTTTCGCTGACGGAAAAATGGGGCCGGGTTCGTGCGGAACTGTCCCATGCGTTTTCCACTCGCTCCGAAGCCGAGACTTTTACCATTGAAGATCTGGCGCTGCTGCAACGTATAGCGGATGCGGTGGTGCAGCGGCGCATGGCCGCTCCGGCGGTCATGTTTCTGGAGTCGCTCGGGCCGATGAGTTTTCTTGGCAGCCAGGCGCTGCATTTCTTTGCGCCCATTATCGAGCTGGCGTTCAGCGCCCATGAAGTGTCGCAAGTCGCAGCGCTGCTCGAACGCCGGGATACGACCGTTCGCCTGATTGCGTTGATCGAGGCGGCCTCGGCTCCTCAGGGAACGGCGGCTCGATGAGCGCATCTACTCAGGCCTCTGAGACGCCCCAGTTCGACCATCCTCTGAATGTCATCGTTGCCACGGACTGCGGCAGCACCACCACCAAAGCCATCCTCATCGAAAAAGTTGGTGACGAGTATCGCCAGACGTTTCGGGGCGAAGCGCCGACGACCGTCGAAGCTCCCTTCGAGGACGTGACGCGCGGGGTGCTCAACGCGATTGCCGAAATTGAGGAACTGTCGGGCCGGAAGATTCTCGACGGCGACAAGATCATCATCCCTTGCCGCGATGCCAAGACCGGCGTCGACATCTATATCTCCACCAGCAGCGCCGGCGGCGGGTTGCAGATGATGGTGACGGGGGTGGTGCAGAACATGACGGGCGAGAGCGCACAACGCTGCGCGCTCGGCGCCGGCGCGATCGTGATCGATGTTTTGGCTTCGAACGATGGCCGATTGCCGCACGAAAAGATCGAACGGATCCGCACGCTCCGTCCCGACATGATCCTGATGTCCGGAGGCACGGACGGCGGGGCGGTCACGCATGTGGTGGAGATGGCAGAGTATGTCGCAGCGGCGGACCCCCGCCCGCGTTTCGGGAGTACGTATAAGTTGCCGCTCGTCTATGCCGGTAATAAAGAGGCGCGCGAGCAGGTTACAAAAACGCTGGGGCAGAAGACCGCGTTGGTGATCACTGAAAACATCAGGCCCGTGCTGGAGAGAGAAAACCTTGCGCCGGCGAGACACAAGATTCACGATTTGTTTCTGGAGCACGTCATGGCTCAGGCGCCTGGCTATAAGAATCTCATCGAGATGGCGGGCGCGCCGATCATGCCGACGCCGGCGGCGGTCGGCCTCATCATGGAAACCATTGCCAAGCGGGAGCATCTGAATCTGATCGGCGTGGATATCGGCGGCGCGACGACCGACGTGTTCTCGGTGTTTGAAAGTATGTTCAACCGGACGGTGAGCGCCAATCTGGGGATGTCCTATAGTATTTCCAATGTGCTGGCGGAGGCGGGGCTGGCGAACATCATGCGCTGGGTACCGTTCAATATCGACGAACAGACGCTCCGCAATCGCATTAAGAACAAGATGGTCCGGCCCACGACGATTCCGCAGACGCTCGACGAATTGCAGATCGAGCAGGCGATTGCCCGCGAAGCGCTGCGGCTGGCGCTCATTCATCACAAGTCGCTGGCGACCGGTCTTAAGGGTGTTCAGCAGGAGCGCACGATCTCCGACGCGTTTGAGCAGCAGACGTCCGGCAAGAGTCTTGTAGACATGCTGAAGCTGGATCTGATCGTCGGGAGCGGCGGGATCCTGTCGCATGCCCCGCGCCGCATTCAGTCGATGCTCATGATGGTGGATGCCTATGAGCCGCTCGGGGTTACGATGCTCTCCGTGGACAGCATCTTCATGATGCCGCATCTGGGCGTGCTCTCGACGATCAATGAGAAGGCGGCGACGGATGTCTTCGTGCGCGATTGCATGGTCTATCTCGGCACCTGTGTCGCGCCGATCGGGCAGCTGAAAGACGGCGAGCGATTAGCGGACTATGAAGTCACATTCCCCGACGGGCGCGTCGTCAAGGATCAGCTGAAGATGGGGGAGTTGCGACTGTTCCCGCTCGGGCTGAATCAGAAGGCTAAGCTGACGATGCAACCGGCAAAGGCGATCAATCTTGGGCAGGGCGCCGGTGTGCCGGTCAACCGTGAGGTGCAGGGGGGGGGCGTCGGCCTCTTGCTGGACGGCCGTGGCCGGCCGCTGCAGCTGCCGGCTGATGAACCGGCTCGTGTTGCGGCGCTGACGAAATGGTTCAACACCGTGGATCTCTATCCGAGGTCCTAGGGGAGATGTCGTTGTTCTGCTTGCTCAGGTTGCTCAAAATGGCCTCCGGCGAGGCCGCAAGGAGCGAGCATCCCGAGGCGCACCGGTTCTGTACGTCGAGGGAGCAGAGCGACTGAGAACGAAGCTGGAGGGCTTTTTCAGCAACCTGTTATGGCGCATTCATATACACCGGGACTCACAGTCACTGAGCAGACGGTCGTGCGGCGGCGGCGGCAATTACCGTTGCCCGGCACGGTCTTGGTCGCGGTCGGTGATCTCGTGCGATCCAATCAGCCAGTCGCCAGAGCCGAGTTGCCGGGCAAGGTCTATCCGTTGAATCTGGCGAATCAATTGGGTGTCGCGCCGGATGAGATCAAAGAATACCTGATCAAGAAAGAGGGCGAGGCGGTCCGGAAGGACGACATTCTGGCCGAGAATAAGCCGCTGATTAAGTGGTTCAAAACGGAGATCAAGTCTCCGATCACCGGGACGGTGGAATCGCTTTCGACGATCACGGGGCAGGTATTGCTTCGTGAGCCGCCGCGCGTACTTGAATTGTTGGCCTATGTGGACGGGACGGTTGTGGAAGTGCATCCGCGTCAGGGGGTCACGGTCGAGGCGCAGTGCAGTCTGGTTCAGGGGATTTTCGGCATCGGCGGGGAGACTTCCGGCATTTTGGCGATTGCCGTGGCTAAGCCGGACGAAGCCCTGACTCCGGCGCATCTGAAGGCCGACATGAAGGGGAAGGTTGTCGTCGGCGGGTCGTTTCTGTCCGCGGAGACGATGGCCAAGGCGAAAGACATCGGCGTGGCCGGTTTGGTGGTCGGGGGGATTCATGATAAGGACCTCCGGGCTCTGCTGGGATACGACCTGGGCGTGGCGATCACCGGAACGGAGCAGGTGGGGTTCACGCTGATTCTTACGGAAGGGTTCGGCACGATCCCGATGGCGCAGAAGACTTTTACGCTGCTCTCCGCCCATACCGGCGAGAAAGCGGCGATTTCAGGGGCCACGCAAATTCGCGCCGGTGTCATCCGGCCCGAGATCATCATCGCAAAGCCTGCCGGTGCGGCACAGACCGGAATGGCAGCAGCGCCACAGCGCGAGGGCATCCGGATCGGCGACCCGGTTCGCATCATTCGCGATCCGCTGTTCGGCAAGATTGGGGAGGTCTCGGCGTTGCCCACCGATCTGCAGAAAATTCCCACGGAAAGCGACGCGCGTGTGCTGGAAGTGCGATTCCCGGACGGCCAGGTTGCCGTCATTCCACGAACGAATATCGAAGTGATCGAAGGGGCGTAGCAGGATGCTGAAAAAGTCCGCCAACTGCGTTCTCGCCTTGAAGGCATCCTCAACGTACCCCAGAGGGTACGCCTCCGGTGCCTTCATCGGCTGCGGCCTTGCTGGACGAACTTTTTGAGCATCCTGTGGAGATGAACGTCGTGATGGAGCCAATGATCAGTCACAGAGGACGAAGATGGGGCCTGTTCCGTCTGTCTATCGTTATCTGCGTGTATCTTGCCGGACTTGTTCCGTCTCTGGGATGGGCTGAAGGGACGTTGCCGGCGTCAGCGAACGTACAGGTGTTCGACACACCGAATGATGGGGGACAAAGTCTTACGGTAAACTGGGCGCCGAGTTCGTTGGATAGCCCCGATGCCCGCTATCAGGTGTTGCTCGGGGATGCCGGAGCTACGGATGCGGCGTCATTGAAAGTCATTGCCGAGTTTCCGGCTCAGACTCGCTTGGTGAAAGACCACAAGGGGCCTTGGTGGACGAGGACGGCAGAAGGCAATTGGCATCAGTTCGTCATTCGGAACGGGAAGGGTGTCGAGCTGAAAGATGGGACTGCGTATACGGTGACCGTGGCAGTACTCAAGGGAGAGGGGCGAATGGTTGGCCCTCTTCTGCAGGCGACGCCGGCTCCCAACTGGTTCAACTGGAATTCGGTGAACAATCTCGTGTTGACGCTCATTTTCGGCGGCGTGGTGTTTTTCTCCATCGCGCAAGCCAGACGGAGTGAAATCTTTCTTCGCCGTATCCCCGGTCTCGACGCGGTGGATGAGGCCATCGGCCGGGCGACGGAGTTGGGCAAGCCGATTCTCTACATGACCGGCGCGCACGACATGCACGATCCCTCGACGATCGCGGCTGCCGTGATTCTCGGGCGGGTGGCGAAGAAGGCAGCGGCCTACGAAACGGAATTGCTCGTGCCGCATCGCGAGCCGATCACGATGGCGGTCTGTCAGGAAATCACCAAACAGGCGTATCTTGAGGCGGGAAAACCCGATCTGTTCAAAGAGGACTCGAACTTTTTCATTACGAGCGACCAGTTCAGCTACACGGCTGCGGTTGACGGCATCATGTTGCGCAAAAAGCCGGCGGCGAATTTCTTCATGGGATCGTATTTTGCCGAGGCCCTGTTGCTGACGGAGACCGGTGCCAGCACCGGGGCGATTCAGATCGCTGGGACCGACTCGGATCATCAGTTGCCGTTCTTCGTGACCACCTGCGATTACACATTGATCGGTGAGGAGTTATATGCCGCGAGCGCCTATTTGTCGCGTGAGCCGGTTCAGCTGGGAACGTTGCGCGGGCAGGATATCGGGAAGGCGATGATTCTCTCGGTCATTGGGATCGGGATTCTGCTGGCGACACTGGGGGTCGCGACGCAGGCCACCTGGCCGCAGTATTTTCTGGACTTCTTCAAGGACGTGAAATGATCTTTCTGCGCCGACAGATGCCGCTGCTGATCACGATGATCACCGGGTTGATTTTTGCGGCCCAGTACTATGTGCCGCATCCGGCCTCCGAACAGTTGCTTACTTCCGCCACGAAGTGGCTTCAGATTATCGGCGGTTTTGCGCTGGTGCTCGGTGTGACCAGCCTCTTTCATGTCCATGCGGCCAAGATCCGTCGGAAAGAAGCCGGTTGGGGCTACAGCGTGGTGCTCTATACCGGGATGTTGGGTACGATGGCTGTCGGTCTGTGGGCCAATGGCAAGGAGAGTGTCGACGGTGTCTCGACGGCGTTCGGCTGGGTGTACAACTTCATGATGGTCCCGCTGCAGGGGACTATGTTTGCCATCCTGGCCTTCTTCATTGCCTCGGCGGCCTATCGCTCGTTCCGCGCCAGAAGCCGGGAAGCCGCCGTGCTGCTGATCGCCGCCGTGATCGTTATGATGGGCCGTGTGCCGCTCGGCGAGTATCTCATACCGGTCAGCGGGGACATCTCCCAGTGGATTCTGAACGTGCTGAACGCGTCCGTGCGCCGGGCCATTTTGATCGGCGTCAGCCTGGGGGCCGTGGCCCTGTCTTTCAAGATCATCTTCGGCGTGGAACGGTCGTACCTGGGCGGGGGGAAGGAATGATCGTGAAGCGTGAAAGGTTTGGCGTGAAACGAAGAAACATAGCGGAATCCTTGAGCTTTGTTAACCCGGTCTATGCTCCCCGTTCGCCGTTTCACGTTTTTCGTGTGACGTTTCACGAGGGAACAAAGTGACCTTCGCGGAACGCATGCTCAAGATCGACCGCCGGATCATCTTTGTGGTGATCGGGCTCTGCACCCTCTTGCCGCTGCTCTATCCGGTCGGACTGCCTATCAAGATTTCACAGGAAGTGCGCGGCGTTTACGATCATATCGAAAGCCTGCCTGAACGCTCGGTGTTTCTCCTTTCGCTCGATTTCGATCCGGCCTCGAAACCGGAACTCTATCCGCAGGCCGTGGCCATTCTCCGCCATGCGTTCAAGAAGAATCTTCGGGTGGTGGCGATGACGCTGTGGGTGTCCGGTACGGGCATGGCCGATGAACTCCTGACGAAAATCGCGACTGAGTCGGGCAAACAGCGCGGTACCGACTATGTTTTTCTCGGATGGAGTCCGGGAGGGACGGCCGTCATCATCAACATGGGGCAGGATCTCTACAACTCGTTTCCCAGCGATTACGGCGGCAAACCGACCAAGGGGCAACCGGTGTTGGAAGCGGTCAACAGTCTGAAGGATGTCACGTATGCGGTGAGTCTGGGGGCGGGGAACCCCGGTGTCGAAGCCTGGTACGTATTCGGGAAAGATAAATATAAATTCGAGTTGGGCGGCGGCTGCACGGGTGTGATCGCGCCGGGGTTGTATCCCCTGTTGCGAAGCGGTCAGATCAACGGGTTGATCGGCGGATTGCGGGGAGCGGCCGAATACGAAAGTCTGATCGAGCAAAAAGGCCGGGCCGTGGCGGGGATGGATGCGCAATCGGCGACGCACGTCGCGATCATCGCTCTGGTGGGCCTCTGTAACATCTTTTATTTCTCGCTGAGACGTCATGCCCGACAACAGGGTTCGCAGTCATAGAGGATAGACCTGGCAATGGATGTAACGATCATCGGCGCGTGGGTGGCCACAGGGTTAACTCTATTTATCTTCTCCTTTTTGTATAAGGATAATCCGCTCTTCAAGCTGGCCGAGAATCTCTATGTCGGGGTGTCGGTCGGTTACACGATCGTGAAGACGTACGACACGGTGATCGTGCACCTGATCTGGAAACCCATCGTCGAGAATCAGGAATGGACGCTCCTGATTCCCGTCACCATCGGGCTGCTCATGCTCACGCGCTACGTGCCGAAAGCCGCCTGGTTGTCGCGCTATGCGTTTGCATTTATCGTCGGGGTGGGGGCGGGGCTGGCGATTCCGCGTACCGTGTCGTCGTTTATCCTGAAGCAGATTGAGGACACTGTCCGGCCGTTGTTGATGCTAGTGCCGGGGGACGGCGCCACGTTCTCTTGGAATCTGATGAACCCGGCCAGCAGTGTGAACGTCATTATTGTATTGATCGGTGTGAGTTCCGTGCTGTTCTACTTCTTTTTCTCGGTAGAGCACAGCGGACCGGGGAAGATGGTCGCCAGGACGGGTGTGATCTTCCTGATGATCGCGTTCGGCGCAGCCTTCGGCTACACGGTCATGGCTCGCATGTCCTTGTTGATCGGCCGGTTGACCGATTTGATCGAGTATTCCGATCCCTCCTACGGGCGGCCGACCCTGTGGCTGGCGCTGGTGACGATCGGCACCCTGATCGCCCTCAGCCTGCGGAGTCGAAGCGAACCGCCGGACTCTCACTGATTCAAGGTTTGAGGCCAAGGCGTAAGGTTCAGGGGGGAGTGTTCTCTCGATCTTGGCCTCAACCTGAGCCTTCCCCCCCGGTTGCAGCTTCTTCTTTCCCTCCTTTACAATGGCGCTCGACCAAGGAGCACTATGACTACGACGATTGCCAAAGACCCCAAGCACTATCCCGCACTGCGGAATCTCCAGTTCTCCCCCATCAAAGAAGGGGAGGAACAGTACATCGTGCTGTGGGATCCAACCGGCCTGAGCAAGGAACGGCTGGTTCTTCCGCTCAACTACTTCTTCATCATTCAACACTTCGACGGCGAGCATTCTCTTCAGCAGGTGGGCGCCCTCTATCTGAAACGATTCGGTGAATTTCTGATGCCGGATAAGGTCGAGCAGTTGGTGACCGACCTCGATCAGAAATTGTTTCTGGAAGGGGAGCGGGCGGAGGAGGCCCGCAGACAGCAGCGCGCCCAGTATCGCGAGAGCCCGCTGCGCACAGCGGCCTTTGCCGGCCGCGCCTACGAGGCGGACGGCGCGAAACTGAAGAAACAGATCGACGGATTTTTTACGTCGAAAGAAGGTCCTGACTTTAAACCTTCAGAGAACGCCGGTAAACCGATCAAAGGGTTGGTCGCCCCGACGTACGATCTGAAACAGGCTGGTCCGATCTACGCATGGGCGTACAAAGAGCTGCAAGAAGCCACGCAGCCGGATGTGTATGTCGTCATCGGGACTGCCTACGCCGGCCTCGCCAATCTCTTTGCCGTTACGGACAAGGATTTTGAAACGCCGCTCGGTGTGGTGAAGGCCGATCAGCCGTTACTGGCGAAGATCAAAGAACGGTTCCCGGTGGCGTTTGAAGAGGATCTTTGCCACCAAGCCGAACATGCGATTGAATTCCAACTGCCGTTTCTCCAGCAGGTCGTCGGATCCAAGAAGCCCTTTACCATTGTGCCGATCCTTTGTTCCTTTTTCGCGCTGAGCATGGCGGAATCCCCGATCCAGCAATCCGTCGAAGTGTTTCTGGCCGGGCTGCGCGATATCCTCAAGACCTCAGGCCGCAACTATTGTGTCGTGGCAGCGGCAGAGTTGGCGCATCTCGGGATGCGCTACGGGGATAAAGAGCCGCCGACCGACTTTTCGTTTCATCGATCGATGCAGCACGATTTGGAAATGTTGAAGCCGGTGGAAGAGCGGAAGCCGGAAGAATTCACCAAGTACATCATCACTGAGAACGACAAGCGCCGGATCTCGGGGTTCGCGCCCATCTATTCTCTCTTGCGCCTCATCGAAGCCGAATCCGGCCAAGTGCTCCGCTACGACCGTGGCATCACCGATCAGTACAACTCCACGGTCACGTACGCCAGTATGGCGTTCTTCTAATCAGGCTGCTGAAAAGGCCCCCAACTTCGTTCTCGGCTCGTCACAATCCTCAACATACCCCTGAGGGTACGCCTCCCGGTTTCGGCTCGCCTGCGGCCTCGTTGGATGACCTTTTTGAGCAGCCTGCGGGCGAGTCTGAGCGTGTCCGTGAGGGTGTCGGATGGCCACGTCACCGTAATGCGCAAGTGGTTTATCTCTGATCTCTCAGTTCAGGCTCCGCTTCTTCGTTGTTCAATCGTTGATTTGGCTAGACACACTGTGTGATCGGAAAAGTCTTTACAACATGTCACGGGCGCTTTGTCCGATGACGAGTTCCTCGTCGTGGCCCCACACATGTCGGATGACGGTGCGAATGGCTGAGACCAGAGACTGTGAGGACCCCTTGATCAGGTATCCTGCAGCGCCGGCCGAGAATGCGGCTGCCATCACTTCCGGTTCGTCGCGGGAGGTGTGAAAGATTACACGACAGTCCGGCAGTGTTTTGCGGAGTTCCTGCACGGCTTCGATCCCATCCATCCTTGGCATGTCGATATCCGTCACCACGAGATCCGGTCGAAGGGCCTGAGCGGCCGCGATGAGGGCCTGTCCATCCTCTGCGGTACCGATGACGGTGTATTCGGGCTCCAGAACCGATTGGAGCAACGAGAGCATCTGAGCTTCATCATCGCAGAGGAGAATTCGAAGGCGTTTCATTCGGCACCTCCTGAAGGGGATAAGAGCCAGGCTCGGCCAGGATCGACATCACGAGATCTTGGTATTGTTGATGGCGGTGGCTGATTTGCTGGAAGGCTATGCTCCCCATCACTCTATGGGTTCGCCTCCGCCGTATCCCATGTGCTGGCTATGAATATGATCGCCGCGCCGGTTTTTAGCCTGTGCCGGATGCACGTAAGGCCGATCGCAGTTGAGGTTATGGCAGGCTTGTGGGTGGTTCGGATCAGTCGAACAGCGCATGAGATCGGCGGGGTCTGCTGGTTGGACCCGGGGCCCTCGCGGTTCCCGTGATCGCACCGGAGACCTTGCCGGTTGTCGATTGGCACGGACGATGGCATCTTCGATCGCGCCGCAGTTCACGCAGCGATCGCAATCGACCTGCTCGGTGGAACTCATGCCGTTCGCCTCAAAGAGACGTTCCCGGACAAGCAGCCCGCCGCATCGTGTGCATAGCATGGCCATAGTCTTAGTCTGTCCCCGGCGCCGGTGTAACACTTGTCATGGCGCAGATTTCATAGTCCCACGGGAGCGGGGTCAGCTTGACCAGCTGTTGTTGCTCCAGATGGTTCAACGCTCTCAAGAGACTGATCCATCGACAGTCTGACAGTGTGGTGGTGAGGGTCGTGAATGTGATGGTTCGTTCTCGATGGACTAATTCGCGGACTCTGGACTCGATGGCTGCGGAGGAATGGTCGGCGCTGTGTCGCTGCATGGAGGGTACTCCGTGGAGGGGCCAAGCCGATAATGAGCCTTCAAATGTGCAAGAGTTAGTCCGCCGCGAGCCTTCGATAGGTCGGGACAATTCAGCCCGCTTTGATTGAAAGTTGTAGAGAATGTGCTGTCATGACCGGTGAGTCGAGGATTCGCACAGTGCGTGGCGTGCGATGTAGCACGGGTTGCGGCGGCTACGGTTGTGATTTCCCGTAACTTGCCGACGAACCGTCGACCTTCGCATGGAGACTCAGGCAAAGGCGGTGGCCCCTATTGAGAGAGGGCATAGTGTATGCGGCGTCTTTGAGAGAAAGGGCGCATTCAATTCAGATGGGAGGCTGGCGACAGGCTTGAGACCGTTGGATCGTGAATTGTCTCGATTCGGTCAAGGCCCTGTATAGATCGCGGGTGTTGCGCGATCAGCTTATAGCAAGCTCTCATTTGGATAGAAGTCCTGTGGGGCTCAATCTTCTCCGGTCGTGCCCAGGCCGATCCATGCCCGTAAGAGATCGTGTCGCGTCACAGAATAGGCAACCTGTCCATCTTTGGTCACAGGAAGATTCAGCAAGCGTTTCTCCTCCATCAATTTCACGGCGTCCTCAATCGTCGTCTCGGTGGTGACGGCGATTCGTTCATGGACCATGACATGTTCGGTGTTCAGTGTGGAAAGATCCCGGCCGGATTCCAACGCACGAAGGATATCGATTTCGCTGAGAAACCCGACGAACTCATTGTGATCATCGGCCACCGGTGCGCCGGAAGTGTGAGATGACAATAATTCCAGCGCCGCGGTCATGGCGTTTTGGCCGATGTGCAAGACCAGAGGGTTGGTACCTCTGATTTGTCCCACCTTGCGCAGCCCTCCGGCAGGGACTCCCGGTAGTTCAGATTGTATCCTGTTTGGGTTTGCCCGCATCGTGCTCCCCTTTCAGTGCTACCTGGTTGAGTAGGTAATCGGATAGCTCCTCTTGAGCCAATTCAAATCAACAGGCTTCGCCTCAGTTCATATACTATCCGGTCTTTTGCCGGATTGACCAACTTATCGATCAGTGAGTTTCGCTAATACCCGGATATCCTCCGCTCGCTCTGAGGCAGGGCCTCTTGTGACAGGTGTCGCGGTTCTTCAGATCCTGGGGTCAGAAGTATCGGTATGTCTAACTTATCCGGCAGCAGCACGAATTTGGAATTCTGCCCGTCATATAATTTGTATCGAAGATAATCCGGTGTAAGGGTCTTTGAAATCGTTTCCTGCGCCTTGGCCTGTCCGAGCGCGCGAATGCGCAGCCCTTCGGCTTCGCCTTCGGCACGAATCCTGATCGAATCTCCTTCGCCTTTGGCTCTCGTGCGGGCAATGTCCGCATCCTTGGACGCGATCGTCAGTTCGAATTCCTTCTGTTCCTTTTCCTGTTCTTTGGCCTGCTTTTGCTCGATGGCGCTTAACACGATTTGCGGAAAGTCGACGTCAGCCAGCGCCACGCTCTGAATCGCGAGATGCCGTCCTTTGAGCTTCTCTACGACGACGGCTTGGACTTTGCTGGCGATTTCTGAACTTTTTTCAGGAACCGTGACCATGCTGTAGCCGGACACGACACTGCGTACTGCCGCGAGGAACTCCGGCTTCACAATGCGGGGATAGAAGTCTGTCCCTACCTCGTGGGCGAGAAAGTACACCTCCTCGGGAACCGGCCGGAGAATGATCGCGGCTTTCACGAGCACCTGCAGATCATCGGCGCTCAATGCATCCACATTTTCGGTATAGCTCTGCCATCGGATGTCATACAGATAGACATTGTTCCAGGGGGCCCGCCAGTAGAAGCCGTCTTTCAGGGGCTCCGTATTCAGCCCTTCTGAAAATGGGCGCCACATGAGCCCTCGCTGGCCTGGTTGCACGGTCGTTCCAGTGCAGGCGGCGCTCAGTAAAAGGAGCGGAAGGAGCAAGAATATGAGGGGCTGTGTGGTGTGACGGGACATGGGGGCCTCCTCGGTTACTTCGCTTGTCCGGTAGGATGCAAAGATGGATGCCGGTCAATCGACCATGCACGTCTATCGTCAGCGATGCTCAGGTGCAGGAGTGTCTGGTGGTCCTGCTCCTTTGCGGCGTTTTCATAGAACTGTTCAAGTAAGCGAGCTCCATTGACCCATTCGGACTCGGCTCCGAACAGGCTCTGGTAGGTCACGATGCGCTCAGCCATCTCTCGTGCTTTGAGCCTGAAGAAGAGGGCATCCTGCCTGTAATAGTCGGCGATTTTACGTTGATCCGCGGTGGAGTCCGGAGAGGTGAGGCTCAGAGGCGTGGTGACGCTGACGCAGCCGATAGCGGTACAGGCTGCCGCAACCAATGAAATTGTGCCAGGCCTACAGAGACGTTCTCCCATGGTGATCTCCCGGATGGGTTCGGTGAGAGACTGGATGGACTGCCTGTAACAGTGGGCCGTGGTTGTGGTGGAATATCGCCTCCTCGTTTCCCGGATCCTTTAGGAGCATATCCTGTTCCATCACGGCGGGAGACAGGGGGCTCTGAGCGCACGTGCGGCAATCGCGTCAGATGCCTGCAATCCTTCCGACGACGAACAATGTGCAGTCGCCTGTGTGGACTGTGATCATCGAGCGGGATGAATCGCACGGTGCGGACTGAGCGGATAAGCTCGGTAGGCGGTTTGCTGGATTGAAGGCCGCTGAGCTGTCCCAATGAACGAATGCGGAGTGCGGGAAAGTATCGCTGTGGAAAATCTGGGGCAGGCTACAAGGATGAAGTGTCTCGAAACGAAGAGAGGTCGAAGTCTATAGGACAGAATAGGAGGGGAGCGAACATGGTTTCAGGACCGAAGGCGTCGCGCGATCGATTATGAAACCAGGCCCCACGTGCTCCAGAGCAGCACGCTGGCGATGGCCAGCATGATCCAGGCTAATTCGCGATCACCAAATGATTTCACCATGTCTTTCATCGTCAGCCTCCTTTGTCAGTAGAAGTCACAACCTACTGTTAGGCTTAGCAAAGCTGATGCCCGCACGGAACGCTTGAATTTCAGCCATTTTCATCTTGTACTTCGATCAATTCGAGCGGATCCGCACAGATCGCACTGTGCGTAAAGTAGAGCGCGATTAGCAGGGATGAATTGGGGGGGCAGGTGCTTCCTATAGCCGGACCAGGCCACCGTGTCGGGCTATCCGGGCAGTCAGGTTCACTCGTTTGATGCTATGGCATCAAAGCCATAGTTGAGCAGGAGTTTTTGAATGCGGGGGGTCATGAGAAAATCTGAAAACTCCTTGGCGATCCCGCGAGCGCTCTCCCGACAGGTCCATACCACTGCCTGGCCGAACTGCACGGGCACATAGGATCCGGTGGGGGCCTCATCGCTGATGCGCACCTGCCCGCCGTTGATGGCGTCCACACGATAGACGAGCCCTACGTCGGCCTTGCCCGCGTGAATCAGATTGATGATGTCTTCGCTGTGGGGTGCAAGGATAATGTTGGAGCGACTCTGACCCATATAAGTCGGATTGACTCTGGAAAGCGCCCGGGCTGTGACATCTCCCAGGGAGGACATCCGGGGATCCCCGAGGGCAATGCGGGTGGTGCGATTGGGTAGCGCATCGTGAAAGGACACCAGCGTGGCCAGGGAGGTCGTAGACATCACAAGGACGAGGGATGTCTGCGCGTAAATCCGGGGCCTGCCGTTGAGCGTCAGTCCCTTCTTGTAGAGTTGGGCGACTTCATCAACTCCCGCTGCAAGGAATACGTCAATCGGAGCTCCCTGTTCGATCTGATGGCCAAGGGTTTTCGAGGGGCCATAGACAACGTTGACCGACGCTCCATATTCTCGTTCGAACATCGGCAGGATTTCGGTGAATACGGCTCTGACACTCGGAGGAGCTCCGACCGTCAGCGATTCAGTCTGAGCGAAGACATCGGTTCCAAAGGCGCCGGCAAGTCCGCTCACGATTGCCACAGTCAGACTCAAATTCCGGAATCTCAGCATGGTGTACCACTTTCTAGCCCTGCCATTGGCGGGTTTTACTTGAATCCCTTGAAGAAGCCTGAAGCGATGCATGATAGATCCCCTTGTGTCGCTGGTCACTGCAATTACACCGCAGTGAATGCAACAGCAAGATCAATACCACCCGGCGGCACTCATTCCCTGACCCGTAAGAAAGCAGCCCTGGCGCATATTTCAGGCAGATTCCTTATAGGTCGCGTTTCAGCGCAGGGTCTGCACGTTGGTTTGCCTTGATGAATCGAGCGGGATCGCACGATGCACTCAGTGCGAAAATGGGAGATCAGCTGCTTTAAGGATTGCCGCCACTCCTCTCGCTCCAATTGTGCCTATGCACAGTAGGTTCTATCGTAGAAACATGATTTTGGAGAAGGGCACAAACATTGCTCTCTTTTAATATCTGCCTATGATGCAGCTTATCCACATCGCCCTGCGGAAGCCCTACACGTTTGTTGTCCTTGCGATCCTGATCGTTTTATTCGGGGTCCATACGACGCTCCACATGCCGACCGATGTGTTTCCGAACATCTTAATCCCCGTCACCTCCGTGGTCTGGGCCTACGACGGTCTGCTGCCGCAGGATGTCGAAGGGCGCATTACCTATATCTTCGAACGTTTCCTCACCTCGACAGTCGAGGGTATCAAGAGCATCGTCAGTCACTCCTATTACGGTAGCAGTATCATCAACGTCTATCTTCAGGACGGTATCGACCGCGGCGGGACCGAAGCCGATATCGCGGCGATCTCGCAGACGGTCGTCAAAGCGCTGCCGCCGGATATTTCCCCGCCCATGGTCATGCGTCTCGCGCCATCATCTGTGCCGGTGGCCATGCTGCAAGTCACCTCCGATACGCTCACGATGGCGGAGCTCTATAATCTCTGCATCATGCGCATCCGGCCCCTGTTGGTTACCATCGACGGGGCAATTCTGCCGCATCCCTACGGCGGGCAGGATATGCAGATCATGGTGTCGCTCGATCAGCAGAAATTGCTCGCCCGTCACCTGACGCCATCGGATGTCCACATGGCCCTCGGGAGTCAGAACCTGGTGCTGCCCGGGGGCGACATCAAGATCAAAGCGACCGACTGGATTGTTCTGACGAACGCTTCCCCCCTGAAGGTCGATGATTTCAACGACATTCCGATCAAGCGGGAAGGGAACGCCTTCATCCATCTGCGGGACGTCGCTGATGTGCGGCTCGCCGGCCGGGTGCAAACAAATGCCGTGCTGGTGGATGGCCAGCAGTCCGTCATCATCATCGTGATGAAGAGCAGCGAGGCCTCGACCTTGGACGTTGTCGACGGGATCAAGGAGATGATTCCGCGTATCGAGAAGGTTGTGCCGGATGGCGTGAAGGTCAAGCTGCTGAACGACGCCTCGATCTTCGTAAGGGATTCGATTGTGGATGTGGTCTCCGAGATGGTGATTGCGGCCGTTCTGGTCGGCCTCATCGTCCTCCTGCTGCTCGGCTCCTGGCAGTCGACGGTCATTGTGGCAACTACAATTCCGCTCTCCATCCTGACTTCCATCATATGTCTGCACTGGGCAGGACAGTCCATCAATGTCATGACGTTGGGCGGATTGGCGCTGGCTGTGGGCGTCCTTGTCGACGATGCCACGGTGATGATTGAGAATATCGATACCCATCTCGCCATGAACAAGCCGCTGGAGGATGCCATCATGGATGCCTCCAAGCAGATTCTTCTCCCGACGTTTGTGGCCACATTAGCGATCGCGATCGTGTGGTTACCGCTCTTCAAGCTGAGCGGGGTATCCGGGTGGCTGTTCATGCCGATGGCAGAGGCGATCATCTTCGCGATGCTGGCGTCCTTCATTCTTTCACGAACGCTGGTGCCGACCATGGCGAACTACATGCTGACCGGCCACAATGCATCGCATACGGATGAGCATGGGCAGCTCGACGTGAATAAGAGAGCGGGATTTTTCGCGCGCTTCCAGCAGAGCTTCGAACGCGGCTTCGACCGTTTTCGTGACCGCTACAATGAGCGGCTCGAACAGGCCGTCGCCCATCGCAGCAGGGTCGTCAGCATCTCTCTGATTCTCGCCGTCAGCTCGCTCAGTCTCTTGTATTTCAACGGTCGGGACTTCTTTCCCGAGATCAAGTCGGGGACGTTGCAGATGCATATGCGGGCGCCCCTCGGCATGCGGATCGAGGCAACAGGCCGTATCGCCTCGCTGGTCTCAAAAGACATTGAGCAGTTGCTCCCCGGCCAGATTGAAGGCATCGTGAGCAATTGCGGGCTACCGGTCGGAGCGCATAACCTTGCCTTCATTCCAACCCCGACGATCGGCCCGCAGGATTGCGATATGACCATCTCCCTCAGGAATGAAAAGTCGCCGGTGTGGGACTATCGGCGCATCCTCCGCAAGGGCTTGCGCGAGCGATACCCCGGCACCGAATTCACGTTCCAGCCGGCGGACCTGACCGCGAAGATTCTCAACTTCGGCTCGCCCTCGCCCATCGACGTGCAAATCAACGGCCCCGAGCGGTACGCCAACTACGAGTTCGCACGCAATCTGGCCGGCCGGTTGCGCCAGATCCCCGGGACCACCGACGTCGTGATCCAGCAGACCATGCGCACGCCGACCCTCCTCGCCGAAACCAACCGCATGTTCGGACTCGGTATGAACCTGACCCAGAAAGACATTGCCGGCAACCTGCTGTTGACGACAGCGGGCAGCCAACAGGTCGATCAGCAATACTGGCTAGACCGGAAGACAGGCATGTCCTACCGGATCAACGTGTATACTCCACAGCAGCAGCTCACCAGCATCAAAGATCTGATGACGGTTCCCGTCGATCGAGACGATCGGGACGTGTCGGACAAGAGTCTGAAACTGCTCGGCAATGTGACCACCTTGTCCGCGGTCGGCACGCCCGGCGTGATTACGCATAAAGATATCATGCCGTTACTTGACATCTATGTCTCCACCGACGGACGTGATCTGGGCGGCGTGCTGGAGGATGTCGAAACGGTTGCCCGCAGCATGGAAAGCGAGCTGCCCAGAAGTGCGGCGATCGAAATCCATGGCCAGGCCGAATTGATGCGCGGGGCCTATGCTGAACTGGCCATCGGTCTTGTCGTTGCCATCGTGCTGGTCTATCTATTGATCGTCGTCAACTTCCAGTCCTGGCTCGATCCCTTCATCATCATTACGGCTTTACCCGGTGCCTTGGCGGGCATTGCATGGAGTTTGTTTCTGACACACACGAATCTATCCACACCGGCGCTGACCGGCGCGATTATGACCATGGGTACGGCGACGGCCAATTCGATCCTCGTCGTATCCTACGCCCGCGACCGGCTCGCCGAGCATGGCGATGCGCTACGGGCGGCGATCGAAGCCGGAAAGGCCCGCATCCGTCCCGTACTCATGACCGCAGCAGCCATGATCATCGGTATGTTACCGATGTCGATGGGGAGCTCCCAGAATGCGCCGCTCGGTCGCGCCGTCATGGGCGGCTTGATCGTTGCCACCGTATTCACGCTGGTGTTCGTACCCTGCGTGTACGCCATCATGTATAACCGGCGTACCGTTCGCCGACAGGAGCCTGTCTGAGATGAATGTCCTGCGCGGGAAAGGCCTTGCGATCGCAGCCATACTTCTGTGTGTGAGCTATGTCGGATATCGGCTGTATGAAGGCCGGCTCGAAGCTGCGGCGCTGCGTGAAACCACCCTCGAACGTGCCGTTCCGACCGTGGCCGTGATCCATGCAACGCCGTCGCCGGCGAACGAGACGATTACGCTCCCCGGCAATATCCAGGCCTGGTATGAGGCGCCGATCTATGCGCAGGTCTCCGGCTATGTGAAGATGTGGTACAAGGACTACGGCGCGCAGGCCAAGAAAGGCGATGTGCTCGCCGAAATCAACGCGCCGACTCTCGACGCCCAATATGCGCAAGCCAAGGCGGATTTGGAATCGGAACGTGCCAAGAATGCGTTAGCCGAATTGACGGCGAGGCGCTACGTAGCGATGCGCAAGAATCATGCACTTTCCGAACAGGCGATCTCGGTGCAAGTCGCCGAGGCGAAAGCCCAAGCTGCCAAGGTCAAGGCGGCAGAACAAAACGTCAAGAACTTCGAGGCGATGATTCACTTCAAGACTATCGTAGCGCCCTACGATGGCGTGGTCACCGTCCGCAATATCAATGTCGGCGACTACGTCAATAAAGAAGGCACGATCAGTTCCTCCGGCGGCTCGAGCACGATCAGTAACCTCTTTACCGTGGCCGACGTCAGCATGATGCGCCTCTTTGTCAGTGTGCCGGAGGCATTCGGGCCCTTCCTACAGCCAGGTCTGACGGCCGACGTGACGGTGCCGCAATTGCCGCAACGCCATTTCACCGCCAAGTTCCTGGCCGTCGCCCGTGGATTCGACGTGAGCACGCGCACCGCCATCACAGAATTCACGATCGAGAACGAGGACCGGGCGCTGTGGCCGGGCTCCTACGCTACCGTCCATCTCACGGCGCCTGTAGAAAAAAGTGTGTTCACAATTCCGTCGACCGCCATGGTATTCCAAGAGCAAGGCGCGCAGGTGGCAGTGGTGACGGAAGGCGACCGCGTGCATTTTAAGCCGATTACCGTCGGTCGAATTCTCGACAGTGCCATCGAGGTAACAGACGGAATCTCCGCAACCGAGCATATTATCAATAACCCCAGCGCCGCGCTGTTGGAAGGCGACGCAGTGCGCGTCGTGACGCCGGCACCCGGATATGATCTCGTGACGCCGGATGCGCCGGCATCCAGGGAAGACGCTTCAAAATGACGGTCCCCATCACAGAATGAGCCAGCGCGCACGAACACGATCACACTTGTCCGGCATTCTTCTCGCCGGTGTCCGGCGCAGCGCTGTGGTCCTGCTGGCGCTCAGTGCGTCAGCCTGTAGCGACTGGTTGCCGCATGTCGATCTGGCGCCGTCCTATGAGCCCCCTCAATACGTGGTTCCGGCCTCATGGCATGGGGCAAGTCCCTTCGTCGAAGCGAACCCGTCGGATGGCGAACTGCGTCCGGATTGGTGGACACTCTACAACGATTCGCTCCTGAACAGACTCGAAGAGCAGGCGATGGCGGCCAATCCGGATCTCCAGGCCACGGCGGAACGGTTCATCCAGGCTCGCGATGAAATGATGAAGGCCCGGTCGCGCCGGATGCCGCAGGCCGGACTGGGGTTCGGTGCCTCGAATAATAGACAATCAGAAAATACCCTGTTTCGCCCTCCCGACAGTCCGCTCCGGGAAAGCTCCGTGTCCATTGGAGGGCTCGCCTCCTGGGAGCCCGATTTCTGGTCGGCGATCCGCAATGCGACGCGCGTGGAAACGTATCGCGCCGAGGAACGCGCCGCCGACTATGGACTCGCACGCCTCAGCCTGCAGGCGGAAATCGCGGCGAACTATTTCACGTTGCGCGGCTACGACGCCGAGGTCGCGACCTATACGCAATCGATCGACCTCTATAAACGGTCCCTCGCCATCGTGAAGACCCAGTTTGCGGGTGCGATCGCCTCGGCCCTCGACGTCGCCCGTGTCGAATCGCTCCTGTACAGCACCGAAACGAAATTGGCTCAGGTTCAAGGGCAACGTCAGGTGACGGAGCAATCGATCGCGATTCTCGTCAACATGGCGCCGGCCGGGTTCACGATCAAACCGGTCGATCAGCTTCGAGTTGCGAATGTCACGATCCCGCAGACGATTCCGTCGACGTTGCTTGAGCGTCGGCCGGACGTGGCCAGGATGGAGCGCCAGATGGCGCAAGCGAACCGGGTTATCGGCATCGCCCGCTCCGCCTTTTATCCGAATGTGACGTTCCGGGCCGGAGGCGGCTTTGAGGATGCCGGCTTCAATTTAATCCAGCTCGCCAACAGTTTATGGTCCTATGGCGCTACTGTATCGGTCCCGATGTTTCAGGGAGGGTATCGCCGCGCCCAATTGCAGCAGGCCTGGTCGGCCTACCGCGAGACGGAAGATCGATACCGTTCGACGGTGCTCAATGCCTTTCGCGAAGTCGAAAACAATTTGAGCCTGACGAATCAGCTGAGTATCGCCGTCGATCGGCAAGAGGCGACAGTCGGGGCGACGATGAAAGCGCAAAATCTGACCACGGAGCTCTATCAGGGCGGGCTGGCCTCCAGCCTTGAACTGATTTACGCGCAGGTGGCCACGCTCACGGCGCGTATCGAATCGGTACAGATCAAGGCCGATCTCCTGAGAGCGTCGGTGGCGCTGATCCGTGCGCTTGGCGGCGGGTGGAACCGGAATCAATTGCCCGCCGACGAACAGATCCAGCCCTTCGACACGTTCCAATATACCAATCTCGACAAACCGCCGCCTGCGGGGGGAATCGATGTCAACGCAGGCAATAACTGGATACACAATGACCTGACCAGGCCTCCGGTTCCTTGACCGGATGCTCGCGATCATTGGGGCGGTTCAGGCTCCGGAGAAACCTGAGAGCTTAAAAAATGGATTGCATCGAATCCGGTCAGGCTGACCATGGGCCGGGATTGTGGAGCGGGAGGACGGAGTCAGCAGATCGCTAATGCTTTCTGGAATCGAACGATTCTCTCCTGTGATCCTGATCGGAATCCAGGCGGAGTCGGGAGGGGCTGCGCCCTCCCTCCGGTCCCAGTAAGCCGGAACCTGGACCGATGGAGGGCGTCAGTGGAGATGCTGTGACTCCCATATCGGGACTGTGCCGCGGAACAAATGAGCGGGGAGTATGATCGACGTGTTCGGACTTCACGGCTGAATCAAGCGGAGACGTAGTCTTTTTCAATTTGCGCCAGGTGCCTTGCTCCAGGTCTGCTTGTCGAGCATCCCCGCCTTCGCGCGCGAGCAGCACGTCGTTCAACTCATCGCTGTCTGTGATCACGAGATTGTTGGTCATCACCTCTTTCGCCATGGCCTCTGCGGTGGGAAGTTCGTCGGCATAGACATCGGTGGCATATTCGGCCGTCGAGGCCGAGGCGGAAGACGACCACACAGACTGCCCGGTTTCCCCGATATTGATCGTGGTGACGGTGGATAGCCCCGGCCTGATCGGATGTTCGCGAATTTCCTGTTCAGGCAACGCGATGCGGACCGGAACCCGTTCGACGATATGGATGAAGTTTCCCGTGGCATTGTCCGGCGGCAATAAGGCGAAGGCGCTCCCGCTGCCGGGCACGAGTCCTTCGACCGTGCCGTGAAACGTGTAATGCGATCCGTACAGGCCGACGTTGACTAGCGCAGTCTGTCCCGGGCGGATATGCTGCAGCTCGGTTTCACGCAGATTCGCTTCAACCCACAAATGATCCAGCGGAACGATCGTCATCAGCGGCGCGCCGGGCTGCACGCGATCGCCGACCTGCGCCTTCCGTTTCGCCACATAGCCGGAGATCGGGGCTTTGATCTGTTGGCGGGTGTATTCCAGATAAGCCTCGATGAGTTGGTGTTTGGCCAACTCGACGGCCGGATGTGCCAGGACCGTCGTGCCGCCCACCTGCGCATCGAGCGTATCGAGTTGCGCCTGTGTCTCCCGCACGTCCGCTTCCAGTGACAGAATTTTGTCGGACGTATTTTGGAGGATTTGCTTGGATACGGCGCCGCTCGCCGCCGCCGCCCGATAGCGCGCCATGTCGTGGAGCGCCAGACTCACGCGGGCAGACCGTGAGGTCAATTGTTCCGCCAGCTGTTTTCTGGTCATGAACAGGGCGGCAATGCGCCGGACTTCTTCTCCGAGATGTCCTCGCGCACGCCCCAATGCCGCATAGGCCTGATGTTCATCGAGACGGATCATCAGGTCGCCCCGATTCACAAACTGCGTTTCCTCAGCCAGCACCTGCGTGACAATCCCGGAGGCCTGCGCCGCAACCGGGACGAGATTCCCCGTCACATACGCGTTGTCGGTGCGAACCCAGAACCGGTCGTGCGTCCACCAGTGGTTGAGATAAACAATGGTGGAGATGAGGACCAGCGCGGCCACAATCAGCAGCCGGCGGTTCCGGCGGGCGCGGATGGCTTTGGGGTGGATCCGGGAAGAGCCCGGTGCCGGCGAAGTCGTGGGTGGAGTCGGTGTTGTCGTCATTGTGTACTCGGGTTGTGTTGTGGTCTCTTTTCGATGTCCTGATTTTTATAGCCCCCGCCCAGCGCTTCGATGAGATCGACGGCCGCCACTAACTGGTCGCTTTCCAGCGCCCGCAAGGCATATTCCTGTTCCAGCACCGGCTGGCGATGTCGCAAAACCTCGCGATCGTCGTCTAGGCCTGTCACCAGTCGTACTTTTGCCAATTGCCAGTCTTCGCCGAGGGAGTCCATCAGGCGCTTGTGCGACTCAATCATCTCGCGCGTCGATTGCCAGGCACTGAGGCTGTCCGCCACGTCGCGCATCGCATCGAGCAGCGTTTCATTGTAGAGCTCAACGGCCGAGTCGTATTCCGCCCGTTGCGCCGCCAGTTCTCCCCGCAGCCGTCCGCCTTCGAACCAGGGCATGCGGAGCCCCGGCGCGAAGCCGTAGGAATTGCTTTGGCCGCTGAACAGCAAGTTAGACAGCTTATCGGCATGTCTCATCAGCGTGAGTGCGTTGAATCCCACGAACGCCGTGAGATCGATCGTGGGGTAAAACTGGGTTTTGGCGACCTTGATCAATCGCGCGGCGGCGTCGGCCCGGTAGAGGGCCGCAGCCAGATCGGGGCGACGGATCAGCAAGCCGATGGAGAGGTGATCGGGTGCCGGAATCTGCTCCGGAATGACAACCGCCGGTTTCGTAAACAGGTGTAACGCGTGATCCGGGCCTTGGCCGGCCAGCCGCGCAAGAACATGGCGCTGGACGTCGAGTTGGTCGCGGAGGCCCGCCTGCCGCTTGAAAGCCGACTCATAGTCCGCCACGGCGATTTTCACCGGCTGTTCGTTATCCAGGCCGAGACGGAATCGGGTTTCCGCGAGTGAACGCAGGTTCTGGCGGATGGCGACCAATGTCTTCACGATCCCGAGCTGCTGCTGAAGCGCTTGTCCTTTGAAATACGATCGTGCGATGGCGGCGGTCAGCCGCAGGCGCACTTCGGCCTTCTCCGCTTCCTCGGCGGCCGCCTGTCCCAGCGCCGCTTCGACCGTGGCCCGATTCTTCCCCCAGAAATCGAACTCGTACCGGAAACTCAGCGGATTGACGATCCCCAACAGAATCTTGTCTCCCGCCACTTTCGGATTCAGCACCGCAAACACGCCGTGTTGCGAAATGCGTTCATGGGTCAGCGAGGCATCGGCCTCCAGAAACGGCAACAGCCGCGCGCCTTCCACTTTCACCAGCGCCTCCGCCTCCCGCAGCCGCGCCGATGCGCGCTTGAGGCCGGGGTTATCCTTGAGGGCCGTTTCGATGAGCTCGTTCAATTCTGGATTGCCGAATTGCGTCCACCAGCGATCTTCCGGCCATTGTTGCAGCCGGCTGGCGACTTCAGCGAGGGTCTCCTGCATTTCCGGCGGCTCGAGCAACTCGGCGGGAGGGTTCCCCGGCGGAATCCAGGCGCAACTGCCGAAGAGCAGCGCGCAGGCGATGGCGAGGATGACCCGCAGGCGTCGTGCCGTGATGCAGCGGGATGTCATGGCACCTCCTCGATCAAGGCTTCCGCGCGGAGCTCCCGCAACTCCTCCGTCGGAGTCGGCGAGAGCGGCACGTGAGTCGGATGCGCGAACCAGATCAGCGCGCCGATGCAGAGGAACAGGCCGCTGGCCACCAGGAATGCATCGTTCAGGCTCAGGATGGCCGCTTCCTGTTTGATCAATGCGCCGAGCTTGGCGTTGACCTGCGACGGCGCGAGTCCCGCCTCAATGAGCCTGGTCGTCAACTGTCCCAACGGATCGTAAGAGATCGACAGCCGCCCGCCGAAGTGGTCGGCCAGATTGAGTTGATGAAAGTGCGCGCGCCGGAAGAGGACGATGCCTTGGAACGTGATGCCGAACGCGCCGGCTGCGACCCGCAATAGATTGGCGACTTCGGCCGCGCGCATGACCAGAGGGCCGGACAGGCCGTGCAGGATCAGCACCGTCAACGGCGTGAAAAATGAGCCGAGGAAGATGCCTTCCACGACCATCGGCCAGAAAAGCTGGTCATACGAATGGGGGTCATCGAACAGGCCGATCCAGTAAAAGGTCGCGGCAAATCCGAGACTGTTGAGACAGATCAGCCAGCGCGCGTCGATGTATTTGCAGAGCAGGTGCATGACGGCAATGGCAGGGGCGCCCAGGAGCACCAGCGGGAGCAGCGCGAGGCCGGCCAAATTCGACGAATAGCCCAGGATCAGCTGGATTTGCACAATCAGGAGCGAGAGGAGGCCCTGGATGGAAAAGAATCCGATGGTCAGGCAGGTGACGCCGATCATGAAATTCCGGTGCTGAAACAGTCGGAGGTCCAGCGTGGGGTGTCGCTCGCCGAGTTCCCAGATGACGAAGCAGGGCAGGGCGATCAGCAGGACGACGGCGATCGCCTGGAGAAGGGGAGAATCCAGCCAGTCGAAATCATTGCCCATGTTGAGGAAGGTCTGCATGCCCAGCAGCAGAACCAGGAGCAGCAGAAAACCCACCAGGTCGAAGCGCCCGTATCTTCGGTGAAACCCGCGTCCGTAGAGGAGCGCTCCGAGCGTGCCGACGATGATCATCGTCAGCACGAAATCCAGGTAGAAGAGCGAGCGCCAGCCGAATAAGTACGCCAGATAGCCGCCGACCGGCATCCCAATGGTAAAGGGCGTGATGCTGAACAGGCCCCAGACGCTCAGGGCCACGGCCTTCAACCGTTTCGGGTACTCGTTCAACAACATCGACTGGGCAATCGGCAGGGTGATGCCGCCGGCAATACCCTGCGCGATCCGGGCCGGGAGAAATTGCGAGAGCGTTTCGCTGGCGCCGCAGAGGTATGAGGCGATGCTATAGACGATGAACGCGCCGATCAGCAGTCGATAGTCGCCGATGCGGCCGGAGAGATAACGCGCCAGGGGAAAGCCGAGCGCCAGCCCGACCATGAAATCGGTTTGGGCCCAGGTGAGAAAACTCGGCAGGACGCCGCCGAGGTCGCCGGAGACGTGCGGCAGCAGCGCGATATACGAACCGGCATTGAACAGGACCACGATGTGCGCCAGGCCGAGGACGGCATTGAAGAGTACGAACCGCCAGCCCCGCAATCTTCTGAGAAACACCGCTGCCATTGCCGCATCACCTTTTGTCAGAAGGACGGAGAATAGCCTTGCTGTGCGGAGGCCGGGGTTGGTTGGACCGTTGGAGCCGGCTGACTCACGGCCGGCGCGGCCGCCCGATGCGTCAGATAGATGGCCATTCCGGTGAACAGCATCCCCCCGACCAGATTGCCCAACGTCACCGGGATTTGATTCCAGAGCCACCAGGAGGAAGTCGTCACGTTGGCCCCGAGCAGCATGCCGACCGGAATCACGAACATGTTGACGACCGCATGTTCAAATCCCTGGGAGAAAAAGAGGACTGTCGGTCCCCAGATGGCGAGTAATTTGCCCCCGAAGGAGTTGGATGCAAATGACGCGACGACGGCCAGACTCACCATCCAATTGCAGAGGACGGCTTTGGTGAAGACCGTGAGCAGCCCGGCTGAACCATGGGCGGCGTAGTAGTTCGTTTTGGCTTCGGCAATCGCCATCAGTTTCGCACCGACCGGGGGAACCGTGTTGTCCCATGCCGTTGTAATGCAGAGCGCGAAGAGGACTGCATAGAGCGTCGCACCCAGGAGATTACCGAGAAAGACCCATCCCCAATTGACGAGCACGCGACTCATCCCGACCTGTCCGCGACTGGCGACGGCAGTACAGGGCAGGAGCGCGAAGCTGCCGGTGATGATTTCCGTTCCCAGGAGGATGGCCAGCGCCAGTCCGAAGGGAAACAGGAGGCTGCCGGCGATCCAGGAGCCGGTCTCGACTGCGACCGTCACGGCCATGCTGGTTGCGATTCCCAGATAGGCGCCGGCCAGCATGCCGCGAATAACCAGATGTCGAGGAGGGACATTCAGCTTGTAGGTGCCGCCGGCCAGCATGCTTTCTACAACGCCGAGAGGTTTGACGTAGTCCATCACGGTCCTCCTTTATGTTCCCATGTTGCGGTCCGGTTCGTTACTTGGTTTAGGGGCAGGGAACAGCTAAGCAACCTCGGTGCCAGTAGTGTCGCTTGCATAAACAGCGCAATAGTCCTGGTCATGGTTTGCGCTGAAATGGCATTGAGCGGTTTCGCACGGCTCGCACAGTGCGATTGAGAGAGATCTGATTATGAGCCGGCAGGACATTTGACAGGGCAGGGATTTCACTCCTAGGATGACACAGATTCATGGAGAGTCCATGCGAGAGCGCATCGCCCGCCTGTTCAACAATCTTCCGATTCATCGCAAGCTTCTGCTCGCGTCGTTCATTCCTCTGGTCGCCCTCATTGTCTTGAGCGTGATGACCTATCAGAGCATCCAGGCGTTTTCGCAGGACGAAGAGCAGTTGGACAGTCTCTATGTGACGCAGAAGAATGCGGCCGAGTACATGCGGCTGGTCGTAGATCTGGAGACCGGGTTCCGGGGCTATGTGCTGACCGAACAATACCGGTATCTGCGTCCCTATCGCGTCGCGCAGGAAGGGATCGATGCCATCGGCCGTGATCTTGCAGGGCGCATTTCAGGTGAGCAGTCGGATCGGTTCAGGGATATTCAGACGCTCGTCGTCCAGTTGGTGACGGAGAAAGAGGCCTTGATCCGCGCGATCAAGGAAGGTCACAAGCAGGATGCCTTTCACTACATGGAAGAAGGGCGCGGGCGGGAACTGATGGTCGAGATCCGGCGGCAAATGGGAATCTTCGACCGGTTTGAACAGCAGAGCGTCACCGAAAAGCTGGCGCAATTGAGCCAGGATCGCACCTCCACGCTGTTCGTTGTGCTGGGCGGCGGCGTCTTTACCTTCGGGTTGATGGTCGGCGCGCTGTATCTGATCGCCCGCTCGATCGCGGCTCCGCTGCTCAATCTGGCCACGACGGTCGGTTCTTCGCCCGCGGGACTGATGCCGGCGATCGCCGTGCTGGAGCGCACCGACGAGATCGGGGATCTCACGCGGGTGATGCACGACATGAGCACGCAGATTCGCGGGCATCTCAACGAGATGGAGAAGTCCGAGGCCGCCCTGCGTCAACTGAACGAGCATTTGGCGACGTCGGAGGCGAAGTATCGAGGCCTCGTCGATCATGCGCCGTTCGGGATTTTCACCACGAAGGGGATGCAGATCACGTTCAGCAATCGCTACAATCAGGAACTGGCGGGCCTCGATCCGGATGATCCGATGGATCCCGATGCGTTCAGAGAGCAGATTCATCCGGAAGATCGCGAGCGGGTACTGTGTGAATTTTCACAGGCGGTGACGCAGGGACAGTCGTGCGAAACCGTGTTCCGCTTTTTGCACAAGGACGGGAGAGTGCGCAAAGTCTTGAGCCGTCGGTTGCCCATTGCCGGCGGCGACGGCGTCCCGCAGGTCTATGTGGGATTCAATGTCGATATCACGGCGTTGGAGGATCTGCAGTCCCGGTTGAGTCGGGCCGAGCATTTGGCGATGCTGGGGCAGGTGGCGGCCGGCATCGCTCATGAGCTCAGGAATCCCCTGGTCGGGATCGGGTCTACCGCCTCGCTTCTGCTGGATGATTTCTCGGGCGATGACCCGCGACGGATAGACATCGATGTGATTTTGAAAGAGGCGAAGCGATTGGATCGCATCGTCAATCAAATCGTGGAATATGCGCGGCCGCGCGAACTGGCGCCGGTTCGTTTCGACCTGTCCGAGTTGATTGCCGAAGTCGTCAAAACGCTCGATGTGCCGTTGCAGGCGAAACATCTCGGCATTCGGGCGTCGTTGTCTCCGACGGCCGCCCATGTGCATGCCGATCGGGATCAGATCAAACAGGTGCTCTTGAACGTCATCCACAATGCGATCGATGCGTCTCCGATCGATGGGGCGGCCATCGAGGTCACGGCGTTCGAGTTGTCCAGCCAGGAGCGGCCGGGCATCGTGATGCTGGTCAAAGATGCCGGCGTCGGTATTTCCTCAGAGGTGCTGCCGCACGTGTTCGAGCCGTTTTATACGACGGGGAAGCGGCACGGGACGGGATTAGGGCTGGCGATCTGCAGAAATATTATTGAAAGCCATGGCGGAGATATTCATATGACGAGTGAGCCGGGCAAAGGGACCTCCGTGAGGATCTGGCTCCCGCTGAGTCAGGATGCTCAGGCGGTGAAAGGCTGACCGATGCGCGCAGTAGTATTTGTTACGGATGATGAGCAGGCGATTCGCGCCGCGATCGTCAAGCGGCTGACCCGGCAGGGGCATCGTGTCGTCGGGTATGAGTCCGGTGAAGCGCTGCTGGAGGCGCTCCGGCACGAGCTGCCCGATCTCGTCCTGCTCGATCTGAAGATGCCCGGTCTCAACGGGCTCGACACTTTGAAGAATCTGCGGCAGCTGGCCCCGTCCGCCATGGTGATCATGTTGACGGCGTACGGGACGGTGCAGGATGCCGTGGAGGCGATGAAGCTGGGGGCGTACGACTTTCTGATCAAGTCGGTCGACCTGGAGGGCATCGATCCGGTGGTCGCCCGAGTGCTGGACGTCGTGAGCCTCCGCCGCCGTCTCGAAGCCGAGCTCGAGCACCGGGACAGCCAATATCAATTAAGCCATCTGGTCGCGCAGAGCCACGTGATGAAGCAGTTGCTCGAACAGGTTCGTGAAGTGGCTGAGAACCCCAAGTCGTCGGTGATGTTGCTCGGCGAAACCGGAACGGGAAAGGAATTTCTGGCGCGCGTGATTCATCACAACGGCGCGCGGGCTTCGGAGCCGTTTGTCGGGGTCAACTGCACGGCGATTCCCAAGGAGCTGTTTGAGAGCGAATTATTCGGGTTTGAACGGGGCGCCTTTACCGGTGCGAATCAGCGCAAGCTCGGGCTTCTCGAAAAAGCGGAGGGGGGGACCCTGTTTCTGGATGAAATCGGTGATCTCGATCTCTCGATGCAGGCCAAGTTGCTGCGCGTCATCCAGGAGCGCTCTTTCCGGCGCCTGGGAGGGACTGATGATATCGGTGTGGATTTCCGCCTGATCACGGCCACGAACCGCGACCTCAAAAAAGAGGTGGGGCGCGGGGCCTTTCGGGAGGATCTCTATTTCAGACTCAATGTGGTCTCGTTCGAGTTGCCGCCGCTGAGGAATCGAGTGGAAGACATCTTTCCACTCTGTCAGCGCGCCCTGGTCCGATTCGCTCAGGAGTTCGGGAAGCAGGTACCTGAGCTGGATCCGGAGGCCCGCACGTTGCTGGAGCGCTATCACTATCCGGGAAACATCCGCGAGCTCCAGAATATTCTCGAACGGGCCATGATCTTCTGCCAGGGGCGGACGCTGACCTCGAGTTGTCTGCCGGCGGAGCTGCGCGAGGGAGGCAGACATGTGGCTGTCACCACGGCACCGGGACCGGAGCCGGTCGTTCGGGTCGAGATGAAGCTGGGGCAGCAATCGCTTGCCGATGTGGAGGGAGCGATTGTGGAGGAAGTCTTGCGGCTGGCCGATTACAACAAGACGCTGGCGGCCAAACACCTCGGGATGACCCGCTTCGCCTTGGATCGGCGACTCAAAAAAACCCACGACGAGTAGCGCCTTCTCCTCTTCCACCGGACTAGAGTTTTCTCCTGCCCGTGCTTACAATGACGCACGGCATGAGAAAACGGCGATGAAAATCAGAACCATTCGCGGACGTATCGTATTGGCCATTGTGCTGGTGGGCTGTATCCCTCTGCTCATCGGTCTTGTGCTGGCCTATGTGTCGGGCATGCGTTCGTTGCGCGATGTCATCGGCGGCAATCTCCAGGCGGTGGCGATTCAGGCTGCGGATCGCGTCACGATGCTGGTGCAGAGTGAAGTGCAGGGTGTGCGGCTGCTCGGCACGGCGCCGCTGCGAGTGCGTCAGCCGGTCGAGGTCGCTAACCAGTCGTATCCGGTCGATCGCGAGAAGTCGCAGACGCTGATCGCGGAGCGGATGCAGGCGTGGGAAAAAGGAGGAGATGGTGTCAGGCGGCTGTTGAACGCCGAACTCTCCCGCTTCCTGCTGGAAACCAAGGTGCGCGACGGGGACAAGGTCGTCGGCCTGCTGATCGCCGATCAGCACGGGGCGCTGGTGGCGGCGAGTTCCGAGCCGGACCACTATTCATTCGAACGTGAGCCCTGGTGGACGGCCATTCATGCGGGAGGCGTCGATCAGGTCTATGTCAGTGGGCTGATTCCGGCGCACGAGGGGTCCTTCAGGACGCCCGAGGAAACCATCGACATTGCCGTGCCGATTCTCGATGATCGGCAGCATACCGTGATCGGAGCGGTGAAGGCCTCCTATCGATTCGACAGTCTCTTCGCGATGATCAATCAGATCCGGATCGGACAGACCGGCCACGCGATGCTGTTCGATGCGGCGGGCAATCCGCTCGTCTGTCCCATCCTGCCCCGGCAGGCCCATCGTATTCCCGGTCAATTGATGACGATGATCGTGTCTTCGCAGCCAGGATGGGGCATCGCGGAAGACGACGGGCACGGGGCGACGGATACGGTCGTAGGTTTTGCGCCGGTCACCGGTCTCCCCCTGCCGGACAACTCCTGGCATATCTTTGTGCGGCAACAGCCGGGAGAGAGTTATGCGCCGATTCGTGATCAGCTGCGGAACCTGGCGGCGATCGGCTTGGTGATGTTGGGGCTGCTCTGGGCGATGGGGCGTTATGTGGCTGCGAGGATCGCCCGCCCGATTCAAATTCTCCAGACCGGTGTGGAGGCGATCAGCCAGGGCACCTATGACCGTCCGCTGAATATCCAAACAGGCGATGAATTTGAGGAACTGGCCGCCGCTGTTCATCACATGGCCGACCGGCTGAAGGCGTCGCGCGTGGAACTGGAGGCGCTGAATGCCGACCTGGCCCGGCGCGTCGAGGAAAAAACCGCCGAAGTGACGGAACATATGAAGCAGCTGCAGTTTGCCGAGCGTTTGGCGACCCTCGGCAAAGTGGCCAGCGGGATTGCGCATGAAATCAATAATCCGTTGGGGATCATCCTGAACCGGATCGAGTGTATGGAGGTCGAAGCGGCGCAGTTGGGGGTGTCGGAGGAACAGCAGCGGGACCTGCTGGCGATCAAGACCCAGGCGGATCGCATCTCACGGGTTACGAAGAGTATGCTGGCGTTGTCCCGGGGGTCGGCCACCGTGCTGAAACCCATGGATCTGAATTGTGTGCTTCGATCCTGCATCGAAGCATCGAAAGACCGGGCGGCGGCCAAGGGGGTGAGCATCGAATCAGCCTTGTCGCCGGGACTGCCGCCGATTATGGGCGATCGTGACCGGATCGAAACGGTGATGTTGAATTTGATCAACAATGCGATCGATGCGGCTGAAGATGGCATCCCTCCCGGCCTTGTGACGGTTCACTCCGAAGGATGTCCGGGCAAAGAGGGCGACCTGGTTGCGGTACGGATCAGCGATACGGGCTCCGGTATTCCTGAGGAGATGTTGGGAAGAATTTTCGACCCGTTCTTTACGACAAAGGATGAAGGGCAGGGCACCGGCCTGGGGTTGTTTCTCAGTTACGGGATTGTCGCCGATCATCGCGGACGCCTTGAAATCGAGAATGGCCGGCGCGGGGCCGTGGCATCCGTCTTTCTTCCCGCGCTTGTGTCGGTAGCGGAGTCGCAGCAGGAGGCCGGATGGGAACAGGGAAGATACTGATCGTCGACGATGAAGTGGATGCGCTGGACAACTGCCGCCGCATCTTGAGCCGATTGGGGTATGACTGTTCGACGGAACATGATCCGTTGCGCGCCGTGCAACGGATACAGGCGGAGCGCCCCGATCTGGTCTTCACGGATCTGCGCATGCCCGGCCTCGACGGGATCGGCCTGTTGGTCGAGGCGAAGCGGGTGGATCCCAAAATCAACGTGGTGTTGATGACCGCCTATGCGACTGTCCAGACGGCCGTGGCTTCTATGCGGTACGGAGCCTTGGATTACGTGCTGAAACCGTATTCCAGCAAGAATCTGGAGGACGTGGCCAAACGGGCATTTGAGCAGGCCGGGCCGGCGCCCGCTGGCGCCCTCTCCTGGGCCGGTCTCGACGGACCGGCGGCATTTTCCGACAGCGGCGGTACGAGTGCGATCGGGCGCATTCTCGGGCGAAGCCAGGCGATTCAAGAGGTGAAGGATCTCATCAGGAAAGTCGCGCGGACGGATGCGAACATTTTGATCTATGGCGAAAGCGGAACCGGCAAAGAGTTGGTGGCCCGCGCCATTCATGATGAAAGTGAACGGGCCCGTCAGCCGTTTATCCCGCTCGATTGTGTCGCCATGCCGGATACGTTGCTCGAATCTGAATTATTCGGCCACGAGAAGGGGGCGTTCACCGGTGCGCATGCGGCGAAGGCCGGCCTGTTTGAAGTGGCCCATCGCGGCACAGTGTTTCTGGACGAAGTCAGCGGGATGAGCCAGACCCTCCAATCGCGGCTGCTCCGCGTGTTGCAGGAACGCCATGTGCGCCGGGTGGGCGGGACGCGCTACGCGGATATCGACGTCCGGGTGATCGCGGCGTCCAATCGCGATTTGGAAGAAGCCTGCCGAAAGGGCGAGTTCCGGGAGGATCTGTATTACCGGCTGAACGTGATTCCCATTCTGCTGCCCCCGTTGCGCGAGCGCGAGGGGGATGTGCAGGTGTTGGCGCAGGAATTTCTCACGCGTTTTCGTGGACGGGCGACCGGCGGGACTGAGGCCGAGCCGGTGTTTGATCAGGCGGCATTGGCCGCGTTGCGGGTCCACACCTGGCCCGGCAACGTTCGTGAGTTGCAGAATGTTGTCGAGCGGGTGGCGGCGTTGGCGGATGGTCCCACGATCCGGGCCGAGCATCTTCCCGAACGGATTCGTGCGACGCGCGCGGAGGAGTCGCCGGCCGAAGAGTCGGCGTCGTACAAACAGGCCAAACAGGAAGTGGTCCGCTCCTTCGAACGTAGTTTTCTCCTGGAACTCCTGAAGCGGCATGACTGGCATATGAGCAATGCGGCGCAAGAAGCCGGTGTGGACCGCAAGACGATCGAACGCATGGTGAAACGGCACGGTCTTCGGGAGCCCGGTTAGCGGGAAATCCGCTCAAGCCGGTCTGGTTGAAAAGCTTCTGCAGCGGTTGCTCCGTATGGGGCGCCACAGTCCCATGTTTCCGGTGCTAGCGCAAGAATCCCTCCTCTTTTCTTCGGCATCGCAATTGCTTCAAATACAAAAAGGCCGCAGGGCCTTGATGGCGTCGCGCGATGAGCGGGCGCACTCGCGCGCGCGAGTGTGTCTCACGAGTATATCTGTAGAGAGCAAGAGAAGCGGGAGGAGAAGAGGGTGACGGAGAAAATTTTGATCGTGGACGATGAGCCTGAGGCGATTGAAAATTGCCGCCGGATTTTGACCCGGTATCGCTACGAGTGTGTCGCTGAAGCCGATGCGCATCGGGCGTTGGCGGTCATCGAGCGTGAGCGCCCCGAGGTATTGCTCACCGATCTTCGGATGCCGGGTCTCGACGGGATCGGCTTGTTGAAAGCCGCCAAGCGTATCGATCCTACGATCAAGGTGGTGTTGCTGACCGCCTATGCCTCCATCCAAACCGCGGTCGCGTCCATGCGGCACGGTGCGTTCGATTATCTTGCGAAGCCGTTTACGGGACAACAACTGCGGGCCGTGGTTCGTCGCGCTCTGGGGGAAGAAAGTGATGATTCGAGTGAGCCTGAAACTCTTCCGGTTCCTCAGGGTCAATTCGGGGGCAAGCCTGCCGCCGGCACTCACGACGGAATGCTCATCGGGAACAGTGCGGCAACCCAGGCGGTGAGGGAGATCATTGAGCGGGTGGCGGCTACGGAGGCTACGCTTCTGATTGCCGGGGAAAGCGGCACGGGAAAAGAATATGTGGCGCGAACAATCCATGCGAGAAGTTTGCGCCGGTCAAAGCCGTTCGTGCCGGTCGACTGCGCAATCGGCGACGAAACGGCCGTGGACGTCATGCTGTTCGGTGTCGAGCCGGCAACGGGTGACGGTGCTGCAGGAGTGCGGCCCGGGCTGCTGGAATCGGCGCATGGCGGCACTCTGTTTCTTGATGACGTCGATGGTCTGAGCCCTCGATTGCAGGCGAAGGTCGTGCGGGCGTTAAAGGAGCGGCGCGGCCGCCGGGTCGGTTCGTCCGGGTTTTTCGACGTCGACGTGCGCGTGATGGCTGCGTCGGATCAGGATCTGCAGCTCCTCTGCAGTCAAGGCAAATTTCGCGGCGATTTGTATGGGCACCTCAACGTCGTTCCCATAGCGCTGATTCCGCTGCGTGAGCGAGTCGAAGATATCGATCCCCTGGCGGACTGGTTCGCACGCACCTTCTTCGAGCGCAAGCGTGGTCGCCGGTCTTTGCCGCCGGATTTCACTCCCCGGGCGCGCGCGCTCCTTCGCCGATATGTCTGGCGAGGAAATGTGCGTGAACTCCGGAACGTCATCGAGCGAGCCGCCGTTCTTGCGGATGGGTCGTCCATCGATCTCGCGCATCTGCCGGACCGACTGTGGTCGTCGTGGCTGGTGCCGTGATGCCGACGCGTATTCCGGATCGTGCCTGAATCCCTTCCATCGATTGTTCTGCCGCCGGATGAATTGCCCTGTCATGCCACACAACGCTTCTCCGCTGCGTCTATATCAATAGACAACCTATCTATTTGATTCCTCGCCTGATTTTATCGTGCCCCTGCATTGATGGGACAGGCGAGCCCCATTTCATCGACGAGTGGTTTGGCAGCCGCTTTAAAGCGTGACGCGGAATACCAGCGTGGGCAGCGGTGTTTCGCGCGCCGAATCGATGGGCACTGAAATTGCCAATACGTAGTGGCGCTGGTGGTGGCGCAGGTTACTTGGACCGGCCTCCAAATAACCCGCATCTGTGAACGATGCACATCACCAGCTCTAACCGTTGAGACGAGTGCGAGAGGAGGTGCAGCAGATCGAGACCGTTCAGTGAAAGGTTCGTGTCCAGTTCAACTCGCCGTGCGGTCGAAGGACGGCGATGAAAAAGGAGGCCATGGTTATGAGCATGGTTGCGAGAAAGGTACCGGGCTCGCGCAGGCGCCGCGCACAACGCGTAGCAGCCGGTTTGCCGGCTGCGCTGCTGGTGAGCAGTCTGCTGACGGCCCCGCTGGGACTGGCGCTGGATCAGCACAGTCATCAAGGCGGTGAAGGGCGGACGTCGGCGGAGAAGGTTATTTATCGCGAGGGTGGGTCGGTCCTGCACGACCGCATGATGGAGGAAGTGAAGCGGCAGCAGGAGTATGTCGGGCAGAAGGGCGCGTACAGCACCGGGGCCAACAGTCATATGCTGCAGCAGGGCGTGCTGCTCGTGGCGGAAGATCCGGAAAAAGTCGCCGTCAACAACGGGCAGCGCTGTCCGGCGAACGCGCCGGCGAAGGAGTATCACGTCTCGGCGATCAACGTCGAAATCACATTGAGCCGGTTCCTCGACTATTTCCCCGGCTACATGTATGTGCTGAACGACAATGTCGAGAAGGTTCGTGGCGAGGAAGCCGCGAACAAGGCGGCGCGGGATAAGGAGAACGATCCCGGCGCCGTGTCGAACGGGTTGCAGGGCGACGCCATCCAGCCGCTCGTGATTCGGGCCAACCAGGGCGACTGTCTCAAGCTGACGCTGCATAACGGCATCACCGACGAGGCGACCAATCTGGTGATCAACGGCTCCTCCATGGTCGTGTCGGCGACGGGGAAACCGGCCACGCCGTCGAATCCTGACGCCACTGTTCCCGCCGGAGGGCAGCAGAGTTTCGAGTGGTATATCAAGCCGGATACGCAGGAAGGCGCGCGATTCTTCCGCTCCCATGCCTCGCGCGATCAGTTCAATCAGGGCTTGATCGGGATGGTGGTCGTGGAGCCCCGCGGCTCGCGCTATCTGAGTCCGTTCGACGGCAAGCCGATGGCGAGCGGGTGGGAAGCGATGATCGAAGATCCGAACGGCGCGGACTTCCGCGAATTCGCGATTTTCTATCATGAAGCCGGCGACGAAGCGTTCCGTCTCCTGAACAAGAAGGGCGAAATGCTCCCGCAGCGCGATCCGCACACCGATTCCTATCGTCCCGGTGCGCGGCTGCTGAACTATCGCAGTGAACCGCACGGGACGCGCATTGAGTTGCAGGCCCACATGGGCTTTTACGGCGATGAGTCCATGGCCTACGGGTCCTACACGTTCGGCGACCCGGCCACGACCATTCCCCGATCCTATCTCGGCGATCCGGCCAAGTTCCGGATGGCGGGTGGCTCGGAAATCGTGCACTCGCACCACCTGCACGGCGGGTCCATCCGCTGGGCGCGCCAGCCGGGCAACAGCATGCTCGACTTCGCGGCCTCCAGCAACGGGCCGGTGAAGTTCCCGCTCATCAGCGACACCTCCGACCGGCTGGACGTGCAGTCCATCGGCCCGACAGAGATCTACGATCAGGTGATCGAAGGCGGATCGGGCGGGTTGCAGGCCCTGGCCGGCGAGTTCGTATTCCATTGCCACATTCCTCAGCACTATGTGACCGGCATGTGGGGCTTCTGGCGCGTGTACAACACGCTGCAGGCGCCGGGGTCTCAGACCGATGTCATGAAGCCGTTGGTGGAATTGCCGGACCGGGTCGGCCGGATGAAGACCGGGACGTCGAGCGACAAGCTCGTCGGCACGACGGTCGATTGGTACGGCGGCAAGAAGTTCGAGATCACCAAGGACAAGACGGATTGGAAGGCCGTTCCGGCGAAAGTGTCTGTGAAGGATTGGGTCGAAATGCAGCTGCCGCCGCAAGGGCAGCCGGGCCACAAGAAGACGGAGAAAGAGCAGACCCTGGCGTACGATTCGACGGTGAACGACTGGGCGTGGGACGGCAGTAAAGCGCTCAGCGAGTTGGAGACCTCGTACGAATGGGTGAACTACAAATCAACGACGCCGGGCAAGCGGCAGGAGATCCTGTTCGATCCGAAGAGCGGAAAACTGTCCTGGCCCTGGCTGCGGCCGCACCTCGGCCGGCGTGTGCCGTTCTCGCCGAGCCACAGCGGCGCGCCCTGGTTGGAGCCGATCCACCGGCGCGACGACGGCAGCAACTCGACGGAGCCGGCGAAGCCGGGCGAAAACGGGCCCTGGAGCCTCTGTCCGGAAGGCGCGCCGCTCAAGTCGTTCAATATCCACGCGATCACGTTGCCGATCACGTTGAAGAAGGCGACGGCCAAAACGCCGGCGATCGTGGATCCGCAGGGGTTGCTCTATGTCCTGCATGAAGAAGAACAGGAAGTCCGCAAGAATCCGGCCAAGCAGTTCCCGCTGGTGATTCGCGGCAATGTGCAGGATTGCATCGACGTCGTCTACAAGAGCGAACTCAAGGACGACGAGCGGCAAGGGTTCTCCAGCAAGACGAACCTGCATCCGCACATGTTCCAGTTCGACACGCAGGCCTCGGACGGTCCGATCATCGGATTCTCGTACGAGATGTCGCTGCGTCCCTTCACCATCCTGAAGGAAGAGCATGCCGGCAAGGGGATGCCGGTGCCGATGAACACCACGCTGGAAGCGGATGCCGCGAAGGGTTCGACCAACATCAAGGTGAAGGATGCGTCAAAGTACCATGTCAAGACCGAGTTGGGCGTGGGCATGGACGAAGTGGGCGGATTCGAATCCGCCCGGATCAGCAAGATCGACGGGAACACGATCACCTTCGAGCGGCCGTTGAAGCACGACCATAAGAAGGGTGAAATCGCCTCCGTCGAATGGATCCGCGAGCGCTGGTATGTGGACGCCGATTTCGGCACCACGTTCTGGCACGATCATGTGTTCGGTCTGGACGGATGGGGACACGGATTCTACTCCACGTTCATCGCCGAACCGCCGCGGTCCACGTATCACGATCCGGTGACCGGCAAAGAGTTGCGCAGCGGGCCGGTGGCCGACATTCACACCACCGAGCCGGTGTCCGCGCATATCCGCGGTTCGTTCCGGGAAATCGTGACGCAGGTCATGGATTCCAACCCGCGGACCGCGGAGTTGATCACGGCCGACAATCCTCAGGTGAAAGTCGGCGCGATCTCCGTGGACGGCACCCCGTCCGCGGTCTATCCGGACAAGCTCAATCTGTCGCCGATGAAGTTCCTGAACGGCGGCGAGGCGACGACCGGAAGCGGTTACAACATGCGTGTGGAACCCTTCTCGGTGCGGTTGGC